>Ga0193717_1000016_pt1 | contig 232882 bp, 186 predicted proteins | sample U2c2metaG_FD_145900 | JGI IMG/M metagenome (GOLD analysis project Ga0193717, IMG submission 145900) | Soil microbial communities from a riparian zone of the East river system, Colorado, United States - U2c2 | ecosystem: Environmental > Terrestrial > Soil > Riparian zone | place: USA: East...
CGCTTATCAAAACATTGGTTCTTATTTGTCCTTTCTGTGAAAATGAATTCTGTTTCTTTTGTTTCCATACACTGTTTTTAGTGTATAGCTCTTTTAGGAATCGACAATTAAACTAACAGCATGCTGAATGACAAAATATGTTTTTTAGGTAATAATTGTGGGTATTCTGTCAAAAGCTCACGATCTTCGGTATGTTTGTTATTAATTATCAAATAATTACTTAATATTGAATGATTTTCTGTCTAAATTTAGGCTAAAATTCAAAGGGGGGTATTAAAAAGCTTGAAACAAGGGAAAGATTTAAAGAAGCAATGGGATACATTCATTAAGAATGGAGATTCTGCTGCTTTTTATGATTTGTATGCGCATTATCATGACTATCTTACCTATATAGGTCTGAAAAAAGGTGCCGGCACTGAAAAAACAAAGGATGGTATCAATGATCTTTTTTTGTATGTGTACGAAAACCAGCAGAGGCTTGATCACATTAAGAACCACCACAATTACCTGATCACTTCTTTTCTTCGCAAGTTATTTCGAAAAGAACATTTTAGCGCTGAAGAAAGCCTGGACCTGCTGAGTTTGCCTGATGTGCCGCTCTATCCTTCTGTGGAGGCACAGCACATCAGGGAACATACTACTGAACAGGTCAGCTCAACTTTAAAGATGTATATCGGCAAGCTTTCGGAAAGCCAGGCTAAAATGATCTATCAGAAGTTTTATTTAGGGCTTTCCTACGAAGAAATTTCAGAAAGTAACCATGTAACCGTAAAAACGGCTTATAATACCATCTATAATGCCGTTGAAAAGCTAAAAAAAATGATTGGAAATGACAATATGGGTGTCCTGGCTATTGCTGTTTCCTTGTTTTCTCTATTAATTTTATTTTTTTTGAAAAATTCATAGGTAAAATTCAAATTTCCTGCTCTATTGTCTAAATATTAATAAATTAATGCAAGACAAAGACATTGGACAACTGGTAAACCAGGAAAGTTTTCTGAATTATTGTTTCAAGCGCAACGACGAAGATGTGCGCTACTGGGAAAAATGGCTGATTGAAAATCCCGGACATCAGCAGGAAGTTGAAAATCTGAAACAAATGTTGATCCTGATGGGAGAAGGGTCCCGGAAACGGATCACAGAAGCCAATTTTGCGCAGTTACAAAAAAAAATAAAGCGGTCGAAACAAGGCGCAGGCGCTTATCCGTTTTGGAGAAAATGGAGCATTGCCGCTGCGGTCGCGCTGGTCATCTCTGGTACGGGATTGTTGTTGTATGTCAATACAGACAAACAGGTTGAAATAGCGGGTAATCAGGATATTGAACCCGGGGGCCACAAGGCAACGCTTATTCTGGCAAACGGACAAAGGCTCAACCTGGCAGACGCGCAGAATGGATCGATCGCAAAACAATCCGGTGTCAGGATCAGGAAGACCATAGACGGTCAGATCATTTATGAAGTTTCTGAAACTGGCGGAAATATTTCTGCTGATGAATATAATATTATTGAGACTCCTGTCGGAGGAGAATACCAGGTTGACCTTCCTGACAAGACCCATGTCTGGCTAAATTCAGGGTCATCATTGCGGTATCCGCTTAAGTTTACCGGAAACGAACGCAGGGTGGAACTTAGGGGTGAAGGGTATTTTGAGGTGGCGCACAATAAGGCGATGCCATTTAAAGTAAGCAGCGGAGGGCAAACGGTGGAAGTTCTGGGGACACATTTTAATGTGACCGCATATGAAGACGAAAAAGTAGTGAAAACAACCTTGCTGCAAGGGTCAGTAAAGGTCGCTTATGGAGATGTTGTGAAACTGCTTGTACCCGGACAACAGGCGCAGCTGACAAAAAACAAGCTCAATGTGGTGGATGATGTCGACGTCGAAGATGTGGCAGCCTGGAAGAATGGTTATTTTAAATTTAACGAAAGCCTGGAGAGCATTATGAATAAGATATCGCGCTGGTACGGTGTGGAGGTCGTTTATCAAATGAAACCTGATGCGGATCTGACCTATTCCGGTAAGATTTCAAGAGCCAGAAAAATTTCAGCCATACTGAAGATCATTGAGTTTAATGGTGATGTTCATTTTAAAGTTGAAGGAAGAAAAGTTTATGTTACGAAATAACAATCAACAGCATATTAATATTTAAACCGCAAACAATTTAAACCACAAAACATGAAAAGACATTTACGAAAGGGAAGCTAACTTAAAATACAGCTAAAAAAAACCAGAAGTGCTTGCAGGCACCTCTGGCTAAGTCTGGCATTTATTAATAATTTAATTTATCAAAGTTTAATTGCAGCTGCCCAAAGATTCGAAGCCTGAGGCATGCTGTAAAAACCAAACCAAAACAAATGTATAGAATTTATACTAAGAAAACTGGTGTGCCCGAAGGGTATCTCCGTAAAATATTGCTTATTATGCGATTAACCACCGTTATATTAGTAGCATCGCTAATGCAGGTCTCGGCTATGGGATTTGCACAAAGGATAACCATCAGCGAAAAAAATGCCCCGCTGAACCAGATCATCAATGAGATCAGGAAACAGAGCGGATACGATTTTTTTTACAGCAACAAATTGCTGAAAAAGGCAAATCCTGTCACCATTAATGTAAAAGATGCCTCGCTGGATGAAGTGCTGGCTATTTGCTTTGGCAACCAGCCATTGACTTACAAAGTCGATGATAAGGTTGTGATGCTTAAGGAGAAGGAACTTACTACCCTGACTGTGGCGTTTGGTGCCTTTATTGATGTCAATGTAATTGTGCTCAATGAAGAGGGTACTGCTTTGACAGGTGCAACGGTTACCGTTAAGGGGACCAACCGCAGGGTTGTCGCGGGTCCCGGCGGCCTGGTCACTTTAACCGGGGTAGATGAAAAGGCTATACTGGTCATTACTTACCTGGGCTATCAAACCCAGGAAGTCAGGATCAAAAAAAATCAGTCCAGCATTACTGTCAGAATGGAGATCGCAGAAAATAAAATGAATGATGTGGTCGTGACGGGTATATTTAACAAACCTAAGGAAAGCTATACCGGTGCGGTGCGTACCATAACGGAAAAGGAACTGAAGCAGTTTCAGGGTCGGAACATCTTCCTGACCCTGGGTAATATAGATCCTTCCTTTTATATGGTTCCCAACAATGCGTCGGGTTCTGATCCGAATAAAATACCGGACATACAGATCAGGGGGGCCAGAAGCCTGCCCAATATCGACCAGCTCCAGGACCAGACGGCAGCTACACTCAATACGCCGCTCATTATCCTGGATGGATTTGAGACTACGCTGCAGCGGATGATGGACCTGGATAATAATGAGATCGAGTCGATTACTTTATTGAAGGATGGTTCTGCGACTGCTCTGTATGGTTCACGCGGTGCCAATGGTATTGTGGTGATCAAGACCAAGGAGCCTGTAGCCGGAAAACTGAGGCTGAGTTACAGGGCAGGTGTAAACCTGAGTGTCCCGGACCTGAGCAGCTACAATCTGCTGAATTCCGCGGATAAACTGGAACTGGAGCGTTTGTCGGGTTATTATGAAAGTTCAACCAAAACGCCGGAGGCCAATATCGGATTGCAGCAATATTACAACCAGGTGCTTGGGCAGGTGGCCAAGGGAGTAAATACCGACTGGCTGTCGATACCGTTGCGTACGCAGCTTGATCAGATCCACAACCTGAAAATAGAAGGTGGTGACCAGACCTTCAGGTATGATCTGGCCCTGCAATATAACCAGCTGAACGGCGCCATGAAGGAATCAGGCCGTAAAGCATTCAACGGTACAATCAATTTGTCTTACCGGTATAAGAACCTGACATTCCGCAATAACCTGGTAGTTGGTCAGACCAAAGAGAATGAATCTCCATATGGATCGTTTTCTGATTATGTTAAACTGAACCCTTACTGGCAGCCTTATGATGCTTCTGGAAATGTGACCCAGTTTTTTTCTCCTTACAATTATGATTACTGGACAATGGCGGGCAGCTATGGGGGCAACCGGTACCCGAATCCCTTGTATGATGCGACTTTAAATACGTTTAACAAACGCAGCTATACTTCCATTACTGATAATTTTCAGCTGGAATGGAAACCTGTGGAGAGCCTGCTTTTGCGTGGCGGGCTTGGAGTGACTTCCACCAACAATGATGCGGATAATTTCAAGCCTGCGGAACATTCTTCATTTGCTGGGTATAGTGATGCCGATGTGTTCAGAAAAGGCAGCTATGAATATGGCAATGGAAAAAGCTTTAGTTATACGGCTAATCTTTCAGCAAGCTATGCTAAACTTTTTGCGGAGCAGCACCGTATTTATGCGGGTGTCAATTTTGATGTGACGGAAAACAACCAGAAATCATATAGTTTTCTGGCGGAAGGTTTTCCTGATGAATCTATTGATTTCCTGGGCATGGCCCTTCAATACGAGCAAAACGGAAGTCCCAATGGATTTGAGGCCACAAGGCGCCGGATAGGTGTTGTTGCCAACGTAAACTATGCGTTCAAAGACCGTTACCTGGCAGATTTTGCTTATCGTGTTGATGGTGCTTCCCAGTTTGGTGTAAACCGCCGCTTTGCCCCTTTCTGGTCAGCCGGATTGGGCTGGAACCTGCATTACGAACCCTTTATCAAAGACAACCTGCTGTTCATCAACCGCATGAAACTGAGGGGCTCTTATGGTTCTACCGGTTCTACGCAGTTCGATGCTTACCAGGCTTTGGGTACTTATAGTTATATCATGAATGACAGGTATAAGACCTGGCTGGGTGTCCGTCAAAACTCTTTAGGAAATCCGGACCTGGAATGGCAGCAGACCAATAAATACAATGCTGGTTTGGAGCTGTCGATGTTCAGGGACAGAGTGAGATTTGAAGGGGACGTTTACCTGGAAAAAACATCTAATCTGCTTTCTTCGCTGGAACTGCCTTATGCCAATGGTTTTACCAGCTACAATGAAAACATCGGCGAACTGGAAACACGGGGCTTTGAACTGATGGCCAGTGTATTTCTGATCCAGAACAATGCCCGGGGCTTTTCCTGGTCGGTGACCGGAAACCTGGTACACAACCAGGACAAGATCGTTAAATTGTCTGAAGCGATGAAGGCGGCGAATGAAAAACTGGCACTCCTGACCGCAGGTAATGTTACTTATAGTCCGAATAAGATCATCAGGGAAGGAACATCCCAAAATACAATTTATGCGGTTCGTTCTCTGGGTATTGATCCAAGTACGGGTAAGGAGCTTTACCTGAATAAAGATGGGCAGGTAACTTATACCTGGGCTCCCCAGGACCGGGTAGCTGTGGGTGTCGATCAGCCAAAATACCGCGGGAATTTCAGTACGATGTTCCGTTACAGGAATTTTTCAACGAATGCCTCTTTTGGTTTCCGTTTTGGTGGTCAGTTGTACAACCAGACCCTGATCGATAAGGTAGAGAATGCCGACAGGATGCTGAATGTGGACGAAAGGGTTTATTTCGACCGCTGGAAACAACCCGGTGACAAGACTTTTTTCAGGGGTATTAATGAAACGTTGAAAGTTTCTGCTTCTTCCCGTTTTGTACAGGATGAAAGAACGCTGACCTGTCAAAACGTGAGTCTTTCATACGATGTAATGGACAAAAGGTTTTTAAAACGCCTGGGGATGCAGGCGCTGACCATCACAGGAAATACAGGGGAGCTCTTTTATGTTTCCAGTGTCCGTCAGGAAAGGGGTATTGATTATCCTTTTACACGCCAGTTCTCCATGTCTTTATTTGCTGCATTTTAAAAAATGGAAATCATGAAAAAAACACTAACAATCATCATATTATCAGCGGGATTGCTGTTTACCGGCTGCAAGAAATGGCTGGATGTAAAACCTCAGGGTGAGTCTACCCAGGAGGAGCTGTTTAAAACGCAAAAGGGATTCCGGGATGCCCTTACGGGTGCTTATATCCGGATGAAAGGGGACAATGTATACGGAAGTGCCCTGACCTGGGGAAATATAGAATATATGGCGGCCAACTGGGAGAATGCCAATACAAGCAATACGGCAATTCCTGCCCTGATTGCCGGTAACTATACAAATCAGACAGTTAGGGATTGGATGGACGCTACTTATCAGGACCTGTATAAGGTGATCGCCGATGTAAACGGTGTATTGAGTAATATCGATGGAAAGCAATCTGTTTTTACAGAAGGGAATTATGAACTGATCAAGGGTGAGGCCCTGGCCTTACGTGCTTTTTGCCACTTTGATGCCCTGCGTATGTTTGGGCCTATGCCTTCAAATCCCGGAACAGGTATGGTTTTGCCTTATGTGAAAGAAGTCAGCAAGAACATTCATGAACCTTTGGGTTATCAGGATTTTGCCCGTGCTGTACTGGCAGATCTGGATCAGGCAGAAGCCCTGCTGAAAGATACAGATCCGATCAGGAAATATTCCATTGCGCAGCTGAACCCGGGACGCAACGACAAGCCTGTGCTGAGTGACAATTATTTGGAATACCGCCAGGTGCGGATGAACTATTATGCTGTCCTGGCACTGAAGGCCCGGATTTACCTTTGGCTGTCGGCAGGTGATGTCTCGAATAAAGCAAATGCGGTTAAATATGCGCAAATGGTGGTTGATGCGGTAGATCCGACAGGTGCTCCTATGTTCAGACTGGGTGAAGAACGCGACCGCGCAGCAGAAGATTATACCATGTCCTGTGAGCACATCGCGGCTTTAAGCGTTTATGATCTTGAAGCGAGGGCCAATTCAACATTTGGAGAGAACGGTGGTCTTCAGCGCTATGATTTTAACATTACTGACGGATTTTATTACCTGAACAATCTTTTTCCGGTAGCGGAAAGAACCTCGGACATCCGCTGGAAACAAATGTGGAGCTATAAGACAGGCCAGGGAAAAGCAAATTATGTGATGTATAAAAAATATATCCAGAAACAGTTATTGCCTGAGTTTCAGATACTCCAGGTCCCCTTATTGCGCCTGAGTGAAATGTACCTGATCCTTACGGAATGTGCAGAAACAAAAGGAGGTGCTGAAGCGGTCTATACTACTTTTTGCAGCAAAAAAGGCATTCCGTTTACTTCATTTAACACAGCAGATTGGCAGGCTGACAGAAGGAACAAGATGATCAGGGAATATGTCAGGGAGTTTTATGCGGAGGGGCAGAGCTTTTTCACTTATAAGCGCTTTAACGTGACCACCTTGCCTGCAAGCTGGACCTATACCTTTTTTAACGCTAAGCCGGAAAAATACATCGTTCCCAAGCCATTGCGTGAAATCAATTACAACAATAACTAATTACGATTATGAACAGATTAATATATTTTGCTTTGATTTTTCTGGCAGCTGTGGCTACCGGTTGTTCAAAGGCGGATGAATTGTTATATAATGATATTTCCCGTGTGCAGCTGAACGATACAGCTACAGTGAACAGCACTTTTGTCTATGAGGCTGCAACAGTAACAAGGGATACGGTTTATATCCAGGTGAATACCATTGGGGATATGGCAAGTTATGACCGGGAGGTAGCACTGATACAGGTACCCGAGGGCGGAACAGTCAATGCAGCGGTTCCTGGGGTACATTATGTAGCCATGGATGACCCCTCCCTAAAAACACTAATGGTGGTGAAGGCCAATACGGTAAAGGCGATGATCCCTGTGGTATTACTGCGCGATGCCAGTTTGAAAGACAAGAGTTACCGTTTGAAACTGCAGCTGTCCGGCAATGATCAGTTTGGCCTTGGGGAGATCCAAAGAAGAAGTTGTGTCATTGTCTTCTCTGATCGCCTGGAACGCTTCTATTCATGGAGGGTGGACAGCGGCTTAGCGCCTGCATTCTACACTTTTGGCAAATACAGCACACGCAAGCACCAGTTTATGGTTGATGTCCTGAAAGAGCAGATCGATGAGGCCTGGTACCAGACCGCCCTAAGCCTCGGGGCGACTCAAAATTATGGCAACTTGCTGAAAACGGCTTTAGATGCATTTAACAAGAACCCGGATAATATTGCAAGCGGTGCTGCGCCGCTGCGTGAAACAAATGATCCGGTTAGTCCTTTGATCTCTTTCCCTTAAAAACACATCAGAAATTTAATAACAAAACATGGTTATGAATAAGATATATATATTAATAATAGGTTTGTTCACCCTGCTCTCGGTATCCTGTGTCAAAGAGGGCGGTAATGAATTTGTACCTGATCTGCCTGCCCCTTCATTAAAGGGATTTGAGAAGGCCTATTCCGCATTTACCCATAAGGATATACTGAGCATTAGCCCGGCAGTAGAAAATGAAGGACAATATGATTTTTCCTGGACGGTTGTATCCACTAATTTTGTCGTGAATTCCGGAGTTGTGCCTGCCGGCGATACCATTGCACGGACCAAAAACCTGAGCTATGAAGTGCTGCTCAACCCGGGACAATATATCCTGACCCTCCGTATCAAAGATAAACAGACAGGCGTTACGCAGATCAGTACCAGCGCACTTTCTGTGTCGACGCTTACGATGGGTGGATGGTACCTTCTTAAAGACGATGGCGGCAAAACAGATTTTGATTTTGTTTATCCAAACGGAAGGATTGACAACTGGCTCGCCAATTTTAACGGTGGAAGAAACCTTCCCGGAAAAGCCATAAAGTCGATCTTTGCCGGTTCGTTTAAAATTGGCCTGAAGTCTACCGAGCTTTATAGTGTGTTTGTAGTGATTTCAGATCAGGACGCGGCGATCTGCAGGATAGACAACGGGAAGATCGTGATGGGATTTGACGATATGTTCTTTACAAAGCCAGCGGTCAAAAAACCCCAGAATGTACTTCAGCCACAGGCTGATAACCTTATACACCTCATTAATGACAGCAAGGTATACACCTTGTCGAAAGGCTCCTATTTCAGTGCGCCCCCGCTTTCCAGTTACAAAATGTCTCCTGTAGCAGCGGTAGCTTCTATGGATATGGTTTTTGACGACAATTCCAAATCAATGGTGTGGGTTGACGGCTCAAATTATGTCGCACTGCCTGGTACTGCCGGTGCGCTGAAAAACATAAATGCAGATGTTGTTTGGATGGGTGCTTATCCGGGTCAGCGAAATGCTGCCCTTATATTGTTCCGTAAAAGCGCGGGGGAGGGACTCTTATTTAAATTGAATACGCAATTTGGATCAATGACAGGCTCGACCTTTCCGGGTACGCCTCCGTTGATACAAGACTCAAAGACTGTATCGGCAGCGCACGGCCTGATGTCTGCAGATGCGATCGGCGGCAACTACGATTCGGATTATATTTATTATGCGAAGGGCAACAAAATTTACATGACTGATTTTGCCTCTCTTCCTGAGAATCTTCAGGTCACGCTCCCTGAAGGTGAGCAGGTGACGGCCATACAGCACATTAAATATCCGCAGCCAGCTTATGCCGGTATTGTCGCCACTACAGATTACCTGGCTATTGCCTCGTATGCTGCGGGAAAATACAAGGTCTGGCTCCACACGATCAGTTCTACCGGAACCATACAGACCCTCGCCCAGCCGACTTTTGAAGGTCAGGGACGTGTGACCTGTGTCAATTATGTGGAACAGGGCAAGGGAAACCGGACTTATTAATTCTTTTTACCGATAGTCATCAATTTGAATCAATGAAATTAATACTAAACATTACCCTGTTGGCATGCATGCTGACAGGGACTGTTTTTGCGCAGCAGGACCCGGACAGGGAATCACCCGCCATCCAAAAACAAAAGGCAGAACTGGACCAGGCCCTTGCTGTTGTGCAGCAGAAACTGGCTTTATGCGAAAAGACCTACAGGGATGCCCAGACTAAAAAGATAAAATATGATACCATTGGCCTGGGTGCATGGCGTGCGGAAATGGCTGTGCTTAAGGCAGAGAAGAATAAAGAACAGGCTGTTTTTATCCGCAGGCACCCGGATTATTTCATCAGCCTGCTTGCACTGGGAGAGGTGATCGGACCTTTGCCAACTGATGTGCCTGCATTGAAAAAATTGTTTAATAAACTGGATAAGGGTTTACAGCTGACTGCAACCGGGATTAAAACCAAAGCTGCACTGGATAAGTTTGATGCGGTAAGCATTGGCAGAATGGCCCCGGGTTTTTCCGCTCCTGATACTTCAGGAAAGCTGGTTAATCTGTCTGACTATCGCGGTAAATATGTTTTGCTGGACTTTTGGGCCAGCTGGTGCGGACCCTGCAGGGAAGAAAATCCGGTGGTGGTAAAGGCATGGAAGGAGTTCAATGGAAAGAACTTTGACATACTTTCTGTCTCCCTGGACCAGCCCGGTAAAAAAGAGGCCTGGTTAAAAGCCATCCATGACGACCAGCTGACCTGGCAGCATGTTTCTGACCTGAAATACTGGAGCAATGAGGTAGCCCAGCTGTATGCGGTGAGTTCCATTCCACAAAATTTTCTGATTGATCCGCAGGGAAAAATCGTGGCTGCTAACCTGAGAGGGGAGGCGCTTTATACAAAACTAACTGAACTTTTCGGCGGCCGGGCTTCCGGAAAGTAATATTCATTTCTTAAACCGGGGAGACGATAAACTGCCCCATTAAAACACACAAATGTTTAAACCTATTTTACTCACACTGGCTTTGGGTGGCCTGGTGCTGACTGCAAATGCCCAGAAAAAAAATGTTAAATCTACGCCGGTACTGGCTGTTCCCGTTAAAAAGACGGACAGTATACCGGGTGCGCCTAAACCTTACAAAGAGGTCATCACGGCTAAAGCAAAAACCTCTGCAGGTATGATCAATATCCACCAGATCGGGCTGAAATATTATTTTGAGATCCCTGATACTTTGCTGGGCAGGGAAATGCTGGTGGTCAACAGGATCGCTAAAGCGGCATTCAGTACACGTCCCCAAATGCTGGGTTATGCAGGCGATGAAATCGCGGAAAATGTGGTCAGCTTTGAGAAAGGCCCTAATGACCGTATTTTGCTGCGTCAGAACTCTTATAATGAACGCTCGGGCGACACTACCGCCAATGGTTTGTATAAATCTGTGCGCAATTCAAACATCCAGCCGATCGTGGCTTCTTTTCCGATAAAGGCTTATGGGGCAGATTCAACACGGGTGAAAAGTTCTGTGATAGATATTACGGATTACCTGAATACAGAAAATGAGATCTTTTTCTTTAGCGCAAGTGTGAAAACCACGCTTGGTGTAGGCGGTATACAGAACGATAAGTCCTATATCAGCTCACTAAGCGCTTATTCAAAGAATGTAGAGATCCGTACGGTACGTACTTACTCGAAAGGCCCGGTGGCCGGCCAGCCGGCCATCTCTACCATCCCGATAACGTATGAGCTCAACAGTTCGATGGTGCTATTGCCAAAGGTGCCGATGAAGGCCCGTTATGCGGATGCAAGGGTAGGTTATTTTGCACAGGGATATATCGATTTTGATACTGATCCTCAAGGTGTGAAACAGTCTGCGGTAATGGTGCGCTGGCGGATGGAACCTAAAGATGCTGATATTGAAAAGTATAAGCGCGGAGAACTCGTTGAGCCTAAAAAACCGATCGTCTATTATATTGATCCGGCAACGCCGAAAAAATGGGTACCTTACCTGATCGCAGGTGTGAATGACTGGGCGAAGGCTTTTGAACAGGCAGGTTTTAAGAATGCGATCATGGCTTTACCTGCGCCAACCAATGATCCGGACTGGAGCATTGACGATGCTACCCACAATGTGATCGTTTACAAACCTTCTGCGGTTGCCAATGCCAGTGGCCCTAATGTACATGATCCGCGCAGCGGGGAGATCATTGAAAGCCACATCAACTGGTACCACAACATTATGCAGCTGGTGCGGAACTGGTATTTGATCCAGGCGGGCGCTATTGATCCCAGGGCCAGGAAAATGGAGTTTGATGATGAGCTGATGGGTCAGCTGATCCGTTTTGTTTCTTCTCATGAGGTGGGGCATACGCTTGGATTGCTGCACAATTTTGGTTCAAGTTCAACCGTTCCGGTCGAGAAGCTAAGGGATAAGGCTTTTGTAGAAAAATATGGCCATACGCCTTCGATCATGGATTATGCCCGTTTCAATTATGTGGCGCAGCCGGAAGACCACATTACTGAAAAAGGGATCTTTCCAAGGATAGGGGATTATGACAAATGGGCGATTGAATTTGGCTACAGATGGCTTCCCCAGTTTGATTCGCCGGATGCGGAGGTATCTTATCTGAACAAATTGGTTATTGACAGCTTAAACAAAAACAAACGCCTGTTTTTTGGTTATGAATTTGAATCGTCCGATCCGCGGTCGCAAAGTGAGGATCTGGGTGATGACGCGGTACTTGCCAGCATTTACGGGATCAAAAACCTGCAGCGTATCATTCCCCAGTTGAAGGACTGGACAAGGCAGCCTAATGAAGGCTATGAGAACCTGAGAAACATATATGACCAGGTATACAGGCAGTATAACCTGTATGTTGCGCATGTGCTAAAAATTATAGGCGGAGAGTATCATACTGCAAAGAGTATTGAGCAGCCCGGAAGTGTTTTTGAGCCTGTGCCTTATAAAAAACAAAAGGAGGCGATGAAGTTTATGAACGATTATGTGTTCAATATTCCTGCCTGGTTATTGAGCAATAAAGATCAGGAACTCACTAAATTTAACCCTTCGATCTACCTGGAGGTGGCCCAGTCCAATGTTTTGTCGAGATTGCAGGGTTCGGGAATACTGATTGATCTGATCAGAAATGAAGAGCTGAACAAAGGAAAGAAGACCTATACTTATTCAGAGTTCCTGGGTGATTTGAAGAAAAGCATCTGGACTGAGCTTTATACTGGTAAGCCTATTAACATCAACCGCCGGACACAGCAGAAAACTTATATCGGCAATACAGTGAGCTCATTTAAGGCTACGGGTGAGATCGTAGGAAAAAACCTCGGAAACGGCACTATTTACTACATCAATCCTGATCCGACCAGGTCAGATGTGTCCAGTTTGGTCCGCGCGCACCTGGTTTCGCTGAGAACTGATATCCGCAAAGCGATCCCTTTGCAAAAAGGGTTTTCTAAATCTCATTTGCAAGATATGGTTGAGCGGATTAATGAGGTGTTGCTGCCTAAGAAGTAGAGTCTGTCTTTTAGATTTAACAAAAAAGGAAGTAGACCTGATCTTCGACGATTGTAACGTCTTATAAATTAAACAAAAAAGTAAAGCATTACTCTAAGGCTGGACCTTGCGCCCTGAAGAAGGGCACAAATCCTATGCCTTTTCGCAACACTTTACTTTTTTGTTTCCAGGGCGCATACCTAGCCACGGAAAAGGTAGGCGCTTAGTAAAAATTCAGCTTCTCAGAGAAAGCATTAGCTGGTATTGCGTAGCTTTAGCAGCTCCAGCTTTCGAAGAGAATGCTTAATTTTTCTAAATAGCCATATACTAAAAGGTCTCCAGCGAAAACCGGAGACCTTTATTGTCTGAATAATAAGGCTTCTGAATATTACCAGTAAATCGTATACAAGGCAACCAGCAAACCGCAGATGATCAATGCACCTACAGCGAAACTCCGGCTTGTTTTGAACATACTGCTATCTATTTCCAGTCCATTGGTTACGACACCACGTTTGGTTTCATAGATACTGATCAGGTACATCACGACTACCGAGATCAGGAAAACAAACCCCATACGGTCTATAAATGGAATTTCATACAGCATCCTGCCGTCTTTTTGGGTAACCAGTTTCGAGAAGCCAGATGCGCTCAGGAATTCCAGGTTCATCACTAAAGGAAGAAACTTAAAGGCTACGGAAAGGACAAATCCGCCGACCGTTGCAAACAGGGCAGCATTTGAAGTTGTCTTTTTCCAGAAAAAACCTAAAATGAACATGGCAAAGATGCCCGGTGAGAAGAAGCCGGTATATTCCTGTATGAACTGGAATCCGCCTTTTTTATCAATACCCAATAGTGGTGCAATGACGATGGCAATGATCATCGCGGCGATCACTGTAATACGTCCAACCACGACTTGCTTGTCCTCGTGAGCGGTTTTATTGATCACTTTTTTGTAAATGTCCAATGTGAATATGGTAGCGATGCTATTGGCTTTGCCTGCAAGAGAAGCCACAACCGCTGCAGTAAGTGCGGCAAAAGAAAGACCTTTTAGTCCTGCGGGCAGAAGATTAAGCAATACCGGATAGGCGGTATCGGGCGCAACCTCGCCGCCTTGGCTCATCGCCGTGTGGAAATCGCCATAACCTTCTTTGTACAGCACATAAGCGGCTATACCCGGCAATACCACGATCACCGGCATTAATAATTTTAAGAAGGAGGCGAAAAGAATCCCGCTGCGGGCGGTTTTGATGTCGGCTCCCAAAGCACGCTGGGTGATGTACTGGTTACAACCCCAGTAGTTGAGGTTGACGATCCACATACCACCGATCAGAACGCTGAGTCCCGGGAGGTCAAGATAATTTTCGTTGTCTTTCTTGAAGATCATGTGGAAATGGTCCTCAGCTTTTTCGGTTAGCAGGTTAAATCCTTTGAGGACACCGCTGGAGCCGAAATGGGTAGCGACGAGGTCCAGGGCCAGATAGGTTGTGGCGAGACCGCCCAGGATCAGGAAAAAGACCTGGATCACGTCGGTATAGCCGATTACTTTCATACCACCGAGTGTAATGATGATGGCAAAGAACGCCAGCAGGTACATACAGGCGGTGAGGTTGATCCCTGAAATGCTATGAATCGCAAGCGCACCTAAATAGAGAATGGAGGTAAGGTTGACCACTACATAAAGTAATAGCCAAAATACGGCCATGATCATTGCCACTGTCCCATTGTACCTTTGATGCAGGAACTGGGGCATGGTATAGATCTTATTCTTCAGGTATACTGGTATAAAGAAAATGGCTACAATAAGCAGGGTTGCAGCTGCCATCCATTCGTAAGTAGCGATGGCCAGACCCATCTTAAAGCCTGAGCCGCTCATCCCGATGAATTGCTCTGCGGAAATATTGGAGGCAATGAGCGATGCCCCGATGGCCCACCATGTCAAAGAATCTTTGGCGAGGAAAAAGTCTTTTGAGTTTTCGTCTTTGGCTTTCTTCTGCCGATAAACCCACCAACCGTAAAAGGCTACAATAAAAAAGTATACCAAAAATACGGCATAGTCGAGCATTCCGAGTGTCTTCATCAGTTTAGTTTGGTTTTAAAAAGGTTCTTTGATATACTCAGGATCAATGTAATACGTCATTGCGAGGAACGAAGCAATCTTATCTGGAGATTGCTTCGTTCCTCGCAATGACGAAAGATATATCTAGAGACCTGACATATCACAGTGATGAAATATTTTTCAAAGAAGCCTTTGGTTCTTATATCGGGTCAATTTAATGATTAAATATATCTGTTGATCAGGTTTTCTAAATATTCTTGTTTTCCGCTGATCGTTTTTGGTTCTCCATTGGCGATTGCATAATCCCTCAGGCTTTCCAGTGTTACATTTCCGGTTTCAAATTCTTTTCCGGCACCTGCATCGTAAGAGGCATAACGTTCAGATCTTAATTTTTTATATTCAGATTTCTGAAGGATGTTGTCTGCGATGATCAAAGCTCTTGCGAAGTTGTCCATGCCGCCAATATGTGCGTGGAAAAGATCTGCCTGATCGGTTGAGTTTCTGCGGATCTTCGCATCGAAATTGATACCTCCGGTCTGGAAACCGCCGTTTTCCAGAATGATCAGCATGGATTCTACGAGTTCGTTGATATTGGTCGGGAACTGGTCCGTATCCCATCCGTTTTGATAATCACCACGGTTGGCGTCTATTGAGCCCAGCATTCCTGCATCAGCAGCAACCTGAAGTTCGTGCTGGAAGGTGTGGCCGGCAAGCGTTGCGTGGTTTACTTCCAGGTTCAGTTTGAAATCGCCAAGCAGGTCGTATTGTCTCAGGAAGCCAATTACTGTAGCTGCATCATAATCATACTGGTGTTTGGTTGGCTCACATGGTTTTGGCTCAATGTAGAATGTGCCTTTAAAACCGTTTCTCCTTGCGTATTCTTTGGAAGCATGGAGGAATTTCGCAAAATGCTCCTGTTCGCGTTTCATGTCGGTGTTCAGCAGGCTCATGTAACCTTCACGCCCCCCCCAGAACACGTATCCTTCGCCGCCAAGTGCGATGGTAGCATCCAACGCGCCTTTTACCTGTGCGGCACCATGTGCCAGAACATGGAAATCAGGATTGGTCGAAGCACCGTTCATGTATCTTGGATTGGAGAATAAATTGGCTGTACCCCATAACAATTTGATGCCTGTTTGTTGTTGTTTCTCTTTCGCGTAGGCAGTCAACGCCTGCAGCCTGCGGTCATTTTCGTTGATGTCTGTCCCATAATCAACTACATCCAGGTCATGAAAGCAATAATAAGGAATGCTCATTTTTGTCAGGAATTCAAAAGCGGCATCCATTTTATCTTTAGCCCTTTCTACAGCATCACTTTTTTTGTCCCATGGAAAAATATGCGTTGGTGCGCCAAAAGGATCTGCACCGTTGCCGCAGAAGGAATGCCAGTAGGCTCCGGCAAAACGCAAATGGTCTTTCAGTTTTTTTCCGGCAACAACCCGTTCTGCGTCGTACCATCTGAAGGCAAGAGGATTATCGCTTTCAGTTCCCTCAAATTTAATGTTTCCTATTCCTTTAAAGAATTCGTTATCAGAGTTTAATGTCATGATGTATGGTATTAATTGGTTAATGATTTTCGTGATTAAGTGTTTTGATGAGCAGTTGCTTCCATTCCTGGTATTCCTGCTCAAGGTTTGTTTTTCCCGGTTCGATGATTCCAAGCGGTTTTTTATTGGTAAACGCTTCGCTGGCCGAACTGTAGATTCCGGCGCCGATACCGGCACCAATGGCTGCGCCATAACTGCCGTCGCTTTCATGAAGCTCTACAGGCACACCTGTAATGTCAACAAAAGACTGTGCAAAGATCTCGCTCAGGAAGAGATTGGATTTGCCGGCCCTGATGACCGATGGCTTCATGCCGTTTTCTCTGAGGATGTCCAGACCATAGCGAAAAGAGAAAGCAATACCCTCCTGAACCGCCCGGAACAAATCTGCGGTATTGTGCAGGTTGAGGTCTATGTTTCCAAAATGGGCGCCTGTGATCTTGTTGTTCAGCATACGTTCTGCGCCATTGCCAAATGGCAGGACACGGAGTCCTTTGCTTCCGGCCGGAGCAGACGCACTCAGCTCATTGATGGTATTGTAATCCAGATGGCTGCCAAACTGGGCTTTAGCCCAGCGGTACATGCTTCCTGTGCCGTTGATGCACAATAAAACACCGAGGCGCTGCTGCTGGGCAGTATAGTTTACATGGGCGAATGTGTTTACTCTTGATTCTTTGTCGTACAATAAATGGTCGGTGACGCCATAGATCACTCCTGATGTTCCTGCTGTGGCCGCAACTTCACCAGGTTCAGTTACATTTAAAGAAAGTGCGTTGTTGGGCTGATCCCCTGCTTTATAACTGACCGGGATGCCCGGTTTTAAACCTAATAGATTTGCAGCAGTGTTGCTGAGCTGACCATGACTGGAAAAAACCGGCCTGATCTGAGGGATTACAGATTCGCTGAAACCATAATAATCCATGACATCTTTAGAAAGGCTTTTGATTTTGAAATCCCAGAATACGCCTTCAGAAAGGGCAGAAATACTTGTGGTTGCTTCTCCTGTTAGCTTTAGGGCAATGAAATCGCCTGGAAGCATGATCTTGTCGACCTTAGCATAGATCTCGGGTTCATTTGCTTTGACCCAGGCCAGTTTCGATGCTGTAAAATTGCCCGGTGAATTGAGCAAATGCTCCAGTGCGTGTGCTTTGCCTATGGCCTCGAAAGCTTTTTCGCCAATCTCCACAGCCCGGCTGTCACACCATATGATGCTGTTTCTCAGGCTGTTTTGGTTTTTGTCTACCATGGTCAGTCCGTGCATCTGGTAAGCAATGCCGATTGCAGCGATGTCCTGGGGGTTATAGGTTTTCTTTGCGTTACAAATGGAAATGGCTTCCTGAACGTGTGCCCACCACATATTGGGTGACTGTTCTGCCCAGCCGGTTTGCAGCGCAATGATTTCCGTTTCTTGTTCAGGGTAGGCAGCTGTGGCTTTGATATTGCCATTTGCAGCGTCCACTACCGAAATTTTTATAGATGATGTACCGACATCAATACCTAATAGCAGCATTTAAGTTCATATTTGTTCCAGACGAATTTAAACAAATATTTATAAAGAACAATCGATTGCATTAAAATATTTTGCCATATTTACATCTTGTATGAAGAATCAAAAAAGGACAACGATTTATGACATCGCCAGAAAGCTCAATCTGAACGCATCTTCGGTATCCCGGGCGCTAAGCAATACCAGTAAGGTAAGTGAGGCCACAAAAAAATTGATACTTGATACGGCTAAAGAAATGAACTACCAGCCAAATAGCCTGGCATCTAACCTGAGAAGAGGATCCAACCGAACTATCGGAGTTATCGTACCGCGCATCAACCAGAATTTTTTTGCCAATGTGATCGCTGGCCTGGAGGAGATTACCTATGAACATGGGTACAACCTGGTGATCTGCCAGTCCAACGAGTCTTATGAGCGGGAAATGGAGTGTGTGAATACCTTGATCAACCAGCAGGTGAACTGTATCGTGATTTCGGTGACGGCGGAGTTCCAGGACGATGAACACATCAGGAATATATTGAAACATGGGATACAGCTGATCCAGTTTGACCGTGTGGCCGACAATGTGGATACGCTTAAGGTCTTAAACGACAACAGGCAGTCTTCTATTGAGGCGATCAGCCACCTGATCGAACAAGGCTACAAAAGAATTGCTTTGCTGGAAGGACCACAGAATCTGAACATTTTCAGACAAAGGAAAGAAGGGTACCTGGAAGCATTGAAAATGCATGGTTTTGATATTGTACCCGAGCTGATGCGGGAGAATGCCTGGACCCAGGAACTGAGTGCTGCTGCAACCAGGGAGTTGTTAAGTCTGCCCAACCCACCTGATGCCATATTTGCCTCTACTTCGGACTTTTCTGCACTGGGCGTATTGGAGGTGGCTACTAAAATGGGCATCAGCGTACCAGACCAGCTGGGAATCTGCGGATATTCCAATGAAGCATTTACCGAAATCACCAGCCCCTCGATCACTACCATTGATCAGCATAGTGTAGACATGGGCAAGGCGATAGCCAAGCTTTATTTTAAAGAGGCCAGATCTGAAGCCGAAGTATCTGTACCGAGGATCATCAATATACAGCCTCAATTGATCATCAGGGATTCAACACTTAGAAATTAGTTGCAATATTAAATGGTTAATATTTGGTAAATTATACCGAAAGGTATAATTTTGATCTGTCAATTGATTTTTGATATGGCTAAAGCAGACCGCACCAGGCAATTTATTATTGAAAAAACCGCTGTATTGTTTAATACTAAGGGGTATTCGGGCACTTCATTGTCAGACATTACTTCGGTGACGGGTCTTACAAAAGGAAGTATCTACGGGAATTTTGCCAATAAGGACGAGGTCGCCATCGCAGTATATGAATACAACAGCGGTATGCTGAGTGATAAACTGGATGAGGCGATCAGCATCACCGGATCTGCCGCCGAGAAACTGATTGCAGCTGTTAATTTTTACCGGGACAACTGGCGGGCAGAGTTTGAAGGCGGCGGCTGTCCGATATTGAATGCTTCAGTGGAGGCAGACGATAACCTGCCTTTTTTGAGAGAAAAAGTCCGGGAAAGCATTAGCAGCTGGGGCCTGAAGCTGGATAAGATCATCAGGGAAGGCCAGGAACGTAAGGAGTTCAAAACAGATATTGTCTCCAGAGATTACGCCTATACTATAATTACTTTAGTAGAAGGGGGGATAATGCTGGGCAAGATTACCGGGGATGAAAAACATTTGTTCCTGGCATTGGACAGGATACTTAGAATTATAAAGGAAGACATAATAAATAACATATGAAAAGAGTAGTAGTGACAGGTTTAGGTGCTGTAACCCCCTTGGGCAATACAGTAAAAGAATTTTGGGATAATATTGTAGCCGGTAAAAGCGGTGTTGCAGCGATCACAAAGTTTGACACTTCAAAATTCAAGACTAATTTTGCTGCCGAGGTTAAAGATTTTGACGCTGAGCTATATGTCGACAAAAAAGAATTAAAAAAATATGACCTGTATACACAATATGCCATTGCTGCGAGTGATCAGGCCATCAAAGATTCCGGCCTTGATTTTCAAGCCATGCCGGAGGAAGAACGCTATGAAGTAGGGGTGATCTGGGCTTCGGGTAACGGTGGAATCACCACTTTTGAGCAGCAATTGAAAGAATATCACCTGGGTGATGGTACACCGAGGTTCAGTCCATATTTTATTCCGAAGATGATCGTGGATATTGCTGCCGGAGTCATCTCGATCAGACACAAACTTCACGGACCAAATTATGCGACGGTATCTGCCTGTGCATCATCGAATACGGCGATCATCAGTGCATTTGATACCATTCGTTTGGGGAAGGCAACGATCATGGTCGCAGGAGGTTCTGAGGCCGCCATTACAGAATCTTCTGTAGGCGGATTTAATTCTGCGCATGCATTGTCCAAAAGAAATGATGATCCTGCAGGGGCTTCCCGTCCTTTTGACATCAGCAGGGATGGCTTTGTAATCGGAGAAGGTGCCGGTGCATTGATACTGGAAGATTATGACCATGCGATAGCACGTGGTGCACATATTTATGCGGAGATGGTTGGCGGTGGTATGGCCGCAGATGCTTATCACCTGACTGGTACGCCTCCTGATGGCTTGGGTGCTTCACTGGGGATTTCAAAGGCTTTAAAAGATGCCGGGATTAGTCCTGATAAAATAGATTACATCAATGCACATGCGACTTCTACTGGTCTGGGTGATGTTGGTGAGCTGAACGGAATTAAAAAGATCTTTGGCGACCACCCGGTGGCTATTAGTGCAACCAAATCTATGACCGGTCATTTGCTGGGTGGTGCCGGTGCGATAGAGAGTGTGATCAGTGTTCTGGCTACGGTAAATGACATCATTCCGGGAACAATCAACACTACTGAACTGGATCCGGAAATTCCGGCGGGACTGAACATTATCCTGGGTAAATCAGTGAGTCAGCCGGTAAATTATGTACTGAACAATACTTTTGGTTTTGGCGGGCATACGGCTACGTCTATATTTAAGAAGTATACGAAATAGAAAATCCTTAAAGGTTTTTTAAACGGTCGTCATTGCGAGGTACGAAGCAATCTCATTAAGTGTGGGATTGCTTCGTACCTCGCAATGACGTTGATAGGGCTTATTTTAGCTTTAGGGAAAATATTCAAAGTAATCTAACATCGAATTTGAAGCAATAACGTAGATTTATACCAAAGCCCGATCCGGACTTTTGTTACAACAAAAAATACCTATAACTTGGCAGCGATGGATATAGAATTCAACAAGAACGAAGATTTTAACAAGCAGTCGGTTTATAGTTTAAAGACCAGGTTAAAGGCAATATATAAAGGTGGCGGGGACAAGAACGCTGCTAAGCAGAAAGCAAAAGGCAAAATGCTGGCACGTGAACGGGTTGCTTACCTGATCGACAAGGGGAGTGAATTCCTGGAGATAGGGGCTTTTGCAGCTGAAGAGATGTATGCCGAACAGGGAGGCTGTCCGGCTGCCGGTGTGGTTTGCGGGATAGGCTACGTGTCGGGCAGGCAATGCATGATCGTGGCCAATGACGCAACTGTAAAGGCGGGTGCCTGGTTTCCAATGACTGCCAAGAAGAACCTTAGGGCACAGGAAATTGCGATGGAAAACAGGCTGCCGGTAATCTACCTTGTAGATAGTGCCGGTGTTTATCTGCCTATGCAGGATGAGATCTTTCCCGATAAGGAACATTTCGGCAGGATGTTCAGGAACAACGCCATCATGTCTTCAGAAGGAATTGTCCAGATTTCAGCCATTATGGGTTCCTGTGTAGCTGGCGGAGCGTATCTTCCGATCATGAGTGACGAAGCCATGATCGTAGACGGTACCGGTTCTGTATTTCTGGCGGGTTCATACCTGGTCAAATCTGCGATAGGCGAGGATGTGGACAATGAAACCCTGGGTGGAGCTACCACTCATTGTGAGATTTCGGGAGTAACCGATTATAAACATCCGAATGACCAGGCTTGCCTGGACAGCATTAGAAACATCATGAGTATGCTGGGTGCACCGCAAATAGCCGGGTTTGACAGGATCAAAGCTGCAGCACCTAAGCTCAATCCCGAAGACATCTATGGTTTGCTGCCGGAAAACAGGGAGAAACCCTTTGATATGCTGGAGATCATTCACCGCCTGGTGGACAATTCTGAATTTGAAGAATATAAAAAATTATACGGTCAGAGTATCATTTGCGGACTGGGACGGATTGATGGCTGGGCTGTTGGGATAGTGGCCAATCAAAGAAAAGTGGTGAAATCAAAGAAAGGAGAAATGCAGTTTGGCGGGGTAATCTACTCAGACAGCGCCGATAAAGCAACGCGTTTTATCATGAACTGCAACCAGAAGAAGATTCCCCTGGTATTTCTGCAGGATGTAACCGGATTTATGGTAGGCAGCAGGTCTGAGCATGGCGGGATCATTAAAGATGGAGCAAAAATGGTGAACGCGGTGGCCAATTCAGTCGTGCCTAAGTTTACCGTCATCATTGGAAATTCTTATGGGGCGGGCAACTATGCCATGTGCGGAAAAGCCTATGACCCGAGACTGATCTATGCCTGGCCAAGTGCTAAAATTGCGGTAATGGGCGGCGCACAGGCGGCAAAGGTATTGCTGCAAATCCAGGAGGCATCGCTGAAAGCAAAAGGAGAGGTTGTGGATGCGAAGAAGGAAGCGGAATTACTAAAAGAGATCACAGACCGCTACAACAGTCAGACTACGCCGTATTATGCCGCGGCAAGGTTATGGGTAGATGGCATTATCGATCCACTGGAGACCCGTAAAGTGATATCGATGGGCATAGAAGCAGCAAATCAATCGCCGATAAAGAAGCAGTTTAACGTCGGTGTGATCCAAACCTGAGGAGATTTATAATCCACATATCACATTGTTGCATTTCTTACCATTACCCGTTTGTGCAATATGCGGATAAAGCGTAAATTTGCACCATAATAAATTAACATATGTCACAAGAAACAGAACATGTTCAGTGTTTAATTATAGGTTCAGGTCCTGCAGGATATACGGCAGCTATTTATGCTGCCCGTGCAGATCTTAAACCAGTTATGTATACGGGTATGGAGCCTGGCGGTCAATTGACCCAAACCACCGATGTCGATAATTTTCCGGGCTATCCCAACGGGATCATGGGCCCTGAGATGATGGAAGATTTCCGCAAACAGGCAGAGCGTTTTGGAACAGATATCCGTTTTGGATATGTGAGTTCGGTAGATTTTTCAGCGCTGCCCCATAAAGTGGTTGTGGATGAAATTAAAACCATTACAGCAGATACAGTGATCATTTCAACTGGTGCTACAGCCAAATGGCTGGGATTGCCAAGTGAGCAGAAATATAACGGTTTTGGAGTGTCTGCCTGCGCGGTATGCGACGGGTTTTTCTTCAAAGGACAGGATGTGGCCATTGTAGGGGCAGGTGATACTGCAGCTGAGGAGGCAACCTACCTGGCCAAGCTTTGTAAAAAAGTATACATGCTGGTTCGCCGTGATGAGTTCAGGGCTTCAAAAGCCATGGTGCACCGGGTACTGAATACTCCGAACATTGAGGTGATCTATAATTCTGAGGCTAAAGAAATATTGGGTAACGGTAAAAATGTAACTGCTATTAAAGTATTGAACAACAGGACTGGTGCCGAAACTGACATTCCTGTGGAAGGCTTTTTTGTAGCCATTGGACACAAGCCAAACACGGATATCTTTAAGGGCTGGCTGGACATGGATGAGACAGGTTATCTGATCACTACTCCGGGTACCTCAAAAACGAATGTGGAAGGTGTTTTCGCGAGCGGAGATGTTCAGGACCACTATTACCGTCAGGCCATTACGGCTGCAGGTTCGGGTTGTATGGCGGCTTTAGACGCAGAGCGCTATCTGGCAGCTAAGGAACATGAAGTGAAAGTGCTGTCGTAAAACAGACAGATTTATAAATAAAAAGGGCAGATTCGTTGCGAATCTGCCCTTTTTATGTCCTTTTTACTTAAGATTTTTTATATTGGTCTATAAATTCAATCGGAAACAGATAACCACATTACATGAAAAAAATCTTAACATTAACTTTATTGGTATCTATGTCGGTGGGCGCCTTTGCGCAAACTGATGTGAACATGGGGATCATACCCGCACCGGTTTCAGTGACGAAGAAAGCCGGGACATTTAAATTAGATAAAACAGTAGTGCTGGTGTCGGCAGATGCCAAAAATGCAAAGATGGCTGATTTGCTCAATGCCTATGTAGTTACAAAAGGAGGGTTTTCGTTAAGAGAATTAAAATCGGCAGGTCCGGCTGACAGGGCGATTGTCATCACTTCAGCAGGTGCTGATCAATTGCCTTTTGAAGGTTATAAGATCAGCATTACAGATAAAAAAGTGACCATTACCGGGAAGGATGCCGGATTGTTTTATGCTGTTCAGTCTATGATGCAGCTGCTGCCTGACAAGCAAAATAACCAGATCCTGATCAATGCAGCCGAGATCAATGATTATCCGCGCTTTAAATACCGGGGCATGCACCTGGATGTGGGCAGGCATATGTTCCCGGTGGCATTCATCAAGAAGTACATTGACCTGATGTCCCAGTATAAACTGAACAACTTTCACTGGCACCTGACTGAAGACCAGGGCTGGAGAATTGAAATTAAGAAATATCCGAAGCTGACCAGTATTGGTGGCAGCAGGAACGGAACGATCATTGGCCGTCATCCGGGAGTAGGAACAGACAATACGGTTTATAAAGGGTTTTATACACAGGAGGAGGCAAAGGATGTAGTGGCTTATGCTGCCGCACGATACATCAATGTGATCCCTGAGATAGAGCTGCCCGGACATAGCTCTGCGGCAATAGCTGCTTACCCTGAACTGAGCTGTTTTCCGGATAAAGATACTTTTGTTGATGAAAAAACACCCTGGTCCGGTTCAAGAAAAGGCAAGCAGGTACAGCAGCAGTGGGGCGTGTTTCAGGATGTGTTCGTGCCAAACGATGCTACTTTTAAATTCCTGGAAGATGTGCTGGATGAAGTCATAGCCATCTTCCCGTCTAAATACATCCACATCGGCGGAGATGAGAGCCCTAAGGAGTACTGGAAACAGAGTGAGTTTTGCCAGCAGCTGATCAAGAAACTCGGTCTGAAAGATGAGCACGAACTGCAAAGTTACTTCATACAAAGGATAGAAAAACACATCAATTCAAAAGGCAGGTCGATCATCGGCTGGGATGAGATATTGGAAGGCGGACTGGCTCCAAATGCTACTGTGATGTCCTGGAGAGGCGTAGAAGGAGGTATAGCTGCGGCGAAACAGGATCATGATGTGATCATGACGCCGGGCGGTCCTATAGGGCTTTATTTTGACCATAAACAGTCTTCTTCTGCTGATGAACCGACAAATATCGGCGGTCTGGCACCTTACTCGATAGCTTATGCATATGATCCTATGCCAAAAGAACTGACTGCTGATCAGCAAAAACACGTGATCGGCGTACAAGCCAATGTATGGACAGAGTACATCCAGACACCTGCTAAGGTTGAGTATATGATCCTGCCAAGAATATTTTCCCTGTCTGAAATTGCCTGGAGTCAGGTGGCCCGTAAAGACCTGAAAAATTTCTCAGAAGAAAGAATACCTGTGCACCTGGCCAGACTGGACAAGACAGGTACCAATTACTGGGTACCGACACCTCTGGGACAGAGTGACAAGACCATGGACGGAGCCGATTTTAATCTTGAGCTGAAAGCGCCATTGCCGGGAGCTAAAATCTATTATACTTTAGATTTGAGCCGTCCTTCTGAAAATGCTACCTTGTATTCGAATGCCATCAAAGTTAACGTACCGAAGGGTGAGAAAAGGGTATTAAAAACAATTGTGATTACTGCCGGCGGAAAGCGCAGTGTGGTTACAGAAACGATATTGAATAATGGCGCTCCGGATGTAAAAGCAAAATAAGTTTGCATTTAACAGAACAGACAATGAAATTGATAAAATATTTTTCTAAGCAGCCCTATTTCCTCGCAGGGCTGCTTTTAATGGTTTCCTGCAGTGAAAGTGGTTCAGATAAAACTGCTGAATTGAAACCTGCTGTCAGCGGTACAGATAAACCTTCCGGCCAGTTCCCGTTTTACAAAAATATTGAGATCAGACCAGGGATCAACTTTGAAGTTGTGAGCTGGGGCAAAGGCGTCGATAGTATTGGCGGTTACCTGATCTTAAGAACTGATTCGGCGAAAAACAGCTTTAAGTCCTTATCCAACGAGCGCGAAGGAATCATTACGGATGCCTGGAATATGGATCTGGACAACGATGGCGATCCCGAGATCTATTTAGAGATGCTGAGCAAAAAAAATGTTTCAGACCTGAATGTTTACGAATATGCAGGAGGAAGTTTTAACAAGATCACTTTTCCGGGTCTGAGCAGCAGCTTGAAGAAGAACTATGGCGGCAATGATAAATATACGCTCAAAAACGGCGATCTGTTCCGCAGTTTCCCGCTGGTAAATCCTAAGGATAGTACGCAAAAAGCAGGAGAACTTAAAACTGTTCAGTACAGGCTTAGCGGCAATAGCTTCTCAGTTTCGGAAGTAAAACCAGAGTCAGAAAAAAAAGAATAGAAAGAACAGTTAGATCAGCCTGTTCTGCTTCGCAATGTTTATAGCCTCCGATTTGGAGTTGACATTGAGCTTGATGTAGATGTTCTTGACATGTGTTTTTACCGTTTCTATTTCTATAAACAGTTCCTGCGCGATCTCACAGCGGTCTTTGCCTTTTGAAATGAGTTCCAGGATCTGAGTTTCCCTTTTTGTAAGCGGAGAGTTCTGGTTCTTTTGCAAAGACATGATGACTGTCTTGGCTACATCAGGGCTCATCGGCCCGCCGCCCTGCATGACCTCTTTTATGGCTTCAATTATTTTTACAGAAGAGGTGTTTTTTGTGAAATACCCGGAAGCACCGTTTGCGAGGGCATCGAGAATGATCTTTTCAGTCTCATAGACAGTAAGCATAATGATGTAAGCATGGGGCAGCAGTTTTTTCAATATGGGCAGGGCATCAATGCCGCTGGTGCCGGGGAGTTGTATATCCAGAATGATCACATCCGGATTGTCCTTACTGATCTTGTGTCTGGCTACGTTGAAAGACGGGTAGGTGCTGACTACAGTATATGGAGAGGTCTGGTTAATTAAATAGGCATACCCCTCCCTGATGGTTTCATCATCTTCAATGATGACAATTCTTGCATCTGCCTGATTATACATTCTTAAATTTTGCTGGTGTTGGAAATTTAACAATTAAACATACAGTACTCCCGCTTTGACCGGAAGTGATATTCAGGTCCGCATTTATTCTTTTTGCCCTCACATACATATTGTTTATGCCGTGACCGTTTTTGCCGTATTCAGTATCAAATCCGCTTCCGTCATCTTCAAGCGTAATCAGCAAAACCTCATTGTTTAACTTTGCGTGGTAATTTACGTTTTTAGCTTTTGAATGTTTCAATACATTGTTTATAGATTCCTTAAATATCATCAGTACATTTCTGCTCACATCGAGTGAAAGCTTAGTGTCTTTGCTGATGTCAATTTCAGCTTTAAAAACAATAGCGGTATCATTGAACATTTCTGTTCCAAACTCCTTAATGTGATCCAGCAACTGAATTAATGTATCGTTTTTGGGATTAAGCGACCATAAAATATCTTTGGTCCCGGTATACAGTTCATCCACATTCTTACTGATCTTTTTAAGAATGGTTCTTTTCTCCGTGTCATTTTGATCTATCATACTGCTCAATACTTCTGATAAGACGGTGATCCTGGTCAGTTTGTTACCCAGATCATCATGAAAATCTTCAGCAGTCTGCTTTCTGATCTTAAATTGTTCTTCGAGCTTTATTTTTAACCTGAGCTTTCTCTTGCGTTCATTAAGGGTCAGTATGATATACACGGCAAGCATGATCACCAGAATGATAAGGATGACCATGAGAAGCCTGAAAATATTGGTCTGGTAATAAGGCGGCTGAATCTCAAAAGAGAACGATGCCGTGTTCAAAGAGACTAAACCATCCCTGGTTACAGCCCTTGCCTGGAAGGTATATTTTCCAGGAGGAATGGATGTAAAACTCATGGAAGAACTGCTGCCGGGCTGACTGTACTTATTGTCCAGTCCGATCAGCCTGTACTGATACAGCAGGTCATTTGGATTTGCGAGGTGTATGCCTGTAAAGCTGATATTGATGTGGTTGTGGTTGTACGGAAGTACAAATGCTTTTTTGAGCTCATGTTCCTTATAAGAAAATTTCGAGGTGTCTGTGTTTTTGAGTTTTTCATAGTTAGGGAACACGCTAACTGAATTGATGAAAATATATGGATTTACTTTTTTTTCAGCAGATGGGTCCAGACCGAAAGCGATAACACCTTTTGTGGTGCCTACCCATATGTTGTTGTTGTATTGGAGAATTGCATTCTGGTTGCATTCCACAAGCGGGGAATCTTCACTATTGGTCCTGATCACACTATAGTCTGCAGAATTCAGCCGGTTTATGCCCCTGCCTGTTCCAATCCAGATTGTCCCGCGTTTGTCTTTAAGCAAGCTGTAAATGTGATCTGCAGCCAGCCCTGATTTACTATTTAAGCTCTTTGTTTTACCCGTTTTCTGATTCCAGACGATCAAACCATAATCAGCAGTTCCAAACAAAACATGGTCTCTGTCCCGCAGCATACAAAGGATGCTGGATCCATTGAGCGCCTTTATATTCATCGGGATTGCTTTCTGTTGTTTAATGATGAGCCAGACTCCGTCCTGAGTGCCCGAGATGATGGAATCCCGGCCCATCTCCAGCAGGCTGCCTCCAAACTGACCGGTGACGCGTTTCCACACTTTTGTAACCGGGTCATAGGTGATGACTCCCATATTGGTCGATAACCAGATGGTGCCCTTGCTGTCTTCGATTATTGAATTGTAAGCAATATGCTCGTTAACATCATCTATTCTTTTTATGCTTTTGCCGTCATGCATCCATAGCCCGCCCCCTGGAGTTCCGATCCATATGTGCTGCCGTTTGTCATTGTAAAGGAAGTTGATGCGGTACGAATCTTCATCCTCAGACGGGATCACCAGATTTTTGACTTTTTGATTTTGTGCGTATTCATATAGGCCCCCGTAAGAGCCCATCCATATCGTACCAGGTTTTGGCCCCCTGGCCAGTGCCATCACAATGCGGTTTTTTATTCCCTGAGTTTCATCAAAGGTCACATAACTGTTGTTGTTGAACCTAAACAGGCCTGAGCCATCCGTACCCAGCCAGATGTTGTTTTCAATATCTCTGAATACTTCATTGACTACATTATCCGTAAAACCGTTCCTTGAATTGAAATGTGTGATCTGCGCGGGCGTGATGTAATAAGCCCCGCTGTTTGTTCCGATCCAGATGGCGCCTTTGGCGTCTTGTGCTATGGCATTGCATTTGAAAGGTATTTCAGGATGAATTCTTGCTGTGATTCCATTTTGAACAGCAAAGATACCTTTCTCGCTGAGTAACCATATTTTGTCCTTTTCGCCACGGTCTGCAAGCAGGTCTGTAACCCACAGATCCTTCAGACGATCATCTGAAGGAAGCGTATGCCATTTTCCGTTCTCAAAATAAAAGATCCCGTTCATAAAAACGGCGGCCCATAACCTTCCCGATACATCGGTTTTAATTGCGGTAATTGCCTCCTTCGGATCATCGGTTACCCGGATCAGCTGCTCACTTTTGCCTGTCACTTTAAAAAGACGTTTGCCCCTGAGGTAAAAGACGTTTCCGCTTTTGTCGGAAATCATTTTGCCGATCCAGTTTTTGTTGTAGTTATAATTGTAAAAACTCTGTCCGTTGTAACGGGAAAGGCCCCAGGCGGAGCCAATGTATATGTGGTTCTGCTTGTCGGCAGCAATGGCCAATGCAAAGTTGCTGCTTAAACCGTTCACTTTTGTATAGTTGATAAACTGCTTGCCATTAAAGCAGCTTACACCACCCAGGGTAGTCATCCAGAGCCTTCTTTTACCATCTTGTGCGATCGCGGTAACCTGTGACTGGGTAAGCCCGTCCTCTATATCGTATTGTTCAAAGTTATAACGCTGAGAAAAACCTTCAATTGAATAGACGGATAGAAACAAGAATATAAATAAGATCCTTTTATACAGCACTGTTGTTTAGCATACACGGTTTAGCCCTAATGTAAATATATCTATCAATATACCATTTAAAAATCACCCTTGTGGGGGGATTTTTCATCTCCACTGAAATATACCCCTTTAAGGGTGAAAAGAAGGCGTAAATAGCTGGGTAAATTTGAGTATGAACAATACCGTTGATGCAGAGATCCTAAGGAGGCTGTCACTTGCTGAAGATTATATCGTGAACAATTATGACAGGAATATAAGACTGGACGATATTGCCTGGGCCGCATGTCTGTCGGTCAACCATTTGCTGCGGACGTTTAAACAAACCTATCAGCAATCTCCCCACCAGTATCTCACCAAATTCAGACTGCAGCAAGCCCGTCATTATTTAAAAAACACAGATTATCCGGTAAATGAAATTGTGGCTATGGTCGGTTTTGAGTGTCCAAGCTCATTTATCAGACTTTTTAAAAGTTCATTTAATGTAACGCCCGGCCAGTACAGATTTTAGAAATCAAAGAATAAAAAATAGAAATCATGAAAGGAAAAGTTTTATTGTACGCGGTGATGCTGAGCATCACTACTACAGTTGCCAATGCAAGACCAGATTATCCATCTAAAAGTGTCAATGCTAAGGCAAGCAATGTGATAGAAGCATTTGTCGATGCGCACATACACGCAGATGCGGCATTATTTAATGCGATCTTAAATAATAGTGCAGTATTAAAGTTAAACAAGCAGGAAGAAGTCGTGACACACACCAAGAGCGAACTGGTAGGTTTTTACAAAAGATCAGGGCTGATGAATTTGAATTGCAGTTCGGAATATGAGGTGCTGTCCTCAAGCGAATGTGTGGTTATGGCCAGAGTCGATTTTAAATTTCCTGAATTCGTTCAGCAAAATTATGTGACTATAGAGAAAGATAAAAAAGGGCTGTGGAAAATTACACAGATCAACAGGTTTAGCATTTAGCAAATGATTGGTGATTTTCGCTTATTGCGATAATAACTGCAGTATTATATTTGAGTTAGGAAACCCTGTAATAGATTTGGATGAATTTAATTTGGGTTAGTTAATAATAAAAGTCATTCGGCAAAAATCGGATGACTTTTTTATTGGCGCTCATTGAACTGTTCACTGATGCGTTCAAATTTTTCGATCAGCAGGTCCAGGCGTTCTTTTTCCCGTTTCAAATAGGCTCTTCTCAGAATGGTTGCACACAACGCCATCCAGAAAATGGTAAAGGCAATTATTCCGATCTGGAAGGCAGGGCTTAAATTATTCAGCACTTCATAGAAATAAAAGATAAACCCAAGAGACAGCGCTGTTGCATAAAACCAGTATAGCTTATTGTATATGGTGAACTTATTCAGCTGATATATTTTCAACCTGGATAAGAATGCGCTCGGATGTTCTGTAAAGTCGTTTTGCCTGATAATTCTGTAGTCTTTATACAATATAAGCGTAGAAATAGCCACTGAAATGATAATGATGATTAACCCGGTCTGGGTTGTCCATGAATTAAAGGGAGAGAATAACAAGAGCGCAACAATGGCAGCAAAGGATAAGGCCATTCCGAAAATGTTGAAAAGAGACCTTGTTCTGATGCTTGTTACTTCTTTCTTTGCCTGCGACAGCATTTCATCAGAGGAGATCTTTACCTCAACAGAATGTGATTGCCAAAGCGATTGTATATGATCAAATTCTTGCATGCTGATTGTATAATTCTGTAAGTTTTAGTTTAATACGATGAATTTTTACCCTTAGATTTCCTTCACTGATCCCTGATATTTCTGCTATTTCATTATAAGGCAATTCATCAAGTACCATGGTGATGATCAAACGGTCATTCTCTTCGAGTTTAGATATTGATTTGTAGAGTAATGCAATCTGTTCATTCTTTTCTGAAAACTCTTCCGGGCGGTTCTCTATAATGTTGTCCGTCAGTTCGTCTTTTGCCTGGCGCTTTTCTGAACGTAAATAAGTCAGACAAGTATTGACCGCAATCCGGTAGATCCAGGTAGAGATCAGTGACTTGTTGCGAAACTTGTCCAGATTCTGCCAGACTTTTAAAAATGTTTCCTGCAACAGATCGTTCGCCGAATCTTCATCACCGGTATAACCGTAGCACAAATGGAATATTTTCTTTGAGTTAGTATCGAAAATCTGCTTAAATAACTGGTCCTTTTGTTCCATTAATTACTGCTGTTGATGATTTGATTGCCATATCCATAATTTGTTACAGCATCACCAGGCCCCAAAAATAATAAATGTTTGCGGGCTTGGTGCAATTAATTACTTTTGTTGCAAATCAAACAACCTTAATATATGAAACAAAACCGCGTCGGGTTAATCACTTTGTTGTTTATCACTGTTGCAGCGCTGTTAGGTGTTTTAAAAGACTTCAATATTGTTAATGTCCCGGACAATGTAATGATGTCCATCCGCTGGGTGCTGGCTATTGAACTGGTGGTTTACGCTATAATCAGAAGGAACCTGACGACCTGGATCCTGGTTTGTATGGTACTGGGCATCTTTGTCGGAATAGATTATCCGCACGTTGCCGTCGCCCTTCAGCCATTGAGCAAAGGATTTATAAAATTAGTAAAAACCATTGTGGGTCCTATATTATTTGGAACACTGGTTTATGGGATTGCCGGGCACTCAGATTTAAAACAAGTGGGCAGGATGGCATGGAAATCTATGTTGTATTTCTATTTTGCCACCACAATCGCATTGTTCATCGGATTGGCGGCCATAAACCTCACCCATGCAGGTGTCGGTGTGAACATTGAAAATATGCCGCACAATGAGCTGCCAAAGCCTGTAAAGGACATCGCCGATGAAAGTATACTGAGTACACTGCCTCATAGTGTACACTGGCTGTATAAAACTCTGGCCTTTTTCAGGAACATTTTTCCTGAGAACATTGTCAAATCTGTTTATGATGCACAAATTCTGCAGATCGTAATTTTCTCGGTTATTTTTGGCATTGGCCTGGCTATGGTGGATGAAAAGAAAAGGAAGCCTATGGTTGACTTCTGCGAAAGCTTGTCAGAAACTATGTTTAAGTTTACCAATATCATCATGTATTTTGCCCCGATAGGCGTTGGTGCCGCAATGGCTTATACTGTCGGGCATATGGGAGTGGACATACTGAAGCATCTTTTTATGCTGGTAGCTACTTTATACATGGCATTGATCGCCTTTATTCTACTGGTATTACTGCCGATTGCGCTATATATCAAGCTGCCCATATTGAAATTTATCAGTGCCATAAAAGAACCCGTGTCCATTGCATTTGCAACAACAAGTTCCGACGCAGCTTTGCCAAAAGCGATGAGTGCGATGGAGAAGTTTGGCGTACCGCGTAAGATCGTATCATTTGTAATCCCGACGGGCTATAGTTTTAATCTGGACGGCACCACATTATACCTTTCCCTGGCATCGATATTTGTCGCACAGGCTGCAGGAATGCATTTGTCATTTGGCGAGCAGCTGTTGATTGTATTTACACTGATGATTACCAGTAAAGGAGTCGCAGCGATACCGAGGGCATCGCTGATCATTTTGATCGCCACAGCAGACCAGTTCGGACTGCCAACCTTCATCATCGCCGCAATTTTAGGTATTGATGAACTGATGGATATGGGCAGGACATCTTTGAATGTGATTGGAAATTGTCTGGCGACCGTGGTGATCGCCAAATGGGAGGGTGAATATAACCCCGGCCAGGTTGAATTGAAAGAATCTTAATTATGAGTACCAAAGGAAAGAAGATATTTTTAGCGCTGACTATTGTAGTCCCTTTTTTAATCTATTGTGTGATCTATTATACCCCGATGATCAAAAATGCACCTTTTAAATCGGGTGAATTCGTTTCATTGCAGTTTAAGTGGGGCGTTGGCAAAAATCTGGTGAACACCTATGATTCTTCAACCGGCGAGTACCAGTATCTTGATGGCCGGGATTCTTTGATTAAAACGAACGTTAAACTGAGGACCAATGACATTCTTTATCTGCACAGCAAGGCAAATGAACTGGGATTGTGGAACTTTCCGCCGGTAATCGCAAATACCGGTGCAGATCTGAGTTCAGATAAGATCTTAAGGTATGAATTCCAGTTTAATTACAAGAGAAAATCAAAAAAGGTGATCTTTATGACAGATTATAGCGAAATCCCTAAGCTCAGGGACGTTGCTGTGCAGATGCAAAAACTGATAGCCCGGAGTATAAATGATGCAGAAGAGCGCTACAGTAATAAATAACCAATTCAGTTGCGCATTTATAAAAATAAATTCTATATTTGCACCTCGATAAAAATAAACAATTTAAAATAATAATTATTTAACAATGTACGCAATAGTAAATATAGCAGGACAGCAATTCAAAGTTGCAAAAGACCAGCATCTTTTTGTACACCGTTTACAAGGAGATGAAGGCGCTAGTATTGAATTTGACAATGTATTGTTGGTTGAAGATGGTGGTAAAATCTCTGTAGGAGCTCCTGCTTTGAAAGGTGCTACAGTTTCAGCTAAAATCGTGTCTCATTTAAAAGGTGATAAAGTGATCGTTTTCAAAAAGAAACGCAGAAAAGGTTACAAAAAGAAAAATGGTCACCGCCAGTATTTCACCAAAATCCAGATCTCTGGTATCAGTTTATAATTAGTCGTTAACAAAGATTAGCTGTTTATACAGGTAGTTAAAAAATATAAAACAAGATGGCACATAAAAAAGGAGCCGGTAGTTCCAGAAACGGACGTGAATCGCATAGTAAACGCTTAGGTATCAAAATCTTTGGTGGTCAGGCAGCTATTTCTGGAAACATCATCGTACGTCAGCGCGGTACAAAACATCATCCTGATAAAGGAGTAGGTATTGGTAAAGACCATACTTTATTCGCTTTGGTTGATGGTACGGTAATCTTCAAAAAGAAACAAGACAACAAATCATACGTTTCTATTTTACCTGCAGCTGTAGTTAAAGAAGTTGTAGCTGAAAAAGCACCTGCAAAGAAAACTGTTAAGGCTGAAGCACCTGTTGTTGAAGCATCCGTTGTTGAGGCACCAGTGGCTGAAGCACCTGCAAAAGAAGAAAAAGCACCAGCTAAAAAAGCACCTGCAAAGAAAGCTGTTAAAGCTGAAGCTGCTGAAACTGAAAGTACAGAAGAAGCTGCATCTGCAGAATAATAAAATATTCAGAGCTAAAAGAAGAAGCCCGTACATTTATTGTACGGGCTTCTTCTTTTTATATGCTTTTTTTATTGGTTCTTAATGCTCCCTGTTCATGAGCTGATTTGCCAGGAGCATCAGTTCCTTTTTGTTTTGATCAGGAACATTGATCTGTTCCAATGCAGAAAATGCGTTATCCAGATATTTCTTCATGATCTCAGTTGCTTTTTCCCGCACCTCGTAAAGATTATACAGGTCAGTTACATTAGCTACTTTCGCAGCGTGATCCCGATTGATAACCTGCGCATCCAAATGCTTTAAATGATCAACTGAAGCCAGTTCCTGTAATTTCAATCGCAGAAACGTTTTCTTATCAGAGATAATGTCACCGCCAACCTGCTTTCCAAATTTCTCCGGATCTCCATATACATCCAGAATGTCGTCCTGAAGCTGAAATGCAATACCCAGACTCTCTCCAAACTGATAGATCAGCTCCGCTTCTTCAGGCGTGGCGCCTGCCGTTATAGCTCCGAGTTTCATGGCACCGCCAAGCAGGACCGCAGTCTTCAGCCGGATCATGCCGATGTACTCAGCTATGCTCACATCGGTCCGGCTTTCAAATTCCATGTCCAGCTGCTGTCCCTCACATACGCCCTGAGCCGTAGCATTAAAAGTATCAAGCGCGTGCTTAAGGATATGGACATCCACATTGGTAATGTGCTTGTTGGCTTCCACCATCATGACGTCGCCGCTCAATATGGCGGTGTTGTCCCCCCATTTTTCATGCACAGTTTGCTTACCTCTGCGCAAAGGAGCTTTGTCCATGATGTCATCATGGATCAAAGTGAAATTGTGAAATGTTTCAATAGCCATTGCCGCAGGGATAGCGGCTTTTAAATCACCATTGAACAGCTCGGCGGACATTAAGAGCATGATCGGCCTTAATCTTTTTCCCCCTAAGTTCATAATGTAACTTATAGGCTCATATAAAGAAGCAGGATATTCGGGATAGGTGGTTTCGTTTATTGCTTGTTCTACGTGCTTTAATAATTCTGAAGGGGAATGCATTCTTTATCTATTGTTGTTGTTGTCTAATCTTGTATCAGGGTAAAGTCTATTTGCCTTTTAGCCAGGTCTACTTTTTTTACTTTAACTTTCACCTCATCACCCAATTGGTATTTTTTCTTTTTGCGCTGACCAATAATGCAATAGTTTTTTTCATCCAGCACATAGAAATCATCGGCTATATCACGAAGCCTGACCATGCCCTCACATTTATTTTCAATGATCTCCACATACATGCCCCATTCCGTGACACCTGAAATGATACCTGTAAATGTGTTGCCTATGTTTTCTTCCAGATATTCTGCCTGCTTGTATTTGATAGAGGCCCTTTCCGCATCTGCCGCACGTTTTTCCATGGTCGAGGAATGGGAGGATGCAGTTTCGTATTCTTCTTCGCTGGCGGACTTCTCGTTGTTTAAATAAGCAGCAAGCAGTCTGTGTACCATTACATCCGGATAACGGCGTATAGGGGAGGTAAAGTGGGTATAATGGTCAAAGGCCAGTCCGTAATGACTGGTTTTTTTAGTCGTATAGACTGCTTTTGCCATAGAACGTATAGCCAGCTGTGTCAGCACGTTCTGCTCTTTTTTGCCTTCCACATCCTCCATCAGATAATTCAGTGACTTTGCGATTTCCTTGTCGGATTTGGTATTGATCTTATAACCAAAGCGTGCGGCAAACAGAGCAAAGTTGCCTAGATTTTCCAGGTTAGGGGAGTCGTGCGAGCGGTAAACAAATGTATATTTCTTTTTGCCGCTGCCTTTTTTAGAAACAAACTCCGCTACTTTCTTATTGGCGAGCAGCATAAAATCCTCTATGAGTTTATGAGCATCTTTCCGCTCTTTTACATAAACGCCAACAGGCTTTCCGGTTTCATCCAGTTTGAACTTGACCTCAGTACTTTCAAAGCTTATGGCCCCGTTCTTAAACTTCCTGTCACGCAGGATGTAGGCCAGTTCATTCAGCTTCAGGATTTCCTCAGCATAATCACCCGCCTTGTTCTCAATTACCTCCTGAGCTTCTTCGTAACTGAACCTGCGATTGGAATGGATTACAGTACGGCCAAACCATTCTGTGATGATATTTGCCTGCTCATCCAGTTCAAATACGGCTGCAAAACAAAGTTTGTCTTCATTAGGGCGCAGCGAACACACACCATTGCTTAACCGCTCAGGCAGCATCGGGATCACACGGTCTACCAGATAAACAGAAGTCGCCCTTGCATAGGCTTCCTTGTCCAGGTGACTGTTTGGTTTTACATAGTGAGAGACATCAGCAATGTGCACACCTATTTCATAATTGCCATTGGATAATTTTTTAAAAGAGATCGCATCATCAAAATCCTTTGCATCAGCAGGGTCAATCGTAAACGTTACCGTATCTCTGAAATCCTTGCGTCCTTTCAGGTCACCAGCAGAAACTTCCTCAGGAATGAGATCTGCCTCACGCTCGACTTCCGCAGGGAAAGCAAGCGGAAATCCATACTGTGCGAGAATGGCATTCATTTCTGTATTGTTCTCGCCCTGCTCACCGAGAATTGTTGTGATCTTTCCGATAGGGTTTTTGGCGCCTTCAGGCCAGTCAGTAATGCTGACCTGTACCTTCTGTCCATTTTTTGCCCCTTCCAGATCACTCAGTGGAACAAAGATGTCATGAAGCATCTTGCGGTCATCAACATTTACAAAAGCAAAGCGATCTGAGATCCTGATCACTCCGATAAAATCCGTCTTTACACGCTTGATGATTTCCACCACCTCGCCCTCATTTTTACGGCCGCTTTTCTTGGCGTAGATATATACCTTTACCAGATCACCGTTCAATGCATTGTGGAGTTTTCGTGCAGATACAAAAATGTCCTTCTCAAATTCATCATCCGGAACCACAAATGCAGAACCGTCAGCAGTCATGTCCACCTTGCCGGTGACAAAGGTTTTCAGATCTTTGAGCCTGAATTTACCTTTCTCAGGCTCCATGAAAACACCTTTTTTGGCCTGTTCTCTTAGTATTTCAAGGATGGTGTCTCTTCCCGAAGGATCAGTAATGTTCAGTTTAGCAGATACCTGCTTATAATTAAGCGCCTCATTTTTGCTTTTTTCCAGAACGTCGCTAATCAATTGAACCAGAACGAGTTCTAAATGAGATGATTTGTTTTTTGCCATAGTAAGATTATGAATCAATCGAAGGTAACAATTTGAAGTGATAGATTGTTCTATTTTGTACCTTTGGGTAAGGAACTCAAAGTCATTTACTTTATGAATCGAGACATTATGATAGAAGACAGAGAAAGAAAAACAGGCAAGGAACTGCTCATGATCCTCATCAAGACCGCGATTTATTTAACCTTGTTGTATTTCTATATCAATAAGCCCCATTTTTATGTTGAGTATCCCAGGATAGACCAGATCGCCAGGGGGCTAATGGTGTTTTTGGGTCCCAGTCTCGTCATTTCCATACTTAGACTTGTGGTGATCTACTGGTACATCAGAAAGCACAGGTTTAAGAACAACATCAAGGACAATTTCATTCTCGGCATCAACAGGATCGTATCCATTTTGAACGCCGTACTTTTCATGATTGCGCTGATCATCTTTTCCGGACAGGATCCGAGAGAATTCATTACCAGTATTTCAATTGTCGCTGCAGCAATAGCTTTGACTTTTAAAGATTATGTAACCAATATGATCAATGGCCTGATCATCATGTTTTCCGACAGGTTATCACTGGGCGATCACATTAAGATCGGCGAACTGGAGGGAAAGATCCTTGACATTACCCTCATCAACATGATCCTGCAAAACGAGGACAGCGACATGGTCATCATTCCAAACTCCCTGGTATTCAGTTCAGTGATCGTCAACCAGTCCAAACAGAACACCAAAAAACTAAGCGTGGAGTTTGAAATGTCACTTGACAACGGATATACACCTGAATACCTGGAAAAATACCTGGATAAGAACATTTCAGGATTTACTGAAAATATAGTTGCAGGAGGATTGACAGTGAAAACGATCTCCATCAATAAAGATGTGGCTGTATTCAAAGCAATGGTACTCTTAAAGCATTACGACAAATTCAGAGAAAGAGAGATCAGAAGGACCATCAATACGGCACTCATCAGACTGTCAGCAACGTTGAAAAAAGAAGAAGGGCCTCAGGCAGAAAAAGAGGCGGCGCGCGAAGATCCGAAGCTTATTTAAGCGCAGTTAAACCCGGTATTGCAGCAATTAACTTCTGTGTATATTCCGCTTTAGGATGGTTGTAGATATCCTCCGGAAATCCTTCCTCTTCAATACGGCCTTTGTTCATGACGATCATTCGGTCCGAAATGTGTTTTACCACCGCAAGATCATGCGAAATAAAAATATAAGTCAGTCCAAACTCCTGCTGCAGCTGTCTCAGCAAGTTTAAAACCTGTGCCTGTACCGACACGTCCAGGGCAGATACAGATTCATCACAAATGATGAATTTCGGCTGAAGCGCAAGCGCCCTGGCAATCACGATCCGCTGACGCTGGCCACCTGAAAACTCATGCGGGTACCTGTTAAAATGTTCTGGTTTAAGGTCCACACGCTCCAGCAAACTTAAGACATGAGCCTTTCGCCGCAGGTCATTGTCAAACACCTTATGGACCTGCAAAGGTTCCATTAAAGCATTTCCTACCGTAAGGCGCGGATTTAATGAAGAATATGGATCCTGGAAAATGATCTGAACATCCCTTCTCATGCTCCTCAGGTCTTTTTTGTTCAGATCCGTCACCGACCTCCCTTCAAACAGAATCTCTCCTGAAGTCGGTTCAACAAGCCTTAAAATACTTCTTCCCAGCGTAGTTTTGCCACAGCCGGATTCACCAACGAGGCCCAGTGTTTCCCCGGGGAATACATCAAAACTAACCTGGTCAACAGCTTTAACAAATTCTTTGGTCTTGCCAAACAAGCCGCTGTTTACCGGGTACCAGGTACAAAGGCCTTTTACCTGCAGCAGGGGTTTTTCTGCATAAAGTTTAGCCCTTCTTTCCGCTATTTCCTGCGGCGTATAACTGTTGCGTTCCAGCAAATGGGCCACAGCCATGTCCTTGTTCTCATTTAAAAAATCCGCTACCACCGGAAGCGTCTTCAGCAAGCGTTCAGGAGAAGGACGGCAGGCTAGCAAACCCTTGGTATACGGATGCTGAGGATTTCTGAACAATTCAGCAGCAGGCCCCTGTTCCACGATCCGCCCTTTATACATCACCGCAACATCATCCGCAATTTCACTGATCACCGCAAGGTCATGCGAAATAAATATCATGGCCATACGGCGTTCCGTCTTTAGCTTGAGCAGCAATTGCAGGATGGTCTTTTGAACAGTTACATCCAGTGCAGTAGTAGGTTCATCAGCGATCAGCAGGCTTGGGTTGCAGCTCAGCGCCATAGCGATCATTACCCTTTGTTTCTGACCGCCTGAAAGCTGATGGGGGTAGCTTTTAAATACCTGCTCAGGACTGGGCAGCTGTACCTCCTTAAACAGCGCAATGGTCTTAGCCTTCGCAGTTTGACTGTCAGCTTTTTGGTGCAAAATAATGGCCTCCTTAACCTGCTCACCACAGGTAAAGACAGGATTTAACGAGGTCATAGGCTCCTGAAAGATCATCGCGATCTTATTGCCCCTGTATCTTCTGATTTCTTCAGGAGACAGATCCAGCAGATCGACCTCCTCAAAATCTATTTCACCGCCGATCTTTGTAGCTCCGGGATCGTGCAGCCTCATGATAGAAAATGAAGTGACCGATTTACCCGATCCCGATTCCCCGACTATTCCAAGTACTTTACCGGCGCCGATGCTGAAACTGACATCGCTTACCGCCTTCAGCCAGGATTTGTCTTCTTTATTCAGAAATTGTATGTCAAGATTTTTAACGTCTAGCATCAGCGGTAACCGGGTCATATTTTGAAGGTGTGAAATTTGGCATTAAGATAAGCATTTTGTAGCCCAAATCCGGTTGTTTGTGCTATTTTTGCAAAATGGAAAGAGAAATTCTTGATACCAAGCGCAAAGCCCTTAAGATTAACCTAAACCCAAAGATCTACGGAACTTTTGCAGAAATAGGGGCCGGGCAGGAAGTAGCCCGTAACTTTTTTACAGCAGGCGCCGCATCAGGAACAGTAGCCAAAACCATGTCGGCCTACGACATGACTTTCAGCGATGCCATTTATGGTGTAGAGGAATCCGGGAGGTATGTCAGCAAGTCGAGGTTGTTGAAAATGCTCAACCACGAATACGGACTGCTCAATGAGCGTTTAAGCGGTGAAAAATATGATGACCGTACTTTCTTCGCATTTGCAGATACCGTAACCACACTCAATTACAACAAATCAAACGACCCTCACGGCTGGATAGGTTTACGTTTTCAGACAGAGCCGGAAGGCGAGGCCAACGAGATATTTTTCCATGTGCGCCTGCTGGATACCGACGCCGCACTTCAGCAAAACGTACTGGGCATTATAGGTGTAAACCTGGTTTATGCCGCTTTTTATTACAACCAGGACCACAGGGCGATGATCGAATCCCTGGCGGATAATCTTACCGTGGGTTCTGTTGAAATAGACCTGATCTCAGTAAACGGGCCGATATTCAGCGGTGCCGACAATATCCTGCTAAACCTCTACCTGATCGTTAAGGATTTTTCCGATGCAGCAATCTTTGACGCCCAGGGGCAGCCCTGCCTGCCCAAAGACCTTTTGTACAAGAAAGACATCATGATCCTGCGCACCAAGTACGCACAAAAATCCAATCCAAATTTCAGTATGCTCAACAAAGCTGTTGACCAGTTTGTGCGTACAGAAAACGTGCAGGAAGACAACCTGAGCGTGCTGATCGAGGTGCTGATGTCCAATGTGCTGTCAACGGCCGATGAATCGCAGGAAATTGACCTCAGGGCGGTGGCCAAACGTGCAGAAGAAATGTGCAGGACGGGCAACAAAGTCATCGTGTCCAACTTTGCAAGGCACAATAAACTGGCCAAATACCTGGACCGCTGCAGGCCAAAAAGTGTAGGTATATCCACCAACATCAACAACTTAAAATTCGTATTCAATTCCAGTAATTTCGGAGAGAACTATGCAAGTATGCTGCTGAGCTATGTAAGTGATATGTTCAATAAGAACGTAAAGCTGTTTGCCTATCCCTTCCTCGACAAGAAGACCAATGAAGTCATCACGACCGCAAATATGCCAGTTACGCCTGACGCCAAACCGCTTTTTGACTTCCTGATCATCAATGGCTACATCACAGACATCCAGGATTACAGTGAAGAAGACGTGAAAACCGTCTAGGTATCCTGCTTCTTATAAATATTCGGCACCGCAATACCCATGAGCCTGTCCGGATTGGGTATGGGTTTAAAGCCGAACTGCGCATACAAACCGTGGGCATCCTCAGTAGCCAGCATGTACCTTCTCAGTCCCTGAAGATCCGGGTGAAAAAGCATGAGGGACATCAGTTTTTTAGACAGACCGAGTCCCCGGTAAGCTTCCAGTACATAAACATCCGCCAGATAACCAAAAGTAGCTTTGTCCGTGATCCATCGTGCAAAGCCAATTTGTTTGGTCTCCTTATAGATTCCAAAGCAGAGTGAATTTTCGACAGATCTTTTTACTACTTCAAGAGGAATACCCTGCGCCCAGTAAGACTGAGTACTCAGATATTCATGTATAACTTCGGGCTGAAGCTTGAGTTTGTCATCAGAAAAGACAAAACCATTTTCTTCGATCTCCATTAGCTCCTCATATTGATGTATTGCAAAGGCTGTCCGAAGTCTTCCTTGCGGCACAATGCGATCACCGCCTGCAGGTCATCAATGTTCTTGCTTTGCACACGTACCTGGTCATCCATGATGGAGGCCTGCGCCTTAGAGCCGCTGGCTTTTATCTTAGCCACTATTTTCTTCGCTGTTTCTTTATCAATGCCCTCTTTAACCGAAACCTCTTTCCGGATCATGTTTCCCGAAGCATATTGCTCCTTTCCGAAATCCAGGCTGTTTGCATCCAGGTTCTGCTTGATCATTTTAGAAATGATCGCATCAGTAATGGCTTTCAGACGCATGTCATCTTCAGTAATGATGGTGATGACATTGGTTTTCTTGTCATGGTCTATCGTGCTTTTGGAGGAACTGAAGTCATAACGGTTCAGGATTTCCTTTTTAGCATTATTCATCGCATTGTCAAATGTTTGCGAATCCACCTTACTTACAATATCGAAACTGGGCATGATTATAGCTTTATAGTAAAAAATATATTATTTTTAGGTAAATGTTCATTTACCCATACAAAAAAACGAAAATTATATGAAACCATCATGTGTTTTCAGTATAAAATACAAATCATAGCTTATGAAAACCAATAAACCAAAAGTTGAAAAAAAAGGTGCAAAGAAAGCAGCCAAAAAAGAATTGGAAAAGAGTCTTACTGACAAATTCCTGGAAGTGGTCAAACACCTGGGGCATGACGCAGAAAAAATAGGAAAAGATATAGAGATCGCAGGTAAGTTCGTTGCCAGGAAACTCTCAAAAAGATTCAAAGAAGTAAAATCTGCTGTTGAGAACAAGATTGAAGAAGTAAACGCGGCCGCCAAACAGGCCAGCAAGCAAGCCACCAAAAAAGCAGACACCGTAAAGAAAGGCGCAGTTAAAGGAACAAAGAATGCAAAGAAAGTAGTTAAAAAAGCAGTAGCCACAGCCAAGCCGAGTGTACAAAGAGTCAAAGTTGCTGCAATCGCGACAGAAGAAAAGGCAGCTAAAGCGATTGCCAAACCCGTAGCGAAAGCAGTTGCAGCTGCGAAACCGGTTGCACAGGCGGCAGTAAAAAAAGCAGAAGAGGTGAAGAAGGAGGTAACGGCCGCGGTTAAAACAGTGGTGTCCAAAGCTCCTGTAAAAAAACCGGCAGCATCCAAACCGGCAGTCAAAAAAACACCGGCAGCAAAAAAGAGCTAAAAAAGTTAAAATTAATTTTGCGCCTGAGTAATAATTAACAATTACTTAACAATAGAATATGCAGTTTTGAGCGTTCCCGCCAGACGGGAACTCTTTCATCATTATACATGACAAAAAAAAAAGCACCGTTTCTAAACCGGGAGATCAGTTGGTTATATTTCAACGAGCGGGTCTTGCAGGAAGCTGCAGATGAAACAGTACCGCTTATTGAACGTATAAAATTTCTCTCTATCTTTTCATCCAATCTCGAAGAATTCTACAGGGTCAGGGTAGCTACTTTGAGCCGCTTGTCCAATCTGAACGATAAGGCAAAGGCGCTTTTAGGTTTCAATCCTAAAAAGATGCTGAACGAGATCAAGAACATCGTCGTCAGGCAGGAACGTAAATTTGAGCTGCTGTTCCAGGCCACCCTCATCAATGAGCTGGCTCAAAACAGGATCTTTATCCTCAATGAAACGCAGTTGAATGTGTCAAGGGGCGAATTTGTAAGGGAACACTTTAGGGACAGGATCTTGTCGACCCTTGTACCCATCATGCTCGATCTGGACAAACCCTTTCCCGAGCTCAAGGACAGGTACCTGTATTTCTTTGTTCGGCTGTCCAGAAAATCAGCAAAGAAGAGCGAAAAATACGCACTGATAGAACTGCCTCCCGAACTTCCAAGGTTCCTGGTATTGCCTGAGACCAATGGATTAAAGTTTATTATCCTCGCAGAGGACATCATCAAATATTGCCTGGATGACATTTTTTATGTCTTTAATTATGACATCATCGATGCCTATTCCATACAGCTTACGCGCGATGCCGAACTCGATATTGATAAGAACATCAGTGATAAATTTATTGATGACCTGAAAAGCAGCCTGGATAAGCGAAAGAAGGGTAAACCCATGCGTTTGCTTTACGATACAGAAATGCCTTTTGATATGCTGACCGTACTGGTCTCCAAATTAAAAATAGAAGCAGAAAGCCTGATGCCGGGCAACAGGTATCACCGGTTCGGAGATTTTATTAAATTTCCAAATGTGGGAACCAAAGACCTGGAGTATACCCCAAACATACCATTAAAAGTTTCCGGCCTGCACCGCACCGAAAGCATCTTCAACAAACTGCATGAGCGGGATTACCTCATCAATCTCCCTTATCAGTCCTACGACTACATCATTCTTTTCCTTCGTGAAGCCGCTATTGATCCAAAAGTTACAGAGATCAACATCACACTTTACCGTTTGGCAGAAAATTCAAGAGTGGTCAACGCATTGATCAATGCAGCAAAAAACGGGAAAAAAGTAAATTGCCTGGTCGAGCTCAAGGCCAGATTTGACGAACAGGCCAATATCTTCTGGACCAGCAAACTGGAAGAAGAAGGCGTGCATGTCAATTACGGTCTTACCGACTATAAAGTACATTCCAAGATCTGCCTGGTCAAAAGAATAGAGAAAGGCAGACCCGTGTATTATGCAAACCTGGCTACCGGTAATTTCAATGAAAAAACTGCCAAGCTCTACTGTGACCACAGCATTTTTACAGCGAGAAAAGAGATCACGCATGACCTTATCAAATTGTTTGCCGCCCTCAACAAGCGAACTGTGGCAAAAGACTTTAAGCACCTGATCGTTTCTCCAATGGATTCCCGAAATAAGATCTATGCATTGATAGACCGGGAGATCAAATATGCCAAACAGGGCAAGCCAGCCTACATGATCCTCAAAGTAAACAGCCTCGCAGACGAGGGTGTTGTCGAAAAGCTATATGAAGCCAGCAATGCAGGTGTAAAGATCAGGCTCATTGTACGAGGAATTTGTACCCTGGTGCCTGGTGTCGAAGGCTTTAGTGAAAACATTACGATCATCAGCATCATCGATAAATTCCTCGAACACGCCAGGGTCTTCATTTTTGGCAATAACGAAAAAGAAGAGATGTTCCTGTCCTCAGCCGACCTGATGAGCAGAAACTTTGAGCATAGGGTAGAAGTCGGTTTCCCGGTACTGGACGAAGAAGTGTGCCACGAGATCAGGGACATCATTGATTTCCAGCTGCAGGACAATGTAAAAGCCCGTGACATCACCAGGCTCAACAACAACAAATACCATAAGAACAGGCTTGCCACAAAAGTACGTGCGCAGGTGCAAACCTATAATTACCTTAAGAACAAACACCAGTAATGTTAAGATACGCCGCTATAGATATAGGCTCAAATGCAGTCAGACTGCTCATCGCTGATATATCAGGTACAGACGATGGTTTCAGCTTCAAAAAAAACACCCTCATCCGCGTACCATTACGGCTGGGCGACGACGCATTTCTTGACCACCACATCTCAGACCGTAAGGTCGATGACCTGGTCAAAACCATGACTGCTTTTAAAAACCTGATGGATGTTTACCATGTATCAAAATACCTGGCCTGCGCCACATCAGCCATGCGGGAAGCTAACAATGGTCCGGAAATCATTAAGAAAATAAAGCAGCAGACCGATATCGACCTGGAGATCATAGAAGGACAGCGGGAAGCCAACATCATTTACTCCAATCATATTGAAGAAAACCTGGATGCCAACAAAAGCTATCTGTATATCGATGTAGGCGGCGGCAGCACAGAGCTATCCGTATTTGTCAACAAAACCCCGGTAGCCTCCAAATCATTTGACATCGGAACCATCCGTATCCTCGACAACCAGGACAAAGATGAAACCTGGGAAGACATGAAGCAATGGGCAAAAAAGCACACCAAATCTCTAAAGAACGTAGCCGGTATAGGTACAGGCGGCAACATCAATAAACTCTTCAGAATGTCCGGCGAGAAAGAAGGGATGCCGCTTTCCTTTATCAAACTAAAAGGAATGCACAATGAACTGAACAACCATTCCCTGAAAGAAAGGATCAGTATTTACGGCCTCAATCCCGATCGTGCAGATGTGATCATTCCCGCCTGCGAGATCTACATCACATTAATGAAGTGGACAGGCATCAAACAGATCTATGTGCCCAAAGTAGGTATGGTCGACGGCATCATCAACCTGCTGATCGAAGAAAACCTAAGTCTCCGGACCTATAAATAGGCAAGGGCGAGATACCTGCCGTGATGGCTTACAGACTGCGGGTTTGAGATCCTGTAATCTGTGTGATAGTCCATTATGCTAACCGATGCCCTGTCCAGCTCATCTTCCTGGTCTGCCGCCAGGGTATGTATATAATCGGCGCTGATCTGACTCTGGGTGTAATAAGGCTGGTCGTCACACAGCACATTTCCTGTCGCTTTGCTGTTGTGAATGATCAGGTTCTTGCACACCAGTTTCACAGGGGCAAACAAGCGGAGCTTTGTCTCTCTTGAATTGATCTTATAGGCCGATTCCTTCATGCTCCACAAGAGCCAGATCATCATAGGAGGCTGAATGTCTGAAGAGATCAGGAACTGCTCCTCCGGCGTAAAAAGTTTATCCAGAAAACCATTTCTTTGCCAGTTGCTGTCTTTAGCGGCCTGCAGCAGGTCTACGATATCGTTGCCTATCATTGCTCAGCCAGTTTAGTTTCTATGACCTCTATTGATGCGCCCACATTGAGCATTCTTTCCATAGAAAGGTTGTCAATGACGATTCCGAACTCCTCCTCCACATCCAAAACGATATCCACCAGATTTGCCGAATTGATCCTGAGGTCCTTGATGAAATCTGTGGCCTCGTTCAGGTTTTCCAGTTGGTCTTTGTCTTCCACATAGGTGGATACTATAGGTTTCAGACGTGTTATTATTTCTTCTCTATTCATTTATTTTTATTGCTGTACTTTTTAAAGATCACACAGGCATTCACATCACCAAACCCAAAGCTGGCCTTGGCCACAATGTTCAGGTCCGCGCTGATCATTTTTTGCGGGATCTTAGACTCATCTACCATCGCCTTTATTTCCGGGTTTAAATCCTCACAATTCACATTCGGAAATATAAATCCATGGTGCAGCTGCAATACAGATGCCACACTTTCGATACTTCCGGCAGCGCTCAGGCAATGCCCTATCGCAGACTTTAAAGAATTGACATAAGGAAAATCCGCACCGCGTCTTCCCAGTGCCTCACACCAGTTGCGGATCTCAAAAGCGTCCTTGCTGGTCGCCGTCAGATGACCGTTTACGGCATCTACCTCAGCCGCACCGATCCCCGCATCCCTCAGTGCATTTTTGATGCAGCGCTGTACCGCCGAAGGATTTGGCGCAGTCATGGTGCCGCCGCCTCTTTGTCCGCCCGAGTTGATGTGTCCGCCCAGTACCTCCGCATAGATCACAGCCCCCCGCTGCAAGGCGCTTTCCAATGATTCCAGTACCAATGCTCCGGCACCGCTTGCCGGTACAAAACCGCTCGCTGTCGCACTCATGGGCCTTGAGCCTTTTTCCGGATCAGCATTGTGTTTATAAGTGCAAACCTTCATGGCGTCAAATCCGCCCCATACATACGGCCCGCCGTCACTTGTACTGCCGCAGAGCATTCTCAGTGCCCCGCCGCTTTTGATGCGCTCATAGGCCATCAAAATGCTTTCAGCCCCGGTCGTACACGCTGACGAGTTTGTGGTCACCTGGTTTCCCAATCCCAGCTTGCCGCCCAAAAAAGCGCTGATGCCGCTGGCCATGGTCTGCACTACCGCTGTACTGCCCAGCTTACGGATCTGCAGGTCGTCAATTTTATAAACAGACTCCCGGAATTTATCAATTCCCGAAGTGCCCGCACCGAATACAGTACCGCTGTCCCAATCAGGGTCATCACCAGCAGAAACAGTCAGTCCTGCATCTTTCCAGGCATCCATTCCTGCGATTACCCCGTACAAAATACCCGTGCTGTTCAGGCCCTTCAGCTCCAGTTCAGAAAAATACTGCGCAGCAAGCTCAGCAGAAACCGAAGGCTTTCCCGCGATCTGACAGGAAAACTGTAAACGTTCCAGTTCCGGATCATGCTTAATCCCCGAAAGCCCGTTTTTCAGCGCTTCCGTAAACAGCGGCAGGCCCACACCATTGGGGGCCACCACGCCTAATCCGGTAATTACAACCCTGTTATGCATTCATTTTATTGGTCACCATACCGGCTATTGTGCCTTTGCAAACCAGCTCACCTTTTTCATTAATCATCTGAACAGTGCAGTTTAATTTCTTGAAACGGAAGTATACTTTTTCTGCTTCAACCCTTACCTTTTCCCCTGGAAATACCGGTTTCAAGAAATCAATAGCCGTGGAGGTCAGCATGACATGTCCCGGCATTCCGCCTTCAGCACTGCCCGATAAATAAATGCCCAGGCATACCAGGCCGATCTGCGCCATAGTTTCTGTCAGGATCACACCCGGAGTTACCGGACTGTCCTTAAAGTGACCTTTATAAAAATCCAGCCCCGCATCAAAAGTATAAGTACCGACGGCTTTGTTTTCGTCTATTTCCAATAGCTCATCTACAAACAAAAAGGGTTTGGTATAAGGCAGGTGTGCTAAAATTTCTTCTTTATTCATATTTAAAATTGATGTTCATTTAATATCAAACTTATTGTGCACTAAAAGTATTTATTTTAATCGTCATTGCGAAAGCCTTTAAAGCGCATGACGACCGTCCTACCACTTCAGCAATATCCTTTGCGCCGAAAATCCCGGTCCGAAACTCAGCATCAAACCGATATCACCTGCAGCAGGTTTTCGTAACATGTACCTTTCCAGCACATACAATACCGTCGCACTCGACATATTGCCATACAGCCTCAATACCTCTTTAGTATCGTCAATATTCTTACCCAGGGCGCCAAACAAACCCTCCACCAGCTGCACAATTTTCTTTCCGCCCGGATGAAAGATCAGGTGGTCTACCTCAGCAATTGTCAATCCATGTTTGGCTAGAAAAGGATGGATGATGTCCGAAAAATTTGCCTCAATGGTTTCAGGGACAGCCACATCCAGTACCATTTGCAAGCCGCTGTTCATCAGTTTAAATCCCATCAGCTGCTCCGCATCATAAAAATGATACATTTCTTCAGCAATGATTTCCGGCCCTTCATCATCAGCATGCGAGGACAACAGCACGCAAGCCGCACCATCACCAAATATGGCCGCACTTACCATATTGACCATCGAATAATCGTTCAGCTGAAAAGTAGCCGTGGGCGATTCATAAGCAATCACTACCGCACGCTTTCCGGGATTAGCCTGTAAGAAATTCTTTGCATAGATCATACCCGATACCCCCGCCGCACAACCCATTTCTGTTACCGGCAAACGTACAATGTCCTGGCGCAAGCCCAGAATATTGATGAGGTAAGCATCCAAAGAGGGGATCATTATCCCCGTGCAGCTCACCGTAATGATATAATCGAGATCCGTGGGCGTCCAGCCGGCCTTGTCCAATGTCTGCCGCAGGCAGGCACCAGCCAGTTTAACCCCCTCCCTGACATAGATGTCATTTCGTTCCTCAAATGAGCTGGGCGCAAACACCTCCTCCGGCGACATGATCGAGTAACGCTGCTCAACCCCCGCATTCTCAAAGATCTTAATCACCTTTTTGACAAAGCGGTCATCCTGTCCCTCCAGCCAGCCTCTTAAATATGGAATGATCTCCCCGGTTTTCCTTGAATATTGGGGCAGCAGCTTTGAAACAGTCTTTATCTTAACACTCATAGAAAACAATCATTGGATCAAAATGACCCACTGGTAGCGGAATGCCCATTTCCAGCGGATCAGGTATTTTTTTAAATTCAATTGCCGCGTATAGCCCAGCAAATCCTGACGCTTAAACCCCCTCAAAATAGAGGTCAGTCCATCATCGCGCGACATGCTGTTCAAACCAAAAACAAAACAGATCAGTTTGAAAAGACAATACGCAAGGGCGCTTCTGTGCAGGTCATTCACCACTATGCCCAGGCTTGCCTTTCTTTTGAATCCCTCCATCAGCTGCAGCAGCGCGTCATCCTTAAAGTGGTGCAGGGTCAGCGTACACAGAATAACATCGTAAACCCTTTCTTGTTTAATCTCCTCAAAAATATCCGCGCAAACATAGCTGATGTTGTCGTAACCGGCAGACAATTGCCTGGCATGGCCGATGGTGAATCCATTGGCATCCATGCCGCACAATTTAAACCGCAAGCCTTTCTTTCTTCCGTAATCGGCCAGTACCCTCAGCATATCACCATTTCCGCAACCCACATCCAGTATCGAGATCTCCCTGTCCGCTTCAGCGCTTAGCAGCCATTCCACACCTTCCAGTGTCACCGCATTGCCTCCCAGCAGCCTGTTTATGCTTGCGATCTTATCCAGCGCATCCCGCAAAACTTCGCCTTCCATGGCAAAATCGTCCATAGTCTCAGGCTCATCACTTCTGTCTTTAGTATTTACGAATATTTTACCGAATAGGTTGTCCATGTGTTTTTTTAACGATGAGCGGCAATACCACCGGAAATTTAACCAATAGCTTTAACAAAGCGCCAAACAGCCATTTTTTTCTCACTATTGCCGAAAGCGTCCGGCCTGCTGCCATTCTGCCTTTAAAATTCAGCTTCCATGCCTTGCTGTACCCATGCTCCAGTTCCGCCCTGGAAAGGCCTCCCTCCAGGTATTCAACACACAGTTCGGCGCAGACCTTTGCGCTGTGTATTGCCATCGCCATGCCGTTTCCGCACAGCGGATGGATTACGCCCGCAGTATCGCCGATCATCAGCACATGATCATAGACCGCTTCCTTTGCGTCAAAAGAGACCTGGCTGATCGTCAGCGGAGCATCAAACAGCGCATTGCTTTGCTCAAACACATTTCTCAGCAAAGGATTTTTATAAAGCACCTGATGCTCAAATTCATTCGTATTCTTATACACCTTGAAGTTTTCGTAATCCGTAAGGTAACAAATGTTGATCACGCCATTTTCAACTTTTGATACACCGCAATATCCTCCGTCAAAATTGTGCAGGCCGACAAGTCCGTCAGGGAAGTTTCCGCTATAATGTCCTTTTACCGCCAGCCAGGGCGACCGCTGCCGTATAAACGGCCTTGCCAGCTTCTGGTCCGGAACAGCCCTTTTGCCATACGCCCCAATCACCAGACCCGCTTTAAAAGCACCCGATGCATTCGTGAAAATTTCAAAGGAATCATCTTTAAAAACAATTGAACCTACCGTATCGGTGATCATTTTACAGCCCAGTTCCAATGCCTTTTCGTAAAGCAGGTGGTCCAGCACATACCTGCTCAGCCCAAAACCTCCTAAAGGAAGCCTGCAGGAGATCTCTTCCCCCTTAGGAGAAGAAAAGCTTAAGCGGTTGATGGGCACAGCACCGGATTTAAAAGGATCGATGCCAAGAACCGACAAGTAGGGCAGAACCTCATTAGATATATACTCTCCGCAAACCTTGTGGTGCGGGTAAACCGTCCGTTCTATCAAAATTACCCCAACACCCGATTGCAGCAAATGTATGGCGCAGGTCAGACCAGCTAAACCGCCCCCTGCAATAACTACGTAATCATCACTTTCTCTCATACACCAATTGTCCGGCATGTTTACTTGCTTATTGTGCAGGTTTTAGTAAATTTAGTTTTTTGCACACACATAAACCACATATAAACATGAAGAAACTCTATTTTCTGTTGTTTCTGGCATATACCTGTATCGATAACAGTGCCATAATGGCCCAAAGTAGCAGCAATGCCTTACTGGCTGAGCTCAATAACCGGTCCTCTTTAATACCGCGCGACCCTCGCTGTGAGTACCTGACCGACCCAAAAGGCATCGATGAACCGCATCCGCGGCTGAGCTGGACCTTTAAAGCGACAGATACCGCGGCTTCCGGACAAAAGCAAAGCGCCTACCGCATCACCGTCGCATCTTCACAAAAACTGCTTGGCACTAAGCCCGATATATGGGATTCCCAATGGGTAAGCGGCAATCAGATGCAGCAAATTGAATATAAAGGCAAAGCTTTGCTGTCCGACAAGAGCTATTACTGGCAGGTCACCGTAAAAGACGAACAGGGAAAGATCTCTTCAAAAAGTACGCCCGCCAGCTGGACTACCGGGCTGCTCAGCCCCAAAGACTGGACCGCCAAATGGATCGGCACCGCCCAGATCTTTGACCCTTCCAAACCCGACTGCAACATCACCGATCCCTGGCTGCGCAAAACGTTCAGTCTGACTGCAAAACCCACAAAAGCGACACTCTTCCTGGCGTCCGTAGGTTACCATGAACTCTATGTCAACGGGCAGAAGATCACCGAAGACGTACTTTCACCTGCTGTTTCAGACCATACCAAACGTGCCCGGTATATCGCTTATGACATCGCCCCACAGCTCAGGTCCGGCAAAAATGTCATCGCCATCTGGCTGGGTACCTCATGGTCTATATTTGGCCCCTACATCGATAAAGACAAGCCCAATACACCCATCGTGATCGCACAGGCAGCAATCTATAATGGCCCTAAAGCAGTGACCATCATCAAAACCGACGATACCTGGAAAACGCACCTGAGCCCCAACAAACTGCTCGGAAAATGGGATTTCGGCCACATGGGCGGAGAACTGTACGATGCCAGTCAGGAAATAGACAACTGGAATACCACCGCCTGCAATGAGCAGGGATGGGAACAGGCCATCACCTACAGCCCCAAACTCAAACTTTCCGCGCAAATGGTGGAGGCCAACCGCTTGTTTGCGGAGATCAGGCCCGTAAGCATCAGTGAAAAAAGAGCAGATGGCTCTTACCGCGTAGACATGGGCGTAAACTTCGCAGGCTTCACGCAGGTAAAACTAAAGGGCAGCCCCGGCGATAAAATAGAATTCCTGTATTCAGAAAGACAGCAGGAAGACATGACCTTCAGCCTGCACAGTGCCTACATTATCGGCAAATCTGGTACAGGAACCTTCAAAAACCGCTTCAATTACAGCTCCTGCAGGTGGATCACCATCCGCGGATTAAAATATAAACCAGCCCCTGAGGACATCAAAGGCTGGATGGTGCGCACCAATTACGAAAATGCGGCCACGTTCCAATGCGCAGACGAACTGCAAAACTGGATCTACGACCGCGTCAAATGGACTTATCAGAACCTTTCCCTCGGTGGTTACGTAGTCGATTGCCCTCAGCGCGAGCGTCTCGGCTACGGCGGCGATGCCCATGCCACCTGCGAAACCGGAATGTTCAACTATAAAGTAGGTGCATTTTACACCAAATGGATGGAAGACTGGCGCGACAACCAGGGCACAGAATCTGTAGTGGGCAACCTTCACGATCCTAAATTTGCAAGACAAGCTGTGCAGAGCGGAAGGATCCTGAACAATGGCATCGTACCGCACAGCGCCCCAACCTACATGGGCGGGGGCGGCCCGGCATGGGGCGGTATTGTCGTGACCCTGCCCTGGTACATCTACCAGCACGAAGGTGACAAGCGCGTGCTCGAAAAAAACTTTGAACTGGTCAAAGGCTGGCTCTCCTTTCTTGACCTCAATACAAAAGACAACCTGCTGCAAAGGTATGGCGGCTCCTGGGACTTTCTGGGCGACTGGCTCTGGCCAAACGCCAACGCAGAAGGCATGAACAACAACAAGCCCGAAACCGTATGCCTCAACAACAGCTACCGGGTCTTCAACCTGCTTACCGCGGCAAAGATCGCCAGGGCAATAGGAAAGACCACAGAAGCGGCCGCATGGGAAAAGCAGGCAGAAACTTACAAAGCCGCCATCCATGCCAAATTCTACAATGCCGCAGACCAAAGCTACGCAGATGGCTCTATGGCCAATCTCGCTGCGGCCTTACTGGCCGATGTGCCACCGGAAAACCTGCGTGATGAAGTCATGAAAAGACTGGAAAAAGAAATACTGGTCAATAAAAAAGGCCATATCCATGTGGGCATTACTGGGGGCGCCATTCTGTTTAAACTGCTCAGGAACCTGGGCCGGGACGACCTCATTTATTCCATGACCTCACAGACCGCCTACCCCGGCTGGGGCTACATGAAAGCAAACGATGCGACCACGATCTGGGAGATGTGGGAAAAAGACCTGCCCGGGCATTCATTGCTCCACAGTTCTTACCTGTATCCCGGAGCCTGGTATATAGACGGAATGGCGGGCATTCGTCAGGATCCTGCTAAACCCGGTTTTCAGCATTTCATCATCAGGCTGCCATTGCTCAGTGCAGCGCAAATGCCCTGGGCGAAAGCAACCTATGATTCACCCGCAGGGCTGATCAAAACCTCCTGGCAAAGAAAAGACGGGCAGGTAGCTGTGCAGGTCACCGTTCCGCCAAACTGCAGCGCTACACTTGAGCTTTCGGAAAAAGAAGCGACCAACCTGAGCTACGAAGCAAAAAAAGTAAAAAGAGTAGGCGGTAAAGACGGCTACGTCACCTTCGAACTCGAACCGGGAAACCATATACTAAAAACGAGCGCTGCCAGATAGGCAAGCGCTCGTTTTTAGTTCCCTCGTTCCTCCCGGGATGACAAGTAGGTCTATGCCAGCGTAAACGCAGGCAGATTTATCTTCTTGCCGCCATTCATTGCACTCTCATGCGCCAAAATCCCCACACAGGTAATATTTGCCGATTGTCTTGCATTAGGGAAAGGCTCGCGGCCCTGCACCAGCGCAGTTAAAAACTCGTGAACCAAGTGCGGGTGTGAACCCCCGTGACCAGAACCCTGAATAAATGACAAATGCTGGTTACTGTCCGCATCATAAACCCCGCCCGTTGTAAAATGCTGAATTTCTTCAGGCAGCAGATGCGCATAATCAGGAATGGTGACCTTCTCCGGCGTTTCACCAGTATGGATTACCGACTCCTCATGCTCTACCAAAGTCCATTCAAAGGTCTTTTTAGAGCCATAAACATCAAAACTCTCCCGGTATTGCCTGGCTGTATTGAACAGCGATCTTGTCACCTCGGCAGCAAGATCAGAGTCCTTGAACTTAATGTGACAGCTTTCCACCGCAAACGGAGAACCATATTTAGAGATCAGGTGCTCATCAATGGTTCCCGATCCAAAACAAGACACATATTCGGCATCAGCCTTGGCCAAAGCCAGCACAGGACCAACACAATGCGTCGCATAATGCATAGGAGGGAGGCCTTCCCAGTATCCCGGCCAGCCCGCCATTTCCTGCTGGTGCGAAGCACGCAGGAATTGCAGCTTGCCCATTGCACCGCTTTCATAAAGTTCCTTTACAAACAAAAACTCCCGGCTGTAAATCACCGTTTCCATCATCATATAAGTCAGCCCGGTCTCCTTTACCGCTGCCACGATCTGACGGCACTCTTCTTCAGTAGTGGCCATCGGTACGGTACAAGCCACATGCTTGCCTGCCCTGAGCGCTTTTAAAGATTGCTCCGCATGGTTTTGGATCGGCGTGTTGATGTGCACCGCATGCACCTCAGGATCTTTCAGCAGCTCATCGTAATCCGTATACCTGTTCGAAATTCCAAAAGCATCACCGATAGCATTCAGTTTCACGGTATCGCGCTGACAGATCGCATACATGTTTGCATTCGGGTGTTTCTTATAAATCGGAATAAACTCCGCGCCAAAGCCCAACCCAACTATGGCGATATTGATTTTTTTTTGTTCCATTTTTATGTATTGAAATATGATTTTAAAAATTTAAGTCCATCAACAGCAAACTCATCCTGGTCATCGGCAAAAGGATACCAGATGCACACCGCTTCGGCAAGCTCCTTGATTTCAGGCGTGAAGCTTTCAATAGCTACAATACCCTGATAATTTACGGCTTCCAAACCGGCTTTCAGGCGGTCCCAGCGGGCCTGACCTGTTCCGGGTGAGCCTCTGTAATTTTCAGACACCTGCACATGAAACAATTTATCGCCGGCCAGTTTGACGGCCGCCTCCACATCACGTTCCTCCACACTCATGTGAAAACCGTCCAGCAAAAGCCCTGCCGCCGGGTGGTTGATGTCATTGACGAGCCTCATCCCATCCTTAGCGGTATTGACCAGGTCAGACTCAAAGCGGTTCAAGGGCTCTATCGCCAGTTTGATGCCACGCTTTTCAGCCATATCACAGACTACACGCAGGTTGGAAACCGCAAGGTCCCATTCTTTTTTCCGCTGCTCAGGCGGTACCATCCGTGCCTTGCCGACCGCAGAGTACATCGGCCCGGCAAAGATCTGAATGTCCCAGAGGACACAGAAATCAAGGCAGGCCTCAATATATCTGAAGCAGTTCTCATGCACTGAAGTATCCTCGTTGGTCAGGTCACGCGTAGGGCCGAAAGCCCCGCAGATTACCGCTTTCAGGCCATATTTTTCCAGCCCGGCCCGCACTGCCTCCCCGTCGATCAGCGCCGGGTCTTCTACCGCGATTTCGACTGCGTCAAATCCCATTGCCGCTATTTTCGGAAACAGCTCCTCAATAGAAGAAGTCTGAAAAGGAGAAGTCCACAACCAGGTGCTTACTCCATAAGTTACATTCAATGCCATACAGGTTTATTTGGTTACTTTCATTACCCCGTTCATGATCCTCCAGTGACCTGGGAAAGAACAGATGAACGGATAGTCCCCGACAACGGCAGGCACTTTAAACCTCAATTTAAATGTTTCTTCCGGATTTACCAAAGGCGTGTGGAACAATACTTCCGGCATATTCGGAACATATTGTTTTTCAGCCCCCTTAGGGTCCTGCGCCATTTTATCTGCCGCCGCACCCACCTTGTCCATGCTTCCTTTTTGAAGGATCAGCACATTGTGCTGCATGAAGTCAATATTGTCAAATACCAGCTCAACCGTATTTCCCGCTTTCACAGTAAATGTTTTTTGCGCAAACTTCATCGCATTTACGATCGGGCTGATCTTAATCACCTGGTCCACTTTTCCGGCGGCGCCTGCATCAGCAGTCCCCTTAGCCTGATCGGCTTTAGCCGGCATTTTTCCATCGCCCGCAGGCATCACATGGTCCGCATGGGTATCTGTACCAGCTGTTTTTACGTGTTTGGCAATCGCCACTTTAAGCGCCACACTGATCCAGCGGTCTTCGCTGTTCTGGCTCAGACCGGCGGCAGCCTGTAGTTCTTTACCTGTCTCAACCGATTCAGGAAGGTCCGCGACCTTAAGCACAGCTGCCAAACGGGTATTTAAACTGGCATCATTCAGCAGTCCGGCTTTTGTGATTGCCGCCAAAGCAGCCGAATTTGCAGGCAGTACCTGCAATGCTGCTTTACGCACGCCCGCAGAAGGATGAGACAGAGCCTCAACCGCAACACCGAAAGCTTCAGTATTTGATCCGTCGAGCAAACCCAGACCATGCAAAGTCCATAACGCGTGGATCGCACCCGGGTTAATGCCCAGCTCGTCCACCGATTTATCGCGGATCAGCTTGTACAGTTCCGGTACTATCGATTTCTTTCCCGATTCCACAATCAGCCTTTGAGCGGTTGTGCGCCAGAACATGTTGTCGCTTTTCAATCCGCTGATCAGCGACTGATCATCATTTTTATCGAGCGATTTTATTTTAGAAGGCACCGCCTTGTTGTAGGTAATTTTATAGATCCTGCCATGGGTACGGTCCCTCAATGGGTTGATGTAAGCATTACCTTTACCATTCTCAAATCCGGGAGGGGTAGGGTTGTGCTGAATGATGAAATTGTACCAGTCCAGCACCCAAACTGAGCCATCAGGACCCACTTCAGTGGCGACAGGGCCGAACCACTCATCCGCGCTGGCTACAAAGTTCCAGGCGTCTTTTTCAGTAAAACCAGAACCTTTAGGCTCAATAGCCGCCTGGTGCACCACACGTCCTGTAGGTTCATTGACAAACGCTATACGGTTCCAGTATTCCTTAGGAAAATTCCTTGCCGTATACAAACTGTGACCTGCTGCGGCTGTAAAACCATTGAATACATCTACCTGACGCAGGTTTTTGGTGACCACATGCATGGCGTAGTGGCCGTCTATCTTATCCACAGACTTGTTTGGCGCCACACCGATCTTTGTCAGATAAGGTGAAGGAATACCAAGGAACGCACTGTGTGTATTGTTGGCAGTAGAAATGAGCACATCATTATTTTCAGAAAAACCAAGTCCCCAGGTGTTGTTGCTGGTAGCGCCCAGGAACTCCAGGTTCTTGCCATCTATGCTGAAATGGTATACCCCCTGGCTGAATTTCAACTCCTCAGTACCAATCGTTCCCTTAAAGCCGGAATAACCTACGGTACCCCAAACCTGGTTGTCCAGGCCATACCTCAGGTTGGAAGGACCAGCATGCGTATCAAAAGTACCCCATCCGGTGATGATTTTTTCCCTGACATCCGCTTTGTCATCGCCATCCGTATCTTTCAAAAAGATAAAATCAGGAGCCTGTGAAATGATGACCCCGCCATTTGCGAAAACGATGCTGGTCGGGATGTTAAACTTATCTGCGAAAATGGTGAACTTGTCCGCTTTACCATCACCGTTGGTATCCTCACAGATCTTGATCCTGTCCTGTCCTTCACCCTTGACATCCCTTACGGTGTTTGGATAGTCAATGGTCTCCACAATCCACAAGCGGCCTCTTTCATCCCATGCCATCGCAATAGGCTTCAGGATATCCGGCTCAGCAGCAAACAGTTCCATTTTAAAGTCTGCAGGGACCTGGGTCATCAGCTGTGATTCCGCAGGGCTCAGAGGCGCCTGCAATTGGAAGCCGCCAGGCCTTTTCTCATAATTCGGAAGCTTGGCATCAGAATATTCAGCTACTGGTTTCGCCAGCTTGTTCCATTCTTTTTTAGCAGCATCGTTCACTGCCCAGAGTATACCGTTTTCCAGTAATTTCAGGAAATCCGGGTTTTTCCAGGTGCGTTCATCATGGCCATAGGCGGTATAAAACACTTTGCCTTTGCCATATTTCTTCACCCAGGTATAAGGCTCGTGATGGTCACCTTCTACACGTTCAGTAACCACATGAATATCCTTGGCGATCTTGTCATGTACATAAGTCTCATCCCAGGTGGTAAATGCAGTTACGCCCTTCATCACCGGGTGTTTCGCATCCACAATAGTCGCTGCAAATTCGCCGGTTTTATGCGTTTTAAATTGTCCGCCTACCATATTGATGTATTCCGGAGAATTTTGGAAACAAAAAGAAGCGCAATGCACCGGGATAAACCCTTTGCCGCTTTTCACATAATCCAGCAATGCTTTTTCCTGCGAAGGTGTGATCTGGTCATGGTTTGAATAGATCATCAGCCCGTCGTATTTGGCGAGATTGGCCGCATTCAGGTCATCAGGGTCGGTAGTGTACGAAATGTTGATCCCGCTTTTAAAGAACTGCTGTGAAATGATCTCCGCGAATTTCTCTGAAAAATGATGCTCACTCTTGTGTCCGAGCAGCAATATTTCCAGTCTGCGGGATTTCGGGTCCGCCAAAATGTGGGATTTTGTATCCTTTATAAACGTGCCCTTGAAATTGATAATGGCCGCCAGACAGATGACAAAAATAGCTAAGTATTTCTTCATGAATTAAAATGATTTGGTTAGATACTTCTTTACAAAAACTAATCTCCGCAAATAAGCCCGCAAAACCTTTTACTTTTTTGTCTAATGCTGACTGTATTATGTCATTTCAGATCTATTAATTGGATAAATGAAAACAAAAAAGAATATAATGACTACTCATAACGGAGCGCTTCTATCGGATCCAGTTTCGATGCCTTCAATGCAGGATAATAGCCAAAGAAAATTCCTGTTATCGCACAAACCAAAAAAGATATTACAATAGAGAATTCCGAAATTACTGTAGGCCAGTTCAATGATGCCGGAACTATTAGTGCTGCAGAAATCCCCAGTATAACACCTATAATCCCTCCGGTTATACTAATTACAATAGCTTCTATCAGAAATTGTAATAAAATATCAATCCCTCTTGCCCCTATTGACATCCTCAAGCCTATTTCACGGGTTCTTTCCGTAACAGAAACGTACATAATGTTCATAATCCCTATTCCACCGATTACCAGGGAAATGCTTGCCACGGCGGTTAACAATGCCGTCATCATGCTTCCTGTAGAATTCATCATGGTCATCAGTTCAGCCTGCGTTCTTACCTGAAAATCATCTTGCTCCCCATCTCTTAAACGATGTGTTTCTCTCAGCTTACTGCTTATTTCAGCAACGGCAGCAGCTGAAGCAGCTTCACTCGTTGCAGAAGCATAGATCTGTCCGAAGTAAATAGATGATAAAATCCTTTTCTGAACAGTGGTGTATGGGGCGATAATAATATCATCCTGATCCTGGCCAAAGTTACTTGGGCCCTTAGTGGTAAGTACTCCTATGACCTGAAAAGGAATCTTCCCAAACCGGATGATTTTCCCAATCGGATCTTCTCCGTTAGGAAACAAGTTATCAACCACTGTTTTACCTAACAAACAAACTTTAGCTGATGACCTTACATCCTGTTCAGAGAACATGATCCCTTCTTTTACCGAAAGCTTTCTGATGTCCAGATATTCCGGGCTTACGCCCTGAATACTTGTTGGCCAGTTAGAAGCCCCATTGATTGATTGTCCGTTGGAAGATGCAAGTGGTGAGATCTCAGCAATATTAACTGCATTTTTTTTCAATGCATCCACATCCTTGATCGTAAGTGTTTTGAAACTGCTGCCCATCATTCTGGCGCCCCCGGGTTCATTACTATAAGGCATAATTGTAATCATATTAGAACCCATACCGGCCAGAGAAGCATTGATACTCTGTTTGGATCCTTCTCCAATGGACATCATGGTAATTACTGATGCTACCCCTATAATAATACCCAGCATGGTCAGCAATGCACGTAGTTTATTGCGTTGCAGCGCTTTAATTGCCAGTCTGATGAGATTGATAAATTTCATAATTTCTGTTTTAATAGTCGTCTGCAGCAGGAAGAGAAACCAGAGCTTCTTTTGCCAAACGAACGTGTTTATTCATTGAATCTTTTTGGACCCTGCCATCCCTTAGCATAACAGTTCTGGTGCTGAATGCGGCAATATCCGGTTCGTGAGTAACGAATACAATTGTTTTACCGTTTTGGTTCAGTTCCTGCATCAGGGCTATGATCTCATAGGATGTACGTGTATCCAGGTTTCCTGTGGCCTCATCAGCAAGAATCATAACAGGTTCATTGACCAGTGCCCTGGCTATGGCGACACGTTGTTGCTGGCCTCCTGATAACTGGTTCGGCATATGATCAAACCTTCCGTCAAGCTTTACGGCTTGTAAGGCAGCAATAGCCCGTTCTGTTCGTTCCTTTGTGCCAATTAATGGATTATAAAGCAATGGAAGCTCCACATTTTCAAGCGCTGAGGTTCGTGGCAATAAGTTATAAGACTGGAAAACAAAGCCAATCTTATTGTTCCTTAATTTGGCCAGTTCATCCCTGGTAAGTTCTTTTACATTCACATTATCCAGCATATAGGTTCCCTCAGTTGGTTTATCAAGGCAACCCAGTATATTCAACAGCGTTGTCTTTCCGGAACCACTACTGCCCATTATTGTTAAAAACTCGCCCGAATTGACATCAAATGAAACATCCTTTAATGCCCTCACCGTTTCGGTACCCATTTTAAACTCTCGTTTTACGTTTTGTATTTGAAGGATCTTGTGGCTCATCGGTTAGGTACCCCCCCTCTTCTTTGCGGCATAAATGGGCTTGCGGCAGCAGCAGGAACTCCTGTAGCGGCATTCACCATACCTGTAACAACGGTATCATTTTCAGTTAGCCCATCCAATACCTCTGCATGAGTATTATCATTTAAACCTGTTTTTATCCTTTTCTGTATAAGTTTCTGTCCTTGCAGCACCCATACAAAAGATGGTTCAGTTCTCCCAGTCTCTGAACCGCCCATGCCACCTCTTCTGCCAGGTCCTCTGCCTGGCAGTGGTACTATCTCATAATTTTTCATCAAGCCGGAATCCGGATTAAATTTCAGTGCCTGAGCAGAAACCAGTAAAGCATTCTTAACTTCTTTAGTGTAAATTATAATATTTGCCGTCATGCCCGGTTTTAATTTCTTGTCATCATTTGGAGCGTCGATAAGCGTAGCGTAAGTAACCACATTCGAGGATATGGAGGGTTGCAGCCTGATATCCTTTACTGTTCCGTTAAAAGTATCATTGATAAAAGCGTCGACTGTAAAAGTTGAACGCTGACCTTTAACCACATTACCTATATCGGCCTCGTCCACCTTGGCCTGAACCTGCATTTTGGTGATGTCTTTCGCAATGGTAAAAATGGTTGGTGTATTAAAGCTTGCAGCAACTGTCTGCCCGATACTTACACTTCTTCCCAGCACCACACCATCAATCGGAGAATAGATCTGAGTAAAAGAAAGATTCTTTTCCGCCGATCTCAGCTGCGCTTTCCCATTGCTCACGTTGGCAGTGGCAACCTGCAAGGTGTTAAGGGCCTGATCGTATTCGGCCCGGCTGATAGAGCCTGTTTCAAACAATTGCCTTTGACGATTAAAGTTTGCCTGCTGATAGGCCTGGTTGCTTTGAGATTGTGCCAGGCCGGCTTTTGCCTGATCAACCGATGCCTGTATTAAGGTTTTATCCAATTCTGCAAGCAGCTGCCCTTTTTTAACTGTTGAATTAAAATCAGCATACAGTGCGGAAATGGTTCCCGATACCTGCGTTCCGACCGTTACAGTGTCTACCGGCTGCACCGTTCCGGTTGCGGTAACACTAGTTGAGATGGACCCTTTTACAGGTTGCTCCTTAGTTAACACGAGCGGCTGTTCCTTAGTCCTTAAAAAGAAGTACCATACCAAACCAAGTACAACTATAATGGAAATAACAATTAGAATAATTTTTCTGGACTTCATGACTTATAATTTAATGGGTGTACCCAAGTAAAACTCATAGATTCTTACAGCCAGGGCCGCATTGTATTTTGCTTGTATGTACGATTGCAAAGCCTGTATATACAGGTTCCTTTGCTGATAAAAATCGACAATATTCGCTGCACCGATCTTTAACTCCTGATTGGCAATGCGATATACTTCCTGGTTGTATTTTAACTGCTCTGTAGCCGATGCAAACTGGTTCTGCGAATTTTGAGCATTGATATATGCCTGCTCCGTATTTAAGGCCAGGGTAGTCTTTGTATTTTCCAGGGTCAATTTAGATTGCGCTATTTCGATTTTCGCCTTAGCTACATTGGTTTTATTTTGTCTCCTGGTAAAAATTGGAATAGACAATGTCAACCCGGCCTGTTGATAAAAGTTATTGTCAAACTGTCTGAAAGCATTATAGGTTGGGTCTTTCGCATAGCTTGTACCCATACCAGCTCCCAGAGTTAGCGCAGGTAAATAACCGGATTTTGCTTTAGTAAGGCCGAGGTCTGAGATCTGCACACCTAACTCGGCGTTCTTTATTTCCGGACGGTTCTGTAAAGCATATTGCTGCACAGTGCTCAGATCGGTAATATTTCCGGTTGAAAGTACAGTGTCAGGTTTTATTACATCAAAATTCCTGAAGTCAGGTAACTGCAACAGTTGCTTAAGAGATATTTTATCCTGGCGCTCTGCATTTTCAGATGCAGTTAAATTATACTTATCTGAGGCAAGCTGCGCCTCAAATTGAGCAACAACTTTGCGTGCAGCAGACCCGGCGGCAAACTGGCGCTTTGCCTGTTCAAGCTGCGCTTCAGATGTTTTTACCAAATCCAGATAATAAATGATACTTTCTTTATCTACAAGAATATTAAGATAAGCTTGTGTGATTTGTAAAGTAATATCATTTTCGCTTTCCAGGATGCTAAAATTAGAAGCCTGTACTGAAAGGTCCTTTTGCTTAATGTCGGATTTAAGATAACCCCCATTGTAAAGCGTCCATGAAGAACTCAATCCATATGACCCGGAATAATTAAGTGCGTTAGTGCTGCCATCCGTTGTCCTGTTATAATGGTTAAAGGATTGTGAGGCCGAACCATAAAGATCAGGCAGCAGAGCGGATTTCGCCAGCAACTGATCCTGCTCTGCACTTTGTTTATCCAGCTGTAAGCTTTTGATCTGAATATTATTGGTCTTCGCATACTGCAGACACGCGGCCAGATCCCAGACCGGCGGAAAAACTTTTGATGCTGTATCCTGACTAAAGCCCTTAAGACTAAAGCAGCCGATGCATAAAAGCAGCAGAATTTTAATTGTTGATCTTGACATATCTGTGTATAAAAAACTATATTAACAGATCAAATCAAGGGCTATTTACCATCTAAAAAAAACGCGATAGACCGGTACCGGAAACACCCCGACGGGGAGTCTGTACCAATCGACGGAAACATTTGCACTTATCTTGATAGGTTCCCTACCTTGTACACCATTAATACTGACTAAATTTTAATAGATGGTTTCAATAAAAAGCCGTTCCTATATTACCGTATTGCTTCATGTATTTTCATGGATGCTATTTGCTTTTGTGCTTTTTTTTCACCAGCCATTATCATGGAATATTACGGTTCCCTTCCAATTCTGGATTAAGCAGGGCTGTATTCTGATTATGCTTATTGTTGTATTCTATGTAAACAGTAAAATCCTGGTTCCGCAACTACTTCTAAAAAACAAGATACTTGCCTTTGTGCTGGTTATTCTGGTCATAGCCATTCTGGCCGGTCCATTTGTAAAGATCATTGAAGAAGCGTTGAACTTACCCGATCTTATGAATAAGGCATTCAGTCAACTGGGAAATCCCAGGCCTCCAAAAAGGTCAAATAGAATTGATGTCTTGCAGATCATGATGACTTTGTTTACGGTAGGTATCAGTACCAGTGTTACCCTGATTCAGAAATGGCAGGCCGATAAGCAAAGCCGGGAAACTCTTGAGAAAGAAAAGATAGGCTCCGAGCTTTCGTTTTTAAAAGCTCAGATCAATCCTCATTTCTTTTTCAATACACTAAATAATATCTATGCGCTGACTCATGTAGATATTGAGAAATCCAGAAGCGCACTGCATAAATTATCACGAATGATGCGTTACCTTCTTTATGAAACGCAAACGGGCATAACTCCCCTTAGCAAAGAGATATCCTTCATTGTAGATTATATTGAACTCATGAAGCTCCGCTTAAACGACACCACCACCGTGGTCTTTAAAGCGCCTGCACTTCAATCTGATCCCCGGATAGCACCTATGCTGTTCCTTCCTTACATTGAAAATGCTTTTAAATATGGCGTTAGCACAACCGAGCCTTCCGTAATATCAATAGACCTTGAATTACAGGATAAATACTTAACTATGATCGTAAAAAACTCCATATTTAAGAACAATTCGATAACGGCCGATGAATATGGTGGAATTGGCCTAAGGAACACCAAAAGAAGGCTGGAATTGTTATATCCGGGAAAGCATACCTTTAGAACCAGCACAACAGACGCCAAAGAGTTTATTGTTAACCTAAATCTGACCCTTGATGACACTGAATTGCATAGCAGTTGATGATGAACCATTAGCTCTGGGACTTATTTGTAGTTTTATTGAGCAAACACCTTTCTTAAAATTAGGCGGAAGTTTTTCGAGTGGGATAAAGGCTTTAGAAGCTTTGCATGAACATAACATAGATCTTATTTTTCTGGATATTCAGATGCCTGACCTAACAGGTATCCAATTGGCAAGGACTCTGGAAAGCAGACCCGGAGGCGTAAGACCAAGAGTGATCTTTACTACAGCTTTTAATAATTATGCAATAGAGGGATATAAGGTTGATGCGCTTGATTATCTGTTAAAACCGTACGACTATGAGGAATTTTTAAAAGCAGCAAATAAGGCCAGATCCTATGCAGAGCTGCTCAAACCCGCGCAGCAAGCCGGTCACCATTCAGAAGAATATATTTTCCTGAAGGTGGAGTACCAAATGGTTCGTGTAGAGATTAAAAAGATTGTTTACATCGAAGGATTAAAAGATTACGCCAAGATCTATTTGTTGACTGAAGCCAGGCCCTTATTGTCTTTGATTACCCTTAAGGCCCTCGAAGAAAAATTGCCTTCGCAGCAGTTTATGCGCATTCACCGTTCATTTATCATTGCGTTGGATAAGATTGAGTCTGTCAGCAAGAGCAGCGTACAGATCGGTGGTACAACTGTCAACATCGGAGAGCAGTATAAAGAGACTATGAGAGAATTTTTAAGCAACCGGATGTGAGCACATTGATGAAAGTAGCCATCCACAAATCCACCATTCCCGAAACGCAGATGTTTGTCATCAAAGAATTAGAAGACAAACACTTTGATCCGGTATGGCATTCACATTCCGAATACCAGCTTTTTGTGGTATTGAAAGGCACCGGCACCCGTTTTATCGGCGACAGCATCAAATCCTTTCGCGACACCGAACTGGTATTGACAGGCGCCGATCTGCCGCACCTGTGGCGCAGCGACGAAGCCTACTTCAAAAGGGACAACCAGCTGGGCATCCAGGGCATTGTGATCTACCTGCAGGAAAACTTTCTGGGCGAGCACATGATGGAAAAAGAGGAGATGCTCCTGCTCAAAAAACTGTTTAAGAAGGCTGCCAGAGGGCTGGAATTCTATGGAGAAAAGAGAGACCTGGTGATAGACATGATGAAAGAACTGATCCACATGCGCGGCCTGGAAAGCCTGATCGAGCTGCTGAAGATCCTCGACATCCTGGCGCACTCCAAAGAGTACCATTACATTTCGCATACGGAGTACAGCGGTCCCTTCAAAGAGAACGAAACCGATAGAATGAATAAGGTCTATGAATATGCGCTGGCCAATTTTCGCAAGAAGATCTCCTTGCCGGAACTTGCAGAAATGCTGTTTATGACACCTACCTCATTCAGCCGCTATTTTACCATAAAGAATAATAAGCCTTTTTCCAGGTTCATCGCCGAACTGCGGATCAAGCATGCCTGTAAATTGCTGGTCGAAACCGACATGCCGGTTTCCACGATTTCCTATGAATGCGGGTTCAATACCCTGTCCAATTTCAATAAACAGTTTAAAGAGGTGATGCTCAAAAAGCCGTCAGAGTATAAGGCGGAGTTTTCGGGGTTGTAACTTCTATTTCACAATTTTTAACGCATTACTGTACATACCTTCGTAGCCGGTAACATCATTTATTTTTTTGATCTCTTCTTTAAGGTCACGAAACTGCATGTCTACATTTTCGAAGCCCATGTTAGCACTTCCCCTTAGATTTTCTATTTTCTCATTTGTCTTCTCAAAGTTCCTTTCGACTTTTTCAAATGCCGCGGCAATAGTTTGATTGACATCCTTAATATTTTCTACAAGTAAGGAAATCGTTTTTTCCAGTTCAGTGACTCTTAAATTCAGTTGTTCCATAAGCTAGTTTTTCCCGCAATTTTCTTTGCTGTTCAATACAAAACTATACAAATCCTCCTGGAGTCAACTAAGCTTCAATTCAACTTTCTTCTAACTTACTGAGTTTTAAACCATTATTTTTTCAGTATTTTGTACTTAAAATATTTAGTCTACCGCTTGCCTCTCAGCAACGTCACATACCCTTTATAAACCTCCCATTTATTGCCTCCTGCTTTTACTTTCAATAAATAATAATACGTGCCCTCAGCTAAAGAATCGCCTGCCCAGTCATTTTTATAACCCTTTTTGGCATAAACTGTAGCACCCCATCTGTTGATGATCGTCAGCTCATTGGCCTCGTATTTCTCCAGACCAGGAATCATGAACGTCTCGTTTTTAGTATCGCCATTCGGCGTGAACACGTTCGGGATCATGATGTCTACAATATTTTTTTCATTCGTTGAGCTGTTATTCGCTGGATCCGGATCGACCTCAAAAGCTGAAACCGTAGCGATGTTCTTCACCTGACCCGGTGACAGCGCCTTCACTTTAATCCTGATCTCGGCGGTTTTGCCGCTGTCCAGTTTTTGAATGTCCCAGTTCACCGTTCGTGAGGAAGCATCATAAACCGCCTCCCCGGAAGAAAATACGAACTTTTCAAAAGAAACCTCTGGCGGCAGCATATCTCTGACCTTGATCTGGGTTGCCTGATCGACACCTTTATTGGTTACTGTGATCAGGTATTCATACATATCGGCCACTCCGATGGATCTCAGATCTGCATCTTTTTTGACCGACATATCCGAAGTTTTCGAGATTACCGGTTCGACGAGAACGACGATTGCATCAGACACATCAGACTCACAGCCTTCTGTGTTATAGGCGACCACCTTATAGGTCCCGGCCTCTTTCACTTCAATATCCGGGAGCGTGGCATTTTGTATAGGAATCCCATTTCTTAGCCACTGGTAAGTGGTTGCATTAACAGAATTGGCCCGCAGTTTTACAGACGACCCTTGCTTGATCGTCACCACCGGCGGACCAGTAGATTGCGCAAAGCCTGCCGTTGCGCTAAGCAACAGCAGACCAGACGCAAATCTTATCTTTCCGTTAATCATGATAAACAGGGGTAGTCAAACTACTACGGAGCAGCTGTAATTGTAATTATTGTAGGTTGGGCTGGTTTATCGGTAACAATCACCTGTTGTGTACTGCTTGCTGAGACAGGGCATCCATTTCCCAGCAGTGGATTTGTCGTTACGGTCCCTTGAACGTATTTAACCGATCCAGTAATGATGTACGTACCTGGAATAATTGTGTTGAAAGTAAAAGTCCCATCAGTAGCAACAGTTCCCACTTGTGCAATAGGTACGGCTACGTTATCTTTTGTTGCAGTATATGTAAAGTTTAATGCAAGGAAGTTTGCTGTAATGGCATCTGCTTGTGTGTTAGTAACTGTCGCTGCAGCTGTGCTTGTATTGGTTGTAGTATTGGCAGCACAATAAACAGCCAAACTAGGTGTTCCCAGGCCAAACGCAAGTGCAGGCATTACAATTATCGTATTGTCAATTGGATCGGATGGACAGGTTCCGGATGCAGCATCAGTTCTATTAACCAAAGTTACGACATAGCTTCCCGCGTCAGCAAAAGAAGCTGGAGCAGTAGCCGATGGATAGCCGCTCACGCTGCCGACGGCACCGTCCTTGTGGACATCCCATAATAGGGTAGTACCAGGGGCTGCTGTTGCTGTTAAATTTAGTCCAGTGTTAATACACGTGTAATAGGTTGCAGACCATGCTGCATTTGAAATGAATAAAAATAATGCTACTAAGCTTACTTTTAAGAAGGTAATTTTTGTTTTCATGATTTGTTGTTTTTAATGATTAATTACTTTTTGTTTGTTGTTTAAGAATATATTGTTTGATTAATTGCTTGTGGTTATTGAAAAACTCGGTGTCGCGGGCTTTGGATGTATAGTAAATGTGAAAGGCACAGCCGTGCTTTCGCAGCCGGCATTTTTCACTACGATGGTTCCGGAATAAGCCGCCATAGGCGCAGCACCGGGAATGGTTAAAGTGATCGGCGACGCTGGCAGTGTCACATTTGAAACATTTGTAAATCCTGCAGTCAGCGCAGCTCCGCTCCAGGTAATGCTATAGGTAACCGGGCTGCCGGTCGTGCCTGTATAAATCAAAGGTGCAGAAGTGATTTCCTGACATGCTGAAGGAGCAGTTCCAAGTGTAATCGTCGGAAGAGGATTCACAGTGACAGTGATTGTATTGCTGGTTGAGTTACAAACTACAGTGTTTAATACAGAAGAAGCTACTCTGCGATAATAGGTAATTTGAGTAAGAGAAAGAGTCTCTGTGAATGTTGCACTTGTGGCGCTTGGTATGTCAGTAAATGAAACATTATCAGTTGATTTTTTCCACTGATAAGATACTGTTCCGGCACCAACAGCCGAAGATATATCCGTGAAAGACGATGGGGTAGTGTTAAAACAAATGGCTTGACTTGACCCTACGCTACCTGGATTAAGCGTATTCACTGTTACTGTGATTACATTGCTGATTGCCGAGCAACCAACACTATTCAACGTTGATGTGGCCACACGGCGATAGTATGTGGTTTGTGTTAACGCTGCTGGTTCCGTATAAGTTGCGCTGGTTGCGCTCGGTATATTGTTAAAAGTAATATTATCAATTGATTTTTGCCATTGATAGGAGATGATGCCTGCTCCCGTAGTTGTTGCAGAACCTGTATTTGTGAATGCCGTAGGGGTGCCACTTGTACAAATGGTTTGTGAGGTCCCGATGGCTCCGGAAGAAATAGGATTAATTGTAATTGTTACAGGAATTCTGGCAGAATAATGATTCACAGGATTGCCAAGCTCAACTGCCTCGACATAGTACGTAGTGTTCGTTGATGGAGTGAATGTGTATGATGTGCTTGCGCTACTTTGCACAAGTGTATTAGATGAATTATACCAATTATAATAGTATCCCGTGTAAGGATTTTTTACTGTTAAAGTTACGGGACTTCCACTACAAACTGTTTTTGGGTCTATTGATGGTGGTGTTATGAAAAAAGCATAGTATAATCTCGCTGACAAGCCCAATCCTAAAACAGATGAGCTGACTTTCACTCTGACCCCATCGTAGGTAAATCCAGTTTCTGTAATTGTCATTTCTGCCAATTGGCTTGTTCCGACAAGAATTCCAGATATGGATGCTCCTGAGTACGCGGTTCCAACATCACTTCCATTATTGGTTTTTTGGATAAAAACTCCATTTACAATTGATGCTAGTGAACCAGGATTACCAAATTTTATAGTAATAGGCGAATTAATACCAGGCTTATTTGTAGGAAACGAAATGTTCTGCCAATAGTCACCAACGAGTCCAAATAAGCCGATTAACGATGATATAGTTGAATAGTCAGTGGTGTCAGAAGAGTTTATTGCGTTACCTGCATTTGATATACTTCCTATAATAAGTGTCCCACCATCGTTCGTCGCAGTCGCATAAACCCTTTGCCCGCTCGCACTATTTCCCCCCAGTACTATAAACATTACTGTAAATAGTAGGCCCGTTAGTATAATATGTGCACCTCTTCCTTTCAACACCTGAGCGATAGTTTGATTTCCCTACTCCTACCAACTCTGCACAAAATTTAGGACAAATGTTTACAGAATTGTATAGTATACCAAACTTACAGACACTAAAGTGATTGTTCTGTGTTCATTATGTTCATTGTAAGGGTAAAATTGTTAAACAAAAGGCCCTGGATAACGAGTGTTTCATTAAATATTCCAGATGTAATGTGTTGTACATTAGTGAATTATAATAGAGTGGATTGTCATTTATTCTATTCACAAGATCATGAATCAGTAAAACAAAAATCTAAAACGTGAACAAAACGGTAAATTTTCTTCCTGCGGATACCATTTCAGGAAGTCATTCGTTGCGGCCGTAAACAGAGATGAACAAATTATGAATGGCAGGCAAATCTATTATGTTTACAGCAGGTTTTTTGCAATTTATAATAGAGCTGTCGATAAATCTGGACAATGCCAAAGCGATATCCGCGGAGGATAGAACCAATCTGATAAACTCCGCCGGAGCACAATGACTAACACCAGGTAAACAGTATTTAAGTCTTAAATAGATCCTTAATAAGTTATAACTCTGTATACATTTTCTTTTGCTATCCTTTTGCTTTTCTTTTGCTATTGTTTTGCTATCCTTTTGCTCAAGCAATAAAAAAGCAATATTAAAGCAAAATAAGAACATAAAAAAAGCAAAATTAAATTATAACTGAATAAAGACTTATTGTTAACTTTGCACAAAGGAATAATGGAGTTCCGCTTAAACCAAATGTAAAATATGGCGCGTTTATTAGAAGGGATTTTTGGCCCCATCATTGGCAAATTGGCCAACACAGTTGGCTATGTCCGCAAAGGGCAGGCGGTGATCAGAATGACACCTCGTAAACCCAAAAGGAAAAAGGCAAGGACACCTGCTCAGCAGGCTGTAAATTTAAAATTTAAATTGGTAAAAGCCTTTATTTCCGTCATAAATGGTTTCACAAATGTCGGCTTTAAGCTGGACGTGGAGGGAACTACGAAAATTGCCCAGAACAACGCAGTTTCTTACAACATCAAAGACGCCATTAAAGGCGAATTCCCTGATTTTGAACTGGATTACAGCAAGATCATCGTCAGCAAAGGCAAGCTGATGCCGCCCCTGAACCCGACCGTGGAACTGGGGGACGATCAGCTCAAAATCAAATGGGAGATAAACCCCGGACTGAGCCGTGAGCGGAGAAGAGACCAGGTGATGATGCTGGCCTATCTTCCGGTCAGTAATGAGACTTCTTACGTGCTTAGCGGCGCAAGAAGGACTGCGGGTGAGGATGTGCTGGAAATTGATTATAGAAAGACGGACCATTATAGTCAGAAAAAAGACACTTCGATCGAGGTCTATGTGGCATTCATAGCCGATGACAGGGAAAGCATTTCCGATAGTGTGTATGCGGGGAGAATTGAACTATAAAAAAGATCCCCGTCTATTTACTGCAAGGTTTCATACGCAGAAAAGGCCCGTTGGTAGCTTTTAACATCTCTTAACTTTATTAATATCCAACTTAGCTTCATAGATCAAACAACTATGAAGCTTTTTTATTTTTTATTGCTCCTGTGCGGGCTTTTGGGGCTGCAGCCTGCCCTGGCACAACAGGAAATGGTCAACGATACGGCGAAAGTGGATAAGTTCTTCAGTTCCTCTCTGGATGTGGTGCTGGATTATTTTACCGCAAATTACAAGATCAGGTTTGTGTTTGACCGGATGCAGATGCACGAGATCAGTATTGCCGATCGCTTTATGAATGAACCTGTCAGGGACATCGTCAATTTTATATGCAAAAGGAACGGTTTGTATTATGCGAAGCAAACGGATGGTACTTATTTCATCATGAAAAGCCTGGAAGACTTGCCCAGGTTAAAACGGGCACCGTCTCTGGCGCTGAGAAATGAAGCGTCAAAGGAGGACAGGTCTGAGTATGCGGTATCGGCACCGGCTGCATCTGGTAAAATGGTATTGGGGAGGGCCGCCCCGGCAACCGTAAAACAGGTTAGTTCAGTAGTTGCCAACATCGCGGTATCGGGCAAGGTCACTGATGAGCTTACGGGGGAATCTTTGCCTGCTGCGACGGTAAGGGTCAAAGACACGGACATCTCCACCATGTGTAATGCCGACGGATATTTTTCACTGCCAAGAGTCCCGGGTGATACGGCTACGCTGATTGTTTCATTTGCAGGTTATCAGAGCGTGCAGGAGCGGTTAAACGGTGCCGGGAACGCCAGTGGCAACGGAGCGGTGAAAGATGCCGGCAGGGGTATTGAAGGGCTTGTAATAGGTTTACTGCCTGCCTACAATACCTTAAATGAGGTGGAGATATCGGGCAAAAAGAACGGCATTATGAATACAGATACCAGAAAGGTGAGTGTGATACAGCTCAGTCCGGCTAAATTAAACGAACTGCCGAGCATGGGCGAACGGGATATATTGCGTGCTTTTCAGCTGATGCCGGGGGTAGGGGCCAGCAATGAATCGTCGTCAGGTGCTTATGTGCGTGGCGGCACGCCGGATCAGAACCTGGTACTGTTTGATGGTTTTACTGTTTACCAGGTAGATCATTTGTATGGTTTTTTTAGTGCTTTCAATGCCAATGCGGTTAAGGATGTGCAGATGTATAAGGGTGGTTTTTCTTCTAAGTTTGGCGGACGGTTATCCAGTGTTACGGACATCAGCGGAAAGGAGGGCAACAAAAAGGATTTTAATTTTGGCGGTGACCTGAGCTTGCTGAGCCTCAATGTTTATGGTGAAACGCCGGTGGGCGATAAATCATCGGTTTTGTTTAGCATCAGAAGGTCTTACCAGGGTTTGCTGTACGACAAGATCTTTGGCAAGCTGAGCAACCCGGCTGCTACTACGCAGGCACCTGTAGTTGCAGGCAGACCTGGCGGAGGAGGGCGCAGGGGCGGTGGTGGTGGCATGGCCGACAATCAAACGCAGATCTCGAGCTGGTTTTATGACCTGAACGGCAAGTATACTTATACGGCCAATGATAAAAATATTTTTTCGCTGAGTTATTACAGCGGCTCTGATGACCTGGACAATAGCCGTGAGCTGGGCATTCCGGGAAGCCTTTCGTCTACACTGAACAGCTCGAGCATCACTGACCTGACCAAATATGGAAATCTGGGTGCCAGTGCCAAATGGAGCAGCAGGTGGAGTAACCGCTTGTATTCCAATTCACTGGTCAGTTATTCGAGTTATTTCAGTGACCGGAACCGGAGCACTTCCAGTTCGGTGACGGATTCGGCAGGCGCCACTTCAAGCATTCTCAACGGCACTTTTGAAAACAATGACCTGAAGGATTTTAGTGCCAAATCCGACTGGGAATATACGCTGGGCAATAAGACCAAATTGCTGTTTGGAGGTTTTGCGTCATTGCAGGACATCAAATATGTGTATGCGCAAAATGATACCAGTACGCTGATCAACCAGCACAACAGCGGGGTCACGGCCGGCGGTTATGCAGAACTGGAAATGAATGTGGGCAGGCTGCTGGTACAGCCGGGCCTGAGGCTTACGCACTACAATGTCACGGGGAAGGCCTATATAGAGCCGCGCTTTTCGGCCAGTTATGCACTGGATGATCAATGGATGCTCAAGGGGGCCACAGGGCAGTTTTATCAGTTTGCAAACCGGGTGATCCGTGAGGATATCCTGGCCGGGAGCAGGGACTTTTGGGTATTGGCTGATGGAAATAACATCCCGGTGGGCAGTGCTTTTCATTATATAGCAGGTGCGAGCTATGAAACCAATAGCTTTTTGTGGAGCGTGGAAGGGTACTATAAAACACTGACCGGACTGACGGAGTATTCGCTGAGGCAGCTGCGCAGCGGCGGACCGCGGAACGGTACAGTAACATTGGAAGAGAATTTTTACAACGGCAAGGGTTATGCAAGGGGTGTGGAATTCCTTCTGCAGAAAAAAACAGGGAGGTATACGGGCTGGATCGGTTATACGCTGGGCCAGGCTTACAATAATTTCAGTGTTTATGGCGATGATTATTTTCCGGCCAGTCATGATGTGACGCATGAATTTAAATCGATTAACATGTACCATTACGGGCGCTGGACTTTTTCGGCGACCTGGATCTATGCCAGCGGAAAGCCGTATACGGCTCCAATTGGAAGTTTTACGATTGACAAGCCGGGGGCGGGTACAATCACATCGCTGACCATTACCGGGAAAAATACGGAGCGTTTGCCTGCTTATCACAGGCTGGATGCAGCGGTGACCTATGACCTGATCAAGGTGAATACTTCGAAGGTCGGTTCGATTGGGTTTTCGCTGTTTAATATTTATAACCGCGTAAATACCTGGTACAGGGAATACCAGCTGCAGGGCAACCAGGTGATCTCTACGGATGTGAACTACATGGGGCTGACGCCTAACTTAACACTTACACTAAAATGGAAATGAGGAAATATTTTAAACTATTGTATGGTTTTGCAGGGCTGCTGATGCTGTTTTATTCCTGCAAAAAAGATACGGATCTTTCGTATAGTCTATATCCCGTGGTAGCCGGATATTTGTATCCCGGCAAGGAGGTAAAGGTGAGGGTGACTTATCAGAAAGGGCCTACAGATACCGCTGCTTATGGTTTGCCGGTACAGGGCTTGAGCTTGTCTGTTTCCAATGGCTTGCTGACCAGGGTACTGACGGAAGATGCTGCCGGGTATTATGTGCTCAGAGACACCACTTTTGTGGGCGGCAGCGGTGTATATAGTCTCAGTTTTGAGTTTGAGGGCAAGACGGTGAGTGCCACAACGGTGATGCCGGCGAAGCCGGGACCTGTCAGTGCTTCGGCAGATGAACTGGTGGTGCCGGAGCCGGTATTTGGCAGTCCGCCCGCCGACCCTGTGACGGTGAAACTGAGCTGGAACAATCCGGATCTGAAAAACCATATGGTATTTTTCAAGCTGATGGAGCAAACCAAGGTACCTATAAATGGTTTTTTTTCCGGTGATACCGCAGGCAGTGTGGAGCTGAATGTCCAGCAAGCTGCGTTTGTAGACATTCAGCGGATGAATTTCAGGTATTTGGGCAGGTATAAGGTGATCCTGGCCAGGGTAAACCCGGAGTATGTGGAATTGCTGGACGGCAGTGGTAATTCTTCACAAAATTTAACAAATCCGCCAACAAATGTGAAGAACGGATTTGGTATTTTTACCGCCATACAAATGGATACGCTGACCGTGCCATTTTTAGTTCGCAGGGAATAATATGAAGCGCTTATACAGCTGGGGTTCTAACAAATATGTCGTATGGCTGATGCACCTTTTCTTTTGGCTGCTGTTCATGCTTCCGCTGCTGATGGAGAGTGGCAACCCGAGGTTCGCTGGACCTTTTAAATACAGAATTGTGTTTAATAACCTGGCGCTTATCATACTTTTTTACTGGAATGCTTATTTCCTGTACAATACGGTATACAAGCGAAGGGGTGTGGTGGTTTATATTTTTACAGTGCTGTTGTCGGCACTGATGCTGATGTGCTGCGTATCTTATGCCATCGATAAGTGGCTGCCTGCGCCCAGGTTTGGAATGCGGTCCCGGCCTGATTTATCGGCCATGCGCAGGCACAGGGAATCTCAGGAAGGCGGCACTCCAATGAAACGGCTCATTCCCGGTCCGGGATCACCGCTGGTCCAGTATCCCTTTTTTTTGGCCATTATAGCGGTGAGTTTTAGCTACAGCCTGATCAGGGAACACAATTTAAAGGAAAAACAACGCAAAGAGCGGGAAACGGAAACACTAAAAACGGAACTTGGATTGCTCCGCTCGCAGATCAGTCCGCATTTTATGTTCAATGTACTCAATTCGCTGGTTGCACTGGCCAGAAAGAAGTCTGACCTGATGGAGCCTTCGCTGATCCAGCTTTCTGCTTTGATGCGCTATGTACTTTATGAAAATAGTCAAAGCCGGATAGCGCTTGCGGAGGAAGTCGCTTATTTAAAGAATTATATTGAACTGCAGTCGCTGAGGTTTGGCGATGACATCAGGCTGGATGTCGAAATGGCGGAGGACCTGGATGGTTACGAAATAGAACCCATGCTGCTGATCCCTTTTATTGAGAATGCGTTTAAACACGGGATCGGGAGTATGGACGATCCTTATATCCGCATAAGGTTAAACATGAACCGGGACAATAGTCTGCTGACCTTTAGCGTAGAAAACAGGATAGCTCCTGCTGCCGATGTGAAAGATGAGGATTCAGGAATAGGTTTGAAAAATGTGAAGCGCAGACTGGAGCTGCTGTATCCTGAAAAACATATATTTGAGATGAATGCCGGGGAGGAATTGTTTGAAGCAGTATTAACCCTGAAATTGACATGATCAGGTGTTTAATAGTTGATGACGAGCGACTGGCCCGGGAGCTGATCGCAGACAACATCAGACTGATTCCGTTTTTGGAGCTGGCTGGAAGCTGTAAAAATGCTTTGGAGGCGATGGAAATTTTGCGGACTGAGGCGATTGACCTCGTGTTTCTGGATATACAGATGCAGGGTATATCCGGCATTCAGCTGCTGCAGGGTGGGTTGATCGATGTGCCCATGGTGATTATGGTCACTGCTTATGAAAACTATGCACTGGAAGCGTTTAACCTGGATGTGCTGGATTATTTGATGAAGCCTGTGCCATTTGAGCGGTTTTTTAAAGCGGTTTCGAAAGCCAGGGACCAGTATTTGCTGAAGCGAAAACAACCGGCTGAGCCGGCGGAGTCACAGTATGTTTTTGTAAATTCCGAGTATTCGCTGATCAGGATAGACATCGATCAGATCACTTATGTAGAGGGTCTCAAGGATTATATAAAAATATACCAGATGGGCAGGGATAAGCCGGTTATTCCCAGACTAAGTCTTCATTACATGGAAGAAAAGCTTCCTGCCGGAAAATTTCTGAGGGTACACCGTTCTTACATCGTGGCGCTTGATAAAATCCTCTCTGTAAGGAAGAACAGGCTGTTTGTAGAGGGTGCAGAGGTGCCTTTTACAGAAAATTACAGAGAAGGGATAATGAGGTATATCGAACAGCGAAATTTCTGATTACCTTTGCCGACTAAATTTTTTGTCGATGAAAAGGTTAAATATCTCTTTGGTTATAGTTTCTGTAGTGCTGCTGGTGTTTTCTGCGTTATCTGTACCGGCACAATCAGCTGATACGACCAATCCCTCACCCCTGAAATTTCCAACTCCAAAGGGGATAGTCAATCAGTTGTTTTACCTGCAGAGAGATCCAAACCTCAACACGCTCATTTATGAACTGAACATCAGGGACGGCGCCATAGACCGGGAGGAACCGGTCATTGGTTACTGGATCAGGTACAGTGAGGGCGGCAAGAAACAGGACATGAGCTATGTACAGAAGAAATTTGCTTATGGCGTGCAGTCAAAAGAGCTCAGTAAAGATCACTTTGAAATAAGATTTGTATCGCACAAAAAGCTCGCTTTGTACCTGCAGCGTTCGGAGGGCGACAAGAAATTTCATGTGTACGTGACCGTAAACAATAAGAAACTTTTGCTGGACCGAATCTTTGTACGCATTGAGGGCGGCTCGTTCTGGCTGCCAAATGTGAGGTATGTCGAACTGAGGGGATTACACACAGAAAGCAATACGGTAATCACCGAGAGAATAAAAGTTTAACGTACATTTATTCAGGAAAAACCAAATTTAGCCTGAATGGAGCTTTCTTTTATCTATACTTTACTTTGCCTGCTGGTCAGCATTGCGGTCATGATCGTTCTGTCTGCTAAATACAGGGTTCATGCTTTCTTTGCACTGATGATCTCCTGCTTCATCATGGGGCTGGGTGTTCAGCTGTCTTTAACCGATATCGTCGGTGCCATACAGAGCGGCTTTGGCAATATCATGAAATCTCTTGGCTTGATTGTGATACTGGGAACCACGCTCGGGGTGCTGCTGGAGTATACCGGTGCCACAAAGGTCATGGCTGCGGTGATCCTCAGAAAAGTTGGCGAAAGCAATGCGGCAGTGTCTATGAGCGTTACGGGATTTATCGTGGGCTTGCCCATCTTCTGTGATTCCGGTTATATCGTATTGAGCAGTCTGAGTAAGACATTGTCCGGACGCACGGGTATTTCTATGGTAGTGATGGCGGTTTCGCTGGCTACGGGGCTTTATGCGGTTCACTGTCTGATCCCGCCTCATCCGGGTGCTGCCGGTGCCGCGGCAGTTATTGGAGCCGATTTTGGTAAACTGATGCTCATCGGGACTTTAATCGCTATTCCTGCGGGGATTGTCGGTCATCTGTGGGCAGTATATGCAGGTAAAAAGTATCCTTTGAGTGTTGTTCCGGAGGAAACGGCTTCGGAGGAAAAGACTATACTTCCATCAGCCTGGCGATCATTTCTTCCGGTCATTGTTCCGATTTTACTGATCGGTTTGAACTCATTTTATAAAATGGAGCATGCGGAAACGAAGGGATGGCTCGCACTGCTTTTGTCGCTGGGAAATCCTTCGATCGCTTTGGCGATTGGTGTGATACTGGCATTTAACTGTAAAAGGGACTGGACAAAAGAGTCTGTGAGTGTGTTGCTGAGAGACGGGGCGGAAAAGGCGGGGAGCATTCTGGTCATCATTGGTGCGGGAGGAGCTTTCGGGGCTGTGCTGACCCTGACCCATATTGGGGATCAGTTCAGCCGGGCGTTGCCGCTGTCGGCCATGGGGATCTTGTTTCCTTTTTTAATTACCTCGATGCTGAAAACCGCGCAGGGCTCTTCAACGGTGGCGATCATTACTGCGGCTTCTATTGTTCATCCCTTGTTGATTCCCCTGGGGCTGAATGACGATACGGGCAGGTTGCTTTGTGTATTGTGTATGGGGGCCGGTTCGATGATGATCTCGCATGCCAATGATGCTTATTTCTGGGTCATCGCTAAGTTTTCAGGGCTGGAAATGAGGCCGATGCTGAATGTGTATTCGGTGGCGAGCCTTTGGATGGGACTGGTTTCTTTTGCAATGGTATACCTGCTTTCTTTAATATTATAGCCCATGAACATACTTATCGCTCCCAATGCGATTCAAAAAGGATTGCTGCGGAGCAGTCCGTCTTTTCATTGCACCTGTTTTCCGATTGGTGACGGGGGAGACGGAACGGCTAAACTGATCATCGAAAAATTCAATGGTACTTATGTGAGCACATCCGTACGTGATCCTTTGGGAAGGGTGGTAAAAAGCACTTTCGGATTGATTGAAGACGGGAAAACAGCCGTCATAGAAATGGCCGATGCATCCGGTCTGCGGCTTTTGTCTGCAGACGAATTATCGCCTTTGCTGGCCAGTTCTTATGGGGCCGGTGAGCTGATCAGCCTGGCCCTGGATGAGAGGGTGAGCGGAATTGTGCTGTGCATGGGCGGCTCGGCTACGGTAGACGCGCGCATTTGGTCAACTGAACTGACCATCTTATGCGATGTGGACAATCAGCTGCTGGGAGACAGTGGGTCCGCGGCTGTATTTGGTCCGCAGAAGGGGGCTTCAGCGGATGATATGGCCAGTTTGGAGCTTGCGCTTTCCCGGTTCAGGGATGTTGCTTTGAGAAAAACCGGAAAGGATATGGCGTTGCTGAAGCATGGAGGTACAGCCGGTGGTTTTGAGGTCGGAAACCTGTTGAAACTAAGACCTTCGGTTTAGCTGCTGATCGTATATTTTCCTACTTCTGTACCGTCATCTTTAAGCATTTTCAGTTCCAGTGTTTTCTTATTGGCAGTGATCTTGGTGAGGGTGCGGTTTCCGTCCTGCGGGCCGCCGCCAATGATGATCGGGTAGGGATGTTCTGCCGAAGGCGGCCATACGCCGAATTTATGGGTGTGCCCGGAAAACACGATGTCTACTTTGTATTTGGCAAATAAGGGTGCATACAGTTCCCGGCAATGCATCGGCCCGTGCCAGTCACCGGAATGAAAGTGGGGGATGTGCATCATGACCACACGGAATTTCGCTTTTTTAAATGCATCAGATCTCATGACTTCCTCGGCCCATTTGGCTTGCTCTCTGCGGTAGCCGTCAAAATCAACGATTCCTGCGTATACCGGGGCGTCGTCTGGCTTGTCTTCACCGGTATCGAGTACCAGGTTGAAAACAGGACCCCATTTGTAAGCGAAGAAGCCTTTGTCATCTTTGCTGGAGAAGTAGTTCTTCAGTTCACCTCTGAATTTACCACGGGTTTCGTGGTTGCCGCGTACGTACAGAAAGGGCTTGGTGCTTGCAAAGGCTTCGGTGGAGGGGTTGAGCATGTGGTCGATGATCTGCTTTTCATCTGTTTGATAGTCAAAGATATCGCCGTTGTAAAACACATAATCGTAATGGTCCGATCCATTGAGTTTCATGAGGTGCGGAATGGAAAGGGGCCTGTCGTGGATGTCGTTCATGATGAGCCAGGAAACGCTGTCAGGGTTTTCTTTGGGTGTGGTAAAGGAGTAGGTTTCGCTGCTGATGGTCTCTCCGTATTTCAGGGCATAGGGCTTAAAATCAACGATTTCTTTGGAGAGGACCTTGTAGCTGTATCTGGTGCCGGGTTTTAAACCAGACAAGGTAACTTTGTTGATCCTGTTGTGGGCATCTACGAGCCCTTCTATGACATGATGTGCTTTGGTATGGGTGTTGTCGCCTTCGCCGTATTCGACCCAGCTGTAGCATAGTTTATTGGTGATCCACCGGATGGTCATGCTGTCCGGATTTGGGAGCTGCAGGTAGGGTTTGGTCAGGAATACGTGACCCTCGGCAGGCTCTGCGGTCAGCGACTGGAGTACTGCTGCAGCCGAGCTGCCAGGAACTGAGGCCCCGAGCGCAGCTAACGTGCCTAATATACCGGCTTTGGAGAGGTTGCCTATAAAATCACGGCGTGGAATTCCGGTTGTTTCTTTTTCCAGTTCTTTTTCCATGGTTCATCAAATTGTTTCGTTATGCGTGTTGGTTTGCTGGTGGCTGCAGAGGCTGATCAGCAATGCAAGATACAACCTGGACGATCCCGGTTGTGTAACTATCTTGTGGAAGTTTGCATGTTGTGGAAGCAAGCGAATTTGAGTACCTTTCTCTGCGGCATATGCCGGTTTTAAACTGAATTTTATCAATTGATATAAATGGAATTTAAAGAAAGAGACTTTAGCAGCGGCTTTAGCCAATCGACCTTCTGGACGAAGGTCCGGGAAAATTTGAGGTTCATTTTAATTGGGCTTGCGGTGATCATTGTGCTTTGGGGCACGATTTTTCAGATTGGTACGGAGGAGGTGGGTGTCATCACCAGGGTGGGAAAATTCACACGTACGGTGGAGCCTGGCCTGAACCTTAAGATCCCGTTTTTGGAGACGGTTCACAAAGTCCCTGTAGAGCGGCAGCAAAAGCTGGAATTTGGGTTCAGGTCTTCGTCTGCGAGTGATGTTGAATCGCCGTCAGAATATTCAAAAGAGGGACTGCAGGATGAATCTCTGATGCTTACGGGTGACCTTAACCTGGCGGACGTGGAATGGGTGGTGCAGTACAGGATCAATAACGCGTACAATTATCTGTTTAAGGTGCGCAACCCTGAAAGTACACTGAGAAACATTTCTGAGGCTGCGACCCGGCAGATTGTTGGTGACAGGACGGTCAATGAGGTGCTGACCATCGGACGTACGGAAATAACGATCAAGCTTCATCAGCTGATCCAGGAGATCTGCAATGAGTACAACATGGGTATAAAGGTGGAGCAGGTGGTACTGCAGGATGTGAACCCCCCTGATCCGGTAAAAGCTGCGTTTAATGCGGTGAATGAGGCTCAGCAGGAAAAGGAAACGCTGATCAACCGGGCCAAGTCTGAATACAATAAGGTGATCCCGAAGGCCAGCGGTGAGGCCAAGGCGACCATTCAGAAAGCGGAAGGCTATGCCATTGAAAGGGTAAACAATGCGCAGGGTGAGGCGGTCCGGTTCAATGACCTGTACAGCCAGTATGTGAAAGCTCCTGAGGTGACCAAAAAACGGATCTACCTGGAAAACATGACCAGCATTCTTTCTAAGCTGGGAAATGTCATCATTACGGATCAGAACGGCGCTAATGTATTGCCTTTGCTGCAAATGCAGCTGAACAAGGAAAACACCAAAAAAGACTAAGATGAGAAGACAAATTATAATGGCAGTTGCGGCTTTGTTCGTGTTGATCTGCCTGACGACCAGCAGTTTTACGGTAAGGGAATATGAGCAGGTGGTGGTTACCCAGTTTGGTAAGCCGGTAGGCAACGCGATCACCACTCCGGGCATAAAATTTAAAATCCCTTTTATTCAGACGGCCAATGTTTTTGAGAAGCGTTTTATGGAATGGGTGGGTGATCCCAATCAATTGCCTACCAAGGATAAGAAGTTTATTTTTGTGGAAACCTATGCCCGCTGGCAGATCACTGATCCTCTGCAGTTCTTTAAACGGCTGACCAATGAACGCGGGGCGCAGTCCAGACTGGATGATATTCTGGATGGAGAAACCAGGAATGTGGTCGCTAAAAATAATATTGAAGAGCTGGTGCGCAGCAGCAACCGCAAGCCGGAACTGGATTCGATAGGGGAGGTGCTGGGCGATTCGCTGGCGGTAGTGTTTGTGGGCCGCAATAAAATGCAGGAGATGATCCTGAAGTCTGCGAATAAGCAGGCCATTGAACTGGGGATTAAAATACTGGATTTCCGGTTCAAAAGGATAAATTATGTGCAGGAAGTGCAGACGCAGGTGTATGAACGGATGAAAAGTGAAAGGTTCAGGATCGCTGACAAGTTCAGATCGGAAGGACAGGGGGAGGCTTCAAAGATAAACGGAGAGAAAGACCGCGAACTGAAGAATATTCAATCTGCGGCCTTTAAAAGGGCTGAGGAGATCAAGGGAAAGGCCGATGCTACTGCCGCCGGTATTTATGCTTCGGCTTATAACCAGTCCAGCCAGTCACAAAGTCTGTACGGCTTTCTGAAATCTATGGAAACCCTGGAAAAGACGTTTAATGACAAGACCTCGGTCATTCTTTCTACCAACAGCGAAATCTATCAGTACCTGAAAAAATCCAACTAAATGACTGCTATTTCTCTTCCCATTTGATGCCTTCAACCACAAAAGGTCTGACATGCTTATCGAATTTCAGGTCAATTGAATTGCCGTTTAAACAGCCTTGAGTCTCCTCTTTGTATACGTCTCTCAACCTGATGTGCACCTTGCCGGGCTGAGTAATGTCGTAATCAAATTTTGCATTTTTATCGAGGATTTTAAAACAGGCCATTCTGGTCGTGTCTTTTAAGAAATGCTTGCGGTAGTCTCCGATGATCTCTTTTTCCGGCACAGCTACAGCGCCTATTCTGAATAACTCGTAGGTGGTGAAATATTGCTCGTCTTTGGTTTTTTCTTTGGTCAGGATGACGTAATGCCCGTCTTCGATGCGGTAGGCCGACAGCTCAAAAGTTCCTTTGGCTGTTTGACTTTTAATGTAGTCGTTGTTGAATTTTGTAATGATGCCGTTTTCCAGTGTAGTGTCTACATAATAATTGTGCTGTTGTACACTTTCTCTGAAATCAATCCTGTCCTGTTTGGTCCATTTCCAGTTTGTGGTAATGGAATCGGGCATGATGGTGAGAATAAGCAGCATGTCCCAGTGCGGTTTGAAATCTATCTTAAGGGTGTCTGATTTAGGGAGTTCCGACAGGTCGGTTGCATCTTTTACATTTTTTGTATCTTTTGTTCCTTTGGTGTTGCAGGCGCTCAGTAATGCGATACAGGTAATCGTTAAGATTATTAGCTTCTTCATTTATTTTTATAAACTGGTATTTATATGCTGGTTATTGCGGAGCCGAATATAACTATTTAGATTTTTACTTTAACTGTCGAGTAAAGCGGCGGCGGCATTGTCCATAAACCAGGTTACGCTGCCATCGACGGGCTGGATCAGCTGGGCTGGGTAGAGATTGGTATCGTGGTCTGCGGCTTCTATGACTTGTTTTGCAGCGGTTGCTTTTGAATCGCCGAAAACCAGGAATGCAATGTTGCTGGCCTTGTTGATCAGCGGGGCGGTAAAGCTGATGCGGTAAGTGGAAAGTTTTTCGACATACACGGAATCTGCTTCTACTTCTTTGCTGTTCAATATGGAGGTGCCGGGAAACAGGGATGCGGTGTGTGCGTCATCGCCCATGCCCAGCAGGATCAGGTCGAATACCAGGTCTGCGCCCTGAAAATGTGCCCTGATGGCCTTGGTGTATTCTATGGCGGCCTTTTCGGGAGCCAGGGTGGTGTCTACATAAAATATATGGTCCCGGGCGATCTTCAGGGGGTCAAGAATTGCTTTTTTTGCCATCAGGCCGTTGTAGCTTTCGTGATCCGGCATGACATTGCGCTCGTCGCCAAAAAAGAAATATACTTTGCTCCAGTCTATTTTGTCTTTGTGGGTGGTAGCCAGCAGTTCGTACAGTTTTTTAGGCGAACTGCCTCCGGTAAGGACAAAGTTGAAGCGTCCGTTTTCGGCTATGGCTTTGTCTGCTATGGCAACAATGTATTCGATCAGGTCTTCAAAGAGTTCTGCCTGTGTTTTATAGATGAGTAAGTTCATTTACTGGGGTTTACAGGTGATTATTCTTTGTTTAAAGGCAGGGTAAACCAATGAAAGCCATCTCTTGCGATCAGTGCTTCTGCGTCTTCTGGTCCCCATGAGTCTGCGGAATAGTTGGGGAAGCTCAGGGATTTTTTGCTTTCCCAGGCATTGACTACCGGCATCAGCAGTTCCCAGGCAATCTCTACCTGGTCAGCACGCATGAATTGTGTCTGGTCTCCGGTCATGACATCCAGCAGCAGTGTTTCGTAGGCTTCCGGAGACTCGTTGGTGTACGTGCCTTTATAGTCGAAGATCATATCGACGGGGTTTAGCGTCATGTCGAGGCCCGGCCTTTTGCCCTGTACCTGCAAACGGATACTCATTTCCGGCTGTATGCTGATGATGAGCCTGTTTTGCTGCCAGTGTTCGGTTACCGATGCAGGGAAGACCTGGTGCGGTACATCTTTAAACTGGATGGTGATCAATGAAGAGGTTTGTGCAAGGCGTTTGCCGGTACGCACATAAAATGGTATGCCTTTCCAGCGCCAGTTGTCGACAAAGAATTTGATGGCGGCAAATGTTTCTGTGTTGGATTGCGTATCCACATCTTTTTCAGTGCGGTAGCCGGGTACTTCATCTCCTTTGATCCAGCCTTTGGTATATTGCCCGCGGACGGTATTGAAACGGATGTCTTCGGCGGAGAAAGGACGCATGGCTTTCAGTACGTCTACTTTTTTATCCCTGATCTCGTCGGCATCGAAGTTGATAGGGGTTTCCATACCGATGATGCAGAGCAGCTGCAGCAGGTGGTTCTGGATCATGTCCCTTAATGCGCCGGATCCGTCGTAATAGCCGCCCCTGTCGCCTACGCCCAACTGTTCAGTCACTGAAATCTGTACATGATCGATGTAGTTTCTGTTCCAGAGCGGTTCCAGAAATGAGTTGGCGAAGCGGAAGGCCATGATGTTCTGAACGGTCTCTTTGCCCAGGTAATGGTCTATCCTGTAGATCTGTTTCTCTGTGAACCGTTCTTTCAGCAATTCATTGAGTTCACGGGCGGTTTCCAGGTCCCTGCCAAATGGTTTTTCTATTACAATCCGGCAGTTGTCTTCATTTTCTGCCAGCTTGAATTTGGCCAGGCGTTTGGCGATCGACGGGAAAAGTTCCGGTGATACCGCCAGGTAATACACAATCTGTGTGTCGGGTCCAAAATCGTCCTTAAATTTATCTATGGTTACTTTAAGTTCATCAAAGGAGGCGGAATCTTTAACATCGATCGGGTTGTAATGAATGTTCTGGGAAAAACTTTCCCATTTGTCTTTGTGTACTTTACCGGTACGTGAAAAGTTGTTCACCCCGTCCATAAGGGTCTCCCTGAATTTAATATCCGTCAGGGGCCTCCTGGCGGTACCTATGATGGCAAATTTTTCGGGCATGTAACCCTCAGCGTAAAGGTTATAAAGCGCGGGCGCAAGTTTGCGCAAATTTAAGTCACCGGTTCCACCAAAGATTACGATTATGGTTGGATTAACGTTGAGGCTTGTTTTCATCAGAATGTTATTATGTTTGCAGTGATGTGCAGGTTGTTGTCTGTTAATTGTTTGTGTTCCAGTCGGCATGAAATATGCCTTCTTCGTCGATACGTTCAAAGGTATGTGCGCCGAAGAAGTCCCGCTGTGCCTGGGTAAGGTTCAATGGTGATTTATCTGTTCTGAGGGAATCGTAATAGGTGAGGGCAGAGGCAAAGCAGGGAATGGCTATTCCATTGTTTATTGCCGTTGTCACTACTGTCCTTGTTCCCGGGATGATTTCCTGCAGCTGGTTCTGGATGCTTTCGTCTGCGTAAAGGTGCGGAAGGTCCGGCTGTTTTTTGTAGGCCTGGTAGATGTCTTCGAGCAATACTGCACGTATGATACATCCGCCGCGCCAGATCTGCGAGATCTCTTTCAGGTTCAGTTCGTATTTGAATTCTTTTGAAGCGGCTTCCAGCAGGTGCAGGCCCTGTGCGTATGAGGTAATCATGGCAAAATAAAGTGCCTGTTCTAACTGAACTTCAAATGCTGCCGTGTTTTCAATTTTAGCTGCGGGATGCGGTAATGCCTTTGACAGCGCCACACGCAGGGATTTGAATTTGGAAAGATCCCTTGCGCTTACGGATTCATTGATGGTCGGGATCGGCAGCTGCAGGTCCATGGAAACCTGTGAGGTCCATTTGCCGGTACCTTTGGATTTAGCCTCATCTTTGATGAGGTCCAGGAGGAAGCCTCCGGTTTTGTCGTCCTTTACTTTAAAGATATCCCGGGTCACTTCCAGCAGAAAGGATTTTAGCCGGCCGTTGTTCCATTTTTCAAATACTTTGAAGATCTGGTCATTGTCGTAGCCCAGTACATTCTTTAACAGATCGTAGGTCTCCGCGAGGATCTGCATCATGGAATATTCGATGCCGTTGTGTACCATTTTGACGAAGTGGCCTGAAGCGCCGGGTCCGATATAGGCGACACAAGGATCGCCGTTTACTTTAGCGGATACTGCTTCCAGGATAGGTTTTACTGCATTGTAAGCTGTTTTGTCTCCTCCGGGCATCATGCTGGGCCCGAAACGGGCGCCTTCTTCACCTCCGGAGATGCCCATTCCAAAGAAATGGATTCCCTTGTCGCCAAGCTCCGTGGCTCTGCGGCTGGTATCGGTAAAGTGGGAGTTTCCGCTGTCGATGATCATGTCGCCTTTGTCGAGCAAAGGCTGCAGTTCTTCAATAACGCTGTCTACAATTTTACCTGCCGGTACCAGAAGCATAATTCTTCTTGGCAGTTCCAGGCTTTGGATGAAGTTTTCCAGTGATTCATACCCCACTAAATTGTGGGCTTTGCCGTCTTCTTCGAGTTTTTTCAGCATACGGGTATCTTTGTCGTACCCTGTTACTTGAAATCCATTGTCGGCCATGTTAAGCAATAAATTGCGGCCCATGGTGCCCAGACCGATCATTCCTAAAGTATATTTATTATTCATTTTCAGGTTTTTTGCTGGGATGTGTGGTGTAAACGTGGTATTTCTCAGCCACTTCCCAAAGTTTGGCACCGCCTTTGATGCCGTCTTTATTAGTTACGAGCTTAATGTTATGGTCCAGTTCAAAGGCGATGTGTTTGGAGTTTCCGCCACCTATATATAAGGTATCATAATTAAATACTGTTTTATAGGTTTGTATGACCTGCTCCAGGCGGTCATTCCAATCCTTCTTTCCGATCTTCTCCAGGGCTTTGGTGCCGATGTAATCGTCGTAGTCTTTGGTTTTGGATACCGGGAAGTGGGCAAGTTCAAAATGGGGAAGGAGTTCGCCGTCGAATACGAGCGCCGTGCCGAACCCGGTGCCGGCAGTGAGTACGATCTCAAATCCTTTTCCGCTGACAATACCGAGGGCTTGCTGGTCTGCATCGTTGATGAGCCTGACAGGGTATCCGAGCAGATCGCTGACTTGCCGGGCAAGGTCAATTTGTATCCATTTGTCTTTGGCCAGGTTGGGGGCGGTATGTACTATCCCGCATTTGACATAGCCGGGAAAACCTACAGAGATCTTACCGAATTCCTGGTCCAGCAAGGCAACCAGTTCGCTGATCACTTTGATGATCGCTTCGGGTTTAGAATTTTCGGGGGTAGGGATCTTTTTGAATTCTGATAACAAATCGCCCTTAGGACTAAGGATACAAGCCTTTATACTTGTGCCGCCAATGTCTATGGATAAGATATTGCTGCTTTCTTTTTTTGGTTTAACTGGCATGTCTGTTTTTTAGTAAAAAGGCCTGTCTTTTATTCTGTTCTTCAAAATAACAAATTTTCATTCACTAATCGGGTTATATTATGGTATTTATATGGTAATAATTACGGATGGCTGATAAAGTGTTGCAGCGATAAAAATACGGACGGGAAGATTATTCTGGAACAGAAATTACGATATCGTTGTAGCTCAAGATGGCATGGAAATAACACGCTATAATACAAGGTGTTGTATTGTCAATATTTTTAGAAAAAAAACATTAAAAGATTTGGATTGTAATATTTCTTTCGTATTATTGTTACAGATAATCGATTTAGCACCATGAGGGATTATCGGGAAACCAAATACTTACCTAATTAAGCCAAACTATGAACCAAAATTTTACTAAAAATCTATGGAGTAAGCGTTCCGCTCCAACTCACGATTATTTTCTTGAACACTGTCTTGTAATACCTGGGGGTGTTGCTATGCTTTTTTGCGTAAATACTTGTAAAAAACCTTAGCTAAAACGTTTTAAAATATTTCAAATTAATTAAAAGTGTTGTTCATGCTGCAAGTAAATAGCGGACAGGATATTTCTTTTATCTAATAATTTAAAATAGAATCCAATACAATCAATAAATATCAGTTTTCAATCAGTTAATACTTAATTATCTGTTATGCGCATTATTGCAACTATGACTTTTCTGGGTGTGTTGTGTACAACAACATGCTCTTTCGGCAATACGGCTAGGTCAGCCTGTGTTTCGAATAACTTCTCTCTGAAGGGAAGCTTTCAGCAACAGACGGATACTTCTAAAAAGGATACTGCTTCAACAGACACTTCGGCTGTTGGGATTAAACCTCTTAAGAAGACCATCACGCACAGACTTGAGTCGAAAGGCAATAGTCTCGATCCTAAGAAACTTTCTATATTTCCTGCTGTTACCTTGCAGCAGGCTATAAAGGGAGAGTCTGCTGGTGTTTATGTTCAGGAGCCAACCGGCGAACCTGGTACTGCTCAAAACATCTTTATCCACGGAACTTCACAGCCGCTGCTGTCACAGCGTGAGTTGTTCCAGTCACAGCCGCTGATCATTTTAGATGGTGTGCCCCTGACAAGTGAGCATCCATATGCATTGGATATTCAGCAATACAAATTTGAAAGAATAGGCCCGGGAATAAATCCTTTGTCTATTATCAATATGGATAATCTTCAGTCGGTAGAGGTATTGAAAGATCTTTCAGCCATTGCTGCTTACGGTCCTAAAGGTGCTAACGGTGTAATTTTGCTGACTACAAAGGCAGCGTCCAGTAAAAGGATGATCACTTTTGATTCTTATGTCGGGATGGCTACTAAAGGTGGTGTGACTACCGTCAACGGTCAGTTTGAGAATAATTTCAGGAGGCAGTTTTATGACAAGTATACCGGAAACGGAAGTTATACAGGTAATGATGTTTATCCATTGTATTTAAGTGATTCATTGAACAATGCTTATTACGGGCCCGCAAACTGGAATGACATGTACTATAAAAATGGTATGGTTTACGGTGTTAACGCAAGTATAGCCGGCGGAACTGACAGGGCAAACTTCCGCTTTGGTGTGGGATCACTTAAAAATGAAGGTATAGCTGATGAAACTGGTGTTGAAAGGTACAACACACGTTTCGTGATCAATATGAAACCAATCAGCTGGCTGAATTTTAGTGCGATGGTAAATGGCAGCATAGTGGACCGTGACCGCAACAGAAATGTAAGGGACAGGCTTACCCAGGTAAATTATATACCGGATCTGAGTTCACCGGTGGCTCCGAACAAGGAAAAATACGGACAATATCTTTCAGAATTTGAAAAAGGATTTGACAACAACAAAACGAATTCTATTCAGGGTTACCTGAAAGTTGGTCTGGACTTTGAAAATTTCAGCCTGATCACAACAGCCGGAGCGGACTACAATGAAGGTTACCGTGATATTTTCTTCCCGAGAACTTTATTGCAGACCACCAACTATGCATCCAACTATTTTAGCACCAGCCAAAGGACGTTTGTTGATAACGTGGCATCTTACGACTGGGAAGTAAATGAGGACAGCAAATTTAATTTCCAGGCAGGTTTGTCGGCACAATTTGATTCTTATAAGTATCAATATGCATATGCCTATAAAGGAGCGAATGACTTTATTAAGCTGAACTTACTGTATTCTGATCCTAATAAAAAAGCTGGTGATCCGGAAGAGTATTTGACTCCAAGTGTATTTAGAAGCCAACTTGTATTTAAGTATTTAGATAAAACTAAAAATAACCTGCTCTCGGCAAATGCAAGAGCTACTTACTCGTTTAAAGATAAATACACCGTCTCCCTGATGCTTCGTGCTGACGGGTCGTCTACTCAGCAGCCTACCAGCCGCTGGTTCTATTCTCCGATATTTTCGGCTGCATGGGATATGAAGAAGGAGTTCTTTGAAGATGACGCGACGATCTCAACCTTCAGTTTGCGCGGAAGTGCCGGCCGTATGGGCAGACATGAGAGTTTTGACAATTATGCGCAGGGCCCTCAATATACTGCTTTTGCAGGGTTTACAGGAAACTTAATCAGTCCGGGATATAATGGTATTTCAACCATGACCCGTCCTTATACCACAGGGGGTGTTGGTTATGACCTCGATTGGGCATACACGGATCAGGCAAATATTGGCCTGGACGCATCATTATTTGATAACCGCGTGAACGGATCGCTTGACCTTTATATGAAAGAAGATAAAAACATGCTTTTGGGCGTGCCGTCGGCTGCTGAATATGGTTATGCTGCTATTATAAAAAATGGTATGGCTATCCAGAATTCAGGTGTTGACCTGACTTTAAGCGGAGTAATTCTTCCGGCAGGAAAAACTCTTTCATGGACTTCATCACTGAATATCAATTACAACCGCAATGAGCTTACTGCTTTGCCGGACGGCTTATCGGAGCTGGCTATTGGCGACAGGTTATTGAGAGTTGGTGAGGCTGTGGATCGTTACTGGGTATTGAACAACACCGGTATCTATAATACTGATGATGAAGTACCTGCTGTAGGCGGTAAGAAACTGACCTATAATGGTATTGTCCTGAAAGCAGGTGATCCGATATGGACCGATCATAACAACGACAACATTATTGATAACCAGGACAGGGTATTGCAGGGCCATGCGCTTCCAGTTGTATCGGGTGGTTTCAACAATGATTTTAGTTATAAGAAATGGACTTTAGGTTTGAATTTCTATTATAACCTGGGTCGTCAGCTGGTGAACCAGGAAATGTCAAATAAGTTTGATTTCGTAAACCGTGAGGGTCTGAATAACATCAACTCTGTAAGAGAGATCACATTCTGGGAGAAAAGAGGGGATTATTCAAAATATAACTTGTATAACCCATGGAGCTCAGTAGCGCCTTACCAGGTAAATCAGGATATTTTTGTTGAAGATGCTGCTTTTGTGAAATTGCGTACGCTTTCCCTCGGTTATGATTTAACAGATATGGTAAAGAAAAATTCTCCGAATGTGAAGAGGATTTATGTATATGCGAGCGTAAACAATGTATTTACATTGACTAAGTATACAGGTCAGGATCCGGAACTGGTAGATTATACCGGTTACGATACTGGTTATGGTATCCAGATACCAAGAACTTATTTACTGGGTGTAAAAATGGATTTTTAATTCTTAGCCTTAAACTGAATAATATTTAAGTACCAATTAAAATTGAGGAAATGAAAAAAATAATTTTGCTGAGTCTTATCTTTTTTGCCCTGCTAGCAGGAAGCTGTAAAAAAGCATTGGATGTAAACTCGACCCGTGTGGTAAATGAGGAGAATTACTGGAATACGATTGAGGACGCCAGAGCCGGGATCATGGGTGTTTATGGGTTGACCAGAGCGGCATTGGCTGACAATAACGGCCATTGGATTTACGGAGATGTGCGTAAGGGTAGTTTTGCAAGTCCGATCCGTCAGGATTTAAAAGCAATCATCAACAATGACCTGACTGCCCAGTATCCTGTAGTGGATGCGCTTTCAAACTGGAGAAGGTTTTTTGCCATTGTAAATGCGGCCAACATCTTTTTGGAACGTATACATGAAGTGCGCGACAATGACGCCCGCTACATTCAGAACAATATGGATGTAGATGTAGCCCAGGTCAGGTTCCTGAGAGCTTTCGCTTATTTCTACATGGTCAGGATCTGGGGTGATGTTCCGTTCATTACATCTTCCCGTGACGGTTCTTTTGAAAACCTGCCAAAATCGGATGGACGTGCGATTCTTGAGTTTGTTCAGGCGGAAATGTTTGAGGCTGCTCAGGTACTGCCTTATAACTATAGCAACAATGATGAGCAACAGCCGGGACAATATTACAACGAGTCTGCTTCAAGGTGGAACGGAGCGCTGGTAAGAAAGATATCTGCATATAGCATGCTGGCTCACGTAGCCGCATGGCAGGGTAAGTATGCGGACGTGTCTGTTTATACCAAATTTGTAACAGATAATTACAGCAGAGGTGGTATTGGGTATTCAGATACACAGTTTTTAACTCTGCGTAATGGTTTGTTCTATGATAAAAAGAACAGTCAGATCCTTGGATTTGGTTTCATATGGGGACACCAGGATGCTACGTTTACCGGAAACATTGAATCACTGACACTGGCAGAACCGGTTGTTAACAAAGCTTTACCTGATATTTATCTGACAAAAGATTCGATCCTGGGCATCTTTAAAGAAACCAATGATGCCAGGTTCAATATTGATACAACAGGTGTACCTCATTCTGATCGTTACATTACCAATTATCAGGGCAAGTATCCGATCTTCAGTAAGATCAAAGTCATGCAGGATGGATCTACAGACCCGACTTTCAGGATATTTTCCAGTACGATCGTCGTCACCAGGCTTGAAGACGTCACTTTGCTGAGAGCTGAGGCTTTGGCTGTGCTTGGTGAGAGGCAAGGGGCGATTGCCGCTTTAAACATCATCAGACAGTTGAGATACAATGTGAATAATGTGGGCGCAGCTACTGAGGGTAATACGTACCAGGCTTATAATGAGGTGAAAAGCGGAGCCCTGGTTGATGCTATTTTCAAAGAGCGTCAAAAGGAACTCATGGGCGAGGGACAGCGCTGGTATGATCAGGTAAGGTATCAGAGGATTAAACAATCTGATCCGAAGTTTGTAGCACTGATCAATAATGGAGGGATCTACTGGCCGATAGCTAAAAGTATCCTGGCCCAGAATCCTAAATTAACTCAAAATCCATACTGGAAATAACCAAGCATTTATAGACATGAAAAGATCAAATTTTTACAGTAAATATTTAGTCGCATTGTTGTTAGGTGCACTGATATTTCAAGTTGGATGTAAGAGAGAGTCCGGCTATTACAAACAGGAAAATATCAATACCGGTACTGATTTAAATATGTATGACTATTTAAAAAGTAAAGCGGGGGTTTATGATTCCTTATTGTTCCTTATCGACGCATTTAAGATGAAAAGTTATCTTACAGATAGCAGCGTCACTTTGTTTGCGCCTTCTAACAGCAGTTTTCAAACGGCTTTACTGAACTTAAATAATATCCGCAGGGCACAAAATAAGAATGCGGTGTTCTTAAAGGACATCGTTGTCGGTACCACATCTGTTAAAAGGGACCTTGCAAAAAAGAAAGCAGACAGTATGAACCTGGATACTATGGTGTCCCGTTATATCATAAGGGGTCTGTTTAAATCGGCTGATTTCTCCGTTGGTGACGGACGGGCGCTGATTGCTGCACGCAGTGCTTTTCCTATGCATGGAAGACGTTTATATGCAGATGCGCAGGGATGGCAAAATGGTGGGTCTGAAGTCATAGAATTTGCCAACACCAAACGAAGTGTGTTTGTACCTAACTGGGCTACAACCAGCACAAGTTCTGTTAATATTCAGGCGAAGAATGGTGTGGTGCATTTGCTGGAACCTGACCATGTATTCGGATTTGACGAGTTTTCCAGAAGGCTGACATTGATCCCGCCGCCGAAGAATCTTATTTTGGATGATATGGCTGCATATAAAAAAGCGCTGGTTGAAAATCCGGGTCTTCCAAAACCTTTTAGTGTTAAATTTAACGGAACTTATGAAGATGGCCAGGTATCAGGCGGTGAGCGGATTGATAAGCTGTTTGACAATAATATATTGACGAAGTTTATCGCAAGATTTCTTGAAGGCAACAACAACCCGATCAAGATAACTTATAGTTTCTATAGCGGGCCGCAGGTAGCCAATGTATACACGGTATCGTCTGCAAATGATGTTAAAAACCGAGATCCTAAAGCATGGGTTCTTGAGGGATCACTGGACGGAACCAACTGGGTTCAGCTGGATACCCGTCAGGACCAGGATTTCAATTCACGTTTTGAAACTAAGATCTACGATTTTCCTAATACTGTTGCCTATAAATATTACAGGCTGACAGTAGTAAGTAATCTTGGAGATAATTTGTTCCAGATATCTGAATGGTCGCTGAATTACAGAGAAGTTTTTGATTAAGTTAAGGGGTATTTAAATTAAAGAATGATATGCAAAACGCAATAAAATATAATGCACTGATCTTATTGACTGCCGTGGTTACTTTCTCCGGATGCAGGAAGATATTTGATGTGCCGGACGAAAAGGACTATTTGAGTACTAAGTTGAGTTATACCACAAAGATCTTTGAACCTAAACTGGGCAGATTGTACAATTATAGGGGCATACTTAACGCGGACAACTCGTCTTTTCCAATGAAGTTTGAACTGATCAACCCGCACTTTGGTGACGGTAGAGATGCGAATGACATCCTTACTAAAAGAGATGTACTGGTATGGAATGCTGAATATAACGGCAAGGAAACCAACCTGGCTGAAATTGAAGCCAAAAGGCATGTGGAAAGCCGTTCTGTTGTGGAAATCAGAGAATCTGGTGAGCTCATCGTGTGGCCGAGTTCTACAAGGGATCTTTTTAAGCCTGCTGATACTGTTGTGTTTCCTCAGGACATCAGGTATTTTGATGTAAGGGTGAGCAATTCAGGCGGTTCAATGGTGGTCAAAGATTTATCTCTGATTTTTAGGGTAGATGTACCCTACGAGCCGAGTGACGACATCAACCAGTTCACCGGCCTGCCAAATACGACCACGCCCTCTGGAAAAGCTTTGAAACGCCAGTTTGTTCAGTCAGTATCCGGCATGACTGGTGAGTCTACCAATCAGCCAATGGATGACCCCACCAATGCAGCAAAAGGGCTGATCTATTTATACATACGTAAGGTTCCGGGAGGTACTGGAAATACATTGAGATTTAAGTTTTTAAATAAAGATTCGGCGGCCATTAATCCTGCGAAATTTAACGAAACCAGATGGGACGAGCTGGTTCATGGCTTTAACAAGAAAATGATGCCAGAATACGTGCAATATGATGTGGCTTATCCGATTCCTGTAGCGCCCGGAATTCCGACCAAGTATACGAATGGCGGACCAACGGGTCAGGGTCTTGAAGCCCACGTTGAATTTAGTTATTCACGTATAGGTTTTGGTAACATCCGCAGGACAGCTGTTATCGCGCAGAACTTCAGAATATTTGAAAAGGGAGACTGGGAGATTGTATTCCACTTCAAGACTGTAAACCCTAAGTTCACAAACGACTAGAATCTTAATGATAAAAATTAATACAATGAGAAAACATATTATTTTGCTATCAATTTTTTTCAGCTGCGTATTTATATGCAAAGATTTGATAGCGCAAACTAAAAGGACTGTTACGATAACCGTAACAGACGCAGCGACCAAGGAGACTTTGCCTGGTGCAGGTGTCTTTGTAGGGCAGCCGCTGAAGGGGCTTGGTCAGACTAATGGAAATGGCGTTTTGACTGTTTCTGTGGATGACGGAGCAACTTTGACCATCACTTATCAGGGATATACAACTAAAACAGTAAAGCTGGCAGCCGGACAAACCAGAGTTGCCGTGCCCCTTGCTGAAGCTAAAACCACGATGAACGAGGTGGTAATTCGTGGTTACCAAAAAAGGAGCCGTGATCAAACTACCGGTTCGTCATTCATAGTAACGGGTAAAGAGGTACAGGATGTACCGGTGGCCAACGTGGAGCAGCTGCTTCAGGGTAAGGTTGCTGGTTTGAACATTCAGAACAATACGGGTGCTCCGGGTCTGCGTGGATCTGTGAATATTCGTGGTCTTTCTACCATCAGTACTACAGGATCTGGTAACGAGACTTTCTTGCAGCCGACTTCACCTTTATATGTAATAGATGGTGTGCCGATGGATGCAGATAAGGCTTCAGAGTTTGGTTTCCAGCAGCAAGGTTCCGGTGTGAGCCCGCTGTCACTGATCCCTCAGGAAGATATCGCGAGTATTGAGGTATTGAAAGATGCGACAGCTACTGCACTGTATGGTTCAAGGGGTGCTTATGGTGTAATTCTGATCCAGACCATCCGTGGTCAGTCGGAAACACCAAGAGTACGTTATACCGGAAACTTTTACCTGAGTAAAACGCCTAAACTTCGTGAGACTTTGGGTGGTGCCGCGGAACGTGCTGTAAAAGTGAAACAGATTGCTGATTACAGAACGTTGGCTGATTACTATCTGCTGTACAGGACTCCGTTTTTGTCGGACAGTTTGAACGCTTTCTACAACAACTCCACAAACTGGCAGGCGATCTTTTATCAGGATACTTACAACCAGACGCATAACGTGACTTTGGATGGTGGTGATCAGAAATTCAACTATAAAGCCAACGTCGGTTATTATGGAAATAAAGGTATCATCAAAAATACTGGTTTCGACCGTTATAGTTTAAACATGAACATGGAGTTCAAACCTTCAGAGAGGCTGAGCTTTAATGGCGCGATCCTGGCATCGGTATCGAGTATAGAAACCGGTAATGGTCTGGGTCTGCTGCAGCAGGGTGTTGCGAATAACGGACAGAATTCGTCATTACTTCCCGGTCCGTCATTTTTTGTGGCGACCAGCGATGTGCTGTCTGCATTAGAGGTTAGAAATGATGCAGGACCAAAATTTTTGAAAGCCAATATGGAGGCCAGATACGAGCTGTTTCCCGGATTGACCGCAACTACCAATGGTAGTTATTCATACAATCAGGATCATAAGGATCAGTTCACTCCGGCTGCTGCGAACTCTCAGTTCGCTAAACTGGAACGTTTCAATTCATTTACATCAGAGTTGTACAACAGGAACAGTCTTTCTTATGTGAAAGATATCAATGAGGAACATAACTTCTTTATCAACCTGTTCAACGAGTTCTACATCAGAAATGGTAAATCGGCGATGACCCGTCTGGAGCGGATACCAAATGATCAGTTTGAAGGACCGCTGGGATATGACGGTTACTTTTCCAGAGGCGGCGGTATTTTGGGCGGAAGTTTCCTGGATCAGAAACTGGCTTCGTTTGCTGCGGCTTTTACGTATGACTACAAAAAGAAATATGTAATGGACATCACTTATCGTATAGATGGTACGTCGGTAAGTGGTAGTGATGATCCGTATTCTAAAAATCCTTCTATTGGTTTGAAATGGCACTTCTTCAAAGAAGACTGGCTGAAGGATATGAAATGGCTATCGTATGGTGACTTGAGGTTAACTGCCGGACAAAATATATATCCTGTTGGTTCATTGGTAGATATTTACGGCAGGTATACGCCAAACGGATTTTACAACAATTCACCTAGGGTTGGTATCAATTACGACAAGATCCCTAATCCAATTTTGAGACCTAAAAGTGTGACCCAATATAACTTTGGATTTGACGTAGGTCTGTTTGATGGTAAGTTTGATGTTATTTTTGATACTTATTATAAACAAGTTGATAATGAGTTGTTTACCAATAAATTGTCTAATACTTTAGGTTTCAATGAATTCACCAGTAATGATGCTGGTCTTGTCAACTATGGTTATGAGCTTTCGGTAAGCAGCCGTCCGTTACCTAAAACCAGCAAGATTCTTTGGACAGTCTCTGTGAATGGTGCCTGGAACACAGATATCCTGACTAAGCTGCCTGATGAATACAATGGTCAGTACATTGAGTTTGACGAGAATAGCGGTTACTTCCAGCATCTGGCTAAAAGGGTAGGCAGAAATTCACTGGCCAACTACCTGTATATCAATCAGGGCGTTTACTCAAACACATCGGATGTACCGATTGACCCGATTACTGGTCTGAGGTACCGCAACGACACTCCGAATGATTATAGGAATGCGTTTGAGGCCGGGGATGCTATATTCTATGATGCAAATGGTGATTATGTGCTGGATCGCAGGGATTTACAGGTGACTGGAAATACACAGCCGGTTTTAACTGGTGGTTTATCCAATACCCTGAGCTATACACAAGCTTCAGGTGCTGCATGGACGCTGAATATCTATTCTACTTTTACAGCTAAGCGTTCTATCCTGAACAATGCGCTGGCAGACAGGCTGAGATTGCTTAATGATCCTTATGGGATTAAAGATGGTATCATTGGAAATGGCACAAAGGCAGTGGTTCCAATTAATGACCTGAACGTATGGGCGCAGCCGGGAGATATTGCGAAATTTGGTAATGCTTACAATTATGTGCATAACGCTTATGCGCAGCCGTTCAGGTATGAGCAGACCTTATGGCAGGAGGAAGGAAGCTATTTTAAAATTAATCAGATCACTTTAGCCTACACATTTGATAAAAAACTGGCCAAACGTCTTGGGGTAAATTCTATACGTCCATACCTGTCAGGATCGAATCTGGTAACTTTTTCAAAATACTCAGGTCCGAATGCAGAGAACGTAACAGCGATCGGACGTGACGGATCAGGTGGTTATCCGGTACCGCGTTCTTACACATTTGGTTTGAACGTAGAATTTTAATTGAAGTCAAAAAAAGATAAGACATGAAAAAAGTAATTATTTGCTTATTAATCGTTGTAAGCGCTTCACAATACAGCTGTAAAAAGTTCCTGGACATCACGCCGATTGATAAGCTGACAGGTAACAATTTTTACCAGAGCACGGAGGACATTGAAGCCAATATCACGGATATGTACGGGATGCTGTTCGACAAGTACACAAGAACTGCTTTTGCAGGGGCTACCGGCGAATTTCGTTCAGGAGAAGTGGTTCCTGCGGTGCAGGGAGGAGAGGGCCGTTATGGAACGGCAAGGCTTGGCGGACATACCAGGATAGCACCAAATCCAAACGGCAATACTGAAAAACAGAGTATACCGATTACTACAGTCAACGACCGTACGTTGCTGGAGGCGGTTAGAAATACTCCTCCGCCAAACCAAACACCATGGGCTGGCTACAGATTCTGGGACCTTACCATTTGGAACGAGTACTATAGAGTGATTCAGTCGGCTAACATTTTAGTTAGCAAGTTAGAGGAAGGAATTCCTGCGCTGAACGAACAGCAGACTAAACGTTATATCGCTGAGGCTAAGTTTATACGCTGCTTCTGTTACTTAACTATGGTTCGTCTTTACGGTGATGTGATCTATTATACCAAGGCTTTCCAAAAAGATCCGCTTCCTAGAGAAAACATGGTTTCAGTAATTACTAAATGCATTGCTGATTTAAAACCAAATTATAAGGACCTGCCGCTTACTATGACTGATCCTTCTTTGCGGGGTGTCAGGGCAACTCAGGGTGCTGCTATTGGCCTTTTAATGAACATGAACATGTGGAACGCAGGTTTTGATCTGCCAAACAGAAATGCATACTGGACAGAGACGGCAATTTTGGGTGAGGAGATCATGAAGAGCGGTGCTTTCCGTTTGCTGCCGCTGACAGAATGGGCTACTGTTGCTAAGGGCCGTTCGGAAGAGAGTTTGTTTGAATTGTTCAGAACGCTGAACTACAATAATGATTTGAACAATCCTTTTGAGCAGTCGTACGCATATTCTCCTTTTGGTGATGCGTTTATTCACTTTCCTTATAAACAACCGGAGTATACGCACAGGTACAGCTTTAATGTTTTCACTGAAGACTATATGATGAAGCTTTATGGCGGTGATTCCGGCGATCAGCGTTTGGTCGTATGGTTTGTTGCTCCTTTTGATCAAAATCCAGAGACTTTTCAGCTTAGAAAGTTCGCTTTGAATACATTTATTGATGCCAACCGTCCTGACCTGGATTTGAACCCGGATAACACTTACCTCATCATGCGCTATTCTGATGCCATCCTGCTGCGTGCGGAAGCACTTGCCAATTTGAGTAATGACGCAGATGCGACAACTGTTTTGAATGAACTGAGGGTAATGAGGGGGGCAGCGGCATATCCGGCTAATCCATATAGCGGGCTTAAAGAAGCGATCTTCTGGGAACGCGCTAAAGAACTGATGGGCGAAGGAAGCCGTTATTTTGACCTGGTACGTACCAGACGGGTATTGAGCAAACAGTTTACTGACAATCCGCTAACTTCAGATAAATTCAACAGGGGGGGCTGGACCTGGCCGATTAATGAATCTGCCCTGACAAATAATCCGTATATGACATTGAACAACTATTGGATTGGAACTGGTCTTTAATTAATTTGATATAACGAACATGAAAAGTACAATAAAAAGATATATTAAGCCGGTCGCAATTTGTTCAGTCCTGCTGACGATGATGGTGGCATCCTGCAAGCAAGACGATTACTATCAGGACGGTGGAAAGGCTGATCCAAAATTTAATGGGACAGTATTGCAATACCTGCAGTCCAATCCAAAATTTGATACCATCGCACAGATCGTAAAACTGGCGGGACTAGAGGATATGTTTTCAAATGAGGAAATCACTTTCTTTTGTCCGACAGATGAAGTGATCAGACGTACGATAGGCCGTGTAGGCGGAAGGCCAAATTTCCCCAATGATCCTTATATAAATGGATTGAACCAGTTTTTGTTTAATCAGGGCAAGGATACAATAAAGACGTTTACCGATGTTCCGGGAACGATCTGGAGAAAATACATGCTGCGGTATGTGTTTAAAGGAAAGAATGTGCTAAAGGATTACCCTCAGATTGACTTCACATTGAAACAATTGCACCCTGGTGGATTTTATACTACATGGAATAGTGACCTTTGTAATATCGGTGTGGTATTTAATCCTGTTAATGGTGTTAAATACACCGGATATCGTCAGCTCTGCATTTCATATGTACGGGATGTATCAAATCCTGACCAAAGTCTTTTCTATACAGCAGCCGTGGCAACGTCAGATGTTCAGCCTACCAACGGTGTGGTGCATGTACTGGCAATTGCCGGCAACCTGACAACTATTGGTGAAGTGTTCGTCAGCCCGCTGGGAGATATGTATGGTTTCGGCGATGATTTTTGGATAGATGTAGCTTTTAACAGATAAGGATAAATGTTTTTGGAAATAATTTAATAAAAGATTATGAAATTTAGATATACCGGATTATTAGTCATTCTGCTTGCAGCGCTGATCGGCGGTTGTAAGGGTACAGAAGATGAGGTTTTTAACGATCCTTATGAAGGTGGCAAAGCGGGATTGGGAATTATAGTGAACCAGCAGCAAGTGCCTGCACCGGCCGAGGGAGAGGCGGGCGTCGAAGTAAGGATTAAAGCTTCGGGACTTGAACAGCATAAAGCCACGCTGAAGTTTTTGTTTAACGGTGAAAACGCTGTAATTAAGACAGTCGACGCTGAAGGAATCACAGCGGTAGTGCCTAACAGGGCAAGTTCGGGCGTGACTTCGTTTGTTGTCGGCGGGCAGGTGGTATTTGGTCCTGATTTTACCGTATTGGGAAAAGTTAAAAAGGACTTTACCTATAAAGTAGTGAATGGTACCGACGGTGCTATATACAGGGCTATAGGCGTAGCAAGCGGAAACGTGCTGTTTTTGGGTGATTTCACAAATTTTGACAACAAAGGCCTGGTGAAACGCATCAACAAGATAGCAAGAACATTTCCTGATGGGACCTATGACCGTTCATTGGGTTCGGGAACCGGTGCTAACGGACCATTGTTCGACATGGCTATCGTAAACAGCAACTGGTATATTGTCGGTAGCTTCGGCGGGTATGCGCAGCGTGACGGGCTCAGTAACATTACAAAGCTGAGCTCTCAGGGACAGATAGATACGGTAGCTGTTGATACCTATGAACACAAGACAAAGTATGTGTCAAGGTTTAACGGGGGTACCAACGGAACTATTACCAATGTGTATCCTTCAAACGGGCAACTGATCATTAGCGGTGATTTTAGCTATTACCTGTCCCGCAGATATGATCAGCCTACTTATCAATACAAGGATAGTGTGGTGATAGATACTGTTGATGTAAGGCAGCTGGCTAAATTGAACGTTGACGGATCGCTGGACAGGACCTGGAGATTTGATGCAAATGCACCAGGTTATAGACCGGGTGAACTTGGCAGAAGCTTGCCTGCTGCCAATGGCCCTATAAAAACAATAATGCACAGCGACGGGAAGATCCTGGTTTATGGATTATTTACCAAATTTGATGATGCCACTTTTGGAAACATTGTCAGGTTGAATGCTGACGGTTCGATAGATCAGTCGTTTAATCCTGGTAAGCAAGGTGCTGATGATGGTATCGCTACTGTAAGTTATAATGCAGTTTTAAATAGATATTTAGCTGTAGGCAGGTTTAAAAAGTTCAACGGAGAAACTGCTCCTTATATGGTTTTGCTAAATTATGATGGTTCGGTAGATAAAACATTTACCGCCAAAACATTTGAAGGTGACATTCCTGTCTTTTGTAAACTTTTAAATGATGGTCTTGGTGTCATTTCAGGTCAGTTTAAGACGTATGATGGTGCGGCCAGAAACGGCTTCCTGATCACAGACCTGAAAGGTGACCTTGCTGTGGGATACAATACCATTGGTAATTTGCAGGGTCAGCTTTATGATGTATATGAAACAAAATCTACTGATGATAAGCGGGCGTTATTACTGGTTGGCCGCTTCTTTTTATTTGACAACCAGATCACCAATAATATGGTAAGGGTAACCTTAGAATAAAATGTGTGTGATGACGATATATAGTTTTAGAAAAAACCAAATGAAAAATAAATTAAGGAACATGAAAAATTTTAAAGTTCAATCCTGCATTGGAGCAGCCGCACTTTTCTTACTTGTTCTGGCTTCATCCTGTAACAAAGAATTTGACAAGGTGATTCCGGATGCGCCTGAGAATAGTGCCGATGTGGATTATAGAGTACCAAAGGTACTTTATATTATTGCCGATGGTGCCCGTGGTGCGTCTGTGAGGGATGCTGCTACAGATCGTATAAAGGGACTGCTGAGTAATGCGATTTACTCCTGGAACTCTCTGGGTGACATTACACAGAACAATGCGACGAACTGGGCCGATATGATGACGGGTGTAAAAAAGGAGAAGCACAATGTGTTAACGGAGGACTTCGCCGGCAATAAGCTTGCTGATTACCCTGTGATCTTTAAGCGCATGAAGGTGATCAATCCTAAGCTTCGTGTTGCGTCTTTTGCAACTTCAGCTGGTTTTAAAGATAAGCTGACTGATGGATTGGATGTGTCTGAACTTGCAGCTGATGATGAGTTGCTGAAAAACAGAATGGTGCAGTTCCTAAAGACTGATACGGCAGCTGTTGTTGTCGGAGAATTTTCCGCAATACAGAAGGCGGGAACAGCTGTTGGTTTTGACAATAAATTTCCGGAATACAAGGCTGCGATTGTTGATTTTGATAAGAGGGTGGGTGAGCTGGTTGATGCGATAAAAGGAAGAGCGACTTATAATAAAGAGAACTGGTTAATTATTGTGACTTCCAACAGGGGTGGTGCTTTTGCACTTCCTCCGGCTGAGGATGACAAGACACTTTTCAGTAATACCAATGCAAATACTTTTACCATATTTCACAGCGCGAGCTTTAAACCAACATTTGTCGGCAAGCCATTTTTAGGGAATACTTTTACAGGGAAAGCGGTCAGATTTTTAGGTGATCCGGAAAAAACCCAGGGTTTGGTAAGCCCGGCACAATCGTCCATTTATAATTTCGGTCAGGGCGACTTTACAGTTTCAGTGAAAATAAAAAAGGGATCACCAAAGGATACCGGCGGCGGTAAATACTGGTACCAGTGGCCATCTATATTAGGTAAAAGAAATAATGTTGGCTGGGGTGGCAGTACGGCTCCGGGAAATCCTGGTTGGGATATCTGCTTATTCTACAATGGATGGAGAGTTCTGGAACAAGGTGGTACTGATAATATCAACGGAGATGAAGTTGCCGGCCGTGAATTCAGCGGTGACACCTGGCATGACCTGACTTTTACAGTTGAAAAGAAAACAGATGGAAGAAGGTATTTAAGATTATATACTGACGGAATAAAAGGAGTAACTAACCAGAACGGTGGTTCGACTTCAAATCCGAATATGGATGATTTTGCGATGGATGGTGTCCCTAACTTTGACAATAACGCGCCAATGCGGGTAGGATTTCAAACAGGAGAGATCGACGGAGGTAAAGGCTATATTAACGTTCAGCTTGCGGAACTGAGAATATGGGCGATAGCACTTCCAGAAGCTCTCATTAAGCAATATGCATGTGAAACGTCTATAGACTCAAGTCATCCGGAGTGGAAATGGGTGGTAGGTTACTGGCCTATGAATGAAGGAACCGGTGACATTATGAAAGATCAAAGTGTTGTAGCTGCTGATTTTACCCTGCAGGGAACCCGGAATTGGGAGCAGTTCAGCGACCTGATCTGTTCACCAAGCAATACCGATTTAGGAACATTGGTTCCTAAGAATTCAGACATTCCAACTCAGATGCTTAGCTGGTTCAATATTGCGCGCCAGGAAATCTGGGGCCTTGACGGAAGGGTTTGGATCTCAAATTAGAATTAATATGTAAGTACCTGTAACGATAACGGGTACTTGCATATTTTTATAAATAGTTATTTAAAACTACTGCAAAATGAAAAAAATATTTACTTACTCGTCGTTGTGCCTTCTGGCAATTATGACTATACTGACCACATCATGTAAGAGGGAAGACCTGGCTGATGTGATCACCCTTCAGGATGGCGATAAGATTGCGCTTTCCCTGGTGAACAAGATAGAGGTTGAGGGCGGCGGAACTAACTATACACTTGACAATAGTGAAATGGTGATTCCGGTGACGATTGCTTTTGATGGTCCAAGTACCAAAGCATTTACCGTACAGCTGGCAGGTAATGTCGATACAGTTGCTACATTGGTGGCCAATAAGACTTTGCCTATTGGTACGCTGCCATTTGAGGCTGGAACGTTTTCTATTCCGCCGACAATAAATATTGCCTACGGTGTTAAAAGTGTTTCTTTTAATTTATTCGTCAACCGTACATTTTTAGAGAAAAGTTATGGGTCTAACCTGGCTTTTGTTGTGAAAATGTCGGGTGCAGCAAAAGGAAATACTGTTGTTACAGGTAAAACTACTACTATTGTGGTAGTTAAAACCGGAACAATTATGAAGCCGGAGGATGTACACTATATCACTTTCAAGTCGCCAAACAGTGTCTTAAATTTACCGACTCCAGGTGAAAACCCGGGTTTTGTAGTGGGGTCTCAGGATCTGAACGTCAAGTTTGATCTGGCCCTTTCGGGAGTGGCCGGTAATCTTTTTACTGTTGATGTCGCCAAAAGCACCGAACTTGTGAACGCGGCAATACTTGCCGGAACATTGACCAATGTCGTTCCATTGCGTTTAGACCAGTACGAGATTACAGACGGAAAGGGAGTTTTTGAAGCAGGAAAAAATTCATCGGTGATTAACCTTGCGATCAAAACGAGTGCGGTATTATTCGGAGCAACAAATAAGAAATTTGCAATGGGACTGGTATTGAATAACCCGACGAAATTTCAGCTGGGTAAATCACAAACTACAATGATTGTGACAATTGATCCTAACTACTACAAAAGAGCTACGTTTAAGGCTTCACCTTTTATTATTAAAGGAACAGTAGGTGCAGTTTCTGATCTTATACCGGCTTCACATTATGATCTTGGCGGTGAGGGGGTGGCGTATCATGACAATGGAGGAAGAGATGGCGGTGACATGAGAAGGCCTGATCAGGTAGACATTGCCCCTGATAATATTGCTGTAGGCTGGGTCGGCTCAAATGAGTGGCTAACCTATACTGTTGATGTGGAGGAAGACGGTGTCTATGAAATGAATGCCATATTTGGCTCTCCAAGTGATATCAGGTCATTTTCTGTATTCTCCTGGATAAACAACATAACGGGGGGAACAATAACGGTTAAGAAAACAAGCGGAAACGGTTACTCAGATCAGCAGCCGAACCGTTCAGATGTAACACTTAAGAAGGGTATTCAGGTACTGAAGGTCTATTTTGATAATGCGGAATACGACTTCAGAGGTCTGATCTTTACCAGAAAGTAAAAAAACTAACCAACCTAATACAAACAACTAAAAAATAAGGCTATGAACAGATTAATTAAGCCAATATCATTCCTAATTGTTGCGCTCACAATAGCATCCTGTTCAAAAAATAAAAGCGGGGTAGAGGTGATTGATGAAGAGGGGGCGAGACCTTTTGTTGATTACCAGATTACTGATGGGGATGACCCTTTCACTTTCGACTTTAAGAACAAATCAACAAGTTTTAAGTCACTGCAATGGAGGTTTGGAGATGACAGCGTTGCAACCGAGGATTCACCTAAACATGTTTATTTGAGTACAGGTATATTTGAAGTGAATCTAACGGCTGTCGGGGAGACGGGTACTACTGCTAAAAAGCTGGTTAAGATCAATATCCGTCCTGATGATGTGGTGGCGATCAGCGCGGTAAAGACAGGAACCGCTAACGAGATCAGATTTGTGGCCGAACCTAAAAAAGGCCTGGTCATTCAATCGATTGAGTGGAGTTTTACCGAGGTTAGCCCGGCTGTTAAATCTACTGAGCTGTCACCAACCAGAACGTATGCTCCAGGATCTTTTAATAGTTTTTCTGTTAAAATTACCTCGAGCAAGGGGTCTGTGATTAACTTTTCCAAGTTTGTAACACCTGAAGGAGTTGCGGAGAACATCACTTCCGGCGCCGCTTTCTTTCCCAATCAGACGAACCCGACAAATGTCAACGAGGTAGCTCAAAAAGTTGTGGATGGTAACCTGGAAACCAAGACCTATATCGGAGGCGCTAAGCTTCCTGTGATATTCAAATTCACGTACACCACTCCGCAAACGGTTAAAATTTATGGCATTGGTAATGGTAATGATTCTCCATCCAGAGATCCGAAATCATGGGTACTGGAAGGTTCTAATGATGACCTGACATGGGAAGTTGTGGATAGCCGGACCCAGGCTAAAAACTTTTATGATCAGAGGACGGACCTTGGTGCGAAAACTGATGGTGAACGGTATAAGAAAATGTTTTACTTTGCTGTGGCCAATCCGAAGCCCTTTTTAATCTACAAATGGACAGTTAACACAGTATTTAGTACGACCAGTACAAGTTTCCAGATATCAGAGTTTAGACTTTTCAGATAAGTTAGTTATAACACATATCTTTGATTAAGACGATGGTTCCTGAAAAGGAGCCATCTTTTTTTTGTTTTAGGACAATAAACAGCCTTTTCGTGTGTTTAAAGCCATGGTCCTAATCATTTGTGTAACATAAGAGATACAAAATGAAAATAATGTAACATTCGTCCTACAAACTTTAGCTAAAACGGTTTAAACCCGTTATTTGTACTGGTTTTTACTGATTTGGTCTGCGTTTTGCAGAGCGGCTTTAAGGACTCAGCAAATAGGTATGGATATAGGGATAGCCTGTCGATGGTTAAATTTCAGTATTTGTTGTTTCAAGGGAGAACTTTTTTTACAACGCAAATATAAATCAACAAATTAATGAAAAAATTATTTAGACCACTACTGTATCTTTTTTTTGCAGCCGCAATGGTTTCCTGTTCCAATTCCAAGGATGTAATTGAGGAGCAGATCGTGGATGGCAAAAGGCCATTGGTAAAATATGAAATCGTACCGGGAGATGATCCCTTTACTTTCAAGTTTGAGAACAACTCTGAGAACTATAAGAAACTGGAATGGAGATTCGGGGACGACAGTTTGAGTACGGATGTATCACCTGAGCATATTTTTCTGGCTACGGGAAGGTATGAAGTAGATCTTACGGCTATTTCAGAAAACGGTGCTACCGCAAGAAAGCTTCTGGTCATTGATATTAAACCTGACGATGTGCTGAAAATTAACGCAGTGAAAACTGGTGTAGAAAATGAGGTTAAATTTAGCCTGGCATCCCTGGCAGAAATAGACGCTGTTGAATGGACGTTTGGCCCGGAGGAAGTTTCTGTTGATCCATCGCCGGTCATGACCTATGGCGTAGGTACCTTGAATCCATTTAAGTTAAAAATGACCACTAAAAAAGGATCTGTCGTAGAACTGGAGAAATTTGGGACCACAGAGGGGATAGTTACCAACGTAACCAATTTGGTTACTGCTCAGGTGTCGAAGGATAATGGGGGCGGTCCGAATGCAAATGAAGGATCTTTAAAAATCATTGACAATAATGTCGAAACCAAGCTTTACCTGCCGGGCTGGGGTGGCTCCTGGTGGATGCAGTTTCAGTTCCCTTCAGAAACGATTATCAAATATTATGGCATAGGCAATGGCAATGATTCTCCTGACAGGGATCCAAAAAACTGGACGCTGGAAGGCTCAAATGACGGGATTAACTGGACAGTAGTCGATACCCGCGCTCAGGCTAAAAACTTTTATGATCAGATGTCTGACCGCGGTGCGACAAATGATGATGGAAGGTATAAAAAAATGTTTTATTTTGCTGTAGCAAATCCGCAGGCTTTTACTCATTACAGATATAATGTAAGTTCTAATTTTGGAAGCGGGGATTTTCAGATTTCGGAATTTAGATTGTATAAGTAATATAATTGTTGCAAAACAATATAGGACTATTGCTTATCTTGTATAGTATTAAACGATGGCATGGGAATTGCCATCGTTTAATCATAAGCACAGTTTGTTTAAACGGCGAGATAAGGGTTGTGAGATGGTTTAAATAATTTGCGCGATTGCTCTAAATTAATTAAACCAAATATAAAATTACCCTTATGAAAATAGCATTCAAACCATTTCTGGTTTTGTTTTGTGCTTGCGGGATTTTAGCGTGCTCAAATAATAATGATGTCGTTGAAGAACAAGTACTCGATCAAAAGAGGCCTCTGGTAGACTATGAAGTAGTCCCTGGCGATGATCCTTTCACATTTTCTTTCAAAAACAAGTCAACCAATTTTAAAGACCTGGAATGGCGCTTTGGTGATGACAGCCTATCGGTTGACGATTCTCCGTCGCACGTCTTTTTGTCTAACGGCAGATTTGAGGTCAACCTAAAGGCTACATCGGAAAGTGGCGCTACGGCAAGAAAATTAATAGTTATTAATATTGATGCTGACAGGGCAGTGAAGGTATCTGCGTCAAGATTTGGAGATGAAAGCAATGACGAGGTCCAATTTACGGTCACTTCGTTAGCCGAGATTGTTGGTGTTACCTGGGATTTTGGTGATGGCAGTCCCGGCTCTACTGACAAGTCTCCGATTAAGAAGTATCAGGAAGGCAAGCTGTATACGGCTAAAGCGTCTGTAAAAACAAGAAAGGGGTCCACTGTAACTGTGAGCAAACTGGTATCAAGTAACGGAACTCTTGTCGAGGTGATAAATAACTATCTGTTGAATGTGGGACCGAAATTCAGAACAGCTCAAAGATTTGGCGGCCGTTGGGGAATAGTAGCCGACTGGAGAGTAAATGCCGCTGTTAAACAAAGAGAAGGCGGGATGGGGAGCTGGGATGAATGGCAGGGAAATTCCATGTCACTGGAATCATGGGGTGGTGAGCCGGATATCAACAACGGTAAAATAGAACAGACTTCATTGATTCCTGTTGAGGCGGGCCAATATTATTACGAACTGAAATATTGGGACTACCAGATAAAGGACAATACGTATTTAGTAGCTGCTAAAGGGGATGCTTTACCTGATATCGACAAAGTCACTACAGATCCAAATGTATTGGGTTATCTGAAGATATTCGGCAATCAAGACGGCGGGACCGGTCCTTTGCTGTATATGCCATTCAAAGTTGAGGTAACGCAGCCGGTAACTTTTGGTTTCGTTTCTACGATGATACAGCCTGATCAAACGATGAAACTTACTTATATGAAAATATATAAACAAGAGTAAAATTTTGTATTTTTATAGCATTAAAAGAACCCAGCTGCCAAAAAACAGTTGGGTTTTTAATGGGCATGAATTTTCAACCTATAACCACACAAATGATTAGAAAACAACTTTTAGTTTTATTTTTTGCTTCCGTGATCGGAGCCGGAGCCATCGCCCAGGAAAAAAAAGCGCCGTCTTATCCCTTGATTACACATGATCCTTATTTTAGCATTTGGTCCAATACCGGCGAGGTCAACCAGTCGGTTACTAAGCACTGGACCGGTGCTGACCAGTCTTTGCTGGGCGTGATTAAGGTAGACGGCAGGTCTTATGGCTTTTTAGGTGCCATGGAACAGGTCTTTAAAAATGTGCTTGCGTCATCGGATGATCAGTCGTATAATTTTAAGTATACGGAATCGGCTCCTGCGGGAGAATGGCAATCTGCTGATTATAGTGATGCCGACTGGAAATCCGGCGCTGCCCCGTTTGGAGACGCTGAGCACCACGCAAAAACAGAGTGGAAAAGCAAGGATCTGTGGGTGAGGCGTTCTTTTGACCTGGCAAGCCTGAATTTAAAGGATCTGAGCCTGAAAATTAATCATGATGACAATATCCATGTTTACCTCAATGGCACGCTGATCTATGAACACAGGGGCTGGACTGACAATAAATTCATTTATGTTCCTGTTAAGCAGGAAGTGATTAAAAGCTTGAAGAAGACAAAGAATGTTTTGGCGATTCACATCATAAATACGGCTGGCGGCCAGGGTCTGGATGCGGGATTGGTAACGAAAGCACCTCTGGTAAATCCAATTCTTGCTGCGCAGCAAAAAAGTGTGAATGTAACGGCGACCCAAACCAGGTATGAGTTTAAAGCGGGCGGGATCGATCTTTCGCTGACGTTCACGTCGCCGCTGTTGCTGGATGATCTGAACCTGATATCACGTCCGGTTTCTTACATCACTTACAAGGTAAATTCAAATGATAAAAAAGTACACCATGTGGAAGTGCTTTTTAACGCATCAACGAATGTTGCGGTAAATACACCAGTTCAGGAGGTGAGGGCGGAGAGCAATAATTTTGGCCCGCTATCGATATTGAAAGCGGGAACTACCGAACAGCCGGTACTACAAAAGAAAGGTGATAACCTGCGGATTGACTGGGGTTATATGTATGTGGCTACGCCAATGGTAAATGGCGCTACTCAATATGTGGTGCCTTTGCACAATGCGGTTGCAGATTTCAACAGCAGTGCTAAAATAAAAAGGCCCACCTCACTGACAGGAACAAAACTGTCTTTAAGTACTGTTCTGCGATTTGGAAAGATTGGTGTGAACCCTAAGCAGCAATATGTGATGCTTGGCTACGATGACCTGGAATCGGTTCAGCTTTTTGGGCAGAACCTGAAAGCTTACTGGAATAGTGACGGCACCAAATCCTTCAACAGCGAACTGGTCAAAGCAAATGGGGATTACGCCCAGCTGATGGCCCGCACGAATACTTTTGATGCGGCGATGTATAAAACTGCATTGGATGCCGGAGGTGAAAAATACGCCAAACTTTGTGTGCTTGCTTACAGGCAGGCCATAGCGGCACATAAGCTGGTGAAAAGTCCGCAGGGTGATTTGCTGTTCATGTCTAAAGAAAACTTCAGCAATGGCTCTATATACACTGTGGATGTAACTTATCCTTCTGCTCCCTTGTTCCTGGCTTACAATCCTGAGCTGGTAAAAGGTTTGCTGAACGGCATATTTTATTACAGCGAAAGCGGGAAATGGAAAAAGCCTTTTGCTGCACATGATTTGGGGACTTATCCGCTGGCCAATGGGCAAACTTACGGTGAGGACATGCCTGTGGAGGAATCGGGCAATATGCTGATCCTGACTGCTGCGATCGCCAGGGCTGAGGGTAATGCGGATTATGCCAGAAAGCACTGGAAAACGCTGGGCGTATGGGCTGATTACCTGAGCAAGGAAGGCTTTGATCCGGGAAACCAGTTGTGTACTGACGATTTTGCCGGTCACCTGGCGAGAAACTCCAATTTATCTGTTAAGGCTATTGTGGCGCTTGGGGGTTACGGCCAGCTGGCGGCTCAGCTGGGTGAAACGGCTGATGCTAAGAAATATACAGAAATGGCGAAGGCCATGGCTTTGAAGTGGATGGAGATGGCCAGAGATGGCGACCATTATGCGTTGACCTTTGATAAGAAGGGTACCTGGAGTCAGAAATATAATCTGGTTTGGGACAAGCTGTTAGGTTTGGGCTTGTTTCCTCAGGAGGTTTACGATACGGAGGTTAAATATTATCTGACTAAACAAAATGAGTTTGGATTGCCTTTGGACAGCCGCAAGACTTATACGAAGTCTGACTGGATCATCTGGACTTCGGTCCTGGCAAATAATGACAGCGATTTTCAGGCATTGATCAATCCTGTTTATAAGTATGCTACGGAGACTTCATCCAGGGTTCCATTGAGCGACTGGCATGAGACGACTACGGGCAAGATGGTGGGTTTTCAGGCCAGGAGCGTGGTAGGCGGGTATTTTATCAAGATGCTGGAGTCTACCTGGAAGAAGAAATAGAAGTTTTCATTTAATGATTATTATACTTGGCTTAACCAAGTATAATAACCACAGTTTAAACATTGGGAGAAGTTAAGGTGTGGTTAATAAATGCCTGATCCTTTTATCAAATATGTATTGATTGAAGCTCCTAATCTACAACTGTATTCAGGTATAGAATAAAGTAACGAATCTATTCCGCAATTAAATGGTTCTTTATCCAAATAAACTCCGGATTTGAACTCTAGTCTTGTTGAAGCGCCAGTTATTATATCTTTATTTGGAGTTATTAGATTTCCGTAACTCTCTGATGCCTGATGTTCGGTGACAATGATGTATTTGTAATTTTTGAACTTATTTACAACTTGCCAAATGGATTTATTGTTTAAGTGTTGAAGAACTTGTCTAATTATCAATAGATCTCCTTCTTTTATATTACCGGTACAGCAGTCTTTACATCTAAAACTAACATTAAAAGAACTATAAATCTCCTTGTTTCTCGCAATTAAAGACTTTACAACATCGTATCCGGTATATGAATAGCTGTAGTTTGATTGACTAAGTAAATTTACCAATGTCTGGCTGACGTTGAAGTCTCCACATCCAATCTCTATTATATTCCGAACATTATTTTTTAGAATGAATCCTGAAACTGCTTTGGAATACCCCTCGACATATTGATTGTGTGAACCTGGACCTGAATAAAATTCTCCTTTACTGCCACCCCAATGGTTTTTCTTATAAATAGTATTAAATATTGTTGAGTTATATAGTGATTGATTTCGGTTCTGAAGTTTTCTTTTTTTCATGAAAATCCGGGTTATTTTGACAACTGCAGGAATGCATCATGAAGTTATAAAAAATCATTAAATATATTAACAGTATTCCGACGATGGTATTGGCAATACATTTTTGAAATCTCACAAAAAAAATTATATTTAATATGTCGGAACATTTCTTCTGGAAATTTCAAATAATAATATTAATTATAATAAAATGAGTGTAAATAATATTGTAAAAAGTATGTGGATCAAACCAGTCATTGGGGATTTACAGATTCTGTGTATTAATTCTTTCATTGCAAACGGCCTGGAGTTTCATTTATATACTTACTGTGAGATTACTAATGTCCCTGAAGGAGTGAAAATAATGGACGCTAATGAAATCTTAGACAGGTCATTGATATTCAAAGATAACAGAGATTCGTACGCGACATTTTCTGACTGGTTCAGAATAAAACTTTTATATGAAGCGGGAGGGTGGTGGGTCGATTGTGATGTGCTTTTTGTTAAAAAATTTACTTTTAAGGCCAAATATGTGTTTGCAACCGAGAGTTATATGTTTAATGGGGTAAGGCAATTCAGGATTTGCAATGCCGTACTAAAAATGCCTATGAAAAGTATTTTGGGGGAGAAGATTTTATTGAGAATAAAAGAAAGAATTAATTATGGTTTGGTAACTAATATTCCATGGACGGAAATTGGAGCTGGGTTTTTAGCGGATGAAATTTTTAAAGCAAAGTTAGATGATTACATTGTAATTCCAGAAGTATTTTGTCCAAGCGACTATGATAATTATAAGCAATTGTCCTTAAGCGGCAATTTCAAATTTGATGAAAGAACTTATGCTGTACATCTGTGGAATCAGATGTGGAAATGGAACAATATTAAGCCCTTAGATTTCGCATTAGATGATTCTTTACTTGGAGTTGCTAAATCTAAATTTTCATAATGTCAGATCCACCAATAATATCTTTTATTTTCATAAAACTAGCTTTATACGGAACGGGTAACTTTGAAAATTGTATTGTCGATTGCCTGATAGTTACTTTGTCATTTAATTGTCAGCCAGGACTTCGGCAGTCCCAAATGAATTTTGATCGTTGGCTATAACCAGCTTGTCTTTATCAATTCTAAGAAAAGCCCGATGTATTTTATTGAATCTCAATTTAACATCGTTGGATTTCTCTGTACAAGAATCTTTAGGACTATCTTCAGAAATAAAAGGATATAATATCATTTTGCTAAGAGACATATTGGAAATCGCTTTATTGGGGACTATGTCCTTGTTGTATGGTAATGAAAGAATGTCATGGAACGCATTTCTGTAAATGATGAGAAATTGTAAGGAATGGTATTGATCTATCCAGAATCTGTTTTTTGCAATGGGTATTATCTTGTTAAAATCATTTGCATATCCAGACAGAAAGTCTGCACCGCTATAGTGCCCCTCAATTATATTTGTAAGTAAATATTCTTTTGAATAATCATTTGTAAATTTATGCTTGTCACTACTAATGACTATTACATCGTCATCATTTTTGATAGCTGATTTAATAATTTTTCTTATGTTTAGCCATAAGGAAAGGTTTGTGTTTCGTTTATATCTATGTATGACTTTTAAGTCAAATTCATTTTTTCCTGAAAACTCAGCCCTGAGATCGAATTTTGTATTATTATGGGATAAATTAATTATATAGGTCGGAATCGTTATGTTTTCAAGGTCCGGTTTTGAACCATGTAGTGATGAAAGTTTATTGTCAAGGTAGAGTGTAGAAATTTTTGTCGTCTGTTCTACAAGTTTTGTGGATGCGTTGAATAATGCTGAGACACGACCATTCTCATTATTGTTAGAAGTAGCATCGGAATATCCAAATTCCTTTTGAATGGTTATAAAAGGATAAACGAACATTGCAGAACTAGTCATAGATGCTATTTTATAGTCGGCAGCCTCATAATTGATCAAACTGGCTTTTAATATAACATCAAAGAATTTCCTAAAGATAATGGTGAACTGCAGTCCGGAAAAGTTTTCCACCCAGTATAAATTTGAAGATAGTCTGATGCTGTTGGAAAACCAGCTCACCCCACCTAAAACAATATCTGCTTTTTTTTCCTTAGCGCAATCTATCGTTTCAACGAGAATTTTTTTTGAATAAAAATTGGTGAATTCTAAATCGTCTTCACCGATTATGATAAATTCCTCGTCTTTATTTATCAGATTCCTCAAAATATGTATAATTGTATTCCATAATCCCAACGCTCCGAATTTATCTTCGAAAGCCTCAACGATATTTAATGCAAACTCCTCTTTGTCTTTAAATTCATTTAAAATGCTTTCCTTACGGTCTGGTCTTTTTTTTAAATTTATAATATAAGTTGGTATTTGATTGTAATTCATTTCTGTACTTATCAAGTGCACAATAAAATTTAGTTAAGGACATTGCCCTTAACTAAATTGCCTTTTAACCATGTATCATAGTGCCTGTGCATGTCTCTGAACATGAATACGGTGTCTGGCATCCGTAGTCAACATTGAACCCATTGGCTGTACATACGCATCTCACATCTCCATTTGAGCACCCGCCGGATCCTGATCCACCTGTTCCAGATCCAGATCCAGATCCAGATCCGGACCCAGACCCTGATCCGGAACCACTTGTACAACTGTGGTCGACACAAGTCTCCCAAGGATGACAAAAGAAAAGCTCAGAACAATAACCGCCGCCAATAATGTTTTTCAGCTGCGACCTTGTGAGCACTTCTGACGCGCCAAATTTAAGCGCCTTTAATTTGAGTTTTTTCATTTTAAATTGTTTAAAGGTTAATATTTAGGTTAATTCATATTTCAATTTTTAAACGTATTGTATCTCGGATGTTGCCTAATGTATGTACTTAGGATAATTACATTGATAAGAAATATTTTAGATCGTTCACATTGTAATTTGCTGGAAGTTCATGTCCATTAATAAAAAATGTAGGTGTAAATTTAATTTCTGTCTTTTTGCACCATTCCGTCATCGCCTCAATTTTGTGTTCCTGGTTTTTTAGTTCGCCATTCATTGGATACTTATTGGAGAAGGTTGCGTAATCTTTAACATCGGCTAAATACCAGTCTCCCAGAGCCTGGTGTATTATTTCTTTATCAAACTTATCATCAATTGCCAGCAAGTGTTTAACGGGCTGAGATCTTTTATCAGTCGGGTCGTTTGTTGCAGTAAAGATAATTTGCAATTGTAAATCAGGATTGATAGATAGCAGCTCGTCCATTGGTCTGTGAGCATCAGCACAAGGGCCGCAGTAGGGATTACATACTTTGATAATTTTATGTGTTGCATTCGGGTTGCCCATGATTATACCTAGTCCATCCGGGTAATCTGAAATGAAACGCTGTTTCTCAAGTATCGCGTTAAATATTTCAGGATTATGTTTCAAACGCTGTAATTCCATAGTTACACGATTACTCTCCTTAGCGCCTCGTAATGCAGGGAGAAGTAAACTGGAAATAATAAAAGGAATTGCGAATGATGTTAAAATTTGCACACCTATTTTTAATAAAAAATCATTGGCTATTGGAAAGCCATGCCAACCCGCAATTACTGCAATAGTACATTGTAATGCAAGAATGACTTGAACTGTGAGGCAAAGTATACACCATTGTTTAGCTATTTTCCATTGATAGTAGATGGAGTAGATAATATAGGGTACAGCTGCTAAGTTTAAATATGAAAGAATTTTTAAGATCCCGGTATTGGTAATACCTAATGTTAATAAGGCGATTAAACTTCCCGTGAAATAAACAAATCCAATCACACTCCAACTGATACCGAAAATCTTTGCCTCTTTCGATTTCAGGATTGCTCCGCAATTTGTTTTTTTTCCAGAAGAACAGATGTGCTGTAGAAGAAGATTGTTTTGATCAATTTCATACCACAACAATAATGTCGTAACCAGAACCCCACCGAGCGTTACAATAGAGAAAAGTATTGGGAGAAGACTAATCATGCCAAATTCAGTGAGCACAAGCAAACTAGAAATAAGCAAGATTAAGGGTATGCTAAAAGCGATTAAATATTGTGATATTTTAACCCTTTTTTCCTCATGTATTTTTTCTTTGTAGTTTTTTTCGACAATGTTATCATCTGCTTCCGCCAGTAACGCAATTCCATTTGTGTTTTTCAAAAAATACTTGGTATCGTTTTTACTCCATTTTTGTTTTTCCGGGTCAAAATAATGCGTTTGATTTTGGTTTATTTCTTTGACAACAGTATATTGCAATATATCCTTAGTTCCTTTGATTTGCGCAATAAATGGAGTTGGGAGGTCAACGAGTTTTTCATCATCAAATCTGGCGACGACATTTTCAATGTTGTGATTATTGAGAATATCACTAATGCTTAGAAAACTCGGGTAATCTGGATGCTGCAGCATTTCTTGTTTAATAGTACTCCAGGAAATTTTAGCGTTGAGTAAATTAATGAGATGGAATGCAGCTTCAGGAGCATGCTCTTTGGGTTCAAAGATTCTCGATAAAAACTGTTTCATACAAAGAAATATTTATATTTTAAATATTCCTGAGTAGCAAATGCCAAAAGATAACTTATGTATTTGGTACTGAGGAGCGTTAACATATTTGGCTGATTACTGTAAATATAATATTTAATTCTTAAAACAAAATTTAATTCAAATATTTTTAATATGTTGTGCGGAAATTTAATTGCATATTCTTCTTTTTATTAGCTAATATATTTAACCATGTCTTTTTCGTTTTATCGTCAATTGAATGCTATGGATTGCGGCCCTACATGTTTACGTATGGTTTTAAAATACTATGGAAAGCACTATAACGCGGATACGTTAAGGCAGAAATCAGGGTTTAGCAAGCTGGGGGTTTCTTTATTAGGTATAAGTGAAACAGCTGAGAAAGTAGGATTTAGGACAAGAAGTGCTCAAATTGGTTACGAAAAATTATTAATAGCGCCAGCTCCGTCCATCCTTCATTGGAATCAAAATCATTTTGTCGTGTTAATTTCGATAAATAAAAAAGGTGTTAAAATAGCTGACCCGGCAAACGGAATAATTTCCTATCCTAAAGAGGAATTTCTAAAATACTGGATTTCAAATGATTTGAAGGATAGTGGTAGTGTAGGTACAGTTTTATTAATGGAACCCTCAGCTACTTTTTATGAAGATAAAGGAGAAAAAGAGCATAAATTGAATTGGGGTATAATGTTCCAATATCTTAAAACGAGTAAACGTCAGCTCTTCCTTGTGTTTATCTCCTTGCTGATTACTTCGCTATTTCAATTAATCCTGCCTTTTCTTACTAAAAGCATGGTAGATACAGGTATAAACACCCGTAATCTGCAATTCATAACTATAATTCTTATTGCTCAGTTGATGTTAAGTTTTAGCAGTACGTTTATAGGATTTATAAGAAACCGATTGCAACTGGCAATTTCGAATACTATTAACATATCTATTCTTTCGGATTTTTTAATAAAGCTGACAAGATTGCCTATTTCTTATTTTGACAATCACCATACTGGAGATACCCTGCAGCGTATTAACGACAATAGACAGATACAAGCATTTATTACAGGACAGACGATGACAACATTATTCTCTGTGTTTAATTTTTTAGTTTATTCTATTGTCCTGATACTTTTTAACATACAGTTGTTCTTAGTATTTACTATAGGTAACATTATATATTTTGGATGGATACAGTTATTTATGGCAGGTAGACGTAAGCTTAATTATGATGGTTTTGATATTTCCTCTAAAGCAAGCAATTCAACGTTACAATTGGTTCAGGGGATGCAAGAGATAAAACTGAATGGGGCTGAACAGCTAAAGCGATGGGAATGGGAAAATATACAGGTTAATGTCTTTAAGCTTAATTTTAAGAGTTTAAATTTTGGTCAGCTGCAATCTGCCGGAGGATTATTTATTAATCAGGGTAAAGATATAGTGATTAGTTTTATGGTAGCTCAAATGGTGGTTCGAGGGCAGCTTACATTTGGGACTATGTTAGCTGTTCAGTATATCATAGGATCATTAAGCGGACCTGTTAGTCAGTTCATAGGGCTTTCTCAAAGTATACAGGATGCCAAAATAAGTATGGAAAGGTTAAACGAAATACATGAGTTAGAAGATGAGGAGCCAAATGAGAAGGATTTCTCTATGAGTTTACCCGAACAGAAAGACTTAAGTTTAAAAAATTTATCATTTACATATCCGGGAGCAGGCAATGATCCTGTCCTTCAGGAAATTTCATTAGATATTCCGGAAGGGAAAGTAACTGCAATTGTCGGTGTCAGTGGAAGTGGAAAAACTACAATTTTAAAATTATTATTAAAGATCTACGAACAATATTTAGGTGAAATAAAAGTGGGAGAGAGCAATTTTAAATATATAAGTCCTTCCTTCTGGCGCAGACAATGTGGTGCTGTTTTGCAGGATGGTTATATCTTTAATGATACTTTTGCCCGTAATATTGTTGTAGGAGATGAATATATAGATCAGGAAAAATTAATTCGAAGTTGTCAAATAGCTAATATTCTGTCTTTTATCGAAACCCTCCCAAACGGATTTAATACGAGACTTGGTGCTGATGGTGCTGGGATTAGTCAAGGACAAAAACAAAGATTGTTAATTGCAAGAGCTATATATAAAGATCCCCAATATCTATTTTTTGATGAAGCAACAAATTCACTTGATGCCAATAATGAGAGATTAATAGTAGAGAATTTAAATGAATTTTTTAAAGGCAGGACAGTTGTAGTTGTTGCGCACAGATTAAGTACCGTCAGAGACGCAGATAAGATAGTGGTTTTGAGGGAAGGAAAGATTGTGGAAGAAGGTTCTCACAATCATTTAGTTTCTATCAAGGGTCATTATTATGAATTAGTACGAAATCAATTGGAACTTGGTACATAACATTGACTAATATTATGAACGAACATTTAGAAAATGCTGACGAAAAAGAATTTTTAACAAGTCGAATACTTTCCTCCAAAGTTAGTCAGCGTTCAGAGTTAGCACAGGAATTTATATCAAGGAAATCGGGAGTGTTAGAGCAATGGTCATTATTTATTTTTTTGGTTGTATTGTTGTTGCTGCTGGCTTCGACCTGGTTTATACAATATCCCGATATTATAGAGACACGTGCTATACTGACTGCTGAAAATGCACCTAAAGAAATTATTTCAATACAGGATGGACGATTGGTTAAGCTGTTTATCCATAATAACAAAGAAGTTGCAAAAAATCAAATCATAGCCTGGATTGAAAATACTGCAAGTCATGAGGAAATCATTGATCTCTCGAAACAATTGGACAGCAGTACCTTGTGGTTGAATTCCGACAAGCCGGAAAAGGTATTTAAATTATTTAATAAAAGTTATAATGATCTTGGTGAAATACAGCCTCGCTATCAACAGTTTATTGTATCCTGGCAACTTTATAATGATTATTTAATTAATGGGTTTTATCTAAGAAAAAAACAAAAGCTTGAAGAGGACATTCTCACCTTAAATGGCATGAGAAAAACAATAGAGAGCCAGAAATCGCTTACAGAAAAGGACTTATCTTTGGCTAAAGAAACTTTTAACGCGAATAAATCTTTATTCGAAAAACAAGTGCTTTCTAACGAAGAATTCCGCAATGCTGAAAGCAGGTATGTAAATAAGGAAATGGTCGTTCCACAACTCGAAGCCTCAATTCTCGGTAATGAAACGCTGCTGCGCGATAAATCCAAGGAAATTGAACAGCTAAATCATGATATGATTCAACAGAAAGTAATTTTTCAACAGGCTATACAGTCTTTAAAAAGCGAAGTTAGTGAGTGGTTAAGAAAATATGTAATAAAGGCCCCAATTGAAGGAAAAATTTCTTTTATTGTTTCAATGCAAGAGAATAAGCACCTGCAGTCTGGAAGAATATTGGGTTATGTAAATCCAGTTGAGAATCGTTTTTATGTGGAAACGCATTTGTCCCAAAAAAACTTTGGAAAAATTGATACGGGATTGAGTGTTCAATTGCGATTTGACGCGTATCCTTATCAGGAACTCGGTTTTATAGAAGGTAAGTTACAATATATCTCAAATGTGCCTTCAGATAGCGGTTTTCTTGCGAATATCAAGTTAAATAATGGTTTGATCACAAATAATAATAATCGAATTCCCTATAAAAATGGGTTAAAGGCAAATGCTATTATAATTACGAAAAATATGCGTTTGTTGCAACGTTTTTATTATGATCTGGTCAAGGCAACATCAATGGGGAACAAATAGCTATTGCCTCCCCAAACACTCATAGATCTCTGCGAAAAGCAAACCGCTGCCGCCTCCGTAATGGTGTACTACCGGTACTTTAGATCTTGATCTGGCGACTATATTTTCAAACTCTGTTTCTTCTTCTTTGGTTAAGCCTGCGCCCATCAGCACCAGATCAAATGAAGCAGATTTAAATACTGTGATGGCCTGCTCTAAAGTACTTGCACCCGTACCGTTCATGGTCTCATTGGCATTAATGAGCCGTACAATGGTATTCAGGATTTCCTGATGGGTGCAAATAATTAGGATCTCAGTTTGTTTCATAGGGTAATATAAGCATTTTAAAAGTTCATAGGAACTTCCATCAAAAGTATCTGGCTGCCTGCTGCGGCTTCTATGCGTACATTTTCAGTTTCCCATATTCCAAAACCATCTCGCTCAGTCAGCGTCTGCCCTTCAACTTTAACCTCTCCTTTGAGTACAAATACGTACAGGCCATCGCCTTTGTTTTTAAACTGATAGTCTGTTTGAGTTGTTTTGTCAAACTTGCCGATGTTGAACCACGCGTCCTGATAGATCCACACTCCATCATCATCTTTGTTTGGAGATAAGATCTGGCTGAACTGATTGGTTTTCATTGAGCTGTCGTACCTTAGCTGCTGATATCTTGGTGTTACATTGCGCTGATTGGGGAACAGCCAGATCTGCAGGAACTGAACGGGCTGATCTTTGTCTTTGTTGAACTCTTTATGATAGATTCCGGTGCCTGCGCTCATGACCTGGATCTCTCCGGATTCGATGACGGCAACATTTTCCATGCTGTCTTCATGCTGCAAGGAACCTTCCAAAGGTATAGAGATGATCTCCATGTTGTCATGGGGGTGTTCACCAAAACCTTTTCCGCCACTTACCCAGTCATCATTCAATACCCTTAATGCTCCAAAATTGATGCGTTCCGGGTTGTAATGCATACCAAAGCTAAAGGTATGGAAGCTTTTCAGCCATCCATGGTCAGATTTGTCTCTTGTTGCTGCCTGATGTAATACTGTCTGTGCCATTTTCTTTCTGTTTTAAATTAACACCACAAAATTACAGCTGTGATTCCGAAAAAATCTTACCATAGATTAAGAAATGATCCGCAATATATTCGGATATTTAAACTATGCTAAAATATGTCCTCACTTCTGCGCTGCTGCTGTTCAATTTCCTGATAAAAGCCCAGGATTCCATTAGCGTTAAGATCTATCCGAAGTACGATAGTGTGGGTAAATTTCACCGCTTCCTTTTCGGAGAGAATTATCGCAAGGAATATGCCAGCGAAACCAAAGTCCCTGTGATCAGGATATCCGAATTCAATGGCGGACTGACACCAACCCAGCGCGGGGGCGGGAATCAGTCACATTCCCTGAGATTGGTGGACAATAAGGGTAAAGAGTGGGTATTGCGGAGTGTGGAGAAGTTTCCGGAGATACTCTTGCCTGAGGTATTCCGAAAAACATTTGCCGGAACTGCTATAAAAGACAACATGTCGGCGCAAAATCCATTTTCAGCATTGGTTGTTCCTGAAATAGCCGATGCCGCAGGGGTTCCGCATACCGATCCTATGATCGGCTGGGTTTTACCTGATGCTCAACTCGGGGAATTTTCTGATGTTTTTGCCAATACACTTTGTCTGCTGGAAGAAAGGGAACCGGTTGGTGATACAGACAATTCATTGAAGATGATGAAAAAGCTGGACGACAACAGCGACAATGGTTATGACGGAACGCAATTGCTAAAGGCTAAAGCGCTTGATGCACTGCTGGGCGACTGGGACCGGCATGAGGACCAGTGGCGCTGGAAACCGGAGAAGAATGCAGATGGAAATACCAAATACCTCGCCATACCGCGTGACAGGGACCAGGTTTTTTATTTGTCAGAAGGGGTGATACCGAGATATGCGCAGTCTTCATGGCTGCTGCCTATGATACAGGGCTACGAAAGAAATCTTCCAGACATCAACTGGTTTTTTTGGGAGGGCAGGGCTATTTATGCCAGATGGTTTGCACAGATAGAAGAAAAGGAATGGACAAGGGTGGTCAATGAATTTTGTGCGGCAATGACTGATGAGGTATTTGAAAAGGCGCTCAGAAAATTACCGGAACCGGGTTATTCCCAGCGCCATGACCGATTGCTGAAACAGCTAAGGGAACGGAGAAAAAACCTCCCCGATCTGATGGCGCAATACTATCGTTTTGTAAACCGGATAGTGGATGTGCAGGCCACCAATAAAAACGAGCTGCTGAATGTAAAAGATGCTCCGGGCGGTGGGCTCAGCATCACCATCAACAAGCTGACCAAAGAAGGGGAGACGAGGGAGGTGATCTTTAACCGGACCTTCGATCCAAAGGTGACACAGGAGATCAGGTTGTATGTGAAAGATGGGAATGACAGTCTGGTGCTCAACAACAACTCTTCGGCTATTGCGTTAAAAATCGTGGGCGCGGAGGGGGAAAAAGCTTATCACATTGAAAATGCATATCGTAAGGTTAAAATATTTGGGAGGGATGACAATGTCTCATTTAGCGGAAAAACGAGTCTGGTCAGCAAAAGTCTGGACAATGACACCTCCAATACCCATTTTGTAGCTACGGATCTTTACACACGCCGGATGCTGCTGCTAAACGCAGGGTATAATATCGACGACAGGGTACTCCTTGGTTTATCTTACAAAATCACTCAGCCGGGGTTCAGGAAGCTGCCTTTCGGCAGCACACATGCTTTCTCTTTTTTACATTCTTTTGCTACTTCAGGATTCCGGTTTGGTTATACCGGCGAACTCTTTAAAGTTTTAGGAAAAGCCGACCTCATTTTGCAGGCAAATGCCTTTGCACCGGAGAACTCCCAGAATTTTTATGGTCTGGGCAATGAAACCACCTTCAATAAAACCGGTGATTTTATCAGGTATTACCGGGCAAGGTTTAGTTTATATCAGACAGACGCCGCGCTGCGCTGGCATTTTGGGAAATCGACACTCAGCGCGGGCCCGTCTGTTCAGTATTACAGGTACAGCCGGGATGACAACGACGGAAGGTTCATCAATAATACCGCAGAGCTCCATTCACCGGACAGTGCGGTGATCAACAGGGACAAGGTTTATGCTGGTGCTGTGCTCAACTTTATCCATGACAATAGGAACAGCAGTATTTTGCCTTCATCAGGGACCTATATTGACGCGAAAATCTCGACCTATAAGGGACTCAATACTTTTTCGAATTCTATCGCACAATTTACCGGGAGTGTTGCTTTTTATAAAAGTCTGGACAAGAAAGATCATTTGGTGATCAGTGACAGAGTTGGTGGCGGCATCACTATTGGCAAGCAGGCCTTTTACCAGTCGCAGTTTCTGGGCGGGCAGGGCAATCTGCTGGGTTATCGTGAATTCAGGTTTGGCGGACAGCATAGTTTGTATAATAACTTGGAAATGCGGCTTAAAGTAGCAAATTTTGTCAACTATATATTACCCGGTGAGTTTGGTCTTGTAGGTTTTCATGATGTAGGCAGGGTCTGGAAAAAAAGAGAGCGTTCGGACGTTTGGCACCAGGGATACGGCGCTGGCATATATTTTGCGCCTGCATCGCTGGTGGTGATCCGTGCGGTAGCGGGATATTCCAATGAAGGCTGGTATCCCTATGTTGCAATGAAACTGAGGTATTAAATACGGTCATGGAATTTTCATAAGCGCAAAAAACAAATCCTCAATAACAAAGAAAAAAGGGAAAACCCGTACTTTAGATTCCCGTTTAAGATGCACCAAATGTTTAAGTGATGAAGAAGAATTTTATATCTAATTCCAGCGAATCTATCAGGATGTTTAAGAACCCGCTTTTAGAGGGTTTGTCTAAGGTGCCTTATTTTATTCCGCTGATCGTTTTTGTCCCGGTAATTGGTTATTTCTGCTGGGAATCTGCAGCGATGAACGGACCGGTGTTGTTTACGGGTTATTTGCTGCTGGGGTTGTTTGTCTGGACATTGACGGAATACATCATGCATCGGTTTGTGTTTCACTTCTATCCTAAGTCTGAATGGGGGAAAAGAATTCATTTTATATTTCATGGAGTCCATCACGATTATCCAAATGATGCAAAACGTTTGGTAATGCCGCCTTCTGCGAGCATTCCCCTGGCCCTGGCATTCTACCTGCTGTTTAAATGTACGCTGGCACCGGCCTTGCTGGATGGCTTTTTTGCCGGATTTATTGTGGGCTACGTTTTCTATGATATGACCCATTATATGCTGCACCATGCTCAGTTTAAGAACGCATTCTGGAAGAAACTGAAGCAGCAGCACATGTTGCATCATTATGATGATTCCACCAAAAAATATGGTGTTACTTCGGGTATATGGGATAAAGTTTTTGGTACCAGATGAAAAGCCTTTTTACAGGACTCCTGCTGCTGGCTGCCATTGGTATACAGGCTCAAAAGAAAAACGTTGTAAAGTCAGACTGGCTGATCAATCCTGCGGGTTACGACGCCCGGGTAACGAAATCCGGTAATCAGGATGAGGTAATGCTGGAAAACGGCCTGGTCAGGAGGACATTTAAACTAAGTCCTAACCTGGTTTGCATAGACTATCTCAATTTGGGCAGCGGTCAGCAACTGCTTCGCGCCCTCAAGCCCGAAGCCAGACTGACTATAAATGGCAGGAACTATCCTATAGGCGGGCTGCATGGCCAGAAGGAAAATGCTTATCTGAGACGGGAATGGCTGAACCAGTTTACCGCGGGCAAGACCGATTTTCAATTGACCAATTTCGAAATCACGGCTATAATCCCGTACATCAATTGGAAAAGCAAGTTTTGGGCTACCAACCACAAGCAGGCTACCGGTCAGCGGCTTTCCTTTCATTTCCGCCCCGGTGCTGCTGAACTTGAAGGATTAATGGTCACTGTGAATTACGAAATTTATGACGGAATCCCGTTGATCTCAAAATCCCTGACCATTGAAAACAAAAGTGAGCGGTCTTTTAAGATTGACCGTGTGGTCAACGAAATACTGGGGCTTGTTGAGGAACAAAGCGCCGTCGTTGGTTCTGCGGAAAAGATGGGCAAACAACAAGGCATTTATTTTGAAACAAATTATGCTTTTAACAACGCGATGCGGTATGACATGAGTGATCAGACTACGCATTGGAAGGTTGATTCTGCGTATACCTCGCAGGTCAACTATGATTACCAGACGCCATGTCTGCTGGAGATCTATCCGGATAAGGCCCCTGGTATAATGCTTAAAAAAGGAGAAGTATTTAATTCGGTACGGACATATGAGTTGCTGATGGATAGTTACGACAGGGAAAGAAGGGGACTGGCGGTACGTAAAATGTACCAGACCATCGCACCCTGGACCACGGCCAACCCGATATTTATGCACCTGGTGAGCAAAACCGAGGAAGAGGTCCGCACGGCGATAGACCAGTGTGCCATAACTGGCTATGAAGCCCTGATCCTGAGTTTTGGCAGTCACTGCAATGTAGAAGATACGGCTGCGGCAAATATTAAGAAGTGGAAAGAGATTGCCGCTTACGCACATAGTAAAAAGATCTTCATCGGCAGCTATTCCCTGTTCAGTTCCAGGAAGATCAGTGATCAGGATGATGTGATTGATCCAAAAACAGGTAAACCTGGTGGTGCTTTTTTTGGAAATGCACCTTGCTTTGGCAGTAAATGGGGACTTGAATACAGGGACAGGATCAAAAACTTTTACAAAGAGACAGGGTTTGACATTTGGGAAAACGACGGGCCTTACCCGGGTGATGTCTGTGCATCGACTACACATCCGGGACACTTGGGGCTGGATGATTCTCAATGGCGGCAAATGGAGATCCAGAAAGAGCTGTACCGTTCTATGAATGAACAGGGTGTTTATATCAATGCGCCGGACTGGTATTTTCTGGACGGTACGCATAAGATTGCAATCGGATACCGCGAAGTAAATTTTTCGCTGCCCAGGGAAAATCAGATGATCCTGAACCGTCAGAATATCTACGACGGCACATGGGAGAAGAACGCTTCTATGGGTTGGGGTTTTGTCCCGCTGACCAGGGGGGCGGGAAGGAAGCAGTTCTCGAGCCTTTAAAGGACCACCTCAAAGATTATGAACAGCTGATGGTGCAATATTATGGGGCAGGGGTACAGGCCTGCTACCGGGGTCCGCGGCTCTATGATACGGATTCTACCAAACGGACGGTCATCAAAGTGATTGACTGGTATAAGAAATACAGAAACATCCTGAATTCAGAGATCATTCATTTGCGCAGGGCAGACGGAAGGGACTGGGACGGACTGCTGCATGTAAACCCGCGTCTGAAAACCAAGGGACTGCTGATGCTGTATAATCCTTTGAAGCAAAAGATCACACGTACTGTAAAGATCCCTTTATATTACGCAGGTTTAACAACCACTGCCAGTTTACGTGAAAAAGGTGGTGCTGCCAGGGTTTATCAGCTTGACAGGGAGTACGCAGTCAGTTATACCTGTACGCTCCAGCCTGAAAGTTACGGCTGGGTAACTATAGAATAACTTATTCTTTGTCTACAAGTCTTAACCATTCAGGATGACGCTTTAAATAGGCGGCAATAAAGGGACAAAGCGGAACCATTTTGTAGCCGTTTTCTTCTAAATAGACAAATGTTTTTTCGACTATTGCTGTAGCTGAGCCCCTGCCTTTTAACTCTTCAGGGGCCTCTGTATGTATCAGCCAGATTTTTTTACCACGTTCTTTAAATTCAATAAAGGTGGTGTAAGTACCGGTGATCAATTCGAAACGATTTTTATCGGCATTTTTAATCAGGGGCACGTCCAGGTATTCCTCATTCATATTTTTTGTCTTTTAAACTGTAATTTTTGAGATAAGGCAAAGTAATAATTAAAAAAATATGATCCTATCATAATGGCCAGACAGGGATTTGAAAGGTGTTATGTTCATATGTTCATACAAATTGACAATTATCTTAAAAATTCGTTGCGATTCCGGATAGTTTATCCTAAATTTATAACGGCAGACGCAGGTCGGCCCACACATGAAACCAATAATTACTGTATGAACCGGAGGCTTGTTTATTTAATGCTGACGTTTTTGACTATTGTATATGCCATACAGGCATGTAACAACAATTCAACTACAACCCAGGTTGCCGAAGAGGAGCTGCCTGACAGCATCAGCTATAATTTTAATGTAAGACCCATCTTATCAGATAAATGCTTTATCTGTCATGGGCCGGATGCGAATAAAAGGGAGGCGGGGCTGAGACTTGATATCGCTGAAGAAGCCTTTAAAGCACTAAAGGACAACCCTTCTGCGCACGCACTCGTTGCTTTTAAACCAAATGCTTCGGAGGTTTTCCTGAGGATCTCTTCCAAGGATTCTGCGTATATGATGCCGCCAAAATCCTCTAATCTTAAATTGACCGCATACGAAATTTCTGTCCTGGAGAAATGGATAAAACAGGGCGCTAAGTATGAGAAGCACTGGGCCTTTACTCCGCCGAAACTTCCTGCAGTTCCTGCTGTAGCCAATAAAACCTGGCCAAAAAATGAGATTGATCATTTCATCCTGAAAAAATTGGAGCAAAAGCACCTGGAGCCAAATAAGGAGGCGGATAAGGAACGGTTGCTCAAGCGGCTCAGTCTTGATTTGACCGGCCTGCCGCCAACTTTAGCCATGATGGACCAGTTTATGGCCGATAACAGCAGCAATGCCTATGAGAAAATGGTGGACCAGCTGCTTCAAAATCCTGCTTACGGGGAGAAGATGGCTTTGCACTGGCTGGATATTGCAAGATTTGCCGATTCTCACGGATATCAGGACGATAATTATCGTTCGCAATGGCCATGGAGGGATTGGGTGATCCATGCCTTTAATAAAAATATGTCTTATGATCAGTTTATTACATGGCAGCTGGCCGGCGATTTGATGCCGAATTTCAGCAAGGAACAATTACTGGCCACCGGTTTCAACAGAAATCATAAAATCACTGAGGAAGGTGGGGTGGTGGATGAAGAATACCGGGTAGAGTACGTGACCGACCGCACCAATACTTTTGGTAAGGCCATTATCGGGGTGACCCTGGAATGTGCGCATTGCCACGACCATAAATACGATCCTTTTTCTCAGAAGGAGTATTACCAGGTATTTGCTTTTTTTAACAATGTTAAGGAAGTAGGGATCGAAGGTGTAGTGGGCGGACCGGAAACTTACGCGAAGAAGCCGCTCATGGAGATCAGCAATGAGGATGTAAAGAACATCCTGACCTTTGTCAATAAACAGGATACCAACAGGCTGATCGTTTCTGTGATGGGTGATCAGGATACCGTAAGAAAAACCTACATCCTCAAAAGAGGCGGCTATGATGCACATGGTGATGAGGTTAGCGCCGGAACACCTAAGTCTCTTTTAAGTTTTAGTGATAAATACCCCAAAAACAGACTGGGCCTGACCCAGTGGCTGTTTGATAAACAAAACCCGCTGACATCCCGTGTTTTTGTAAACCAGATCTGGCAGGAAGTCTTTGGCCGGGGTATCGTGAAAACCTCGGGTGATTTTGGTATGCAGGGCGAACTGCCCACGCATCCTGAGCTGCTCGACTGGCTGGCGGTAGATTTTATGAACCACAAGTGGGACATCAAGCGTCTCATGAAGCAGATTGTGAGCTCTGCGACTTACCGGCAGTCTGCTGTTGTTACGCCTGAGAAACTCAAAGTTGATCCTGATAACATCCTGATGGCCAGATCTTCGCGCTACCGGGTGCCGGCTGAGATCGTGAAGGATGTGGTGCTGGCCAGCAGCGGTCTGCTCGTCAGAACGATAGGGGGGCCTAGTGTCAAAGCTTATCAGCCGCCGGGATTGTGGGAAGGTGCTACTTCTGGCCGCGGCCAGCTGGCGAAATATGTTCAGGATCATGGTGAAAACCTTTACCGCAGGGGCATGTATAATTTTATCAAGCGTACTGTTCCACCGCCTAATATGGGAATCTTTGATGCCAGCAACAGGGACCAGTGTGAGGTGAAGCGAAACAAAACCAATACGCCGCTGCAGGCACTGGTGATGCTCAACGATCCTACAGTACTGGAGGCTTCCCGTGTGCTGGCGGGCAATCTGCTGGAGGAAAAGGGCAGCACAGACGCTAAGATCAATAAGGCGTTCCGGCTGATCGTTTGCCGCAAACCCAGTGATAAAGAAAAGCAGGTGCTGAACGCCTACTACGCCGACCAGCTGAAGGTTTATGCCAAAAATAAACAGGATGCGGCGAAAGTAATTGCGGTGGGCGAATATCCAATGAACGATAAAGTAAATAAGACCGATATGGCCGCTATGATGGAGGTGATCACGGCAATATACAATCTGGAAGAAACCATCACAAGATCTTAAGTTATGGAAAAAGACATTTTAGAACACGGGTTAAGCTGGAACAGGCGTCGCTTTTTATCCAGGCTTAGTTTAGGGCTGGGCAGTGTCGCTCTTGGCTCATTGCTCATTCCCGATCTTTTTACGGGGGCCGCTGATGAAGCCGGACTTCCGCCGGGGATTCCCGATTTCGCGCCAAAGGCCAAGCGGGTGATTTACCTGTTTCAAAACGGGGCGCCATCGCAGCTGGAGCTGTTTGATTATAAACCTAAACTAAGGGAAATGATGGGACAGGAACTGCCGGCCTCGGTCAGGGGCGGGCAAAGGCTTACCGGTATGACAGCCAATCAGGCTTCTTTCCCGCTGGTCGGTTCCATTTATGATTTTAAGCAATACGGCCAGTCCAGGGCATGGATCAGTGATCTGATGCCAAATACCGCGAAGGTGGTAGATGACATCTGCATCATCCGTTCTATGCATACAGAGGCCATTAACCACGACCCGGCGCTGACTTTCTTCCAGACGGGTGCTCAACAGGGCAACAGGCCCAGTATGGGAGCATGGCTGAGTTATGGTCTGGGCAGTGAAAATAAAAATTTACCTGCCTTTACAGTATTGTTGTCCAGGGGCAAGGGTGACGGACAAGGGGTATATTCCAAACTCTGGACCAATGGCTTTCTCGATTCTACCCATCAGGGCGTGCAGTTCAGTGCTGGTGAAGATCCGGTGCTGTACCTTAAAGATCCTGCAGGTCTGAACCGTTTTGAACGCAGAAAGATGCTCGATAAGCTGGCGGAAATGAACGACATGTCTTACCAGGAATTTGGAGATCCGGAGATCAGCGCCAAGGTACAGCAATATGAAATGGCCTACCGGATGCAGACCGCAGTTCCGGAGATTACCGATGTTTCCAAAGAACCGGATGACATCATTAAAATGTATGGTGCGGATTGCCTGGTGCCCGGCACTTTTGCGGCCAACTGTCTGCTGGCCCGCAAACTGAGTGAAAATGGCGTACGCTTTGTGCAGTTATATCACCAGGGATGGGACCAGCACGGCAACCTGCCAAGAGACATTGCCGGTCAGGCCAAAGATGTTGACCAGGCTTCTGCGGCGCTGATCACCGACCTCAAACAAAGAGGGCTGCTTGACGAAACACTGGTGATCTGGGGCGGTGAGTTTGGACGCACCAATTACAGTCAGGGTACCCTGAGCAAAGATAATTATGGCCGTGACCACCATCCGCGCTGTTTCAGCATCTGGATGGCAGGCGGAGGCATTAAGCCCGGAGTTTACGGAGAGACCGATGAATTTGGTTACAACGTGGCCAAAGATCCGGTGCATGTGCATGATTTTCAGGCTACAGTTTTACATCAGCTGGGGCTGAACCATGAGAAACTGATATTTAAACATTTAGGAAGAAGATACCGGTTAACTGACGTTTCCGGCAAAGTAATTAACGACATCATTGCGTAATATGGAAAGAAGAACATTTATCAAACACACTGCTGCCGTTTCGGCAAGCTTTTTTATAGCTAAAGATATGCTCGCGAGCCCAAAAGGACCTGTATATGGTCACAACAAAATGAAATACAGTATGGATGCGAAATGGGGACAGCTGAACCCATCGGTCAACCCTGTAAATGACTGCCATGAAATGGTGCAGGACGCTAAAGGAAGAATCATCCTGCTCACCAACGAGACTAAGAATAATGTGCTGATCTATAATAAATCTGGTAAATTGCTGTCATCATGGGGGCATGAATTTCCTGGTGCCCATGGACTGACCCTGGCAAAGGAGAACGGCAGGGAATATCTCTTCATTACGGATACGAACAGGCATCAGGTATATAAAACTACCCTGGACGGCAAGCTATTAATGACCATAGACTGTCCGATGGAAACCGGACTGTATAAAAAAATAGAAGAGTTTGTGCCTACAGAAACAGCGGTTGCCGACAATGGCAGTTTCTTCATAGCTGATGGTTATGGCCTGCAGTACGTGTTTCATTACAGTGCGGATGGCAAGCTCCTGAGCCACTTTGGCGGCAGAGGGACCGAAACCAAAAACCTGGACAATGCTCACGGGGTTTGTATAGATAAAAGACAGGGAAAAGCAACTTTGTTGGTTACTGACCGTACACGCAACTGTTTTAAACGGTTTGACCTGCAGGGAAATTTGATCGAGGTGATTGCCTTACCGGGCGCCTGCGTCTGCCGTCCGGTGATCCACAAAGATCATTTGTATGCTGCGGTATTGCGCTCGCCAGATTTGAATGCTGCAGGAAGTGGCTTTGTAACCATCCTCGACAAGCACAACAAGGTAGTGTCAAATATTGGCGGCACTGAGCCTGTTTATAAGGATGGCGTATTACAGCCGATGTCACAACTGGATAAGATCTTGTTAAATCCGCATGATGTCTGTGTGGATGATGATGAGAATCTGTATGTGGCACAATGGGCATCCGGAAAAGTTTATCCTTACAAATTTACCCGCGTATAGTTTCTCTATGAAGATAACCCTGAAAGGTTTCGCAGAGAACCTGCTTTTTGCGGCTAATATTTTTATTGTTTTTCTCCTGATCTTTGGCCATAAGATCAGTATTCCGCTTTGGCTGCAGCCGGTAGGCAGAATGCATCCCATGCTGCTCCATTTTCCGATTGTGATCCTGATGCTGGCTATGGTACTGGAATTTTTCAGGTTTAAGACTGCTTATGCAAAGGAAAACCTGTACCAGAACTTTACCTCAGGATTGTTGCTGCTTGGCGTTGTTTTTTCTGCCATTACGGTGATTATGGGGCTGTTTCTTTCCAGGGAACCGGCTTATGGAGGTGCTTTGCTGGACTGGCACAAATGGACAGGGGTAAGCGTTGTTTTCGTGGGTTCGGCGATTTATTGGTGCAGAAATGCAGCCTGGTACAAAGCTCCCTTTGCTAAAGCGGGAGCCGTGGTGGTTACGCTTGCACTGATCATGACCGGACACTACGGTGCTACACTGACCCATGGAGAGAATTTTGTACTGGAACCCATAACTCCGGCCAAACAAATCCTCAAAGTGCCGATTGACCAGGCCAGGGTATTTGAAGACGTCATCCTGCCCATTTTTTCTCAAAAGTGCCTGAACTGTCATAACCTGGAAAAGGCTAAAGGCGGATTGATCCTGGCTGATGCCAAATCAATGCTGAAAGGCGGGAAGAACGGACAGCTTTTTGTGCCGGGTAAGCCTGAGATCAGTTTGCTGCTGCAACGTATCCATCTTCCTATGGATGAGAAGAAGCATATGCCGCCCAAAGACGAAGCCCAGCTGACTGATGATGAAACGGCCTTGCTGAGTCTGTGGGTAAAACAGAATGGGGAAATGAAAAAGAAGGTGCTGGATCTGGCTGAAAATGATTCGCTGAGGATACTGGCAGCTGTCTACCTGACTCCTCCGGAAATGGCTGAAGAAGAAGATTATGATTTCAGTGCTGCGGATGAGGATGATATAAAAAAACTCAGTAACAATTACAGGGTGATCTCGCCTCTGGCAAAGAATTCACCTGCGCTTGCTGTTGTTGTTTATGATAAAACGAGTTTTAAACCGGATGTTTTAAAGGAACTGGAAGCCATTAAAAAACAAATTGTTTCTTTAAACCTGAGCGGAATGCCTGTTAAAGATGAAGACCTGAAGGTGATCGCTGAGTTTAAAAACCTGAGGAAGCTGATTCTGAATTTTACTGCAATAAAAGGGGACGGGCTTAAATATTTAAAGGACCTGAAGCATTTGCACACCTTATCGCTGTCAGGCACCGCAGTCGGCTACAAAACGGTCAGCGACTATGCCAATAAAAGCGGCGTCAAATACCTTGCCCTATGGGAGACACAAATGAACCCGGCAGAGCTCAAACAATTGCAGAAGCAATACAGAAAGATCAATGTCGTCGGTGGCTTTAATGGTACAGGTCAGTTTTCATCTAAGCTGAACCCGCCTAAGCTAAATGTGGAATCCAGGCTATTTAAACAAGCTTTTAACCTGGAATTGAAGCATGCCATCAAAGGTGTAGAGATTCGGTATACGCTGGATGGCTCTGAGCCTGACAGTGCAAAAGCTCCACTTTACAAAAACCCGATTCCTGTCAGCAAAAATATGATACTCAAAACGCGCAGCTATAAGAAGGGCTGGATAAGCAGTGATCTGCTGGAGTTCCCTTTGTACAAAAGCACCTATAAACCTGATAGCATCAGCAATTTATTGCTGCCTGAAGAAAACCTCAACGGTGGCAGAGCCCCGGCACTGATTGACGGGCAGTTTGGCAGTATTGATATTTTCCAGGGCCGCTGGGCGGGCTATATTAAGAACGACTTCTCGACATTGATGCTGTTTAAGCAACCCGTACTGGCACAGGCTGTCGGCCTAAATGCCATCAGACACCTGGCCAACAACTCCCTGTTGCCGCAGGTGGTAGAGGTTTGGGGCGGTAAGGATTCTAAAAATCTGAAATTGCTGGGCACCTACCGGCCGCAGGCAGCAAAGCCGGGTGATGTACCGTTGATCGTGAATATGGAAGTGCAATTTAAGCCGCAACTGCTTTCCTGCATTAAGCTGGTAGCCAAAACGACTAAGAAGTTGCCTGCATGGCATCCTGGTAAAGGGAAGCCGGCGGTAATGTTTGTAGATGAGATCTTTATCAATTAAGTATGGAGGGGAGGCTGGCTAGATTTTGGCTGCAGCCTCTTTTCCAGTTTCCAGTGCGCCTTCCATAAAGCCCTGCCAGTATTCAGACAGGTGCTCTCCGGCAAAATGGGTATGGATGTGGCTTGCGTTCAATTTGGGGAAAAGATCAAACCATTCTCCTTTGCCATACATGGCATAGGCACCCATGGAGTAATCGTTATTGCCCCAATAGTAATTGGTCTGTTTTTCCAATAAATCTTTAATGTTTGGAAATGCAGGCTGCAGAGAGGCTTGTATCATTTGTGTACGCCATTGATCGGTTTGATTGGCCACTACAGCTGCCTTGTCGCCAATGGTATAAGATATCAAAGCTCCCTTTGCTGATTGCTGGTTTTTTGTGCCATGGTAGAAATAATGGCCGGGCATATCTGTGATCATGTCAAAACTGTCATTCTTCCAAAAGCGCTTGTTGAACAGTAGTGCGTTTTTGTTGATTCTTGCGTACTGGAGTGCATCTAAGGCATAGGTCATGGTTTCCGGCAGTTCAGGCTGCCAGCTGATCTTTTTTACAGCAAAGGTGGGAGCGGTACAGATGAGTTTGTCGCCTTCGGCGATGTAACCATTGTCGCAATGTACTTTTACCCGGTCAGTCTGGACTACTTTTTGCACCTGGTGACCAAATTTGATCTTACCGGCAAATAGTGACTTTAGCTTAAAAGCCAATTGCTGGTTGCCGCCCCTGATCTTATAATCCATTTCATTCCTGGAATTTTTGCTGCTCCGGGAATATTCGTCTAAAGCTGCATATGCGGAGACATGTCTGATGCTCTCCCCAAAATCAGTACTGTCTGTTAGCTCTCTAATGTCCAGGTCCCGGCCGCTGCAGCCATTGTTGACCAGGTATCGCCACCAGTCGATCTTATCCAGCTTTCTGCCCAATGCTTCTTTTTGAGCTTCTGTTAATTTTTGATAATTCAGCAGGAGCTGCTGATATTTAGCATCCCATTGTTTAGAGGTGACCTGCTCAAGGGTCGTGTAATGTTTGTTTTTATAAATTACCTGGGTGTCAAACTGGTTGTTGTCTAAAGGAAGTTTAAACCGGTCACATAATCCGCGCAGAAAATGATGGTCTTCTCCAACCCATTCGGCGCCCAGTTCTACAGTGAGTTTTTCTTTTTCATCAATGGCATGTGAAAATACCCTGCCCCCGGCTTCATTCCTGGATTCTATGAGCTCAAAATCTATGCCGCGCTGATAGAGGGAATAAGCAGCGGACAGACCTGCAAAGCCGGCACCAATGATGATGATCTTTTTCTTTTTAGGAATAGAAAAATAACCTAAAGAGGTGCTGGAGACCAATGTTCCTGCGGTCAGTAAGGCTGCGTCTTTAATAAAACCCCTGCGAGAGCTCATAGGTGTATTTTTTTAATCGGGAATTAAGTTAGATAAATCCGGCGTATAAAGCAAAATCTCCTGGAGCACAGGTGAAATAAAAAAGCTTTAAACTTTCTAAAAACAGACTTGTTATTGACATTGAACATAAGTTTTAAAGAAATGGCAAAATATTCTGAAAAGGCATCTGAAAAAGTAGAAAAAACGATGCATGAAATGAAAGAAGGGAAATTAAAATCGGGTAGTGGCAAGAAAGTAACTTCCAAAAAGCAGGCTGTAGCTATCGGACTTTCAGAAGCCAGGAAAGAAGGAGCTAAAGTTCCTAAAAAGAAATCTTAGTACCTAATCCTCCTTTACTGTTCAGCTGCTGATTTGCGGCTATATCTTACATGCACCCGCTCAAGGGCTCCACAGGGATTGAAAGGCCTAAAGGGTTATGCAAGCCCCTTGAAGCCCCCTTGCAATACTCTTGAAGATTTGACAGGAAAATTGTTGTCCTATACTGGCATAGGTGCTGTATTCAACTATAGTTATATACAACAATTATTTCTTTTTACTCGTACTGACTTTCTTCGCATCTTTTGCTGATGTTGCGTTTTCAGGTTCAGCGCCTTTAGGTTTTTTTTGATCTTTGATTTCAGCTTTTATAGTTTTCTTAGGAGTTTTCATGGCAGCTTTTTTGAGTGATGTGATCATCTTATTCAGATTGTCATGATAACAATTCAGGCACGATAAAGTTCGATAAACAGGTCCTGAAAATATATTTTACCTAATATTTATAAGTGAATGAATATTCATTTATATTTGCTGGTGTAATTTACTGATATGCGCGGCAGAGATTTAAATAAGGTGGACCTGGTCAAAGCGAAAGCAATGGAGTTGTTGGTGCGAACCGGTTTTGAGGGGTTTACGATGAATAAGCTGGCCAAAGAATGCAGGATATCTGTTGCCACACTTTACATTTATTATAAGGATAAAGATGACCTGATCCTGCAGGTCGGGATGGAAGAGGGGAAGCGGATGAGTGACATTATGCTGGAAAACTTTGACCCCGAGGCATCTTTTGAAGAAGGATTGAGGCAGCAGTGGAAGAACAGAGCGAAATGTATGCTTGAAAATCCAATATCTGCCCGGTTTCTGGAACTGCTGCGGTCGTCAAGCTACCAGGAGCAGATTTTCAATTGTATTGCCGGTAATTTCAAACCGACACTTGGCAAGTTCATGCACAATGCGGTAAGCCGCGGTGAAATAAACCCAATGTCCCTTGATGTTTACTGGTCGGTAGCATTTGCACCTTTATACAACCTGATCCGTTTTCACAATGAAAAAAGAAGTATAGCGGGACAAGCCTTTATACTGACAGATAAAGCACTTTGGGATACTTTTGAACTTGTACTCAAAGCATTAAAAAAATAATAAAACATATAGAATGGAACAATCTCAGACGAATATAGCCCAACCTTTCACAACCTATCAGAAATTGGTCATTGCGATCCTTGCATTGCTGCAATTTACAATAGTACTCGATTTTATGATCCTCGCTCCGCTTGGCGATTTTCTCATGAAGTCCCTGGCCATCACTCCCAAAGGATTTGGGCTGGTTGTGTCTTCTTATGCCTTCAGCGCAGGCGCTTCAGGTATTCTCGCGGCAGGATTCGCTGATAAATTTGACCGTAAAAAATTGCTGCTTTTCTTTTATTTTGGATTTATTGTGGGCACGCTGTGCTGCGCGCTGGCTACGAGCTTCTGGATGCTGCTTGGTGCCAGGATCGTTACCGGTCTGTTTGGAGGTGTTATTGGTGCCATCACGATGACCATTATGGCCGATATTTTCGCGGTCAACCAGCGGGGGAGGGTGATGGGATTTGTGCAAATGGCATTTTCCGGAAGTCAGATCCTTGGTATTCCAATCGGTCTTTATCTGGCCAATGCCTGGGGCTGGCATTCGACCTTTTTGATGATCGTGGTTCTGGCTTCGTGCATCGCAGTGGTCATCATATTGAAAATAAGACCAATTGATAAACACCTTGAATTGCAGTCTGATAAGAATGCTTTTCTGCATTTGTGGCATGCCATTTCTAACCCTTCTTATCAAACAGGTTTTATTGCAACTGCCTTTTTGAGTGTCGGTGGTTTTATGCTGATGCCTTTCAGCAGCTCTTACCTCATTAACAACATCAGGATTACAGCCGAGCAATTGCCGCTGATCTTTATGTTTACCGGTTTTTCCTCGATTATAGTGATGCCGCTAATTGGTAAACTAAGTGATAAAGTAGATAAATTCTTAATTTTCACTGCCGGATGTGTCATCGCCATCATCATGATCCTGATCTACACCAACCTGGATCCGGTGCCTGTGTGGCAGGTAGTTGTGATCAATATGATCATGTTTATGGGGATCATGAGCAGGATCATCCCGGCGACAACATTGACGATGAGCATTCCGGATATGAAAGACCGGGGTGCGTTTATGAGTGTCAATTCTTCATTGCAGCAAATGGCCGGTGGCATAGCTGCGCTTTTTGCCGGTTTGATCGTAACTCAAAAAAATAAGACCAGTCCGCTTGAACACTATGGGATTCTGGGTATCGTAGTCTCGGTCGTGATTGTGATCAGTATATTTTTGATTTACAGAGTTAGCATTATGGTAAAGAAAAAACAGACTATATTTGCTGCCGCTGCAAACGCCGGGCAAGAAAGTCCGGCTGCAGTAACACATTAACCTAAAAATTACCTTTGCAAATGCGTTTTAAATTTCTCTTCAGTATCATTCTGCTTTATTTCATTGGCAATTGTGTTCAGGCACAGGAGCTGGAGGGTAACCTAAACCTCCATACGTTTGCCGATAACAGGGAATATGCCAACTCCAACCGTTTTTCTCAAACGATCTTTGGGTTGCGGTTTTCTCCGGAAATTGGACTGCTGCTGGACAGTACCCACAGGCTTAGAATAGGATTAAACGCACTGCATGAATTTGGCTCGCCCAAATTTACCAATAAGATCGATCCGGTAGCTTATTACGAATTTAAAAAGCAGGACTGGAATTTCTTTATGGGAATGTTCCCCCGGCGGACACTTGTCGACGATTATCCAAGGGCTTTGCTTAAAGACACTTTTAATTATTACCGGCCAAATGTAGAAGGGATGCTACTCAAATATCAGAATGAAAACTGGAAGCAGGTCCTTTGGATAGACTGGACAAGCAGACAGACTGCCACGGACCGTGAAAACTTTATTTTCGGACTTTCGGGCAGCTATAAAAAAGGGATATTTTTTGTTTCACACTATGCCATGATGCTTCACAATGCTGGCCCTGCTGTTCCTATCGCTGATGACCATGTCGAAGACAATGGCGCTGCCATAGTAAAGGTTGGGGTAGATTTGTCGCGCAGAACTTTTTTGGATTCCCTGACGATCAATGCCGGCGGGATGATGTCTTTCGAACGGGTACGCAGTGTTGGGGGCTGGAAAACACCCAAAGGCGCATTGTTGGAACTCCTGATGGAGTACCGTCGTTTTGGTGTGATCAATTCTTTTTACAAAGGACAGGGCCACAGATTATTGTATGGAGACCAGTTTTATTCTGCTAAAACTTACAACAGGACTGATCTGACCTGGAGGCCGCATATCTACAAAGGGATTGAAGGTCAGTTTACGCTGTCCTTTCACTTCCTGGAAGGGGTTGTTGATAACCAGCAGGCGTTCGGTATACGCTACAACATTGGCGGAAGTAAAAGCCTGAGGCGCGGCGAGTAAGCAAGTTTTCTTTCTTAAAGTTGTTACAGACGCAGTGGTGGCAGGTATTGTCATTTATAATAAAAGCTGTATCTTTTGCTTTTGAAATATTATGTATATTCAAATGATAAAACGATTCAGCATTGTTGTGATGATGAATCGTTTTATTATTATTGAGCCAACAAACAAACCAAATATATGGACCAAAAACCACTATTTACCGAAAAGAGATTTATAATCACTTTTATTTGTGTCACTTCATTATTTTTGATGTGGGGCGTGCTGCATTCCATGAGCGATGTACTCAACAAACACTTTCAAAACGTCCTGAACCTGTCAATGGCCCAATCGGGATTGATCCAATTATCCGTGTTTGGCGCTTATTTTATTATGAGTGTCCCGGCTGGCTTTTTCATGAAGAAATATGGATATAAGCCTGGGGTGATATTAGGCCTCGTTTTATTTGCCCTGGGCTTATTTTTATTTGTGCCGGCGGCCAATGCTTCATCATTTACCTTTTTTAGGATAGCGCTATTTATCGTGGGTTGTGGCATGGCAACGTTAGAGACCGTTGCGCATCCGTTTGCGGCGGCTCTTGGTGATCAGCGGAAAAGTGATCTGCGCGTAAACTTTGCACAAACTTTCAATGCGGTAGGTACTATTATTGGACCACTCATCGGAGGCTTTTTTCTTTTGGCTGGGGATACTGTAAAAAGCACAGACCTTACATCTGTAAAAACATTATATGTCTGTATCGGTATCGTTGTATTATTAATTGCGGTTGCCTTTATGTTTCTTAAAATACCTCCGTTGACTGATCCTCATGCTGTAACAACTTCAGATGATCCTGAAGCAGTGAATATTGATTTGGCACCGCAGAAAGGGCTCTTCCAACACCGTCACTTTGTGTGGGCCTGTGTGGCACAATTTTTTAATGTTGCAGCGCAAGGTGGTACCTGGGCATTCTTTATCAATTACGGCACTAATATTATGCATTTTAGCGGTGAAAAAGCGGCTTATTTTATGGGACTTTTTATGGGCATGATGCTGCTTGGACGTATTGTTGGTACCTCATTAATGACAGTGATGGCGCCTAATAAACTGCTGGCCATATTTGCGGCAGGAAATATCGTTATGTGCGTTATAGTAGCGCAGCATTTGGGCTGGCCTTCATACATCGCATTGCTAATGATCAACTTCTTTTTTAGTATCATGTTCCCGACCATTTTCAGTTTAGGATTGAAAAATCTTGGTAAGCATACACAGCAGGCTTCTTCTTTTATTTCAATGGGAGTTGTAGGCGGCGCAATTTTGCCGTTCCTGATGGGTTTTATTGCTGATCATCACGGTGTCGCAAATGCTTATTATGCCCCAATCGTATGTTACGTTGTTATTTTCATTTTTGGCGCAAAAATGTACAAAACAGGAATTGGAAAACATTAATGTGATAAGATAGGAGATTAATACAAAAGGGCAGGTTTTCAAAACCTGCCCTTTTGTATTACGATTTGATCTTCTGGCGATGATTCAGGCCCCATTCTACCAGGGTATCTGTTACAGGCAGCACGCTGCAGCCGTACTCAGTCATGGCATAGGCCACTGTAACTGGGCGGGTGTCCAGTACTGTTCTGGAAACCAATAGATTGATCTCCAGATCTTGCAGCTCTTTGGATAACATCTTAGCCGAAATCCCCTCGATCTCGCGCTGAATCTTTTTAAAGGTGTTTCTTTTACCTTCTCTGCTGTTCAGGTGGCGCATGATTCTCAGTTTCCATTTTCCGCCGAGGATTTCCAGGCTGTCCCGGATAGCTGAAAGCTCTTGTTCGCAGGTTGCTTCCTGTATTTTTCCATTTATGCTTATAGTTGTCATATGCTGATGGTTAACTTAAGGTAACCGGTTACCTTAAGTTAACCCATAACAAATTTAAACTATTGCTGATTAATTTTGATATACAATTTTCATTTATCCAAAAGAATGAAGCTATGCAGATCAGGAAAATATTTCAATGGATTTTTTGGCTAAAAAAACTTTACTCAAAACTCAGCAGTTATAAGGCATTGATGCATATTGTTAAATAGTAAAATTAATAGAAATGAAGAAATTAGATTATTATGTACTAGATGTATTTACAGACCAAAAATATAAGGGGAATCAGCTTTCAGTAGTTTATACTGAAGCTCCTCTTGAGCTTGAAGAATATTTCAGCATTGCCAGGGAGTTTGGATATTCTGAAACCTCTTTTGTTACCTATTCTAAAGCCGAAAATGCCCTTAAGATACGTTCTTTTACGCCGGCTGAGTTTGAAGTGAACGGGGCGGGACATAACCTTTTGGGAGCTGTTTGCCTGGCCCTGCTGAAACATTGGGATATTTTTAAAAATCAGGATGGAATGCCATGGGTCTTTATAAAGGATACAAAGATCCCGTTAAGGATCACCGAAGAAGCAGGACTCCCGTATGTTGCCATGAAACAGCGCCCTGTTAAAGTAAAAAAGCCTATCTCAGCTGCCATTGTCGCACCGGCTATTGGACTTGATATTGAAGATTTAGTGCTTAACAATTGGGAAGTCAATGTAGCAGAAACTGAGGTGGCACACTTAATGGTGCCGGTGAAAAATTTTGAAACGCTTCAGAAAGCGGTACCTGATAAAGCCATTTTGAAAAAATTGTCTGAAGAATATAGGTTCGAGGGCTTTTATCTTTTTACCACAAATCATCCGCATCCTGAATATCTGGCAGAAGCAAGATTTTTTAATCCGGGTATTGGCATTGATGAAGACCCTGCTACCGGGACTGCAGCAGGGCCTTTAACAGGATATCTTGAACATTATGGTTTTATTGAACGCAACAAGGATTATCGTATTTTACAGGGAACCGCCGTCAAGCACTCCTCTGATATTCATGTTCGGGTTGAGGAAGACGGGATTTGGGTAAGCGGCTCGTCAGTTATAGTGATGGAGGGCGCGATCTATCTTTAACAGGTCGCATTTTACCATTCAAAATGTCACTTCTGCACCCCCTTTAAATTTAATTCTTGCCTTAAATTTGGAGAAAGATATTAAAAATGGCAATACTGACTCCATATGTGACCTTCAGAGGGAACTGCCGTGAGGCCATGATTTTTTATAAAGACAGTTTTGGCGGTGAGTTAACCTTTCAGACGGTCGGGGAAACGCCTTCAGACATTCAGTATCCCCCGGGCACAGAGGATCAGATTATGCATGCTGTGCTGATTACAGACGACATGATCATTATGGCCTCTGATATGATTAGCTGTGCCGGCTTTACGCTAGGAACAAATATTTCTTTGTCTTTTACTTGTGATAGTGCTCATCAGATAAAAAAAATCTTTTCTTCACTTTCAAAAGGTGGCAACATTAAAGATCAGCTATCCCGCCGTCCCTGGGGAGCTTTTTTTGGTGTGATTACCGATAGATTTGGAATTACCTGGATGCTTAGCTACGATGAGGGCTAAGCTGAATAAACAAATTTATTCCTAAATTGTTGATACAGAACCATGAAGGTATTTTATGCCCTTGTCTTACTAGCTGTTGTTTCATCCAAACTTTTAGCTCAGGATGTACAGCTCCTTACAGTTGACCAGCTGAATAAAAGGTTGGAAAACGGTAAGGATACAGTTTATATGGTGAATCTTTGGGCTACCTGGTGTATTCCCTGTGTGAAAGAGCTGCCTTCGTTTGAAAAGCTTAAAAAGACCTACTATAACGCGCCATTGAAAGTGCTTTTAATAAGCCTTGATTTTAAATCAAAGCTGGAATCAGAAGTAAAACCTTTTTTAAGGAAGATGAAACTGGCTAATGAAGTATTCGTATTGAATGAAAGAGACCAGCAGGTGTACATTGAAAAAGTTGATAAAAATTGGTCGGGCACCATACCGGCCACACTGGTTGTGAATAGGGCCAGGAACCGCAGACAATTATTTCCAAAGGAATTGACATATACTGAATTAATAAATATTTACAATATCAATAAATAAAGGGTATGAAAAATTTAATCACGATGGCATTAATGGCGCTCTGCCTGCATGCTGCAGCTCAAACCAAAGGATACCAGCCCGGTAGCGTGGTTCCTGAGCTTAGTTTAAAGAATGTCGATAATAAAATGGTGTCTTTCAAAGATTACAAAGATGCCAGGGGGTATATTGTTGTTTTTACCTGCAACACCTGTCCCGTTTCACAGGCCTATGAAGAGAGACTGATCAAATTGCATAAGGACTATGCTGCTAAGGGGTTCCCGGTAATTGCCATTAATCCAAATGACCCTGAAGTGTCAGGTGGTGATGATTTTAAACTCATGCAGGAACGTGCTAAATCTAAAGGATTTCCGTTTGCTTACCTGTTTGATCCCGGTCAGACCGTCACACGTCAGTTTGGTGCTGAACGTACGCCGCATGTATATCTTCTGAGCAAAGATAGTGATGCGATAAAGGTGGAATATATTGGGGCTATAGACAATGATCCGGAGAATACAGGCACTGAACGCAAAGCATTTTTAGAAGATGCGCTTAAAGCGTTGCTTTCAGGAAATAAACCTGTGGTTACGTTTACCAAAGCTGTTGGTTGCGGGGTAAAATTTAAAGGCTAGCTTTTGTGATGGAATAACTCATTTATAAGTAGTATTTTAGGAATTCCCCTTAAATCCAGAAATTACTGCTCAAAAATGAATCATCTAAAGTCTTTGTTAACAGGAATTGTACTCATGTTTTCTGTTTCTGCAATCAGCCAGCCAGCTATTTATGTAAATCATGTTGCCTATGATACGAAAAGTCCTAAAAGGGCAGTGGTGCGTTTCGACCAGCCGGTAAAAGGCATTTTAAAATTTAGTGTGGTCAATATAGGAACAAAAAAGATTGAGTTTTCAGGAAACTTGAAGAGCCTGGGAACTATTGAAGAATGGACACCCGGAAAACATTATTATTCCGCTGATTTTACTTCATTTCTCAAAGCCGGCAAATACAAGGTCAGCATCAATTACGCCGATAAAAACATCAGTTCTGAAGAATTTAGGATCGGAGAAAATGCTTTGGCAAACAGTACGCTTGGTGCTATAGTTCATTATTATAATAAACAAAGGGCAAATACGCCACAGGAACTGGAGGGTGATGCCCATATGCTGCTTTATGGGAGTGAGCAGCGTGTAGACATCAGGGGTGGATGGGCAGATGCCTCTGGTGACATCAGTAAATATTTTTCTCATTTGGCCTACGCCAATTTCATGTCGCCTCAGCAGATTCCGAACGTGGTATGGTCTATGGCAAATACATATGAAAGTATTCCAGGCACACTTGAGCGGCTGGGTATTAAGGATTCGCTGGCCAGCGAGGGCTTATGGGGTGCAGATTATATCATGCGTTCATTGTCCAAAGAGGATTATTTTTACATGACAGTTTTCAGTTATTTTAAACCGGATATCAGTGCAAGACGAATAGTAGGTCTGGAAGCTGACAGTAAAACAACTTCCGATTACCAGTGTGCATTCAGAGAGGGGGGAGGAATGGGTATTGCGGCACTTGCACGTATATCAGGCTGGAAACGGGATGGTGAGTTCAGTTCAGCCCAATATCTGGCTGCGGCAAAAAGGGCCTATGCACATTTGGTGGTCAACAACACGAAATACACAGACGATGGCAAGGAGAACATCATTGATGATTATTGCGCACTGATGGCCGCTACTGAACTTTGGATAATAACCGATAGCGCTTATTATGGCGATGAGGCAAGAAAACGGGCGGATAATCTAAAAAAAAGGATGACCCCAAAGGGTTATTTTCTGGCAGATGATAAAGACCGCCCGTTTTGGCATGCTGCCGATGCCGGATTACCGGTTATTGCATTGTGCAGGTACCTGACAAAAGAAACAGATAGAAGTAGAAGGGACGGGACTATGGCGGTTATTAAAAAGGCGCTGGACTATAATCTCAGCGTTACGGCTGAAGTCAGTAACCCGTTCGGTTATGCCAGACAAACTTTCAAATACCAGGGAAAAATTAAGAATGGGTTTTTTATTCCTCACGAAAACGAGACTGGATGGTGGTGGCAGGGAGAAAATGCCAGATTAGCTTCTTTGGCCGCTGCGGCCATTGTTGGCGGTCGTTTGGTCTATCCCTCAGACAACGTCTGGGGTGTTAAGGATTCACTTGCCGGATACGCCCAGCAGCAGATGTCCTGGATATTGGGATCTAACCCCTACAATGTTTGCTTTATGTATGAATTTGGTAAAAACAACGTGCCTTATATGAAAGCGCTGTTTGGTCATGGTTCACAAAGGGGCGGTATTTCAAATGGGATTACAGGAAAGAAAGAAAATGGTGATGGAGGCGGGATAGATTATAAAATAGAAGACAACGGCAATGAATGGCGCTGGACAGAGCAATGGATTCCTCATTCCGCATGGTTTCTGCAGGCCCTAACTGCTATAACCGAAAACCCAAAGAAATGACGGGGCTGATTTAATCTGAAAACGCATAAATCTCTTATCAAACTGAGAATAAATATTTTTTGTAATTAAATATTTCCTATTTTAGTTATATATTCCTAAATTTTCCGCTCCAAAGGTAAAGCCAAAATGGCTAAGATTTTGATAATCAAATATTAAAGTAGAAAAAATCCTGATATGAGAGTTTTTTATGTGGTTCTGATCCTATGTTTTGCTCCTTTTCTGCAATCGAATGCCCAATCTGGAAAGAAGAAAATCAAACTATTTGATGGCAGGAGTTTTAAGGGCTGGGAAGGTGATACGGTTAAAACCTGGCGCATCCGGGAAGGTGCCATAATGGGCGGCTCGCTGACAGAAATGGTTCCACATAATCAATTCATAAAGACTACAGGAACCTATTCGAATTATCACCTCAGGCTTAAATTTAAACTTACCGGTACTGAAGGTTTTGTAAACGGAGGGGTTCAGTTTCACAGTCAGCGCATTGCAAAGCCTGACTTTGAAATGGTGGGTTATCAGGCTGATATCGGTGACGGTTTTTGGGCTTCTCTTTACGACGAGTCAAGGCGTGATAAATTGCTGGCCATAGCAGATCCTGAAAAGGTAAAAAAATTACTCCGCCGCAACGAATGGAACAGTTATGAGGTGCGTTCTGAAGGACGCCGCATACAGATATTTTTGAACGGGGAACAAACCGTAGATTATACGGAGCCAGACACAGCGATTCCGCAGTCCGGGCATATCGCATTTCAGCTTCACGGCGGTGGGAAAACAGAAGTGTTCTACAAGGATATCATTCTGGAAAAATTGCCCTGAATAATTTAATGATCTTACAATAATAACCAAATACACACAAATGATGAATTTATACCGTTTAATGATCACACTGCTCATCGCAGTTGTTTTAACACCCAAAAGCTATGCTTCGGGAGAAATTACAAAACATAAACTCAGAGACACGGTCAAGTATGACCGTCAATATACCCTGGAGACTACCATGCTGGGTTATATAGGTTCTGATGGCAAACGCAATCCTACGCTTAAAGCAAGTAAAGGAGAATTGGTACGCATTAAAATTGTAAATGCGGAACTGATGACCCATGACATCGCCCTGGAAAAGAAAGCGATCAAAAGTAAAGTACTGGTTGAAAAAGGAGATACTTCCAGTATTGTTTTCAGAGCAACCGCCAATGACATTTATTATTGCTCTATACCGGGTCACAGGGCTGCGGGGATGGTAGGCAAGATTGAGGTAGTGCAGGGGCCGATTAAAAAAGCAGCCACCATAGCTGGTATTTTGCCTAAAAAAGCAGGGAAAGTATTGAATTTGAGTTTTGAGAACGGCACACTGAAGGACTGGAAAGCGACCGGTGATGCTTTTGCCAGCCCCCTTGTTGGTGCAGATGCCTCTTCTATTTACGAAAATGACCAGCGTCCCGGTTTAACCGGTAAATATTTCATCAGCAGCGGTGGGACAAAAAATTATAAGAAAACCGGAACCCTTATTTCTGTTCCATTTACAGTTACGCATCCTTTTGCCTCATTTAAAGTATCCGGAGGTGCTTTGCAGGATACCCGTGTAGAAATTGTGCGTGCGGATAATAACAAAGTGATTTTCCAGATCACCGGATCCGGACGCTCTAATCTTCAGCCTGTAGTGGTTGACCTTAAGGGTCAGCTCAATAAGCAGATCTTTATCCGTATTATAGACAAGGAAACGGGGATTTCCCAGATTCCTTATATAGGAGATGACAAATTTTCCCACATTAATTTTGACGATTTTGAGTTCTATGCAAAGCGGCCAAATTTCCCTAACGAGCTTAAACCAAGTGACATCATCATTCTTCCTCCTTTAGATCCCGTGATCAATGCGGGTCTGTCGGGTGAAAAAGCTGCGGTAGCCATGACGCCTAAAAAGGGATTTACGGTGAAACTAGCCGCTGCCGAGCCTGATATAGTAAGACCTATCAGTTTCACAATAGATGCCCGTGGAAGGCTTTGGGTAGTCGAAGCCCATACTTATCCTGTTCGTGCGCCGGAAGGCCAGGGCAAAGACAGGGTGCTGATCATGGAAGACACTGATGGCGATGGTAAGCTGGACAAAAGAACTGTTTTTGCTGAGAACCTAAATCTGGTAAGTGCGATTGAAGTAGGAATGGGCGGTGTCTGGCTGGGTGCTGCACCTAACTTATTATTCATACCAATTGATCCGAAAACAGATAAACCTGCAGGTCCTCCACAGATTGTTCTGGATGGCTGGGGCTACCAGGATACACATGAAATGCTCAACAACCTGAGATGGGGCCCTGATGGCTGGCTGTATGGTACGCATGGGGTATTTACACAATCAAATGTAGGCGCGCCTGGAGCGACTGATGCACAAAGGGTTAAGCTCAATGGCGGTGTTTGGCGCTATCATCCGACCAAAAAGAAATTTGAACTTTTTGCTGAGGGAACCAGTAATCCCTGGGGTATAGATTTTAACGATTACGGACAGGCTTTTGTTACCGTATGTGTGATCCCGCATATGTTCCATGTGATCCAGGGAGCCAGGTATCTTCGTCAGGCAGGAAATCATTTTAATCCGTACACATACGATGATATCAAGCAAATTGGTGACCACGTACACTGGATCGGCGACCGTGGCCCGCATGCGGGAAACTTCAGGTCAAATTCCAAAGGCGGTGGTCATGCCCATGCCGGTGCGATGATCTACCTGGGTAGTGAAAACTGGCCTGCTGAATACCGTAATAACATCTTTATGAACAATATCCATGGCAGCAGGGTCAATATGGACATCCTTAAAAGAAGCGGTTCTGGCTTTGTGGCCAGTCACGGGCAGGATTTCCTGCTGACCAATGACTCCTGGTCTCAATGGCTCAATCTTAAATATGACCAGAACGGTTCGGTGTTTGCTATTGACTGGTATGATAAGAACCAATGCCATAGTCCAAATCCTGATGTTCATCAGAAGACAATGGGCCGGATCTTTAAGATCAGTCACGAAACCGATAAATGGGTTAAGGTAGACCTTTATAAAGCTACTGATCAGGAACTGGTGAATTACCAGCTCAATAAAAATGAATGGTATGTAAGACAGGCACGCCAGATTCTGCAGGAACGTGGTCCAAATGAAAAAGTACACAAAGCGCTAAAAGAAATATTGATCAATAATCCGGATCCAACCAGAAAATTGCGTGCGCTCTGGACGCTTCATGTGACCAGGGGTCTTGAAGAAAAAGATCTTCTGGACTTACTGGGTAATGAAAATGAGTATGTAAGAGGCTGGGCCATTCAGATTCTCGCAGAAGATGAAAACCCATCTGATGCGGCACTTCAGCGCTTTGCAGAGCTGGCCGTTTCCGACAAGTCACAACTGGTCAGGTTGTACCTGACTTCTGCGCTTGAGCGCACTGATCCGGCCAAAAGATGGAAGGTCATCGAAGGATTAGTTCAGCATACAGAAGATAAAGACGATCATAACTTGCCATTGATGTACTGGTATGCGCTGGAGCCAATGGTGAAAACAGATATGAACAAGGCACTGGAAATTGCGATGAAGGCTAAGACACCAAAGATCCTGCAATATACTACACAGCGGATAGCTGCGATTAACACTCCGGAATCTAAAAAAACACTTCAGGAGTTAAACCAGAAACTGGATAAGATGGGTGACCATCATCAGTACCATGACATCCATCAGGTCATAGAAAAAGCATTGATGAAAAATAGTAAGTAAAAAAAGAAAGGGTGATATCCATCCGGATATCACCCTTTTCTAACCAAATATAAACCTGTATGAACGGGTTGATATGCAAACATAGGGATTTTCATCCAATTAGTGTGAATATGACACTAAGTAATTTGTTAAAAAGTGTTAATTTTTATTTTCCGATAAATTAATTGATGTTAATTGTTGTTTTTTAGTTAAAAATCAGATGAAACGAGAAAAAAAATGAATCTATTTTATTTTTCTTCAAAAATTCATTTTAAAATGATGGGTTATAAATGTTTTGATGACATTTATAACTCATTTTTATTAAATATCAGTACTGACGAGGTGTTTTGAACCGGCGTATTCAGATGGAGTCATTCCGAACTGCTTGACAAAACATCTTCCAAACTGTGCCTGGGAACTAAATCCTGTCAGGGAAGCGATCTTAAAGATCTTATAATTTCCTTCAACTAATAATTCGGCGGCCCTTTTTAATCTGGTAATGTTGATCAGTTCATGCGGCGAAAGATTGGAGATCGCTTTTATCTTCCGGTATAGTGTTGGCCGGCTCATATTCATAATATCGGCCAGCTGATCTACATCCAGAGATTTGTTATCGATATTTTTGTTGATGGCTTCATTTAGTTTCTCCAAAAAGGCCTCGTCTGCCTTATTATAGGCCATACTTTTAATATGTACCAGCGGCGAACTGGCAAAATAGTTCTTGATCTTGTCGCGGCTTGCCAGCAGGTTAGAAATCTGAGTCAGCAAATGATCCGGAGAAAAAGGTTTTTCCAGATAAGCATCGGCACCTACTTCCAGACCTTCTATTTTTGACTGCAGCGTGTTTTTAGCCGTCAGCAGAATAATTGGGATATGTGTATATTCCAGGTTGTCTTTCACCGCTTTGCACAGCTCATAGCCATCCATAACAGGCATCATGATATCGCTGATGATTAAATGAATGCTCCTGTCCTTTAATATATCCAGGGCTTCTTTGCCATTAACTGCCTGGATCACATGAAAATCTGTAACAAGTTTACCTGCAATAAATTCCCTGATATCCTGATTGTCCTCTACCAGAAGAATTACCGGAGACACCAGATTTCCATTTTGCTGGATAAGTTCCTTTGTTACCTGTTCGTCCGCAGTGTCGTCTGTCAGTTTAAATTCCCGCTCATGATGCTTGGGCAGGGTGAGGGTGAAAGTATTCCAGTGTCCATTTTCATTACTTACCTGTAAAGTACCTTCATGAAGTTCTGCCAGTGATTTTGCCAGAGGCAATCCTATGCCTGTTCCTTTTTGATCTTTATTACTCTCCATTCTGTAAAATGGTTCAAAGATCTTTTTGTGCAGGCCGGGGGGGATCAGATTTCCATCACTTCTTACTATTATGATGAATGAGTCTTCCTGGGTAATTAGTGCTATTGATATTTTTCCGCTCGCATATTTAACTGCATTGTCAACGAGATTACTCAGGATTTTGTTTAGTGCTTCAGGATCAGCATAGGCGTAAAGCGGATGATCCGGTAAACTCATGCTCAGCTCAAGTCGTTTTTGTTCTGTCGCAGCCTTGTACCTAAGGCAATTTTCTTCAAGCAATTGGCTGATGCTGATGTTTACAAAGTTAAGGTTAAAACCTTTGACCTCGGTTCTTCTAAAGTCGAGCAGCTGATCGGTCAGTTCTATTAGCCGGTTGGTGTTCTTTTTCATGATCACCAGGTTGTCTTTAATTGAGGGGATTACTTCAGATCTCTTGATCACCTCTTCCAGGGGACCTTTGATTAAGGTCAGCGGGGTTCTGATCTCATGGGTGACATAAGTGAAAAATTCAATTTTTGCGTGGTACAGCTCTTTCTCTTTTTTGGATTCCCACAATTCAATTTTACGTTTATTCTTGGTGTTTATTCGCTGGTGATAGTACCGGATGGCATAATATATTGCTATCGCAGCCATTAATGCATAGCAAAAAAATGCCAGCGGGCTGGCCCATAACGGGGGATCAATGATTATTTTAAGCTCAGTGACCTGATCATTCCAAATTCCGCTGCTGTTTGCGGCCTTCAGTTTAAAGGTATATGTGCCGGGAGACAGATTGGTGAAATATACCTTCCTGTTGGTTTTTAGGTAGGTCCAGTTTCGGTCAAGACCATCCATTTTGAAAGTATACTCTGTCATTTCAGGCGCGGTGAACCCCAATGCGGCAAAATCTATGCTGAAGGTGGCCTGATCGTGCTCTAGTTCAATTTCATGGGTAAAATTAATGGAACGTGTGAGCGGGGAGTTTTTCTGGCCGATCTCCAATTCCTTATTGTACACCTGGAAACCGGTAATGTAAACGGGAGAGACAAAACCGTTTTGCATAAACTGGTCAGGCAAAAAGCTGATCAATCCTTTAACACTTCCAAAATACATTCTTCCCTCAGGGTCTTTAAATGCGGAACTGTAATTGAACTGATCGCTGAGCAGTCCGTTTGCTCTTGTATAGGATTTTATCTTCTTTGTTGTGGGATTAAAGTTAAACAAGCCTCTCGAAGTACTTATCCACAGCGTGTTCTTTTGGTCTTCCAAAACTTTATAAAATACATTACTTAAAAAGCCGTTTTTTGTGCCGTACCTGCTGAAGTTATTATCCTTGTTGTTAAGCTCGTTAAGCCCGTTCTCTGTAGATACCCACAAAACACCTCTGCTGTCTTTGTAAACATTATTTATGGCATTACTGCTCAAACTCTTCCTGTTGTTTTCTTCGTGTTTATAATAACCTGATGCCTGGCTTTCGGGATTATAGAAATATAACCCATCTCTTAAAGTACCTGCCCAGACCGTTCCCCGGTCATCTTCTATTAAGCTTGAATAATGCAGGTTTCCAGGCACTTCGTTGAGTAGTGTAAAATCATCACCAGACCTGTTGTAGCGATAGAGCCCGAAAGACGTGCCAACCAAAATTTCCCCGGACCGGGTTTTGAGCAGGGATTCTATAAAATTACTTTTTAAATCATTAGGAGCCTGCCCGGCGCGGTAATGTCTGACCACTTTAGCACTATTGAGGTCCATTACATCAAGACCCTGTTCGAAAGTGCCGATCCAGAGCTCGTCATCTGTGGCAAGCAGACCATGGATATTTGTGTGCGCGATGCTGGTCTTCTCACCAGTAGGCTTAAACCGGTCAAAGTCTCCCGTTTTCGGGTTCAGCTTATTAAGACCTCCATCCTCGGTGCCGATCCATATATTGCCTTTGTTGTCATTGCAGATTTCCCTGACAGCATTTCCGCTTAAACCATTGCCGTTGCCCTGGGCAAAGAACTTATTAAATGAGGTATATTGTTTAGGGTAGTAGTTTATGCCCCCAAAATAAGTCCCCGCCCATATACCCCCTTCCTTATCTTTGCTTAGTGTATAAACTGCATTATCTGAGATGGAGTAAGGGTCATTGAATTTATTTCGAAGGTTGTTGAACTTACCTGTTTTTAGGTTGTAAATAAATAATCCGGATTCTGTGGCCATCCAGTATTCATCATTTCCCTGATCTATAAAATCTCTCGCATATATGGCGGTCTGGTCGGTATTTCTGGTGAGCAGGTCTCTATAGCTAAAAGTTTTGAGATCAAATATTTTGATACCCTGATTGGAAGTTCCTATAAAAAAGAAACCTTTGCCGGTATCGTATATCTTCTCTATCCAGGCGGATATAGTAGGTTTTGATTTGTAAAACACATTATAACTTTCAAATGTATTTTTTTTCGGATCATATTTTTGAATAAATCCATCAGTCGTCGACAGCCATATATTGCCATCTGCGGCAATGCTTAGAGAAGTCGCTGCCGGATGAAGCCTTTGGTCAAAAGTAAGCTGTTTTTTTGTTTGCTCATTGTACATGCAAAAGGTCAGTCCCGCGATATACCATAAGTTTCCGCTGCTGTCAATTCTGATATCCCGGATGTCCTTATTCTTTGTGGGCACAATAAGACTAAAACTTTCATTTAACGGGTTGTATTTATATAAACCCAGGAGCGTACCGGCCCAAATGTTCTGATCTTTATCTTCATACAGACTGTGAATAAAATTGTTGCCTATGGTCTGAGGATTGTCCGGATCATTTCTGAAAATTTTAAAAGTATAGCCGTCGAATCTGTTTAAGCCATCTTTAGTGCCAAACCACAGAAATCCTTTTTTGTCCTGTAAACTACAGATCACAGAATTATAGGACAGTCCATGTTCAACCTGGTAATGTCTGAAAGTATAAGACTGTCCAAATGCGGCAACTGCCACACCTGTCAATATGGATAATGTCAATAAAAATTTGTTCAATGCTATTCTATATTGGGTTGTAATAAAGATAGGCTGAAATGAGGCATAAAAGAAGATGATTTCCGGATTTCTGTATTTAAGACGCCAATTGAGACAAAATGAACAACATTTGATCTGTAAGATCAAATGTTAATTGGTCAATTAGCAATACAATTATTCCCCTAAAGATTGATTGTGCTAACCAAAATATAAACGAGCATGAAAAAAAAATTACACTTGAGCAAAGCGTTAAAGCTCTGCTTTATTCTAAGTTTATTGTTTGTCCTCTGTTGCCAGGCAGCCTTTGCCCAAAGCAATATCACGGGAACAGTCTCTGATAAATCAGGGCCATTGATAGGTGTAGGTGTGCAGGTAAAGGGCGGATCTGCATCTACAGTCACTGATGGGAAAGGTGCTTATACCATTTCCGCACCAGGTACTTCCGGAACAGTACTGGTGTTTAGCTATATCGGGTATAACACACAGGAAGTTACGGTCAATAACAGATCAGTAGTAAATGTAACACTGGTTGAATCGGCCTCGGATCTGAATGAAGTTGTTGTGGTTGGTTATGGCACGCAGCTGAAGAAGGATCTGACCGGAGCAGTGTCGATAGTTAGGGCTAAGGACATCCAAAAGCGTCAGTCAACAACCGTTGCTGAGGCCTTGCAGGGTCAGGCCACAGGTATTAAGGTTCGCGGTGGCGGTAGCCCCGGTTCTGAGGCACAGATTCAAATCAGGGGTTTAAAAAACCTGTCAAACACCAATCCATTGTACGTTATTGATGGATTGATCACAAGTGCTAATCGGGATTTTAATCCTGGTGATATTGAATCTGTTCAAATTTTAAAAGATGCTTCTGCTGCAGCTATCTATGGATCCCGCGCGGCTAGTGGTGTGATCATCATTACCACAAAAAAAGGAAAGAACGGGCCTATGAAAGTTGATTTTTCAGGTAAATCAGGAATTCAAACCATCCCGCGTTACGACCTGGCGGAAACTGAAGAGTTTGCGCGTTTAAATTTTATGGCTTATGACAATGCCGTGGTTAAGCGTCAGGATCTGCAACTGGAAAATAACACGGACTGGCAGGATGTGGCTTTTCAAACAGGCAACATTCAGGATTATAACGCTAATTTTTCCGGAGGCAGCGATGCCGGCAATTATTTTGTATCTGCCGGTTATTTCCAAAATAAAGGTACAGTGATCAGTACCGATTTCAACCGTTTCAACTTCAGGGTAAATACGCAGGGCCGTAAGGGCATATTTACCATTGGAGAGAACCTTGCCATAAGCAAAGCCAAGGTTGATGAGATGTCGGGCAACCCTATTGTAGATGTGATACGTTTGTTGCCTACCATCCCAGTATATGATCCAAGCAATCCGGCAGGTGGCTACGGCTATGGCAGTGAAGCAAGAGGACGTACTTTTGGCACTAACCCGCGGGCAATTGCCGACCTGGAAGACCGTACCAATGAGAACCTTCGCCTCCGTGGAAACTTATTCTCTGAACTCCAGTTTCTTCCATTTTTATATTACAGGCTAAACCTTGGTATTGAAACCAGTAATGATCATTATAAGTATTTAAGGAAAGTGGGTAACTGGACACTAAATCAGCCATTCGATCCTTCGATAGCAAATGAGAACAGGGCAGAATTCACTTCAGGACTCATAGAAAATACCTTAAACTTTAATAAAACCTTTGGGAAGCATATTGTAACAGCTGTGGGAGGGCAATCTTACCAGCGTACCAACTATGCGCGAATATCGGGTACTAAGCGTAATGTACTGGTTAACAGAGGGCATTATTATGATGTGTTGGACCAGGGTAACGAATCACAGACTGGTGGTTTAAGGCTGCGCACCGATCTGATATCGTATTTCGGCCGGATTGAGTATAGTTATGACGACAGGTATTTATTTAATGCGGTGATCCGTACTGATGGCTCGTCTAAATTCGGACCTGATTATAAATTTGGGACCTATCCTTCTGTATCTGCCGCATGGCGGATTAGTAAGGAAGACTTCTTTAAGGTATCCTGGATCAACGATCTGAAGCTTCGCGCAAGCTATGGTACTTTAGGAAGTAATAACATTGACGAGTATGAATACCGTTCGGTGATCAATACTTTTTCAACCGTAGTTTTCGGCCCCGATCAAACCATACAACAAGGTGCGACGCAAGTCCAGCTAACCAACGACAATCTGCGCTGGGAAAAGCTGATTCAACAGAACTATGGCTTTGATGCTTCATTTTTGGATAGTAAGCTGACTTTAACCGCTGAGTATTTTAATGCGCGGACTAAAGACGTACTTTCTATACCCCCAATCTCGATTTTTACAGGTAATGATGGCGGCAACCCACGTGTTAACGCGATAACATTGAGTAACAAGGGTTATGAGTTTACGATAAATTACCGTGAAGACAAAACCGCATTTAAATATAACGGTAGTTTTAACTTCACCAGGCTTTCTAATAAAGTACTCAATTTGGGCTATAACAAGAAAAACCTGTATATCGGCAATACGGTTACTGCTTTAAATGAGCCAATTGGAATGTGGTATGTATTACAGACCGATGGTTTATTCCAAAACCAGGCAGAAATAGACAATTATAAAAATGCCGCAGGTAAAGTGATACAGGGGGGATCGAAACCAGGAGACATCAGGTTTAAGGACAATAACGGGGACGGGCAGATCACCAATGACGATAAAACGGTTGTGGGCAGCCCATGGCCGAAATTTGAAATGGGACTTAACCTTAATGCTTCCTATCATGGTTTTGAATTGTCTATGGATTGGTTCGCATCTATTGGCTCAACGGTGTTCAATGGTCCGCGTAGCGTAATAGAGCGGTTTGACGACAACTCCAATTATCCTGCAGGTATACAGCCCTGGACACCGGAAAACCCCAACACCAAAACACCGAGGGCATTTTATGGATCAACCCTAAACTCCAGAGGCGATACCGACCGGTGGCTGGAAAGCGGAAGCTTTGCACGGATGAAATACATAGGCTTATCTTATAACCTGCCGGCCCTGCTGGCAAAAAAAGTTGGCTTCTCAAATGCGCAAATCACTGTTTCAGCCCAAAACCTGATCACCATAACTAAATATACCGGGCTTGATCCTGAATTCAGTAACATCAGCATATATGAGAAAGGTTATGATTTCGGTGCTTTCCCGAATGTGAGAACTGTATCCCTTGGTTTAAATTTTGGATTTTAGAAAAAGACATTATGAAAAATATTTTAAAGATGACGTTGTTGCTGTTTTTATGCATCAATATATCCTGTAAAAAAGACTTGCTGGATCAGCAAACTCCAAACACGCTTCCGACTGACGAGTTCTGGAAAACCGAAGACGACGCGCAGAAAGGCGTAAATGCAATCTATCACATGTTTTACCAGACAGGAGGTTTCTCCAGATGGATGAACTTCAGACTGGACCTTACTTCTGATGAAGGGTTTAGTAACAGCCCCTGGGTTGAGCTGGCAGACTGGACACGTTTTCAATACATCAACTATAACTTTTGGGAGGGCAACGTGAATACTTTCCGTGACATTTACAAGGCGGTATTCAGGTGTAACCAGGTGATCAACTACGTGCCTGATATCCCTTTTGCCGATGCAGCCAAAAAGGACCAGATTATTGCTCAGGCTAAATTTTTGAGGGCCTTCTGGTATTACTATGCGGTTGTGCTGTATGACAATGTGGCGATTGTAGAAAAGCCTTTAACACCTGAAGACTATCCCGCGTTATCCACACCTGAACAAACCTGGGCATTTATTGTAAAGGATTTAACAGAAGCTTCGGCGATATTGCCGCCGCAATATACCGGAGTGGAGATTGGACGTCCTACAAAAGGCGCAGCACAGGCGCTGCTTGCTAAGGCATACATGCAGCAACGGAAATGGAACGATGCAAAAACTGCGTTGGATTACCTGGTTACCGGAGCGGGAAAATCAAACTACGACCTGGTAGATTTTAAAGAAAACTTTCGCGCTACCCAGGAAAACAATAAAGAATCTGTTTTTGAAATCCAGTATTCTGATGCGAATAAAACAGGAGAAGGCGATGGTCCGGGCTCTGCGATGGGCAGTAACCGTGCGCAATTTTTCGCACCACGGAGCATAGGATGGTCTGACGGTCAGGCAAGATACTGGCTGGTTAATGAATTTAAAAAGGAAAAAACAGTTGGTGGTGCAATTGATCCAAGGTTACGTTACAGCTTATTTTATCCTGCTTTAGAAGCTGATTTTGGAGACAAAATTTACGGCAGAAGCTGGCAGTGGAATGCTGATGAGGCCTGGTTTAAAAAAGGATCACGTGACTACTATCGTGACAACGAGGATTATTTTAACCAGGTTAATTTCAGGGTTATCCGTTATGCTGACGTGCTTTTAATGTACGCTGAGACTTTAAATGAGTTAAATCAAACTGCCGATGCTTACCAATATGTGAATAGGGTTAGGCAAAGGTCTAACCTGGCGCCATTGGCTACTGCTTATCCAGGTATTGGAACCAACAAAACGCTTTTCGCAGAACGTTTGAAGATGGAGAGGGCACTTGAACTCTGTGGAGAGGGCGTACGCTGGCCAGACTTAAAACGCTGGGGCGATCTGGATACCCAGGCTGGCGTGGATAAAGTTACTTTACGCGATCCCGACTTCAGAAACTTTGTAGTGGGAAAACATATCCGTTTACCATTACCGCAAGCTGAAGTTGAAAACAACACCAATATCAAGCAAAATGATTTTTACTAATATTTAATAAGCCGCTATGCTGATCAGAACAGTAACATTTATCCTTTTATTACAAGCCGCTGCCGGTTGCAGCAAGAGCCAGAAGAAAGCCGATCCAAATGACGACAAACCCGCTCCTGTTGTAACCACATTTAAAAACCCGCTGCTCAGCAGCGGGCCTGATCCATGGGTGATCCAAAAGGATGGGTTTTACTACTACATGAACACCCAGGGCAACAGGATTTCGATTTATAAAACGAAGACCCTGTCGCAGCTGGACAGGGCAGAGATTAAAGTCGTCTACAATGCGCCAGCTTCCGGAGCGGATTCTAAAAACATTTGGGCGCCTGAACTGCATTTTTTAAACAGCAAATGGTATATTTATTACACTGCCGGGTCGTCAGGCGATCTGTCGACCCAGCGTATGTTTGTCCTCGAAAACAGTGATGCTGATCCTACGAAAGGAACATGGGTGGTAAAGGGACAGATTAAAGACAATGCGGCCGATTTTTTTGCAATTGACGCTACCGTATTTTCTAAGGACAGCAAAAATTATATCATCTGGAGCGGGCATATTTCGGCGACTGACAATACGCAGCGCCTTTATATCTCTACACTTGCGGATGAGCCCTGGAAAATGGCAAGCCCGAGAGCGCAGATATCTGTTCCCCAGTATGACTGGGAGAAGATAGGAACACCAGATGTTAATGAAGGACCGGAAATACTGATGAACAAAAAAGGAAATGTTTTTTTAATCTTTTCAGCTAGTGGCTGCTGGACCGACGACTATTCGCTTGGGATGGTAAGTTTAAAGGAGAATGGCGATCCGATGAAGCCTGCAGACTGGACTAAATCTGCTCAGCCTGTCTTTACCAAGAAGCCGGAAAATGGGGCCTACGGGCCTGGCCATAATGGCTTTTTCAAGTCGCCTGACGGCACAGAAGACTGGATCATTTACCATGCAAATCCCCGCGCTGGCCTTGCATGCAGTAATGACCGGAGTCCGAGAATGCAAAAGTTTAGCTGGAATACCGACGGGACTCCAAATTTTGGCGAACCCGTTATGATAGATGCTGTCCTACTTAAACCCTCAGGTGAATGAAAATTTTAGCACACTTATACGTCGCCAGCACTGTTTGTCTGGCGCTATTATCCGGTAATTTTGAACCCGGTCCCATTGCCCTTGCTGATCCCACGATATTTCTGGACAATGGGACTTATTATTTATATGGGACAAGCAGTGACAGGGGATTTGAAGTTTACCAGTCAGCAGACCTGAAGAACTGGAAGGGCCCCGTTGGCAAGAACAACGGTTTTGCTTTGTCGAAAGGAGAGTCTTTCGGCACTAAAGGTTTCTGGGCGCCACAGGTTTTTAAACATAACAATGCTTACTACATGGCTTATACCGCCGACGAACAAATTGCGATCGCAAAGAGTGACAGTCCTCTGGGGCCATTTAAGCAGAAACAGCTGAAAGCGCTGTCGGGGATTGGGAAGCAGATTGATCCTTTTGTTTTTTTTGACCCTAATGGTAAAATATATCTGTATCATGTAAAACTGAAAGAAGGCAACAGGATCTATGTTTCAGAAATGAAATCTGACCTGTCTGATGTCATTCAGGAAACCGCCACGGAATGTATCAATGGGACTCTGGCATGGGAGAATACCGAAAAAACAGAATGGCCAGTTACAGAAGGACCCACTGTGATCAAACATGATGGGCTTTACTACCTGATCTACTCTGCCAATGATTTTCGCAGTAAGGATTATGCGGTCGGCTATGCAACAGCCCGGTCACCGGTGGGACCCTGGAAGAAATACAGTGGCGGCCCCATCATCAGCAGGGAAAAGTTAAAGTACAATGGCACAGGGCATGGGGATCTGTTTAAAGATAAGTCGGGGAATTACCGATATGTGATGCACACACACTATTCTTCGTCAAAAGTGTCGCCGAGATCGACAGGACTGATTGATGTAAAATTTATAAAAAAAGATAAGGAAGAAGAAGTTTTAACAGCTGATGAAACAAGTTTTAAACTCTTATATCCAGTATCTTCAGAAGAAAACACCAATAATAAATTATAATTACAAAAAGAACAATTGAGATGAGAAACCTAAAAATCTATTACCTGGCATTGTTCCTGTTTGGTCTCGCCTTACAGGCATGTGTGCAAAAACCGGATGGGCAAACCACCGCCGAAGATCAAAAACCACGCGATATATGGACAGTTGAACAAGCCAATAAATGGTATGAACAATGGGGCTGGCTTCGGGGCAGTGATTTTATCCCGAGCACAGCCATCAACCAGCTCGAAATGTGGCAGAAGGAAACTTTTGATCCAGCGACAATTGACAGGGAACTGGGCTACGCAGAAGGTATAGGCATGAATTCTATGCGGGTGTACCTGCATCATGCCGCCTGGCAGCAGGACAAAGAGGGCTTTAAAGACAGAATGAAGGAATATCTGGGCATCGCCGACAAACACCACATTTCAACCTTATTCGTATTATTTGATGATTGCTGGAACCCAACCTATAAAACAGGGAAACAGCCGGAGCCAAAAACAGGCATTCACAATTCCGGCTGGATCAGGGATCCGGGAGACCTGTATCATCAGGACTCTACGCTTGTTGATACCCTTGAGGCCTACACAAAAGATGTGCTGACCACTTTCAAGGATGATAAACGCATCGTCCTTTGGGACCTCTACAATGAGCCTGGAAATTCAGACTATGGAAACAAAAGTATGGATCTGCTCAAAAGAGTATTTGAATGGGGCAGAACGGTAAACCCTAGTCAGCCGCTTTCTGTTGGAGTTTGGAAACTTGCCCTGAAGGAACTTTCAGATTATCAGATCCAGAATTCTGATGTAACCACCTACCACAACTATGGCGATGTAAAAGATCACGAAAAGTGGATTGATACCTTAAGGAGCGTGTCCAAACGCCCGCTGATCTGTACCGAATATATGGCCAGAACTAGAGGCAGTCTGTTCAGCAATATTATGCCAATTCTGAAAAAAGAAAATATCGGTGCCTACAACTGGGGATTGGTTGCAGGAAAAACCAATACGATCTATGCCTGGAATAACCCTATGCCTAATGGGGGAGAACCTAAGCCCTGGTTCCATGATATTTTCAGAAAGGACGGAACACCGTACAGACAGGTTGAAGTAGATTCGATCAAAATGCTCACAGGAAAAAAATAGTCGAGAGGCACTTCGCAAAAATAAAAAACAAAAAACCCCTGCAAGTCATATGATTTGCAGGGGTTTTTGTTGGTTTGAAGCCAAAATATTTAAATCATGGCTTAACTACCTCAAAAGCGCTTAGTAAGTAAAGCGCAGCGTAGCTCCAAAAGTTCTTGGGTCACCAAGTACACCGGCATACAAACCTGAGTTACCGGCTGCAGCCTGCAACTGTTCGAAATAATTGGTATTTCCAATATTCCTGCTCCATCCGAAAATAGAGATCCTGTCTGATTTGAATCCGAATCTGGCGTTCAATAATGTATAACCCTCAACATTTAACACTTTTGAAGGCGTTGGATTTGAAGAGTACTCCGAACGGTAACTTATGTCACCAGCAATAAAGAACCTGCCATCTCTTGTGCCCACTTTACCAGGAGTACTAACCTCTGCACCACCAGAAGTGTTCCATTTCGAGATACCCGGCAATCTGCCTCCTGAAGCATCCTTAAATGCCACCTGTGTAGCTACGTTATTTACAAGTTCAGTATGACCGGTCTCTTCCAGTGGAAGCGGTGCATTAGTGAATTTGTCATATTTGCCATCAAGATAAGCTACTGCGGCGTTTAAACTCAGGAATCTTCCCAGCTGATAGGTTCCATCAATTTCCAGCCCTTTTACGATCACTTTTTCAGCATTGGCAAGATAGCCCCTGTTTACACCCAGTTGTGGAGACTGTACATTGGTTTGGTAATCTTTGATGTCAGTCTGAAAAGCAGTGATGTTTAAAATGGCACCTTTCACCGGTTTAGTTTTGGCACCTATCTCATAATGCTGGACATATTCCGGTTTTACAACAGCAACAGTTAGATCTGCTTCTCCTGTTGCAGTAGTAGGCAAGCCACCTACATTCACACCAACCGGTTTGTAAGCAGTAGAGAAAGTTCCATAAACATTTACCTTGGTTGTAGGACGGTAAGACAGTGTGATGTTACCTGATAAATTCTCGTTGTCAGTACTGGTATTGAATTTTTGATTGGCATAAACAGCAGCCTTCAGTGCCAGCAAAGCAGCATCAGACGTTTGAAGTCCTCCATAAGTAGTCCTGTCATAATCCACATCTTTTTTATCATAAGTGAACCTCAGACCAGGTAAAACGTGCAGGTGCTCGATAAATTCCCAGTCAGCCTGTGCAAAAATCGCGGCACTTATTGATTTGATGGTAGAGTTGGTTGTGATACCATAACCATCTAATAAACCTGGTTCTGAGTACCGGGCCTGAGCACCTGTTGCGGCAGTTTGTACAAACCTCCATTGATCTTTACCAACTTCTTCAGTCTGAGACAAGCCTTTTAAGTTTTGTGCAAGGACAAATACACCAATTACACCACTTACTTTCTCGGTAAGGTTACCAGCATACCTGACCTCCTGAGAATATTGGTCATGACGGGAGTTACCCTGCGATTTAGTCAGCGCAGAAAATTCTGTGAAATCCCTGTCATTGGTTGGATCCCAGTTCCAGAATCTCCATGCGGTAGTAGAGGTTAATGTTCCATTGCCAATTTTGTAATCTATGTTTGCAGATACTCCACCGATAGATTGGTTTTGTTTCCAGGGCGTGTTGGTATAGATCTCTCTTGAAAAAGGATCTACTTTAGGTTGCTGGTAGCCCAGATCAGTAATGATTTTAGCGTACTGACGATAAGCGCTTCTCTCTGTCGCAGTGATACCTGCAACTACAAGCGGATAACCGGCAGGATGCTGGAAGCTCACGTCACTGCTTAACAATACCTGCAATTTCTCCGAAGGGGTATAATACAACTGACCTTTTAAACCAAGGTTGTTTTGACCGCTGTATTTACGTTCTTCCTCTACGTTGTAGATCGTACCATCTCTTTGCGTGCCCGATAGAAACAATTTTGCAGCAAGATTTTTTGCGACGGCCCCGGAAACCGAAGCTTTGGCCTGTATAAAATTATAATTGCCGACACTAAATTCTGCCTTTGCTACAGGTGTCAGGGTCGGTTTTGTTGTGGTGATGTTAAATGCACCTGCTGTCGTATTTTTACCAAACAGGGTTCCCTGAGGACCGCGCAAAACTTCTATCCGCTCGATATCAAGAAAATCTGTAGAAGTAGCCGCCGGACGGGCCTGGTAAACACCATCTACATAAAAGCCAACTCCCGGATCAATACCATCGTTGGTCAAACCAAATGTTGACCCAAGACCCCTGATGTTGAGCGTGGTGTTACGTGCATTTGACGCATACAGCTGCACAGAAGGAACCAGCTCTTTTAAACGGTTGACGTTAAAAGCACCAGCGTTTTCTGCGGCCTGACCGCCGATTACCGTGATCGCAATTGGCACATCCTGTAAAACCTCTGAACGTCTTCTCGACGTTACAACGATCTCATCAAGATCGGCGTTTTCAACCAGGGAAAATTCTAAAGGAGTGTCCTGAAATTTTAAAACCTGGAAATCCTGCGGTTTATAGCCAACTGAACTGACCTGAAGATAAAATGGCGGTTCTTGTTTTGTACTGATGCTAAACGCACCTTTGTCATCTGCACTTACAGAAATTTTTGTGCCTCTGATCAATATAGTTGCATTGGGTACAGGAACACCGTTAGCTCCTTTAATGACACCCGTTACCGTGCTCTGGGCGAAAGCAAAGCTTGCCGAAAGCAAAAGTGAAAAGAGGATAAGTAAACTTTTTTTCATGATTTTAAAACTTGATTATTTGTTGTTTATGCGCAGTTGTCTTGTTTTATGCGCGTTAATTTGATTGTTTAGAAGGACTGGCTTAGCGAAAAAAACGCAATAGCCACCCTTTCGGATGTTTTTGACATCCTTTGTTTATACTCAATATGATAGGGGATTGCGGGTAATTTACTGCCGGACAGCAGTTAAAAAGGCTGCATCAACAACAACAATAGTCTGACAGAACGACCATTTCTTCGTGAGATGCTTTTGTCTTGATTTTAATAAAATATAGATCTGTTTTCATTTTGTTCAGGTTGTCAACAGTTGTTTGTTGATGCAAATATACTATTATTTTCAATAATAAAAATAAAATCTATAGAAATAGTAGTTTATTGTTTATTTAACCTAAAAAGCCTTGCAAATTTAATCGCAAGGCTTGGAGGTAATGATTGAAATCCTGTTACCTGATGAATTTCAGTATCGTATACGAATGTGCGGGAAAGTCGTAGTCAGGAGCGTTGCCACTGAGTATAGTTTTTGATGCAATACTTTTATGCTTCTCAGGTTCCGCCGGTGTGTTCCTGGAGTTCAGTTCGCCGGAAATTACAAAGACCTCCGTTTCTGCTTTTCTCCCTTCAAATCCGATAAGTTCAATATTGGTGTGTAACGCATCGCTGCCGGTGTTCACCACATGCAGCATCAGCGTCTTGCCATCTTCACTGCGTGTCGCCGTTACATCCAGCGGCCCGTCAACGTCAGTTTGCACGCGCAGAGGCAAATGGTTTTCTGCCTGCATTTTTTGCGAATAAAACGGGGGCATACCCCATACCCGGTCAGCTGTAAAAAAGATTTGCCCCTGATCCCAGTCGTTGTCATTTTGCAGGTAAGGCTGCAGTGCATTGGCCGGGCTTGAAGTAAGCACCGATTCACTATGTCTTCTGATGGCGTTGAGGTTAGTGGCATGTCCGAGCGCCCGCTGGATGCCGTGCTTGCTGCCGTTCTCTTCAAAAACAGCAATCTTCATTTGGGTCTGCGGATCCCATTGCTTCAGCTGTCTGAGCATTTCGGTCAGTTGCTTATCGGTATCCAGTCCAGCCTTCGGATCGTCGCCGCCTACATGCAAATCCCAGTAATCGGCTTTGCCATTGAGCTCCCGGAAAACATATTCCATATTTGAAGAGCCCTGACGCCACCAGGCGGCATGCACAAATTTCAAACTGCCGTCTTTCTGCTTCATCGCATTATACAATAGATTGAAACGCGCTACATATTCTTCATAAGCTTTTTTGCTGTCGCCGTTGAAGATGACCTCTTCATTGCCAATCTCAATGTATTTCACACCATAAGGCTTGGAGTACCCATTTGCAGCACGTTTGGCACCCCAGGGGGTAGACACATCACCATTCAGGTATTCCACCATATCGGCCATGTCTTCGGGCGTTTCGTAAATGTTGATGGCAAAGCAAGGGGTGATACCGGTTGCTTCACAATATTTCAGGAATTCTTCGATACCGAAACCATTGCTGGTGTAATGGTTCCAGTGCCCTCGATAGGACGGGCGCTTGTCGGGATCCCCGATCATGTTCTTGAACTTGTATTCAGGAGAATTGACCATAGTGCCGGCATAGCGCAGAAAGGTTAGGCCCTGGGCCACCAGCATATTGCCAATGTCTGCCCTTATCGGCAGGCCTTTGAACTGGTCGGCACCGGTACCCATCAATACCACCTGGTCCACCCAGAGTTTGCCTTTTGAACTGATAGATATGGCCAGCCGCGCATGAGGATCACCGGAATTTGCAGTGAGTGTAAAAGGAAATTTCTTCCAGGACGCATTAGTTCCGGCGAGTTGTTTTACCGCATAGGTCTTGCTGCCGTCTGCACTTTCTAATGCTATGCTTACAGGACCTGTAAGTTGTTCTGACTTTAAGTATACCCTGCCTTGCAGCACCTGGTTCTTGCGCACCGCTATGCCCCAGCGGTTCAGACCGCGGTTAGCGATGCCAGCTTTGCCAGAGCTGCTGAGTATTATTGCCTGCGAGTTTTTACTATTATAGGCCATATTCTTGTCCAGCTCAAAGCTCGCCTTCGCGGAAGCAGAACGGATGATGTCCCAGTTGTAGCTCAGCTGCTCGTTCGCGGCATTGACCAGCCGAAGCGCTTCTGTCTTTCCGTTTTCCTGTATAGTGACGTTCCTGAATTCCACTGCAGACCTCCAGGTACGCAGACCTATCTTTCCTTTGAGCAGGGGACTGAGCTCATCGGTAAAGGAAAGTGCCTGCTGACCGTTAAGGTATACTTCTATTTTTGCTCCTTTGAGCACTACTTTTACTTTATTCCAGGCTTTGGGGTCGAAGCTTACCGGCGCATCTTTTAATGTTACGAAATTTTGCAGGTGCTTGCCTGCCATTATTTTCCTGCCATCCCTGTTCAGGCTGATCTCATAGCCATCAAAAGCGTCATTGCCAACACCTGCGTTTGCAACACGGACCAGCAGGGCAGCACTTTCGCCTTTTCCGGTAAATTTCATTTCTGCTTCAACAATGCCGTTGGCCAGTTCCCTGGGTTCGTAGATCAGTTTGGCGCTTTGATCTGGTTCCACACCAATCGGGTGTGTACCATTCATCACGACATCACTGTTTGTATTTCTTCCGGGCATGATGGCAACTGCACCGTCATTTGCCGTCCAGTAACCGGTATATCTCCGCCATTGGTTGTAATTTACACCTGTCGACGGCTCCTCAAAGCTTTCACCGAATATGCGCTGGTCATAAAAACCACCATAGATTTCGTGATTTACATCTTCAATATTGGAACCGTAGAGGAGCGGGCTGATCTTGTTTTCAACCTTGCTGCCATTTACCTTAATGCGGGAAGTCTGATGGACCGGAAGCCAGACTTTATAACCTTTTGCTTCCCGGTTCCCGACGGCATAATATGGAACAGCTGTAAATGTTTTACCGGATACGGTTTTGCCAGTGACAACATTCACACCATTTAACAAGTCGTTCCGGTATTGCAATTGCAATGCAGCAGTGGTGTCGATCTGCAGCTGTTCAACGTTATTGTTGTCAGCAGCTTCAAGACTATAAACGATAGGTCCGGAAGCTATAGCAACACTATTTCTCAAATCTTTTACCTGAGTATTGGCGCTGACAAAACGCGGTTTCATCGGTAACTGGAGTTCTACCTGGTCGCCTTTTTTCCATTTCCGGCTGATCACGGCGTAGCCGTTGGTCATTACAGATTGCGCGGGACTGCCGTTTACAAGCAGCGTGTAGGATGAACGCAGATCGGAGCGGTAAAGATCGTAAGGATTCTCTTTTCCCCTTGCCCATCCCGGGATACGGAGGCTTAAACTAAAAGCGGATTGTTTTTCAGGATCTATATTTACCGTAACTTTTCCTTCCCATGGGTAATTGGTTTTCTGTGAAATGGCCACTGAGGTTTTGTTGTTCAGACGGATACTGGCGTCGCTGCCGATGAACATATTTACAAACAAACGGTCTCCCGAAGACGCATAGATGTAGTTGGGCAGCTCAGACACCATTTTCAGGAACATCGGCGGACAGCACGGGCAGGAGTGCCATGCCCATCTTGAATGGTCGTGTGCATTGAGCGGATTTTGGTAAGTATACTTATCACCGGAAAGTGACACGCCGGTCAGTACGTTGTTGTACAGCACACGCTCAAACTCATCCATATATTTTCCGTCGCCGGTAAGCTCGTTCATGCGCTGACTGAAAAATCCAGCACCTACAGCTGCACAAGTCTCCAGGTAGGCATCAGTAGGGAGGTAATAATCAGGACCGAACTTCTCGTCGTGTGCAATGGCACCAACACCGCCGGTTACGAACATGCGGCGGCCCACCATATTATCCCACAGCTGATCTGCTGTTTGTATGTACTGCGGATCATGACTTTCCAATGCTATGGCTGTGATACCTGTTGCCAAAAGTGTGGCGCGCACTGCATGGCCTTCAATCGTCTTTTGTTTAAAGACCGGTATAGAATCCTGTGCGTAATCGCCCCAGGATGGTCTGGTGGCACTGGTTACCGTTCCCTCTTTATATTTTTGATCTTTGACCCATTTTTCTGACTTGTCATTGCCCCAGGTTTGCCAAAGCGGGAAATTGATGTTGTTACCGCGGTTTTCGATCCAGAACCTGGCGAGCTGATAGTAGGCTTCTTCATTTACCGGAACAGTCATTTTCTTTTTAAGCTCAGGGTTATCTTTGTACAACCAGTACAATTTCATAACCGCTTCCTCAGGACCGGAATGGGCAGGTACAATGTTCCTTTTAGGAACAGGGCCCATCAGGCTGCTCATGTAATTTGCGAACCGGGTGGCTACCTCCAGCAGTTTTGTCTTGCCAGTAGCTTTATAATAGTGGACACCTGCCTCTACCAGCATACCGGCATTGTAGACATCATGCTGATACCGCAAAAGGCCACCGTTGTCTCCCCAGTGATGGGCGGGTTCCATGAGGTCGGTATAGGTATTGATATATCCCTCAGGATCCGCCTGCTGTGCAGCATAAATACGGTCTATATAGCCATCCAGACGTGCTTGTAATACCGGATCAGGATGCTGGCTGACCAGGTCACCTATGCCGCGGATGCTTTCATAGATCAGACCATCAAACCAGGGCAGACCGGCATGACCGCCAGTTCCTTTCTTTCCCCGGGCAATCTTGTCAAAATTCTCAAACACATTGTTGTTTTCCTGTTCTTTTGCAGGCAGGTGCTGTCCTTCAAATTTATTGAGCACATCGTTGGCGGTTGTAGTGCTCCAGAGCTCAAATCTTGGACCCCAGAAAGCATCATGTATACGCGCTTTAAGGCTTTGGGTAAGCTGAACTCCGGGGCTGCCTCCGGCGGTTTGTGCCATGCAGTTAGTGAACACTGCTGTTGTAATGCCAATAGATATCAGGAAATGGTACTTCTTCATTGTGTGTGATTTGGTGCTCAAATATATAAATATTTCTAACTGGTACGAACTGGTATGGTTTTTTTATTTTTTCTTGTTATGTTTGACTGCTGAGTAAGTATATTTGCCCGCAATACATCAAGCGTGAAAGAAAATAAATCAAAATATAAACTTGTGGTGAGTCATGTCATTGACAGAATAAGCACAGAAGAATACAAGAACGGTGACAGGATACCTTCCATCAATGATTTCAGAACGGAGTACGGCCTGTCACGCGATACCGTATTTGCAGGCTTGCGTGAACTGATGTCCAGGGGTATTATTGCGTCAAATCATGGGGTTGGCTATTTTGTGAAGAGTACCAAAGTACAAACCGGACATCACATATTCCTGCTTTTTAATGAATTCAACGAATTTAAGGAAGACCTTTTTAACTCTTTTATGGAGTCGGCCGGGAGCGGTGTAACAGTTGACCTATATTTTCATAACTACAACAGAAAGGTTTTTGAAACGCTGATCAATGATGCCAATAACAAGTATACGGATTACATCATTATGTCGGGAAAGTTTCAGGGGATTGAGCCGCTGCTGAAAACTTTGTCCGGCAGGGTATTTTTACTCGACCATTTTCATACCGAACTGAAGGGGAAATATTCATCGGTGGCTCAGAATTTTGAGACCGACACTTATGAAGCTCTAGAGTCTGTTAGCGAACTGATCCGCAAATATAAGCGCATTTACATGGTGCAAAAGGAAGAAAAAGAGCCTTTGGAGCGGTATGACGGGCTTAAAACTTTTTGCAGCCAGTATGGGCTTGATCATGACTATCTCTCAGAAACGGGAAAAAGGAAAATAGAAAAAGGCGATTTATTTATAGTTGTTAAAGACCGGGACCTCGTGGACCTGCTGAAACAGGCATCCATTCAGCAGCTGACTGCAGGTACTGATTTTGGGATCATATCTTACAACGATACGCCACTTAAGGAGCTCCTCGCGGGTGGGATCACCACACTTTCCACTGACTTTAAGCTGATGGGAAAAACAATGTCCGACCTCATCAGGACAAAATCGATTTCTATAGTAGAGAATCCCTGGACACTAAATATCAGGAGGTCATTGTGAAATTGTTCTGTTTCACCTTAATTATGTAGTTTGTTATTTAATAAGATTTCTAATTTTTTCAGCTTTGAGATCCAGAATTCGTCGAAGTAAGAGATCCATGCCTGCAGTTCTTCAAACCCGTCCTTCTTTAGTGTGCGGTATCGTTCCCGCCCGATGTCCTGAATGGAAATGAAGCCCGCTGTTTCCAGTATTTTGATATGTTTGGAGACGGCCGGGCGGCTCATCTCGAAATTGTCTGCCAGGCTGTTGATCAATAGTCTGTGTGTATCCATTATTGCCTTTCCATCTCTATCATCATATAAAATTTATGGCCTAAAGCATTTTGGTTTCCGTTCTTATAGGTGATGTCATCAGTGTCAGTTGATTCTGCTACCAGTTTCATTTTTTTGGCTTTTACATAGAATACTTGCATTTTCGGCCTTGTAAATGGTATCCAGTTCTCCAGGTTAAGCGTTTTGACAAGCCCTTTCTCTATTACCTGAAGTTTTGTCGTATCAGTGTTTTGTGGACCGTTGGTGACTAAACGTGTCGCTGTGATTACAAATTCTATCGGGAATGTCAGACTAACGGAGTCAAGTACTTTACCACTGGCATCATGTATCTCACTGGCGTGCTTAGTTACCTTCCAGGTTCCTTTGATGTCGTACATCCGCGGATCGGGCGGGATCTCATTCTTTACGCACCCTGATAAACAGACTAGAACGGCAATGAAGCAAATTATATTTTTCATGAGAGGTTATTTAAACTCTTTGTTACGCAGCTGGATTATTCTTCAGGCGTCATTGTGCTAAATTAGGCAAACGATTATGTGAAAGCATGTGTTTTGAGATGATGAAGCAGATGATCATAGACCCTGCGCAAATTATCTTTAACAAAAAGGCCGCTTCAGGGGCCTTTTTGTATTGGCGGGGAATCTGATCACCCACCGCAACATCTGCAGGAACTTTTTAGAATAATCAGGGAGATTTATAAGAATAAGAAGAGAATGGAGGATAATTTTCTTGCATTCCTGAATAGGAAAGCTGTAAGTGATGTTGTTTCTGTAAATCCAGAACCACAACAGAATTTTGTGCCGAATAAATTGAACCTCACAACAAAACAAAATTGACCTCCACAGCAAAGCCACATCCCAAACTTATACCGACCTTTGCAACAGAAATCATAAAGAATGAAATAATGAGCAATCAAACAGTATTAGTAACCGGAGGAACCGGATTTGTTGGTGTCCACACAATTTTACAATTGTTGCAACAAGGATACACAGTTAAAACCACGCTTCGTTCCTTATCCCAAAAGAACAGTATCGTTAATGCGCTAAAAGATGGCGGTTTAACAGATTTACAAAACCTCTCTTTCTTTGAAGCTGATTTAACAGCAGACGCAGGCTGGAACGAAGCCGTAAAAGGTTGCGATTATGTACTGCATATAGCTTCACCCTTTCCTTTAGTAGAGCCTGAAGACGAGAACGAACTCATTATACCCGCCCGTGACGGTTCCCTGAGAGTTTTAAAGGCCGCCCAAAAGGCAGGGGTAAAACGTGTAGTACTAACGTCTTCGTTTGCAGCAATTGGCTACAGCGCCAAGCCCAAAGACCATATTTTCACAGAAGAGGACTGGACAGATGAGAGCGGCCCTCTTCAGCCATATATCAAATCCAAAACCGTTGCAGAGAAAGCGGCCTGGGATTTCTTGAAAAATGATGGTGGCGATTTGGAATTGACTGTTGTTAACCCTGTGGGAATTTTTGGTCCGATTATAGGAGATATTGTCCCAGCCTCATTTGATGGTGTAATAAAGGCACTCATCGAAGGCACTGTTACTGAAAGCCCTGCATTCACCTTTGGTGTGGTAGATGTACGTGACGTGGCGGACATCCATATCAAGGCAATGTTGCATCCCGGAGCTAATGGTCAACGCTTTTTAGCAACGTCGGAAGGCACGGTGAGCTTTTATGATATTGCCCAACTCATTAAAAAAGAACGCCCTGAAAAAGCTGCTAAGATTGCCGGATTGAAGCCTACTGCAAAGGTGTTTTACATTGAAATGTCCAACAAGAAAGCAAGAGAAATTTTAGGCTGGCATCCGAAAAGCAAGGAAGAAGCGGTATTGGCAAGCATTGACAGTCGGGTAAAATGAATAAATTTGTAAGATAATTTTAACATCCGAAAATTGAAAGTCAGCAGTATACATACCTGTCATTTAGGCCCGGAGATTTCTCCCGAGCAGTTCGTGCCGGAACATTTCTTTATGTTCCTGCTGAAGGGAGGTATGAAGGCTTATGACGGAAACAAGCGCTATTCCATGCAATCGGGTGATTACTTTATCGCCCGGAAAAACCATCTAATTCGTTATACGAAGTTCAAGGAAAATGAGCAGTTTGAAAAGGTCATCATCACACTGGATGAACCATTTTTAAAACAGTTTTTGGAACGTCATCCCTGCGATGTAAAAGCATCGGATTACGGCGATTCATTTCTGTTTGTGAAAGAAAACAAATTGTTTAAAAGCTATATCCGATCGCTGGAACCTTATTATACAGGTGATTTGGAGTTGGACGAAACCTTTGCAGATATCAAACGGGAAGAGCTCTTGCTGATTTTATTAAAATCGGAGCCGAATTTTGCCAACATCTTTTTCAATTTTGGCATTCCCGATAAAATCGATTTGGAGGAATATATGAACCGGAATTTCCGGTTCAATATCAGCCTGGAACGGTTTGCCTTTCTTACCGGAAGAAGCCTGTCGTCCTTCAAACGTGATTTTCAAAAGGCCTTTAGAACAACACCCGGGAACTGGCTCAAAAAGAAACGGCTTGACGAAGCTTATTTTCAAATCAGCAAGCAAAATCAAAAGCCGAGCGATATATATCTGGAATTAGGCTTTGAAAATCTATCGCATTTTTCCTTTGCATTCAAAAAAGAGTTTGGGAAAACGCCCTCAGAAGTAACGACAGTAGCAATATAAAACGGAAACATATTGCACATTTCAGGGAATGTGGTTCTACCCCAATTTTGGTGGTAGAGCAAAACCTCATCTTGCATCGAGCTCTAAAACATACTTTTCGGTCGTACGAAGAATATTTCTCGGTGGAAGGAAAAACCAGGGAACTCGACGTGACCACCAAAATTGGGGGAAGAACCCGAAAATGGCCACCGGTTCCGCATTTAAACTGAAAGTAGAAGACCTAAATGGGAATGTGATCATAAGCGAACCTATTTATATCATCGATTTAATGGGTAGATAGAGTTGTTTTTGCTATTATATCTCGTAGGCTTCCTTTGTTTTGTCCTTGGTTACTGGGCCAACTTGAGCTTCTCGCCGTCTTCAGCCTGTAATTCCTGATCGGAGATAATAGTGAATCTGTATTTCATGTCGAGGTCCGGAATTTTGACCGTAATCTTTTTCCCGCTGATGTCATAAGTGCCTCTATATACGATGTCTCCCCCTGGATTGAGATCGGCTACTCCACCAGGTTTCAGTACGAGGTTCATCGCTCCACCTGCAAGATCTGTAGGCGGTGCACTTGTTTTCTCTACATATCGTTTTTCGGTATCTACTTTTAGTGCGTCTTTTTTGCACGCAGAGAGGCTGATGAGCATGATCAGCATCAATAACACATTTTTGATCTGGGGTAACTGTCTTGTCATAAAATTTTATAAATAGTTATATGACATAGAACGCATTTCGGAGGGATAACTCTACATTAATGGTGGGTTTTCCTAAAGTAAAATTACACACTTATAAAAAAAAGCCCCTAGATGTTACTCTAAGGGCGATTATTTCGTTTGTTAGATGCAAACTGGCGGAGAGTGGGGGATTCGAACCCGCGGATGCTGTTACACATCAACAGTTTTCAAGACTGCCGCAATCGACCACTCTGCCAACTCTCCGGCGCAAAAGTACAAATACGACTTGAATCTGCAAACAATGCGGTAGATTTTTTAATGAAAAATTGATAAATGCTTAAAACTGAGTAAGTAAAATTTACTTCCGCTCCAGTTTATCGGCCGCAGGGGCCGATTTTTTGAACAAATTGAAGTTAGGCCTGATGATCTTCACACTGCGTTTGGACAGATCAACACTGGCATTTAACTCAAACCCCACCAGCAATATCAGGGAATTGAGGTATAGCCAGATCATAATCACAATCAGCGTACCTATCGAGCCATACACTTTATTATAGGAACTGAAATTATTGATGTAAAAGGAGAAACCCCAAATGGTCAGGAAGGCAAGAATAGTGGCCAGCCAGGAGCCCGCACTAAAGAACTTCCATTTTTTTGCATGTGCGGGGCCGTACCTGTACAAAATAGATATCGTTACGAAATAAAGTATACCCAGTAAGGTCCATCTGGTCAGCTGGATCGCAAAAGTTGTCAGCGCATCTTTGATGTTCAGTTCGGTATCAATGTAATTTAATGCGATTTCACCGACGGTCATCGCCACAATGCAAACGATCACAGAAAAAGCAATGATCAATGTGAGCGCGACCGCCATGAGACGCTGTTTAAGCCAGCTGCGGGTCTCTATGATCAGAGACGACTTGTTAAAAGCCATCATGAGGCTGTGTACGCCATTTGTAGCAAAAAACAATGACAATATAAAACCAAAGGACAATAAGCCGCTATTTTGCTTATTGACGATCTCATCCAGTGTAGTACTAAATGCCCCATAAGCATCGGCTGGCAATACCAGGATGATCAGCTTCATGAGCTGTTCCTGGAAACCAATGCTTTTTGGGATAAAGGGAATTAGTGTAAACAGAAAGATAATGGCCGGGAAAATGGCTAGCATAAAATTGTAGGCCAGTGAAGAAGCCTTGTTCACCAAAGAATCTTTGCCAATCTCTTTAAAAAAGAAAGTAGCCACAGTATATAACGGCAGTGGACTAAAGCCCGGCAAAACGCAAACTTTCGTCCAGTCCACAAACAGGGAATAAAGTTTGATCTTCAGCAGCTGATTATGTACCCATTCCATCTAATCTTTAGTTAAAATATTTCCTGAGCTTTTCCATGAATTCTACAGGAGCGGGGCAGGGCTTATTTTTATTCCTATCGATAAATACCAGAGTTGCATTACCCGTATTGACCAAATCACCGGCTTCATTAAAAAGTTCATATTCAAACCTTATCCGCACGCCCGGCAATTCGCTTACAGAGGTCACGATAGTGATCTCCTGATCATACAAGGCCGGCTTTATAAACTTACAGTTTAGCTCCAGCACCGGAAGCATTACCCCATCGCGCTCCATCGTCGCATAGCTCATGCCCAGACTGCGGAGCATTTCAACCCGGCCTACCTCATAATATGTCGCATAATTGCCGTAGTAAACATAGCCCATCTGGTCCGTTTCACTGTATCTTACTCTTATCTTGGTGCTGTGTGTATACATGATTATTTGTAAATGTTGCGTTTATTTAAAGCGTCACGGTATTTTTTGGCATTTCGGTCGTGGTCCTGCACAGTAATTGCGAAATTATGGTAGCCGGAAAAATCCTCCTTAGCACACATATAAATGTAGTCATTGTTATCCCTGTTCAGAACAGCGTTTATCGCATTGATACTGGGCATCATGATGGGCCCCGGAGGTAAGCCCGCATATTTATAAGTATTATACGGTGACTGTACGCTGAGCAGCGCATTGGTCACACGCTTTACCGTAAAATCGTCATTGGCATAAATCACAGTCGGATCAGCCTGGAGCAATATTCCCTTATTTAGACGGTTCAGGTAAAGACCAGCAATAATGGGCATTTCTTTATCATATAATGCCTCTGCATCCACAATAGATGCCAGAACTGAAACCTGTACGGGCGTAAGGTTTAAAGCAGCAGCTTTTTGTTTGCGGTCCTCATTCCAGAACTTGTTATATTCATCGTGCATCCTTTCAAAGAAATCCGGAGCAGAAATATTCCAGTACATTTCATAGGTATTCGGAATGAACATCACATAACTGTTGTCTTTTGTGAAACCATACTTTTCAATTAGTGCGGCTGAATCCAGAAGGTTAATGAAAGTCAAAGAGTCGGGTTCCAGGTTTCCGGACAAAAAAGCTGCAAAGTTTTCTTTCTTACGGATGTTCTGGAATTTCAGCATCACCGGGTCCTGATTTCCTGCCTTCAGCATATTGATGATACTCCTGTTGTTCATGCCCTTCGCCAGTTTATACCTTCCCGGTTTCAATGTCCCCTGAAGCCCCATTTTCTCTGCAGCTGCGGTAAAAGAACTGATATCTGTCAGCATGTCCCTGAGCCTGATTTCCTGATACAAGTCATCAATTTTATAGCCGGTCCTTACATAAAGGTATTTTTCCTTGCCTGTTGTATTGGGTGCAAAATAGGTTTTGTACAATTTAAGTCCGTAGTATCCGCCGACTGCCAAAACTGCCAGTACAAGAGCGATCATTATTTTAGAGCCATTTCCGGAGCTTTTCTTATTTTCTTCGTTTGACATATAGAAGGGTAGTATATATTATTTTTTGTTAGATAATGTAATGTTAACCGGCGTTCCGATCTTTACTTTGGTTGTTGAATCTGTAACTATAGGGTCCTGTTTGATCACAATTGCCGCAGCAGAATCTGTGACGGCGCCCTCGTAAGTAACGGTACCCAAACTCAGCATTGCGCCATTTCTTATGGCAAACAAGGCCTCATCCTTGGTAAGACCCAGCAGGGTAGGGATGTCCACCTCTTCACTGCCTTTGCCGTCACCCAGTAAAAAGTCGATCCTTGATCCCTTAGGGATCGTTTCGCCGGCTTTTATTGGCTGTCCGCTAAAAGAAACCTGCAGTACAACATCTCTGCTTACATCCGGTTTATAAGTGGTATCCCCAAGTTTCAGACCAAAACTTTCAATGATGGCCTGTGCCTGTCTTAAAGATTTGAATTCGACATCAGGAAGTTTGACGTTCGGCGCAGTGTTCATGCTTACTGTCAGGTAAATTGTACGGTTGTCCTTCACAAAGGTCCTCGCGTCAGGATCCTGGTCAATGACAGTTCCCGGCGGGGTGTCCATAATGTAAACCGAATCCACCTCATACCTGAAACCCAGTTCCTCGAGTTTGCTCACCGCCTGGGTAAAAGATAAACCTTTGAGTGCCGGAACGTTCAGCCCCTGTCCATGCTTGGTATAATACCTCAGGCTAAAGAACGCAATGAAAAGCAGTATCGCAACAGTGATTACAGCAGCGATGAAGTTATTTCTAAAAGAGTTTGTTTTAAGATAAGATATGAATTTGCCCATGCGTTTTTTATGCTGAAGGTATGTCGCCCAAATTTAGATTAAAAAAATATTTAATTGGAATTAAAATGACAAAGCACCAAGTAATTTATATTTTTGAGCTTCATGGGTATTGTCATCCTGAATGATTGCTTTAGCTAAAGCGATCGTCATGCTCCCGTATTAGCAGGTTCCCCTTTCTATTCCGGGATACCGGCCTTCGCCGGCATGACGACCGTATGAATATGATGTTTAAGCAGTATATTTTCTGACGATGATTTAAATAACGACCCCCAGACAGATCATAACATGAAGAAAACAATAGCATTACTGACCGGAGGTACTACAGGAGAATGGGTAGTATCCGTTAAAAGTGCAGCCACCATCGCTCAGAACCTGGACACTGACAAGTTTGAAGTTTATAAGATCATGCTGACCCAGCAGGGCTGGTTTTATGAGCCGTCCGATTCCGTAAAAATAGAAATAGACCGCAATGATTTTTCCCTCACCATACAAGGCCGGAAAATTAAATTTGACGGTGTATTTATTGCCATTCACGGTTCACCAGGCGAAGATGGGAAGCTGCAGGGTTATTTTGATATGCTGGGCCTGCCATATACGACCTGCGATGCGCTTACCTCTGCCATAACCATGAATAAAGGTTATACCAAAGCCATAGTCTGTGGCATTGCGCAGCTAAATGTCGCCAAATCTGTACAGATCTTCAAAAATGGCAATTACAGCACCGTTCAAATAAAAAAAGACCTCAAACTGCCTTATTTTGTCAAACCAAACAATGGGGGCAGCAGTATAGGGATGACGAAAGTTAATCTTGCCGATGACCTGGAAGCTGCTGTAGAACGGGCATTTAACGAAGATTCGCAGATCCTGATCGAAGAATTCATATCTGGCAGGGAATTTACTGTTGGCGTAGTGAAGCTGGATGGAAAGATCACCGTGCTCCCGGCTACAGAAGTAGAAACTGCCAAAGAGTTTTTTGATTTTGAAGCGAAATATACACCCGGAGTCGCTACTGAAACCACACCTGCCCCATTAAGGTCAGAGACCGTCGAAAGAGTAGGAGAAATCGCTGCTGCGGTATACACTAAGCTAAACTGCCGGGGAGTGGTCCGTATTGATTTTATCCTGTCAGGAGATGAAGGGGATTTCTATTTTATTGAGATCAACACCATTCCCGGACAAACGGCAACAAGTTTTATTCCTCAGCAGGTCGCAGCGATGGGCATGAAATTGAATGATTTCTATACCAAACTCGTCAGGGAAACCATAGGATAAAGAAAAACCTTCAATTTTTACCATGATCAAATACCTGCTAGACAATCATTATAAAACAACCATGTACAAAAAAGGCGAGGTGATTTACCACGCCCATACAATGCCCCGTTCCGTATATTTCATCAAAAGCGGCAGGGTAAGAATGGTCACTGTAAATGATGAGGGGAAGGAATTTATCCAGGGTTTGTTCAAGACAGGTGAGTATTTTGGTGAGCCCGCCCTGCTGCTCAACAAAAAGTACCTCGCCGATACCATCGCCACACAAGATACCGAGATCATTGCAGTAAACAGAACTCAGTTTCTCCAGCTTCTGGAAGAACATCGTGAATTTAGCATGGACCTGATCCGGACCATGAGCAGCCGGCTCTTTTACAAATCGATGATGCTCGAAGAACTGGCCAATGAACAGGCAGATCACCGGATCAGTACCCTGCTCAATTACCTGCTGGGAGACCTGCAGCCCGGCGAAGAACTCAAACTGACACGTCAGCAGCTGGCCGACATGAGCGGGCTCAGGGTGGAAACAGTGATCAGAGCTATAAAGAAACTTTCTGATCAGCAGCAATTTAAACTCATAAAGGGCAAGCTTTTTAAAAAATGATATGACCTGCACATGACCCGGAAAAAACGTGTTATGATCTGGATCATAAAGTTTGATCATATACCTCCTTATCTTTGCTGTATCCGATCCATTGAGGGCGGATGTTTATTTTGAGGATCATGAAACCCATTTCTAAATTAGAAGCAGTTGTGTCCTGTAAATGCCCGAGGTGCAGAGAGGGAGCTATTTTTTCTGGTAGTATGCTGTCGCTTAAAGGACAGGTCACTAACGAATACTGTCCGCATTGCCAGCTCCGCTTTGAGAGAGAACCGGGTTTTTTTTATGTGGCCATGTTCATCAGCTACGCCATGAACGTAGCAGAGATGATCGCATTAGCTGCCGGAGCTTATTTTTTTGGACTCGAGCTTACCTATGAGAATCTATGGGCATATGTAGCGATAACTATCGGAGGTGTATTGTTGTTTGCCCCCTTTAATTACCGCTACTCCCGTGTGATGCTATTGCACTGGCTTACGCCCGGATTAAAATATATGCCCGAAACGGCTAAACCTTAATGGTTTTCCATCTTCCTTTTTTAAACAGGATATAACCCGCTAAGGCAATGCCCGTTTCAGCGACCGGTATGGCTATAAAAACTCCTGTCGGTCCAAGTTCAAAATATTTTGCCAGCAGAAAAGCGAGCGGGATCTGGAATAACCAAAATCCGAATACATTTACCCAGGTTGGTGTCCAGGTGTCGCCCGCACCATTAAAAGTACTGATCAGTACCATACCCATACCGTAAAAAATATACCCGATGCTCATGATGTGCAAGGCATGCTGAGCAACTTCCTGGATCTGGACATCGTTGCTGAAAAAAGAAATGAAGTACCGGCCTACAGCAAAAGTGATGAACATGACAGAAGCCATATAGATCGCGACATACTTTGCAGTTTTAAACACAGACTGTTCGGCCCTGTCCAGTCGTTTTGCCCCCAGATTTTGTCCTACGAGTGTCGCCGCGGCATTACTCATTCCCCATGCCGGAAGCATAAAGAACATCATGAGTCTTAGTGCGGTCTGGTAACCTGCCGAACCGTGGTCACCGCCGGTCTCTGCCACCAGCCTCGCCAAAAATATCCAGCTGCAGGAAGCAATGACGAACTGAAAGATACCCGGAGTCGCGATCTTTAACAAAGCCTTGATCTGTTCCCACTGCGGTTTGAAATAGGACAAATGGATCTTCAGCTGATTTTTGCCGTTGGCCAGGTGATAGACCTGGTAGCAGACACCAATGCCCCTGCCCATACTGGTAGCCATAGCGGCGCCGGTAAGTCCAAATGCAGGAACGGGTCCGAAGCCATTGATGAAGACAGGGCATAGTATAATGTTGGCGATATTGGCGATCCATAAACTTTTCATAGCTATAGCTGCATTACCTGCTCCTCTGAAGATACCATTGATCAGGAACAGCAATACAATAATGATACTGCCGCCCATCATGATCTTTATAAAAGGAGTTCCCTGTGCTGCGGTTTCTGCAGAGGCACCCATTAACAACAGGATATCTGTTGCATAAATGAAACCGGCGACACTGATGACCAGATTGATGCCGAAAGCAATAATTACTGCCTGTATGCCTGCCCTGGCTGCCGCCTCGGGATTTTTTTCGCCGATACGTCTGGCCACTACAGCGGTAGCCGCCATGCTCATGCCAATGGCGAGCGAATAGATCACCGTAAGTACGGATTCCGTTAGCCCTACGGTTTGAATGGCGTGACTGCTGTTGTGCAGATGGCCCACAAAGTAAAGGTCTACCAATGCAAAGACAGATTCCATGGCCATTTCCAGCATCATAGGTATGGCCAGCAGTACCACTGCTTTACGGATACTTCCCTGAGTAAAGTCGAGTTCCTCGCCTTTGATGGCCTGTTTGATAAGATTAAAAATTTGAGATAGCTTGCCCAGTGAAGCTGTATTCTGTTCTGACATAAAATAGGAAATAAAAAAGAAATAAATTAAACCGTCATCAGCCCCGAATTGCTGAATCTGTGATGCTGCGAGAAGGTGGAGCCCTTGGTTCTTAGAACCTCAAACGGACTGCAAAGATTTTCATCGTTCTGCGGTTTTTGTTTGTAAGGTGGCAAATATAGAATTGTTTTTTTTAATTACAACAACATTTTATTATTTTTATGAAATATTTGTTTAATGTTTAAACAGCTAATTCAGCGCTCTCCATTTCATTTTCTATTTCGTCCGATAGTATATGGTTTCTTTCTGAGCTTTGTTTCCGTTCTTACTGAGTGCAGGGTGAGTGCACCCTGAGTCCACGGTGAGTGCACCTTTTTTCCGAAAAAAGGTGCACTCACCCCGTATCTATTGTTTAGACATTGCTTACTCAGTAGGAAGGCATGTAAACCCGATAAACCGGGCAGGGTTATGGGAAAATAAATCAGATGCTGTAGGCTTTGATCATGTCTTCATTGACCTTGCAGCCTTTGCCAGTGTTGGTATCGATCATGACATAATCGAACCAGCCATCAGCGGCAATCTTGCGGGTACGCTTGTTTTCAATTTCAAACTGTACACGGCATCCTTTTTCATTGATGGTCAGGATACCCGTACGTACAGCAATGACATCGCCGAGCAGGAGCGGACGTTTAAAATCAACAAGGGCAGTACGCACCACCCAGCCATAGCCGCTTTCCAAAAAGGACTCCATGGGCATTTTGTAAAATTCCGCCATCTGATCATACCTGGCCGCCAGCACATAATCAAAGTATTTGCTGTTGTGGACGTGGTTGAACATGTCGATGTCATCAGGACGGACTTTCAATTCACTTTCAAATATGCTGTACCGGGTTGTTTCCATGATCAGGCGATTGGGTTTACAAACTTAATATAAATTGAATTACATGGAGATGTTGTTAATCTTTAAAACTTAAAGTATCTTTGCAGCAATTAATTAATTTTATACACTTTAGTACCATTCAAGAATGTATTTAAGTAAAGAAAAGAAGTCCGAAATCTTTAAACAGCACGGAGAAGTAGAAACCAACACAGGTTCAGCAGAAGGTCAGGTAGCGTTATTTACATATCGTATTGCGCACTTAACAGAACACTTAAAGAAAAATCGTAAAGATTTTTCTACCCAGTTGTCACTACAAAAATTGGTAGGTAAACGCCGCGGTATCCTGGCTTACCTGTTCAAAAAAGATATTGAGCGTTACCGTGCTATCATTAAGTCATTAGGACTTAGGGATATCATTAAACCTTTGGGGTCGAAAGACAGCAAATAAGCGTAATTATATCAGGAAAAGCCATTCTTCTGGAATGGCTTTTTACTTTAAAAGTAAAAAACACATATATAAATCCGGTGTGTAAAAGAGGAAAACACACCACAACTAATTTTAAATGAATGTAATAAAAAAATCGTTCGATCTGGGCGATGGAAGAACAATCGAGATTGAAACCGGAAAGTTAGCTAAACAGGCAGATGGTTCAGTAGTAGTTAAAATGGGTGATACCATGCTTTTGGCAACTGTAGTTTCTACAGTAGGTGCAAAGGCTGGTGTCGATTTTTTACCTTTATCTGTAGATTATCAGGAGAAATATGCCGCCGCAGGCCGTATTCCTGGTGGTTTCTTGCGCCGTGAGGCAAGGCTGTCTGACTATGAGGTTTTGATCTCCCGTTTGGTAGACCGTGCTTTACGTCCGATGTTCCCTGAAGATTATCACTCTGATACGCAGGTGATGATCTCTTTGATCTCTTCTGACAAAAATATAATGCCTGACTGTTTAGCCGGTCTGGCAGCTTCTGCCGCGATCGCGGTTTCAGATATTCCTTTTAACGGACCGATCTCTGAAGTACGCGTAGCAAGGATTGACGGCAAATTTGTGGTCAACCCTTATGTAAGCGATTTAGAGCGCGCTGATATGGAATTCCTTGTTGCCGGTACTGAAAATGATATTGTGATGGTGGAAGGTGAGTGTGATGAGATCTCTGAGGCTGAAATGGTTGAGGCGATCGAGTTTGCACACAAGGCTATCGTGATACAGGTTCAGGCCCAAAAAGAACTGGCCGAGCTTGTAGGTAAGACGGTAAAGCGTACTTATTCTCATGAAGACAGTAATCCTGAATTGAGAGCGCAGGTTTTTGCTTATGCTTATGATAAAGTATATGCAATTGCGAAAAGCAATACGAGCAAAGGTGAGCGCGGCGACGCGTTTGGTGCAGTGTTAATGGACTTCATTGCTACTTTGGGCGAAGACATTGATGATGTAACCGGCTTCCTTTCTAAAAAATATTTCCACGATGTACAGTATGATGCCATTCGTAACCTGGTTTTAGACGAAGGAATTCGTTTGGACGGCCGCGATGCGCGCACAGTACGCCCGATCTGGTCTGAAGTAGGCTATTTGCCTGCAGCACATGGTTCAGCGGTGTTTACCCGTGGTGAAACTCAATCATTGACCACTGTTACTTTAGGTTCTAAAGATGATGAGCAGATGATCGATGGTGCTTTCATCAATGGATACAATAAATTCTTACTGCACTATAACTTCCCCGGTTTCTCAACCGGTGAGGTTCGTCCTAACAGGGGTGCAGGCCGTCGTGAGATCGGTCACGGTAACTTAGCGATGCGTTCTTTGAAGAAAGTATTGCCAGGGCTGGAAGAAAATCCATATACGATCCGTATTGTTTCGGATATCCTGGAATCTAATGGCTCTTCATCAATGGCTACTGTTTGTGCAGGTACACTTGCGCTGATGGATGCCGGTATCAAAATCAAAGCACCGGTTTCGGGTATTGCCATGGGATTGATCACTGATGAGAAAACAGGTAAATACGCAATCCTTTCAGATATTTTAGGTGATGAAGATCATTTGGGTGATATGGACTTTAAAGTAACCGGTACTGAAAAAGGTATCGTAGCCTGTCAGATGGACTTGAAGATCAATGGTTTGAAATGGGAAGTATTAACCAACGCTTTGAACCAGGCTAAAGAAGCCCGTCTGCATATCCTGAACGAGATGAAGAAAACAATTTCTGCGCCTCGTGAGGATTACAAAGACCACGCTCCACGTATCGTTTCTCTGAGCATTGATAAAGAATTTATTGGTGCGGTAATCGGGCCAGGCGGTAAAATTATCCAGGAAATGCAACGCGAAACCGGCGCTTCTATCTCTATCGAAGAGGTTGGCAACAAGGGTATCGTTGAGATCTTTGCGGATAACAAGGCTGCTATTGATGCTGCGGTAAGCCGTATCAATGCCATCGCTGCTAAACCGGAAATAGGTGCTACTTATCAGGGTAAAGTGAAGTCGATCATGCCATTTGGTGCTTTCGTTGAGATCATGCCAGGTAAAGACGGATTACTGCACATTTCTGAAATAGACTGGACCCGTTTGGAAACAATGGACGGTGTGTTTAAAGAAGGTGATAAGATTGAAGTGAAACTTTTGGATGTAGATAAACAAGGTAAAATGAAGCTTTCCAGAAAAGCATTATTGCCTCGTCCTGCAAGGGCAGAAGGATCAGCGGAAAATAAACCAGCGTAAGAACAGCTGCTGAATAATTTATTCAGAATAGTAATACTACTATTTAAAAGCCTCCCGATAAATCGGGAGGCTTTTTATTTACATGGGTTATTTATTTATCTTTACCTCATAAATAGCCCCCAAACACCATGAAACACTTAATCGCACCATCTGTTCTCTCTGCTGATTTTGCCAATCTTCAGCGCGATGTTGAAATGATCAACTCAAGTGAGGCGGACTGGTTTCATGTAGACATTATGGACGGTGTGTTTGTCCCAAATATTTCATTTGGATTTCCTGTCATGGCTGCCATTGAAAAATATGCGCGGAAACCTTTGGATGTTCACCTGATGATCGTAAACCCGGAGCATTATATCGAGCGTTTTGCGGAAGCCGGTGCTGCTGTAATCACCGTGCATTACGAAGCCTGCACACATTTGCACAGGGTGGTGCAGTCCATTCATGCTGCCGGATGCAAGGCGGGGGTGGCACTTAATCCGCATACACCGGTATCTTTACTGAAAGACATTCTTCCGGACCTCGACCTGGTCCTGGTGATGTCGGTAAATCCGGGCTTTGGCGGACAGCAGTTTATACCAAATACTTTAAATAAGGTGAAGGAACTGCGGGCGATGGCTTCACTGTTAAATCCTGACTTGCTGATAGAAGTAGACGGCGGGGTAGGATTGCATAACCTTGAAATATTGATACAGTCCGGAGCCAATGTGTTTGTGGCCGGCAATGCGGTATTTGCCGCTGCTTCACCGCAGGATGTGATTGCAGATATGAAAAAACTTGACGCTGGAATCGTGAAACTCTAAAAAATTGATGCTCAAAATCCGTCTGTTGCTTTTTATGATTTTGCTGGGATTTGTCTATGTGCAAGCCCAGCCGGTGATCAAGGTTACAGGTACGGTTACTGATGACCTTAAAAATCCGCTGCCAAAGGTTACTATAAGTATTCTCGGCCAGAACCAGTCTGCAATCTCAGACGAAAAAGGAGTTTATAACATTTATTCTACCAGTACCTTTTTTACTTTAAAATACAGCTTGCTGGGCTACAAGTCTATTCTGACTGAGGTCAGGCAAGACAAGGCAGGCAGGATGGTTCAGGATGTGGTCATGACAGAAAATATCAATGAACTGGAGCAGGTAACCATTACCAATAAACAAAACCAGTTGAGTAATACCTCCATCATCAACATTGCAGATGTTTCAACCAGACCTTCTGTATCCGGAAATTTTGAAGCAATACTTAAGACATTGCCCGGCGTGTCAGTAAACAATGAACTGAGTTCGCAGTATAGTGTAAGGGGCGGTAATTTTGATGAAAACCTGGTTTATGTAAATGACATAGAAATCAGCAGACCGGTTTTGATCAGAAATGGGCAGCAGGAGGGACTAAGTTTTATCAACAGCGATTTGCTCAGCTCAGCCAAATTCTCTGCCGGTGGATTTGAATCCCGTTATGGGGATAAGCTGTCTTCAGTACTGGATGTTCGTTATAACCGGCCGGATAGCAGTCAGGCTATACTAAACCTGGGTTTTCTCGGCGGGGCTTTTAGCTCAAAGATATTGAACAAAAACAGTTACCTGCTTGCGGGACTGAGGTATAAGAATAATTCTACTGTACTGAATAAACAGGACAACAGGGGCAGTTATGCCCCAAGCTTTACAGATGCTCAGCTGATCTATCAGTATGACCTGTCTGAAAAGTTCTCCCTCAATTTTTTAGGCAGTTTCAACAGCGGCAGCTTCAGGCTGGTGCCGGAAAGCCGTGAGACGAAATTTGGTACGCTGAATACCTTATTGAGATTGCAGACGGTCTATGCCGGAGAGGAGGTAGACGATTACCAGTCAGCCGGGGCTGCATTAACGGCTGCCTGGTTTCCTGAAGCCAATCTGTCGGTCAAATGGATCAACAGTTATTTTAATACACTGGAACGTGAACGTATTGATATAAAAGGCAGGTATTTACTGGATGAACTTTATAATAATGCGGGAACGAAGGGCACCAGGAGTAAAGCTACAGGAGGCTATAGCAATTATGCCCATAACAACCTGGAATCGGAAATTTTCAGTTCAGAAATAAAGGCCGATCAAAACTATAACAGCCATGTCTTTTCTGCAGGGTTCCGGTTTGAAAACAAAAATTACCGGGATGAACTGACAGAATATAGTTTGATTGATTCTGCAGGACTTCTATTGCCGGGCAGTGTTAAAAGTTTTTATCAGGATAATTTTATCGGCACCGAAAACAGGATTTCTATACAGTATCTTACTGCATATGTGCAGGACAGCTACAAGGTGTCCGGCCATTCTGATCTGCAGCTGGGGGTAAGGGCAAACTACAATTCGCTGAGTGAACAGCTGCTCCTCAGTCCGAGATTGCTGCTCGCCTACCGGTCTCCCAATAACAATAAGATCTTCAGGTTTACAGCAGGAGTATACCAGCAGGCTCCGGATTATAGAAGCATCAGGGACTTTAACGGCGTGCCCAACCTGCATCAGCAGGCACAGAGATCGTACAATACCTCGATAGGTCTGGATTATGCTTTTGATGGTCTGGGTACACGGCTCAAGTTTACCTCCGAACTTTATTTTAAATACCAGGATCGGTTAATTCCGTATATGATGGACAATGTGAGGATCAAATACCTGGCCAGGGAGCAGGCCCGCGGCTATACTTACGGGGCCGATTTTAGCGTAGGAGGAGAGTTTGTAAAAGATCTGCTTTCTTACTTTAGGATTTCCCTGATGAAGGCCAATCAGGACATCCCGGGAGATGACAATGGGTATTTAAAAAGGCCAACAGACCAAAGGGTAAACTTCTCTGTTTACTTTCAGGACCGGTTGCTGAACAGCCCGACCTATAAGGTGCACCTGAACCTGCTTTATGGTTCCAAACTGCCGCTGGGTGCACCGCTGGTGAGACAATATTCTGACGATTTTAGCATCCCGGCATACAAGCGTGTAGACATCGGATTTTCAAAAGATTTTCTGGATGATCTGGCCTTGCGGAAGCCTAAATTTTTAGATAAATATTTTAGTTCGTTTTCTGCGCATCTGGAAGTATTTAATTTGTTGAACATCAACAATACTGTTTCGTATTTGTGGTTAAAAGATGTAAATAACGTACAATATGCTATTCCAAACTATTTGACCGGACGTCAGCTGAACTTCAAACTCATCATAAAATTCAAGAATTCCAGACGATAAAACATATAAAATTGCTAGATTTACATCCATTATAAATCACCATAAAAATGAGACACAATTTCGGCGCAGGCCCATGTATTTTACCTCAAGAAGTATTTAAACAAGCATCACAGGCGGTACTGGATTTTAAAGATGGTTTATCCATCCTGGAGATCTCTCACCGAACTGCTGAATTTGAAGCGGTAGTAGAAGAAACCGTTAAATTGATTAAAGAATTAATGAATATACCATCGGGATACTCGGTTGTGTTGTTACAAGGCGGCGCTAGTTTGCAGTTTTCAATGGTTCCTATGAATTTATTGCCGGAAGGTGGCACAGCTGCCTATTTGGAAACCGGTGTGTGGGCAAATAAGGCGATTAAAGAAGTGAAGGTTTTTGGAACAGCGAATGTTGTGGCAACATCAAAAGAGTCGAACTTTACTTATGTACCTAAGGATTATGTAATTCCTGAAGACAGTGCTTATTTCCACTGCACTTCCAACAATACGATATATGGTACGGAGCTGTTTAGTTTTCCTAAGACAAATGTTCCTGTAGTTTGCGATATGTCATCAGACATTATGAGCAGGGTAATTGATGTTTCCCAGTTTGACCTGATCTATGCCGGTGCCCAAAAGAATATTGGCCCTGCAGGTCTGACCATTGCTATTGTTAAAGATGAGATCCTGGGCAAATCAGGAAGGAAACTTCCTTCGATGCTGGACTATAAAGTTCACATTGAAGGCGGATCCATGTACAACACGCCTCCGGTATTTTCTATCTATGTGGCCATGCTCAATCTGAGATGGCTGAAAGCCAAAGGCGGAGTTGCGGAAATTGAAAAGGAGAACAAGGCCAAAGCGCATGCGCTTTATACGGAGATTGACAGAAATCCTTTGTTTAAAGGAACTTGTGCGGTTGAAGACCGTTCCAGGATGAATGTTTGCTTTGTGATGGAAAATCCTGAACTGGAAAAACCCTTCCTGAAATTTGCGGAAGAGAATGGGGTTGAGGGCATAAAAGGACACAGAAGTGTGGGCGGTTTCAGAGCGTCGATTTATAATGCGCTGCCGATCACCAGTGTTCATGCTTTAATAGAATTAATGCAGATTTTTGCAGAAAAACACCAATAAAATATAAGTTAATGATTAAGATACTTGCAAACGACGGGATCGATCCTGTCGGTAAAAAATTACTGGAAGACGCGGGCTTTGTTGTTGATACAGAAACTGTTGCACAAGATAAATTAGCTGAGGCATTGCTGAATTATGACGGTATAACCGTACGCAGCGCTACCAAACTTCGTAAAGAACTGATTGATCAGGTACCTAACATTAAACTGATCGGCAGGGGTGGTGTAGGGATGGATAATATTGATGTGGACTATGCACGCAGTAAGGGTGTTGCGGTTGTGAATACTCCTGCGGCTTCGTCTTTATCGGTAGCTGAACTGGTATTTGCACACTTGTTTACAGGGATTCGTTTCTTACAGGATTCAAACAGGAAAATGCCTGTTGAAGGTGCCACTAAATTTAATGCACTGAAAAAGGCCTATGCCGGTGGTGTTGAGCTGCAGGGCAAGACTATGGGGATCATCGGTTTTGGCCGTATAGGCCGTGAAACTGCCAAGGTTGCATTAAGGCTGGGTATGAATGTGCTGGCTTACGATCTTTTTCCTGCAGAAGGTACGCTTCCTTTGACTTTTCAGGGCGGTGTTTCTGTAGAGATCCCTTTCAAAACAGTTTCACTGGAAGAGGTGATCTCTGGCAGTGATTTCATCAGCTTGCATACCCCGTTTGCGGATAAACCGATATTGGGCGCAGAAGAGTTTTCGAAAATGAAACCAGGCGTGGGTGTGGTCAATTGCTCAAGGGGTGGAACTATTGATGAGGAGGCACTGATTGCCGCACTTGACAGTGGTAAAGTTGCTTTTGCTGGTCTGGATGTTTATGATGATGAACCTACTCCAAGAACAGGAATTCTGCAGCATGCAAAGATTTCGTTAACTCCGCATATTGGGGCCGCAACAAATGAGGCACAGGAAAGGATAGGAGTTGAACTGGCTACTTTGATTATTGAACATTTCAATAAATAATCGGGCATTTCAATAAATAACAATAAGACGGATTAGTAGTCCGAAATTACTATCGTCATTGCGAGGTACGAAGCAATCTCTGGTTAAATGCTGCCAGGAGATTGCTTCGTACCTCGCAATGACGATTTTTTATATCAAATAATTGACTGCTTGCCAGTAATATTGCCAGCATATAATGTTGTCTGCCTTTAATATTGTCTTCCGGTAATAAATGTCTACAAAGATTGTGTCAACGCCCAGTACCGGTAAGCCAATATTGCTTTTTGCAGGGTGCTCAGCTTCATTGGATCTTTTTGATAAAGACTAGGCAGTACCGCCTTGTTGATCTTTACCAATATCTTAAACAGCCATTTTTTCATTGCTTTGCCATTAAGATTGTTGTGCAGCCCTGAGTTTGTTTCTGAAAAAGTATACAGCGCCCAGTAACGCAATCAGTGAAAGTATTGCGATGCTGATGTAGAGTGTCTTGCCGGCTCTCCCGTTTTCTGCTTCCTTTTTGAGGAGTTCATTCTGGTCCTGCAATTTTTTGATGGACAGCATGTAGCTTTGGATCCGGGTATTGGTGCTGTTTGCACTGCGCTGGGCCTGCTGCACTTCCTGGTCTTTGTAATTCATCAGTATTTTCAGCTCTTTAAAGATATTGTTGTCGTTAAGTACGATCTGTCTTAATATCTCATTGGAATTTTTAATATCCTGTTTGGTTTGAAAACCGAAAATGCCTGTTCGCTGATCTAAACTCTGATCATATTGCCCAAATTTGTTACTGCGATCTGTGAGTAAGGAGTTGACCTTTAACCGCTGGGTTTGATAAGCACTGGTGTCTGCCTGAAATGCCCGGGCGGAAAATGAAATGCAGCATGTGCACATGACGATGACAAAAAAGGTCAGCACCGGCAAACGCAGGAAAGGTAACAGTTTGATCATAGCAGGTTTCTTTAAATAATTGTAAGCAAACTCTATGCCCTCATTACTTTTACGGATGGAATTCAATCCGGATGATATCACTGAGGTGCAAGCCCAGCAGTCCGCTTGCTTTTCCTTTGTTTATAGCAATTTCAAGGTGATTGCTGATCCCGAATAAACAAAGTTTTTCACCTTCGGGTACTTCATTATAATGCCAGCTCAGCTGGGTAATGGTTTCGCTTTTTCTGAAATAAAGTGTAAAGTCACGATTCCGCTGGATCTTTGTAAACAGATCTTTGGTGATGTTGGTGATCACATTGCAAAAAGTGTCGATATAAATGACACTTCCACGGATAATGTCGCGCTCGATGACGGGATTTAAAAGCATCCTTTGTTCTATGCTGTCGGTTGGCACACCGATATCTTTCAGTTTGGATCCTTTGGCCAGATGTACCGCAGCTTTAACAAATATATCGACCAGCGGAAAGTGCAGGTATTTGAGGTCCTGCATGATGTTGAGTTCTACGATCTCGTCTGGCTTTTCATCAAAAAGTAAGGAAAAAATACCGTTGTCTGCACCGACAAAGAAGTGGTCCCGGTACTTTAAAGCAATGTATTTTGTGTTTTCACTGAATACAGAATCTATGCCGATCAGGTGGACTGTGCCTTTTGGAAAATAAGGGTATACGTTTTTAAGAACGAACGCTGCATAAGAAATATTAAATGATGGCACCTCATGTGTTACGTCAACAATATTGGCTGCAGGCAAGATGCTCAGAATGCTTCCTTTGAGTGCAGCCTGGTAAAAATCTTTAGAACCTAAATCCGTTGTTAAAGTAATAATAGCCATTAAAAATTGAATATTTATTCTTAATCTTGCGTAGGCGGCAAATCGCGTACAAATATTCAATTTTTAAATCAGAATATACACCTCAATCAAAAAAACAATATTTTGAACGAACTAAAATTAACATTAGAATCGGTAGATCCGGTACAGTTTTGGGGAACTAATAATGAGCATTACGAGATCATCAAAAATGCTTTTCCAAAATTGAAAGTAGTAGCGCGCGGTAATGAGGTGAAAGTGCTTGGCGATGAGCAGGAACTGAAGGCTTTTGAAAAGAAATATCTTCAGCTGATCAGTCATCTGGAAAAATACAGCTCCCTGCTGGCAAGTGATGTAGAGACCATTCTGGCTTCAAAAAAAATTGCTGCTGAAGATGAAACATCCGCACCCGATAAGGCTGCCGGCGGAAATGGCGGCGGTGGTGAGGTGATCGTTTTTGGGACGAACGGCCTGATGGTGAAAGCCAGAACTGCTAACCAGAGAAGAATGGTAGACAGTATCATTAAAAATGATGTGCTGTTTGCAATTGGTCCTGCCGGAACTGGAAAGACCTATACTGCGGTGGCATTGGCCGTAAGGGCATTGAAGAATAAAGAGATCAAACGGATTATACTAACCAGACCGGCTGTTGAGGCGGGAGAGAATTTAGGTTTCCTTCCCGGAGATCTGAAAGAAAAGGTTGATCCGTACCTGAGGCCCCTATATGACGCTCTGGACGATATGATCCCTGCAGAGAAACTAAAGCTCTATCTGGAGAACAGGACAATTGAAATTGCACCGCTTGCATTTATGAGGGGGAGAACGCTGGACAATTGCTTTGTGATCCTTGATGAAGCCCAAAACTCTACAGATCTTCAATTGAAGATGTTTCTGACGCGTATGGGTCCTTCGGCGAAGTTTATCGTAACCGGTGATGTAACCCAGATAGATCTGCCAAGGAAACAGATGTCAGGACTGCACAATGGATTGCGAATCCTTGACGGCATACCGGGTATAGACATCATTTACCTGACCGGTGAGGATGTGGTGAGGCATAAACTGGTAAAAAGGATATTAAAGGCCTACGGAGATATACAGTAATAGGAAATGACAGCAATAAAAGAGACAAATTTCAGCTTCCCTAAGCAGACAAATTTTTATAAGGGGAAAGTGCGTGATGTATATACCATTGACAACAGCTTTATGGCGATGGTGGTCACCGACAGAATTTCTGCATTTGATGTGGTATTGCCGGAGGCAATACCTTTTAAGGGGCAGGTGCTGAACCAGATCGCTGCTAAGTTTTTGGCAGCTACAAAAGATATAGTGCCCAACTGGGTGATTGATACCCCGGATGAAATGGTAACGATTGGCCGTATTTGCGAGCCGTTTAAGGTGGAAATGGTCATTAGAGGCTACCTCGCCGGACATGCATGGCGCGAATACAGTGCCGGAAGGCGCAGCGTTTGCGGAGTTTCATTACCTGAGGGGTTGAAGGAAAACGACAAGCTGCCGCAGCCGATCATTACCCCGACCACCAAGGCATCGGTAGGGCACGACGAAGACATTTCAAAAGAAGATATTTTAGCTAAAGGCATTGTGTCGGTGGCTGATTATACGCATCTGGAAAACTATACGCACGCACTCTACCAGCGTGGCGTGGAAATGGCCGCAGAGCGCGGATTGATACTGGTGGATACTAAATACGAATTTGGTAAGGTTGCCGAAGATATATACCTGATCGATGAAATCCATACTCCTGATTCTTCGCGTTATTTTTATGCTGATGGGTATGAAAAAAGGCAGGATGCCGGTGAGCCTCAAAAACAACTGTCTAAAGAATTTGTCCGCAAATGGTTGATAGAAAATGGTTTCCAGGGCAAGGATGGACAGGTAGTGCCCTTAATGACCCCTGAAATTGTCAGTTCTATCTCGGAGCGTTATATTGAACTGTACGAGCAGATCACTGGAGATACATTTGTAAAAAACGACGCAAATGATGTGGTCAGAAGAATAGAGCAAAACGTAACGGCAGCATTGGGGCAGCTTTTAGCTTAATTTTGGTAAATTTTACTTATTTTCGTATTTAATTCACAATCAGTATCATGAAATTTTCAATAGATAAGCACGAAAAGTATGTCGTTTTAGGGCTGGATGAAGTTAAGTTTACAAACGAGAATACGCCTAAATTGAAATCTGAATTCATTTTATTGAATGCAGAAGGTTTCCGTAATATTGTTTTAGATCTGTCGTCCATTAAACAATGCGATGATTCTCAGGATCTGAGCAGTTTGCTGGTAGGCGACAGGCTTTGTAAAAAAGCTAATGGTCTCTTTATCGTAACAGGCGTCAACGATGCGGTAGCCAAAATATTGGAGATGTCTAATCTGGATCAGTCACTGACTATTGTTTCCAAGCTGGATGAAGCTACTGATCTGATCTTTATGGATGAAATTGAGAAGGAATTGCTGGGCGGCGTAGATTTGAGTTAATGAAGTTTGAGGTTACCATCTTAGGCAGCAGTTCTGCTACTCCCGTACATAATAGAAATCCGACAGCCCAGCTTTTAAATTGTAATGAGAAGTTTTACCTGATCGATTGCGGGGAAGGTACCCAGCAGCAACTGATCAAATATGGTTTTAAGGCCAGTAAAATAGATTTTATATTCATCAGTCATCTACATGGCGATCATTATTTTGGGCTGATAGGGCTGTTGTCAAGCCTTCATTTAAACGGACGCATCAAGCCGCTCAAAATCTTTGCTCCTGCAGCCCTTCAGGAGATCCTGGCATTGCAGTTTAAGTATTCTGAGACCGTGATCAGGTACCCGATAGAATTTGTAGTTACAGAAGCCGCAGAGCCGGTGCAGATATTTGAAAATGCCGATCTGGTAGTGGATACCGTGATCCTGAACCACAGGATCCCATGTACGGGATTCAGGTTTACCCAAAAGAAACGCCTGCGCAAGCTTATCGTGGAGAAATTGGAGGCTGAAGGAATCAACATTGATTATTATCCCCTGCTAAAAAGAGGCGTAGACCTGGAATTACCGGATGGCAGGGTATTGCTAAACGCTGAATACACTACTGATTCTGATACGCCGAGAAGGTATGGATATTGTTCAGATACTTTACTGGATGAAAGGTATTTTGAAAGTGTTTCAGATTGTGATCTGCTATACCATGAGGCCACTTTTTTGCATGAAATGCTCGACCGGGCAAATCAGACACATCATACTACGGCATTACAGGCCGCAGAAATCGCCAGGGCTACAAGAGCTTCCAAACTGCTGATCGGGCATTTCTCCTCAAGATATAAGACATTGCAGGCACTTTTGGAAGAAGCCAGGTCTGTCTTTGAAAAAACTGAACTGGCAATTGAAGGAAATACCTATACGATATAAAGATAGTTTATTTATCCTTTTTACTCCCGCCGCCGAATACGGAAAAATGAACATAGCGCTTAGGATTTGCCTTCAGGTCCATCATCAGATTGTCCAGATTTTTGGAGGCATTGTTCAGATTGTCATATAGTTTGGTGTCGTTTACCAGAAGCCCTAATGAACCCTGACCATTATTGATCTTGCCAACGATGGTCTGCAGGTCAACAACCGCCTTATTCGCATTATCCAAGGTCTGTTTGAAGTTGGCTGCGGCAACCTGGTCAGTAACAGAATTGATGTTGTTCAGGATGGCACTGATTTTTTGATTATTTTGTTTCAGGTTGCTGGAAATGGCCTCCACGTTGGCAAGGATAGCAGAAACGCGTGATCCCTCAGAACCGACAAGGTTATCTACTTTTTTAGAAGTAGATTCCAGAGACGCAAGGGTAGCCGATATGCTGTTGAAGCTTTTGTCTACATTCTTTTGGAAATTGGGATTCAGGATAGAGTTGACGCTGGTTAAAATTGAATCCATCTTGCCAATGATCATTTCAGCTTTCTTTTGTACAGGCTGTACGGTTTCCAATATGCCTTTTTGAACGTTGGCATTTAAAGTGTCTCCGTCCTGTGCATAATCGTTACCCGAACCCAGGGCCATCACTATGGCTTTACTGCCCAGCAGATCTGTACTTTCCAGTTTGGCGATACTGCTTTTTGGAATCTCATATTTACCTTTGATTTTCAGTGTAGCCAAAATAGAGCCATCAGGCTGAAGCTGGAGCTTATCCACACGTCCGATCTGAAATCCGTTGATCAATACCGGCTTGGATACAGCCAGTCCGTCGACATGCGAATACCTGGCATATAAAATGGTCTCACTTGAAAATATGGCATTACCTTTTAAAAAGTTATAACCAATTATTAATAAGGCAATGGAGAAGGCTGCCAGTATGCCTACTTTGGTTTCGTTCGCTATCTTCATTTAAAGGAGTGTTTTTTATATACAGGTGCTGTGAATTTAGTTGGTTTCAGTTTCCTTTTTATAGGTTTTTATTGCTTTAAAAATAGAATTTACAATTTCGGCCTGTCCGCTGTCTGAGTTGATGTACTTCTCTTCAGTGGGGTTCGAAATAAATCCAATCTCAGTAAGTACAGCAGGTAATCCGCAACGCTGCAAGATCAGCAAACCCTGTTCTTTTACTCCTCTGTTAACCCTGTTATCGTCATTGGTATAGTTGTTCTGGATTAATCTGGCAAGTTTCAGGCTCTTGTCCCTAAATAAATTCTTAAACAAAGATAATATAATAAATGTTTCAGGATCATTGGGATCGTAGCCGTTGTAGTTTTGTTTATAATTTTTTTCGAGTTTGATGTCTTCATTTTCACGAATGGCCGCATCTTGTTCATTTAACCGGTGCGAACCCGCAACAAAGGTTTCAGTCCCGCTGGTGGTCGTATTTTTTTGATAGGTATATCTTGGAATTCTTTTGCCCTTTTTGTTTTTCGTGTAACCTGATATCACCCTTCTGTCGGGCATGGAATTACAGTGTATGGATAGAAACAGATCAGCGTTGTTGTCATTGGCCAGTGCGGCCCTTTTGTAAAAATCTACATCAACATCCGTTTTCCTGGTATAGAGCACTTTAAGCTCCGGCATTTCTTCTTCTATCTTTCTGCCGAGCTTCAGGGCTACTTCAAGCGCTACATTTTTTTCTAAAGAAAAGCTCCCCCGTGCACCTGGTTTTCTGCCGCCGTGACCTGCATCTATAACGATAGTTTTGACCTTGTAACCCTGAGAAAATGTGACCAATGAACTGAAAAATAAAAATAGAAATGGCAAGGGGAACAAGGCTTTGTTTAATCTCATGAAAATGTAGTTTAGTTATAATTATCCTTCGACGTTCTTTTTGTAATTTTCAATGGCTTTCAATAAGCAATTGGTGATTTCATTTTGTCCGGCTTCAGAGTTCATATAATCCTCTTCTTCAGGATTGCTGATAAATCCAATCTCTGTGAGGATGGCCGGCATTCCGGCACGCGCCAGTACTGCCAGGCTTTTTTCCTGAACACCTCGGTCTATACGGCCGGCATTGATGTATTCGTCCTGTACCAGTTTGGCGAGCCTCAGGCTTTGTGTTCTGAATGTGTTTTTCATTAACGAAAGAATGATCATGTTTTCCGGGTTGTTGGGGTCAAATCCTTCATAGTTCTCTTTGTAGTTTTCTTCAAGAAAAATAGCAGCATTTTCTCTTTTTATCGCTTCATCCTGTTCGTTTACCCTGCCAATACCGGAGACAAATGTTTCTACTCCTCTTGTTGAGGTACTTTTTCTGCTTACAGTCCTGGTAATGGGCACCCGCTTTCCCCTGCTGTTCCTTCTGTATCCGGTTACCACGGTTGACCTGTGAACAGGCATGTCGTTGCAATGGATAGATATAAAAAGATCAGCTTTGGCATTGTTTGCTATGGCAATTCTTTCGTAAAGCGGAATAAAAACATCCTCAGTACGGGTATAAATTACCTTTACATCCTTCATGTTTGCCTCAATAGCCGCGCCAAGATGCAGGGCTGTCTTCAGTGCAACGTCCTTTTCAGTAGAATAAAGACCCCTGGTACTGCCATCCCTGCCGCCGTGACCGGCGTCAATTACAATAGTTTTTATTTTATATCCTTGCGTAAATGCCTGATAGCTAGATACAATATTGATTGCCAAAGAAATAAATACGATCAAAATAGCTTTTGGTCTGAGCAATGGTATATTTTTCATTAATTTTGAACGTTTTGGATTAAACATTAATGCAAAAATAACATTCACACACGAATTTGAAACTTTTACGGTATATCATTTTTCTTAACTTAACTGTTTTATTAACATTTGTTAGTAATCGGGCCGTCGCTTTTTCTTCGTTTTCCTGGCAGCAGGTCATCCGGCAGAACGATACGACTAAAAGAAGTGGTCCTAAGAAAGCGGTTACGGATACCAGCTCAAAAGATACGGTTGCGAGCGAGAAACTGGAATACTCGGCGAAAGATTCAACAAGATTCAGCAACGACAAAAAAATTGTTTACCTGTACGGCGGCGCAAGAGTGGTTTATCAGGGTTTAGAACTGGATGCCGATTATATTACCTATAACGACAGTACCAAGCAGCTATTTGCGCGCGGTACAACCAATTCAAAGGGTAAGTATATAGGCCGGCCTATCATAAAAATGGAAGGCCAGGGTACTTCGCTTGCAGATTCATTAAGATACAACACGGAAACGCTGGAAGCTCAGATCTGGGACGTTTTTACCGAGCAGGAAGGCGGCTTTTTCTCGGGGGGAAAAGCCAAGAAACAGCCGGACGATGAAATTCACAGCAAGGGCCAGACCTATAGTACCTGTAATTTGCCCCATCCGCACTTTGGTATCCACATCACCAAGGGAATTGTCACCGGCAACCAGATCATCACTGGCCCTGTATACTTAAAAATTGAGGATATTCCTTTACCTCTTGGATTGCCTTTTGCGTTTTTCCCCAAGCCCAACAAGAAATCGTCAGGAATTATTATGCCATCTCCCGGCGAGGATTATACCAGGGGCTTCTTCCTGCGCGACGGGGGGTATTACCTCGGGCTAAGTGACTACTGGGATGCAAAGATCACTGGGACCATCTATACAAGGGGCTCATACGATGCCTCATTGCTGTCCAATTATACCAAAAGATATAAATATAACGGCAACATCAACCTGAGGTATTCCAACTCCAGGTATGGCTCTGAAGGCAGCCCTGACTTTAACCAGATTAAAGATTTTAAGATTTTATGGAGCCATAGCCAGAATGCAAATGCGAAGCCGGGTACGTCGTTCTCGGCCTCTGTAGATGCCGGAACGATAAGTTATGATGCCAATACTGCAGCCGGAGGCAGTTATGATCCGTATCAGTCAGCGAAAAACACATTGCAATCAAGCGTCGGCTACGGGAAAGTGTGGGACAATGGCATGAACCTGGGCATAACCGCGAGTGGCAGACAGGAAACGCAAAACAAGACAGTGGATTTGCTTTTGCCTGACCTTAATTTTTCCATACCCACTTTTAGCCCTTTTGATTCTAAAGATAGGGTCGGGGAGGAAAAATGGTATCAAAAGATAACCGTTGGATATAGTATGCAGGCCAGCAATAAGATCAATACCAAGGAAAGTGAACTGTTCAAAAGAGAATCCCTGAACAAATTTGCCAATGGGGTAAGCCATCAGATTCCGGTCAACATGTCTTTTGTAGTGGCAGAATACTTTAATTTTAATATGGGGGGGACCTACCAGGAAAAGTGGTCGCTTCAGACCATTGAAAAAAAATATGTGAGGGTAGTGAACAGTTCTGATGTACAGATCATTGATACCATACCGGGATTTAAAAGAAATGCAGAATATAATGCCAATATGGGCCTTTCTACCAAGATCTACAGCACCGCCCAGTTTAATAAGTTTGGTAATTTTAAAGCCCTGAGACACGTGATGACGCCAAGGGTGGGCTTCACCTATACGCCAGATTTTTCAGACCCGAAAAGAGGTTATTACAAAATAGCAAAATATACAGACGGAACAGATGTAATCGGGACAGACGGCAAGCCGGTTAAATATTCAATTTTTGAAAGTTCTTTGTACGGCGGCCCGGGAGCAGGACGTTCAGCAGCCATTTCTTTCGGAATAGACAATACTGTGGAAGCGAAAGTTCTTACCCCAAATGACACTACCGGTAAGGGCGATAAGAAAATACCTGTCATACAAGGACTTAGTATTAGTGGTTCTTATAATTTTCTGGCAAAAAGCTATAAACTGTCTACATTGAGTTTTAGCGGCAGGTCACAGTTTACAGATAAGCTGGGCATCAACTATTATGGCAGCTTGAATCCTTACCAGACACAGGACAGTGTCAGTGTGATTAACGGTACAACAACAAACGTTTTCGATTCGCAGAACAGACCGTACAGGAGGCTGATAGATAAATACACCTGGCAGGAAGGAAAACTACCCCGCTTGACAAGCTTTGGTTTTTCTTTTGACTACAGTTTTAACCCGGAGGCCCTGAAAAAGAGAAATGAAAACCAGGATAATTTAAAGCAAGAGGTAGAAAAGGCTGGGATGACACAGGAACAGTCTGATGCACTGGCCAGGGTAAGCCGAGATCCGAATGCATTCGTGGATTTTAAAATTCCATGGAACTTTGCCTTCAGTTACAGTTTTCAGTACAATACGGACGCAGTCGGACTAAACAGTAATATTTCAAACACGTTAAACTTCAATGGTGATGCAAATATTACCCCTAAGTGGAAGGTACAGTTTACCTCGGGCTGGGATTTTCAGGCAAAGACCTTTTCTCAGACCAACTTTTCAATTTACAGAGACCTGCACTGCTGGGACATGAGCTTTAGCTGGGTGCCTTTTGGACGGTATCAGTCCTATTCGGTAGATATAAAAGTTAAGGCATCAATACTTCAGGATCTAAAACTGAGCAAGAGAAAACAATATTTTACACGATTCTAATCCCATTTTATGTTAGCTGAAATCATTACTATTGGTGACGAGATCCTGATAGGTCAGGTTGTGGATACCAATTCAGCCTGGATGGCCAAACAGCTGAACCTGGCAGGCATACAAGTAAAACAGGTAACTTCCGTGTCTGATGATGCGGAGCACATCACAGAAGCATTGCAGTTAGCAGAAAAAAGAGCAAAGATCATTCTCATTACCGGAGGGTTGGGGCCTACAAAGGACGACATCACGAAATTCACGCTGGCCAGATATTTCGGTATGGGTATGCGGAGAGATGAGGAGACACTGAGTCACATACAGGGAATATTTGCCAGGCTGAAAAGACCGATGATCGAATCTAACATACAACAGGCCGACGTTCCGGATGGCTGTACGGTCATTCAAAACAAGAATGGTTCAGCACCCTGTATGTGGTTTGAGCATGAAGGCAATGTGATTGTGTCCATGCCCGGAGTGCCGTTTGAAATGATGTACCTTATGGAAGAAGAGATCCTGCCGCGTCTGGGCAAGTCTTTTAAACTCCCTCATATTTTTCATAAAACTATTCTTACGATGAGTATAGGCGAATCATTTCTTGCTGCTGAAATAGCTGAGATAGAGGATAGCCTGCCTGGTCACATTAAACTTGCCTATCTGCCCCGTTTAGGGCAGGTACGTTTAAGACTCAGTGCGTCGGGAAGCGATGAGTTTGTTTTGCGGCAGGAGGTAGAGCGTTATGCCCGGCAGATCATTGACAAAGTAAAAATGTATGTCGTAGTAGAAGAAGACATTGCACTGGAAAAGGCCCTGCTCAATATCATGGAGGAGCGAAAACTTACACTGTCCACAGCAGAAAGCTGTACCGGCGGATATATTGCACATCTGATCACTCAGCATCCGGGTTCTTCTGCAGTTTATACAGGGGGAGCAGTAGTGTACTCAAATCAGCTTAAGGAGTCGGTCTTGGGAGTTGCACACGAAACTCTTGAGAACTTTGGCGCGGTAAGTGAGGAAACTGTCCGGGAAATGGCGCAGGGGGCAATGATTCATTTTAAAACAGACTATGCTGTTGCCGTTACCGGTATAGCAGGCCCGGACGGAGGAACAACCGGCAAACCTGTAGGTACAGTTTGGATTGCCGTAGCCAATCCTAAAGGAATTACCGCAAAACTATTTACTTTCGGAAATAAAAGAACTCAAAATATAGAGCGCTCAGCGATAGCTGCTTTAAGTATGATTTTGAATGAACTTCGGAAGGATTATGTTTAAGTCTGCGAAATACTTTACTTTTGCATCCGATATCAATCATAAAATAAAAGATGGCTCAATACGAATTATTGTTACCAAAAATGGGGGAAAGCGTTGCGGAGGCAACCATCATTAAGTGGGTTAAACAACCCGGTGATATGATCGGGATTGATGATACAATCTTAGAGATCGCTACTGATAAAGTTGATTCAGAAGTTCCTTCACCGGTATCCGGTAAATTAATTAAGCAGTTATTTAAAGAAGATGAAGTGGCGCAGGTTGGTGAAGTCATTGCCATTATCGAAACGGAAGGAGCAGTGGAAGGTGAAGCAGCCGGAGAAATTCCCGGTATGTCGCTATTGGAGTCTCAGGACGATGTCCCGGCAGCAGAGAAGGCTGAGCCGGAACTTAGAAAAAGCAGCTCAGACCGTTTTTACTCACCGCTGGTAAAAAATATTGCGACCCAGGAAAACATCACTAATGAGGAACTGGACACTCTGCATGGGACGGGCTCGGAAGGCAGACTGACCAAGGATGACCTGCTGGGTTATATTCAAACCAGAAAAGAAAATACCGCGCCTGAAATTGCAAATCCGTCGGCCGCCGCAATATTGGCAAATCAACCGGATCAGGCCGCTTCAAATACTCCTGTAAAACCCGCTGTACCATCTTCTGCCAGTATAAATGGAGGAGATGAGATCATTGAGATGGACAGGATGCGCAAGCTGATCGCTGAACACATGGTCATGAGCATGCAGACCTCTCCGCACGTGACTTCTTTCGTAGAGGCCGATGTAACCAATATGGTGATGTGGAGAGAGAAAGTCAAACACGGCTTTGAAAAACGTGAAAATGAAAAGATCACTTTCACGCCAATCTTTGTAGAGGCAGTAACCAAAGCGATCAAAGACTTTCCGATGATCAATGTTTCCGTGAACGGGACCCAGATCATTAAAAAAAGAGACATCAACATTGGAATGGCTGCTGCGTTGCCAAACGGTAATTTGATCGTTCCCGTTATTAAAAATGCAGATCAGTTTAACCTGGTAGGGTTAACGAAATCAGTAAATGACCTGGCCGGCAGGGCACGTATTTCAAAACTAAAACCGGATGAGACCCAAAACGGGACGTTTACCTTAACTAATGTGGGTTCATTTGGTAATGTAATGGGAACTCCTATCATCAACCAGCCACAGGTCGCTATTTTGGCTGTAGGCGCAATCAAAAAGAAGCCAGCGGTGCTGGAGACTGAATTCGGTGATGTGATCGCAATTCGCCATATGATGTTCCTTTCCTTATCCTATGACCACAGAGTAGTAGACGGTGCATTGGGAGGTTCCTTTGTAAGAAGAGTAGCAGATTACCTGGAAAACTGGGATGTCAGCAGAGAAATATAGCATATAAGAAAAAGGCCCCAACCGGGGCCTTTTTGCTATCAAAACAAAATAATAAAAAGTAATCTAGTTAAATAGTACCTCTTCTTGAGTTACAATCTGAATCTGCTGCTCAGTATAGGTATATCTCCCTGTATGTGCAATAAAGATGTCCTTTTGCTCCAGCAAATCACGATTAGCCAGCAGGCTTTTTAAGCTCACATTTCCAATCACATATTTATAGTCATTGCGTGAAAAGCGTTCACTGATGTTTTCAATTTGAAGCTTCTCTACGGTATATTCATGTGTGTACCTAAGGTACACTTCAATATTTACATTGTCCGTATGTACAAGTCCATTGTGCTGGTGATATTTTTTGTACTCATAGCGATAGTCATACCTCAATGCAGCGATATCAGATAACACAGCAGCACCGGTAGGATGACCGCCGGCTCCTTTACCAAAAAAGAACTGCTTATCGGCAAAAGCAGCCTGAACAGTTACACCATTGTATTCGTTTTCCACATTGTACAGAAAATCATCAGACTTTACAAATTTTGGCAATACATAAGTAACAATCTGTTTGGTGCTGATCTTTCTTGCAGTAGGTACCAGTTTTATCTTGAAGTTCTTTTCCCTGGCGTATCTGATATCATTATCAGACAAATTTTGAATACCGACATTGAGGATCTTGTCCGGATTGATGAACAGGCCATAAGCATGGGCGGTGGCAATGGCCAGTTTAAATTTAGGGTCGTAACCGCCAACATCCATGATGGGATCAGTTTCCGCAAAGCCCAGGTCCTGCGCCTGTTTTAGCGCAACACCATATTCCAGATTTTCATTGAATATTTTAGAAAGAATATAATTGGACGAGCCATTAAAAATGCCGCTGATGCCGTGGAGCAGCTCGTTATCATAATACTCTTCCAGGTTACGGATGATCGGAATACTGCCGCATACGGCGCCTTCATAGAGTAAGGAAGCACCATATTGCTCTTGCAGTGCCACAAGTTCTGCCAAATGCAGGGCGATCATTTTTTTATTAGCGGAAACTACGTTTTTGCCGCTGATCAAAGCTCTTTTTGTAATGGTAAATGCTGCATCTGCATCATCTATCAGTTCGACAATGGTATTGATCTCTTCATTGTCCAGGATCTCATCGTGATCTGTGGTAAACAGATGCGCGTCAAGACTACGTTTTTTATCAGCGTTCTTTATGGCTATTTTAACGATCTCCAGGTTTAAGTCCTGTCCGCGGATGATGTCATGCAGTCCTTGTCCGACTACACCAAACCCAAACAAACCAATCTTAAGTTTCTTGCTCATTTGTGTACTATGCTGTTTTATGTAATTTAATAATGTTCTTATTGATGCTTTCCTTCAAAAAATTGCCGATCATATTGGTCAAAATATCGGTTTCGATCAAAAAACCATCATGTCCATACGCAGATTTGATGCTGTGAAACGCCGCGCCCGGGATGTGTCTGGCAAGAAAATCCTGTTCAGACAAAGGGAATAAAACATCGTTTTCAATGCCTATAACCAGTGTATTGGCTTTTACCGATGCAAGTGCATCCACTACACTCTGTCTGCCTCTTCCTACATTATGGCTATCCATTGCTTTGCTCAGGTACCAGTAACTGTAAGCATTGAAACGTTTGCACAGTTTCTCACCCTGGTAGTTCTGATAAGAAGCAGCCCTGAAAGAACAGGTTTTATCGTTGACGCTCTCGAGCTGGGTAGCCGCATAGGCTTCATAAGTCCGGTAAGAAAGCAAGGCAATGCTCCGCGCAGTCTTCAGACCTTTCGATCCGCCGTCCGGTTGCTGTGCATAAAAGGTCCGGTCTGTACTTATGGCAAGCCGCTGACTTTCATTAAATGCAATGCCCCAGGGAGAATGAACGGCATTTGTAGCGATCAGTATCAGGTTCTCCACAATGGAAGTGTCACTAATTGCCCATTCCAGGGCTTGCTGTCCTCCCAATGAACCGCCGATGAGCACCTTGATCTGGCTAATGCCCAGATGCTGAGCGAGCAAACGGTGTGCAGCCACGAGGTCTCTGATGGTGAATTCGGGAAAGGCCAGATAAAAAGGCTGCCCGGTTACCGGATTTATACTCAATGGACTGGTGGATCCATAATGTGAGCCCAAAACATTAGCACATACAATAAAATGTTCCTCTGGGTTGAAGAGGTCGTTGCTTCCAAAAAGCCCCTTCCACCAGTCCAGCACATCAGCGTTGGCCGTTAGCGCATGGCATGCCCAGATCACATTGTCTTTTTTAGCATTCAGTTTGCCATAGGTTTGATAGGCGATCTCTGCATGACGCAGTTTCTTGCCATTTTCCAGTTTAAACTGTTTGCTGTGTTTATATATTGCAGTGGTACTCATTTTTGGTGTTAATGCTTGATTTTTTAAAATTTTATAGCGGCAAAAGCTTGTTCAAAGTCTGCTTTGATGTCATCAATGTGTTCTATTCCAACCGATACACGGAGCTGATTGGGTTTTACCCCGGCGGCAGCTTGTTCTGCATCGCTCAATTGCTGATGTGTGGTTGCAGAAGGCTGAATGATCAGCGTCTTGGCATCACCCACATTGGCCAGGTGGCTTACCAGTTTAAGGCTGTCTACCAGTTTGCTGGCCTGCTGTTTGTCGCCGTGGAGTTCAAATGAGAGCACAGCCCCGAAACCATTTTGCAAATATTTCTTCGCATTCGCATGGTAAGGGCTGCTTTCCAGTCCAGGGTAACTTACGGATTTGACGGCTTCGTGATTTTCAAACCATATGGCCAAAGCCAGCGCATTGTCTACGTGCCTTTGTACGCGGAGTGATAAAGTCTCTAATCCCTGTATGAGTAAGAACGAGTTGAAAGGAGAGATGGCCGGGCCAAAATCCCTTAAGCCCTCTACTCTGGCGCGAATAATGAACTGTATGTTTCCAAACGGACCAGCCGATCCAAAAACATCATTAAACACCAAACCATGATAACCCTCGGAAGGCTCAGTAAACTGCGGGAACTTGCCATTACCCCAATTGTAATTTCCTCCGTCTACGATTACGCCACCGATACTGGTGCCGTGGCCGCCGATCCATTTTGTCGCGGACTGAACTACGATATGGGCGCCATGTTCCAATGGCTTGAACAGATACCCGGCAGCGCCAAAAGTATTGTCAACGATCAATGGCAGCTCATGTCGGTTGGCGATAGCTGATATTTTCTCAAAATCTATCACACTGAAAGCAGGGTTTCCAATGCTTTCTAAAAATATGGCCTTGGTATGGGCATCGATCTTCGATTCAAAATCCTCCGGATCATCACCATCGGCAAACTTAACTTCAATGCCCAGACGCTTGAAGCCGACCTTAAACTGGTTGTAAGAACCGCCATATAAATGAGATGAAGAAACAAAATTATCACCTGCCTGCAGGATATTATTTAATGCAATAAATTGCGCCGCTTGTCCGGATGCGACAGCTAAACCGGCCACGCCGCCTTCAAGTGCGGCAACCCGCTTTTCAAAAACATCCGTAGTGGGATTCATGATGCGGGTATAGATATTGCCGAATTCCTTTAGCGCAAAAAGATTGGCGCCATGCTCGGAGTTCTTAAAGCCGTAAGATGTAGTCTGGTAGATAGGCACAGCGCGGGAACCTGTTGTTGGATCTATTTCCTGGCCTGCGTGTATTTGTAGGGTTTCGAATTTATGAGATGCTGACATGTTATTTTAATTTGAATAATGAAAACTGAAAATTTTATCGCATATAGCTATTTAGCGTACCCTGGTGACAGGGCCTTCCTATTGAATCTAAAATACAAAGGGAAGATTTTTAGAACTATTGTATGCCACAGCACATACATGCACTATGCGGCCGGCAACAATTACTAAATAAATCTGTAATGATTCTTACTGTTTTCATTTTGTTTCAATTTATCTTTCCAAAGGGCACCATGCCTTCTGGTCAGGAATTGGCACCTTCTCCATTTTGGGAGGGTTGCCAGTGGGTCAGGGAGCCTGTCTCTCGCCACTTCTTTATAAATCAAACCTTTCAAACTAAGAGGGTTGACTTGATTAGCTTTCGCTAAATGATGATGCAAATGTATGCTTAAGGCTCAAAATATCCAAAATTATATTCTGAATATTTTGTAAGTCGCTGTTTATTAGTCTTATAAATTGGATTTAAAATCTAAATAAAGGAAGAATTTTACTTCAAATTTAAGCTAAGGCCTGCTTTAGATCATCAATCAGGTCATCTATATGTTCGAGGCCCGCAGATATCCGAATTAAATTTTGTGGCGTTTTGGTGTCAGGACCTTCTATAGAAGCACGGTGCTCTATCAGGCTTTCCACACCGCCCAAACTCGTCGCCTGGGCAAATAGTTTAACTGTATTTACTATTCTCCTTGCTTCATCTGCGCCTCCTTTTATCAGTATGGACAGCATTCCTCCAAAATCACTCATTTGCTTTTTAGCAACTTCATGCTGCGGGTGATCCTTCAGTCCGGGATAAAAAACTGTTTCGACTTTGTCGTGTTTCTGAAGATACAGCGCCAATGCCAAGCCGTTTGCACTATGTGCACGCATGCGGTACGGCAATGTTTTTATACTTCTTACCAACAGATAACAGTCAAATGGAGAAGGTACAGCGCCACCAACCTGCTGCACATTCCTGATCTTTTCCCAAAATTCATTTCTGACTGCCGTGATCAGCGCACCTCCAAGAACATCACTATGACCGCCAATATATTTTGTGGAAGAGTGCATTACGATATCTGCACCCAGGGAAATCGGGTTTTGCAGGCATGGAGAGGCGAAGGTACTGTCACAGGCCAGTATCAAATTATTTTCTTTGGCTATTTTAGCGATCGCCGTCACATCGGTGATCTTTAGTAAAGGATTGGATGGAGTCTCTATCCATATCAGAACCGTATTTTTTTTGATAAGCCTCTTTACGGCTGAAATATCGGTAAGGTCAATAAAATCTATTTCCAGCGTATCCTTAAAAATGGTCAGCAGCTGCTTCTTAAATCCCCAGTACATGTCATCAGGTGCGATGATGTGGCTGCCCGGCTTTAACGCCTGGAACAGGCTCATCCCAGCAGTATTGCCCGATGAGAAAGCGCAGGCATCAGCACCCTTCTCCAGATCAGCAAGCGCCTTTTCGAGTGCGGAACGGTTGGGGTTACTCACCCTGCTGTACATATGTCCGCCAGAATAGCCACCATCCTCATCTCTCAGAAAAGTAGTAGACAGGTTTATCGGCGGGGTCACGTCATGAGTACTGGTCCTGTATAAATTTCCGGCGTGTATGGCAAGGGTTTCTGGCTTCATTATTACGGTGTTAATGTTTAGGAGGGCGTTTTGGTAAAACAAAGTTAAAAGGATAAAATTATTCTGCTGAGGTTTTGGCAAGATTTATGTAATTGGAATATCAAATAAAGATAACATGAAAAGAATATTCCTGATAGCAGCCATTTTATGCAGTTCATTAATGGTTTTGCAAAGCTGTTCGCCAAAAGGCGCAGCTGGTACAAGTGTAACGAGAGGTAACGTGAGCGGGACTTGGGTATTGAGTGACATTACCTACGAAGGTGTGCCGGAGGCAAATGTAAAGTCGTTGTTTGACGACGGGCCGGCTTCATGTTTCAAAGGGGGCATCTGGACGCTGACCAACAGCGGTAACGGCAGTTATACTTTGCCTGGCGGGGGAAACTGTGCCGCTAAAACCCAGACCATATACTGGTCAGCAAGTCCGGCAGATCAGACCTTTCAGTTCAAAAAAATATTTGAAGGTGATAAAGCTAAAAACGTAACTTCAGGATACCGGTCAGTATTGTCTTCGGGAGACGGAAACAGCCTCGTGATCAAATCGCCGGTTGAGTATGGTACTTCACCTTCATATGTGGTGCTGCATTTTACAAAAGCTACTAAATAACAATTAATACGGTTAAACAAGGGGGGCTCAATTCATTTTGGGTTCCCTTTTTTGTTAGATAAGATGCTCAGCTCAGTCAGGCCTTTCTTTACACTGAGTTAGGCTTCCTTCGCAAAATCGTTACTTTTTGTGAAGAAGACCCGAAGAAGTCCGGGTTGAATCTAAATCAAAGATGGTAACTTTGCACCATGCTAAAAATGCTAAAGCCTTATAAAGGCATGATTTCATTATTGCTGTTATTAGCTCTTCTGGGTAATGGCCTGAGTTTGCTGTTGCCAAAGATCATCGGGAGTGTCATAGACGGCTTGAATCATCACCAGTTTTCAATGAACAAAGCCATGCTGCAGTTTTCCGGCATTACCGCATTGGTTTTTATACTGGGATATGTGCAGAGTCTTGTCCAGATTTATGCCTCTGAAAATGTAGCAAGAGACCTGCGTACGAAACTCGCGGCAAAAATTTCCAGACAAAGCACGGTTTTTATAGACCAGGAAAGTCCCGCCAAACTGTTGACCAACCTGACTTCCGATGTAGAGGGGATAAAACAATTTGTTGCCCAGGCGATAGTCTCTATTTTGTCTTCCCTGGTTATCATTATCGGTGCGGCCATACTGCTCTTTAGTATTGATTGGGAGCTGGGGCTGATCGTGATCCTGATCACTTCCACCATTGGGGTCAGTTTTTTTCTGGTGTTAAAAAAAGTGAAGCGCCATTATAAAAAAAGCAGGGAGGTGATAGACCGGCTGAATAAAATCATCAACGAAAGCATTTTAGGTGCTTTTTTGGTGAGGGTGGTCAACTCACAGGCTCTGGAATATGATAAGTTTTTAGAAGCCAGCATAAAGGGAAAGGATTTAGGACTTACCATCCTCAGGCTTTTTGCATGGCTCATTCCCATCATTACTTTTACCGCCAGCATAGCTGCCCTGGTCATCCTGACCTATGGCGGTCATTTGGTCATTACCGACAGGATGAGTATAGGGGATCTGGCAGCGTTTAACAGTTACCTGGCCATGCTGATCTTCCCGATCATCATCATTGGCTTTATGAGCAATGTGATCGTACAGGCTACCGTTTCTTACGGCAGGATCAGTAAGGTGCTGGATACCGAAGACATTTTAGATAAGGGCGTAATTGATATTGAACTGAGCGGTGAGATCGAAGTCGAAAATCTGACCCTGAATTATTCCGGAAAAAATGTGTTGAAAGATATCAGCTTTTCTATAACTCCTGGTTCAAAAGTTGCCATAGTCGGGCCTACAGTAGCCGGAAAAACCCAATTGCTGCAATTGCTGTCGGGAATGACCAGGCCAGACAATGGGGAGATCAGATTTGATGGACATCCGCTCCAGAACTTTAAGCAAGACGCCTTTTACCGCCAGCTGGCATTTGTATTTCAGGACAGTGTGATGTTCAATATGAGCATAAGGGAAAATATTGCTTTTAGTGAGCTCGTGACTGATGAATCTCTAAAATTGGCGATTGCCAGTTCTGAACTGACCACACTCATTGAATCTATGCCTGATGGATTGGATACTGTAATTTCAGAAAGAGGCCTGAGTTTATCAGGAGGACAAAAACAGCGCATTATGCTGGCAAGGGCGCTGGCCATAAACCCACGTATCTTGCTGCTGGATGATTTCACAGCCAGGGTCGACCAGCAGACAGAAAAAAGGATACTGCAAAATATCCAGCGAAATTATCCCTCCATTACCTTGATATCGGTAACGCAAAAGATCGCGGCCATTGAAGATTATGACCAGGTCATACTGATGATGCAGGGAGAGGTATTGGATAAAGGGACGCACATTGAACTGATGCAGCGCAGTCCGGAATACGTTCAGATCTATAATTCACAACTCAGTACAAGCAATTATGAACTATAACCTGAACATAGAAAAAGAGGGCAAAGTAAAGAAGCCGGTTTATAAGGAGCTAATGAGCTTACTTGAGGTGGCCGGTGATGAAAAGCGGACAATTGTTTTTGCACTGCTGCTGATGCTGGTCAATACAGGTGTCAATTTATCCGGCCCGCTGATTGTTGGCTACACCATTGACCATTATATCCAAACGAAACAATTCAGCGGCGTTTTGTTGTTTTCCGGCATATTGCTGTGCATGTATTTTGTAGTGTTTGGCGGCAGTTACCTGCAAACACGATTGATGGGAGGCGCAGCACAACGGATCGTATTTGCTTTGCGCAATGCAGTATTTCATAAGATCCAGCAATTGCCGGTTGCCTTCTTTAATCAAAATAAAGCGGGTGACCTGATCTCCCGGGTAAACACAGATACAGAAAGGCTAAATCAGTTTTTCTCACAGGGTCTGCTCCAGTTTTTGAGTAGTATTTTTATGCTGATTGCAGCAGGGTCATTTATGCTGATCATTAACTTTAAACTCGGGGCGGTTACTATTTTTCCGGCCCTGTGCATTTGGCTGTTCGTAAACAGGCTGTCGTCATGGGTAAGAAAAAGGAATGCCGCTAACTTAAAAAGTATAGGGATGATGAGCGCGGAGATACAGGAAAGCCTGAATAATTTTAAGGTGGTGGTGGCTTTTAACCGCCGTGATTATTTTAGAAAAAGGTTTGATGCCGCCAATCAGCAAAACTATAAGACCGCAACTGGTGCGGGTATTGCAAATACTGTTTTTATGCCGGTGTTTAGTTTGTTTTCCAATATTGCGCAGTTGCTGGTATTGATCTATGGGATATATTTAATTAAGAATGGAAGCCTGACCATTGGTCTGCTGATCAGTTATATTGCTTATGCCAATAACTTTTATAACCCGATAAGGCAGTTGGCTACATTGTGGACAAGCTTTCAGACAGCTTTGGCCTCCTGGGACAGAATTTCCCAGATGCTGGCACTGGACAATGACCTGCATGTGCTTAAGGCAGATGAAAACATACTTCCTGTACCCGGTTCCCCATCTGCAGTACTGGAATTCCGTGGGGTACATTTTGGATATCCCGGAGGTCAGGAGATTTTGCACGGAATCGATTTTTTACTGGAACGGGGAAAGATGTATGCCTTTGTAGGACCAACAGGTGGAGGCAAGACCACTACGGCCTCACTGATGGCGAGGTTATATGATCCCCGGCAAGGTACAGTAATGCTGAACGGCCGCGACATCCGGTCTTACACGCATGCAGAGCGTACTCAAAAAATAGGGTTCATATTGCAGGAGCCCTTACTCTTTACCGGCACAGTAAAGGAAAACATCCTGTATGGAAATGAGGAGGCGGTCATTGAAGAAGCCGGCCTCGCTGAATTGCTTTCGGTGTTTGATGAAGGGCTGGATACAGAAGTAAAGTCTGGCGGTGAGCACATGAGTTTAGGCCAAAAGCAGCTTATTGCCTTTATGAGGGCTTTCCTGCGCAAACCTGAATTGCTGATCTTAGATGAAGCTACAGCAAATATTGATACCATTACAGAGCAAATGCTAGGCAGGATATTAGAAAAACTACCTAAAGAAACTACGTTGGTGGTGATCGCTCACCGGTTAAATACAATTGAAAACGCCGATGAGATCTATTTTGTAAACTCAGGAGATGTGGTACAGGCAGGATCGTTCAAAGACGCTGTTGATAAACTGATGAGCGGGAAGCGGCTGAGTTAAAACAAAGATCCTTCAGGAACCCCTGAGTTTTCCCTTTCAAATTTCAGCAGCCATTTTTTCTTGTCTATTCCGGCAGCATATCCTGTCATATTTCCATCGCTGCCGATTACACGATGGCAGGGTATGATGATGGCCAGACGATTCCGGCCATTTGTTGATGCAATTGCACGGATCGCTTTGGGATTGTTCATCATTTCTGCCTGTTCTTTATAAGAACAGGTTTTTCCGTAGGGGATTTCCAGGAGTGTTTTCCATACCGTTTGCGCAAATTCATTGCCTGGTGTGTGGAGGGGCACAGAGAAAGATTTTCTTTTTCCCTCAAAATACTCGCTCAATTCATTCTCCAGCTGATCCAGATGCTGATTGCTGCCCGGCTGCATCGTTGCATTGAGCAGGCGCTGCAATTCACTAAATTCCTTTTCTAACCGGATGCGGTTCGTGAATTCCAAAAGACAAATTCCCTCTGATGTGGCACCAGCCAGCATAGGGCCCAGTGGCGTGGAAAATTCGGTCATATTTATTATTTCCATGATGATCTATTATTTTAATACCTAAAGTTACAATACTCTCGAACGAAATGAAACCCGTTTCTTGCGCAGCAGTTAAATAAAATAATTTTTTTAGTCCTGTACAATAATATGGAATAAAGAACGTCTATATACTGAGAGCGTTAATTTAGATAAGCGGGAATGACTGGTATGGTTATTCTCGCTTTTTTTATGCCTTTATCCCGGGCGGCTGAAGTTCTGTATGGCTTCTTTCAAGTAAATCACTATTATTGTAAGGTTAAAGATACTGGATAAATGAAGAAGCATACAAGCTGCGACATGCAGAGTTGTTTTATGTGTCAGCTGGCATTAAAAGAATGGAAACCGGCTATAGATGCACACAAAAGAAACTTTAAGGCAAAAAAAGGAGAGCAGATCATTACCGAGGGTGAACCCGTACATGGGGTTTACTTTGTGAACAGCGGTAATGTAAAAGTTCATAAAAAATGGGGTGATAAGGAACTGATCCTTCGTTTTGCGAATCAGGGCAAGATCTTTGGTCATCGCGGACTGGGCAGTAAAAGCTCCGTTTACCCCATCTCTGCTACAGCATTGGAAGAGACCACACTGTGCTTCGTTGATCTTGAATTCTTCATTGCCACGCTTAAAGTAAACCATGACCTTGCCTTTAACCTGATGATGTTTTACGCAGATGAACTTCAGGATTCTGAAAAAAGAATGCGGAACCTGGCGCTGATGTCGGTAAAAAGCAGGCTGGCCGTAGCTCTGCTCAATTTGAAAGCACAATTTGGCCTGGATATGAATGGGTCCATCAATGTTGATATGAGCAGACAGGACCTGGCGGCCTATTCCGGCGCAACTTACGAGACCGTGTTCCGGACGATGAACGATATTATACAGGAAAACCTGATCACTTTAAATGGTAAGCGGATTTGTATAGTCAATGAAGTAGGATTAACACATCTTACCAGTGAATGACGGGTCAGGCTGCAGGCCAATGTATACTGTGCCGTTCTCTACCTTGACCGGGTAGGTTTTAATGGAACATTCATCGCCGCTCAGACACTCACCTGTAACCAGTGAGAATGTTTTTTTGTGAAAAGGGCAAGCCACTTTTGGTTCTTCGGTAGTGCTGCCTATCATTCCCCTGCTCAGGGCCATCTGCTTGCGGTGCGGACATTCATTTTGTGTGGCATACCACTCATTGCGGCGTGTAAAGTAAAAAAGCGCAATCTGTTCGTTTCCGTACTTAACACAGACCCCGCCATTTTCCACTGCATCTTCTACACGGCAGGCTGCAAGCCAGTTAATTGTCTCCTGGGTCATTTCTTTTTCGGTTAAAATCAGGCTGTTGTCCATTCTGGTGTTTTTTTCTGTCCGCGCATCTCCTCAAATGAAACTGTCGGGTCCTTTTCCTGAGGTGCGTTAACAAAGTGATTAAATCTTTTTCTGATATCAGGGTTTTCTACTGCTGTTTTCCATTCGCACTGATAAGTGCCTACGAGTGCTTCTATTTCAGCTTCCCATTTTGCCGCCATACCCAGACTGTCATTGATGACCACATTGCGAAGGTAATCGATGCCGCCTTCCATTTTGTTCAGCCAGGTAGCTGTACGCGTCAGCGGATCAGCAGTACGGATATAGAACATTAAGAACCGGTCAATGTACCTGATACAGGTTTCGCTGTCCAGGTCAGAAGCCAGCAGTAAAGCATGCTGTGGTTTACTGCCCCCGTTTCCGCATACATACAGGTTCCAGCCTTTCTCCGTTGCTATAATCCCAAAATCTTTGCTTTGTGCCTCTGCGCATTCGCGGATACAACCGCTCACAGCAGATTTTAATTTATGCGGGGCACGGATCCCCTTGTAGCGTTCTTCTATCCTGATGGCATAGCTCACACTGTCGTGAAGACCAAATCTGCACCAGGTGCTTCCAACGCAGCTTTTTACAGTGCGCAAACCCTTGCCATAAGCATGTCCGCTTTCAAATCCTTCGGCAATCAGTTCATCCCAGATCGATGGCAGGTCACTCAGGTGTGCCCCAAACATATCAATACGTTGTCCGCCGGTTATTTTAGTGTAGAGATTGTATTTTTTTGCCACACTCCCTATTGCCATTAGTTTGTCAGGTGTAATCTCTCCTCCGGGGATCCGCGGCACGACAGAATAGGTTCCTCCTTTTTGAATATTTGCCAGAAAGCGGTCGTTGCTGTCCTGTGCAGTATCGTTCCCTTTTTTCAGGATCATCTCATTCCACAGACTGGCAAGTATCGAAGAAACCAGCGGCTTGCAGATCTCGCAGCCATCACCCTGACCCAGATTATCGAGTACCTCATCATAACTTTTAAGGTTGTGGATGTGGACCAGGTCATACAGTTCCTGCCTGCTGTAGCTCAGGTGTTCACAGATTACATTGCGAACATATTTTCCTGTTGCTTTCATGGTATGCAGCATCAGGTCTTTCACCATTGGAACGCAGCCGCCGCAACCTGTACCGGCCTTGGTACATTTTTTTATAGCATCTACCGTTTCGCAGCCGCCTTCTGATACTGAATCGCATATTGCCCCTTTGGTAATGCCTTCACAGCTGCAGATCAGTGCATCATCAGGCAGTGCAGTAATACCCGCACCGGCAGGTTCCGAGCCGCCTCTGGAGCCCAATATCAAATCTTCAGGATTTGGCGGCAGGATGATCTTGTTATTGGTTGTTTGCAGCAGCATATTGTACGCTGCCGCATCCCCAATTAAAATACCCCCTAAGAGGTACTGCCCGTCATTACTGATATTAATACGTTTATAAGTCCCCTTATGGGTGTCTTCGAAAATAATCGTGCGGCAATCCGGTTCCGTGATGAAATTGTCGCCAAAACTGGCTACATCCACACCAATCAGCTTCAGTTTGGTGCTCATGTCAAAACCATTGAACTGTTTCGCGGCACCGCACAGATTTGCCGCCACGATCTCAGCCATTTCATATCCCGGAGCAACAAGGCCGTAGATCATCTGGTCTGCCAGCGCACATTCCCCGATCGCAAAGATCGAAGGATCTGTTGTCTCCATTTTCTCATTTACAATGATTCCGCCACGGGTGCTGGTCTCCAGTCCGCACAATCTGGCCAGTTCATCTCTTGGTCTTATGCCTGCGGAGATGACCAGCATTTCTATAGGGAGTTCCGTATCGTCGTTGAATTTAAGCCCTGTGATGTGATGTTCGCCTTCAATGCTTGCTGTACTTTTGTTCAGCAGGATTTGCAAACCCATGGATTGTAATTTGGATTGAAGCATTTGACTTCCCGCATTGTCTATTTGCCTCGGCATCAGGCGAGGAGCAAATTCTATAACGGCAGGCTGCTCAATTCCCAGATCCATCAGCGCTTTGGCAGCTTCCAGCCCCAGTAAACCGCCGCCCATCACTGCGCCGGTCTTCACATTTGCTGCATAACTTTTGATCATTTCCAGGTCGTCTATAGTACGGTATACAAATACACCGTCTTTTTCTACACCATCTATATTAGGCACAAAGGCAGAAGAACCCGTTGCCAGTACCAGGTAATCATAAGCAACTGTCTTGCCCGCATGAGAATGTACAGTCTTTGCTGACCTGTTGATTTCTTTTACCGGATCATTTAAATATAAAGTGATTCCCTGTTCTGAATACCACTCCTGTGTAGACATAGATAAGTCATCTGCATTTTTTCCACTAAAGTATTCGCTCAAATGAACCCGGTCATAAGCTCTTCTGGGCTCTTCAGCAAAAACAATTATTTCAAAATCATTAGATTTGGCAGTTATTTTTTCGCAAAACTTGTAACCAACCATTCCATTACCAATTACAACTACTTTTTTCTGACTCATAACGGATTATTTAGCGTTTTTCTGATATAATTGATTTTTTATGTTAAATATTTTCAATAAATGGTGAAAATTGCATGTGTTTTTATTTTTTTATATAAAAAACCACATAGTTTTTATTATTGATTGTTGTTTGTTGGTATTTATGTGACTTTTGATATTCAAATATATTACTTTTTATATTTAAAAATCAAATTAATATGATTATTATCATAAATAAATTGAAATATATCGTTTTATTTGCCGATTTTTATAATTTAATACTAAAAACAATAGGTTATGGATAAAAATGCAGGTGATTTTGGGCTATTTGTTATAGGAGGAGGTCCGGGTGACCCGGATTTGATCACACTTAAAGGATATAAAGTGCTTCAGCGGGCAGACGTTATCCTGTATGACAACTTAATCAATAAAGAATTATTGGATATTGCCCCGTCTTCCTGTAAAATGGTCTATGTCGGAAAGCAGCCCTATGGAAGTTATACACCGCAGGAAACCATACATGAACTCATTAAAGAATACGCCGCGGACCACAATGTAGTCGTACGGTTAAAAGGAGGTGATCCATTTATATTTGGAAGAGGTTTTGAGGAAATACTGTATGCCGAGCAGCATGGTATACCGGCACACTATATACCCGGTATCAGCAGTATGCAGGCGAGTGGCTTCAGTGGTATTCCACTGACCCATCGCGGAATCAGCGAGAGCATGTGGGTCATCACCGGGACAAAAAAAGATGGAACACTTTCTAATGATCTCCAATGCGCGATGAAAAGCTCAGCGACAGTGGTCATCTATATGGGTATGAAAAAACTGGCAGAGATCGCCGGCATTTATCAGCAATCCGGACTGGGTGCCATGCCTGCCGCCATGATACAGCATGCTTCATTGCCGCAGCAGAAGAAAGTCATCTGTAAAGTAAAGGATCTGGAAGCTGCGGCTGCAAAAGCAGGGATAAGTTATCCGGCTATTATTATAATAGGAGAGGTTGTTAACGCCAGGGAACTGCCGATGACGGAGCTACTGAGCGTTTCCTGAGCTCTTTTACATAACGCTGACAGCCAATAATGGCTAATTTTATCGTACTTTTGTCTATTATATTTTATAGATGGATACTTCTTTAAAACTGGCGCTGATCCTGAATGACCCCGATTTACCGGAAACACACAGAGCTATTGCGCTAAAAGTACAAAACAGGGAAAGAATAACCTTCGATGAAGGGGTTTATCTGTATCAACATGCTGAACTCGGATATCTGGGGGTGCTGGCCAACTTCATCAGAGAACTAAAACACGGTGACTATACTTACTTCAACCGTAATTTCCATCTGGAACCCACTAATTTGTGTGTTTACGATTGTAAATTCTGTTCATATTCCCGTCTGATCAAGCAAAAGGAAGAAGGCTGGGCGCTGAGTATGGAAGAAATGCTTGACCTAGTGAAAAAGTATGACGGCGAACCGGTAACAGAAGTGCACATTGTTGGCGGCGTATTGCCCCAGTATGACGTGGCCTTTTATTCCGCCCTGTTCACTGCCATAAAAAAACATCGTCCTGAACTTCATGTAAAGGCCCTGACCCCGGTGGAATACCATTACATATTTAAAAAGGCAAAGATCGACTATGCAGCTGGCATGAAGCTGATGAAGGAAGCCGGACTGGAATCTATACCAGGAGGGGGAGCTGAGATCTTTCATCCGGAGATCAGGGAGCAGATCGCAAAAGATAAGTGTACAGCCGAACAGTGGCTCGCAATTCATGAAGAATGGCATAAATTGGGTATGCGTTCCAATGCAACCATGCTTTACGGACACATAGAGAAATTTGAACATAGGGTAGACCATATGGAAAGACTTCGTCAGCTGCAGGACAAAACCGGAGGCTTTCAGACCTTTATTCCGCTTAAGTTCAGGAACCAGCACAATCAGATGAGCAATGTGCCTGAAGTTTCTGTGATTGAAGACCTGAGAAATTACGCCATAGCCCGTATCTATATGGACAATTTTGACCACATCAAAGCGTACTGGGCGATGATCAGCAGGCAGACTGCGCAGCTTTCCTTAAATTTTGGAGTGGATGACATTGACGGTACGCTCGATGATACCACCAGGATTTACTCCATGGCTGGTGCAGAGGAGCAGACTCCTGCGATGAGCACTCAGGACCTGGTCGACCTGATCAAACAGGTAAAACGCAAACCTATAGAAAGAGATACCCTGTACAATGTGGTAACCGATTATACAGATGTTGTTTTTGAAAATGAAGTGAAACCACAATTTTATAAGCTGCCCGTAATCAATTAATGGATAAAGAACTATATATCATCAGACATGGTGAAACAGAATTAAACAGACTCGGAATAGTACAGGGAAGAGGCGTAAACAGCGACCTCAACGATACCGGCAGGGCACAGGCCGCTGCCTTCTACAACAAATACAAGGATATCCCCTTTCAAAAGATCTATACTTCCAACCTGGTGCGGACCCACCAAACCGTTAAAGGCTTCATAGACGCCGGTATTCCATGGGAACAATTGCCCGGCCTTGATGAGCTGGCCTGGGGTGAATGGGAAGGCAAACCGAATGATGAGAATGCCATAGCCGCATTTAAAAGTATCATGGAAAAATGGCAGGATGGTGACTATGATGCACATTTTGAAGGTGGTGAAAGCCCGAACATGGTGCAGCTGAGACAAAAGGAAGCGATGGAGGTGATCAAGTCTAAAACTGAAGAAAAACTGGTGCTGATTTGCATGCACGGTCGTGCGATGCGTCTTTTGTTGTGCCTGCTGATGAATAAGCCCTTATCTGAAATGGGGGATTTTCCCCACCAGAATACCACTTTATATAAACTGGAGCTGACCGGTGACCAGTTTATCATAACAGATTTTAACGATACTGATCATTTAAACAGTTCCCTTTGAATAAGATAAAGATCTCTGCCGTTTCTTATACCAATACCAAGCCTTTTATTTACGGTATTGAACATTCCCCGATTGCCGGTCAAATAGATTTAAGTTTAGACATGCCGGCTGATTGTGCTTCCAAACTCATCAGCGGTAAGGTAGATATAGGCCTGATTCCCGTGGCCGAGATACCGCAGGTACCCAACGCCAGTATTGTCGCTGATTATTGTATCGGATCTGTTGGCGCGGTAAATTCTGTATTCATATTCAGCAGTGTGCCTGCTGATCAGATCAGGACCCTAAAACTGGACAGCCAGTCACGTACATCCAATAACCTGGCCAGGGTATTGTTAAAGTTTTACTGGAAGAGGGAAGTTGAGTTTATCACAGACCCCGATGCCGTAACTGATGCCATTGTGCTGATCGGCGACCGGACATTTGGGAAAAAAGTCCAATATGCCTTTGCATATGATATGGGGCAGGAATGGATGAATTTTACCGGCCTACCCTTTGTGTATGCAGCATGGGTGGCCAACAAAATTATTCCTGAAAGCTTTATAACCGGTTTCAATGAGGCCCTGAGGTCAGGGCTGGACAACCGCAGGACTTTATTAAACGAACTTCCTCCAAATCCTGATTTTGATCTTGAAGACTATCTGCTGAATAAACTGGACTTTGAGCTCACAGACAAAAAACGTGAGGCGCTGGATTTATTTTTGTCTTACATTGCCAGACTTTAATTCACTCAGCAGCAGCTGATAAACCTATTCACATTTTTTAAATTTTCAACAAATCATAAAGCCTTCGCATCAATCAGTATCTTTATGATTTTGTAAACAGAATCATTTTGGCTAAAGACAATACCAAAGAAACACCATTAATGCAGCAGTACAATGCCATTAAGGCAAAGTATCCCGGTGCATTGTTACTTTTCAGAGTAGGCGATTTTTATGAAACATTTGGTGAAGATGCAGTAAAGACATCTCAGATATTGGGCATTGTGCTAACCAGAAGAGGAACCGGTCCTAACGGCGGCGCGCTCGAACTCGCCGGCTTTCCCCACCATTCACTGGACAATTATCTTTCTAAACTGGTAAGGGCAGGTCAGCGGGTAGCCATCTGCGATCAGCTTGAAGATCCCAAAGCCACCAAAACGATAGTCAAACGTGGTGTGACTGAACTGGTAACTCCGGGTGTAGCCTATAGCGACAACATTCTGAGCCAGAAATCCAATAACTATCTGGCCGCGGTTTATTTTGATAAGAATACCTTAGGTGTGTCCTTTGCGGATATTTCTACCGGAGAATTTTTAGTTGCACAGGGTGATGCCGAATACATAGACAAATTGTTGCAGGGCTTTAAACCAACCGAGGTTGTATTTCAAAAGAGTAAAAGAAAAGAGTTCCTGGAGTTTTTTGGAGACCGCTTCTATACTTTTCACCTGGATGACTGGGCTTTTACATCCGATTATACTACAGAGATCCTGACCAAGCACTTCGAGGTCAGTTCCATGAAGGGTTTTGGCGTAGATAAACTGTCTGCAGGCATTATAGCCGCAGGGGTGGTACTTCATTATTTAAATGAAACCGAACACCGCAACCTCAAGCACATTTCTTCTATTTCCCGGCTGGAACAGGACAAATACGTGTGGCTCGACCGTTTTACCATCAGAAACCTGGAACTGATTACCACAGCTAATGACAATGCGGTCACGCTTTTTGAAATATTAGATCAGACCTCGACCCCAATGGGTGCCCGTCTGCTCCACAAATGGATCATCATGCCCCTAAAGGAACTGAAGCCCATTGAAGAACGGTTGGGAATGGTGGAGTTCCTGGTGAAAAAAGACAGTTTATTACAGGAATTTCTCAATAACATCAAACAGATCGGTGACCTCGAGCGGCTGATCTCCAAGGTGGGCCTGCAAAGAGTTGGCCCGCGCGAGCTCTGCCAGCTCAAAAAAGCACTTTACCACATTGAGGCAGTAAAGAAGCTTGCTGAAGAAGCTAAAAACCCATTTCTGTCCATTCTTGCCGATCAGCTGAATCCTTGCCTGACGATAAGGGAAAAACTCGAAAGAGAGCTGCAGCAGGACCCACCGGCCTTGCTGATCAAAGGAAACGTGATTGCCGACGGGATAGATGAAGACCTGGACAGACTGCGCAAGATCGCCTTCGGCGGGAAAGACTACCTGGTGGAGATCCAGAAGAGAGAAGCAGCCAGTACCGGCATACCCTCACTCAAAGTAGCCTTCAATAACGTATTTGGATACTACCTGGAAGTGACCCATACCCACAAGGACAAAGTCCCTGCAGATTGGATCAGGAAACAGACACTGGTCAATGCCGAGCGTTACATCACGCCCGAACTAAAGGAATATGAAGAACAGATCCTGGGTGCTGAGGAGAAAATCCAGCAGATAGAGGTCCGCCTATACAATGAACTGATGTACCAGGTAGCTGCTTACATCAAGCAAATCCAGCTGAATGCTTTTCTAATTGCACAGCTCGATGTTTTGCTGTGTTTTGCACAACTGGCCATCAATAACCATTACGTGAGGCCGGAGGTCAACAACAAAAAAGTACTCGACATCAAAGGCGGCCGTCATCCGGTCATTGAAAAGCGGTTACCGGCAGGTGAGGAATACATCACCAACGATGTGTTCCTGGACAATGATACCCAGCAGGTCATCATCATCACCGGCCCCAATATGTCCGGTAAATCGGCTATATTGAGGCAGACGGGGCTGATTGTACTCATGGCCCAAATGGGCTGTTTTGTGCCGGCTAAATCGGCGAGCATCGGTCTGGTAGATAAGATCTTTACCAGGGTAGGGGCTTCCGATAACCTTTCATCCGGAGAGAGTACCTTTATGGTAGAGATGAACGAAACGGCGAGCATACTCAACAACATTTCGGACAACAGCCTGATCCTGCTCGATGAGATCGGACGGGGAACAAGTACTTACGATGGGATCTCTATTGCCTGGGCGATTGCCGAATTTTTACATACCCACCCTTCAGCCAGGCCTAAAACCCTTTTTGCAACACATTACCATGAGCTGAACGAACTGGCCAATACGATGAGCAGGATCAAGAATTTTAATGTGTCCATTAAAGAAATGGCCAATAAGGTGATCTTCCTGCGCAAGCTGGTTCCGGGTGGCAGCGAGCACAGTTTCGGTATCCATGTGGCCAAGATGGCCGGTATGCCGCCTAAGCTGATCAACCGTGCCAACGAGATCTTAAAAAAGCTGGAAATAGACCGTACTGAAGGGCAAAGCATCAAAGACAGCATTAAGAAAGTACAGAACCAGGCCTATCAGCTCCAGATGTTTGCAGTTGAGGACCCGGTACTGGTCAAGATCAGGGATTCGATCAATAACCTGGATGTGAATATACTGACCCCGGTTGAAGCATTGCTGAAACTGGATGAAATACAAAGGATCATCAAACAATAGCAAATATGAAGGCATGAAGGCATTAAAAACATACAAGGGCGTCATTACCTGCTCAATGGTCTTATTGATCATGCTTGCATCCGCATGCGGCTCCAGAAAAGCAGCAGTAAAACCAAACCCCAAGGCGGCAAAGATCGCTGACGCCATGGCGCATTTAAAAAGTAAAAAACTATATTCTTTTATTACAGACTGGACAGGAGTAAAATACCGCCTGGGCGGTCTGGATAAATCCGGGATCGATTGTTCCGGCTTTGCTTTGCTGCTTCAGAAAGATATTTATGGGAATGCCCTGCCGCGCAGGTCGAGGGACCAGGCCGAAGTGATCAGGGAAAAAAATGTCGCTCAGCTGAAAGAGGGTGACCTGCTTTTCTTCTCATTCGGAGGCGGAACGGTAGACCATGTCGGTATTTACCTGAATGACAATTATTTTGTTCATGCCTCAACTACAAGAGGAGTGATCGTGGATGATCTCAGCCTGCCAGCTTATCAACGGACCCTGGTCAAAGCCGGTTCCTTTAAAAACTAATTATGAAAACACCTGAACAGGATTCCTTCTGGACTAAATACAAAGGCTTTGCTACAACGGAGATCCTGATGTACCTCATCATGATTATAGGCATCGCCCTTGGGATCATGATTCTCAGTTAGCCTTTAATATGATCTTGCTGTTGTCATAGCCGTTTACATCGCTGAAAAATCTCATCAGCTCAGCATATTTTTCAGGCGGATAAATCCCATTGTTCAGGACAAGTCTGCGGTTGCAGATCAGCTTATCGCCTTCCTGTTTCACACTAAAGCTGTAGCTTCCGAAAGCAGAAGTAATGACTCTATTGTCGGGTTTTGCTTCTATTGCATACTTTTGAGGCAAGTTGTAAATGACTTCATCCACATCTGTATATCCCCGGTTGATATAGACCGGCAAGGTCCTGTTTCTTACCTCCGGAATAATTGCTGCCTTGTTGAAAACATTAGGGATCAGGTAGACCCTGTTATTGGTCTTAGGCGCATAATTTGGTATGTTAAGTTCGAGTGTTTCAGTGGTGACCGGGTGGTCATCCTTTTTTTGCGCGAGCTTGAAATTGTTAAAATCTATATTGTCGATGTCATACTCTTTTTTAAGCAGTTTCAATTGTTCAGAATATGGCTCATGCACCAGGTCATTGTAATTGTCATATTGAGAGCCTCGAAGATCAGTCTGCAGCTTGCCGGTGATGTTGCCATCGGCATCCAGGGTCAGTACCGCTTTGCGCTCAAGCAAGTTGACAGCAGTACTCAGCGCTGGTGTCCTTAATAATTTCCCCCCGCTTTCTGTACAGGCTAGTACTGTTCTGCCATCTGTAAAAGTACCCAGATAGCCAAAAGGAGTGTCCTGACTGGTGCATTCCAGCCATATCGTGTCAGTTTTTAAAGGGACACATAAAATGATATGATTACCCTGGTCCATGCTCGCAAAATCCGGATCCATTCCAACCCTTAAATTGCCTGCATTTACCACACAATAATCACTGGCAATCCCCGCTGCCTTTAGCAGACTTTGCGTGTAGTTGACCAAAGCCTTGCAGTCTCCGTAAGAAAGACGTTGAACATCCATTGCGGGAAAAGGCTGAAAACCGCCAATACCTACCTGTACGCTGATGTATCTTGTTTTCTTTTGTACATACTCGTAGATCTTTCTTACTTTGTCTTTTTCACTTTCGATGTCTTTTACCAGGTTTTTTACTTCCTCCACTGTGGCCGGCGCAAGGGTTTGCTGGCTTTTCAGCAGGTCATCATATACCCATTTACCGAGTTCTCCCCAGTTTTTGTAATTGCCTTTATGGCCATAATAGCTGAATTGCGTGGCAGCGACCTTTACATAGCTGAGGTAGCTGTCCGGGTCAGGTGCGTAGGGTTCATATTTAAAGGCAGAAATGTTGCTGACCTTCCATGTCCGGCTCAGGCCCTTCTCGGATCTGCTTTCCTCAGGACTTCCTTTGAAATTGTATGCTTTAATCCTGACCTGATCTTCGGGTTTACAAATGAAAGTATAGCTGCTTTTTTCTACCGCAACATCCGCATACGGATTTGCGTACCAGTCCGGAATGATCAGGTTCTGTTTAAAGCGGATCTCATATTCATACACTACAGTATACGGATAGCTGGACACATTGGGCGCATAGCGTTTCAAACGGTCATCTTCAAACAACGAATAGTCACTGACCGCGCTCTCATCTGCAAAATCGTTTTGGGAAAATTTTCCCTGGGGCATTCCGAACGCGTTCAGAATAATGCCTTTTATGCTTTTTATGGCTGTACTTTTATTATAATATAAAGCCAGGGCAGCTCTATTACTGCCATTCTTGTTTAATATAGTAACCGCCTTTTTAACAGTTAGCGTCACATTTTCAGGACTGCGCATATCCACCGTGGTCTCCATGTTCCGGATCACAGCCGATGCCCTGTTTTTTAAGTCCGATGGGATATTTTCAGTATTGTAATCGATCTGTCCCTGGGGAAAAGCATTCAAAGCGGGTAGCAGGAACATCAGAAGAGCTAATTTTTTCAGCATGATTTACTTTGTTTTTTTGATGACCACATCTGTTTTTTGCAGCTGTATGATCCGGCTGTAAAATTCTTTCAGACCAAGATATTCTTCGGGCCCATATATCGGTTTACTGAGCTGGAACAGTTGATTATATGACAATGTTCTTCCTTCCTGTACGCTTTTAAACTGATATCTTCCCCCGTTGTTTGTCAGGGCCATCGTAAAATCCTTTGGCTTGTCGGCTACCGTAAAATTTTCCGGCAGTTTTATTGCCGCCATAATCCGTACTTCTTTTAATGAGCCGAGATCAACAGGATATGTTCTTTCATTCAGGTTAAAGGGATTCTTGCTGATCCTGTCGATAAAGAAAGGGCTAAAGAACAACTGATCCAGGTTCATATTGTCAAAAGCTTTCATCTCGATCTCGTATACTTCCACCAGCGATTCCTCTATGCTGTCCACATTTGCAATGTGGTGTTTCAAAATACTAATCGCAGGCATTTGCTCATCCAGTTTTTCCACAAATTCATCGACAGAATTTGCCTGGGATATCCGTTCACGTTTAACCAGTCCGGCATATCCGGATGAAGTGGTTGTCAGTCTGCCCTTTATCTTTCCTTCAGGAGTAATTTCTGCATCAAGAGCGTACATAGTAAAATCTTTCTGACTGGCCTTTATGTCGTACCAATACGAAGGTTTTTTAAAAGGGATCGCCCTTCCATTGCCATTGATACAGTGGAGCGGCAACAACCCGAAAGGCAGGCGGGGCTGCGAGGCGTCCAGCAAATAACTCTGCTCACCGATGTTCAATTTGGCTACAACATAATTAAAATCCGAGAGTACAGGATATAAATTGTTCACGGTGCCATTGTTGCGGGTAGAGAGGATCAGTGCTTCGGCATCCAGTCCTGCCGCGCTCAGGCAGGCAATCAGCGACAGGTTGATGTCCTTCAAGCTACCAGAGTGTACTTCCAGCGCCTTTTTGATATTAGATTCGCCGAATATACCCCATTCATTGCTGGGTTTAATGTTTTTAGCGATGTAAGTATATATTGCCTGTGCTTTACCCAGAGAATCTGAAGCATCTTTAAGTATTCCCGGCAGCAGATCTTTGAAAACATCCTTTCGCTTCATCTGGTCCCCGAAAGACTTGTCACTCAGCAGTTCGTAATCTACATCCTTCCAGGTTTTCGTCACGGCTTTTTTTCCGCCATTGACCATATAATAGTCAGAAAGCTCATAATAGATGGCCGATTTGAAATTACTTGCCGCGGTCATATAATCTTCCTCAATAAAAGCAGGAATATCTTTCATGATGTAAGTCATTTGTGAACAATCATAAGGACCGCCCTGAATTCTGAGGCATTCCCTCTTGACCACCGATTTACTGGACGTTAGTTTTTTAAAGCCCCGTAAAGACGCGTTGTAGTTATAAAGCGCAGGAATATTGGCCACATATTCGCTATAAAGCTTGGGAATGTCAGACTGAAAATTCCAGCCTCTGAAATTAAAGATGCTCGGCTGTTTCAAAGAATAACTATACTCCACAATACTGCCCTCTGTTAAATTCGGCATGGTAAATTTAGTCAGTGCGTAATATTTGTTCTTCTTTTCATCGAACACACTTTTTTTGTCCAGCTCATACTTTACCGGTCTTCCGTTCACTAAATTAGTCGTCGTTGCGATAAGTTCAGATACTTCATCCTCACCATCTCTGTATACGCTTCGCGGAATAACGATATTGCCGCTTCCAAAACCATTTTTATTAAAGATTTTGAGCTTCACATGATACCTGAAATAAATACATAGACCACGGGTTGCATCATTCAGCTGCATACTTGAAGTTCCAAACTCTCTGATCACCATAGCATTGGCATTGCTGTCCAAAACCGTGTTTTTCAATTCAAAATCACTTCCGGTGATTTTACCATAATCAAAATCCTGCGCGCCGGATGATGCGGTTAGCGCAAGGAGAAAAAATACCAACAGGTAAGCGTGTTTCATATAAGAGCAATTATTTAGAAATGCAAGATAAACCTCGTATCTGAAATAATAAAGAA
>Ga0193717_1000017_pt1 | contig 228705 bp, 189 predicted proteins | sample U2c2metaG_FD_145900 | JGI IMG/M metagenome (GOLD analysis project Ga0193717, IMG submission 145900) | Soil microbial communities from a riparian zone of the East river system, Colorado, United States - U2c2 | ecosystem: Environmental > Terrestrial > Soil > Riparian zone | place: USA: East...
TTTGGATTACAGAAGCAAACGGCAGTCACTTCTAAGAGAGTGTTTGCAGCTCATCTTCTGAATCGGATTGGCTTTTTGCCATGATGCCCATATCTTTAGCTAGCGTGATATTTGCAGTGAGCAGATTCAAAAGCTGACAGAGTGTTCGAAGTGGTACTGAGAGGGACTTTCCTATGAAGAGGTTTTATTTCGCTCTGTTCGCGATGATTGCCGTTATGCTGGCTGGTTCTGCGAGGGCACAGAAGACCAATCCTTCCACGGCGAACAGGCTGGATTACCAGAGGGCCGGCGCACCGCTTGGAACAGAGCCGGCTGACAGGCAGATTCTGGCAGCATTAAAATCCGTCTCGGCCGAGAAGATCAAAGCGAACATCGTTCGCCTCGTGAGTTTCAACAATCGTTCAACGATTTCATCGACCGAAACAGACCTCAAGCCTAGCGCGGGCGTGCTCGCTGCCGCGGATTGGATCAAATCGCAGTTTGAGGAATACAGCAAAGCTTGTGGTGGCTGTCTTGAAGTACAGTTCGATGAGTTTGTCGAGCAGCCGCAGGCCGGGTTTAATAATAGCCGTCCACGAATCGTGAAGCCGACCCCGCTTCGGAATGTCGTCGCAATCCTGCGGGGATCAGACCCCGCATCCGCAAAGCGCATGTACCTGATCACCGGCCACTATGACACGCGCGAGACCGATGTCATGAACACGCATGACTTCGCACCCGGCGCGAACGATGATTCCAGCGGCACTGCGGTCTCGATGGAAGCCGCCCGAGTCTTGAGTCAGTACAAATTTCCCGCAACCCTCGTCTTCGTAGCTGTTGCTGGAGAAGAGCAGGGTCTGAACGGCTCCCGTCATCTCGCTCAGCGCGCTCAGAAGGAGGGCTGGCAACTGGAAGGAGTCCTGAACAATGACATCGTCGGTGGCGACACCACACCGGGGGACACGCTGCAAAGCAAACAGCGCATCCGCGTATTCTCTCAGGGAATTCTTCCCTCTTCTCCCATCGAACAAATCCGCCAGGCTCTCAGCACCGGCAGCGAAAACGAAACGCCATCGCGGCAGCTCGCTCGCGAAGTACTTGCCGTAAACCGTACGTATCTCGCTGGCAGTCACGCGCCCTTTCAAGCCGTGATGGAGCTTCGGTTGGATCGCTTCCTGCGCGGTGGCGATCACAAATCGTTCAGTGACGAGGGCTTTCCCGCAGTGCGATTTACGGAATGGCGCGAAAACTTTGACCATCAGCATCAGCACGTTCGAACGGAAGACGGAAAAGAATATGGCGATCTTCTCAAATTCGATGATTTTAATTACATCGCGCAGACTGCAAGGCTTAATATCGCCACGCTTGCGACCCTCGCCCTGTCTCCCGGCGTGCCCCAACAGGTTCGCGTCCTCACAACGAATCTGGATAACGACACCCTTCTCAAATGGGAGAGTCCGAAGAACTTTTCTGGCGAGCTGAGCTATCAGATCGTGTGGCGCGAAACAGCTGTCAACAACTGGCAATACGCCGCGGATGCGAAAAGTTTTCCCGGCCAGGTGCCGAATTCAGTGCGGCTTCCCGTTTCGAAGGACAATGTCTTCTTCGGAGTACGCGCATGCACTTCGAAAGGAATTTGCAGTCAGGCTGTCGCTCCCGTTCTAAGCCGCGAGAAATAGCGGCAAAGTAGCAGGGTGTTTTGCTCCAAACGGGCGAGCCCTACTCTTTCAACGTGGATGAAGGCGCTGAGACGATCCGGCGTGCAGAGGGCGGGGAGACTCCCATTGCAGCGCGCCAGCAATCTGTTCGGCGAGAGTGAGCGGATCGAAGGGCTTGAAAAGAACCGCTGCCACCTCCAGATTCGCAAAACGCCGCTTGTCGACTCCTTGAACCTTTGCCGTTAGCAGAAGCACAGGAATATGCGCGATAGCGGGAATCTGCTGCATCTGCCGGAAGGTTGTGGGGCCGTCCACTCCCGGCATCATGACATCCATCAGAATGGCATCCGGTTGATGTTCGATCGCTAATTCGATTCCCTGAACACCGGAGCTTGCCGTCAGAACCTGCCATCCTGCGGTCGCTTCCAGCGAGAGGGATGCAACTTCCCGAATGTCATCTTCATCGTCGATGATCAAAATTCTCTGCATGGGTTAACCATCTTCTCATGCTGCAAACCATCTGGAGATGGAGTAAAAGCTGCCTGATTCTCCAGGGACTCAGGCAGCTGGACCGGCCGAAATCAGATGATCGTACTTAGAACGGAGACGCTGCACCATGGAAAGAACCAGCGTTTCGACCTCATGGGGTTGGACCTTCGCCTTGGTAAGAAACTCGGTAGTTCCCAGGCGCAGCTTCGACATCTCGGCATCCGACAATTCATGGCCGGAGTAGACGACCAGCGGCATGCTCCGAAGAGGGGGTTGCTGACGAAGCCATTCCACAAAAGAAAAGCCATCGCCATCAGGAAGCGTCAGATCAAGAATCACCAGGTCAGGACGGCGTCCCACACAGTGACGGATCGCCTGCTGCCGCGTGGAGGCATGGTCGATGTGAACGGCCGTGCCATGGAAATTTGCAATCAGAATGCTTGCCAGGTCGTCGTCGTCCTCAACCAGGAGGACATAGGCAGGGCCATCTCCACGATGGAGGACCCGGCCCAGCTCCGCAAACAGATGGTTCTCGCTAAAGGGCTTCTGCACCCACCCCTGAGCATCGCCTGTCAGCTGAGGGCGAAGCGTAGAGGAGAGAACGCTGAGCACAACGACTGGGATCTCCGCGGTCGCCGGATTATCTCGCAGGCGCTGAAGCGTCTCCCATCCACTCAGCCCCGGCATGTAAAGATCCAGCAGGATCGCTTCTACCGAATGCTCGGAGGCAATACTGAGCGCCTCTTCGCCGCTGCCCGCCTCGATCACCGTATAACCCTGCCGCGTCAAATGCTCGGAGACAACCGTCCGGATACCAGGGTCGTCATCGCAGACCAGAATCGCTCCTTCGCCCGGCGCAGGCGCTGCAACCGGCGTTGTGAGATCGGTCGATCGAGCGGTACGGGGAAGCATGACGAAGAGCGTAGTTCCCTTGATGAGATTCCGCTGCGCCCAGATGGAGCCGCTGTGTTGTTGAACGATGCTGCGGCAGATCGACAGGCCCAGGCCGGTCCCTCCACGCTGCCTCGCGTCCGCATGTTCCACCTGCTGAAAGCGATCGAAGACAGAGTCTAGTTTATCTGCGGGAATACCGCGGCCTTCATCGACGACTTTAACCAGGATGGAATCCGAGGTCGCATCGGTATGGATTCGCACCGTCGACGCCGGCGTTGAAAACTTAATGGCGTTCGAGAGCAGGTTGGTCAACACCTGAAGTATGCGATCCGAGTCCCCATCAAAGAAAAGCGAATCGATCGACGCGTTCTGTCCTACCGTAAACGGAACCAGCTCAAGGTGAACCGTGTGGTCGTCCGCCATCGGCGTCATGGTTTCAATCGCCTGCTGGCAGAGATCGCGCAGGGAGCATCGGCGAATCTGAAGCGGAGCGCGCCCGGATTCCATTCGCTCCAGGTCAAGGATGTCGTTGATCAACCGTATCAGGCGATCCGTGTTCGTCGTCGCGATCCGAAGCAGATTCATAGCCCGGGGATCGAGTTCGCCGATCGTTCCGGACGAGAGCAGGCCCAGCGCTCCACGAATGCTGGTCAGCGGGGTCCGAAGTTCGTGGGAAACGGTAGAGATGAACTCATCTTTAAGGGTGTCGAGCTGGGAACGCTCGGAGAGCTGCATCTTGTCTTGATATTGTTGCTCGCGTGCTTGGGTAAGCTGCAGCGCAAGTTCACGTACGGCACGTTGCGATCGCCAGAAAGCGAACAACAATATCCCGCAAGCCGCTAACAGAGAGAGAAATCCTAAAATCGGAAGCATGTGCATGCTGGACGAACCTTTAAGGCACCTTGGCAGTTCATATGGGAAGCTGAAGCCCAATGAAAAAGAAAGAACAACGAAATGCATTTTCAGCATTCAGGGTATAACGAGTTGCTGGAGTGCATGTAACAAAAGTAACCTATCTTTCGAAAAACACTACCTTTTTTGTAAGTAATTGAAATAACTAAACAAACTCCAATTTCCACTGATGCAGAGCATGCCAGAGTTTGCACTCCTTGGGCCGCAGAAGAGGCCAAGGTAACCTTACAAGTCAATAGGAATACGAAGGATAGAGTCTTTTGGATCGCCGTCTCATCAAAAAAAGCCGCCCAGGGATTGGGCGGCCTTTTTAGTTACTTTGGCGTTATTTCAACTGGTTACTTCAACTCGGTCTAGGATGACAGCCCATCGCTTACCCTCGCGAGCTGCCTGGGCCTTCTTGTGAAAGGCGTAGCCCGCGATAAGGGGCAGGGCCATCGTAGCTTCGGAGAAGACCATCTGCTCGTAAGTGGTGTCGACCTTCCCCCAGCTGGAAGCCTCTTTCAGGGTCGATCCCGACAGCGCTCCGTCACGGGAATCGGCCACCGTAATCTGGATCGCGTACTTGTGCATCGAAGCGTCCACCCCAAGGATGTCCGCGGCAACGACAATGTCCTGCGCAAAGTTCTTCGGAACGCCGCCACCCACCATCAACAGGCCCGTGGTCGGATTCGCGATCTTCAGCTGCGTCAGCTCGTAAAAGTCCTTGGCGGAATCGATCGAAACTGAAGGTTTGCCCTGCCGCTCATGTTGGTGGGCGACCAGACCGAAGCCGGCAGAGCAGTCTGAGAAGGCCGGGCAGAAGATCGGAACATTCTTCTCGTAGGCGGCCAATACGATGGAGTCGCGTCCACCCGCCTGCGGGGTCTTTCCGTTCTTCGCCAGATAAGCTCCCATCTCGCGGATAAACTCGCGCGAGCTGTAGGGCCGGTGCTCCAGCGAGTTGGTGATCTGGTGCGTCGTCTCGTCGCACGCCCGAAGCTCTTCCTCGTCGATGAAGGTGTCGTAGATACGATCGATCATCAGCTCGCGCAGAATGCCGTCTTCGTGACCGTACTTGTATTCATCGCCCGCGATGTAGTGGTTATAGCCGAGCGCTTCAAAAAAGTCCTGATCGACGATGTTGGCGCCCGTTGAGACGATGGCATCGATCATGTTGTTGCGGATGAGATCGACGATCACCTTCTGCAGGCCAGCCGAGATGAGCGATCCGGCAAGACACAGGATGACACCGCACTCCGTGTCGCGGAGCATCATCTCGTAGATCGAGGCGGCGCGGGCGGTATCGCGCGAGCTGAAGGCCATCGACTGCATGGCATCGACCAGAGCCACAACGTTGTGCTGCTTGATGTCGATGTGCTGGATGGGCTGGGTGAGGAGTTCTTTTTTCGTGAGCATAGCCCTTCTAGGATACCAAGCCGAATCCTGCGTCTGACGCGGAGATGTGTGAATTTTAGTGTTCTCCGCCAGGAATCCCCCAGCTCGCGGGGATTGCCCCCAAGCCACCGACCGGCGAGACTGGAAGACATGAACGTCAATCTGGCCGAAAGAGCCCATAACCACAACTGGAAACTCGATCCCATCGTCCGATCGTTGCTGGATACCGACTTCTACAAATTACTCATGCTCCAGTTCATCTGGAAGAACTTTCCCCAGGTCCACGTAACCTCGGAGACGACGAACCGAACCACCTCAGTCCGGCTGGCGGAACTCATCTCAAAGGAAGTCCTGATCGAGCAGCTGGAACATGTCCGTCGCCTCCGCTTCCGGAAGAGCGAATTGATCTGGCTGGCTGGAAACACCTTCTACGGCACCCGCACCATCTTCGAATCCGCCTTTCTCGATTGGCTCGAACACGACTTCCGCCTCTCCGACTACGAAGTCACCGAGCACGACGGTCAGCTCGTCCTGCACTTCTCCGGCCTGTGGACCGAGGTCACCATGTGGGAGATCTACGGCCTCGCCCTGCTCAGCGAGATGAAGACCCGCTCCGGCCTTGGAAAGCTCAGCGAGTTGGAGCTGGACATCCTCTATGCCCGGGCCAAGACGCGTCTCTGGGACAAGATCGAAAAACTGCGCGAGGTCCCCGACGTGCGTATCTCCGAGTTCGGGACCCGCCGTCGCCACAGCTTTCTCTGGCAGGAGTATGTGGTGATGGCCATGCGCGCCGGTCTCGGAGAAAGCCTCTCTGGGACCTCGAACACCTACCTGGCCTACAAGCACGATCTCGAAGCCATGGGAACCAACGCGCACGAGCTCCCCATGGCCCTCGCCGCCCTCTCGAACTCCGACGAAGAGTTGCACCAGTCCCAGTACCGCGTGCTCGAGCTCTGGCAGAAGAGCTACGGCGGCGAGCTTCTCATCCTGTTGCCCGATACCTTCGGCACCACCCAGTTCCTCGAAAACGCGCCGGACTGGGTAGCCGACTGGACCGGCCAGCGAGCCGACTCCAAAGATCCCTTCGTCGCCGGAGACGAATACATCGCGTGGCTGATGAGCCGGGGCCGCGACGCTCGTCGAAAGCGCCTGATCGCCTCCGACGGCCTGGACGTCGACGACATTCTCACGCTGGAAAAGTACTTCAGAGGGCGCATTCGCTTTAGCGCGGGCTGGGGAACTTTGCTCACCAATGACTTTCGCAACTGCCATCCCCACGGCGAGCACGACTTCGAACCCATCAGCCTGGTCTGCAAGGTCGTGACGGTGGAAGGAAGACCGGCGGTGAAGCTCAGCGACAATGCGCACAAAGCCACCGGCCCCGCCGACGAGGTCGAGCGATACCGTCGAGTCTTCGGCACCGCCGCCGTTCTAGGCGCAGAAGTCCTGGTCTAAAGAGGCGACTACATCTGTTGAAGCGCAGATAAATTCACTGGCGCGTGAAGGAACACCTACAGAGGAAACTGCATGCTGCCTCTGTCGTCCATAACTCCAGTGGTGGCAGGAGTGATAGCCTTATCGGCATGCTTTGCGCAACAGGACAAGATCTTGCGGAAGAATTCCGTGCCTCGGGATTAGATCTATCCACCGCCGAGGCCGAACGCGACAGAACAGCAGCCGGAATAGCCAGGCAGCGGCGAGAAAATGCCCTCGCAGCTCTCGAGAAACATAGACAAAATTGCAGTTTATGTTCCAGGGGCAGCAAGCAAAAGGCAGAACTTCAGAACTGAAGTTGCCGAAAACCCGACTTTGAAGGCACTACTCTAATCCGCCACAGGAAAGGCGAGATAAGGGCGCGAGATGTTCAACACTTTATCCTCGTCGTCTTCCATCGGACCTATCGCAGAAAAGACTACGTCTACTTTGATATATGGACAGTTCTTGTAGACATAGGTGCTCTGCATCCGGCCAGAAAGTCCGCCGTCCCTCGTGAAAATCGGCAGAAGATCTTTGCGGGTCATCCCCGGATGGACCGAGTCAATCTGCCTAAGAACCTTCGCAATCCACAATGCCCGTTCCTGCGAAAATGTGGCGGTTTCCGGTACCGATTCATCGTTCAGTTGCGCTTGGCCTTTGGCCCACTGCGGCAGGTGATCATAACCTGTCAAAGGTTTCAGCCGATTGACTTGGATGCCAGACCCTGTGTCATACAAAGCGTAGGTCCCGAGTGCATTCTGGGATCCAAAGTGAATGGCGATCTGATTTCCGCCTTTCCAGAAATGCCACTCGCGAATGGGGCTGCCCGGTTCTATAGCCACTATCCGTTTGTGGTTTCGATAAATTTCTACTTGAACGGGATTGGAGAATTTCTCGGCGTTATTGTCCCAAACCTGACATGCAAAGGTCCTGCCATCAATACTGCCCTGTGCCACCGAACAATGACCTTTGTTGACCCCCATCAACTCTTCAGGTGATTGCGCTATAGCGCATGAAGACCTAAATGCGAAGGCGAGAACTAAAAGAGGAACAATGTAAAGGCGTCGAAGGGTCCTTCGTTGTGGCATCAACATTCTCATTGCTGAACCTTCTCTAAACAAAAAAACTAAATCTGATAAAGCTTACGCCCGCCGAAGAAGGGAATGAAGTTGATGAAAAACGGGGTTATAGGCAAGTTCGACGCTTCCAGGACTGGATATCTCGAAGTTGCCGAAAACCTGACTTTCGGGAACTCAACCATCGTCTCTGCTTACAATCGCCGGATGCCCATCTTCGCAACGGTTTCGTCGTAGCCACGCGACCTTCAAAATCGTTGATGCATCTTCACGAACCAACTGGATTCTCCTCAAAGGCCCCCGGATATACTCGGTTAATGTCCAAATTTGCTCGTGTGATGCGTTTTGCTGTGGCCTCTGCCCTGGTGCCATGGATGACGGTGCAGCCTTCCTTTGCCTGGGGAGGAGACGGCCACCGGATGGTCAACCGGCTTGCAGCCACCTACCTTCCCACGGACGTCCCGGCGTTTCTGCGCAACGGCAATGCACTCGACACGATGGAATACCTTGGCCCGGAGCCTGATCGCTGGCGCAACCGCGCGGAGCAGGAGCTCGGGGATGCTCAGGCTTCCGAGCACTTCATCGACTTCGAGTATGCAGATCTGATCGGCACTCTTCCGAAAAAGCGCTACGACTTCGTTCGCGCCCTCGCCCAGGCGCAGGCCGCCCATCCTGACATCCAGTTGACGCCGGAGAAGGTTGGTCTTCAGCCCTACGTGACCGAAGAAGTTTGGCAGCGATTGAAGGTCGGGATGCGGGAGTATCGGCATCTTCTCGCCGCCGGAGAAGACACCAAACCGGCTGAGACTGCGATTCTCTTTTACGCGGCTTGGCTCGGCCATTACGTAGCCGATGGCTCACAGCCCCTGCACGTGACCATACAGTACAACGGATGGAATGGTCCCAATCCCAATGGCTACACGACCGAGCACAAGATTCACTCCCTGTTCGAGTCCCTCTATGTGACCGCGAACATCAAGTCCGGGGACCTCGCTCCGCTGGTTGCGGCGGCACAGCCGAAGCTGCTCAACGACGAATGGGCGGATTACCTGACCTACCTGCGCCACTCCGCCACCCTCGTGGAGAAGACATACCAGATTGAGAAGGCTGGCGGCTTCAACGGCCCCGGAACCCCCGAGGCAAAGACCTTCACCGAGGAGCGGCTCGCGGCCGGAGCCATTGAGCTGCGCGACATGATCTACACCGCCTGGGTTCGCAGCGGCGATCCGGTCCAGGAGTTCCACGGAGCCAATTAAGCGTTAAGCCCTCGCCAGAAGAGCGACGTAAACCTGTCAAGCCGCGATTCGAGGCAACGAACTGAAAAAGCGATAGATCCGCCGTGCCGATTGGATCCCTTCGCTTTGTTAAAATAGAACCATCCGCCGAAAAGCCCTGGGAAACCCCCAGGGCTTTCGGACTTAAGTTAAACGAAATCAATCCATACCGTCATTCAAATCGAGCCATCCCGTTACTCAACTTAAGCCCATACCGTCATGGGGAAATTGAGCCATCCCGTCGTTGAAAATTGCGATACCGTCATTCAAAAGTAACCCCATACCGTCATTCTGAGCGAAGCGCAGCGGAGTCGAAGAATCCCTGTATTTCGTTCTTGGGGCCGCAGATTTCCATGTATTTCGCAAATCGGCGAGTCGATAAGGAAACCCTCCACTTCGAAGGCGGTGAAATATCGAAGTCCAAAGCTAAGTCATTCCTTTCCAAGATTTTGCGCAAAAATAGGTACAGGGGGGACTATGCCGCACTGCCACGTTGCTGCAGCCGCACCGACAGCTTGCGGAACAAGGGCGTAAGTGCAAGGGCAATGAGAGGAACCAGGACAATGGCAATCGCCGTCCACGTCAGGAAGGCATGCCACTCCCAGCGCCAGATCTTCCGCCCGAACTCGATCGGGTCCCGCCGGATCGCTGTCAGAAGAACCTTCGCGGAAAAAGGAAGAGGTTCGGTGTGGAAGACGTAGCTGCCCAGTTGAAGAAAAGGAACAACCAGGAGAAGCTGCAACGGATAGACGACATGGTTGGCAAGCTGGGATGCGGCGATGTTCAACCGTAGAAGCATCGCTACGGCGAAGCACAGCACGGTCGTCGTTCCCAGTACAGGATTGATCCCAATCAGCAGCCCGACCGAAACGCTCCAAGCCAGTCGCTTCGGGGACGCTCCGCGGCGAAGAAGGGCCAGAAGGGGCAGCACAAGCCGGCGATAGAGAGGGCCTCTGTGCTCTCCGGGAGCCTCAGGGGCACCCTCCGGCTCGGCGCCTCCGTTATCTCCTTTGAGACTTGTTTCATCGCGATCCACGCCTCTCAGGATAGACTGCGCAGCAGGGGGATCGGGACGGGTGAGTTTTTTTCGGTCTGCAGGTCGAAGCATTCAACTCGCTGGGTACTTTCTCCGGTTCGGTACGGAGCTGCTGATTCGGAGACCATCCACACGAGAGGCCCGGGCAGACTGGCTGCACCGCTTCGCCGCCTACGCCCTCCACGGAATGGGAATCGAGATCGAGGCGACGGGAAGATTTCCTGAGAGCGGCGCCGTGATCTCCAATCACCTCGGCTACCTCGACATCATCGTCTTCGCTGCGCTTCACCCGTGCGTCTTCGTCTCCAAGGCCGAAGTCGCCCAATATCCGCTGCTCGGCTGGATGACGACCATGGCAGGCACGGTATACGTAGCCCGTGGACACGGCGGTTCCGCCCTCAAGGCGCGCGCGGGACTGCAGGCCGCGTTCGACGCCGGCCTGCCCGTAGTCTTCTTCCCCGAGGGAACGACCACCAACGGCAGCAGTATGTTGAAATTCCGCAGCGGCCTCCTGTCGCAGGCCCGCGCTACCGGGGCTTCCGTGACCCCGGCGCATATCTGCTATCACCTTGGCGAAGGAAACGGCGCGGCGACGGTCGCCGACGATGTCTGCTACTGGGGAGACGATGTGGTTCTGGTGCCACACATCTTTCATCTCCTCGGTCTGCGCGGAATCCGCGCGGAGGTCCGCTTCGCCGAAGAGCCGGTCACCTTCTCCGTCCCCCCGGACCAGCGGAAGCGATCCGCCCAGGAGGCCTGGGTTGCCGTAGCCGAATTGGCAAAGGCTGCGGAGGGTATCGAAACGGTGCACCATTTTTGATTCAACGAATGTTCACTTGGCGTGAACATCCTGTAACACAATTCGACGCAGACTGACCTCGAACCACTCATCCCGGGCATCAAGGAGAGTCGATGGTCAGTGTCAAGGAATCGCCTTCCGCTATTCTTCCTCAGGTCTCGCCAGTCGTTCCCAGCTTTCCGGCCAAAAAGGATATCCGCCTCGAAGCCGGCGCCTATGTCGCCCGTCTTGCCATTACCGAACTCGAGCGGGCGGCGGCCTACAGGCTCCGGTTCCTCGTCTTCAATCTAGAGATGAACGAAGGCCTGGAGTCGGCCTACATCGATGGATACGACAAAGACCGTTATGACGACGTCTGCGATCACCTGATCGTGGAAGAGAGCGCAACGGGCGCCATCGTCGGAACCTACAGGCTGCAGATGGGCGATGTCGCCGCCCGCAGCTTCGGCTACTACAGCGAGCAGGAATTCTGCTTTGCGCCCTACGAGTCGATGCGCAGCCAGATCGTCGAGCTCGGCCGTGCTTGCATCCACCGCGAACATCGCTCGCCCGAGGTCCTTCATCTGTTATGGCGTGGAATCGCCCGCTACGCATTAGCCAACGGCGGCCGCTATATGATGGGCTGCTGCTCGCTGAACTCTCTCGACCCCCAGATGGGCCATGCCGTATATGCCTCGCTTACGGATTTCATGGTTGAGCCTGAGCTGAGAACCGCACCAACCCCCATCTTCGCCATGCCCGCACCCGTGGGCCAGCCAGACCAGCAGCGGGCACCAAAGCTCCTGCGCGCCTATCTCGCCATCGGGGCGAAGATCTGCGGCATACCCGCCATCGACCACGAGTTCCGCACCATCGACTTCCTTACCCTGCTCGATCTTCAGACGCTTCATCCCCGGGTCGCGGCGCGGTTTCTCGAGGGCTGCTGATTTGCGCTCTCTGCGTTCAGCCTGGCGAATTCTGAGCGCGTTTGGGCTGTTCCTCGCCCTCGCGGTGGACTTTCTCCTCCGGCCCCCTCGCTCCTCCGCGGAAGGCGCGGAGAAGATGCATCGCTGCTGCCGAAGAGTCGTTCGTGCCCTCGGAGTACAGTGGAACGTTGAGGGGACGTTTCCACAGGGCGGCGCGGTCGTATCGAACCACCTCAGCTATCTCGACATCCTGCTCTATGCCGCGATACGTCCGTTCGTGATGGTAGCGAAGTCCGAGGTTCGCGGCTGGCCCGGAATCGGCTGGCTGACCAGGCAGGCAGGAACCGTCTACGTAGTCCGTGGCGTCGGACCCGCAACGTATCCGGGGGTAAACCGCGCCATGGCAGAGGCCTACCGCAGCGGCCTGCCGGTGCTGTTTTTCCCTGAGGGAACGACGACCGACGGATCTGTAATTCAACCCTTCAGGCGAGGACTCTTCCACTCCGTCTTGAACGAAGGAGTTCCTCTTCAAACCGCGGCGCTCTGCTATTCCTCAGACGAACGGGATATCTCCGTCGCCAACGAAGTCTGCTGGTGGGGCGATGCCTTGCTGGCTCCGCATCTCTGGAGACTTGCTGGCGCTCGCTCGATCCGGGCAACGGTGCGCTTCGGTTCGGCAGTGGTAAAGCACGACGACCGCTTCGTGTTATCGCAGCAGGCTCGCGAGCAGGTCATGGAGATGCACGCGGATCTATCTTTCGCTACTGGAGCGGTGTCCTGCGCGCACCAGTCCGAACTGGTGGAGGCGCTCTAACACCTGCTCAACTGACCAGTCGAGGGCGTCAGTCCCTTCGACGATCACAGACGCGTGTTGCGCTGACGGAAGAACATAAAGATCTGCCATAGGTTTTGCAGTCGCCTCAAACTGCGCGCGAACGCTCTCTTCCGTACGGCCACGCTCGCGCATGTCGCGATAGATGCGGCGATTCAGGCAGATCTCGTTTGGCGCGTTGACATAGATACTGAAATCGTAGAGCGCCCTAAGGCGGGAGTAATGCAGGGCGAGGATGCCTTCGACGATCAGGACCGGCGCAGGCGCAATCGTCTCCGTGCGATCCGGAACCCGGGTGTGCGTGGTGAAGTCGTAGATCGGGCGCTCGATGTTGCGTCCATCCGCGAGCGCTTCCACATGCTCGACCAGCAACGTGTGCTCGAGCGAGTCAGGATGATCGAAGTTCCGCAAGCCGCGCTCTTCCTGGGGCAGATGGCTGAGGCAACGATAGTAGAAGTCCAGCGGCAGCAGCGTAGCGGAGAGCTGCGCCGTCAGCTCGCGGGCAAGCGTTGTCTTTCCGGAACCGGAGCAGCCGGCCAATCCAAGGATGAGAGGGCGCTGCGGAAGCAGCAGTTGCAGCGCGGGTTGATCTTGCAAGAAAGCAGTTCCTTTCACGTGCCTTAAGTTCTCAATGCGCTCCGGAAAGCGGCATCGGATTCACTGCGGGCTTGAGGCCACCTGGGGAATAAGAGCGGTAAGCAGGCCGGTAAACTGCCCCGCGATACGACGGCCGGTCTCCATCACCTCTTCGTGATTGATAGGCTGCTCGAGAACTCCGGCAGCCATGTTGGTCACGACAGAAAGACCCAGGACCTCGATTCCCATGTGCCGGGCGACGATCACCTCATGGACCGTGGACATTCCCACCAGGTCGGCTCCCAAGGTGCGAAAGGCACGAATCTCGGCGGGAGTTTCATAGCTCGGCCCGAGGACCGCCAGATACACGCCTTCGTTGAGCTTCCATCCCTGCCTGGCTGCTTCTTCGCCGGCGAGCCGTCGCAGAGTGGGCGAGTACGCCGCGCTCATATCAAAGAAACGCTGGCCGAAGCGGGGCTCGTTGGGACCGAGCACTGCATTGGTGCCCGTGAGATTGATGTGGTCGGAGATCGCGACGATGGCGCCCTGGCCATAGCTCGTGTTGATGCCTCCGGCAGCATTGGTTACGATCAGCCGCTCTACCCCCAGAAGACCCAAAACGCGCGTGGGGAAGGTAACCTCCCTCGAGGAATAGCCTTCATAGGCATGAACCCGTCCCTGCATGATCGCGACCGGAACCCCGCCAACCGTTCCGAGGACCAGCTTTCCTGAGTGCCCCTCGACCGTGGAAAGCGGAAAATTCGGAATCTCCGAATACGCGATGGAGATACGGTCTTCGACCTTATCGGCAAAGTCGCCAAGTCCGGAACCGAGAACGAGACCAAGCCGGGGTCGCGTTGCGGTACGGGATCGGATGTATCCAGCGGCCGCCATGGCGCGCGCATAGAGATCGTCTGTCTCTGTAGTCTGGCTTTCTGGTGTCATGTTCTGTCCTGGGGAAGAGGTGCAAACATCTTCGGCGTGGATAGTGTACCTTTCGAACTCTGAACGGCTCCGCAGGAGTGATCTTTCTAGACACTACACTTTGCTGTCGATGGAGAGGCCGGCAGCGAATCGTCCTCCCCAAGAAGATGACTCACGCGCACAATCAAGGGGAACGATGCCAGCCCAGGCCATGCCGCCGGCTCTTGCGCTTGAAGACAAAATTGCAATGGATGTGGCGAAAACTGTCTAGTGGCCGACGTCTTCGGGAAAGAGGCGAATGTCTTCCACTCCGCGATATCGCTCCGCGTAGTCCATTCCGTATCCGATGACGAACTGGTTGGGAATCTTGAAAGCCACATAGTCGGCTTCGATGGGGACGAGGCGGCGGTCGGGCTTGTCGAGGCAGGTGGCGATCTTGAGCGATGCCGGTTTGTGCTGAAGCATCATCTGGCGAAGGAAGCTGAGCGTCAGACCGGTATCGAGGATGTCTTCGACAAGGATGACGTGCTTGCCTTCAATGGGGTTGTCGATGTCCTTGATGAGCTTGACGGCTCCGGAGGAGACACGGGCGCGGCCGTAGCTGGAGACGGCAACGAAGTCGAAGGTGTTGTCGACCTGGATGGCGCGAGCGAGGTCAGCGAGGAAGATCGCCGCTCCCTTGAGGACGCCGATAAGCACGATGGACTGCCCCTCGTACTCGGCAGAGATCTGGGCGCCGATCTCACGGGTGCGCTGGGAGATCTGCTCTTTGGTGAGGAGGACTTCCATGGTGTCTGGCGACGGGAAGAACGCGGGCGGGGCAGGCGTGGTACTGGTGGGCATATAAGGGAAAGGTTACGCGAAGCCACGCCACAGGCCAAGTCTGAAGCATTATTTGCCTTAGCGCCGCAGATGGGGCATCAGCTTCAATGCATTGTCGCGGTAAATCTTCTTCAGAACATCGTCAGGCAGAGATACCCCGTAGATATTCCATCGTCCCTGCCGCGACGCATGCGACGGATACTCGAAGTACTCGTCCGCCGTCTCTAAAAATCGGAAGTAAAGCCGGTACATCTCTTCCGAAGGAAGCAGGTCGGTGCCGAAGAGAATTCGATCTGCATATTTTAGAAATAGATTGCGCGCGCTGTAAGGCTGCCGGCCTAGCTCCGGCGTCCGGGCGCTGATGTCGATCATAAGGTTCGGAAGAGCGTCCAGCTGCTCGGAGAGAAAGGCCAGGTCTTCTCCACTCTCCGCGCAATGCGCCCCGACAAAGGTGATCTCCGGATGGCGGGCGATCACGCGGTTGCGCTGCTCCAGCAGCTCGCGCTTTGAGACGGGCGAATCGCTGAACGCCCAGTCCGGATGCGCTGCCAGTTCCTCGTAGCGTTCATTCCGAGGATCGATCGGTTGAAAGAAGGCAGTCGGATCCGCAGTATGAAACATCACCGGCAAGCCAAGCTCGCCACACGCGGAGAAGATGGGATCGAATCGCTCGTCGTCGATGCGCAACAGCGCGCCGTTCGCGTCTTTCAGCACAAGCCCGAGATCTTTCCAGAACTTGATGCCACAGGCTCCATGATCGACCAGCCGCTTCAGCCGATCGATGGTCACCTGCACAAAATCCGCACGCCCCACGCCCTCCCAATCCATCCACCCAATCGAAGAGAATCGGTCGGGAGCAGCCTGGTGAAATCGATCCATGATGGCATGTGCAGATTGCCCGACCTGCATGGTAATGTTCACGACGTGCTCTACACCGCATCGATCCACGATCTGCAGCACTTCCCGGGGATCCGTCGAATCGAGGTGGTTGTGGTAATCAATCGCGGGAAACTTCGCCTCGCGAACGTCGTGGTGAGCCGATGTCAAAGACGAAACCGGGTGAAAATCCGTCAAGCGCAGGTCCACCTCGGCCGTCGCGCTTACCATGTCTACAAATTTGTCGCCTTTGCCAAACTCGGTCATAATGCTCTCTCACTCACGGAAACGATACCATACGAAAGGAATCGGAAGAATCAACCGCCGCGCTCTTCCGATCCTCCGCATCCGGGCCAGGATTCTTCTGATGCAGGCATTTACGTAAATTCTCTTTAACATTGGGCCTACGGATCTTGAAACACATGATAGGAGGTTCAAAGGCGTGCCGGTTTCGAAAAAACAGCAACTATTCTTTTGTTATCTTTTATTCCTTTTAGTGCTACAATCGAATCATCTCATTTGAGCTCACTTTCCTCGAAAGGTCCAGCCTGAAGATGGCCAGCGACATCGCAACCCTCCGAGAGATTCACGGTCAGCCGACCGTATGGACAAACTGCCTTGAGTTTCTGCAGCAGACCAATCTCAAACAACTCGCACAAGATTTTCATCCCACGGAGATCGAATGGGTCTTTGTCGGATGCGGCACCAGCTATTACCTCGCTCAGGCTGCGGCATATTCCTTCAGCGACCTGCTCCGTGTGCCTGCCCGCGCGGTTCCGGCCTCCGAGATCCTTCTCTTCCCTTCCGTCGCGCTCCCGAAAGGAAAAGACGCGCACTTTCCTGTACTGATCTCCCGCTCCGGGCATACATCGGAGGTCTTGCTGGTCGCCGAATATCTGCAGGCGCAGGGGATCGATTTTCTGGCCGTCACCTGCGACGGACGTGAGCTGGAAGCCCTGACGCCTCACGTGCTGAAGCTGCCGATCCATGAAGACAGCACCGTAATGACATCCTCGTTCACGGGGATGCTCTTAGGACTGCAATATCTCGCGGCAACCCTTGCCAACGACGATGCCTTTCTTTCCGCCCTTCATGCCTTGCCCGCGGAGCTGGAGCGTTTGCTCGCGATCTATGCTCCCCGGGTAAAGGAATTCGCAGAGTTGGGGGTCCAGGACGTAGCCTTTCTCGGCCAGGGAGCCCTCTACCCGATCGCTTCCGAGACGGCGCTCAAGGTCATGGAATCCTCCAGCACCTACGCGCAGTTCTTCCATACGCTCGAATTCCGCCACGGCCCCAAGTCCATTGTCGATTCGAATGCGCTTGTGGGAGCGCTGGTGAGCGAAACCGGCTACGAGATGGAGACCTCGGTCCTTCGCGATATGAAGGAGCTGGGAGCTCACACCTTCGCCGTCGTCAACACTGCTTCGAATGATCTCCATAGCTATGCGGATCTCATCATCGAGCTCAATCTGCCAGTCCCGGAGCTCGCACGCATTGCAGTCTATGTCGTGTGGGGGCAGCTTCTGGGAAGCCACCGGGGACTGAAGATGGGACTCAATCCAGATCATCCACGCAATCTCAGTCGCGTCGTAACCATCTAGTTCTAGTCGTTCGGAGACTGCATGTTCGACGTGACCATCGCTGGTGATATCAATCTCGACTTGATCCTCTACGGCCTGCAGGAAGAGATTCCCGTCGAGCGTGAGAGCCTCGCCAGCGACTTCCGGCTGACGCTCGGCGGATCGGGCTCCATCACAGCGCACAATCTCGCGTCGCTCGGGTGCAAGGTCGGCCTGGTAGGAAAGATCGGAGCCGACGAGCTCGGGCAGATTTCCCTGGCTCGCCTGCGAGACGCCGGTGTGGACACCAGCCACTGTATTCACTCCAGCACCGGCGCTGTAACCGGTGTAACCATCCTTCTTCCCCACGGAAGGACGCGCCGCATTCTCACCTATCCCGGCACGATCGCCGAGATGAGCGTGCAGGACATCGACGTCGAGTATCTCGCCCGCTCCCGGCACTTCCATATCTCGTCGTTCTTCCTGCAGAAAAACCTGCAGAAGGGCCTGCCGGAGCTGTGCCACAATCTGCGCGCACGTGGGCTGACCGTCTCAATGGACAGCAACGACGACCCGGAAGATCGTTGGGGCGAAGCCTTCCTCTCCATGCTTCCCGCGATCGACATACTCCTCCCGAACGAGGACGAGGCGAAGCGGATGACCGGCAAATCCAACCTCAACGAAGCTCTCGCGGATCTCTCGAAGAGAGTTCCGGTCATCGTCGTCAAATGCGGTTCGCGCGGAGCCATCCTCCAGACAGCCGAACGCTGCGTCGAAGTTCCCTCTCTCGCGGTTACACCAATCGACACCATTGGCGCAGGCGACAGTTTCAATGCAGGTTTTCTGTCGCGCTTCGTAAAAGGCGACTCGCTGGAGAGCTGCATCGCCCTGGGCAACATCGCCGCGGCTCTTTCAACGCAACGTCCGGGTGGAACGGAGTCCTTTCGGGATACTGCATTCGCCCAGAGTTTTCTTTCGCAGCACTTGCCGAAGCCTGATCCACAGCGTCCCTGAATTTGGTTCTAGGAGAAAAATAGAATGCTCAGCCGTCGCGCCTTCCTCGCAACCAGTGCTGCAAGCGTGGCACATGCAGCAGCCGGACAATCCAAGCACGTTGCTCGCCTTCAGTCGATGGCAGAGGTTCCCTACGAACGAAAAGACCCGCGCATCGCCATCGTAGGAGTCGGGGGCCGTGGAACTTCGCTGCTCAAAAATCTGCTGGGTGCCGACGCAAAAGTCGTTGCCATCTGCGATATCGCTCCAGAACACGCAGCCCGCGCACAAAAGCTCGTCGCCGACGCAAAACAGCCTTCTCCTGAGGTCTTCACCCGCGGCGACCGCGACTACGAACGGCTCATGCTCCGCGAAGACATCGACCTGGTCATCACCGCAACTCCCTGGAAGTGGCACGCGCCCGTTGCCCTGGCCGCGATGGAACACGGAAAGCACGTCTGCATCGAGGTGCCCGGCGTTCTTACACTCGAGGATTGCTGGCGCATCGTCCACACCAGCGAGAAGACGCGGCGTCACTGCAGCATGCTCGAGAATTGCTGTTACGGCTACAACGAAACCCTCGTCCTTCGCCTCGCTCAGGCCGGAAAATTCGGCGACATTCTCTGGGGTGAAGGAGCGTACCTTCACGATCTCCGCGAGATTCTCTTCAGCGATGAAGGCGAAGGCCTGTGGCGCCGCGCGGAACACACCACCCTCAATGGGAACATCTATCCCACCCATGGACTAGGACCCGTCGCAAACTACATGGACATCAATCGCGGCGACACCTTTAGCCACATCGTCTCCATGAGCACCTTTGAGCGCGGCCTCAGCGACTATCGCAAGGATCATGTCCCCGCTGGAAATCCAAAGTGGAACGAACGCTATAAAGAAGGCGACTTCAACATCTCGCTGATCAAAACCGCGATAGGCCGCACCATCACGGTGAAACACGACACCTCAAATCCCATGGTGTACAGCCGCGTAAACGCCATCGGCGGCACCAAGGGCCTCTTTCAGGACTATCCTCCGCGAATCTATTTCGATGGTCAGAAAGGTGGCGAACAGTATTCCAATCTTGACGGCTATAAAGACGAGGCTCACCCTCTCTGGAAGAGCATGGGAGACATTGCGAAGAAACTCGGCGGCCACGGCGGAATGGATTTCATCATGCTGTTTCGACTCCTTGAGAGATTTCGCAATGGCCAGGCCCCCGATATCGATGTCTACGACACCGCGCTCTGGTCCAGCGTAGTCCCCCTCAGCATCGCCAGTGTGGCGCAGGGCAGCGCTCCTCAGCATTTTCCCGAGTTCCTTCCGGGGCAAGGCAAAGGACGGCCTCGCAATCCCATTGGCTCGTAAACTGCGCTCCAACGGCAGGCAAGTGTTCGTATATCGAGAGCCAGGATCTCCGTCCCTGATCCTGGCCACCGGTTCCCTGCTCTGAATTAACGAGTTGGATCGCTCGATTGATTGGTATTAGCTCCAGATCTCCCATCACTTCAACAAGCGCAAAATCTTCCAGCTTCAGGCAACCCTTTTCACCGGGCAACGCCTTCGGCTTCGATGAACCTCTGAGTAAGTAGACGAAGTTTTGTCGTATGCACTTTCGCGGCGAGTTTCGAATGAAAGGAGGGAATATTCAATGATGTCGAAGAGAAGATTCAACCGAATTCTGTTGTGCTCCGCCTCCACACTTCTGGCGAGCGCCATGGCCGTCGCGCAATCCCAGCCCGGCGGGGGCGGAGGGCAGTCCGGTATGCCCAGCCAGCAACCTGGTGCTCCGAGTCCGGGTGCGATGGATCCGAATTCAGGTTCGGCGGGTCAGCAGTCCATGGTCGATCAGGCCTTCGTCAGGAAGGCGCTCGAAGGCGGCGCTGCCGAGGTACAGCTGGGGCAGCTTGCGCAGCAGAAGTCCCAGAGCGAGGATGTGAAGCAATTTGGGCAGAAGATGGTGCAGGACCATACCCAGCTTGGCGATCAGATCAAGCCGATCGCACAGCAGTTGGGCGTCAAAGAACCCAAAGGGCCTTCCAAGAAAGACAAGCAGCTGATGGCAAAGCTCGAAGCGCTCTCAGGTCCGCAGTTCGATGAAGCCTACATCCAGGCGATGGTGAAGGACCACAAACAGGACATGAAGGATTTCAAAGATGCGGCTCAGGTAACGCAGGATCCGAACGTCAAACAGGTCGCACAACAGGGCGCAGGCGTGATCTCACAGCATCTCCAGATGATCCAGCAGATCGCACAAAGCCACAACGTCGACGTCAATGGCAAATCGAAATAAGTCTGTTCTGCAGAGTGAACAGCTCTAAAAAACATCGTAAAGACGGGAGCCTCTCGCAGAGTATCGCGAAGAGGCTCCCGTCTTAATACTTGAAGCGCTCGCCTGACTACTGCGGAATCACTGCCACCGCATCGATCTCCAGCATTGCGTCGTCACGAAACAGAGCCTGTACTCCGGCCAGCGTGCTCGCAGGAGGATGCTCCTTATCGATGTACTGGTCGCGCACATCCCGCAGCGCAACCAGCTTGTCATGGTTCAAACCCACGACATAATAGTTCAGCTTCACAATGTCCTTCGGAGTCGCTCCAGCCGCGGCCAGCGCCTGCTTCAGATTGGCAAAGACCTGCGCGGCCTGCGCATGGAAATCACCCTTCCCTATCATCTCGCCCTGTTTGTTTAAGCCCACTTGTCCGGAAAGAAAAACCATCTTTCCTCCACTCACCACAGCTGCGTAACTGTAGCCTGCCGGCGCGGCCAAAGCGGGCGAGTTCTCAAACTTCACCGTCGGATTGGCCGCCTTCTCCTGTGCAGCCGCGACTGACGTCAATGCAGCACTCAATCCTAGAATCCAGAACAGCTTCATTGTGGTCTCCTCAATCTGTGGCTTCAGTTTTTCAGATTGCAAATCATCTCTTTCCGGAGAGCTCTTTTCAAACCAGTTCGAATTCCTTCGCCAGCATCTCATAGCTCCTCAGACGCTTCTCCTGGTCCCACACAATCGTATTCACAATCACCTCCCCGATGCCCAACTCCCCGGCCATCTGCTCCAGCCGCTCTCGCACCACCGACGGGGTCCCGACGAAATAACGCGGCCACTCCCCTTCTTCCAGCGGAATCTCACCTCTCATCCTCAGCTCGCGCAAAGCGTCTTCAGGAGCAGCCACAGGCTTTCGCTCACCCAGGCGAATCCTCTGCTGCAGCAGCTTCACGCTCGAAGCCAGAAACTCGGCCTCTTCCTGGCTCTCCGCGCAGATCACGCCGACCGCCACCGTCGCCTCCGGTCTCTCACGACGTGGGCCGCTCCGGAAATTCCGCAGGTACGCCTCGATCGCATCTCTCGTCTTCACCGGAGAAAAGAAGTGCGCAAACGAATACGGCAGCCCAAACTCAACCGCCGCGGCAGAGCTCCACATACTCGACCCCAGCATCCATACCGCCGGTCCCACGTACTTCTCTTCCGGAACCGGTGCCGGCATCGCCTTCACCTTGCCGAACGGATGTCCGGTCGGAAAATCGTCTTCGAGAAAGGCCAACAGCTCCGTCACCTGTTCCGGAAAGTCATCCTCCATCGCCGTCTTTCGGCTCCGCCTCAGCGCCAGGGACTCCATCGGTCCGCCGCCCGGCGCACGCCCGATCCCCAGGTCCACCCTCTCTGGATAGAGCCCATAAAGCGTCCGAAAGACCTCCGCCACCTTCAGTGGCGTGTAATGCGGCAGCATGATCCCGCCCGATCCAATCCGGATCCGACTTGTCTCCGCTCCAATCCGCGCCAGCATAATCTCAGGAGCCGTACATGCCAGCAGGTCCATCGCATGGTGCTCCGACATCCAGAAACGCCGGTAGCCAAGCTCATCCACCCAACGCGCCAATGCGATTGAGTTCTGCAAGGCCTGTGCCGGCGCGGTTCCTTCCGCCACCGGAGATTGATCCAGTACCGAAAGCTTCAGTTCTTTCTTCGTCTGCATAAATATCTGATGTGACTGGAGCTAAATCGAAGCGAAGCGTCTTCCACAGGGTGACGCCGACTATTTTCGCCTTTTGTTCGCTATACTGATGGCGGGAAGACCGATCGAGTGAATACCCAACAAAAACTCGAAATATTGGCGGATGCGGCGAAGTACGACGCCTCTTGCGCCTCCTCGGGAGCCAAACGCGCCGGCAATGGAAAAGGTGTTGGCCATACCGACGGCAACGGTATCTGCCACTCCTACACTCCCGATGGCCGCTGCGTCTCGCTCCTCAAGATTCTTCTCACCAACTTCTGCACCTACGACTGCGTCTTCTGCGTCAACCGTTCCTCCTCCGACATTCGCCGCGCCCGCTTCACGCCCGAAGAGGTCGTTAACCTCACCCTCGATTTCTATAAGCGCAACTACATCGAAGGACTCTTTCTCTCCTCCGGAATCATTCAGTCGCCTGACTACACCATGGAGCAGCTCATCCAGGTGGCGCGCTCCCTCCGGCTCACGCATAACTTCGGCGGCTACATTCACCTCAAGGCCATTCCCGGCTGCGCTTCCACGCTCGTTGAGACCGCGGGGCTCTATGCGGACCGCATGTCGGCCAACATCGAGCTCCCCACCCAGCAGGACCTCGTTCAACTCGCCCCCGAGAAAAAATCTTCTGTTATCGAAGGCACCATGGAGCAGATCCATGTCCGCAAGAACGAGCTCGACGAGGACCGGCGTCATATTCGATCCACCCCCAAGTTCGCTCCCGCAGGACAGTCGACCCAGATGGTGGTGGGAGCCACTAATTCAACCGACCGCGACATCATCCAGCGTGCAGACACTCTCTACCGACGCTTTGCCCTTCGCCGCATCTACTACACCGGCTTCAGTCCCTACCCAAAGGCGGATCTCCGCCTCCCCCTCGCTGCGACGCCCCTCGTTCGCGAGCATCGTCTCTACCAGGCCGACTGGCTCATCCGCCACTACGGCTTCGACGCCAATGAAATCACCACTCCCGACGATCCCCATCTCGATCTGAAGGCCGATCCCAAGACACAGTGGGCAAATCGGCACCGCGAGGCCTTTCCGGTCGACGTCAACGCTGCCCCGCGCGAGATACTCCTTCGCGTGCCCGGCCTCGGATATCGGAATGTAGATCGGATCCTTAACATCCGTCGCTATCACCGGCTCATCCTCGACGACCTGCGGCGGCTCCGCATCAGCCTGAAGAACACCTCTCCGTGGATCATCACGGCCGACTCTCTGCCGCATTCGCCTTTACCCGCAGCCGCCACGGCTCCTGCGGAACAACTTTCTCTAAACCTCGCGCCCGGCGATTCTCTGACGGTCGCCTCCACCCTCCATGGGCAACTGTGACCTATGTTTTCTTCCACCTCTTTCATCATCGAGCTCAAGTCTCCGGAGGACTCCGGCTTTGAAAGCTGGCGCGAGTTTGCCCGCGAGGCACTCCTCTCCTCCATGCCCCCTCCCGAGATCGACTTTCAGGACGACCTCTTCACCGGGGCGCGATCCCTGCATCTCCTTCCCGGCGGCGGCGAACGTCGAAGCGCGACTCTGTCGCAGGCAAAGCCGCATGCGCCAAAGTCTTTTCTCGACGATGCGTTGATTGCCGCCCACCATCGCGACCCGGATCGCTGGAACCTTCTCTATCGGCTGTTGTGGCGCCTGCAGACGGAAACAAATCTTCTTCACCTCGACATCGACCCCGACGTGGCTCAGCTCAGGTCGCTCGTTCGCCAGGTTCGGCACGATCTTCACAAGATGCATGCCTTCGTCCGTTTCCGGCGAATCGAAGACTTCCAGGGCGAACACTTCATCGCCTGGCATAAACCCGCGCATCGCATCCTCGCCCTCGCAGCTCCCTTCTTCAGCGAACGCTTTGCGGTCATGCGCTGGACCATCCTCACCCCCGACAACTCGGTCTCGTGGGATCCCCCGACCCGGCGCGCCAGCTTCGGCCCCGGCGCCGACCGCGATCAGGCTCCACGTCAGGATGAACTGGAAGATCTATGGAAGTCGTATTACTCCAGCATCTTCAACCCGGCTCGCCTCAATCCGTCGCTAATGCGCTCGCACATGCCGGTGAAGTACTGGAGCACGCTTCCTGAAGTCGACCTTCTCCCTGCCTTGGTCACGAAGGCCGGAGCTCGCGTCGAATCCATGGTCGCAACCCAGAACGCAACCCCCAGCGCCTCGCCTTTCATCCCTTCAGAACGTACGCTCCCGGTCCTTCATCAGGCGCTGCACTTATGCAGGGGATGCGATCTCCACCGTCACGCCACCCAGGTAGTTCCCGGACGCGGCCCCTCTACCGCCGCGCTCATGCTCGTGGGGGAGCAGCCGGGCGATCAGGAAGATCTTCAGGGCAAGCCCTTCGTCGGCCCGGCCGGCGAGGTCCTTCGCCGCGCCCTCGATGAACTCGGCATCTCTCCGGACGCCATCTACATGACCAACGCGGTCAAGCATTTCAAGTTCGTGCAGCGCGGAAAGCTGCGCCTTCATAAAAATCCCGCCCTGTCCGAGATCAACGCCTGTCGTCCCTGGCTGGAGGCGGAGATCGACGCCCTCAAGCCGCGGGCGATTCTATGCCTGGGAGCCAGCGCCGCACGTGCCGTTCTCGGCAGCACCTTCGCCCTGATGCGGGATCGCGGCCGGTTCTTCCCTACCCGGTACTCGGAGAACACTCTTGCGACCGTACACCCCTCTGCGGTCCTTCGCGCCTCGGAAGCAGGTCAGGCCTCCCAGCTCTATGACTTCATCAGGACCGATCTGAAGCTTGCCTGGAACCGCGCGATCCAGCAGGTTGAACATCCCTTTGAGGGCATAGGTAGCTTCACGGCCGTCGAAAAGCTGTCAAGCCGTAGCGGTGCTCAAACCATTGAAAACGAGAGGTATATCTGATGCCGAATTGCTGCTGGAGGTTGTTATAATAAACGAAGAGGCCCCGAGCATCTTCGGGGCCTTCGGCACGTCTATAAATCATGTTCTTCCAATACTTTACGTGCAAGTTATGCCTTTTGAATACTTTGCGATGCGAGTACCAGGCTAAGCTACTTGTTTCCAAGACTTTGACACAAAACTGGTAGGAGGGGGTACCCCTTCTTTTTAGCCAGACCTATCCGTCCTGTGGTAGAAACAGACCCGCGCCGCCAAATCGGCCCGTAAGGAGAACCATGAGCAGCCCGTCCCACCCTGAAATCCAGACGTTCGATCCCATCACCTTCGCCGCTCAGGCTCTCTCCTCCCCCCAAAATCTGGCCGCCGTCCTCGACCACACCCTGCTCAAACCCGACGCGACCCGGACGCAGGTCCTCCAGCTCTGCCACGAGGCCGCCGAACACCGCTTCGCCTGTGCGATGGTCAACCCCACCTGGGTTCAGCTCGCCGCCTCCGCACTCCAGGGAACCGGCGTGCCGGTCGGAGTCGTCATCGGATTTCCTCTGGGAGCGACCCTCTCGGCCTCCAAACGCGACGAGACCGCCCGCGTCCTGAAGCACGGGGCCCACGATGTCGACATGGTCCTGAATATCGGCCTGCTCAAAAGCGCGACGACTGCCGACTACGAGGCCCTTAAACAAGACATCCGCGGCGTCGTCGATCTCGCCCATGGCAGCGGGGCGATCGTGAAGGTGATTCTCGAAACCTGCCTGCTGACCTTTGAGGAGAAACTCCGCGCCTCCGAGCTTGCGCTCTCCGCAGGAGCCGACTTCCTCAAAACCTCAACCGGCTTCTCCACGGGAGGAGCCACCGCCGACGATATCGCCCTTCTCCGCGGTGTCGCTGGCTCACGCGCCGGAGTCAAGGCCTCGGGGGGCATCCGATCTCTTGCCGACGCCTCCACGATGCTTCACGCTGGAGCCTCGCGCATCGGAGCCAGCGCCAGCGTTAAAATCGTTCATGAGCTCTCCGGCCACAACCTTGCCGCCGCTGCTTCACCGGCATCGTACTGAGGTAGCGAACACAGAGAGTCACTGCACGATAAGAAAACAAAGGCCCCAACCGGCACGTCAGTAGTATCATCGGCTCTTCCTATGTCTACGGCCAACAAACCACGACGCGGAACCTCCCCCGCCGCGCCAGACCCGGAGGTCGAACCCGAGCATAGCTTCGAGGGGGACTACCGGCCGCGCACCGACGAGGCCCCACAGGCTCCGAATATCCGCGTCGACCCAGTCCATCAGGTCGAGTTCCTCCACACCCTGGCCGATGCGCTCAATACTACGCTCGACCTCAATACCCTGATGCACCGGGTCTCGGATCTGGTCCGGGCCGTCATCGATTATCGGATCTTCGCCATTTTGCTGATCAACGATCGCACCCAGGAGCTCTGGATGCGCTTCCAGATCGGCCATACCCCCGAGGTCGAGCGCACCCGCCTCAAAATGGGGCGCGGCATCGTGGGCCAGGCTGCCCTGCAGCGCAGGAGCCTGAGAGTTGACGACGTAACCAAAGAAGAACATTACATCGAGGCGAACCCGAACGTCCGCTCCGAGCTGGCGGTTCCGCTGATCGTGAAGAATCGCGTCATCGGTGTCTTCGATATCGAATCCGAGATTCCCTGCTTCTTTACCGCGGAGCATCAGCGGCTCCTCGAGCTGGTCGCATCGCGCGTGGCCATCGCGGTAGAAAATGCCCGCCTCTATACACGGGTCTCCCGGCAGGCGCAGACGCTGGCAGTCCTCAATGAGATCTCCCGCGAGATCACCAGCATCCTCGATCTGGACGATCTGCTGGAACGAATCGGCCAGCTGCTCAAGCGGGTCATCGATTACCAGATGTTCACCATCCTGCTGTGGAACGAACGCAACCAGCAGTTCGAGCATCGCTTCTCGTCCCGCTACGGTGAGCGCATCACCCGAGACCGCACAGTCGGGCTGGGCGAAGGCATCATCGGATCAGCGGCGCAGCAGCGCGAATCGATTCTCGCTCCCGACGTTCGCAAGGAGCCGCGATACCTCGCGGTGAACCCGGAGACTCGCTCCGAACTTGCTGTCCCCTTGATCTACAAAGGACAGATCATCGGAGTCATCGATCTTGAGCACACGCGTGTCAACTATTACAACGAGGATCACCAGCGGACTCTCTCCACACTTGCAGCCCAGGTCGCTATCTCGATCGCCAATGCGAGGCTCTACCAGCGCATTCACGAAGAAGAACAGCGCATGGAGCGCGATCTCGAGATGGCCCGGCAGGTTCAGCTGCGCCTGATGCCGCCGCAACCTCCGAAGCTGGAGCGTGCCGAATTCGCCGCCGAGTTCAATGCAGCGCGCTCGATCGGCGGCGATGTCTATGACTTTCTCGACTACGGTCCTGGCCGGGTGGCGCTCGCCATCGGCGATGTCAGTGGAAAGGCTGCTCCAGCAGCCTTGTATGCTGCGCTGGTGAGCGGCATCCTGCGATCGCTCGCGGCGCAACATCTTTCGCCGGCAGCGTTGCTTTCTGCGCTGAATGACCAGCTTCAGGAGCGCAGGCTCGATTCGCAGTATGTGACCATGCTGGTCGCAATCTGGGACGACTCCAACCAGACCATCCAGGTTGCCAATGCTGGTTCTGTGCAGCCGCTGTTCGTCTCGTTGACGTCAAGCGGCTCCAGAACCTCCGTGGATGTGAAGACCATCAAGGCAGAAGGCTTCCCGCTAGGCCTGTTTCCCGATGTCGAATACGAGGAGTTCACCCTATCAACCCGTACAGGCGATCTGCTCGTCTTCTTCTCCGACGGAATCCCAGACGCTGAAAATGCGAAGGGTGACATGTTCGGCACGGAGCGGCTGGTAAAGGTGCTTAAAACCCAACGCCAACCGACTGCAGCCTCCATGATCGAGGCCATCCTGAAAGCAGTCTCCGACTTCCAGTCCGGAACCGAGCACTTCGACGACGAGACGCTGGTTGTACTGCGTGCGCTGTAGCGGTTATTGATCCGCGATCTTCGGTTGAACCTGCTTGTAGTCCGCCGGGATTGCGAAATGCGATGCATCCACGGCAGCCTGCGAAAAGCCGCTCATCTGGGTATTCGATTCCACCAGCACAGCCGGCCCCTGCGTCGCTGGAGCCTCCGCAGCGGGAGCGGGATCCGCTGTCTTTTTCTTGCGGCCGAATCCCCCAAATCCCCCGAGACCAAGGCTGCTCGTGATCGCCGATGTCGCGGAATCTTTCGCGACCTGACCGGCGCTGGGCATCTCCGGCGAATTGGAGGGAGGAAGCGGAGCTTCGGAGGCAGCGGGAAGAGGATCTCCATTTGCCGTCGTCCCCATGCGCATTACCTGCAACACGGGAATGCCCTTCAATTTTGACATCTCCTTCGCCATGTCGGCCATCGCTTTGCCAGCGCCTGGCTGCGAGGCGAGCATGGCGGGGTTAATGGATTCACTGAAGACGGTTCCCAGTTTGGCTGCGAAACGCTGCTGAAACTCCCGGACTTCTTCGTAGCCGGGAATCTCGGGGGCCAGCCACATGTCGTTGGTGATCGCCAGCGAACCCTTCTCTCCGGATTTCTTATCCGTAGCATCCATGGCCATGCTCAGAATCGCCTCGCTCGTGCTCATCCCTGCAACGTCTTTGGTCGCTCCCGTGTTGCGGACCTTCACCTGAAAGGAGAGATCGGTGTTGGAGGTCGAAGGCTCCGACTGGGAGTTTCCCTGCTCTTTCCCCTTCTTGATCGCGGCGTCGATCTGCTGCCGCATCTGCTCGAAGGTCATGGTGGTGTACTGCTTCCGGGCGTGGTCAATGGTCGTGATCGTTTCGTTGTCGAGGTCAACGATCTCGGTCCGCATCGAGTTCGAACGGACCATGCGATTGCCCTTGATGCTTACCGTGGAGGTGATGGGTTCTCCTGCCTGGCGTGCCTGTTTACTGAAGGTGCCCGCCATCTTCATCATTCCGACCAGGGCGCCGCCCGTAATCTGGGTCGTCTCGGTGTAGCTGAAATCGGCATGCAGCGCGGTGGGGAGAATTCCTAACAGGCAGAAAACGAGGCATTTGCTTTTCATGATTTTTGCTCCTGGTCGCGCTCGATCGGGCCCATGGAGTTCTATCGAACGCCGACAGGCAGTGTATCAACGCCGGCAAAAGAAAGGTTAGGATAAAAGTAATGTCCTCTACGATTATTCCGCCGAATGCTTCTACGACACAGGTTGTTCGCCCGGCCCGCAGCTTTCAGGGTTCCGTTACCGTCCCCGGCGACAAGTCCATTTCTCATCGTTATGCCATGCTGGCAGGCCTGGCCGAAGGAACGACCCGGCTCTCGAATTTTTCGACAGGCGCCGACCCCCATTCAACGTTGAGCTGTATGGAATCCGTGGGAGCAAAAGTTGCCAAGGACGGCACGAAGATTGAGGTGACAGGAGTTGCGGGCTCGTTTCAGCAGCCCACAGCCGAGCTCGACTGCGGCAACTCCGGCAGCACGATGCGTATGCTTGCAGGACTTATCGCGCCGCATCCCCACACCTTCACGATGATCGGCGATCATTCGTTGACGATGCGTCCTATGGAGCGCATCCGCAAACCTCTGTCAGCGATGGGAGCGCGGATCGACCTGGTGGAGGGCCACGCGCCGATGACGATCCATGGCGGACCACTGAAGGCCATCAATTTTGAGACTCCGATTCCTTCGGCTCAGGTGAAGACGGCTGTGCTCTTTGCAGGTTTGCAAGCGGAGGGAATAACAAGCCTTTCGGAGGCGGTTCGCACACGCGATCACTCCGAGCACGCCTTGAAGGCCTTCGGGGCAAGCCTTACGCGGAACGGCGAGCGGCTCAGCATCGCAGGCGGACAGAAATTGAAGGCTATCGAAGCGACGGTTCCGGGAGATATCTCTTCGGCCGCGTTCTTTCTTTGCGCTGCCCTGCTCTTCCCCGACTCGAACCTCGTGCTCGATTCGCTGGGGATGAATCCGACGCGCGCCGCGCTGCTGGATGTGATTACGACACTCGGCGGCAAGATCAAGGTCCTCATGGTCGAAGAGCATAACGGGGAGATGATTGGAACCATTCAGGTAAATCGCTCTCCCGATGGCCTGAAGGGAGCCGAGATCACCGGAGCCCTTTCAGCGCAGTTGATCGATGAGCTTCCAGTACTCGCTGCGATTGCGCCTTACACACGAGATGGAATCGTCATTCGCGATGCAAAGGAGCTGCGCATCAAGGAGTCCGATCGCATCGCCCTGGTGGCAAAGAATCTGAAAGCCATGGGAGCAGAGCTGACGGAGTTCGAGGATGGCCTTAGCATCCCCGGAAATCAGCAACTCCATGGAGCGGAGATCGACTCGGGAAGCGATCACCGGATCGCCATGGCGTTTGCGATCGCCGCGCTGCGGGCGTCGAGCGAGAACGTGATCCACGGCGCAGAGTCGGCTGCAATCTCGTTTCCAGAGTTCTTTACGTTCCTGGAAGAACTCAGCAAGCGTTAGCGGCGATCGCGAGATAGAAGCTCTTCGAGAGCACCGGTCACCTCTGCAACGCTTACTTCGTCGATGATGTAGTCCGGAGTAGCGGATGGCATATCCGCATTCTTGAAGATACGGAACCTGTCATTGTCTACCGGCAGCCATTCGATGGGGGGGGACCACGCCGGCGCGATGATGACCATGGGAAGTCCGGCAGCACGTCCTACGTGGAGAGGCCCGGTATCGAGGGTCACACCGATCGTGCAGAGACTCATCAATGCAGCCAGTTGCGGCAGGTTTGTCTTACCCGCGATGTTTGTTGTCGCAAAGGAGAGGACGCTTCGCAGCTCATCGATCGCCGGCGATTCTGAGGCCGTTCCAACAAAGAGAATATGCGCGCCATAGCGTTCTTTAAGGAAGACGGCCGTCTCTCGGAAGCGTTCCGGACGCCAGCTCTTTCGCTGGGTGACGCTGGTCTGCGTTACGAAGACGGCTATTGGCTGCCCAGGCTCTACCCCACAGGCGGTGAGGAGCTCTCGCGCACCAGCAAGTTCCTGCTCGCTGAAGAAAATTCTGGGTTCAAAGTGGGCAGCTTTATGTCCGAGAGCTTCGACAATTCGCAGATTGTTCGCAATCTGGCTCCTGGTGTTATCGAAGGTCAGGGGTACGCGAAAGAGCTCGGGCTTGACGGTGAAGCCGACCCTGGTGGATGCGCCACCGAGGACTGCCTGGAAGATCATCCGGGTACGCTCATTCCCTGTAGGCGCGAGCGTAGCGAAGGGTGTTGCGCCGCGAAATGGAAACTGCTGCCGAAGCGATTGCGCCGAGGCCTTCAGATCTTTCAATGGACTAGGAGTCGCGATCAATGTGTCGACGTTGGGATTGTGCCGCAGTACGTCGAGAGAAAATCCGCTCGCGATGACGGCGATGTTTGCCCCGGGCACAGCTTGCTTCAGCGCAGAAAACAGCGGTGTCGAATGAATCGCGGTCCCAAGTGCACTGGCATGTTGAAGGACGATGAAGTTCTCAATCTTATGCAGCTGGTCCCGGCCAACAGAGGCTCGGCCACCGGCTACACGCTCAATTACTTTGACACCGGAGAATGCGGTGCCCTTCAAATTTCGGAGAAGACTCAAGATTGATCCTTACGGTTATTCTGCCGGAAGTGGATTACATCTTATAGCGTCCCATCTCGTCATCGTTCAGATTTTCGAGCCAGCGGCGCATCTCGTCCGCATTGATGGACTGGGTCCCCGTAGCGGCCTGGCGAGAGTTTTCGAGCACATCACGATTGACATAGATGGGGCAATCCCAACGAAGAGCAAGAGCGATCGCGTCGGACGGACGGGCATCCATGGCGACGGTCTCCCCTGCCTGTTCCAGCCAGATGACGGCGTAGAAGGTATCGTCGCGAAGCTCAGAGACGACGACCTTTCGAACCTCGGCATTCAGGTTGCGCGCCATATTCCGCATCAGGTCGTGGGTCATGGGACGCGGCGTGGCGGTCTTTTCAAGTTCGAGAGCGATGGCATTGGCTTCGAAGATCCCTACCCAGATGGGAAGCACCGTGTCACTCGCGATGTCTTTGAGGACGATGATCGGCATGTTGGTTACGGGATCCATCATGAGGCCGCGAATCTGCATCTCGACCTCGTCGGGGGCGTGCACGGGAGATTGGGGGGCCTGGGTGCTCATATCAATTCAATACGACGAACGGTTGTGCCTTCGGGGTGGTCTGGGAAGGGATGGAACCGGCAATTGCTTCGCCAATAAGGCAGTTGGGCATCGTACGAGTGATATGGATAGGAAGATAGCTTCCAATAGGCGGATCCGGAACGCCAGGCTCGAGCGTGAAGTTGACCGTCTTGTTCTGGGTAGAGCGGCCTACGATCTGTCCTCGTGCCGGATTATGACTTTCGATCATCACTTCAACGGTCTGACCGAGATGGCGGGCATAGTGCTCACGCTGAATCTCGCGCTGGCGATCGTTGAGAATGCGGAGACGCTCGGTCTTGAGCTCGTCGGAGATGGTGTCCGGCATTCCGACTGCCGGCGTATTGGGGCGCGGCGAAAACTTAAAGGCGAAGACAGCGTCGTAGCGCACGGCTCCCAGCAAGGTGATGGTCTGCTCGAAGTCGGCATCCGTCTCGCCCGGGAAGCCTACGATCATGTCGCTCGTGATGCTGATATCGCGCTTGGCGGCGTGAATCCAGCTCATACGCTCCAGGTACCAATCACGCGTATATTCGCGGGACATCGCTCGAAGCATGGAGGACGAGCCGGACTGCACCGGGAGGTGAATGTGATCGCACAGCGTGGGAGTTGCGTCGATGGCCTCCACGATGTCGAGGGTGAAGTCACGGGGATGCGAGGTCGTGAAACGGACGCGGCGGATTCCGGAGATGTTGCCAACAGCGGTCAGGAGTTCCGCAAAAGAGAGGCGACCGGACGGATCACGCCAGGAGTTCACGTTCTGCCCGAGAAGCTGAATGTCGGTAAACCCCTGATCCGCCATGCGGCGCGCTTCGACAAGCACAGAGGCGGAGGTGCGGGAGCGCTCTTTACCGCGGGTGTATGGGACGACACAATAGGCGCAGAACTTGTCGCATCCCTCGATGATGGTGATGTAGCCGCGGTGAGGATTGGAGCGTGCCGTGAATTCGGTATCGAAGGTCTGGTCGGTCTGGCGATCGTCAAGGCCAGTGATGCGGTTCTCGCCGGCTTCGAGGCGGGCGATCATTTGCGGAAGATTGCGATAGGATGCGGACCCGGCCACGAGCGAGACATAGGGAGCACGCTCGAAGATTCGTTCGCCCTCCTGCTGGGCCACACAGCCGAGAACGCCAAACTGCTTGCCTTCGCCCTGCATACGCTTGTACTCGTTGAGGCGATGAAAGACCTTCTGCTCGGCTTTATCGCGGATGGAGCAGGTGTTGTAGAGGATCAGGCCGGCTTCTGCCTCATCGGAGACCTGGATATAGCCCTCGTGCTCGAGCGTACCGATGACTTTTTCAGAGTCATGGGCGTTCATCTGGCAGCCGAAGGTTTCGATATAAAACGTCTTGCTCACGCCTATCAGTATATCGCCGCGAACATCGCAAATCTGGTGATAGTCCGCTACCGCATGGCCGAGCCAGACTAAATGAGGATTTATACGGTGCAAGGTAAGCAAAACCCGTTCCTGTGTGGTTACGTGCCTACTGACGGAGAGAGATCCTGAGGGATGTCTCCGGAAGAAGTCAATCCCACGATAGTTTCCACGGCACGGATCTTCATTTACAGAACCTATATATCGGGACGTTATCGGCTTTAGCTATTCTGGTGGCTCAAGTTACAAGTCTGGTTGGAGGCCCTTCCGATGCGTCGAGCTTTGGGGTTGCTGCGCGTTGCTGCGTTTTCTTCGTTGATGTGTGTTCTGGTGAGCTGCTCGGGCGGTGGCTCGAAGACGACAACGGCTTCGCAGACGGTCCCTCCACCCTCGAACGGAGGTACTCCAACCAATGGTGGCACCCCAACCAACGGCGGTACTCCGACCGATGGTGGCACTCCGACGAACGGTGGTACCCCGACCAACGGTGGCACTCCGACTGGCGGCGGTACTCCGACCAATGGTGGCACCCCAACCAACGGCGGTACTCCAACCAATGGTGGCACTCCGACCGACGGAGGTACTCCGACCAATGGCGGTAATCCTCCGAACGGAGGCACCCCTCCTGCGGTGCAATATGGTCTGGTGCAGGGTGGGCTGGTTCCGGTGAGTGGAGCCTCGGTCAAGATGTATGCGGTGGGGACGACAGGCACGGGGTCCGCGGCGACTCCATTGTTGGCGATTCCGCTGGTGGCGGACTCAGCGGGCAAGTTCGATCTTGCTGGAGCCTATACCTGCCCTTCGGCGGATGCGCTGGTGTACATCGTGGCGACGGGAGGAGACCCGGGAACGACGGCGGGATCGCCGAATCCTCAGATCAGCATGATGACGGTGCTGGGCGAGTGCGGGAACCTGACGCCTACGACGAACGTGACGATCAATGAGGTAACGACGGTCGCAGCCGTGTGGTCGCTGGCGTCCTATATGCAGGGCTCGACCGCGATCGGCGCGGGCACCAGCGATCAGGCGGCACTGGCTGCGGCTTTCAAATTAGCGGCTGTACTGGCGAATCCGGCAACGGGAACGACGCCGGGTGCGAATGCTCCGGACGATGCCACGCTGCCGATCGCAGAGATCAATACGCTGGCCGATATTCTTGCGAGCTGCGTGGATTCGACGGGCGGAACGGCGGGAGACGGCTCGAACTGCGGCACGCTCTTTCGTGAGACGACGCCTGCGGGAGGCAATGCTCCGATCGATACGCTGATCGCGACGCTGATGCTGGCGAACAATCCGGCGCAGGGAGTGCAGAATCTCTATCCGCTGGCGTCGGCGACGGCGACACCTCCGTTTCAGCCAATGCTGACCACGGTTCCACCGAGTTTCGCCCTGCCGACGACGTTTCCTTCGGGGCTGGCGATTGCGCTGATCCCATCGTCGTTCCCGGATACGTATCTCGAACAGAGCTCCGCGGCCGAGCTGACAGTGACGAACAACGGAACCTCGGTGGTGCATCTGTCGCAACCGGTTCTGGCAGGCGCGAATGCGACCGAGTTCACCCTCGATCTGAATGGAGGCACCTCGCCCTGCAGCACGACCACGGCACTGGCCGCTGGCGCGAGCTGCACGATGTCGGTGACGTTTGCTCCGGCAAGCGTAGGGCAGAAGACGGCGGACCTCCAGATTGTGAGCGACGCGGAGAACGGGCTGATCCATGCGGCGTTGAGCGGCAAGGGAGTGCAGTCTACACCGGGAGCGCTGAACTTCTCCTATGCGCCCGATACGATCAACTTCGACAAGTTCGGGATTCCGAAGACCTTGACGGTTACCAACACTGGGACTGAGGCATTCAGCCTGACGATTGCGCCACACTACAAGTTCGTGTCTACGCAACCGACTCCCGATGGAACGGGATGGAGTGAGAGTGATACCTGCACGCAAGCTCCAATTGCGCCTTCCACAAGCTGCACGATCTCACTTCAGATGTATCTGCAGAGCGGTATCCCGGATTTCCTGACGCTTGAGGCACACGCAGGCGCCGATGGGAAGACAGAACAATTAGCACTCGGCGAAACGGTTAGCAATCCGTTCGATGCCAGACCCCTCGATTTTGGAAGCTGGGCGGTTGGAGTCAAAAGTCTATCGAAGAGCTTCGGGGGGCCGAGCACGGGAACGCTCACGGGGCCCAATGCTTCCGATTTCATGATGGACTGTACGACGACTGCGCTCCAGTGTATTGTTTCCTTCCAGCCTAGCGGTATAGGTGCGCGCACGGCGACGTTCGTAACTTCTTCTGGAAACAAAGCACTCTCTGGAGTAGGGCAGGCCACTGGGCCATCTCTCGCTATCCTGCCTGTGTCTACGATTCCGTCCGGAATGGTGGGAACTAATACTTCGATCTATTTTGCGATCTACAACAACGGGACAACAAGCATAACGCCGGAATTTAGCCTCCTGCCTCCGACGGACCTTAGCGCGTTCAGTCTACCCACTCAGACCGGTTGCTCGGCTTCTCTTGGCTCAGGCCAGTACTGCGAAGTGTATCTTCAATTCAATCCTTCGCAGGTGGGAGAGCAGACGGCGTCTTTCCAGGTGAAGGATCCGATCTCTGGTGTGACCGCAGTGAAGAGCTACACCTTGACCGGAGTACCAGCGGGACTCAACTTCTCACCGACCCTGGTGGATATTGGACCGGTTACTGTGAATACCCAAGCAGGCTGGTACGTCCCTCTGAATTTTAATCAGATCGCTATCGGTCCCTCAATGGGCGGCAATGCGAGCGGGGACTTCACGGCTTCTTTACAGGCGTGCGATCAAAGCAACCCACCGAAGTACTTCTGCTCTATCAACATCGTTTTCAAGCCTTCCGCCGCTGGCCTGCGAACGACGACATTCCAGATCACGGACACCGACGCCTCCCATCCTCAGCATTTAAGTACCACCCTTACAGTGCAGGGAACGGGGGCAGTTCCTGTTCTTGAAGTCTCTTCGCGCGAGATCACCTTCCCGGATACACCAGCGGGAACGACCTCCGGAGTCCAGATGATTACGGTGAAAAACAATGGAATTGTTTCCGTAGGGACCGGCGTGGCCTTTACCGGGCCGAACAATGGGATGTATGCCGCGGGACCGGTGACCTGCAACGGGGGCGCTAACAATCTGAATCCGGGTAACAGCTGCACGATCGGAGTTCTGTTCCGGCCTGTGTTGGTGGGGCTTCAGGATGGCACGATGCAGCTTCCCGATGGAACCGCCGTCACGCTTCATGGCATAGGGTCGGCATCGACACCGCTGCCACTGGCGTTTTCTTCCACGTCACTTGCGTTCCCGGATAAGACTGTTGGTTTTACTGCCGATCCGAAGGGCCTGACCATCACGAACGTCGGAGCGATAGCCGTGGATGTGACCGCTCAGCTTCTCGATGACCAGGGACAGGTGGATTTTTCTGGAGACTTCTCCTTCGACAGCACTCTCGTTGCATGCACTGACGTGCGGCCGGGCAGCGGTTGCAGGATCCGTGTGCAGTCCTCCCCAAAGGCCGACGGCCTGAGGACTCAAACGCTGCTGCTCCAGAGTCGTCCTGCGGGTCAGCCTTCTTCGACAACGGTCTTTACGCAGGCAGTAGCTCTGAGTGGAAGAGGGCTTGCACCCACAGGAGGTCCTTTGACGCTGTCTCCTGCTGGCGGTCTCTTCTTCAGTCAGGTCGGTGTTCCTCAGACGGCGACGCTTGAAAACGATGGAGATACGCCGGTTTCGATTGTGAAGATCAACTATCCGGATAACAACTGCGGAACGGTGCTGGCGGGGCATGCGACATGCCAGATTCCAGTGGATGGGACTGCTGGGGATGTTATGGTGTCTGCCACCTCATCCTCGACGCCGTATACCTTGCCGATCTCGGTTCCTCCAGATCAAGCCAGCAGCACCCCAGGCTATATCGGATTTGGATCGGTACCGATTGGAGGTAATTCGTACACTGGTTTCACTCAACCTATCAATAACGGCAGTTCCACTTACTTTACGATCGCTCCTCTCCCGGTGCTGAGTGCATCAGACTTTCTCGGGACGACCTGCTACTCGCCGGACTGGAGGAACCCGTGCACCACAACTCTTACATTCTCCCCAACTGCCACAGGTTTACGGACGGCGATTATCACAACGACCCCGTCCACAGGAGTTTTCAAAGCATACGGCGTTGGAGGCAGTGGTGGCGATGACGCTGCTTTCACGATCACCGAGAACGATTTCCCTGACCAGATCGTGCCTGGCTACATTGGAACCGTTACGTTGAGCAACGTGGGAGCAGCTCCGTTATTGCTTTATCGAGAGATATCGACGACCAATCCTGTCCATTTCGGGTTAACGTCGGCGGGATGCAGTTTGAACAACTCCATCAGGGTAGCGGACCCTGCGGAGGGTGGGTACGGGCAAAACGAACAGGGGGTTTACCTCGCGGTGGGACAGAGCTGCACCGTTGGGGTCTCGTTTAATGTCGCCCAAGGGGCTGGACACTTGATTGAAAATCTGAAGTTCACCGATGCGATCTCTGGAGTCTCGCAGTCGTTGACGCTGAATGGGGATGCGGGGACGAGCGAGAACGCGCCCACGGTCTCCCAGGGAGTCGATGTCGGCAACGTCGCTCTGCACACACCAACAACTCCATCCACGTTTACGATCAACGCACCCAATGGCGAGGGTGTGATGGTGACGGCCACCGTACGCGAGGGGAACGGACTGACCTATACACTCGATGCCGGAAGCTGTGCCAATATGACGCCGTGCCAGGCGACATTATCGGTCACGCCTGCGTCCAGTGGACGCTTCGAAGTGGACATTACCGCATATGATCCAACGACTGGACTGTCGGCCATCTCGTCATTGAGCGGGAATGCAGGCTTCCCTGTGGCAACGTTTTCCCCTGCCTCGCTAGACCTTGGGGCGCAGACGGTGGGGACGACTGCAACCAAGCAGGTCACGGTAACAAATACTGGTCAGGTCCCTCTGACCGTTACGAGTGTCACGTTGACGAGCGATACGGCGGCGGACTTTGCGTTCGATATAAGCAACTGCAAACCGCAGGGTGGGATCGTCGCTGGGGGGACATGTACGGTACAGGTCTACTTCACGCCTCATGGAACAGGGACTCGGAGTGGAACGCTGCAGTTTGTGAGCAATGAACTGACACCATCTTCTCTGGCGCTGACGGGGACAGGAACGCAGTAGTGCCGAGGATCCGGGTAACCTTCAAATTCAGTTTTAGGGGTTACCCTTTTGAGGGTCAGAAGCTGTTGTGGAATACCCAGCTTGAGGTCACATCTGAGCTTCTTGCCCCAGATCTGGGAGAAGGTCTGAGTCTTGCCATTTGCTGTCGTATGCTCTTGATTTTGGTAGCGCCAACGGGGATCGAACCCGTACTCTCAGCCTTGAAAGGGCCGCGTGTTAACCAGTTACACCATGGCGCCGAAGGCTTCGACAAATGGATAGATTTTGGTAGCGTTACCGGGGCTCGAACCCGGACTCTTCGCCTTGAGAGGGCGACGTGTTAACCAGTTACACCATAACGCCACATGACGCTCTGCAACTCAATATGTTGCAATGCTTCTTAATATAATTTTTTCAAGCGGCTAACGCAACCGAGACGCGAAGCAGGGGTACAGCTTTCTATGAAATCATAAGAACAGGAGCACCCCTGCTTCTGTTTGAAATCAATAGCAAATGCCAAAGATGAGCCCCCTCTCCGCAACTTCTGGCGTCAATAAAAATGTTTGGGGAAAGATTTCTCCCCCTGCAACAATGGAGCAACGATGTCACTCTTTCCGATCTTCCTCAAGCTTACTGGCCGACGCTGCGTCGTCATAGGCGCGGGCCACCTTGCCGAGTCGAAGGTCGAATCCCTCCGGGCCGCGGACGGGGCCATCACCGTCATCTCTCCCCATGCCAGCGAACGCATCGCCCAACAGGCAGGGGCAGGCGAACTTACGCTCCATCAGCGCCCGTACCAGCCGGGTGACCTTGCCGGAGCCTTCCTGGTTGTCGCCGCTACCGACGATCCAACGGTCAATCGCGCCGTCTTTGCCGAGGCCACCGCAAATGGAGTTCTCTGTAACGCCGTGGATGACCCTCCTTTCTGCGACTTCTACTTTCCTTCGGTCGTCCACCGTGGTGATCTTCAGGTTGCTATCTCCACCGCTGGAAACTCTCCTGCGCTTGCCCAGCAGCTTCGACGCGAGTTGAACGAGCAGCTTCCGCTGGACCTCGGCGACTGGCTGGCAGACCTTGGCAATCTTCGTCGCGAGGTGGTCGCTGCCGAGCCCCTTAACGAATCCCGGCGCATTCTTCTGCACGAGCTAGCCCAAAGGCAGGTTTGCAGCTACGATCAGTGCCCCTCTCGTCTGCTCGCTCGCGCCCACGCGATCACAAATCCAACCGATGCTCTCATATCTCCTCAGTCCAAGGAGGGGGCATGATCTCTATTCCAGACGCAGAACCTGGACACGTCTATCTCGTCGGTGCCGGCCCCGGCGACCCTGCACTCCTCACCCTCCGCGCCGCCCACCTGCTCAAGACCGCGGACGTCATTCTTCCCGACGATTTAGTCAGCGAGGAGATCCTCGGTCTTGCCAGCCCCACGGCATTCGTCATTCCTGTCGGTAAGCGTTGCGGCCAACCCCGAATTACCCAGGCTGGCATTCACGAGCTGATGCTCGAGCACGCAAGCGCCGGAAGCTCGGTCATCCGACTCAAATCCGGCGATCCGCTCATCTTCGGTCGTGCCGCAGAAGAGATCGCCTTTCTTCGCGAGCACGGTATCTCCTTCGAGATCGTCCCGGGAATCACGGCGGCCTTCGCCGTCGCCGCTGCTCTTGAGACCCCTCTAACCGACCGCAGCCGAGCCTCCAAACTTATTCTCGCCACCGCACATCATGCCGCTGGAAAACTCTCGCTTACGCCAAACTGGTCTGGAACCTTTCCCGACGAGGCTACGCTGGTCATCTATATGCCTGGCCGAGATTTTGAAACGCTCGCGGCAGACCTCATCGCCTCCGGCATTGATGCAAACACACCCTGCACCGCTGTCTCCCGCGCTTCTACCTCCGACGAGCATATTCACATCACGACACTCGCCGCACTTTCAAGCAACAAGGTCGGCCCTGCACCGGTTCTGCTGCTTATTGGTCCGCCAGTGGCGCCACAGCCTCGGCTAAAATCGCCCTCCGACGTGAGCGACTAACGGCGACGGAGAGCTTCCAACTCATCCAGCGTCCGCGGCCAGTCTTTTCCAAGCAGACGAGAGAGGCTGCGGTCCGCCAATAACCTGCCACCGGTCTGGCACTGTGGGCAGTAATTGGTTTCGTTATCGGCATAGCGGATACGCTGTATGGGATTACCACACCGTGGACATGGTTCACCGAAGCGTCCGTGGACAGCCATGTCTTTTCGAAATGCCGTGACCTTTTCCGGGAAGCTGTTCCTTGCTTCTTCGTTGAGACGATCGATCCAGAGGTGCAAGGTCTCACGAGCAGCCGTGAACAATCGCTTCCAGTCGTCGTCAGATAATTTATGGGTCTGGTGGATCGGAGAGAGTTGCGCTGCATGCAGTATCTCATCCGAGTAAGCGTTCCCGATGCCGCTGAGGATACGAGGATCGGTCAGGGCGCGTTTGAGCGTCCGGTTTTCAACCATCAGAACTTCGCGGAATTGGTCAAAGTCAATCTCCAAAACCTCCGCCCCGCCGGGATCGATCGAGCTTAGTTCCTCTTTGCTGCCGAAGAGATGAAGGGAAGCTCGTCGCTTCGAACCCGCTTCGGTTAGAACCAGAGAGCCGTTCGGAAAATCGAATGCTGCGAGGTTGTTTCGACCTCCCAGCTTCGCCTCAGGTGATCTCCAGTGCAGCCGTCCTGCAATCATCAGATGAAGCACCATCCAAAGATTCTCTTCAAATTCCAGAACGATCCGTTTGCCGATCCTTTCCGCTGAGCGGGCGAAATGTCCTTCAATGGCATGAATGGGTGGCTGCACGGTTCGCAGGAGAAAGGGGCTCGCGAGGCGCACTTTCTCCAGCCGTTGATTGACAATGCGCGCCCTCAACGCGGTGAGATATGCGGATATGTCCGGCAGCTCCGGCATACCTGATCAGAGTAATGGCTGTCCCGCAACTTGGCTATGAAGATCGCATACCGTGGGAACCGAATTCCCTGCCCGAACGGAACTGTTCGATTACCGAAGACATGTCCTCTTCGCCGAAACCCAGGTTTCGTGCCTGTTTTAAAAGCTGGATGGGAACCTCCGCAGTATGAAGTGGGATGTCGGATCGCTGTGCATCCTTTTGTGCGTAGCGAAGATCTTTCTCCAATAAACGCAGAAGAAAATTCACACGGTAATCGCGACTGAGCATGCGCTGCGACATGGTCTTGAGCATTGGGCTGCCAGGAGCACCTGTGCAAAGTGCTTCGATAGCCACTTCCTGATTAAGCCCTGAGCGCTCGATCCATCCAATGGCTTCGGCCAGGGACGCTAGCTGTACGCCACAAAGGAAGTTATTGATGAGTTTCAATCGGCTGCCGCTGCCGGAGGGTCCAACATGGACGACTTTTTTACCCATCGCTTCCAGTATCGGACGCGCTCTCTCCAACTCCGCCTCACTTCCTCCTACGAGGAAGGTCAGCTCCCCCGCCTCAGCCTGGGTTCTGCTTCCAGTGACTGGTGCGTCAAGCAACGCGGAACCTCGCTTCGACGCGGCCGAGAAAAGCTCTTCAATCCAGGCTGGAGTTACGGTTCCACACTCGATGAGAACACTTGCCTTCTTCGACGCCTGTAGCGCGCCATTTTCTCCAAGCCAGATCGCACGAGAGGCTTCGTCATCGGCAAGCATCGATAGAACCACATCGGCTTCCTGAACGGCCTCTGCCGGAGAACCAGCAACCTTCGCTCCCCTGGAATGGAGCAGTTGAGCTTTAGAGGCGGTGCGGTTGTAAACAGTAAGCGAGAAATTGGTTTTGAGAAGGTTTTGCCCCATCCCAGAGCCCATGGTTCCAAGTCCCAGCAATGCAATTTTTTCCATCTGGTGAAACTCCTCCGTATGACTCACTCGCCAAGCGATTGCGTCGCGACGAGCCGATCCGGCTCCGGATTGTCCACTTGAACCGGGTTCAGCAATGGACGTCCCATTCCTTCGAAACTCACCTTCATCCAGTCGCCATTCTCTAATTTAATACCGCCGCCAAAGCTAAGCGCGGCGGCCCCAAGAAAATGTACGTGCAGGTCGCCCGAAACGCGATGATTCTGAAATTTGAAATGATGGTGTTCCAGATTTTGCAGGCTATGGCTCATGGATTCTTCACCTGTAGCGATTTCAGCAGACCTGAGTTCCTTGCCTTGCCTTTCAATCTCGACACGGCCCGAACAAGCTGGAAGTCGAGATCCACAACAAGCTCGGGGCCAAGGCTGCACGAATGCAGCTTAGAGCCTGCGAGATTGAGATAATTTTCTTTTCGAAGACGTGATCGGAGAACTCGTTGCCTGTGGCGGACCCGATACGATGAGGAGTTCCCTCTTCGTCCACAATGTAAATCGCCGCGACTTCAGTCTCTTCGCCGCCGTCTTCGGCATGGAACGGCACATCGAGAGGTTCAAGATGAGCGCGCAGAATATTTCCGTTTCCTTTGTAGAACCACTCTGGGGCTATTCCCACCTTGCCCGGTTCGGGACGGCCGAATTCAAGGCCAGCTTGAAACATCTTCATGCTGTGAGTTAGGGATTCGGCTTTTGCCGCATGCATTGCCTGACGATCCCGCGTACTTCCGAGATGAGTCAAACGGGTGCCAGAGACCAGACATCGCCAGGGATTCTCAGGCACATCAATCGGAGGCAACAGACGCCACTCCGATTCACCACGATAAATTGGGTCGTAGGCCAGCGTGTCTTCAACTGTTGCATTGGATAGTTCGCTGCGGAATGAACTTCTATTTTTTAGACACCGTTGGGCCAACTCATAGACGGACTGAAATCCGCCAAGGCAAAGCAGACGATCTCCTTCGACCCGCGCAACCCGCCTCTGCTTTAGAGAGTCTTCGTTAACCGTGAGACCGAGGCCGGGCTTTGCCTCGTCCAGATTAATATAGCCTTCAGAAGGAACCGGTTCGCCGTCAAAGATGTACCAGAAGAGCGTCTGCCTCGCGATTGCTCTACGTAGCCATTGCATCGATGTCCGCGGAAGTGCGAGCCCCACTAGCGACGAGTTGCTCAAGCGGAATCTTCCCTTCGCTTGCTGTATTCACTCGTTCATCATGCATAAGTGCGAACATGCGGAAGAGATTCAGGATCGGCTTATCGATTCCATTTGAGGAAAGGGATCGGAAGCCCTCAAAGTAGTCCCGATCTTCAAACTCGAAGGACCAGCTGAGCATGGAGATCAAATTAACCTTGTGCTTATCCTGCAGCTCAAATAAGGCTTTGTAGGCTGCGGCCGTGTAGGCCGGATAGAGAGTGCCGTTGCGATAGTCGTTTGCGGGATTCACTTTGCTTGAGCATGCTCACAACCTTCGGGATCCGCCTCGCTAAGGATGATCGGCAGGTTGTGGAATCTGGGGTAGGACGCAATGGCTTCAAATCCCTTGTCCGCGTCCTTCAGTTCGCGGTCAATTCCCATCTGGACCTGCCCATTCGTGATCGTTGACTGGCCTTTTACATGGAAGAGATGAAATCCATGGGAACGGTCGCGCCTGTCGCCGCACTCCTGCCCGAATTTGACATGCTGCAAAAAGTCATTGAGAAACCTGCGAGCTTTATCATTCCTCGGACTGGTCGTTGCAGGGCCACCTACTTTAGCGCCCGGAAGTGCGGCGCGAACACCTGCGACGACGTAGTCGTATAACTTCCAATAATCCTCAGGAGAGGAGTGCCAATAGTCGACGTCCGGTTCGTTCCAGACTTCAAAATACCATTGCAACACAGATTGCTTTCCATAACGCTCCACCAGATGTACAGTAACGATCCGCGCGAGTTCACCCCACTTCTTGTAGTCTTTCGGTGGATTATTGGAAGCTCCGGAGATAGTGCTCTTGAGATAGTGCACCTGGTATTCCTTGCGATCGGGAAGCTCTGCCGCAAGGTCTTTCGGCATAAAACCCAACTCAACCATGGGCCTCACACCTGCCGCCTTGAACTCGTCGAAGATACCGTCCAATATCTTGAAGTTATAGACCGGCTTGCCGCTTGCATCTTCGGTGTAGACATTCGTCGAGCTCCACTTCAATTCGGTATTCCGTTGCCGGATGTGAGCAGATGATGCACGCGAATATAGACTGGAACCGCGCTGAGACCATGTAACTCGTGTAGCATTTTTTTACCATCGCGCATTGTGGTGTAGTTCCCATCATCATATCCAAACCAGCTGTAGATCGGCTTGTAAGGGCCCACGGTTTGGGTCAGATCGACTGAGATCTCCACCGTCTTCTCCGTGGAGGCTTTTGGGAATGCCGGCACTGTTCCTTGAGCCGGGATTACTCCCACCGAAATCAGACGTAGACCCGCAACTTTTACGCTTGTCTTTATAAGCGACACACTCATCCTTTTGGCAAACGCCTAAAGGTAGTACCAATAAATTGAGCCTGTCAAGAAAATCTTCGAATGAAATTAACTTCGACACTTGCGACCGACTTCTTCTTCGTGCACCATAGGCACATGCGCGTGCAGAGCAAGCCCGTTTTATCCGGTCTTTCGTCTGGGGGTAAAGACAAGGAAGACGTAACCCATTTGCTCATTCTTCGCTTCCAGCAGATGCTTAGCGAAGGTCTCCTTTCCCCCGGAGCAAAACTTCCTTCGGAACGAGACCTTGCAATCCATTTTGGAGTTGCACGATCCTCTTTGCGGCAGGCGCTCAAAGTGCTGGAGATTATGGGAGTTATTCGCCAGAAGGTGGGCGACGGGAGTTATCTCAACGAAGATGCTTCCTCGGTATTGGCTGTACCTATGGAATTCCTATTTCTACTAGACGATATTTCCTGGCAGGAGCTGATGGAGATACGGCTCATCACTGAACCAGCCCTTGCTGCCAAAGCCGCAGAACACGCGAATTCGGCGGACATTGCACTTCTAAAACAGTCTCTGGAAGACTTTGAACAAAGCAGCGGAGATCATCTCAAAATGGTCGCCTCGGACCTATCATTCCACCGTGCCATTTTCCAGGCATCCGGAAACCGCTTAAGTGGCCGACTCTTTCATATGATTCATCGAGCCATGCTAAACATGATGATGCTTACATCTCAGATGGTCGAACTGGAACATACGCTCTCGTTTCACAAACCAATCTTTACCGCCATCAAGCAACGTGACTCCACTTTAGCTCGAAAGTTGATGGCAGATCATCTAGACGATGCGAACAAGCTATTGGAAAAGGGTCGGCAGCGCCAGGCAGAGCAAGTGCTACAAAACCACCTCCGCAAAGTGACTATTGCCGGATCCCCGGTAAAAGTTAGACAAAGCAAGCGTAAACCAACTTCTGTCGGTCTGACTTCTGCTGGTTGAGTTCTCGACTATAGAGAGTTCATCCGTTGCGCCTTTTCAGGCGAGCTATTGTCCGCGCACACGAATGATTTATTGCTCAGATCACGAGATGCTTATTTTTTCGTGGAGCCTTGAACTTCGACACTGTCTCTTAACCGTATGTCGTCGGACGAGGCTCCGATCATGACATCAAAGAATCCCGGTTCCACTACAAAATCGTGTCGTTTGACGTCATAGTGAGCGAGGTTATAAGGGGTATCGAACGGTGACCGGGCATATTCATAAGCTCTGTTGCCACCTAAAGACGAGGACTGATTATATTGCAGTGATTTTGAATAGGTATGCGCCACCAGCGTATTGAATCCGCTGCTGAAACGATGTTCGAGCTTAGCCTGCAACGAATCGTAGTGATTCGACGTATCTTGAGTGTTATAGGCGATGTTGCCCCATATCGGATAGGGACGTCGAGATTGAACCGATGTTGTCCCGGTCGTTGGCTCGGAATATTGATATCGTTCGTCGCATTCAAATGGACACCGCGATTCCCCGCCTAGCCCACCTCAAGAACATCGTTGTTCGAAAACTGTCTCTGGATATTCAAACTGTAGTGAATATTCGTACCCCTATCGACCGCACCCTTCTCGGAACAAGTGTTGGATTCGCTGTTGCAGAGCCGAGTTTCGATCCTTGCAAAGTAGTCCGCCAGGATTCGGGGATTGTTGACATACTGGGTTTGGGCCACCGTTTCAGAAAGTCGGAATGGAAGTGTATTGAGATTCACCCTGCCACTGGTCCCCTCAGGCTCGTAAAATGTGCCAAAGCCGCCCCGGATTACCGTCTTATCGTTGATCGAATACGTCAAACCTATTCTGGGTGCGAATTGGGTCTTATCGGCATATGTAGCATTCGATGGGAGACCAGTCTGGCTGGTCGTTTGAATGTATTGACCAAGAACTGATAGGCCGTCGGTGCTGCTTGCGCTGAAAGATCGGGAACTGTTCCAGAACCGGATACGATGATCGGCTTCGGCGAAGCCGGGTCGAACGTTCCAATCTGTCCCTTGTATCCGTTGAGCCAAGGAGAGTATTCATAGCGCAATCCCAGGTTCAGCGTCACTCTCCCGAAGCGAACATCATCCTGTACATAAAACTGCTTGTACCGCTGTTGTCCACTGAAGTTAATTGCAGGAAAGCGCGGCTCCCGGTGTTCGGCAGGCCGAGCAGAAAATTGGCATATGCATCCCCGGTAGCCGTTCCGCTAAATCCGACGATCTGCGCCACCTGGACTTCAATACGTTTCGTCACAGCCCGGTCAAACGTATCCGCCGCAACGGTCAGAGTGTAATTGCCCGCAAGAACAGGCGTGATGACGAAATCTCCGCCTCCATTCGTGGTCGCCACTGAGTGATGTTCGTGTCGAGATTTGTAGCAGTGACCTTGGCATTCACCACTGAACTGCCCTGAGGATCCTCTACATGTCCGACGAAACGGCCTTGTTCCACCTGGCCAGAACTTGTAATCACTCCAATTACCAATATGTAGACGAATAGAATCGCCCTTCCAGCCAGCCGCTGAAATATCCATCGTCGATGCATCGCTTCCCCCCAGAAAAACAGATTGGTTGCGCTGTATCAATACAATCAATCTCGAAACGGAGGAACAGGTGCTACCTTCGAGAACAGAATGTCAACCATCATCTTCTCCTGAAATCAACTTCAGCAGATTCCAAGAGAAAGGGATCTACCTGATACGAGGACAAGGTGGGTCGACGGAGAGACCAAGCCAACGGCTCACCGACGGCATTCTAGAAAAAATAAGCTCCTCTAATAAAAAAACAACCGCAAGTGAAACCGTCATTGCCGGTAAATAGAGAGCAAGAGCAAAGATAACGGCGACAAGCACGAAAGACCATCTCGGTGTTCCAATCGGAAGCGGTGCACCCAACACGCCTACGCGTCGCCGGTGCCACCAGAGAATTACAGCGCTCACACACAGCGTCACTAGGCCCATTGCAGTTATAAGACCTAGGAGTTGATTTGCGAGTCCAAAGAGTTGCCCTTCGTGGGCAGCGATTCCCACGCCGACGATCCGGTCGACAAGATGTCGTCGCGCAAAATCTTCGCGGCTTAAAATCCTCCCCGTTTGCGGATTCATCATGATCGTTGTACGAAGTGGCCGATTCTGGGAATCCGACTTCACGGTCCATGCGCCGTCTATTCGCGTCGCTGGCAGGATGAGGATCGGTGCAGCGAGTCGAAACTTTTCAGCAGCAGGCACCAACCGATTGAGTGGTTCATTGGAATGGGCCACTTTCATGGTGGAGATGGTGTGCCCCATGTGGCCCGAATGTTCCGATTCAACTACAGAGAGGCCACTCCTGTTCAACGCTTCACGCTGTTCTAGCTCAGCAGAACGACCAATACTCCAGTCTTGACGAACAACTGAGGTCCCAGTTAACTGTCGGATCGTCTTGAAGTAAGTTCCCCATCCCTTTGCCCAAGGCAGCCCTGTCAGCAATAGAAAGAGAGCGAACCCGGAGATCCAGACTCCTGTTACAGCATGCAAGTCTCTCCAGAAAGTCCGTGATCCATGGTTCAGGCGAATCCAAATTACCCCAGCAAGCTTCGCTGACTGCCTGGGCCACCAGAGATACAGCCCGCTGACGATAAGAACGATCGCCCAGGAAGCGGCCAATTCTACGAAATGCGATCCCCAATCTCCAGCCAACAGTTCTCCATGCAGATGGAAGATGATCTGCATCGGTCGCTTATCCTCGTTGATGATCTTCAAGGTTTGAAGGGTATGCGGATGCACATAAACGCGGTATTCCTCTTTACCTATTCCAACGATGACTTGCACTGCAGAGGTCTCGCTTTGCGATAGCTCGTAAGTGTGAAGAGTGGATCCGGGAACCGCTGCTATGGCGGCATCCGCAATCTGTTCTGGAGTGGCACGTGCCTGGGTTGCAAGATTGTCATACGGACGATCAAGCCATCGTTCAATCTGTGGCTTGAAGAGATAGATCGATCCAGTGCAAGCCAGCCAGATTACAAGTGGGATACAGAAGAGGCCCGCATAAAAATGCCAGCGCCATACAGCACGATACACGCGACGGGACTGTTCTTCAGCTCGTTCAAATTCATCAAGAGCCACAAAATCCTCCTTAGCAGATGCAACACCGGCAGCGATGTCACACCCGTCGTTTCAGAAGTTCAGCCGCGCCGCTAACTGAATGCTTCTTGGATCGCCTACTGCGGTAGCGCTTCCAAAATTAGGATTGGGATTCGACGGGTAGGCTCCTATTCCCCATGTGCCATTCGGGATCATGTCATTGCGATGATTGAGAGCATTGAATGCCTCAGCAATACCCTCCAGCCGCAGATGTTCCGTCAGGGCGAACGTTCGGCTTACACGCATGTTCAAGCTGAAGAAATCAAACCCTATGCCGGCATTGCGAGCGATCACCGCTCCGGCAAGCCCCTCGGTACAGGGATTGGTCCCGGTCGGACCATAGCCAGGCGTACAAGGGCGCTGTGTCGTTTGCTGTTTCGTCTGCCCACCCGTGGTTATATTGAAGGGTGGTCGCGAATAGTATTGCAAAATTCCGCCCAGGCGCCAGCCATGTGTGAGGTGTTCCGCGATGCCGTTCGAGGGAGATGTAGGGGAGTTCACACTTGCGTCGAATATCAGCCGATGGCGCTGGTCGTCATCGGAACGACTCCGGTCGACATTGAGATCGAAGTTGTCGATCGGCGAACTGAAGAAGAATTCTCCAACATTATTGATGGACTTCGACCACGTGTAGGAGATGCGAGCCGTCCCCCAAGAAACGGGCCGCTGCAGGAACGAGACAGCAAGACCGTCATAATACGAGTCGAAGAGTGAATCGTATGGTTTGATATTACCGCGACTCGGATCCGAACGTGTTCCATCCCGATTGATATTGCGATTAATAGAAGAGAGCAGGTGAAGCCCGCGTACATGCTGATAGCTGATGCCCAGCGTTCCTCCACGAGATATTTGCTGTTCGAGCCCAAAACTCGCCTGCTCAGAATAGGCATTCTGAATATCGCGGTTCATCAAGGAATAGCTGATCTTTGAACCTGGATTCGGTGACGTTGAAACGTTGGGAAACATCGGCGCTCCTGGGTCCGAGGGAATATAGATGTACTGCAGCAAACGTCCCTGTGTCGGATCGATCGTGTTCCCCGCAGACAGCAATGCATTGGCCAGGGCACGAAGCGGTATGCGATCGTAAAAGAGTCCGAAACTACCCCGCACCACGGTTGCCTTGTTCGTGAACGGCGACCAAGCAAAGCCTACACGCGGCGAAATGTTGTTCTTGTCCACATTGATCGTACGCAGAAATTGAAGATCATAACGAACACCCAGATTCAGAGTGAGGGAGGGAGTGGCTTTCCATTCGTCCTGCACATACATCCCAAGATTGGGGTTGTTCTGTTGAATAAAGGGCGTCCCGAAGTTCTGCGAGAAAGTAGAGTATGACGTTCTACTTGCTTCGAATGTAGCAAGCGAAGGAAAAGTGTAGGAACCTGCGATGGCCATAGGAAATGTGATCGTGTCATCGTTGAAAAGAAAATCGACGCCGGTCTTGATCGTATGAGCTCGGCGCTGCATCACCAGGTTATCGACCGCTTCATACAGGTAGTTCGCTCGAGCGGCTGGCGAAGAGGAAAAACGTCCAAAGGTGGCAACGCCGCTTATCGTAATCGCGGGACTATTCTGCGTATTCGATGGAGCCTCCAGATTGTCGTAGGTAAACTGTCCACGAGTTTCGTTAAAGGTACGAGGCGATAGAGTCGCAACATTATTGACGGCTACCGTATGGTTTTCATCTCGGACGGCGGTCCCGTAACTCACATCTGCCAGACCACCAACTCCCCGTGCATTAATGCTACCCAGACGGTAATAGCTGTAGCGCAGGTTCATCTGATCCGTATCGCTAAATCGATGGTCTCCTCGTAGAAACGCAGTGTCTGTGTGCACGGTTGTCGGATAAAGAGTGGAAGCTCCTGTCCCCACCGTCAGGCGAGGTCCCTGAAAACCGATCGTATTCAGATAAGTATTAATGGAGGCCGCTTGAACGGGATCGATGGTCATCACGCCATTTGTGTTGAGTCGCCGGCCTTCGTAATTACCAAACAGAAAGGTACGATCTCGTTTAATCGGCCCAGAAAGACTGGCGCCATATTGGCCCTGTGTCAGTGGAAGCTTACTTCGCGAAAGGGCATTTTGAGCATTAAGACTCTGGTTTCGAAGGAATCCATACAGGGTGCCGTGAAGATCATTCGTTCCACTCCGCGTAACGATGTTGAAATACCCGCCCATCGCACGGCCAAACTCAGCCTGGCCACCTGAGGTTACGACCTGGAATTCGCGAATGACATCCATTCCATAAGAATTCCCCGCTAGTCCCGCGGCATCATCGTTGGCCGACAGGCCATCGACGACAAAGCTGTTGGAAAAATTTCGCTGGCTGTTGACCGAGTATCCTTGCCCAACCACCGGCGAAGTCTCGGCGAAGGTCTGTACGCTGCCCGTATTCGTTGGGCTCACGCCTGGAACCAATAAGGCTAGATCAAGGAAGTTTCGTCCGTTATAGGGAAGATTGTCGATCTCCATCTGCGTAATGGTTTCCGAGATTTGACTACGATTCTCTTCCAAGACAGGTGCTTGCCCGGCAACGTTGATTGATGTGTCCGCCGCGCCAACCGCAACCCGCAAAGTAAGATCGAAGGCCGCCCCGATCGTCAGCTGAACCTGCTGCGTGGCAGGAGCAAATCCAGTCGGTTGCGTAGAGAACGAGTACATACCGGCGGGAAGGAAAGGGATGCGGAAGCGGCCGCCAGCGTCAGTCGTAACGCTGTACGCTTGATTCGTCGCCACCGCGACAGCCTTGACAAGTGCGTGCGGCACCAGCGCGCCGCTCACATCCATCACCCGGCCGGTAACAGATGCCGTTGTAAGAGTCTCTTGCCCTCGCACAACCATCGCCGTAAATACCAAGGCTGCAATAACAGCAACCTTTGCAAAGATTTTTCCAGGGTAGTTCACAATGTCTCCAGCACATTTCGGCGGTCCCGTAGACCGCGGCCCAAAGAGAAGATTCTTAGGCGATATAGCTGAGAACAGGTGGACCGCGTTTGTGATTCGACCCTTCCGCTGCAAGGGCGTGCCTGTCATGATCGAATAAAACTAGCGATCGATCGATCTGCCAACATGTCCGGCATAACAAACCAACGCCATGCCAGAGAGGCCTCTCGTGCGTCGATGGAGGCAAACCGGGCGTGCAGGGGCACTTTTCAGAAAGTTGAAGGAACTGCGATGAAGAAGAGGAAGAAGCGCCTCCCTGTTCTGTACCCCGCAACATTTGCATGGAACAGTGATGCTTTCCACGCGCTTTACAACAAGCAGGCAAGAAGGCTTCTTTATTTGTCTGAGCGACAAGAGCTAAGCGTGCCAAAGGCAAAAGAAAGCTCAGGATCAGAAGTATCGCACTGATACTACCCAACCTCTTGCCTTCGTTTTGCATGAATACCCCTTGTCTCATTGAGACTTCTTCAGACACGACAACGTGTTTTTTGTTGACGCTATGCTCCTCGCCTCAACCCACGTCAGCCCCACGATTGGTTCGGTGCCAGCCCCATAGACAAGTAACGCATTATCTCGGTCGGCACGAAAAATGTGGCCGGAAGATAGCAATACGTTGCACAGTTAAAATTTCTAGTTTGATCAGAATGGAAATATCTAGAGGAGAAAAGATGGAGGACCGCGCTTCTGGCGCGCACGTTCGCGCGCAACACGCCATTTGCACTGCGTCTGCGCAACAACTGCGGGGTGACTCACTAAACCCGCATAGATCGCATCATTCGCTGGTAATGCAAAAATAGAAAGATCAGAAACGATGGTCAGTCCCGGATAGTCGGGACACTTCTCCAAGGGAGATCGAAACCGGGGAACCGCGTTTGAAGTCGCCAAGCCTCCGGCACGGCCTGCCATGCAATGATGCTTCCCCTGCCTGCGGCAACACGCAGGCAGACTTCCTTCACCTTTCGCGCTCTGCGCAAAAAGAGAGGAAATGAGCGGTAGTGCTATGACCGCAAGCAGCGTAATGGCTAAAAGCTTCCGCAACTCTTTCATTGAAGCACCATGCGCTTTTATTAGCAATATGGGGAAGGCTAAATTGCCCTTCTCTTCCTTTTGCAGGGGGTCGTCCAAGAAAATAGTTCGGTGACAAAAGATTGCCCACATCATCATGCGGCTGGAATAGAAAAGCTAAATACAGAACCTTCCCCAAGCCTGCTTACTACCTGCATGGTACCACCATGGGCTTCAATAATCGCCTTGCTAATCGACAGCCCCATACCGGTGCCAGAGATGCGCTGATTATGGATTGGCGCGCGATAAAAACGGTCGAAGATCAGACCCTGTTCATTTGGATCAACACCAACTCCCTTGTCAGCAACGCTTAGAATTAACATATCTGATTCGACTTTGGTCGTAATAATGATTGGCGTCTGTGGATCAGAGTATTTCGCTGCATTTTCCAAAAGATTGCAAATTACTTTCTTCAGAAATTCAGCATCGGCGAAAATATCCACTTTAGATTCAATCCTTATTTCGACGGGATGTTGCTCATCTATCCATTCGCAATCTTCATGAGCCTTTCCGATCAGATTTTCAATATCAATCTTCTCCATCGTCATATGAACCTGTCGCGCATCCAGCTGGGCCATCTCAACCGCCTGAGAGACCAGCTTATCGATTCGGTCGCTCTCCTCATCGATGATAGTCAGCAGCTCTTTTCGGTCTTCCTCTTTTTCAATTTGCGTCGCCAATAGGACGCTCGCCGCGCCCTTTATCGAAGTCAGAGGAGTGCGCAGTTCATGAGTGATCGAATCAATCATCAAAGTGCGAAGTCGTTCACTTTCTTTATTCGCCTCGTTATGAGCTATGTCTTCAAGAGCACTTGCTCTGTCTAGCGATACCGAGATCAAACTGCCAATTGCATCCATGGCACCTGAAGAAAGAGTAATTCCGCGAAGCAGAAGCAGACCTCTTGGTTTCACGCCAACCTTTAACGGGATACGGAGCTCATCGCCAATTGCTTCCGCGCAACTCAAATTATTTGCTTGCTGGCGAAGGTGCGGCATCTCCACATCGGACACTCGTTCGGTTCCTGCTTGATAAATCTTGTCTCCTTTCGAGAGATACAGAACTGCCACTCTCGCCCGAGTAGCTCGTATCACCACGTGCGGAATTGTATTGAGCAATTCCGTGACATTTTCCGTCTCGAGCATCTCCCTGCTAAGACTGAAAAGAATCTCTAGCTCACGCTGGCGTACGCGTGCAGTCTCTGCCTCGTCTCTAGCGCGTTGCGAAAGACGACTTCCAATCATGGAAGTAGAGAGGAACGCAAAGAGAGCCAGCCAGTTCTGCGGGTCGGCTACAGTTAAGGTTCCCAAGGGGGGCAGAAAAAAATAGTTATAGCAAAATGTCGCGATCAGCGATACGACCACGGCATGCCGTAAACTCCACTTTGCTGCAAGGATAAGAATAAACAGCAGCAGAGTCAAAGCTACTGTGGTCGGGTTGACATGAAGAAGACGACGATACACAAGTACAATTCCGGCTAGCACCAGAATTGAAAGCACCCAACGTGTAATTTCTATAATGCGACGAGAATTCATCAGGAGCATTCTAACCCTTGAGTGAAAAAAGAAAATCTGCGGAGGACTGGCTTGAGTCAAGCAATACTGAAAAGGCGCGAGGACGCTTTAAGATCTTCTTGGGCTATGCTCCTGGCGTCGGAAAGACTTATAGCATGCTCAGCGAAGGCATTCGTCGCCGCAGCCGAGGGGAAGATGTAGTCATCGGCATTGTCGAAAGTCATGGTCGCACCGGGACGGCAGAGCTGGCTAATAAACTTGAGCAAATCCCCCGCCGCGAAATTGAATATCGCGGTACGCTCTTCACTGAAATGGACATCGATGCAATACTGGCGCGCATGCCTCAAGTCGTTCTCGTCGATGAACTTGCCCATACAAATATTGAAGGCAGTCGAACGCATAAGCGATATGAAGATGTTCTCTTGCTGTTGGAGAACAAGATCGATGTGCTAAGCACAATTAATATCCAGCACATCGAAAGTCTTACGGTCCGGGTCCAGGCTTTGACGGGAATCAAGGTACAGGAGCAGGTTCCCGACTGGGTTTTAGACAAAGCAGATGAAATCGTCCTTAGTGATCTCACGCCCGAAGCTCTCGAAACTCGAATGCGCCGCGGAGACATTTATCCCGCGGAACGCGCAGAACGAGCTCTCTCCAATTTTTTCCGAAAAGGAAACCTTATTGCTCTTCGGGAGATGGCACTACAACGAGTAACTCGGGCTGTCGATAAAACTCTTGACGACTATGTTCGCCGTAAACGTTTAGGTGCGCACTGGTCGGTGACCGAAAAGATTGCGGTCTGCATCAGTTCGAACCCTCAGTCCCGCGATCTGATTGTGCGAGGCGCCAGACTAGCGGAAGCACTGGATGGAGAACTATATGTTCTTCACGTTACAAACGAACGCGATCAACAGCTAGAACGCAAGAAAACACTTGAATCCAACATACAATTTGCGAAGAACCTCGGAGCGACAATCGTCGAGCTATCCGGTGGAAGCGTTGCTTCGGCTACAGCCGCATTCGTTACCGAACATCGCATTTCACAAGCTCTTTTTGGGCGTTCCGCGCTTTACGGATTAAAAAAATATTTGTACTTTCTGGCTATTCAAAAATTTATGTCTGAAGCACCTCATGTCGATTTGCACATCATTACACAGGAGTCGCAATGAACGAAACTATCCTTGTTGTTGACGATGACCCGCAAATCATACGAATGTTACGAACATCGTTACAGGCAAGCGGGTATCGAGTTCATACTTCTCTGAATGGTGCAGCCGCTCTCGAACAAATTCAATCAGAGATGCCTGACCTTGTGATCACAGACATCTCGATGCCTCATATGGATGGCATCGAGTTGACGAGAGCCATCCGACGCCATTCTCTCGTTCCGATTATTGTACTGAGTGTTCGCAATACCGATGATTCGAAAGTTACAGCATTAGATGAAGGCGCTGACGACTACGTGACGAAACCTTTTCGCACACCCGAGCTTCTGGCTCGTGTACGAGCTCATCTTCGTCGTCAAAGCTCGAGCATAGAAGTTCCTCCTGCTTCTGTTTTAAAAGTTGGCGATTTTGAAATCGATACGGAATCAAGGTTCGTCACTGTTCGCGGGGAAAGCATTCACTTGTCTCCGAAAGAATTCGATCTCCTTCTGCTCTTCGTGAATAACCCGCTACGAGTTATGACACATAAAACGTTGTTGCGGTCTATTTGGGGTGCAGCTGGCATCGATCAACCTGAGTACCTTCGCGTTCTGATTGCTCAACTACGTAAAAAGATCGAACGAGGGCCCAGCACGCGTTATGTACAAAGCGAGCCTTGGATAGGTTATCGTTTTCATCCGAATGGCGAAGAACTTACGACTTTTTAACTTTTTTTCTACGAAATTCCGATGACCTTTCAGAGTGCAATAGTTTATGAGGCCGTATGAAAGTTCTTTGGGTCGCTATAATGCCCTTTTGTTCGCCCAACTTCATTGCACAAGAGTCGGTGAATAGGAGTAACAATCGAAGTACGAAGGAAAGTCTTCAACTCCGGCAGGAAATGGCCCACATCTCAGAAGAGCAGGCTGCCCCGGAGAAAGAAAACAGCTCAAGCTATTCACCCGTTTCCTCTGCCCACTCAGATCTAAATCCTCCTTCGCCAACAGCCTATGTACAAGAATCTCCTACGTATGCGACGCAGAATGCAACACCCTGGCTGACGCCTATCGGGGAAGCAGGTTATGCGATCAGCTGCGTACAGCTACAATCGTCACCAGCACAAGCGGCAATTGGGGCTGCAGCCAGATATAGCCTTCCAGGAAACTGGAAGATTAGGATCCGCTACGAAGACTTCGATGACGGAAGTGCACTTTTCAGCGGCACTAATCAGGCACTGAAGGAATTCACTTTCGTAACAGATCGCCAGGTCGCTCTGTGCTTCCTAGTACGCGAAGAGTATCGGCGTGATTTTTCGAATTATCTTTTTTTTCTCACTGATACCCCAGATGCTCTAAGCCATTCACAAACGACTGCAACTTTGGGCCTTATGTCCTCGTGGGGTTCAAAACAAGTAGTTGGTAAACAATTCGCTTGGGGGCAAACATGCTCGACACTGCAGCACTCATCACATTAGCCACTCTATTTCCACTCAGTCTGCTTTACGTGTACGGCTGTGATGCGTTGAAAGGAAAACGCAAATGATTCTCAACACCATTTTGCTCGCTATCGCTGCTCTCCTAATGGCCTATCTTATCTACGCCTTGCTGCGTCCGGAGAAGTTCTAAATGTCACTCAATGGTTGGCTCCAAATTTTTCTGTTTATTGCAGCCGTGTTGTTTCTTGCAAAGCCGCTCGGAAGTTATATGACACGCGTCTTCGAGCGTCGAAGGACGTTCCTCGATTTCCTCCTCGTCCCCTGTGAGCGGCTCCTTTATCGGCTGACTGGTGTCAACGCCAATGAGGAGATGACATGGGTGGAATATTCCATTTCCATGCTTCTCTTCAGCGCAGCAACCCTCTTGCTCACATACATTTTGGAGCGTACACAGCACCTGCTTCCATTCAACCCTCAACACCTCGCGGGGGTCGTTCCCGATCTCGCTCTCAATACAGCAATCTCATTTACCACGAACACAAATTGGCAGTCCTATGTACCAGAATCTACGATGAGCTACCTGACGCAGATGCTTGGGCTGGCGACCCATAATTTCTGGTCTGCCGCGGCGGGAATGGCACTTGCCATCGCTTTTATACGGGGCATCGCACGTCGAGAGATGAAGACTCTGGGAAACTTCTGGGTAGATCTCACTCGCGCTACATTATGGGTCTTGTTACCGATCTCCACGATCATCGCCATTACTCTTGTGTCCCAAGGAGTAATCCAGAACTTCAGACCCTATGACACGGTAAGACTCATCGAGCCGCAACAGGTCATCGGCGCGGATGGAAAAGTTTCGAGTGTGACAATCCAGACAATCGCTCAAGGTCCGGTTGCATCACAGGAGGCGATCAAAATGTTGGGAACCAATGGAGGCGGTTTTTTCAACGCGAACAGCGCCCATCCCTTTGAAAATCCCACACCGGCTGCAAATTTTATTGAAATGCTCGCAATTTTTCTGATACCTGCCGGCCTCACGGTTACGCTCGGTCAAATGGTCGGTTCTCCACGTCATGGATGGGCGGTACTAGCCGCCATGGCCGTACTGTGGTTCGTCGGGGTCTTTACCTGCTATTGGGCCGAAGCCAGGGGGAATCCTCTTCTCCACGGAACCGATCAACACATCTCTGCGCTTCAGTCGGGCGGAAATATGGAAGGCAAAGAGGTTAGATTCGGTATTGCGGACTCAGCCTTGTTTGCGACGGTAACCACCGACGCAAGCTGCGGCGCAGTTAATGGCATGCACGACAGTTTCACTCCTCTAGGCGGCATGATCCCCATGATCAATATCCTTCTGGGTGAGGTTGTTTTCGGAGGGGTGGGAGCAGGCCTCTACGGCATGCTTGTCTTCGTCGTGATGGCGGTCTTCATTGCCGGCCTCATGGTAGGTCGCACACCAGAGTATCTCGGCAAGAAGATAGAAGCATACGATGTGCAGCTTGCCATGCTCTATTTGCTGATCTTTCCTCTCATCATCCTTGGCTTTACCGCAATATCCGTCCTTATGCCGAATCTTGGCCTGAGCAGTCTTGCCAATCACGGTCCGCATGGACTGTCAGAAATTCTATACGCTTATACCTCTGCAACTGGTAATAACGGTTCGGCGTTCGCGGGCCTCAACGCAAATACACATTGGTATAACTACTCACTCGGTATGGCGATGTTTTTCGGACGATTCATGATGATCATTCCGATGCTGGCAATTGCCGGAAATCTCGCAGGCAAAAAGATAGTTCCTGCATCTTCAGGGACCTTTCCAGTCACGACGCCGCTTTTTACTGTCCTACTTATGGGAGTCATTCTCATTGTTGGAGCACTTACCTTCTTCCCCGCTCTCAGCCTCGGCCCAATCCTGGAACATTTGCTTCTAAACGCTGGCTTCACCTTCTAAGGAGCTACGAAATTCATGACAAATACTGCAAAACGTCGCTCCATGTTTGATTCAAAGATCGTACGTCGTGCGTTTACTGACGCCCTCGCTAAACTCAATCCGACCACGATGATGCGCAATCCGGTTATGTTTGTTGTCGAGATAGGTAGCGTCTTGACTACAGTTCTTCTCCTCGTCAATCTCGCAACGCATCGAGGACATTTCCGCTTTGATATCCAGATCACTTTATGGCTCTGGTTCACTGTGCTCTTTGCAAACTTTGCAGAAGCAATGGCAGAGGGCCGCGGCAAGGCTCAAGCGGATGCTCTCCGCCTCGCGAAATCAGAGACTACGGCATACCGTGTTGGCAAGAGTGGAGTCGAAGAAATTCCAAGTTCACAACTGCGGGCCAACGATGTCGTACGCGTCATTGCCGGCCAGATGATTCCTGGAGACGGCGAAGTGATTGAGGGTGTCGCTTCAGTAGACGAATCCGCGATCACTGGCGAATCTGCCCCCGTTATTCGCGAAGCTGGCGGAGATCGCTCTGCTGTGACGGGAGGTACACGCGTTCTAAGTGATGTCATCACCGTTCGCATCACATCCAATCCAGGGGAAACCTTCCTCGACCGCATGATCGCGTTGGTAGAAGGAGCCGAGCGCCAGAAGACTCCGAACGAAATCGCCCTCAATATCCTGCTTGCTGGCCTAACCATCATCTTTCTACTCGCCGTAGTAACGCTGCAACCGTTCGCACTTTATTCTGGTGCCCCACAAACAGTGTTCGTATTAGTCGCACTCCTTGTCTGCCTTATTCCAACCACAATTGGCGGACTTCTCTCCGCCATTGGTATTGCAGGAATGGATCGCCTTGTTCAGCATAACGTTCTCGCTACATCAGGGCGTGCAGTTGAAGCAGCCGGAGACGTCAATACCCTTCTTCTTGACAAGACTGGAACGATCACGATCGGCAACCGTCAAGCGGCAGAATTTATTCCAGCGCCCGGCATCTCTCCAGAAAAACTGGCTGATGCTGCTCAGTTGTCATCCTTACCCGATGAAACTCCAGAAGGAAGGTCCATCGTTGTGCTCGCGAAGGAAAAATACGGGCTTCGTGGCCGTGAACTTGGGCAGATGAATGTTGAATTCGTTCCCTTCTCCGCAACCACACGCATGAGCGGCATCGAAGTTGAGGGTCGCAGTATCCGCAAAGGCGCGGTTGACGCGATTGCGCGTTACCTTATCCAACATGGAACTCAGATGCCAACTCATGTTCAAGGCATTGTGGAGGATATAGCCCGCAGTGGTGGAACACCTCTTGTAGTGGCCGAAAACGGAAAGGCTCTTGGTGTCATTCATCTCAAGGATGTTGTGAAAGGCGGCATGCGGGAGCGGTTTGAACATCTCCGCGCTATGGGGATTCGAACCATCATGATTACAGGAGACAATCCTCTCACCGCTGCGGCGATCGCTCGCGAAGCGGGAGTGGATGACTTCCTCGCAGAAGCAAAGCCCAAGGACAAAATGGATCTCATCAAACGGGAGCAGGGAGAAGGCAAGCTCGTCGCAATGACAGGCGACGGCACGAACGATGCTCCCGCTCTTGCCCAAGCTGATGTAGGCGTCGCGATGAACAGTGGCACTCAAGCCGCAAAAGAAGCCGGGAATATGGTGGATCTGGACAGTAATCCCACCAAGCTCATCGAGATCGTTGCCATCGGCAAGCAACTGCTCATGACGCGAGGAGCACTAACAACGTTCTCTATCTCAAATGACGTGGCCAAATACTTCGCCATCATTCCTGCAATGTTCGCTGGCGTTTTTCCAGTGCTTGAAGCGCTGAACATCATGCATCTGCACAATGCGGAATCTGCGGTACTGTCGGCAATCATCTTCAATGCCTTGATTATCGTCGCATTGATTCCGCTTGCTTTACGCGGTGTGAGCTATAAGCCCATGTCGGCTGCAGCTCTGCTGCAAAGGAACCTTTTTATCTACGGACTCGGTGGAATTATCGCTCCTTTCATAGGCATCAAGCTTATCGATATGCTGATCGTCGCTATCCATCTGGCTTAAAGAGGAATTATGAAAAAACATGTACTCACAGCGGGTCTCTATACCATCATCACCGCAGTTCTCCTGGGCATTGTTTATCCGTTCGTCATTACCGGAATCGCACAAATGCTGTTTCGAGAAAAAGCGAATGGGCAACTAATTTCGCGAGGTAATCAACTCATTGGATCGAAGATCATTGGACAAGCATTCACCGGACCAGGATACTTCCACAGCCGTCCCTCTGCTGCAGGCACGAGTTATGACGCCTCCGCATCAAGTGGATCCAATCTTGGCCCCACTAACAAGACATTGATCGATCGTGTCGCAGCAAGTGTTAAGAATGAGAAGCAGAAAGACGTTCCAATTGATCTTATAACGGCATCCGGATCGGGCCTTGACCCAGATATCTCTCCCGCAGCTGCCTTTTATCAGGCACCTCGAATTGCTGCAGAGCGTCATCTTGACGAAGCGTTGCTCCGAAAACTTATTGCAGACCAAATCATTCAAAGACAGATGGGGCTACTCGGAGAACCACGAGTAAACGTTCTGCAGATTAATCTTGCACTTGACGCCTTGCCAAACAAGCCACAATGAGGAACGGAACATTGCCTAGGTAAAGACAACCTTACGTTTTTAATCTCGATTGACTACGAGGAGCTTGTGCCGTCGCCTTTGACCGGATCACAAACATAGCTCATAGAAGGGCAGCCCTTCATGGCCGTCTTTCTATTGCGCAATAGAGGAAGGAATGACAGCATCCGGCGCCAGATGCTCGTCCACTCCTTTGCGGATTACCGTCACATCCCCTGACAGAAGCGCTTCGAGCAGCTTCTTATGCGATCTCACCGCGGACTTCATCGTTTCTCCCGCCGCGTGCCGTTTCAGGCTTACAAACGCATACACTGCGATGCAGAGGCGCTCCAGTGTCTTTTCCAACACTTCATTGCCTGATGCCTTCCACACTGTCTGGTGAAACTTGTAGTCTTCTTCTGCAATTGCAAAATGATCATTCTTTGCCGCCGCAGCGTTCATATTTTTCAAATGCCTTCGCAGCTCCATCTCTATCTCAGGAGAGACGCGACTACTCGCGAGCTGAAATGCCATCTGCTCCAGGTGTCGACGAACCTCCATCATTTGCTCAATCTCGCTGCGGGTCAGCTTGGTCACTGTCGTCCCGCGATCCTGAACGCGAACCACCAACCCGAGGTGCTCCAATTGAAGCAACGCCTCACGAACCGGAACCTGGCTTACATTCAGCTGTTTTGCGAGATGCGCTTCGCGTAGAGCTGTGCCTGGAGCAAGATCGCCGGACCAGATCGCATCACGTAAACGCTCAAAGACCTCGCGCGACTTGCTCAAAGCTCGAAGCGGAGTTAGATCTTGTGTGGACACGCGCTAATCCTATCGGATATATGAAACAGTGAGCAACGAATGATGGTTTTCTCCTTATCGACGCTCGCTGTGGAGACTGACTTGAGCGCGCTGGGTGAGCTCATCAAACTCGACTAGAAGCTCCTGCCGCTTCACCTCGGAGGAGAGCTGATCAGCGCTCATTAATGGACCACAGTCAAATCCCTTCTCCTTCATAATTGCACGCAGCGCTGGGAAGAAAGGATACTTCAGCAGAGCTTCGATCACGTCGTTCACGCCGATTTGCAACTGCCGCGCCACATCCCAGTGACCTTCCATGGCTGCACGATAAATCGAGAGGTAGGCCTCTGGCATTACGTTATAGGTGGAACCTATACCTCCCTGTGCTCCCATCAGCAACCCCGCTACTAGAGCCTCGTCATATCCGTTGAAGACAACCATGCCGCGCTTCACCAGCCTCTGCAGTAGATAGAAGTTGAAATCGGTGAACTTCACTCCTAATACGTTCGGAAGATCACACACTTCGATCAGTCTTTCCGGTTCAGCAAATGCGTGGGGCGCCGCTTTAGGAAAGTAGTACACGATCAGCGGAAGGGGTGACGATGCTGCTAACTCCGTGTAATAACTCATTACAGTCGCACTGTCTCCCTTCGGAGGCAAGCTGCTGATTGCGTGCGCTCCATGCTTCGCAGCGTGCTCCGCCAATGCGAGCGCATCCTCTCTGCGTTTTGCTCCCACATGGACGATTAGCCTCTTGTCCTTAGGCAGGCACCGCATAAGAGTCTCTACCAGCGCTTTGCGTGCTGACGTGTCTAAAAGCAGCCCTTCTCCTGTCGTTCCAGCCACATATGCCCCATACACGCCTGCTTGCAAAAGATGATCTATCATTCGCTCCGCTACGGCAGGATTAAACTTCCTCTCGGAGGTCAAAGGCGTGAGAAGAGCCGGATAAATGCCTTGAAAATCGGGATTCAAGATAACTCCATAAAACGATAATTGATAATGTATCATACTTCAATGACCGCCGCTTCCCCAAAAACACAGCCTACGCGCACATACGCCTGGCTCGCGGTCCTTCTTCTCACCTTCGTATGGCTACTCAACTATCTTGACCGGCAGGTTCTCTTCTCGGTCTTCCCACCTCTCCAGCAAGAACTGCACATCTCCGCCTTCCAGCTGGGGTTACTCGGAACCACTTTCCTTTGGGTCTACGCATTTTGCAGCCCCATTGCCGGCTATCTCGCTGACAAGGTCGGCAGTAAGCGGATGATCTGTGCGAGCCTTCTTGTCTGGTCAGCAGTTACCGTGGCCACGGGCCATGCCCGAACCTTCACGCAACTGCTGTGGCTGCGCTCGATCATGGGAATCAGTGAAGCCTGCTACCTTCCTGCGGGTCTCGCGCTCATTGCGGCCTACCACGATCAGAGGACGCGAGCGCGAGCCATCAGCCTGCATTACAGCGGAACCTACATAGGAACCGTGCTTGGTGGAACCCTCGGAGGCTGGATCGCCACTCGCTATGGCTGGCGCTCGGTCTTCGGAATCTTTGGAATCTTTGGTTGCGCTTATGCCATCGTCTTGGTCTTTCTCTTACGCGAGCAGCGTTCAGAGCAATCACAGCCTTCAAACTCTTCCACGGCAATTCGCCAAATAGCATCCAGAATCTTCCTGACGCCTGGATTTCGTCCCCTGCTGAGCGTCTTCGCTATCGCGTCCATCTGCGATTGGGCGATCTACACATGGATGCCGCTCTATCTCTTCGAAAGCTTTCACTTCTCTCTCACGAAGGCGGGCTTTACGGCTACCTTCTATATGAAGGCGGGCGGCTTTGCCGGGCTCCTGATTGGAGGCATTCTCGCCGACGCGTGGTTTCGGCGCTCTCCTCGTGGCCACGTTTTCACTCAAACCATCGGCCTGTTGCTCGCTGCGCCCTTTCTTATCCTCAGTGGCCTCACCCATACGCCAGCCGTGCTCTATATCGCGATGGTTCTTTTTGGATTGGGTAAGGGAATGTATGACGGCAACACGATGCCCGTCTTATGCGAAGGCATTGCGCCGGAACAGCGGGCGACCGCCTTCGGCATGCTTAACTTCGCAGGAACTTTCTGCGGAGGAATTGTTGCCGCCGGTGCAGGCAAACTCAAAGGACATTTCGGCTTGGGAACAATCTTCAGCCTATGTGGCGGTCTGCTGCTATTTGCCGGCTTTTTGACCCTCCGTATCCGGATGCGTCTTCGATCGGCTTCTCTTTTAGAATAAAGGACCAGACTCTGGAGCTCAGCATCTTCCTCCAGTATGTTGTTGATAATGATCTCTTGCAGAGTGCAACATCTTTGCAAACGAACAGATGCAATTGATCGCATCTGTAGCTCTTCCACAGAGTAAAGGAGGAATATATTGTCTCGCCGTCGCCTTCTTCCAAGAGAGTTCTACGCACGCTCGCCAGAGATCGTGGCCCCCGATCTTCTCGGCAAACTACTGACTCACCGAAGAAGAGGAGAGTGGTTGACGGGACGTATCCTTGAGGTAGAAGCCTACCTAGGCCTTACAGATCCTGCCTCGCATGCTTCGATCGGGCGCACAGCTCGTAATGCAGTGCTCTTTGGACCTCCAGGAATTGCCTACGTCTATTCCATCTATGGCATGCATTACTGTCTTAACGTTTCTTGCTTGCCCGACGGAGAACCAGGGGGTGTGCTCTTTCGAGCACTCGCACCCATTGAAGGAATCGAAAGCATGGCTCGGCTGAGACATCTCTCAGTTGAAGCTAAACCACGGCTTTTGGCCGGCGGCCCAGGCCGACTTTGCCAGGCACTGGGAATTTCGCGGAAAGAACGGAACGGCGTCGATTTAACATTAGCCAGTTCAGACCTGCAGATACTTGACGATGGCAAGGTGCCGAAAGCCATCCAGGTGACGCCACGCATTGGAATTCGAAAGGCCGCGGATCGGCCTTTGCGGTTTCTCGTGGTTGACTAATGCTGTGCTTTTGAATGATGGCCTGAGCAAAAGTTCAATCTACGACCTTCACGTCATTCATGACGCAGTGAGCGGTTATGGCTTCTTATTGCTAATCCATAGATGACCTGGATCACTTTTCACCATGTTCAGCCTTATAAACTCTTTTGGCAATAATTGAGGAGTATGTGGCATTTCCCTGAAGGTTCTTTGTGCTTATAAGTAGCTCAAAGGGTGGGATGGTTCCATCTTCGTTGGTGATGGAGTTGAGCCAGTCGGCGAATTCGCGTCGTTTGAAGATGAAGTTGGCGGCAGATTGTGTCCCCGACATCCACAGGCCACTGAGAGCTAGAACCATACCCTGGCCACTGGGGTTGGGAAGATAGGCTACCTCTCCGAAGACATTGGATGCGCCCAGGTTTCCCGATCCTTCCGAAGGTAAATATTGTTGTTGTTCCCCTGCGAGCGGGTTCCGGTTGAGGAAATAGAACTTTGCATTGCCACTGGTCTTCAGAACGAAGTTCATCGACGGCTCAATGAGTGAGACCCAGGGATTAGCCTGCCTTGAACCGATGAGGATGAGATTAGAGGCATTGGCATCGGAAGGCCGCAGATCGCGGGCGAAGATTGTCTCCACGTGTTCGCGGCTCCATTGGGGCAGATGCGAAAGCTGGGAGGAGATGCCGAGATCAACGAAGCTGGTGTAGCGGCGGGATGCGAGATCCGTGGTGAGGGCGTGGGGTGCGGAGGATGGTACTGCGGTCTGCGCGTTGGGGTCGCGGTAACCACCATTGATATAGTCGGCAAGAGTAATTTCATGGCCCGTAACGGTTTCGTAGAGTACAAGGCCGCTGTCGCCGGGGACGATGAAGGTGCGTCCGTTTGCGGGAAAGAGTGTGCTCCAGAATCGACGCTCTACTTCTGACTGTTTGGCGCGGGAAGAGTCGGATTGCAGAACGGCATCGCGCCGGAGATGGAGGAAAACGGCGGCCGCAATGACGGCGACGATGAGGCCACAGAAAAAAGGCTCGATCCAACCCCTGCCGGAAAGCTTCTCAGGGAGAGCCGGAGTAACGATTTCCGTCGGGACGAGAGGAACAAACTCGAGCGGGTCCGGTTCTGCGACGGGCTGCGCGGGCGTTTCAAGGGTGTAGAAGCGAGGGACGTATCCGCCACGTGGAATCTCTATCCTCATGATCTCGCTGCTGCCTTCGCTGTTGAAGTAGAGTTCGAGGCGTTGCCGAAGGCGCGTTGCATGGGAGCGGACGATTCCGTCTACGCCAGGATCGTAGTTAGGGGAGCGGCCAAAGACATCGACACCGATGCGCTGCTCGTTGATCTCGTCAGAATGGCCTGCGATTGTCATCTTGCAGACATAGAGCAGAAGCTTTGGCATCTGCTCAGACTTGGAGAAGGTTGCTGATCTGGCGACACGACGCGCCAGCTCCCATCGTTCGTCCCCGCTGTATTGTCGGGGTTCATGCTCTGTGCGCTCCGTGGTTTCCAGTGTGGCCATTTTGACTAATTCCAGTAGAGACGAATTGCGTGAACAGGATGTTACGTACACGGGTTGCAACAGTTGCAACGACGACTCGTGAACGCGAGATAAATCAATGATCTGAAATGGCTTGTAGCTGTGTTTCCCGGTTTCACCGTGAAACACCGGAGCGGAGTATGCCGCAGGGAACCTAGAGTACGGCTAGCTCGAAGTAATCCGTTTCTGCTTCGCACAAACCATGCTGCATCACTTCAGGAAACTGTCTTACGAGGATGGCCATGCTTCGCTTACGTTTCATCTTTTCGATTCTTCTTCTCCTTTTCGCTGCAGGGTCCACCAGAGTCTTTGCCCAGGCGGTGAACGCAACGATGACCGGTATTGTGCACGACCAGAGCGGAGCCGTGATTGCTGGCGCGCAGGTGACGGTGACGAATATTGCGACAAACATCTCGCAAACGGCAACGACCAATCAGAGCGGACAATACACAGTGCTGAATTTGCCTGCGGCCAGCTATAAACTGGACGTGGATGCGACCGGGTTTGGCCACTATGTGCAAAACGGGATTACGCTGGACGTGGGGGAGAAGGCAAGTCAGGACATTGCGCTGCAGCCGGGCTCAACGAACAGCACGGTCACGGTGCAAGCTGACACGAATACAATCCAGGCGACAGATGCGACGCTAAGCGATGTGGTGACGGGCAGGTCGATACGAGATCTGCCGCTGAATTCGCGCAATCCATATTCGCTCATCGCACTAACGCCCGGTTTCTCAGGTTCGGTAGGCAATAACTACAACTCCGTGAGCTACTCGATCAATGGATCGCGGCAAGGCTATACGGACGTCCTAGTGGACGGAATTCCCGGCGGATTTCCGACAGTAAATGGCAACTCCGGCGTGGGCGTGTTCCCTTCCGTGGATTCTATCAACGAGTTCCGCGTGCTGGGACAAAACTATGCTGCCGAGTTCGGACGCAGTCTCGGCGGTATTTTGAACACGGCATTCAAGAGCGGAAGCAACAGCTTCCATGGGACATTGTACGAGTTCGCCCGAAACTCCGCTTTGGATGCGAACGACTTCTTCTCAAACCGTAATAGGAAGCCACTGCCGAGTTTCCAGCGAAACCAGTTTGGCGGAGTTCTCTCGGGGCCGCTCCAACGCGACAAGATGTTCTTCCTCGTATCCGCAGAGCTTCTGCGTCAAAGCAGTTTTATTTCTACGACAACGACGGTCCCAACACTGCTGCAGCGACAGGGAGACTTCTCACAGACCTTTACATCAACCGGAACACCCGTAAAGATCTTCGATCCGTTTACGACGCGGGCAAATGCCACAGGAAATGGATATGTGCGCACTCAGTTTGCCAACAATGTGATTCCGACGAGCCGCATCAACCCGGTTGCTCTGAAGCTGATGCAGTACTATCCCGCGCCAAACGTTGCGGGGAACCCTCTGACCGGTGCCAACAATTACTTTGCGACAAGTACAGAGGATAACCGTATCGATAGCTGGGATGTTCGCATCGACCGAACGCTGGGTCATAACCAGACAATCTTCGGACGTTACTCGGATCGCTTTTATGACGACACGCCACAGCCGTTTTTCCCCGCTGCCATCAGTAAGGCTGAGAGCCGCATTGAGCAGCGCGACTGGATGCGAAATTTCGTGTTCGGCTACACCATCGCACCGAGTGCGCACCTGTTGTACGACGCTCGGCTGGGATTCTCCCGCGCCCTGTATGACTACCTGAATGCCGGCCTCGGCTTTCAAGCCGACCAGCTGGGATTGCCTTCGCCGCTGGTGAACGGTGGTGGTTTGCCAGTGTTTCCAGTATTTACAGCAAGCAATTATGTACAGCTTGGTAACCCCGACAACCGGCACAACGCTTTTATGACCTACAGTTTGCTGCAGAGCCTGACATGGCTTCGTGGAAACCACACGATCAAGGCGGGGCTTGATGCTCGCATAATTCGCGTAAACGATCGCGAGACGCGCGACACTTCCGGTTCTTTCAGTTTCAACTCTGGTTTCACGCAGGGGCCCGATCCGAATACGGCCAGTGTCGCGGCAGGTAACAGCATCGCATCGCTTCTGCTTGGCACCGGTACGGGCGATCTGATTCAGAACTTCAAGGATGTGGCATCCCAGAGCTTTTATTATGGCGCCTATATCCAGGACGACTGGAGAGCAACGTCAAAGCTGACGCTAAGCGTGGGATTGCGCTACGATCTCGATACACCGCGCACCGACCGGTATAACCGCATCAACTACTTTGACCCTACGGCGCCTTCTCCCTTGGCCGCCGCTTCCGGAATATCGAGTCTGCAGGGTGGATTGGTGTTTGTCGGCGTAAACGGCCGCAGTCGTCATCAGTTCAACTACGACGCGAACAACTTTGCCCCTCGTTTTGGTCTGGCGTATTCGGTTGATTCTAAAACCGTGATTCATGGAGCGTTCGGCATTGTGTATGGGCCATCTCCCCAGGCTGCCGCAGGCACAGTCGGGCCGTACGGCTTTCGCGTACAGAATACGTGGGTGAGTTCCCTCGATGGGATTACGCCATACAACACGCTGGATAATCCGTTTCCCGGAGGATTTCAACCAGTTCCAGGAGCCTCACAGGGGCTCGCCACCGGTGTGGGCGGCCAGATCGAAGGCTTCCTGCGAACCACTGTGTCCCCGTATGTCGAGCAGTATTCGCTGGACATCGAGCGGGAGCTTCCGGGCGATTCGCATATCCATGTGGGCTACGCGGGAAATCATGGACTAAAGTTGCAGCAAAGCCGTGAGGGTGGCATTGATTTTGACCAGTTACCGACTTCCGCACTTTCGCTCGGCTCGAAACTGAACGATCTTGTGCCGAATCCGTTCTATGGAATTATTACCAGCGGCACGCTCGCCGCTCCACAGGTAAGTCGCGGTCAGTTACTAAAGCCGTACCCTCAGTTTACGAGCGTGCTTCCGCTGTTTCAGCCAGGAGGGCAGACAAAGTATGACGCGCTGCAGGTGAAGTATGACAAACGATTTGGCACGGGGCTGCAGATCAAGGCTTCGTATGTGTTCTCGAAAACATACGATACAAACACGACTCACCAGGACAGCTACAACCCTTCGGCGGATTATGCTGTTGCTTCGCAGCACACGCCGCACCGCATCGTCGCCGGATATATCTATCAACTTCCAGTAGGCCGTGGCCGGGCGTTTGGCGGACAGATGTCCCGCTCTCTGGACATGTTGATTGGGGGATGGCAGCTGAACGGCATTACGACGCTGCAGAGCGGTAATCCGTTGCAGATAACGGCAAGTAATGTATCGAGCCTGGGAAACCCAATGGAGTACGCGAACTATGATGGCACCAACCCCACGCTGTCTGGCGATATTCATAGTCGGCTTACTCGTTACTTCAACACGGCCGCGTTTTCACAGCCGGCAGCATACACGCTGGGCAATGCCCCAGCCTATATATCGAGGTTGCTCTCTCCGCGGCTGGTGACGACGGACTTTTCAGTCTTCAAAGAATTCCACCCCTATCGAGAAATTTCGTTACAGTTACGTGGTGAGGCATTCAATGCATTCAACCACGTCCAATTCGGATCGCCGAATACGAGCGTAAACTCGACGAGCTTTGGCCAGATTACGTCACAAGCCAACAGCCCGCGTCAGCTGCAATTCGGGTCGAAGTTGCTCTTCTAACTCACGCTGAACCGAGGCAGTCTGGTTGAATATCAGCCTGCCTCGTCCTTGCTTTTCCTCACAAAAAGGACATTCCTTGCGACCTAACTTCTCATTACCTGGCTTGACCACTACCGTGATCGCCTTTGCTGGGCTTGCGTGCTTTAGCGTGCATTCACAGGACGTAGTGCATAAGCCGAAGGTTGTTGTAATTAGCCTGGATGCATTTGCCGCGGAGAGTCTGAACGACCCAAATCTGCCGTCACCCACGCTGCATTGGCTAATGAAGACCGGGTCATATGCCGCGATGCGCCCGATCAATCCCACGGTGACCTGGCCGAATCATACGGCGATGATCTCTGGTGTAAACGCGAGTCGGCACCACGTTGTCGTGAATGGATTGATTGTGAATCAGCGGACGGGGAAGCCTGGTGTGGACGCCGACGCTCCAAAGTCAAAGCTGGTTGCGGTCTCCACGGTCTATGATGCTGCCCATAATGCCGGACTTACTTCTGCAGAGGTGGATTGGGTTGCCATTACAAACGCTGAAAGCATCAACTGGCGCTTTTCAGAACGGCCCAATCCTGATGGACCGATTGAGCATGATCTGATCGAACAAGGATTTGTCAGTCGGGATGGACTCGTTCACTTCGGTAAGCCTTCGCAGGCGTGGCGTGACCGACTATATACGCGTGCGGCAGTCGACATTATTCAGAAGCACCATCCTGATCTGATGTTGTTGCATCTTCTGGCGCTTGACGGGATTGAGCATAAGACTGGATTTGGCAACGACTCGGAACGCAATACGATCGCGTTTCTTGACGATCGAGTGAAAGAGGTCGTCGACGCTGTTCGTGAAGCTGGAGACCTGGATCACACAACATTCCTGATCGTTTCAGACCATGGCCAGCAGAGTGTGCACAAGCAGGTGCACGTTAGTGTCCTGTTGAAGCAGGCCGGACTTGAGGATGCCACCTCGCCAAACACTACGTTCGGTCTCCATGACGGCGGCTTTGTACTTCTGTACCAAAAGAATGCTACGCCCGCATCGACGGCTTCACTGAAAAAGTTACTTGAGGGTAAGCTTGGTGTGCGGGCGGTGCTTACTCCAGCGGAGGCGGCGAAGGATGGGTGGCCCACTCCAGCGCAAACCGACCAGGCACCGGATCTTCTTCTCTATGCTGCTGACGATTATGCGTTCGCCCCCGGAGACACCGGAGAGTTTGTGACAGAGACGAAGGAAGTTGGCACACACGGCTATCCAAATACGAATCCGCTGATGCAGGCGATCTTTATCGCTTCAGGCGCGGGTATTTTGCCAAAGGGCCAGATCCAGTCTTTTCCCAATGTGGACGTGGCTCCAACGATTGCTCAACTGCTTCATATTCATCTCCACGATGTCGATGGTAAAGCTCTCAGTGCCATACTCAAATAAGATGCGTGCTTACCGATAGAGCAGTCGCGGCTCCTATATTCGTGGTCCAGAGATTTATCTAAAAGACGTCGTAGATCTGCAGCCTTGCCACTCGCCGCGGATCAATCAATGTTTGTTTCGTTTGGCCGTGTGCGTTGCACGTTTTCCATCTAAAGAATCGGGTAGGGCAAAGGTGAAGAGGTCGTTTCCCGCGGCGATGGCAAAGTACTGTTTCCCGTTGACACCGTAACTCATCGGCGAAGCATGAATCTGCTGGCCGGTGTTGAAGTGCCACAGTGAAGCGCCGCTCGATCCGTCGCCCACCTCAAACTCGTCGGCGTCATTACCGAACGCCACCAACCCGGTCGCGGTGCTCATCGCTCCCGCGAAGGAATGGGCGTCGCCTGTCTGCTCATATCGCCACAAAAATTTATCTGTCGCCAGGTCATACGCATTCAGGTACTTCTTATCATGCTCAGTGGCCAGGTGTGCAGCTCCGGTCGAATAGAAGGCATGTCCCTCCTCAAATTCCTCCGTGTGCGCCTTGAAGACACTGCAGTCCTCGAGCGAAATGAAGTAAAACAGATGCGTTGCTTCACTGTATGTCGGGGAATACCAGTTCGTTCCACCAGCATAGCTCGGACACATTCGCGTCCCGTTTTCGCTCGGCATCAGATCGGTGCGGATCGGTCGACCCTTTGGATCGATGCCCTTCGCCCAGTTCTGCATGAGCGCAAACTGCGTCGCCGAAAGAAACTCCCCCGTCTCGCGGTCGAGCATGTAGAGGAACCCGTTGCGGTTGGCTTCAACGATCAGTTTGCGCGGTTTTCCCTTGTAGAGGCTATTCACCAGCACCGGAGTCTCGGTCGCGTCGTAATCGTTTAAATCGTGCGGCGTGAATTGAAAGTGCCACTTCAGCTTTCCAGTATCAGGATCGAGTGCAAGCACACAGTTGGTGTACAGATTGTCACCAGCTCGCACGCTGCCATCGAAATCCGGCGACGGATTGCTCGTTCCCCAGTAAATCATATTCAGCTCCGGATCATAGGTACCCGGCATCCATGTCGTTCCGCCTCCATGCTGGTAGATCGCTCCTTTCGGCCACGTCTCCGATCCGGGCTCGCCCGGCGCTGGAATCGTCCAGAATCTCCACGCTTCCTTGCCTGTCGTCACGTCAAAAGCAGCCACAAAGCCACGTACGCCATCGTCGCCTCCCGACGTTCCCACAATTACCTTGTCCTTCACGATCAGTGGTGCACTTGTCGCACCGTAGTTTTTGTTGCCTGGGGCATATCCCACGTCCCATAGCAGATTACCCGAGCGAGCATCCAGACACAGCAGATGCGCATTGTCTGTCTCCATGTACAAACGCGTACCAAGGATGGCGACGCCGCGATTGATGTGCCCAGATGCATCGTCGATCAACCCCTGCGTCACCGACCGTACGTGGTGCCACAGTATCTTGCCTGTTGTCGCATCCAGCGCATAGGCGTCGTTCGATCCTGTCATGTACATGATCCCGTCCACGACTAGCGGCGTTGCCTCCAGAATCCCCGCATTCCGGCTGTGAAACACCCACTGCGCTCGAAGCTGCGCGGCGTTGCGTGGAGTAACCTGCTTCAGACTGCTGTAGCGACGTCCCGTGTAATCGCCGCTGTATGAGGGCCAGTTCTCGAGCAGGGTTGTTTTCCGCAACTCCTCACTGGTGACAATGTTCTCCCCTGGCGGAATCGTTGTCTGTGCATGAGTAATGGCACCAGAGCCAAAGCCGCAGATAAGGCTGCAGATTAAGCCACAGTACAGGATACGGAGAGGGCTCACTTGGTCTCCTTCGATTCGTTGTGCGGAAGGTACCCGATCGTCTTCATTCTGAGGGTGTAGACAAATTGACGAGCGGTGATGATTAACGTTGAGCGGTCTTCTCCGCCCCAGGTCAGGTTCGCGGGTACATTCGGCAGCAGGATCCGTCCCAGCCGCTGTCTTTCCTTGTTCCAAACCCAGATTCCTCCAGGCCCAGTTACGTAAAGGTTCCCGCTCGCATCCACCTTCATACCGTCAGGAATGCCTAGTTCTCCCGCACTCTTTTCCTCAGCAAAGAGTATTCCATCGGAGACCCTGCCATCATGGTGGAAGCGATAGCGCCAGATCGTCCTTTGCTCCGTGTCATCTATGTAGAGATATCTTCCGTCCGGCGAGAAGGCCAGCCCGTTCGGTTGCGCAAGATCGCGAATCAGCAAAGTAAGTTCGCCTTTGCCATTAAGGCGGTAGACGCCCTGGAACGGAGTTTCCTGCCGCTCGCCCTTTACTAGGTCCAGTGTCGGATCGGTAAAATAAAGAGCACCGTCGGGCCCTAGGGTCACGTCGTTGGGGCTATTCAGTTTCATTCCCCGGTATCGGTTGGCCAGCACACTGTAGCTTCGCTCGTCCGGAGTCAAGCGGATAATCGAGCGCAGCACGCTTGCCGCTACGATCAGTCTCTGCTCGCCGTCCCGCGTATTGCCGTCGGGGTCTCCTAGCTTCATCACCGTCTCATGATGGCCATCGGCGACCAGCCGACAAAGTTCATTTCTCTCCTCGTCACTTACCAGCACGGTGCCGCCAGGCTCCCAAACGGGTCCCTCGGTGAACCCGAAGCCCGAGCCCATGATCGCCAGCTTTGCGTCCTTCGCCACCAAACTCCAGAAGGCAGGCGAATCCGCCTCGAGCGCAAACTCATGTCTCATCGCATTTTGTTGAGCCGCCGCATAACTCGTCGCCGCTAGCGCTCCTACCAGAAGGGCCCGAAGTAAGCTGGAGCAACTCATTGGCTCTCCTTAGTCTTCTTCCGCGCTGCGTCAGGAGCCATCGATATTGCCGATCGAACCAGATAGCTAACAAGATCATCCAGCTCCTTAGGCGAGAGCCGGCTCTTGTAGTCCGTGGGCATCAGGGATTGACCAGTATGATGGACATTGGTCAATCTGTCCTTCTTGAATCGGCGGTAGCGGCCGTTCTCAAGCTGGATAACAAGAGTGAAGTTGTCCTCCGCACGCAGCACCCCACGCACGCTCTCACCCTCGACCGTGCGTACCCCAACTACCTCTGACTTCGGGCTCACCACCTTCTCAGGCTCGACGATCGCTGACCAAATATGCTCCAGTGCGGTGCCACTTCCGTAGTCCGAAAGGTCGGAGGCAATAAAACCACCCTCCCCATCCATCATGTGGCATCTTGAACATTCGGCCTTGCCGAAGAAGAGCGTACGCCCCGCCATCGCATCTCCGGTCACCTTGACTGCGTCAGTTTTACCTTGTAGCACGCGCAGATAAGCGATCACGTCAGAGATGCCACGATCACCAAGAAAAGAGAACGCAGGCATCCCGGCCCCGGGAATGCCGTTGCCAACGAAGTTGACTAGCTCCCCGTCTCCAAGCGCAGCCACATTCCGCGCCGTCGCAATATTCGGAGCCCGCTCCCCGCCGCGGCCGTCCGAACCATGACAACCTGCGCAATTGGTGGAAAAGATGCGGCTGCCAGCTGTGGCATCCCTGCCTTGAGCATTCGAGGTACACGCTCCCCCAACCAGGACAACGAAAACAACGAAACCGTAATGGAGAGATCGCGTCATTAAAGCCCTATCTTTGAACTTCTTGAATAACTCCTGCAATCGCTCGTCGCAAACGTGACAAGCCTGAGGCTTTGTTCAGATTTGTAGAGACCAGGAGACCAAGGGGCTCAAATCTACCGTAACGTAATGGAATAGGAACAGATAAAATATGATGCTACATTGAATGTCATCTTTCACCGACTGGCATCTGTCGAATGACGAAGTGTTTCGTAGGCCAAATAGCCTAATAGCAACTTATCGTCCACTGCAAATCGCCGAGTCAGCCGACTGCGATCACTTCAGGTAGTTGAATGAACTTCAGCACCGTTAGCTACCACTGGTTTTTGCCAGCGCATCAGGCGAGAACCGTGCCGATGCACTCGCCGAATCCTATTCTGGGCAGTCCCGGCCTGTGCGTGTAAGCGCGAAAGATAATCTGGTCCCCGTCTTCCAAAAAAGTTCGTACTTCGCCCATGGGCAGGCGGATAGGGTTAAGGTTGTGTTTCTTTTCAAGCAGACAACCTTCAGTGCCGGCATCTTGGCCGGAGATCGTTCCGGTGGCGAGTAAGTCACCCGGCCGCAGGTTGCACCCGTTGCTGGTGTGGTGTGCGATCAATTGTGGGATTGTCCAGTAGAGATCAAGCAGATTGCCTTGGCTAAGTCGTATGGGAGCTTGGTTGGCGTCGCGCATCTGACCGGACTGAAGATAAACCTCAAGGATGAGGTCGATGGCATCCCGAGCATTGGGTGAGGATGTCAGGTAGGGGAGCGGCAAAGGATCGCTACTGTCGCGTATGGGAGCCGAGACCCTGTAGGGAGCGAGTGCCTCAAAGGGAACAATCCACGGAGAAATGGTCGTCGCGAAATTTTTCGATAGAAACGGACCAAGAGGTTGGTACTCCCATGACTGAATATCGCGTGCCGACCAGTCATTCAACAGGCATAGCCCGAAGATATGTTGCTCTGCTTCAGCGATGGGAATGCTTTGGCCCAGGCAGTTACCGGTACCGATGAAGACGCCGACCTCGAGTTCATAATCGAGGGACTGCGTGGGGCCGAACGTGGGCAATGCCGCAGTGGAAGATTTCTTCTGTCCGGATGGACGATGAATGTTCTCACAGCTAAGGACGATGGACGAGGTACGGCCGTTGTAGCCGATCGGAACGTATTTGTAGTTTGGCAACAGAGGATTATCCGGGCGGAAGAGAAGACCGACGCGGGTAGCATGATGGATGGACGCATAGAAGTCTGTGTAGTCGCCAATCTGGACGGGAAGCTGCATAGCCACTTCTCGCATGGAGATGAGGTGTTGCTTTACAGCATTCTTATCAGCCTGGCCTACATCGAGTAGGGCGGTGACTTGCCGGCGTAAAGCGGACCATGCCATAGGGCCTAGATGCATTAATGGGTTGAGTCTTTCGGCGCGACACGCTGCGACGATGTCCCCAGGAAGAGAAGGAAATAAATTACTCTCGGCGCAGGCGTAGAGGTCAAGAATTTGATCGCCGATAGCGATGCCGATATGGTCCTTCCCCTGGTAGCGAAAGACTCCGTAAGGAAGGTTTTGAAGGGCGAAGTCGGAGGTGGGGTCATTGGCGGATTTGATCCAACTCTCTTTCACGACAGCCATCCCAACCCCTCCAGATCGTGAATTGGCTCTTCGAAAGAGCAGGAACCGAAGCTGATAGCGAACTCTTTGCGCACCGTCCAGATCTGATCGGCAGTCCACCTGAACGATCTCCAACCTATGGCCCCCGAGGAGATAGAGAAGGACCCACGGTCTTCTTCATGAAGGAGTTCGTTCGAGGCACCGATAGGACCACCATAGTAGAGGAGAGTCGCCGCGAGAAAGAGATTAAGAAACCCATGCATCATGCCAGTTGGGCTATCTGGCGCATAGGTGAAAGGATTGCAGGAGCGGATGGGATGATGCAGACCCGCCGTGGCCTTGAAGGAGATACGTCTGATAGAGAGAGCCTGAAGCATATTCACGATAGCTTCGGATGGAGGAAACGCTTCGGCGACGAGCCCGCCCGTGCGCAGTTTGACGCGTGCTCCGGCGGGAATAGCATCGAGCGTTTCAGATTCTGCGGAGAAGATCGGAATCTCGAAGTATGTCGTTATGCCTGCGGGCATCTGTCTACCGATGTATTCGATCTCAGAAGATTGCTCGACGCGAACCTCGATGGAGTCGATAAGGAAGCCTTCGCGAAGAAGGACTGGCAGGATGTCCCACTGTGTAGTTGGTGAAGCAATAAGGCTTAGCCGCAGATCGCCGATGGAGCTACCTGCCATGTCGCGCAGTTCGGGCAATCGATTGATATCAACGACGAAGCGCCCCAACATGAACGAATCTTTGCTCTGGCTATAGCAGAGATAATTGCGCACGGCAGAAGTGATATTGAGGCCTGCAGGCGGGTAGAGGCCCGCATAGTCGATCAAGTCGGCGAGCAGAGCGTGGATGGCGCTCCCGTCTTCATTCAACGGATCGTTTGTACGTGCGTCGACCTGTATTCTCATCTGCCGGTTGATCCGGGTTTGAAGTGCCTTTTGAGACCTTGCCAGCACTCGTAGTATTCGTGTTGCAGGATACTTGTGCTCATGGCGAACTCAGTAGGCCGCACAACGAGCTGAGTTTCGAACATGAAAGCGAGCGTGTTGTCGAGATACTGCGGCTTCAGCTCCGCCGCTACAGCGCGTTCAAAGGATTCCGCATCGGGGCCGTGACCTGCCATGCAGTTGTGGAGACTGGCGCCACCGGGCACGAACCCTTCGGCCTTGGCGTCGTACGCGCCGCGGACGAGGCCCATGAACTCATTCATTAGATTGCGATGAAACCACGGTGGCCGGAAGGTGTGTTCTGCGACCATCCAGCGTGGCGGAAAGATGGCGAAGTCGCAGTTTGCCGTGCCTGGCGTGGTCGTGGGGGAACTCAACACAGTGTAAATCGATGGATCCGGATGATCGAACGAGACTGTGTTGATGCAGTTGAAGAGGACGAGGTCGTACTTATAGGGAACATAATTGCCGTGCCATGCGACAACGTCGAGAGGTGAGTGATCGATTGGCGCAGACCAAAGATGCCCAAGAAACTTGGCGGTGATGTGAAACTCGCCTTCACGATCGTCGTAAGCGGCTGTGGGGGCCCTGAAGTCACGAGGGTTTGCCAGGCCATTTGCTCCGATAGGGCCGAGGTCTGGCAGTCGGAAAGGCTGGCCATAGTTTTCGCAGAGGTAGCCGCGGGCTTGCTCGTCCAATAACTCGACGCGGAACTTGAGGCCACGAGGAACCACGCAAATCTCGCCCGGAGCGATTTCCAAGATGCCAAGCTCGGTATAAAGGCGGAGAGAACCGAGCTGCGGGACGAAAAGGAACTCCCCGTCTGCACTATAGAAGAAGCGATCCTTCATTGAAGCGTTGGCAGCGTAAAGATGGATAGCGACGCCAGTTTGCATGGCGGGATCGCCATTGCCGCCGAGAGTGATGATGCCATCTACAAAATCAGTTGGTTGCTCCGGCAGGGGGAGAGGATTCCAGCGCAGCTGATTCGGTGTGGTGACAACTGACGTAAAGGGTCCACTGCGAATCAGGCGGGAAGGGATCTCCTGATATGGGTGATGTGTCACCGATGGCCGAATGCGATAAGTCCAGGTACGGCGGTTCACGGCGCGAGGCGCGGTAAATGCCGTTCCACTGAACTGTTCTGTATAGAGGCCGAGGGGATGTTTTTGCGGTGCGTTCTGGCCGATTGGCAGCGCTCCCACGACGGCTTCGGAGGAGAACTCGTTACCGAAGCCTGATTGGTATTCGATTTCAGTGGACATGAACCTCCCTTTACAGACGGCCGCTCAGGGCTCGCTTCTCTGCTTCGTGCATGGATTCGTAGATCTGATCGAAGCTGCTTACAACAAAAAGCAGCTTGTGAAGTTCATCCACCTTGACCGGTGTATTGAGCACTTCGTCAAGAACGAACTCTCTCACAGCACAATGACCATCCACAACGTTCCGGCATTCGCTGCGAGAGCTGATAAGGCCACTGCCGTAGACTTTGATCCTGTCCTGTTCGCGGATCAATCCGAATTCGACGGTGTACCAGAAGATGCGTCCGAGCTTTTCGAGAATGTTGGCATCGGAGATGGATGCGCAGACGCGGCCATAGTGCTCCAGAAAGCTGGCAAATACAGGGTGCGCGTGCATGGGAACATGGCCAAAGACATCGTGGAAGATGTCTGGCTCCGGCGTGTATTCGAGCGATTCGCGGCTGCGCAGCCAGATGGTTGTCGGGAAACGCCGTGTGCCCAGCATCTCGAAAAATGCGGGTGCAGGAAGAAATCCGCTGACGGGCGTGGAACTCCAGCCTGTCCTGGGGGCAAGTCGTTCGGTGATAGATGCAAGATTCGGCAAGCGGTCGCGCTCAAGACCGATGATCTCAAAACCGTTGAGGTACTCCTGCGCAGCGTGCTTTTCTATCTCGGGAAGGAGATGGTCGACGAGTTCGGCCCATGTCTGGTGCTGCTCCTCAGTGTAAGCCGCATAGTCCTGCTGGATGATGTAGGACGCTGCGGCTGAAAGTATTTCGGTAGACATGATCTTCTCCAATTACATGTTGCCGCGCGCTTGTTGCTCCCTCTCGATAGCCTCGAAGAGTGCCTTGAAGTTGCCTTTGCCGAAGCTGCGACTCCCTTTGCGCTGAATGATCTCATAGAACAGTGTGGGGCGGTCTTCAACGGGGCGAGTGAAGATCTGCAACATGTATCCTTCATCGTCGCGGTCGACGAGAATGCCGAGCTTTTCGAGTTCATCGATAGGCTCATCGATCGTACCTATGCGTTTCTGCAGCTCGGTGTAGTAGGTGTGGGGGACGTGAAGGAACTCTATGCCCTGATCCTGGAGTTTCTTGACGGTGTGGACAATATTGTTGGTGGCAAGCGCAACGTGTTGCACTCCGGGACCACCATAAAAGTCGAGATACTCCTCAATCTGAGATCGGCGTTTGCCCTCGGCCGGCTCGTTGATGGGGAACTTGACATAGCCATTCCCGTTGGACATGACCTTCGACATGAGCGCGGAGTATTCCGTCGAGATATCTTTGTCGTCGAAATGCTGATAGAGCGAGAAGCCCATCACGTTGGAGTAGAAGTTCACCCATTCGTCCATCTCGTGCCAGCCGACATTGCCGACCATGTGGTCGATGTGTAAAAGGCCGACGGGCCTGGCGATGGGGTCTTCGTCTAGAGTGCGAAAGCCAGGGAGAAATTTGCCATTGTAGGCATTGCGCTCAACGAAGATGTGGATGGTATCGCCGTAGGTGCGGATACTTGAGAGTACAACCTGACCGTGTTCGTCGGACAGCATGTGTGGCTCAGCGATGCTGACTGCTCCACGATTGACGGTCTCCTGCCATGAGAGGCGGGCGTCGTCCACCCACAGAGCGATCACGCGGACAGCATCTCCATGGAGATGGATGTGATCGGCGATAGGATTGCCACTGCGCAGAGGAGTGGTCAGCACAAAGCGTACCTTGCCCTGCTGGACGACGTAAGAGGCGCGATCGCGTAGGCCTGTCTCGGGACCGGCGTACGCCACAAGCGACATGCCAAAGGCAGCGCGGTAGAAATAGGCGGCCTGACGGGCGTTGCCGACGAAGAACTCAACGTGATCGATCCCTTTCAGGGGAAGGAAATCGGTGCCGCCTGTTGTATTCACTTGTGCGGATTCGTGGACAATGCTCATATCTGCGCTCTCAAAAAATTCCTGTGGAAAGCAAAGGCCATTCCAGCAGCACAAAGCAGAATAGGCCTCTTGCTCATGTCAGGGAAATAGATATTTCAAAAAAATGTATGAAAGCTTCCTTAAGTTGCGCATCGAAAGGCACAAGAAAGTAAGCCTTTTTGTTTCAGCAACTTGTCTTGATTCATAAACTTCAAGCAGAAGCCGCTCACAATCGCAAAGGAGGCAACTCAACCTTACCCGAATTTTTTCGGCGGAAACAGGACCGCCGAGGCAAATCCGCAAGTGCAAGACTATTCCGTGATTGCCCCGCTGATCACCAAGCTTCCCGTTCAATTAGCGACCAATAAGTTTGTTCCTTCCCTATCTTCGATTCAGCGAAACACAATCTCAGTTGCGTCAACGGGCATTTCAAAAGTCGCTCCCGGCAGTCCGCCAGTTAGCGAAGTGGAAAGCTTTTTCCCGTTGATGATTGCAGCCGAAGGAGTACGCTGAGTGCCGACTAGCTCTACTCGGATACTTTTCCAGCGCGATCGATAGTCGCCTTGCGGGGCATTCAGTGTGACAGTGACTGTGCCATCAGGAGCAACGCTGCACTTCGTATTCAGACGAAAGTACTCCCCTCGACGATAGTTCAACGAATGTCCATCATCACTATAGATAGAGCCCTGGCAGGGCTGGTTCTGTGTCGGCACATATACGCGAAGTGTAAGTGGCCCGCCCGGTGCCTCGTCTGTACTTTGCACCAGTTTCTGCAAAGGCAAAATGGATCCTCCTCGCACATAGACGGGAACCGTCGCCAGGTCCGGTTTCAGCATGATGTGCTCACCCTGAAGCAGAGTATCCCGCACCTCTGCATCGCGCGCCTGTACCTGCGATTCCCTACCCACCCGTGTACCGGTCCAGTAGTCATACCATCTTCCCGGCGGAAGGTGCAGCTCATACGGCGCAATCTCCTCCGGTGATGGATTCGGCGCTATCAGCAGGTCCGGCCCCAGCAGAAACTCTGCACCGCCTCCGATCAGGTCCATCGGCGTGCCATCAGGCATGGCGTGAGGAAATTCCAGAAACAGCGGCCGCATCATCGGCATTCCATCGTGCGATGTCTCCTCCGCTACCGTATAGATGTATGGCAACAGACGATAGCGCTCCTCGATATACTTCCGCCGCATCGCCTCGTGCGCAGGACCATCGACCCAAGGCTCATGCATGCGCGTTCCCTTCGCCGAGTGGTCACGATCAATCGGCTGAAATGCAGCCACCTCAAGCCACTTTGTCAACAGATCTGCAGGAGGAGATCCGGCGAATCCGCCCACATCGGCGCCTGCGAAGCTGAAGCCGCTCAACCCCAGGTTCATCAGCTGCGGAATCGTCATGCGTAGATGATTCCACGTCGAGCTGTTATCGCCCGTCCAGGTCACGGCATACCGCTGGCCGCCTGCGTAGCTTGCGCGAGTCATCACATACGGCCGTTCGTTGGGACGCAGCGCCAGCACGCCATCGTAGGTTGCCCTGCTGTTCTGCATGCCCATAATGTTGTGTGCTTCCCGGTGGTTGGTAGTGCGAGTCGCAAATCCAGGCTCCTCGATGCGATGCTGCACATCCAGCGGCATCGTCTTCGACGGGTAGCGGAATACCGCCGGCTCGTTCATGTCATCCCAGAAACCTGCGACGCCGTCCTTTACAAAGTCCTTGTACAGCGTACCAAACCACTGCCGCGACTGCTGCCTTGTGAAATCAGGAAATACCGAAGGCCCCGGCCACACCGGCCCCACATACGTCGTCCCATCCGGATTCTTCACAAAGTGATCGCCTGCAGTCCCGGAATCATATGGCGCATAACCGGCGTTTGGCTTCTGCGCGATGTGCAGATCGGCGATCACGACCAGATGGAAATGATCTTTGGCCAGTTGGCTCACCATCTCTGGAAAGCGCGGAAAACGCTGCGGATCAATTGTGAAGGGCATGTTGTCCTTCTGAAAATCAATATCGAGCCACAAAGCATCCGTCGGAATCCTATCCTTCCGCAGCCGCGCGGCAACATCCATCAGCTGCGACTCCGGCGAATATGAATACCGTGACTGCTGAAAGCCGAACGACCACAACGGCGGAAGGGGCGAAGGCCCCGTCAGCCACGCATAGGCCACCATCACATCGCGCGGCTCCGGCCCATATAGGAAGTAGTAGTCAATCGGACCATTCTGCGAACCAAAGCTGTATACTTCATCGTCCTCACGACCAAAGTCGAACGAGGTTCTCCAAGTGTTGTCGAAGAGCACGCCATAATACCGCCCCTCTCTCACGCCTAAAAAGAACGGGATGCTCTTATAGATCGGGTCTGTCGACTCCTGCCATCCGAAGCTATCTGTGTTCCACAGAGTAAAGGACTCGCTCGTCCGGTCCAGCGGCCCGGGTTTATCGCCAAGCCCAAAGAAGTGCTCCTTGTCGCTGCGTCGCTTGTAGACCTTGAAGCCTTCGCCACGCCACTCGATCGCTCCGGCATCCTCCTGCAAAACATGACCGTTCAGATCACTGATCACCAGATGAAGATCACTGCCGACCTTGACCGACAGCTTCTGGGTATGAAAACCCTGGTCATCCGGGCTCACTGTCACCCGGCTAGTGCGGCTTGCTGACAGCACTGCCCATGAAGCATCTTCGGGAGCAGCATTCCTCCACTCGCGCACCCGCAACCTGTCGTCCCGCAAAGCAGTTACTTCAAGCGTTATCCCGTTCGAGGTCGCAGTAAGACCATTCGAGGTGATGTGAACCTGCTGCTCCGCCTTGATCCCCAACGGTGACAGCACGATAGCGAGACTGAGAAGCCAAATGGACCCGTTACGCATGCCAACACCTCCTCATCCAGTGACGCAATCCAGGGAATCAGCGGAACAGTGACTGCGGGTGGAATGTCCCGAAGCGCCACCGGGCAATAAATATCCCTCCGAGTCAGCGTCTCCACAAAGCGGGGATCGTCGGCGTTGTCCTCCAGCACCTCGCGGATCTTATTAACATCTGTGCCCAGAGGTCGTCGAAGTCGGTGTTTGTCCCCTTCTCCCAAACCCTCTCCTGCAGTTCCTTACGGGTGAGCACCTTGCCGGCATGTTGCACTAGCTCCGCCAAAACCCGGAAGGGATGGCTCTGAAGATTGATCCTGAAGCCGCCCCGCCATAGTTCTCCCGTCGAGAGATCAACTTGCCGCATACGAGCTCGCTGCACAAAATGTAACACTTACAGACAGTCGAATACCTATCCGACAGTTGAAATTCTCCACGGAGCAACATAACAAAACCATTTATCTGTGGGCTCGTCTTCAGCCATCCAGAGATGGGATCGCTCTCCTCCTTTCACAGACATTTCAAAGCTGAGAGGTGCATGGCGGATGGAAGTCAGTAATAGTTAACATATAAGAAGCGCATCTTTCATTGTCTAGCCAAATCAAGTGCACGTCGTGGAGATAGAGCAGCAATTGGATATCGGGACTTTCAAAGCTTTCGTTGCCTCCTTTCTGTCTGTGGGCCGCCAACGAAAATCCTGACACCGGCAGGCAAATATCGCGTCGATACCGCGGGATCTCGCTTCGTCCTCTGCGATGGACGGGTCATAGTCCTCGGGTTGTAAACAGCAACCAAAATATTGCGCAATCGTTTCTCGTGTAGCGATCTTAGGGGAACCGGTTGCCCTGCCTTCACTATCTCGGCGAACGGTGGACCGGAATTCAACAAATCGTCCAAGAAATTTGGACTCTTGCCCCACTTTAAAGAGACAGGTCTCCTGTTTTTGAAATCAAAGAAGTGACTTGGATTGCCTAATTCGCAGTGAACTCACCGCCATTCGGCCGTTGTACTCTTAAACCGCTTTGTATACTCGCCCGCTGTGATCCCAAGGACCCGCAAAAAGACTCGGCGCATTGAATCTGCCGTGGCAAAACCACACTCATCCGCAATTTCTTTCAGCCCCATCGTTGAGCTATCGATCAGCTGTTGAGCTGCTTCTACACGCATTCTGTCGACGAATTGTCCTGGATTCATCTTTGTCTCCTTGAGGCAGATTCGAGTGAAGTGCCGCGGACTCATGCCGATTCTCTCGGCCAAACGATCGACCGAAAGATCCTCTCGCAGATTCTCTAACATCCACACCTGTAGTTCACGGAGGGGCTGCGAAGTGACGGCCTGCCGGGACAACATATGACTAAACTGCGCTTGCCCCCCCGGGCGCACAAGAAACATCACGAGGAAGCGGGCAACATCCAATGCAGGTCGATGCCCATGATCTTCCTCCACAAGTGCCAACGACAGGTCGATACCGGCAGTAATGCCAGCTGACGTATATACCGATCCGTCCCGCAAGAAGATTGGTTCAGGACGGACCTTGACCTTGGGAAACTCTTTTGCCAATTGATCACAAAAACGCCAATGCGTCACGGCCTCCTTTCCATCGAGAAGACCTGCCGCAGCTAGTAGAAATGCCCCAGTACAAATGGAAGCCACTCGCCGAGAGCGCGCGCCAGTTTCTGCAATCCATGAGACAAACGCCTCATCATAGACTCCGGTTTCGGCTCCGGCTCCACCAGCGATCACCAACGTGTCGATCGGTCCTTTTATCTCCTTGATTGGAATGGCACCCGTAAGCGAAAGCCCTCGATGCGTAAGCAGGGAGTTTTCTAGTCCAGGGTTTCCGATGTGCACCTCATAGCCAGGCGCGCTACAGAAGACTTCCATTGGACCCGCTACATCCAACACCTGAACGGGCGGAGGACCTACGATCACGACTTTTCGCATTCTGCATTCTACGAAATTTCGAGATCGGACCACTAGAGGTCCACGTTCGGACAGTCTTGTCGCCATTCAATGCACATCACACTAATGGGTTGCCGGTCTGCGCTCAAATAACAAATAGTCGACCTAAGGATTAGATCCCTAGGCAAGAAACACTCATCATGATTCGTTCCGCTAGTTCATGGGCCTCGAGATATGTTGGCAACGAAGCCTACCGATCTCCGTAACGATATGGTAAGACAACAGGGACGCGACTTGCTTCTGTCAATCTGGCTCTGACAGTCCGGTCTGCAGTACAGCCATACCCCTCGGGGGATCCCCGAAAAACAAATTATCGCACCCGGTTCGAAGGCCCGATTCTATGACATGGATACAGCAAATTCAGATCGTAGCTCTCAAATATCGCGAGTAGGCATATGTCTGAAAATGACGTATCTACGTCGTTGTTGCATCAGGGGGCGGCTTCTAAGCTGTGTCTGAAGCATGAGTAGGACCGAGCTCAAAGCTTTTTGACCATCGGCAATGAATAGCAGCTAACCGCAACCCAAACCAATACCCAAGGAGATTGATTATGTCAGTTATGCGCCGCTTTTTCCTCAAGAGCGCCCCCATCGTACCCGGTCTCACCGACGTAGGTCTCGCACAGGATGGCTCCCAAACGCCTCCCACTTTTCGCAAACCCAAGGTGGTCATTCCTGTGCCAACCCCAGCGGAACAGTATCAAAAGGTTCAGCCCGGAGTTCCCGATAGCAAGCTGACGCGTGAGGCCACTGGTCTTCTTCATGAATTTAGTACTCCTCTTCTCTTCAACCATTCGCATCGTGTCTTCTTCTGGGCCAGCGAACAAGGCCGTCAAGCAGGGGAACGTTTCGACGTGGAACTACTCTTCATCTGTGCCGCCTTCCACGACCTTGGACTTTTGAAAAAATTCAGCAGCGAGTCAGACCGCTTTGAAGTCGATAGCGCGAATGCCGTTCGGCAATTTCTTGAGCACCACCAAGTGCCGGTCGCGCGAATTCAGACGGCGTGGGACGCGATCGCCTTGCACACAACACCTGGTATCGCAGCCTATAAACCTATTGAGGTTGAGTTGCTCTATAACGGCGTAGGGCTTGATGTCTTGGGCATTGGATATCAGGAATTTCCAGAAGATATCCGGAAGAAGGTGGTTGCAGAGTATCCTCGTGTCGATTTCAAGCTAAGCATTGCTAAGGCATTTCTCGGAGGCTTCGAGCGTAAGACCAAAACTGCAGAAGCAACCTGCAATGAGGACATCTGTGCACACTTCATTCGCAACTACAAACGCAGCAACTTTTACGATCAGATCCAAAATTCCCCCTTTCAAAATTCATAAGGAGATGGATTGGCGCCCTCAAAGCTCGGTCTTGGGTAAAGGGCCGAGCAATGGGGATGATTTCTTTTGCAGAATCGACTGGATGTAGATGAGCAGATTACGGCAGGCACAAGGTTCAGCTGCGAAGAGGCGGATCATTCGCGAGGTTCTGTCGTACGAAGACACACATGTCACGGAAGGCGACGCGATCGCACTAATTGCCTGATCCCGAGGATAAACGGGATGAATCTCAAACTGAGATCCGCAGCACGACCAGCGTCATGTCATCATGCTGCGGCGCGCCAGCGGCAAAGGCATCTGCCGTACGAAACAAGCGTTGCATCAGCTCCGCGGCGTTCAGGTCGCCGCTCGCTTGCGCCTCGGCGATCATCCGGCCTTCACCCCACTCGTCCTCTGCGGCATTCATGGCTTCGCTGATGCCGTCAGTAAAGGCCAGGAGAACATCTCCGGGGAGCAAGTGGATCCTCTGCGGCTCGTAGGCCGCGCCGGCAAGGAGCCCGACGACGGGACCACCCCCTTCGAGGCGAAACACCTGCCAACCGCCGTCTTCTTTGCGCAGCACTGCAGGAGGATTGTGTCCACCATTCACGTAGTGCAACGTGCGTGAGTCACAATCCAGTTCGGCGTAGAAGAACGTGGCATAGCGGTTGGAGTCGGACGCGTCGTAGAGAAGGCGGTTGACATTGGCCATCTTGGTCCCAACGTCACCCGCGCCATTCAGCGTTTGACCGCGCAGGCTGGCATGAAGGCTTGCCATCAACAGCGCGGCGGAGACACCCTTGCCACTGATGTCGCCAATCGCGATCCCCAGGCGGTCGCCGTTGCGCGCCGTTGTGCGGCTGGCGGAAGAGAGGTCATCGCCGGGCACATGCCCTGCTTCGTCCGGCGAGTCTTGCCTGATTGAGATGAGGTCGTAGTAGTCGCCGCCGACGACCTGGGCAGGTCTGCAGTGTGCCGCCATCTCTACGCCCACAACCGGGGGAAACGTCTGCGGGAACAATCGCTGCTGCACCTCGCGGGCAATCTCGATCTCACGTTCCAGCTTGGCACGCGATCCGGACTCTTCGGCCAGCGTGGGAATCAGCTTGTAGACGTTGACCAGGATGCCAGACGGCATGGCCCGCGTGCTGCCCAGCGCAAAGGTGCGTGGCAGAGCTCCGTCCGCAAAAAAGCGGCGGCCTTTGCCCAACACGATTGGATTGACCAGCAGAATCATCTCGTCCGCCAGCCCGTGCTCGAGCAGCACGGAGGTCAGAGTCAAGCTGCCCGGGAGGATGAGATCCGGACCGTTCCTGGCCTTGATGCGACGAACGTTCTCCACGAGGTCCGGCCCAATGGCCTCGAAGGGGCCCCATTCCAGACTCTCCGGTCTGTGAGTTATCACGTATTTCGTTGCCACATTCAGGCGGTCCGCCATCGGACTCTTCGGCGCTTTCGGCCAGTAATTCGCCAACAAATCGTAGGTGCGGCGGCCAAACAGCACGTCGAAGGTGTTGCCATAAATCTCGGTTACTATCTGTAACCCGGCAGGCGAGCGGAACGACGCGGTCCAGTCGCCATATGGGAAATCGTCATCGGGACTGCTGGTGGTCTGGACGACGCCATCGAGCGAGATGTGCTCGATGATTTTGAGTTTGCGCATATTGATCTCCTATAAATGATCAGTTTGAGCCTTCGCCACTGACAACTTCGGACCGAATGAACGACGAACAAGAGCCGCGACAGCAGTTCGACGAGGCTGTCCCCGCCAAACGCGGCGAGTGACAGATTGCGCGAACCGGATGCAGCGAACAACGAGACAGCAGATTCGACCAGCAACCAAACTACCGTGATGCCTTGCAACAAACGTACGTGCCATCTGATTTATGGGCTGACGCACGTGCTTCGACAAACATAGTCGAAGTCTACAGGCACCGGCCCGGTGATTTCTCTCCATTGGTCACGACTACCGTGCGGATGCGCTCCGGTTAGATACGGCAGCTGGTTATAGCTATCGAGATGCACCTTGAAATTTTCTCCCACTAATTGCCGTGGCTCTTAGAAGACGGCCTTTGACCGAGCTGTGTCTGAGGCAGCAAGCAACGTTGGAAATCAGTCAAGTCCTGAGAACAGTTGGTTAGAGATTTAACCCGCCTTGATACATCCTGGCCAACTAATCATTGCCGGTACGCAGAATGCACCTTCCCAGTTAGGCCCCTTCTCGCTCCGAAAAAGGCGCACAGTGAATTTAACTGGATTTAGCCTCGGTGTGATACACCGAGAGCGATGGCGGTCTCAGCGCCAATTTGATTGTTCTGGGCAGCTTCGGTATCGTTCAGGGTCATGAGTGCACGCTCTCAGACATTCGTCTGAAAATCAGCTGACCGGAGAGTGATGTGGCGCCAAGCGATTCGATCCGCAACCTTAAGAATCAGATCGGACAAACTGTCCTCGGCCAGGAAGCCATGGTCGAGCGCCTTCTCATCGGGCTGCTAGCCAACGGTAACCTTCTGGTCGAGGGCCTTCCCGGCTTGGCTAAGACGCGCGCAATCAAAAAGCTCTCGAAGTTTCTCGACGCAGGGCTCTCCCGCATTCAGTTCACTCCGGATCTTCTGCCCTCCGACATCACCGGCTCCGAGGTCTACTACACCGCTGAAGGCAAGGGAGAGTTCCGTTTCCAACCCGGCCCCGTCTTCAATAACCTCGTACTCGCTGACGAGATCAACCGCGCCCCTGCCAAGGTGCAGGCTGCCCTGCTCGAGGCCATGGAGGAGCGTCACGTCACCGTCGCTGGAACCACCCATAACCTTCCGCCGCTCTTCCTGGTCATGGCCACCCAGAATCCTATCGAGCAGGAGGGAACTTACCCCCTCCCCGAGGCCCAGCTCGACCGCTTTCTGATGCACGTCTACGTCGACTATCCAGAGGAAAAATCCGAGCGCGACATCATGCTGCTCGTCCGCAATGAAGAACAGAGCGACGAACCCGCAGGCCCCGCCGTGAAGCCGGAGAAGGTAGCGCAATCGGTTATCTTCGACGCCCGCAGGGAGATCCACGCCATCCACATGGCCGAGTCCGTCGAGAATTACATCGTCGCCTTGGTCCAGGCCACCCGTACCCCGGAACGCTACGACAAGGACCTGCGCAAGTGGATTCAGATCGGGGCTAGCCCGCGCGGCACCATCGGTCTCGACAAGTGCTCACGCGTCTATGCCTGGCTGCACGGCCACGACTTCGTGCGGCCCGACGACGTGCAAGCCATTGCACATGACGTCCTTCGCCACCGTCTTCTACTCAGCTACGACGCACACGCCGAGGGCATCAAGCCTGACAAGGTTATCGACCGCATCGTGGAGCTTGTCGCCGTCGCATAAACGAGACCTCATCGCATGGGAGCCTACGCCGAACTCGACTCGCTCGTCGCTCTGGAGTACAAGGCACGCGGCTTCTCGCTCCGCCATACGCAGCCCGTACACAGCCTGCTCTTCGGCCGTCGCGCCTCGCACGTTCGAGGCCGCGGCCTCGACTTCGAGGAGCTGCGCAACTACATCGCCGGCGATGACGTCCGCTCGATCGACTGGCGCGTCACCGCGCGCACGCAGAAGCCTTACATCCGCGTCTACTCCGAGGAGCGCGATCGCCCGACCATGCTCGTCGTTGACCAGCGCATCAATATGTTCTTCGGCAGCAAACGCTCCATGAAGTCCGTCGTTGCCGCCGAGGTCGCCGCACTCGCCGCCTGGCGCGTCTTTCAGCAGGGCGACCGCGTCGGCGCTTTCGTCTTCAACGACTCAACCACCGAACAGATCCCTATGCACCGCAGCCGCGCAACCGTCCTGCGCCTGCTTGAACGCATCGCGCACCAGAACCACCTGCTACGCGGCGATCTCCCTACGACTGCTCAACCTGCAAAGCTCAACCAGGTGCTCGACCAGGTCGCACGTGTCTGCCACCACGACGCGCTTATTCTTATCGCCAGCGACTTCGACGGCGCCGACGCAACCACACGCAACCTCATGCTGCACCTCTCGCAGTCCAACGACGTCATCTGCTGCCTCGCCTACGATCCGCTGGCCGTGCAGCTTCCAGCGTCCGAACAGCTCGTCGTCAGCAACGGCGAGCTCCAGGTCGAATTGCGCCTCGGCGAGCAGATGATTCGACAGAGCATCGTCGACGCCTCCGATCAACGCATGCGCAACATCCTCGCATGGCAGCATGAGCTGAATATCCCCGTGCTCCCGTTAAGCACCGCCGAAGACGTCTCCGAGCAGCTCCGCCACCTCCTCGGCCACATCGCCAGTCGCGGGAGGAGCGCATGACAGCGCCGCTCGACAAGCTGCATGACTTCTACCAGCCGCCTCCACCGTCATGGATGCCGCAGACCATCGGCTGTTACGTCGTCTTTGCGATCGCGGCGCTGTTGATGGCGTGGCTCGTCGTGCATGTTTTACGGCGATGGATCGCAGACCGCTATCGTCGCGAGGCTCTGCGCGAGCTTGCCTCCGTAAGTCCGGAACATTTCTCGGAGCTGCTCAAGCGCACCGCATTATCCGCGTGGCCGCGCGAGAAGGTAGCTGCCCTCAGCGGTGAGGCATGGCTGACATTCCTAGACGACTCGTCGTGCAGCGATGTTTTTCAATACGCGCCTGCCAACCGCCTTGAGGAGCTCGCGCTCAGTCCCGCTCCTTTATCGAGCGAAGATGAGGCCACGCTGCGTCGCGCCGCAGCCACCTGGATTAATCAGCACAAAACGCACGGGAGCCATCATGTACAGGCTTGAGCATCCCTGGCTGCTCGCGCTGCTGCCTCTGCCTGTGCTCGTCTACTGGCTACTTCCTGCTTACAAAGAAGAACAGGATTCTCTGCGCCTAACCTTCTTCGACTACATCACGACGAAACTCGGCCTAAAGCCGCAGCCACATGCCGTCATCCTGCGCACCAACTGGCTGCAGAAGCTCGTCGCTCCCATCTGCTGGGCGCTCATCGTCATCGCTCTCGCACGGCCGCAATTCATCGAGCCACCGATCCAGAAGATTGAGCCCGGTCGCGACCTGATGCTCGCGCTCGACATCTCGCAGTCGATGGAAGCGCCTGACTTCCGAACAGCCGACGGCAAGCACATGCGTCGCGTCGATGCCGTCAAGCAGGTCGTCAGCAGTTTCATCAATACACGCAAGCACGATCAGATCGGACTTATCGTCTTCGGTCAGGCAGCGTATCCCGTAACTCCGTTCACGCTCGATCACAACGCCTGCTTGAAGATTCTGTCTCAGATCGAGGCCGGCATGGCCGGACCACAAACGATGATCGGCGACGCCATCGGACTCGCGATCAAGCAGTTCAACACGAGCGAGGCGAGGCAGCGCGTCCTCATCCTACTGACCGACGGCAACGACACCGGAAGCCGCATGCCTCCCCACAAGGCTGCCGAGATCGCCAAGCAGAACCATATCACCATCCACGTCGTCGGCCTCGGCGACCCGCGCGCCACCGGCGAAGACAAGGTCGACTACCGCGCGCTCAATCAGATCGCCAGCGCCACCGGCGGACAAGTCTTCCACGGAGAGAACCGCGTCGAGCTCGAGAAGGCCTACGCCACGCTCGATAAGATCACGCCGCAGAATTTCAGGAGGCTGAGCTATCAACCGCGCCGCGAGCTCTTCATATTTCCGCTGGGCGCAGCCGTGCTTCTGCTCGTCAGCCATAATCTGCTGATGCTGCTGATCGGCTTTGCCCCGCAGCTCTTCCGTCGTCGGCGCGATCCCGAGAAGGCCGCGACCTCCGAAGTCCTCAAGGTGCACGTATGAGCGAGTGGTGGCAGCCGCTTCACTTCCTGCGTCCCCACTGGCTGTGGCTGCTGCTCGCCGTGCCTGTCATCTATCTCTCGCTCGCCATACGCGATAACTCGCGCGCGCGGTGGAAGCGCTACATCGAGCCCGAACTTCTGGACCATCTCATCGTCGCGCGCAAACGCCCCTGGCGGTTTCGTCCCGTGCACATGATCTCACTCCTCATCCTCCTCGGAACGCTTGCATGCGCCGGCCCAGCATGGCGGCATGAACAACCGCCGTTTACTGAAGACAAGGCGCCGCTGGTCATCGCGCTTGATCTCTCTGAGACGATGAACGCCATCGACCTCAACCCCACGCGCCTCGAGCGTGTAAAGCTCAAGCTACGTGACCTACTGAAGCAACGCAATGGTGGCCGCACCGCGCTCTTCGTCTACGCGAACACCACGCACATGGTTCTGCCTTTCACCACCGACAGCTCGCTCTTCGACCTCTATCTCGACTCACTCGCGACCTCGCTGATGCCGAGCCACGGTAAGGACACAACGAAGGCGCTCGAAACCATCGAAGACTTCCTCAAGGGCGAGGCCGTTCCCGGCACGGTTCTCTTCGTCACTGATGGCATCGAACCCACCGCGCTCCCCGCCTTTCGGCAGTTCAACGCAAAGCCGGACCAGCAGAACGACATCCTCGTTCTCGGAGCGGGAACCTCCGCGGGCGGCCCCATTCGCGTGTCAGGCAACGGCTTTCTCAACGATCATTCCGGACGGCGCGTCTTCGCAAAACTTGACGTCAGCGCTCTGCGCTCGCTGAGCAAGATCGACATAGACGCCACCACGCTCACGCTCGACGACGACGACATCCAGTGGATCCAGGGCCGCGTGCAGCATCACCTTCAATCCGTGCAGCAGAAGAACTCGAAGACCCAATGGATCGACGAGGGCTATTGGCTCACCTTTCCCATCGCCGCCCTCGCCGTCTTCTGGTTTCGCAAGGGCTGGACGATTCGCTGGACATCGACCGCGCTTGCCATCGTCTTTGTCTTTCCACCGTCGATGGGCTCGCCAAGCTTTTCATGGCTCGATCTATGGATGACGCACGATCAGCAGGGACGCTACTACTTTGAAAAGGCTGACTACACGAAGGCTGCAGAAAAGTTCGACGACCCACTCTGGCGTGGCCTCGCCTCCGAACGCTCAGGCGACTACGAAGCTGCACTCAACGCCTTCGCATTAAGCGATACCGCCGAGGCATGGTTCAACCAGGGCGACTCGCTCGCGCATCTCGGCAAATATCCCGAGGCCGTGGCCGCCTATCGCGAAGCGCTCGCACGGCGCTCTCCATGGCCCGAGGCACAGGAGAATCTCACGCTCATCCAGTCGCTCATTCCAGTCGTAAAGAAGGAGAAGAAGGACGACGAGCAGAATGAGGAAGCGCCTAATCTTCCTCCCGACGAGACGAAGTTCGACGAGAAGGGAAAGCACGGAAAGCGGACGCAGATCAAGGCCGATCCCACCAAGATGGCGGACATCTGGATGCGCAACATCCAGACCACGCCTGCAGATTTTATGAGGAGACGCTTCGCCATCCAGGCAGCCGAGGGTCGAAGATGATGAGACCGCTCCTGGTTGCAATCCTTCTAGCACTCTCACCGCTGATTGCTGAAGCGCAGGCGCCAGTAGTACGCGCGCATCTCCAGCCTACGAGCAACATCATGGTCGGCCAGCCCGTACGGCTCGTCGTCTCTGTCTTCGTGCCTAACTACTTCAGCGGCAGCCCGGAGTTTCCCGAGTTCGAGCTGGAGAATGCCATCGTCGTTCTCCCGCAGGACCGGCCCGAAAACTCCAATGCGCAGATCGATGGCGTGAGCTACGCCGGCATCACGCAGATCTACGTCATCTACCCGCAGCAGGCAGGCGACTTCCGTCTTCCTCCCGTGCAGATGACAGTTCCATACGCACTCGCTCCCCCGAAGAGCACCATCGCGCACCCTTCATTGCCCGCGCTCAGTTTTCACGCCGACGTTCCCGCCGTGGCGAAGGAACTGCCGTACTTTCTTCCGACGAGGAGCCTCACCATCACGCAACGATGGTCACGTCCGCTGAAAGGTCTTCGCGCCGGCGATTCGTTCGAGCGAACCATCACCGTCACCGCCGCGAAGATGCAGTCGATGCTGATTCCGCCGCTTTCACTCTTTCAGCCGGACGGCGTCCGAATCTACACCGAACAGCCCATCACACACGATCAGAAGACGGATCGCGGCGACTTCATCTATGGCCAGCGTGTCCAGAGTGCGAAATACCTCATCCAGAAAGCCGGCGACTATACGCTACCGCCGATCGAGCTGAAGTGGTGGAACCTGGCTACGCATCGGCTTGTCACAGCGACGCTGCCCGAGACGAAGTTTTCCGCAACAGCCAATCCCGACTACGTCACCGAGCTTCCTCCTCCGTCTGAACCAACTGTCGACGCGTCCGTCGAGAAGATCAGCCTGTGGAGACGCTACCGCTCGAAGGTGCGTCTCGGGTTCGAGTTGATCGTCGGAGCGCTGGCGTTTGCTGTTCTTGTGTGGTTCCTGCGTCCGGTCTACATACGGCTCGCTATGTGGTGGAAGAAGCGCAAAATCTCGGAGGCAACATACTTTGGCACGGTAATTCACGCGGCGCAATCCAACGATGCGAAGCAAACCTATGCCGCCCTCGTCCGATGGTCAAGTGTAGTGTGGCCGGCAGTTCCGCTGCAGGAGGCCGTAGAATCTTCGGGAGACGCAGCCCTGCGCAGCGAAGTCGACCGTCTCGCAGAAGCCGTCTACAGCAACCGGACCTCAACATGGGCCGGATCAGATCTCATATTTCGTCTCAGAAAATTTAGAAGCGCGCATGGGACTCGGCTGAAACGATTGTCCGCACGAAGCGGTCTTATTCCATTAAATCCCGACTCACGTCTCAGCCGCGATATAACCAAGATCGGCAGATCCTTCTCGCCCTAACGGTTCTGAAGGTCAGGACCGATATTTCATCCTTGGCTCTTCCCTTGATACCTGCCGTAATTGGGCGCAAAAGGATTTGAAGTGATGAGGTTTAACCCGCGCGGAAACCTTGCCAAGTGCTTACGAGGTTAAAATGACCCTATGAATGGCTCGTTTGTGGGATCAAGGGACAAAAGCAACACGAGCTAAGATTCGAAAACCTGATGAGTGCTTTTTCAGTCACGTTATGCGCCACGAGTGGACGGATAAAAATCCAATCAAGCTCGTGCGCCAGTGCGCGAAGCGAGAGCGCATTCCTGATGGCCTCGAACTCGCAGAACTTCTGCTTCTTCTCACCAAACTCGACACACGGGAACGCACACTGGTTTTTGCTGGCCGCTGGCACAGAGTCGCGCCTGAGCAGGCGAGCTGCTAGGGCTCCGGTGGGCAGATATGGACTTCGACGACCTTGAGCTGCGTGTGACCCGATCCATCTTGCATAAGAAGATTGGGGATCGCAAAACAGAGGCCTCCGCCAAGCCGGTCCCACTCGACCGGTACCTGGTGGAAGACCTTCGCCAGCCCGACTCTTAAGGGCAACGGCCTTACTGGCCCGACAACCTGATGAAAGCAAGGTTGTAAAAGATGATGATTCCTGGCTTGGGTCAGAACGGGGGTGGAATGGACCTGCAGAGAGCTCAGCTTGGGCTTAATGGACCCGAATTTGTTGCCACTTTAGGTCGCCATTTGACTCTAAGCTATTTGGAATCTGTGGCACGGACGACGGGGCTCGAACCGCGACGTAACCCATGGAAACAGGCGTAGTGGATGTCAACCTGAGCGCCCCGTGAAAGCCTTGGGAACAGTTACAGAACCCGCGTCTTCTGTCGATTCGACGTCTGCCCGACAGCCCTGGCTTTTCACAAAAAAATTTGGCTTCTGAGGTAGCGATATTGGTTCGCTTACAGTAGTTAATCAATGAGTGCGTTGCCCTGTTGTAAACAATACATAAGCTCAGAATCAGCTTGTAGCAGAGCAATGACAGAAGGCTAGGTTAGAGCATCACTGGATCAAACTAGAGCCAACCTCGGGCACGGGCGATGCGGGCCGCATCGACGCGATTGGCAGCGGAGAGTTTTGCGATTACCTCTGACAGGTAATTCCGGACGGTGCCCTCGGAGAGCCGAAGTTCGGCGGCGATTTCGGCCGAGGATCGTCCGTCACCCGCCAGACGTAAAATCTGGCGCTCACGATCAGACAAAGGGTCCGCGTCTGCGCTCCAGGCTTCGGCGGCCAAGGCGGGGTCGATGACGTGGAGACCGGCGTGAACACGGCGGATGGCTTCCGCCAGTTCACTTACAGGCCTTTCCTTGAGCAAATAACCTCGAGCACCGGCGTCAAGAGCCCGGCGGAGGTAACCGGGACGTGCAAACGTGGTGAGGAAAATAACGCGGGCTTCACAGTTGGCGAGCTTTAGGTCGCCTGCCAGTTCCAGCCCCGTGCGCTCGGGCATCTCGATGTCGGTGACGATGACGTCAGGAGCGTGCCGGGAGGCGAGCTTGAGAGCTTCGCGGCCATTTGTGGCTTGGGCGATAACGGTGATATCGAGTTCCAATTCAAGAAGAGCTGCGAGCGCTCCACGAAGCATCGTCTGGTCTTCAGCCAAGAGGACAGAGATGAGAGATGCATGCTTGGTGATATTCACGAGGCGGAAGCCTCACGATGAGGCAATTCAATGATGAGACGGCTACCGCGTTTATCCACGATATTGCATTCTATTGAGAACTGGCCGCCAAGAGACTCGATGCGTTCACGCATACCACGGAGTCCATTACCCTCGCGAACGATGATCTGCTGACCGTCGTCTTCGATTGAAAAGCACCGTCTGCCTGCTTCGGCGACGAAACGGAGGTGACAGATAATTGGTGATGGCTTCGCGGAGAGCCAGCGGTTTCTTCTTGCGAACTGAGGGCAACCGAGTAGGAGAGAAGGCTCTCGGCGAGAAGCCTGACACCTGCCGCATCCAGTGTGAGGCGCGCAGCTTCGATCTCGGCTGCAAGCCCTCGGGCCCGGTATCCGCCGATGGCTTCTCGAACCTCGGCTAGAGAAGTGCGCGCGATCCGTTCTACGTCGGCGATCTCAGAAGTGGCGCGGACGGAGTCGATAGAAAGAAGACGGCCGGCCAATTCGGCTTTGAGGACGATGACGGAAAGGGTATGGCCAAGAACGTCGGAGATCGCGCGCGATGCGTTCCCGTTCCGCTACAGCAGCGAGTACGAGATTCTCCTCCTGCGCGGCCCGAAGTTTACAGTCGGCGCGCCTTTGTTCGGCGAAGAAGATATTGCCGCCGCCGATGATAATTACCAGGAAGATGGAGATGAAGGTGTTAGGCCAGCCGATGTGGAATGGACCACCGGTAAAGTAGAGATTGAAGACGTATCCCTCGGCAAGGATGATGAAGGATCCAAACAGGAATAGCCAGAGGACGCGACGGGTGGCCTCTGTGCTGAAGGGAAGAAAGGACGCTGCATAGACGAAGAAGGTCGAAGCTCCCTGGTTCCAGGGAAAAGTGATAAGGCCCAAAACGAAGGTCGCGCCAATCAGCCAGAAGCGGATGTCCCGACCTTCATCAGTAGCGCGGACATAGCCGAAGAAAATGCCAAGGAAAGCAGCGAAGGCCGCGAAGGTACCGAGCCAGAGATTGCGGTTCGGCTCTATGAGTGCTCGATGAAGAGAAAGCCCGTGTAGCCGAGCCAGATCCAGGCCCCGTTACGATGCCGCGCCTTCGAGATGGTGTCGGGTGAGGACATAGTCTTTGTCTGAAGCGTACGCCTGAGATTCTAAGAGGTTTGTTCCAGACGGCGAAAGGCGATTGCGGCAATGCCAAGCATAATCAGTGCGAACCCGACAAGTCCGGGCCAGTGGCTGGTGTTGGAACCAGTACTCGCGTACCCGAGGCTGTTGAGCATCATCTGTGACAGGTGATAGGTGGGCAGAAGAGCGGCGAACTTTTGCAGAAGACGTGGGAGAAACATGATCGGAATCCAAAGGCCGCCACAGAAGCTCATCGGCAGGTAGATCATGTTGGCGATGCCAGGGGCGGAGCTGAACGGAACGACGAGAGCCATAGCCATGCCCATGCAGGCGAAGGGAACAACGCCGACAACCGTAAGGGCGATCATACGCAAATACTCCGGCAGGATAAGGGAGATGTGGCCGACGGTTATGCCTAGAAAGATGAGGATGCTGACAATGATGATACCGAAGGCGATAGCCGAGCAACACTTGGCAAGAAGATAGGCGAGAGGCGACATAGGACTGGCGCGCTTTAGCTCCAGCCAGCCGGCGGCAAGTTCACCGGCGAGACCAACACCGATGCCGAAGAGCGCAGCACCAACCATACCGAAGACGGCGTAGCCGGCAAGCATGTACTTGGGAACAGAGATGCTGCCTATATGCCCACCGCGATTCATAACAAGACCGAAGAAAATATAGAAGACGACCGGGAAACCGATAATTGAGAGAGCGAAGCTGCGCGTACGAAGGAGACGGATGAACTCATAGCGGGCTTCGCGGAGGAAGATGCTCAGATCGCGCTTGAAGGCACTGATGTAGATAGCGCTCTGGGTGATGGGTGCGGAAGACATGTTGCGCTCCTTTACAGGGTTGATCGCAGCGAGAAGCAGCTGCCGTTCAGGTATTACAGTGGTGGTGACTGGCGCTGTGAGGTTAGGGCAAGGAAAGCGTCTTCAAGGGCTGGGCTCCGAACTTCAAGCGAGTGAAGGGTCTGATCGAGTGCGAGGAGCTCTCGAAGAGTGGATTCGGGTTGGGTGCTGGTGAGAGTGACGAGATTGTCGTTATTTTGGGCGCGGATGACTCCGGGAATACTGAGGAGGGAGAGCGTGGGCAGGGTAGTAGCGCAGCGGATGATCTTAAGGCCGTGACTGGCGGACGCGCCCGGAGCCCTAGAACCAAGGGATTTTATCTCTGTCGGTGTGCCCGCGCCGACGACGCGACCTTTGTTTATGACGATAATGCGGTGTGCGAGGGCGTCGGCCTCTTCGAGGTAATGAGTAGTGAGAAGGACTGTTTTGCCACGGGCAGCTAGGGAACGGATCTGAGCCCACATACCTCGCCGAGCGTGGATGTCGAAACCTACGGTGGGTTCGTCAAGGAAGATCAGGTCAGGATCACCCGCTAGTGCAAGCGCGAACAACACGCGTTGCTTTTGTCCATCGGAAAGCTGGCCAAACATCCGGGCTTCGATAGCTTCGAGACCGGCAACCTCAAGAATATCGCGATAGAGCATCGGGTTAGGATAGTATCCGCGGAAGAGCTCGATATGTTCGCGGACGCGAAGCATTTCGGGAGCTTTACCCATTTGCAACATGACGCCGGTGCGGAGACGGGCTGCGGTCTGGCGCGGGTCAGCTCCGACGATACGCACAGTGCCGACCGTAGGCGAACTCAAGCCATGACAGCTTGATGGCTGTGGCCTTACCCGCTCCGTTCGGCCAAGAAGCGCGACGATCTCACTTCGGCCAATGGCGAGTGAAAGGCTGTCAAGAGCAAGGACGCCGTTGGCATAGCGTTTGGTGATGTTGTTGAGCAGAGCGACAGCACCGACCGGCTCCGCCGCGATTGGCGACGTGGCGGGTTCAGGATATTTAGGAACTGCAGTCATGACCCACTCCTTCCTTCTGTATGCGGACTGATGACGAGAGAGAGTATGGAAGTAGGTGAATGGCGATGGCAGTGAGTAGAGTCAGGACAACGCTATGACTTTGTCATAACACCCTGGAAGGCTAACCCTTGGATTCTCGAGCCACAACGTAGCGCTTTCTTTTTTGATCGGAAAGACAACGATTGAGATTCTTCCGATGCAGTTCGTAGACAAACGCATCATCGCCAAGGCACTCATCGACCCGATCTAGTCAAAATCGACGGTTTACGAACTCCGCAAAATCGCCTCATAGGCCGTCTCATAATAGCGTCATTTCGGAACGCCTGAATGAGCGCATTGGCCTGTCATCATTATTGATTGGCTTCCTGGCGCAGAATTCATAATCACAGAGACTGCCCCAATCGCCTCTCGAGCTGGGGGCGATAGGTTCTGCTAACGCGCGAACGGCGACCATCGCGAAGAATCACTTCGAATTCTCCATGGGAGATGACCTGAAGCTCGACAATGCTGTCTATATTCACGATCGCCGATCGATGGACGCGCACGAAGCGCATCGGATCAAGACGATCGACGAGTTCATTGAGTGCTGTACGGTAGAGAAACTCCTTGCCTGCGACATGCAGGTTGACATAGACGCCCGCGCCCTCGATCCAATCGATGTCCACTACGCGAATGAAGCGCGTGGTTCCCGCCGACTTTATAACGAGGCGATCGAGGTAGCGATCCGCAGGCTCTCTTTTCGAGACCATCCGTAGGACGCTGCGGCCGAACTCGTGGATACTGCGTTCGTTGAGGCGGGTTTTGGCACGAGAAAGTGCGGCTTCGAGTCGCTCATCACTGAAGGGTTTGAGCAGATAGTCGAGTGCGTTCGCCTCGAACGCGTGTATCGCGTGCTGGTCGTATGCGGTCACAAAGACTGTAAGCGGCATTGCGGCAGCACCGACTGCCGTAATTACTTCGAGGCCGTCGAGCTCCGGCATCTGTACATCGAGGAAGACGAGATCAGGTGCCTCGCGTTCGATGATTTCAACGGCGGCCTGCCCATCGCCGGCTTCCAGCACGGCGCCCACCTGGGCGTCGGTCTGCAGCAGATCGATGAGACGCTGACGTGCAGGCGCCTCATCGTCAGCAACAAGGACGCGCATGCCTTCAGAGCGCGGAGCGATCATCCGTCTCCCCTCCCGCCCATCGAAGTGGCAACGATATCTCAACTTCCGTACCGCCGCCGTTCCGCCGTGTAACGGTAAAGCGGCTTCTACCTTCGGGATGAAGGCCGGCGATTCGTTCGCGTGTTACGGAAAGGCCCAGACCCTGTGAGTTATCGAGCGTCCATCCCTGCGGCAGCCCTACACCGTCGTCCACGACTCGAATCTCAACTCGGTCCGCTACACGGCCCGCCGTCACCGTTACCACTCCGCCGGACGCGCGGCGCGAGATGCCGTGGCGGATCGCATTTTCTACCAGCGGTTGCACGATAAGGCAAGGCACCAACACGAACTTCACCTCAGGTGCGATTCGAATCTCGATTTGAAGGTTGGCCCCGAAGCGAATCCTCTGGATGGCGACGTAGTGATCGAGAAAGGCCACCTCTTCGGCAAGCGGTACTTCCTGCCGATTGCGGGCTTCGAGTGAAAGACGCAGCAGATCGCCCAGATGCTCGATCATGTTGCGAGCCAGCCTGGGATCAGGCTCCACCTGCGAGGATATGGTGTTCAGCGCATTGAAGAGAAAGTGCGGATCGAGCTGCATACGAAGCGCGTTGAGGCGTGCCTGAGAAAAGCTGCGCTCCATGCGCTCGAGGCGTAGCTCGCTCGCCAGATAGTATTGGTAATACCGGTAAGTCTGGCGCGCGCCAAAGATCAGCCAGTACACCAACCAGTTCCAAAGAATTCCGCCACGGAATGCGATGCCGAGCATGTGAATGTCGGCAAGCATAGCCCACGGGCTTAGGCCGAGCAGTGCGCGAACGGCGAAAGATACGTAGAAGTAGACGATGGTCAAAAGCAGGCTCGGTATGAGTTGCGTAAGGATCCGCACACCGAGCCGCTGCTCCTTGAACGGAAGACGCTCGTCCACCCAGAAAATCAGCGGAGTGATCAGGCCCCAAGACCACCACTGCGCTAGCGAACCGAGCAGCATACGGTTCCAGCCAGCGGACGAAAGCGTGGGAAGCGCAAAAAGCAGCCCGATCACGCTCCAGAGAAGAGCAGCAAGCAGCAAACGGACCCACCAGCGTCGTATCGATCGCCCGCGGAACCGCTCGTCCAAAATTACTCGATCGTTGGTATTGCTCGTTTCGATAGCCTCTCCCCGCACCTGCCGCGATTCGATGGGTTACGACAGACTCTATTGCGCCGCCAGGAGCAAATCCTTCGCATCGTCGAAGCGCATCTCGAGTCCCCATCCGTAGAAATTATTGACGACCGCAATTGCCACCTCATTATCACCGGTCTTAAGGGGCAGCATCAACGAACCATTTTGGAGCGACAGCCGACCATCTGGAGTTTTGCGCGCCTCCGGTGGTTGGTAGAGATTTTTGTCCGCAAAGACCATTTGGCCATTCACGAAGACGAATATCTCCCGGGCCCATCCCAGGGATACATGCTTCTGCTGCGCTTTGCTGGAGTTAATCTCTGTCTTGAGCCAGACCACAGTGCGATCCGGCGGCGGCAGAGGCCGTCCGTAGACTCGGCTAGCGTTCACCAGTCCGCTACGCTCAGCATCGAGTGGGGCCCAGTATGCGGTTGGTGCAGGCAGGTCAGCCAAGGTGGGTGCCTGATCCGCTGCCAGCTTGGAGAAAGATGAGATCCGCCAATGGCGCACGTATCGGTCATCCGGTGCAGTCTCGTCGGCTGCCGGATCGCCAGGCAGGCCTTCCACAGCTTCCGGCGTGACCGTAAGATTGGCAAAGATTCCCGGGCCTTGCAGCATCAGGCCGCCTTCTTGGGCGTCCCCTTCGAGGCGCCCAATCTTCAGCGTCGGCTCAACTGCGCCATTGATGAAGATATTCATTCGCTTGCCAGAGACGACGAGCTTCACATGATTCCACTCGCCCTGAAGCAAGGGAGCCGGCCCCTGATACTGCGGGAACATATCCCACAACAAAACCCCATGCGTCTGTGGCGCGTATTGCACGCAGTCGGGAGCTTCTTCGCATTTCGGCCTAGGCCGCAGATAGAACATCTCGTAGTTGTCCTTGTCGGCGCGACGGAAGATGAAGCCCGCGCCCATGTCACTCGTTGCGGCCACATCGTACTCAATAGTTCCGCTGTGAAAGATAAGGCCATTGAGCATCGCCGCGCCGGATTGGATGTGCTGTGCATAATTCCCTGCCTTCAACTCAATGGAGTGTTTACCCATGTACTCGACAAAGTTCACTGTGCCGGCTGTCGTCGTCCATCGGTCGGCAGTCATGGGAATCCCGACGGGCCCGGAGGCATGCGCGAAGTACGACACGCTCAGTAGGAACAAACCGAAGAGGAGCAATCTGGCGTTCCGCCCTGAATTTACTGGTCGGGAAACGATGCGTGCAACAGAATTGACCATTGAGTTTTGCATAGCCCGATCCTAGCTAGTGCCGGCAGCATCGTCGCGCGAAATGTTACGAGATGGACATCTGTGTTGCGAAGCGGCTTTCCAGCCAATCGCATCGCCTGCACGTCTCGCAGAGAAGCTGTCGACCTCAGCTCCCCTCAAAAAAAACTTGTTGAGCCCCAAGAGGCGAGATTTCCCGGGACTTGCCCCAAGATAGCAGCCGGTGCAGTCTTCAGTTTTTGAGAAGTCGCCAATGCACTCAATGAGCGACTCGGCCTGTTGCCACCAATTGAGAATGCATCGTAAGCTTTGTCGCCCAAGGGGTTTTCCTCCGCGCCAAGAGATAAGATCACTTAGAACATGAATGAAGCAAAGCGACTCTCCCCGGAAATTCTTCTGCACATCGCCCAAAGTCTGGCCATCTCCCTCGGCTCCCTGATTGCTACCATCTCGCTCCTCGACGAAGGAGGGACGGTCCCCTTTATAGCGCGCTATCGCAAAGAGGCCACCGGGGCGCTTGACGAAGTCAAGATACGCGACATCGAAGATAAAGTCGCCTGTTTCCGCGACATCGTCAGTCGCCGTGAGACCATCCTCTCCTCCATCTCTGAGCAGGGAAAGCTCACGGATGATCTTCGTCAGAAGATCGAGGCCACTCTCGACCGCGGTGAACTCGAGGACCTCTATCTCCCTTACCGTCCCAAACGGCGCACCAAGGCCACCATTGCTCGCGAGAGGGGCTTGGAACCGCTCGCCGACTATATCTGGGCACAACAGCCCGCAGCACTCTCCCTCCTTGAACTCGCTGCCAACTTCGTGGACGAGGCGAAGGGCGTCGCCAACATCGCCGAAGCACTCGAAGGCGCGCGACACATCGTCGCAGAGCGCATCTCCGAGCACGCCGAGCTTCGCAAAGCCCTTCGCCAGCGCCTCCACGAGGAGGGCATCATCGTCAGCCGCAAGTCCCTGGACTCCGTCGATCCCCAGGAAAAATTCAAGATGTACTACGACTATCGCGAGCCGGTGAAGACCATTCCCTCACACCGCATGCTCGCCATCCGCCGCGGCGAAACCGAATCCGTCTTGTACTTCCTCATCGAACTTGCCGCAGCCCGTGCCACCGGTGTTATCCGCAGCTATATTCTTGGGCCCGAAGGCGACTGGACAGCACAACTCGATCTCGCTATCGAAGACTCCTGGACCCGACTCCTGAACTCCAGCATCCAGGGCGAACTTCGCCTTGAACTTAAGAAACGCTCTGACATCGACGCCATCCAGGTCTTCCGCGACAACCTCGCCAATCTCCTGCTCGCCGCCCCTGCCGGCCCAATCTCGGTCCTCGGCATTGACCCCGGCCTTCGTACCGGCTGCAAGGTCGCCATCGTCGACGAGACCGGCAAGTTTCTCGCCCACGATGTCATCTACCCTCATACCGGACAGACGGCGAAGGCCAGCCAGATCCTTGCCATGCTGGTTCGTCAGCATAACGTCCGTGCCATCGCCATCGGCAACGGAACCGCCTCTCGTGAGTCTGACGCGTTCGTCCGCGACTTCCTCGGCGAACACGGTATGACGGAAATCTTCAAAGTGATGGTGAGCGAGTCGGGGGCCAGCGTATACTCCGCCTCCGACGTGGCCCGGCAGGAGTTCCCCGACCTCGACCTTACCGTGCGCGGTGCCATCTCCATTGCGCGACGGCTTCAGGACCCCCTCTCCGAACTGGTCAAGGTTGACCCTAAGTCCATCGGAGTCGGTCAGTACCAGCACGACGTCGATCAGCGTCAGCTGCAACAATCGCTCGAAGCCACCATCGAAAGCTGCGTCAACAAGGTCGGCGTCGACCTAAACACATCTTCCTGGACACTCCTTCGTTATGTGGCTGGCATCACGGAACGCACCGCCCTCAATATCGTTCAGTTCCGCGACGAGAACGGGCGATTCACGAGCCGCTCCGAGCTCAAGAAGGTCCCGGGCGTGGGAGCCAAGACCTTCGAGCAGGCAGCTGGCTTCCTTCGCATCCGCGGTGGTTCGCAGCCCCTTGACTCCACGGCAGTCCATCCAGAGAGCTACGCCCTGGTCGAGCAGATCGCCGCCTCACTCAACGCCCCCGTCGACCGAATCATCGCAACTCCTTCTCTCCTCGATGGCATCGATCGATCAAGGTTCGCCGCCGGTACCTTCACCCTCACCGACATTCTCGAAGAACTCCGCAAACCTGGCCGCGATCCGCGCGACAAGTTCATTGCACCCACATTTCACGAAGGAGTTCGGGAGATCGCCGACGTACAACCTGACATGATCCTCGAGGGTGTCGTCACCAACGTCACGAAGTTCGGCGCCTTCGTCGACATCGGCGTCCATCAGGACGGTCTCGTTCACATATCCGAGCTTTCCAACTGCTATATCAAGGATCCCAACGAAGCCGTCAAAGTCGGCCAGATCGTCAAGGTTAAGGTTCTGAGCGTCGACACGGCCACCAGACGCATCGCTCTCTCAATGAGGGCCCTGATGGCTCGATTAGATCGATCCGGCTCCGCTGTGCGGTCGTCCCCGACATCAAATCCTCAGCCCGGCGCAGGCAAGCTTGCACCAAAGCCGCAAAAGCAAGTCATTCCGCAGCCTCAATCGATGGATGAAAAACTGGCTGCCCTATCCACTCGCTGGAAAGTTCGCTAGACCTTGCACCGTCCAAGGCCGGCTGCTCTTTAGTCGGTCGATCCACTCATCTTGGCTATTCGATCTCGAAAGCGACATATTGAATTGTCCCATCTCTTTCGATTTCGAGGACAGCTGGAGAATTTTTGGGAAATGCAGCGAGATCGTGTCGAAAATGTATCGTGTCAGCGATAGGTTTTCCGTTCAACATACGAATAACATCTCCCTGCTGTAGATCTGCCGATGTTGCAGGTTCACCGCTAAGAAGACCGGCAATGAGAATCCCCGTTTTTGAACGGGTCGCTAACGCAGCACTCAACTGTCCATTGAGATCAATGCAGAAGAGGCCAAGTTGCGTAACAAGGTCAGTTGAAGGATTGATGAGGTCTGACAGGCTTTCTACAGTGGGAGGCGCATCGACGGGCATGATGCGAAGCGTCACTTTATCGCCCCCGCGCTGAACTTGCATCTGCATTGGTACACCACGTGGATGTAGGTACAAAAATGCGGTGTATTTAGGAAGCGAATCGATAGCGATTCCATCCACTGACGTGACAATATCTCCCGGTCGCAGACCGCCCGCCTCTGCGGGACTGGCTTGACTTATATCAGAGACAATGACCCCCCAGTCTTGTGAAAGCTTCAAACCCGCAGCGAGATCAGGCGTAATCGTCTGTGCGTGAGCCCCAATCGTGATGGGTCTCACGCTCCCATGCGTCTTGATCTCGTTGTATGCAAACCGTACGACCGGCTCCGGAATAGCAAAGCCTAGGCCTTCACTGCCACCGCCAGAAGTAAAGATAAACGTGTTGATACCCACAAGATTGCCTTCACCATCGACGAGCGGGCCGCCGCTATTGCCAGGATTAATAGGGGCGTCTGTTTGCACGTACACCATCGGGCGATCTGGATCGGGCTGTCGTCCGATAGCGCTCACGATACCCTTCGTGACGGTATGGTCGAGCCCTTGTGGTGCGCCGATAGCTAAGACAGTTTGCCCAAGGCGAACGTGAAACTGTTCATCCGGCAGGGGCATGGCCGGCAAATTCTTTTCATCAATTTTAATGATTGCAAGGTCGGCATAACGATTAGTTCCGATGAGCTTGGCTTCATAAAATCGTTGTTTGCGTGCGAGAGAAGTATGGTAAGGCGACATCTCAACGGTAGCAGGTGCGAGGACGACACGAATCCTGACAGCCCCAGAGACGACGTGATTATTCGTGACAATGTATCCATTCGGGTCGACGATGACTCCCGAACCCAGAGAGCGTTGTCGCTGCAAAGTCTGTGGAGAGGCGTTGTCGCCTTCGTGTTCGGGGCTGCCATATCCTGTAACTTCTATTTCTACGACAGACCGCATGGCTTTTTCGGCCACCGCATCAATGGCCTGATCGTAACGCTGCAAGATGGAGTTTTCGGTTGGTTGAGAAGAGGACGTCTGCCCCTGAGCAGGGACAAGAGCTACAAGCAGGCCGAAAGCCAAGATGCCATTTTTCATTCAGGATTACTCGCTGGTCGATATTTGATTTGGCAAGGAAGAGGTAGAAGTGGTTTCAGACTGCTCGGGGTTATTCCAATCCAGAATCTTCAGATCAAGCACGAAAATCGCATACATAACCGGTACTTGAAGTTTGGTCACGACAGTTGCAATGAGCAGGCCACCGATCTGCGCATAACACAGGGGCTTCCAAAGTGGTCCTCCATGCATCGCCAGTGGAAAGAGAGCCAATACAGTTGCAAAGACTGTAATGAGAACCGGACGCAGGCGAAGAATACCGGCATCGATAAGTGCATTTTCGAAATCGTCCCCAGCGATATGGCGTTCTTCAATGTAATCGAAGAGGACAATGGAATGGCTAACGATTACGCCCACCAGGCTGGCTACACCAAGAAATGCCATGAAGCCGAATGGCTCACCCATAATCCACAAGGCCAGAAAGGCTCCAATCATACCATAGGGTGCAGCGGCAAGAACGAGCAGGGGCTTAATTGCATTTTTGAATTGAAAGACAAGAGCAAGAAAAACAGCAAAAGTCGAGATCACCATTACAGCTGCTAGATTCTTGAATCCTGCTTTGGTCTTGTAGTATTCACCCCCAATCTGAATCTGATAGCCAGCAGGAATCGAATCTTCGAGTGCCTGCAATTGAGGCATGACATCTTTGAGCACCTCAGAACTCAAATGGCCTGCGACGGGGAAACTCCGTACATTGATTGCGCGGAACTGCTCCATCCGTACAATACGTCCGGGAACAAGGATGTGATTTACATAGGAGATCTGTGAGAGCGGGATCTTGGAACTATCCTGCGAGGCATAAACATAAAGATCCTGGATATCGGACAGATGCGCTCGGTCGGACATCTGCGCTCGAGCGACGACCGGGATCTGTTTTTGTCCTTCCTGAAAAACGCTAACCGTACTTCCAGTGATCGCTGCGGTGGAGGAGTTAGCCACATCCATGTTCGTTATACCAGCGAGATTGGCTCTATCTGGGTCAATCGTCAATTCAATGAGCGCATCGTCCTCGCCCCATTCGTTGCGGATTCTCTCAGAGAAAGGAGACGAGCGGAGGATATCTTCTATCTTTGCGGCAATTCGATGCAGCTGACGAATATCCTCACTCTCTTGCGCCGCGTCGACATCGGCTGTGCTGGAGACGCGAATCTCAATCGGATAGTCAATCGGGTTAGTAAGGAGCTGACGCGCATCAAGCCGCGCTCCGGGAATCGATGATGTAAGTACGGGCTGCAGCTCTTTAATAAATTCCGGGGTGATGTCTTTATCTGTGACTTCAATAAGCACTTGTGCATAGTTAAGCTGTTGCAGTTGTGGCGAAGCAGAAAACCAGAAGCGAGGGCCTCCACCACCAACAAAAGTTGTAATGTATCTCAGGATGGGCCCGCTCTTACCTGCAGTATGCTCAATCGAAAATTGTTCGGCTTGTCGGCGAACAATATCTTCAACCCTTACTGCTGCTTCATTGGTCGCTCCCAGATTTACGTCGTTTGGAAGCCACACATCAATATAGGACCAGTATTGTACGTCTTCTGGGAAGAATGCAGTGTTTAGCCTGCTGAAGATAAAGAAGCCTAAAACCAAAACGACCAACGATGCTAGGAAAAATTTCCAGCGATGTTCGATCGAATAGCGAGCAATTTTGGCGTACCCTCCATAAAACCCCGCTTCACGCATCTCTTCCACCGTCTTCTCCGGCTTCTTTTCGGGCCTTAACAGGTAGTAGGCAAGGAGCGGAAGAAAGGTCATTGAGACAAGACGTGATGCAATAAGCGCGCAAGTCATCACAATTGGAAGGCTACGTAAAAAATATCCGGTACTTCCGGTGACCATTAGAAAGGGAAGATAGGCAACGATATTTGTAACCGTCGCATACATAATTGCTGTTGCCAGTTTGGTTGGTCCGAGCCAAGCGGCAATAATCGGACGATGGCCTTCAGCAAGAGTTCTTTTGATGGAATCACCCGCCAAAACAGGATCATCTACCAGTAAACCGAGAGCAATGATGAGTGTGGCCACGGATACTTGCTGGATATCAATTCCCAAGAGATACATCGATCCAAAGGTTAGGGCGAGAGTGATAGGCATAGAAAAGGCCATTAAGACGGCGGAGCGCCACTCCCAAAATCCAATCCAGGACACTAGAACCACTAGGATGATGGCCTCATAGAGAGCATCCATGAAGAGGCCAATATTTTCATTCACTTGCAAAGGCTGATCGGAAGTGCGAGCGATGATCAGATCATCTGGAAGATATTGTTTGACCGCACTAAGCTTTTTTTCCACGCTTTGACCGAAGGCGCCGATTTGCTCACCGTCCTTCATCTGGACAGCTATGGTTACCGCCCGATTGCGATGCCATTTGCCGTCCTTGTCAACCCAACTGAAATAATTTAAATATTTTGCGGGGCTTTGATATCCGCGTGAGATCTGCACGAGATCGCGTAGATAGACCGGACTTTGACCGGCAGAGGAGGAGGTTCCGATTATGACATCGCCAAATTGCTGAGGGTTAGTAATCTTGCCGGATGGATCGATCTGGATACTCTTCGACCCGACTTCTAACTGTCCTCCAGGCAAAGTAATGTTGCGCGCCCCGAGGATGTCTTTAAGATTAGATGGCTGCAAACCATAGGCAGCGAGTCTGTCCTGAGAGTAATCAAGATAGATCTGCTCGGGCAAAACTCCTTTGCGGTCGATTTTGGCCACCTCAGGAGCTCCCTGTAACGTGCGGCCAATAAGATCCGTGAAGTTATCAAGATCCCGATAGGAATATCGATCACCGGCCACCGCGGCAAGCTTCGATTCAGTTTGCTCTGGCTCACGAATGAGTGCGGCCTTCCAGGCATCAGGGTGAATCTCCGAGCGATGCAGATTCTCCTTGACCCATTTTTCACCGAAGACTCGTAGTTGTTCATCACTCAATTTGGTTGTTACATCAACCCCAATGAAGCCACTTCCTTCAAAGAAATGCGGATCAAAAATAAAGCGGTTTGCAATACCGGAGTCAACAACTGCCGTGAAGGGTTCACGAATAACTGCTGGAGCGACTGAAATTGGAAAAGCATAAATAATACTGACGTGCGGCTGTAGAGATCGAGCCCGTTCTGCGGCGCGTGTTCTTTCGATCGCACCCCGAATAGAGCGTGCCCGCAAGGCGATGTCAACAGCATTTGCCGGAGGGCTAGCAATGGTCAGCATCATAGCTGCCGTATCGCCAAAGTCGCTATTGAACTGAATTGGGCCAGCGCCCTGCGGTAGCTTGGCATTAAGCGCGTCCAGCTTTAGGTTGATATCGGCGAATTGTTTTTTTGTATCGACGACGTTATCTTCCAGCTGCACATAGACGAGCGAAAGACCGGGAAAGCTGATGGATCGGATACCGAAGTCAGCCGGCGTAGGGCCCTTTACAAAGGCATTTTGAGCCATCGTTTGTTCGATCGGCCGTGCAACAAGTTGCTCAACCTCTTCCGCAGTGGCGCCTGGCCATGTTGTTGAAGCAACGGCCACTCGAACTGGAATGATCGGGTCTTTTCGCTTTGGCATATTTTTATAGCCATACCAACCCCAAAGAGAGACGGCGATCAGAAGCACAAAGCCTACCTGACGGTGCTCGGTAAAGAAGCGCGCCGTGTTGTGTGTATTCGCGATATATTCAGCTTCAGACTTGTGGCTCATCTTGTGACTTGCAACCTCACTAAGGAATCACGCGAATCTTATCTCCACTTTTGACCAATGTGGCTCCGCTTGTAATCACCCGCTGCCCCATGTGCAAACCGTCGTTGACCCCAATATTGTTTCCGTACACATTCCCTAGTTCCACTGAACGCAGTAGGGCCGTCTGGATCTCACCGTCACCTTCCGTAACAAGAATTGCAAATCCCCCTGGATGCTGTGGATCGCGCACAACGGCGGAGACAGGAACCGCGGTAACGGAGTGCGGCAGCAGTGAGCCTTGGAGAATAAGCGACGCAATCATCCCCGATTTCAATTCATTTTTGGGATTGTCGATCGATACCTCTACAGAAAAGACACGGCTTTTTGGATCTGCCGAAGGGGAAATCGAGGTCACATGTCCATGAAATGTCCGCGGCAGGGCATCTGTTGTGATCGTCTGTGATTGGCCAATCTTGATCCGGTTGATTGAAGTATCAGGCACTCCGAAAACTGCCTTGACTTTATGCGTATTCGCAATCGTGAAGCCATTCGTTGCTGGGCCGACATAACTACCGACATCTACATTACGGCTGACAATCCATCCGTCAAACGGCGCCTTCAGTGAACAGTATGCTAACGCAGTCTGGGCTTCGTTGATCTGCGCGCGAGCTGCAGCTACGGATGCCGTCGAACTATCTAACTGAGCCTTAGCAGAATCGAAGTCGGGCTTTGTTGCGCTTTGGGTGGAATATAACGCTGAAGTACGATCAAAGGTCAGTTTAACCTTGTCAAGTTCAGCTTGATAACCAGCGAGCTGTTCCTTTGCCTGCGAGAGCTTGTCTTGATAGTTTTGCTGGTCGACAACGGCGAGTACTGTGCCTTTCGGTGCCCAGTCTCCTTGATCAATGTTGCGCATCCCCCCATCGGTGCCTTTCACCTGCCGTATCTGATCGATGTATCCGCCGGATTGGAAAGCTAAATTGACTTGCGAGTATGGAACGATGCTGGCCGAGTACCGAGCACCATTTCCCACTTCGTAACTCTGAACCAGTGCCGTGTGAACCGGGAGTAGAGCCTCACTCGGAACTGTCCTTTGTTTGCAGGCAATAACGAAGAAAGCTAGCAGCGGAGAAAACAAGACGAAGGAGACGAATCGGTTCATTCGATTACTCCTCTCCTAATGCTTTTTCGAAGTTGGCTTTTGCAGACCAGAAAGCAAGAAGGCTCTCTTCATAGTCGTTATTTGCATTTGCAACTGCTGCTTGCTGTTCGAGCACGTCCCGAAGCAGAACGGCAGAAGTTTTAAACTTATCGTTTATCTCACGGAGTTTTTCGTTCGCCGCAGTTCGCGCTGCATCTGCAACGGCAAGCAATGAACGGCTTTCGGCAAGTTTGCGAAAATTGTTACTTACATCGATCAAAACTTGTGAGCGGGTCTCGGCAAGCTGGAGTTTAGTTTGATCAACAACGGCTTCTTTCTGTTTCACATCGTCTTTGCGCCGCCCCCACTCGAATGGTTCCCACCGCATTTCAAAGCCCGCTACGGCAATATTTTGTGGAAGTACTGCTGTGTTGAAAGGGGTTACATAGCGCAACGTAGCACCAATATCAGGAATGTACTGAGCTTTTGCCAGCTTACGATCGTATTCAGCGCGTTGTGTATCTATCTCTGCTTCCTTCACTTCAGGACGTTGGGTGAGCGCTGTACTCCGCGCAAGCTTCAAATCGGTTTCTTCTTGCTCAATGGGTGGGACCTGTTGGGTCCGAAATGATGTATCGATATCTCGACCCAATAAACTATTGAGTTTTTCTCGCTGCGTCAGCAACGTATTATTCAGCTGGATTACCTGGTACTGTGCCTGGGCCAGCTTCGCTTTAACATCGAGGCTGCTCGACTTGAGAACAGACTGCTGCGCAAGATAGTTAGTGGCGATCCGATCTGTCTCCTGATATTGCTTCACCGTCGCACCGGCAGAATCAAGAGCGCTTTCTGTCTGCAGCAAAGCATAATAAGCCTGTTTTACATCCGCAGCGATCGATTGGCGTTTACCCAAATACTTATAACGAGAAAGATCTACTTCGAGCCGCTGCTCTTTGATCGCGAGACCAATTTTGTAAAGCTGCGTGAGCGGTTGCGCGACTTCATCAACGGTATATCCAGTAAATCCCGACGACAGCTTGATTTTGACATCTTTATCAGGATTTGGCTTTCCATCAACCGTTCCGAAAACTCCCTGCTTGAACGTAAAGGTTGGAGAAGTAATGTTCCCCGATCCCAAAAGATAAGTTGTGATTGATGGCAAGCGCTTTGTCTTCGTCGAAGCGAGCTGCCATTCGGATTGGGTGATTCCAAGTTTCGCGATATTAACGTTGCGGTTGTTTGTGAGCGCAATCTGAATTGCCTCAGACAGAGACAGTTCGGGCTCTTGCGAAAAAGTGGATCCGGCCGTCATGAGTAAGCTCACTAGAGTGACAATTGCGTGCTTTTGCATGTTGTCGCTCGCTATTTGCGCCCTCCGCCACCAAGACTATTGAGATCGTCCAATACAGCTTGTCGCTCTTCGGGTCGAAACGAGTCGGTGTTCATAACTTCTTCAATCTGGGATTTGGAGGTGCTTAGCGCTCGCAGTTGCTGCAGTGGATGCCCCTGCTCGCCCTTGATTCCTTGGAGATCATTGAGGCTGCTTTGAAGCTGAGTCACTTGTGCTTCTGTGGGAGCGCCAAACATGATGGCTTTGAAGATATCTCTACCGAGCTTCTTACCAGGGCTCGGATCAGCAGCTGCGTCTGGATGAGTTTTGGTCGCCAGCACTGCCTGCAGATCTTGATGCAGTATCTCTCGATCTTTCGGTGCTACACCTGCCATCGTCGCCTTCATATTCGCTACCGCGCGATAAGGCGTTAGCAAGTCGATCGGAGCACCAAGAACCTGCTCTGCCTTTGCAGCCTTTAAGGTCTCAGCATCGGTTTGTAACTGCTTGACTTGGCCAACGGTAATACTTCCGTTAAGCACTGCTGCTTTCATGTCCTGTTTGAACTTGGCCATTGCTGGGCTATCGTCCTGTGCATTAGCGGAGAGAACCGTAAACACACCCGCCAAGACAAACAATTTCATAGAGCGCCGAAAGATCTTTTTCATGGTCGCATCTCAATATTTTTAGATTTTGGGCCCATAACAACGGGCAATCTTGGCACAGTCTCAGCAAAATGCATTGCTAAAACTGGTTTCGTGGATTTCGAATTTTGCCAAGTGTTACGGGACAACTTCGCCTTTATCGTTAACCTTGATCCAGCCCTGTTTAGCCATCGCCTTACTAATCTCTTCTGCCATGACATTCGCAGTTTTCGAAGCATAGGCTTCCACTGTTTTGCGACGGTCACCAACCTTCGACTTGACTGCGATCGCGGCAGGATCAACTCCTGCTGCCGCAGGCACAGCGGCTCCAACGCCGCCAGCCGGTTTCATTTGTGTCTGGAATTGGGATAATAGGACCGAGTCAGTATCAGTTTTCATGCGCACGTCCACCTGGGTCCGAACATCGGCGGACCCCGTACCCATGCCAAGTGCTGCTCGTTCTGCTTTGTCTCCCTGTCTCAAGGAGCTGAAGGAGCCTTGAACGGAAACCGTGTTCGCTGGTGCGACAGCATCTGCAGCGACATGCTCAAGTGGAATTCCAGTTGTAGCTAACTTCTTGATCAGTTCCTGTGAGAACTTTGCTGACGCCTTTTTCGCTACAGCTTCCGGACTCTCGTCCCCGGCGATCATATGCCGTGGACGGATCGACTGGGAGCGATCGACTTGTACATTGGAAGTATCGACGGCAAAGTCGTAAACGAGAATTTTTGTCGGTTTAGGAAGCGGTGCCCCGCTGTAACTTTGCAGTGTTGTTACCTCTACTTTAGAGGTAATGGGGTCTTCAGCCTGTACGAATTCCGGGAGGGAGCATACCACCATTGCCGCCAAAAAACCTACGCCGATCCGCAAGCCATTTGGTTTTACTTTCGAGATAGCCTTTATTATGCGATTCATAGTCCAAATCTCCTTCCAGCAAAGATGCCGACTCAGGAAAGTGGTTCTCCTGTCAAAAAGCGAGTAATGAGGGCCTGAAATGCAGAATCGGGGAGGGAGATATTTCCGACATACAGTCTGTCTTGTCAGAAGGCAGTCGTCAATACAAAGAATTCAATTTTTTTAGATCACCACCGACAAGTGTTCGCATTCTTGCAGGTGGAGCGACATTCGACCCCCTTGCTTACGTGGCGGAGAGCAAGGTAAGTCTTGAGTGTTAGCGGTTTAGTGGAGTAATACTTTGTACCTTTCTCACTATCAACGATACCCTTTGGTAAACGGAGCTGTCGCTCAAACTCCCGCGACTCAACCGTCCTCACCGACAACGGTCCTCTTTCAGAATGCGCGTATCGCTGATGGGACGCATGGACAGCTATCCGGACCGTCCAATTTTCTGGTTCGCGGCAATCTGATCGAGAAGGTTTCCTCAAGTCCGATTCCGACGGATCGCAGCGGAATGACCAAGATTATCGACGGTGGCGGAGAGACACTGATGCCCGGCTGTTCGATGCTCACTGCCATGTGTTCCTGGTGGCTCCGCCGATGACGGTCATGATGTCGGCGGAGTATGGATACCTTTATCTGTTGGCGGGTAAAGAAGCGGGCAATACGTTGATGCGTGGGTTTACCAGCGTGCGCGATATGGCGGTGCCGACCTTCGGACTCAAGCGGGCGATGGACACGGACCCGATTACGGGTCCAAGCATATGGCCGTCGGGCGCGATGATCTCGCAGACGAGCGGATACGGGCGACTTTCGGCTCCGGTGCGAGATTCCCGTGAGCGAGCTCTGGCCTGGGGTCCGTGGAGAAATATGGCGTGGGTATGCTTGCGGATGGAGTTCAAGCATACCCGTGGTACCGTTGAGCCAACTCCTCTTCGAAGTCTGGCCCAGCGGATCTCAGCAGAACACTTAGGAGCGCTGCATGCGTTGTCTTGAGGAACTCGATGAAGTCTCCCATATATATCCCATTCATAAAGTGTGGTTCTGGAATGGCCCTTTAGATAGCTGGGAAGCTCCCGCGATCACTCAGCGTCTAAAGAGCTCGACCACGAATGTATAGTGCCTTTGAACCAGAAGAGACGAAGCAAAATACTCCGTCGTTGATAACAATGGGCCGAACCGAGATCACGTATTCAATGTCAGGTGCGAAATGAAGAACGATAAAGTTGCGATTCTTGTGGTGCATGGAATTGGTCAGGAAAAGCCGTATGAGACCTTAGATCACTTCACACGGAGGCTGATGGAGTCGCTTGGAACTTCGGGGACGTGGACTATTACTCCCGAACTAGAGCAAGTATCCGATCCTACGCGAATCAGCAAATCATGGACTCGCGCTTCATTTCTCATCAAGCCATCACTACCTGGTGCTTTCCCCCTTTCTAGCGAGCCGGATGCAGCTATCGAAAGCATTTCACTTTTCGAGTATTATTGGGCTCCCATCACACAAGACAAGGTGACCTACACAGGTAGTCTATTGTTTCTAATCAAGGCAGGCCTCCAACCATTCCTATATCTCGCCTCCAACGTCACCGCTATCGCCAGAACCGAAGAAGCTGCCGCGATGGCTAGAGGAAAAAGCTGGTCGGAAGCGAAGGCGATCGGCAAAGGAATAGCGAGAAGGCGCATACCGTTCATCATTGCGAAAGAACTCTGGCGCCAGGCATCGTTATTTCTTCCCCTGCTGGGCCTTTTTATAGCGCTTCTCTACTGGCTCAAAGAAGCCACATTTCAGGATCTATCGAAGCTGGTCCATTTCAAGTGGTCGACTGTTGTCTTAATTTCACTTCTGTCAATTCGATATCTATATCTGTATTCGGCCGCCCGGGCTCTTTGGCAGAGTTGGAAGGCGAGCTCTGGTTGGCAAACTTCGATATCTTGGCGGGTATTTCTGGTCATTGTGATCGCCGCGCATCTGCTCTTGTTCCCCTTTTTACTCGCCCCGGCACTTCGGTTTGGCATTTGCGTTAGAGCCGCTTTCGGACACTGTTTCCCATTTGTGCAATCTCATTTCCCTCACTGGGCGTCGGTGAATGACTTTGCAAAAAGTGTCAGTTTTCCACCCCCGGGAAAAGACTGGAGGGGCTGGATCTCCGCATTTATGTTCTTAGATCCAACTTTTGGAAGGTACACGGCGCAGATGCTAACTTTGCTTCTTGCGGCCTTTGTCAGGTTTATTCTTGTAGACTACGTCGGCGATGTCGCTGTTTATGCGAATACGAGCCAATTTTCTAAAAGCTACTCTGTGCGTTCGCAGATTATCGATGAGTGTACTGCAGCACTTTCTGCAATCTTGATGAATACCGCTCCTCGGTACGATCGCGTACTCATCGTTGCGCATTCGCTAGGCTCGGTTATTGCATATGACACGATGAATAACCTCTTGGATCTTGCTAGTGCAAGCTCGCCGGCCGCACCAAATGCAATTCAGCCCAAACATCTAGAAACTCTCAAAGGTTTCATCACCTTCGGCTGCCCGCTCAATAAAATTTTCTACTTTTCCGTGTACAAGATGACGCTTCTCAAGTACTCCGGCATCAGACTCTCGATCTGCTCTACAGTTTCCGCGGCGTTGTTTTGACAGCCGCTCCCCGTCAATTCCAGTTTCAACCACCCGCTGCGGATTCACAAAGGGCACAGGCGTTGAGCGCGCTGAAAGTCGGCTTCAAATGGATCAATGCCTATTCACTAGCCGATCCAATCAGTGGGAGAATCGTCTTCTATCAACTTGATGATCAACGCTTGTTCCAATATGCTCCGCTAATCGCTCACCTGTCCTATTGGGAGGATCCTAACTTTTATAGCTATTTCAGGCAGTACTTGCTTTAGACAAATGCTGAATCAAACGACGTCCGGGTTACCGTCATGTATATTGCGATACCGAGGCTAGGATTTCAAAGAGTATTCAGCAGACGCCCAAATAGTTAATCACTTTTGATCGCGGATCGAGAGGACAATCGCCGCTTCTGCTGTTGGAGAGAGAGAATGTAGCGGCTAAGTATAGGATAAAGTCAGCGGAGGGCCCATATTTTCTGCAATCTACGGTGATGCATTTTTTGGCGTCCGAATAGTTCGCTACTTGCGCACCCGACACCTAGGATCAAAAGGCTGGTCCACAAATGTGTGTGTGCACGCAAGATGGCTGTTGGTAAAGCCCGACGAGACTAAGCACGGTAATATGTCACTGTTTAGGCACTTTCCCGAATCTTACATGTAAGGTTATTATTTTCAGCGAGTTGACTCATAGCTTTCTATAGCTTCGAAAGGTCGTCGTTCTCTCAAGTGGATGGCTTTAGAAAACAGCCCCCTTCAAAGCGTGGAATTCAGCCTTGCGATGAGGCTCGGGTTATCCCATCCTCGGTTGCTATTCGTAAGTCAGTCCTTGACGGTTCGACCCAGCCCCGTATCGTTCGTTGTTAGGAGCAAAGTCGGTTTGACCTACTCGCTGGCAAGCACGATGATTCTCGGTTCTGCATATTACCGGTTGTTGCTCTGAGCTTGTTGTCGTTCCCACCACAATGGCGCTCGCGTAGAGATCCTTGTCTGACTCTGTTAGATAATTTTCTACTAACATATTTGAACCATTGACAATCGTATTTTCAGTATGGTCTAAACACATCGTTATTGAGACGTCTCATCCCATCTGCTTCGTCGAACCGGCACAAGGCCTAGTCTGAGGTCTCTATCCCTCGGTCCTCCCCGTCGTGCCCTCGATTCAACCGTCAATAGTTCAACCGACTGATATCTGCAGCAATCATGTCCAGCAAATTCTGGATTTTGGAGGGAGTCTTCTACATGTGTAGGAAATATCTGTGGTCGGCATGTATCGCAGTCAGCGCGTGTGCCAGTCTTTGGGCCGCCGATTGGCCAAGCACTGGTGGTAACCCGCAACGCGACGGATGGGGTCGCAATGACAAGTACCTCGGCAAGCAGAACATCGCCAAAGGCCAGGTCAAGATCATGTACAAATACAAATTCAAGAACGCCTCCACAGGTCTGGACGCCCTCTCTAATCCCGTCGACCTTACCCAACTGATTGGCTGGGCTGGCTTCAAGGAGTTGTTGATTGTAGCTGGCAGCTCTAACACTGTATTCGGTCTGGATTCCGACCTCGGTGAGCACTATTTCACGACCGAGTTCAAGGATGTAGCCAAGCCTGCCGGCCCACCGACCGCACTCTGTTCCGGAGGCATGACTGCATCCGTCGTTTTGCCTGGAAACAGCACCGGTCGTCGTAGCGCAGGTGGAAGCTTTGCTCGCCCGCAACCTTATGTCTGGGCACTCACATCCGACGGCAAGCTTCGCACACTACGTCAGCAGGACGGCGATGGAGCGTACATTGACGCTGCTCAGTTTGTCCCAGCAGGCTCTAAGGTGACCGGTTTAAATCTGAACAACAATGTCATCTATGCTTCCACCGTCGATAGCTGTTCTGGCGAAAACGGTCTTTATGCCGCCGCCTTTACGCCTCCACAGCTTCCTTCCGTTCCGAATCAGCCAATTGTGAAGCAGGCTCAGATCGATGTGAAGTCTTTCATGACCAACGGCAGCGGTTTCTCGGGCGCAGGTGGCACAACGATTGGAACCAAGGGCACGGTGTACGGTATGGTCGCCGAGGGCAAAGGTGACGTCGCCGGTACTTACAGCGACACTGTCGTTGCACTTGATCCGAAAACGCTTACGGTCAAGGACTACTTCACGCCTTCCGGCACTCCGCCCGCGCTTAGGAAGGGTGTAGCTGCTCCCGGAGTCACTCCGGCTCTCATTCAGTGGAAGGGCAAGGATGTTCTGGTGGCTGGTGGCCGTGACGGCAAGCTATATCTGTTGGATGGCGATTCGCTCGGCGGTTCGGATCACAAGACCCCGCTGGCAGTTTCTGACGTTGTCGTCACTCCTGACACCGACTTCGGAGGCAATGGAATCTACGGCACCTTCGCCACCTGGGAAGATGAGGCCAACGGTAACACTCGCTGGCTCTACGTCTCCATCCGCGGCACTGCAGCTATGAAGACCGGTGCCAACGGTGCTGCTGCTACCGGCTCCATCGTCGCCTTCAAGATCGAGGACAAGGATGGCAAGCCGACGTTCGTGCAACAATGGGTCTCGCGCGATCTGATCTCCCCTGCCGGACCGGTCATCTCCAATGGCTTGGTCTATGCTCTCTCGACCGGTCCGGCAGGGCGCCTCGCCAAAAAGGACGGTACCCTCTACACCGTTGCTGAGGTCGTGAAGATGTCAAAGGGCGCAACCCTTTACATCCTCGATGCCTTCACCGGTAAGGAGTTGTGGAGCACCGGCACGGCGGCGACTTCCTTCTCGCACAGCGGTCTCGGATTTGCTAACGGCCGTGCCTACTTTTCAACCTACGACAACACGCTCTACGCCATCGGCGTTCCGTTCGAGCGGTAAAGCGAACTCAGGAGAATATGTATGAAGAAACTCATCGCACTCGCTGCTGTAGGCTTTAGCTGCAGCACCGCTATCGCCCAGAACTGGACGATGGACGGTGGAGACACGCAACGCTCCGGCTGGGCCAAAAATGAAAAGATCCTGACCAAAGACAATGTCAAAGAACTCACTCTTCTTTGGAAGGTGCAGACCGACGTGGATCCTCACGCACTGCACGCTCTCATGACCCCCGTAGCCATCAAAGGTCTGGAGACAGCTAGCGGCGCCAAGAATGTTCTTTATGTTTTAGGTGCATCGAACGTTTTGTATGCCATGGATGCTGATTCCGGAAAAGAAATCTGGAAGAAAAACTTCGAGGAACCTGCATCACAGCAGGTTGAACCGAAGCATCTCGGCTTCCTCGGACCTGGCGGCACGACCGGAGTTCCCGCGATCTCTGAAGCAGATGCATCGGGCAAGCGCACCGTCTACATGGTTGACGGCAAAGGCGATGTCGTTGGCCTCGATGCCGCAACCGGCGACATGGTTTTCGGTCCCGTACCGACTGGCATTCCGAATAAGTTCGCTGTGCAACTCTATAAAGACCAGATCGTCTTCGCTGACTTCCGCGGTGCCGGAATCCTCTCAGTCGACATCAAGACCAAGGCCCTGCATAAGACCGTTGGCTTCGGCGGCGGTGGCGGTCTGTGGGGACGGCGCGGTCCTGTGATCACTTCCGATGGAACGGTATGGACGACTACTGGCGACGGCAAATATGACGTAACCACTGACCCCAGTAACCCGGTCATCGGTAATTCGGTCGTCGGCTTCGAGCTGAAGGACGGTTCATGGCAGGTCAGGGACTGGTTCACTCCGCTGAACTGGGACTGGCTTCGTAAACGCGATCTCGACCCCAACAATACACCGACGGTCTTCACCTATAAAGGACGCGAGCTGATGGCTGCCTCTGGTAAGGAGTGTAAGGTCTATCTGCTCGATCCTAAGAATCCGGGTGGCGAAGATCACCATGAACCGCTCTATCGCACCGAGCTCTTCTGCAATGAAGCTGCAGACTTTCAGAACGCTGGGAGCTGGGGTGCAGTCTCGTCGTGGCAGGATCCTGCGGGCACTCGTTGGGTCGTGGTTCCCTTCTGGGGGCCGTCAGCACCAGGCAAAACGAAGTTCTCCATCACCAACATCCCGGTGGCTAAAGAAGGTGGCGCAGCCGCTTTCAAGGTGGTCGACAAGGCTGGCAAGCCTACGCTTGAACCGGTCTGGATCTCACGCGACATGTTCCGCGGCGATCCGCCAGTCATCGCCAACGGCCTCATCTTCACTCATGGCAGCGGTGACAATACTCAGCAGGCGTGGAAAGATATCGGCTTGAAATTCGATTCCGCCATTCGTGCTTCGCAGTCGAATCACGCTACCGTCTACGTGCTCGATGGACAGACCGGCAAGGAACTGTGGTCGAGCGGAGACACCATCACCAGTTTCAATCACTTCTCCGATCCCACTGTCTTCGACGGCAAGATCTATCTCGGCACCTACGATGGTCAGTTCTATTGCTTCGGTCTGAAGAAGTAGTTCCAGCTGCTGCTTCTGAAATTATTTGTCGCAGATATTTTTTAATTATTTGTCGTGAACTTTCGGCATGCAGGAGCTCACCGCGTTTTCGGTGGAAGCCGGTGAGCTCGCTCTACGGGGCTTCGATTGCGAACGAACAGTTCCCAACGGTGCGCTTGCAACCTGCTTCGAAAATGGTCTATCTTACATCCGCGTCGAACACTCCGGTCTCCACGGTCCCACCGTGCTTCATCTGAATGAAAATCCGGTATCTCCCAGGAGAAGGAAAGCCATAGGGAAAGCCAACGGTGGAGGAAATTGGCGCGCTACTCGTTGGCATTTCCATGCCGGGCATATCGGTCATCTCCTGTCTGTCATTGTTGGCAAGCATCATAGCGGGCATAGCAGCTGAACCATCCGGATGCGTATGAGCGAAGGTAGTTCCATCGTCCTTCACGAATGCCGCATGACCGGCCATACCTAGATACGGCTGCATGTCAGTTGCCGGCTTTCCATTGGCATCAACCAGTCGAAATCGGAACGAATAAGCGGCGTTCGCGTTCAGATCTTTCGGGCGATCCCAGACCATCGAGTAGCCGTCAGGCAGCTCGTAGGCTGCTCCCAGCTCCCCCTGTGAGATCGCGAGCGGCTGAGCTGATGCGTCCTCTGACGCCAAGGGAGCAGCAGACATTCCCTCCGGCACGATAAGATCCGCCGTCAGAGTCTCAGGAAAGCCGTTCATGTGGACGATGTCGGCATAGAGCTTGTACTTCCCCGGAGGCATCGCCGGCAATGTCATGCCCAAGTGCTTATCCGAGACCGGTTCCGGATGAAGGTGAAAGACGGCATCCATCTCCGGCTGACGAATCGCGTACAAATGCATCAGATGGCCGTGATCGAGCAGCAACTCATCTTTCTTGAGCAACGAATCCTCACGCGAATCCTGCCTTCTTTTTTCGCTATACCTGCCAACGGTCAGATCGAGTTTATTCCCCGTAAGCATGGCCTGTAGATCCGTTGGATGATAGATGTCCGCGGTATAACCTGCAGCCTCTACCTTCCACCAACTGTTCCCAGCGTAGATCGTCAACACAACCACGACCAATGCGGCAACACTCGCCATCAGGGCTTTACGCCGTCGGCTCGGCGTCGGTTGCGTCCCGGGCGCCAGCCGTGACTCGCGCACAGCAGCCGAAACGATCCCAATCATCCCAAGCGAGAGAATCAATCCCAGCACACCCAGCAAAATCCCCAGCGAACGATTCATCGAGAGAACCGAAAGCGGAATCGCAGGCACAGGAACACCCGCGCTAGCCGATCCGCCTGCTCCATCGACCTCAAACCGAACCTGCCAGGAGCCCTGTGCCATCAGCCAGAGCGAGCCGGTAAAGAAGGCTGGATCCGCTGTCGATACCTTCATTGCATCGGGAGTCGGCGGATGTTTCGACGCCTCGCCTGTCAGCGGAACCGGAGCAATCTTAATCGCGTTCACCTGAGATCCTGAGGTTCGAACCTCAATCGTCGCGACGCCCGGAATCACATTGGGAGGCCGCACCGTGACAAAGAGCCTGTAAGGCCCTGCGTTTACTGTCTCGAAGACGTCTTTATTGCCTACGTGTGCCCAGGCGGTAGCCGAGATGCCGAAGGCCATCAGGAAAAAAAATAACAACTGGGCAAAAGACTTCATCGCTGTACCCCTCGCATCCACCGGCCAAAGGCCAACCCGGCCCACATCGAGATCGACGCATAAATCGAGGCACGCAACCAGCCGAACCAAAGCGTGACCCCTCGGTCGGCAGGGTTGAACTGACGTAAGCGGTCGAGACTCGTAGCTTTTGAGTAATAGCCGAAGTACATGGTCCCAAAGAAGCGGTTCGCGCTTGCTGGGGACATCAGAAAATTGGCAAACGGCCACTCAACAGCGACCAGAACAGCGATAAATACAAATCCCGAGGCGAGCGCAACCTGCCACAGCTTCCAGTTCCGTGTCCGTTGCCAGAGCAGATCGAGCGCTAGAGCGGGAATAATAAGCAAAATCGGAAACTTCGCCGGAACAAGATGGGTCACAGGAAAGTACACCGGTCCAAGCTTCGGCACTGCCGGGAAAAGCGGCATGACCAGAATCTCACCGATGAGAAAGATCATGTAAACCGCAGACGTCCACGTGGCAGCCCATCGAGAGCGTGAGGATTGCGACATCGCGGTAAGTATCATCGGCACTGCTATGCCTGTAGCCATGTAAGGCAGGAACTGGTGCAACCTGGTGTCGCCGGTGAACTCCCGCAGGAAAAGCATCTGGCCTGAGACTAGAAGCCCTCCCATGTACAGATACAACACCTGCAAACTCTTGAATGCCTTGTTACCAGCTTTAACGGAGCGATTCATCTCGGCGAGAATCAGAAACATTATTCCGATTTCTACCGCGCGAGTACCGAGAATGAGCAAAGTATGCGGCGGACTTATGATCTTTACGTCCAGCCCATAGGCGTTGTGCCACCAGTTATCGAATGGAGCAGAAGTAAGCATCGCCACCCCACCCCACCCGGCGAGAAACACACCGAACGGAGCGCGCAGGCCGAAGAGACTCACCGCTGAATCACGTCGCTTCTGGTCTTGTCCGAACGTGCTTTGCAGCGTCAGCCAGAGGCCGACGATTCCGGCGAGCACCCCACAGGCATAAACGGCTATATGCGCCGGGGTCCAGAAGGTATCCCGTCCGATTGAGCGATGCCAGGCGATGTCCCAGGTACCTCCAATCGAGGACGAAGTCACTGCGAGCACTCCCATCCATACATACCAGGGAACCGATGCATTGGTAGCCTGGACGCGCGCCTTCTCCCTGGAATTGGAATAGATTGAGGCAACAGCGCCAGAATTTGCGGCTATAGACATACACTCTCCGAAGATGCGTTCAAATGACTAGACAATGAAGTTAAAACACTGCGTTGCTTTTTTTATTCCCCCATATTTTAGGCTATTGGAACTAGGGGTCGTGGCCTCAAGGTTCCAGACCGTTCTTCATCAGAGCAATGCGGAAATTGCAAACCTGCTCCTAAGCAACGAAGCCCAAGTCGTCACCTAGATGAATGCGCTACCTACGAGCCATGAGTTCCCAGATGGCATGCTGGAGGAATGGCAGAACTTTTGCAGGCAGAGTTTGAAGTCTTTACAGAAGACCTATGCCGCATCTTCGGCGGGTGAGATCAAGTGCCCCTGGCCATGCTAGAGCATCGGAGTGTGGACTGACCGAGGAAACAGACGACTCGGGCGATATAGGTTCTTCTATGGGCCGAGGATGTGGACTGCCCCGGCGGGGCCGCGGCGAATATGGTGATGCGGCAACAGAATGCGGTGGTGGGCAATGGCGAGGGCCTATCGTCGTTTGTGCATATCAACAACGTAGTGATTGCAACCGTGGCGGCGCTGACGACGGATCCGGGCGTGTACAACCTTGTGGATGATGACCTTTCGCCGCAGATCTTATGGCTGCCTGCATTTGCGAGTTCGTGGGTGCTCCAGAGCCTCCGCATATGAACGACGCAGAGGCGACGGCAAGCGCGAGAGAGGATGTGGTGTATCACGCGACGAAACTGAGCGGGTCCTCGAATGCGGAGGCGAAGCGGGTTCTTGGGTGGAAACCCCGACGGTTGGGGTGGCTGGAAGTGTGAGTGGATAGTCGGGCGGTGTTCCAAGTCTACTTCTGCGTTACGAAGGCCTCAGTGGTGCGAAGGTCCAAAAGCTTTCGGGGACACTGCTTATATGGCATAAGAATTTGCGAATTCCGTTGGTGCGTGAATCGTCCTAACGTTGAATCATGAGCACACGGAGCGAACCAACCGCGACAATCGCAATCATCGGTGGAGGGGTAAGTGGAACTCTCACAGCGTTTCACCTGGTTCGGCATGAAACGCCGGCGCGTGTGATTCTCATCGACCCGCGACCTGATTTTGGGCTTGGTCTGGCGTATTCAACTCCGAGCCTCCGTCACTTGTTGAATGTTCCCGCGGGGAAGGTTAGCGCGCTGCCGGAGCAACCAGATCATTTTCTGAATTGGCTTCGTGAGAATTATGACCCGACTGCAACGGAGAAGGTCTTCGCCCCACGAGCGGTATTTGGGCGGTACATCCAATCGCTCCTGACATCGAGGAAACCGCTCGAACAACAGATCGCAACAGCGGTTGATGTCCGGCTGCAAGGCTCCGGGGGCGTGCTCACGTTGGATAACGGATGCGAGCTACGAGCCGACTTGATCGTTCTGGCAACCGGAAACTTCGACCCAGCTCCTCTTCCGGGAATCACGAAGGCCATCTCCGATTCGGCTTTGTATCACCACAATGCATGGGCGGCGGGAACCTACGAGGGATTGCCACTCGATGGGCCTGTTGCTCTCATCGGTACAGGCCTAACCGGGGTCGATGTCATGCTGAGACTGCGTGAACTCGGATACCGCGGAAGGATCGTTGCCGTGTCTCGTCACGGCACCCTCCCGACCCGGCATGCCGACTACACACCGCTGCGCTCAAGTGCAATCCCATTGAACACGCCAGCCAACTGTGTGGCGTATCTCCGCTCTCTCCGCGCAGCAATTCGTGGAGGTGCGAAATGGAGAGCCGCCATCGATAGTCTCCGTGATACGACTAACGAACTATGGCTCCGTCTGCCGATCGAGGAAAAAAAGCGCTTTCGTCGCCACCTGCAGCGAAGATGGGATGTGGTACGCCACCGCATGGCGCCATCGATCGCCGACTTCATTGAGTCCGAACTTCGGAACGGCACCCTGAATATCCGGGAAGGCCATCTGGAGGCCGTCGACGCCTTCTCTAGCGGTGCCTTTGTGACTGTTCGCACACCTGAAGGGAGGGAGAGCTTCTATGCGGAACGAGTCATCAACTGCACTGGGCCGAGCATGAACTACCGCAGCGTCCCTTCAACTCTTCTACAAAATTTGTTTCAAAGAGGACTCGTAACCTCCGGTCCGTTCGGTACTGGATTCCATTGCGCGGAGGACGGAGCAGTCGTTGACGCTCATAGTCAGGCTTCAGAGATCATCTTCAGCCTTGGCCCGGGCCGCCTCGGCGACCTTCTTGAGTCCATTGCGATTTATGAAATCCGTCAGCAGGCGGTTGATCTCGCACTGACGCTCGCTGATCGCCTGAGGCAGCGAGCCCTGCTCCCCGAAGGGATCGTTAAGGGAACTGCTATACGGGAGCTAACCGGAGAGTGGGCAACTGTATGACCAACACAATAGTCACTGACATCAGAGGCACAGAGCAAAGGATGACATCGTGGCTGGCATCCGCTGTCTGGGCGGTTGTTCTCGGAGCAGCCAGCGGTTCAGCCTGTGTCGCAGTACGGCTCTTCCTTCGGCTTCTTCAGTGGGTCTTTGTTCAGCAGACGGGAATGTTACCTTTGGCGGCAGCAACGTTGCCGCCCGCCCGCCGTATCCTGATTCCAATCGTCGGCGCGGCGTTAGCGACCTTTCTGGCCTGGATGATGCGAAAGTCGGCAAAGGACCTGCACTTTGAAGAATATGTCGAAGCCGTTCGTCTCAGAAATGGAAAAATCCTCTCCCTTCGACGGTTTGGCGGACCGCTTCCTCTGCCTTGTCCGTAGCCACCGGCGCTGCGATCGGGCGAGAAGGATCGATGATCCAGTTCTCCGCTGCGATTTGCTCATGGATAGGAGAACGATCTCCACTAAAGAATCTTACGTTGTCGCGGCAGGTAGCTTATGGCGTCGCCGCGGCGGTCGCGACCGTCTATCGGGCATCGATCGCCGGAGTCTTCTTCGCCATCGAGATTGTCTTTGGTAATTGGATGCGGAGGGATATTCCTCTTTTGCTCTTGGCCTCAAGCACTGGTTTGCTTGTTAGTCGTCTTCTACTGGGTGCTGGCCCTCTCTTCCTGGTAAAGGGATCGTTGCCAATAACGCACGATATCCTTTGGATTTTCCCTCTGGCTCTCGTTTTGGGCGCAGCTGGGCCAGCCTATCGGAAACTTCTTAATCTCTCCGGAACAGCGGAACGTCTGCCCTTTGCACTGCTGTGGAGTGGTCTGGCAGTGGGTGTTCTTGCTCTGATCGAGCCTAAGGTTTGGGGGAATGGCGATTTTGCGCTTTCGGGAATTCTGCAGAACAAAACGATGTTCCTCGAAATCGTCAGTGTGTTCACCTATCGCCTAGCTACAACTTTCTGCGTAGGGACAGGGACGGTCGGAGGAGTCTTCACTCCTACACTGTTCGCTGGAGCTGCCCTCGGTCTCGCAGCAGGTCAATTACTGCACAATCCCGATCCGTCTGTACTCGCAATCTGCGGCATGGGACTACTGATGGCTGCGGTGACGCATGCTCCTTTAATGGCGGCTCTGATGGCAGTGGAACTGACCGGGTAATGGCATCTCCTGACGGTCCTTCTGCCAAGTAATATGCTCGCCTCGCTTATTGCTCGCACCATTTCACGTAAGTTACTGTATCCGCTTGCCAGCCCAGAGCCGGCACCGTGAAGATAAGATTTCGACATTTGAGCTTGATGATCATCTAGCAGACCCTACCTGGTCGGAATTTGAAGGGAACCGGAGAAGGATAAAGCCATGATTGAGAATTTCCGCATTCGAGTATTTAGAGCCGTGGCACAGCATCTGAATTTCAGCCGGGCAGCAGAGGAACTGTTGCTCACCCAACCCGCAATTACTCAGCAAATCAAAGCGCTTGAGGATGAGTATGGCGTACCCTTATTCGATCGCGGGGGGGGACATATCGCGCTGACAGCCGGCGGAAAGGCGCTGCTGCCATTTGCCGAAAGAATGAAGGGGCTTTCCGACGAAGCCTTTGCCGCGGTCGCCGAGGCGTTCGGACAACATGCAGGGGAACTCGCTCTGGGAGCATCCCAGACCATCGGTCAATATCTCCTGCCAACGTTCGTAGCTGGATTTCGCAGGACAGCCCCTAAGGTCGTAGTCACAGCTCGCAGCGGGAACACAGATGAGATGCTCGAATCCCTCCTCGCGCGAGAGATTCAACTGGCGCTCATCGAAGGTCCGGAGCAGCGAAAAGATCTCCATATCGAACCTTTTATGGACGATCACATGGTACTTGTTGTCCCCGCAACTCATGGATGGGCTAATCACGATATTAAGTTGGAGGATCTGAAGAGCGAACCTTTGCTCGTGCGCGAATTCGGCTCCGGCTCAAGAAGAGTGGTGGAGCAAGCGCTTGCGAAGGCCGGGGTGAAGAGGAAAGATCTGATGATCAGCATGGAGCTTGACTCAACCGAAGGTCTGCTGAGTGGGGTGGAAGCCGGCCTCGGAATCACCTTCGTCTCGAGGTGGGCAGTCCGAAATCATCTCTCTCTCGGAACGCTGAAGATCGCAAGAGTACACGGGCTGAAGCTGTCGAGACGCTTTTCGATGGCATATCCTGCTGGTCCAGAACCAACAGGGATCGTCGGTATCTTCCGGGCGTTCTTGCTCTCTCGGGCAATGAAAATGGCACCCAAAAGGATAGCCGGGATAAATACTTCCTAGTTGCTGTGGTTTGGCAAACGAAGCGAAAACTCCGATGCACCCGTAGGAGTTCAGATGTCGTACTTAATCACAATGGAGAAGATCAATGCCACGCATTTCGCCTGTTTCTAACTCAACCGATGCAACTGTCACGGAAGTTCTGGATAATATGAAAGCCCGGATAGGTAAAGCACCAAACGCCATGGCAACTCTCGCGCAGTCTTCGGCCGCCTTCAATGGCTATCATGCTCTCAAAAAATCTCTCATGAGGGGTCGCTTGACAACCCGCCAAAGGGAGATCGTAGCACTTGTGACTGCACAGGAAAACGCCTGCCAGTATTGCCTCTCGGGCCACACTCAGGCCGCAGCGGCCGTCGGCCTCAATGCCACTGACATTCTCAAAGCCCGGAGCGGCATAGGCGACAATAGACTGGACAATGCCATCGCAGGTGTCGCCATGAAGATAGTTCGGCGTAGAGGTTTCGTAGATGACGTCGATCTAGTTGTCGCACGAGAGGCTGGAGTTGACGATAGCTTATTGGTTGAGATTGTTGCCAATGTTGCCTTGAATACCCTCACAAACTACAACAACCGTCTCGCTGATACAGAGATTGATTATCCTGTTGTGCAGCTTGAGCTCGAGGCTTTTTCGAATCAATAATCCGGTTGGACCTCATAGCACTCACTGAGTGATATTTTTAGCGGACGTAACTGAGCGTTGTAAATCAGCCGCGTCCGCTGGTCTCATTAACATGACGCGACGATCGCACCCAGTCTGGATATGCTTCATCATTTCGTCTCTCAGAGATCGAGATGACGAAGCACCACGTGGCTACTCTGCGGTGCCGGGTTACCATGCTCTTCACGGCGGCGATGTGTTTTGCACGAGATCCCGAAGCAGGACGTGGCTACTCTGCGGTGCCGGGTTACCATGCTCTTCACGGCGGCGATGTGTTTTGCACGAGATCCCGAAGCAGGCCGTGCCTTCTCTTCAAATAATCCGGACTCTGGTGGAGACCCTGGCTATCTTCCAAATAAGGATTTCAGCGGGAGATTTGTTGCTGCAAATCAGAGGCCTGTATCTCTACAAAGTAGAAATATCCGTAGTCGTCGTGCAGTAGGAATGTGGTAATCACCGCTGTGTGGGATTTCGTTGTCACTGTAGGTCCGTCCCGTAAATCTTGTGGAATGTATGGCGGGGACGACGGGGCTCGAACCCGCGACCTCTGCCGTGACAGGATTCCCAAAAGACGTAACCCATGGGAAACAGACGTAGTGGATGGCTACCTGAGCGCACTGAAGAACCCTTGGGAACAGTTATTGCACTCTTATTGAACACGCGTCCTCTGTCGATTCGACCTCTGCCCATCTGCGATCTGCTTGGGCGACTCGGCGATTTGACAGAATGAAGGAGATTTCACCGATTTGACGTAATTCATTTCGGGTTTCACTAAATTCCGTTATGCAAAAGCTGTATGACACCAACAACTGATCTTTAAGAGCCTTCGGAGACCTGGGCGTGGGTGCCGAAGGCTCGGTAAAGGCTGCTGGGAGTTCACCTATGCCAATCTAACTCCCTTCCTTGCGCGCAGGAATCTTTGCGTGCAAGGCATTCAATCTTTCCGTCAGATGTGCCTGGAGAGTGGCTACTCGGGTTTGCCATAAAGATTTCTACTGTCCATCTTTGTGGCGGATGTGGATGAACGTTTCAGACGACTTCATCTACTTAGGCGGCAAAATACACAATTCGGCTTTTGTTTAATCCTCCAGCCTGTTCAATGCCAGGTTATCTTACTTTGCTCACTACGATTGTCGAGGCCATCCCCGAATGCCTGAGGCGGCGTCATGGATGCCGGTTAGCCGACTTATCACCGCCAGGGAAAGCAACTTCTTCAGTGGAGGTCGTCGTCGTGCCAAATTGTGGATTTAAGTAATGATCAAAGAATGCAAGTTGTTTTTGCCAGGCATCCAGGCGATGGCCCGGCTGCGCAAAGCCGTGCAATTCGTTTGCATATGTAAAGTAATAGTACGTTTTGTGATGCTGACGAAGGGCTTCCGCGAACCGTGCTGACTCCGCAGGAGGTACCTGCGGGTCATTCTCGCCATGCATGATCAGTATGGGCGTTTTTACGTTATTGATTGCCAGCAGAATATTGGCTTTTTGATAGAGTTCAAGTTTTTCGCTAGGAGTTCCGCCCATCTTCATCATCCAACGAATCGACGAAGCATGGTTGGTTCGGTATACGAAGAGTTCGCGGTCGACAACGCCATACAATTCGGCGGCCGCCGCAAACACTTCGGGGTAGCGCGTGACTGCATAGGCCACCATTGTTCCGCCATGGCTTCCTCCCCAATACCTATTCTCGTTGCTTCTGCTAACCCTCTCGCGATGAGGTATTGCGCACCGGCCGCAACATCATCGACCTCACCACCGTTCGAATCTTCAACATTCAGGTTACGGAACGCTTCTCCATAACCGCTGCTGCCTCGATAGTTTGGTTCGAGTACAACATAGCCAGCTTGAGCGAGATACTGTGCCCACACATCGGAACGATAGCCGTCTTGTCCTTCCGGACCACCGTGGATCCAAAGTATTGCCGGTTTCGTCCGTCTCTCCTTACTTGGCGGTTGATAGAGAAGTCCGGCGATCTCGCGCCCATCCTTACTCTTCCAGGTGACGCGTTCGGGCACCTGTGCAGCGACTGCGTAGTTTATCGGAGTGGTATGTGTGAGTGCGATAGGCTTCGCAGATGAACGAACCTTCTGCATCAGGAGATCAGTGGTCTCAAGGGGAGATTGATGATTGAACAGCACATGAGTGTTGTCCGGTGACCATTGCGGCTGAGCAGAGAGGCCGGGTGTCTCAAATTTGGTGAGCCGTCTCGATTCCCCGCCTTTTGCTGGAATTAGCCAGAGGTCATTCGCCTCAAGCAACCCTCTGTTCGAGACGAACACGATGAATCGTCCGTCTGGAGAGAATGCTGGATCCTCATCTTCAAAGTCTCCAGTCGTGATCTGCTTAGGATCACCGCCATCTGCAGAAAGTAGGTAGAGGTGATTCCAGCCAGAGTTCTGCAACACAGTGACAAGCGTCTGACCGTCAGGCGACCACTCCGCTCCACGAATCGACCATCCGCCACCCCGATCTACGGAAGCCTCATAAAGACGGTTTGGCTTTCCGACAACTTGGCCCGAGCGAGGATCAAAGTGCAACAGTTGCAGGCGTCCGCTAAAGTAGGACCGCTCGCGGGTCACATAGACGATCCGCTCTCCCTCAGGAGACCACTTCCCTTCTGCCGATTCTTCATTAGGGGCGGTTAGAGCGCTAGTCACCGCTCCGTCTGCGCTGACAACGTATAAGCCGTTTGTTCCAGAGCGGCCACTCTGAAATAAAATCCAGCGTCCTTTTGGTGACCACTGAGGAGCCCGATCCGTGGCTTGCCGGGGGTCCCCTGAGCCAGCAGGAGCGTTGGTCAGTCTCTTTGGAGCTCCTCCGGCAACTGCAACTGCCCATATACTTCCCTGACTCGCGTAGGCCAGCTGCGTGCCGTCTGGAGACCAGGAGAGCCCGGTTTTGCCTCCTTGAGTACTGGTGAGCAGAACAGGCCATCCACCAGCGGTGGATAAAAGATCAATCTGCCCCGATCTCACAAAAGCAACGGTCTTGCCATCAGGAGAGAGAGCTGTCTCGCCAATAGGCTCTGCGGACAATAGGTCTTGCAAAGTCAGGCGAGCCTGGGCCAACGCTGCCCCGTGGACTATCAGGAAGGCGATCGATAGAACCTGCGACACGACAATAGATCGGCGACGAAATAATTTCATATCAATGTAACTCCACTATCTGGGTAGGCTAAAAGTGGTACCTGAGGCTGAACTGTGCCGAGCGGGGCGGTTGGAGATTCTGTAACGAGCCAAAGGTGCTCGAACTGGCGTTGGTCCCATTGACAAACTGTTGACCCGCGCCACGATTCGTAACGTTGTAGATGTTGACGGAAGCCTCGACCGATTGCCGGTCTGTGATTGGAAACTCACGCCCCAACAAGGTGTTCCATTGCACCAGCCAAGGAGTGAAGATCTGACCTGTACCGCGATCCGCAAATTTGAATCGATAGGCTACAGCCAACGGATTTGACACCGTACGTCCGTTGATAACTCGAGTCGCGGGGCCATACTGTCCGTTATATGACTGCGTAATAACAACGGGGCCACCTGCTGTTCCAGACTGTCCCGTGAGAGTGTTTGAGAAGCGGATCTTCCATGGAGCTTTCCAGGTAACGCCAGTTCTCCATTGTTGACGCTGCCACATGCGATTTCTCGTGTCCCCCGTGTAGTCGTTGGTTACATTGCCACGGACAGAGCCTAAACCTGCATTATTCGCGAACTTCGTCGGCTCCAGGATGGCTGTTGGATCATTGGGCTGGTAGACGCCCCCGAGATGATCAGGAGAGTAACTGTAGGTGCTGAAGAGCTGAAGCTTTGACGTCTGCTTAGTAACCGTCAGCTCGTATCCCTGATAGACAAACCAGTTCCACTTATTGTTGGTGACGAGATAGAAGTTATTGAATGCGGGGTTGTTCAACCCACTCCAAATGACCCCCGTACCGCTGGATGTGTAGATTTGATTTCTATCGACCAATGCCGGTCGATCGCGATATTCACGATGGATATAGCTGGCGTCGATCACCACAGCTCCCGGAAGCTGCGTGCGGTATCCCACCAGCCATTCACGAACAAATCCCTGGTGACGATCCGGATCGAAGGTGCGATCTGCACTCAGTGCCGTACTTCCCGGCGTAACGAAGGTGACGGGGCCACTGTTGAGGAAGTACGTATCGGTCGTGGTGACCGTACTAGAACCGGCTGCCCCCAGGTAGCTTGCATTCGTAATATCCGTGATCTTGCTCCAGCTCGCACGAACAACATTCTTTTGGTTCTTCGTCAGCACAAATGCACCGCCTATGCGTGGCGCGATGTTCCATGAACTCTGGGTCGTCACTTTGAACAGCGCATCGCGCCCCGATATCCAGTCCGGACGAACTCCCGCGGTGATAGACAGGCGACTGAATGGACGCCACCTATCTTGGATGTAGAAAGCATAGTCGTTCGCAGTGATATAGCGACTTACGACGCTTGCTCGATCGACAGACTGAGTGTGGAAGATCGTATATCCCTTGCTAGGATTGTTGGGATCATTAAGCACAGCATCCTGCTGTATGTTGTTGCCTTCATCGGCGTACAACGTTGTTGTCTTGTTGCGCTCACTCGGCTCAAGATAAAATCCGCCCTGAATCTCGTGGGAGCCAAATGCCTTCGGGATGTAGTAGGTAAGGTCGCCGGTAATCGTCGTCTTATTTGCTGGATTCAGCGTTATGGAGGACAGGTTGTTGAGGGTCGCCAACGAAGAACCCTGGCCGACAAGGCGGCCAGAGGAAAGGGTATTGGTCGCATAGACATCAATCTCAGGCTTTGAACCAACACCGCCGATTGAATCAGCACTCAGATTGCTGCCCTTATTGTTGAACGAGATCAGGAACCGTGTTGTCAGGTTCTGGCTCCATTGTGAAATGAGGCGTAGGCCATATGCGCCGCCACCATATTGATTGTGAGCGATATTGGAGGCATACCACTGATAATTTGCATCCTGTTTACGGCTGTCATACTGAACCAGGCCCATCAGCCGATGCCGGTCCGTCAGTTGGACGGATGAGTTTCCCAAAAAGATGAAGCCGCTTGAATGATTGGCGAAGGATTGAAATCCGGGACTGATCCCGTTCAAATAGGACAATTGTGAAGCAGTCTGACTGACACCATCATCTCGATTGATGTAGCGGCCAGAGGCGAAGAACCAGGCTTTCCCCTTCTTAATCGGCCCACCGAGCGCGAAGTCCGGCTGTTGGGTCGATGTGACGGCGCTTGTTCCACCATTCGCGTTGTTTGCATTTAGAGCTGACGGGCCAAATAGCCAAACCAGACTTCCATGGTATTGGTCGCTACCTGTGGGACTGGACATGTTGATAACCATTCCCATCGCAGCCGGAGATGATGCGTCATTCGCACCCGTCTTGATTTGGATGTCTCCCAAAGATTCGTTGCTGATGCTGATGCCATTCGATGGCCAGTTCTGTTGAAAGCTACCGACATCCATACCGTCAACCAGTGTGGCGTGGTTTTCGTTCTCTGACCCACGCAAAAAGTACGTTTGGCCGCCCTGAGCATCCGCTGAGGCGCTTACGATGCCCGGTGTCAGTTGCAGTGAATCCGACCAATCATGTCTTCCTGTGATTGGGATATTACGGAGTAGCTCTCCACTAAGATTGACCGCCTGCTCTGCATTTTGCGTGTCGATGAGCGGAGCTTCTCCTGAGACCTCAATCGTTTGTGCCTTGGAACCGATCTTGAGCGCAATGTCTACCGTTACGTTCAGGCCCGCGCGTACGATCAGTCCGGTACGAACAGACTTTTCGAAGCCAGGATTTTCGGCTTCAACGGTATAGTCTTCGCCCGTAGGTAGTTGAATGAGTCGATAGTTCCCTTCTCCGTCGGAGGTGGCATGGAAAGATCCTCCGACACTAGGACTGCGAGCTGTTAGCGAAACACCGACGATCGCCGCGCCTGAGCTGTCAGTCACGCGACCGTGGATCGTGCCGTCTGCAGATGTTTGCGCCTCGCTAGAGTGAGGCATAAAAACGGACAGTGCAATAACAGCTGCGACTCGAGTTACGGCGATTATCCTTCTGCGGAAATGATTTGCAATATTCATGATGGCCTCGAGGCAAACTTTGAAGACAGGAGTTCACGAGCGCGCGGGGACGTTGGTGCCGGCGCGAACACGTATTTTGCTTGGAGTGAGGGAAATTTAGCGAATTAGCAACAACAATGCAGAGGGATCAATGGTAGTTTCACTAGTTATCCCCCTTTCCGCTTCCCGAAGGACGGGAGGTAGCCGCGTAAAACAGAGAATTGAAGAAGAGCTTGTAAGTCACTTCAGATTGCGCGCGATACTGTGGGCGAAAGCCGAAAAGAATGACTCTGCCCTTTCCAATCGGCTCTTCCGCGAGGGCGGAATTGCCCACAAGGTACTTGCCGCCCAGAATCCAACCACTCCGCAACGGATTGTCGCTTGCATAGTTGGCGATCGAACGCGCATCGCCGCGAACATCGAATGCTGGACTCTGCTCAAAAAAGATCGGTATCGTCGTTGGAGCCCCAAATCCGATCGGGTGAGAGGTATCGACCTTCACCTCTAGAATCGAACCCGGGATGTAGAAGTCACGATTGGTGACACCCTCAAGGACGTTCTTTACCTGTGTGGAGTCTTTCGTTGCGTAGACGGTGGAGGCGCGATTTAGAGTGATGATGGTGCCTCCGGTCTCGGCGAACTTGTGAAGAGCAGCAGTACCCTTCTCTCCCAGCCCGTCCTTGAACTCAGGAGGGACGGGAGGACCGCCTTCATTGCCCTCACCTCGGCCAATCGAGCCCTTGGTGATGGCTGCAGCAGAATTGTCAGGGAGAATAATGACATCGAACTTGTTGGCGAGATTGCCTTTCCGGATCTCGTCATCTACCAGACGGGTATAAGGGATTCCGTTCTGATCGAAGATCCAACGTGTCCATCCTTCGTCCATAGAAGCTACCCAGCTCTGATACAGGCCAATGCGCGGTAGCTTAACCTCCAGTCGAGCTGCGGTAATGGGCGTCCTTACTGCCTCGAAGTGTATGGGCCAATGACCAGCAGCACGTGCAATCTCTTCCTGCAAACCTGGCTGTTCCGGTAGATAAATCGTTCCCGCCGAATAAGTGCCTCCGGTCAATCGGTATGCATGGAGATTGCTCTTTAGGAGAGCAAACAATGCGTAGAGTGAACTATTCGATTTGTCATCCAGAATGTAACCGAATTTAGCTTTCCCAGCATCTACTGTCCCAATTGGAGAGCTGATTGTGTCGACCTGAGATGCGGTGACGTCAAACTTATTTTTGATTGCGATAGCATTCACACCGAGCAGTAGTGGAAGTGTTTGAGCGGTGACATCATAGGGACGCTGTAGAGGTCCGCCTGGATACTCTCGGATGCTTGGGTACTCCTGCTCTTCAAGCAACGTCTTTGCGAATGCCCCGTAAGGTTGCCCCAAGATAATGATGTAACTTCCCTTTGCAAAATGGCACTTGTCAGCATCAAAATCCGAATTTGCCCTCCGGATCTCGACCTCTCCGCGCCGCAAAATATCAAGCAAACGCGTCGTTGATGCCGGATCCTGCTGATCTGTCTGTATGGCATATGCGTAGGGACCACCATACTTCTGGTCGGTCGCATTCTTGAGGATCTGATAGTAGTTCAGAAGATACCGCTCGCGATTTGCAGCAACGTTATGAGCAATCGAAAAGAACGCATCAAGTTGATAGGCAACAATGTCGCCAAGCCGCCATGTCCCACCCTTCCAGGGTTCTGGAAAGTTCCAGGTTCTTACCTTCGCGTCGTATCCAATTCCGCGATCAAGCTTCTCAAAAGGAATTTCGATGGGTGATGCAATGTTGACGCTTGCTGACTCAGTGAGCACTCGCGCTGTACCGTGATAGGCCATGTAGTGACGGGCTGGCGACCAAAGATCATAGACTCCATGGATAAGAACACCTGACTTCCCGGTCCCCGCAATTTCAAGCGCTGTTTGAGAGCCGAGGGCATTCATTGTGCTTTCGAGTAAAGGATCAATGTTTGGATCGATGGGGTCGACCCAAGGTGGAAGGTAGATTCTCGGACCACGAGAGCCCATCTGATGAATGTCGTAGAGCACCTGTGGATGCCAGGGGTTGATCACTTTATCAACCGTAAGCTGGGTTTCAACCTGAGTGAAGCCATACCAGTCACGATTGTCGTCATGCCCAACATAGTGGTGATAAACGACAACAGGAGAACTGCCTTCATAAGGAGTTCCGAGGTACTTCTTGTACCAGTCCACCACCAGTTGCTGCCCGTCGGGATTCAACGATGGCACCAGCACGATAATGGTGTTATCAAGAATCTGTTTGATTTCAGGGGTATCCTGGGTCGCTAATCGATAGACAAATTCTGCCGCGCTTTGCGAGCTGGCAATCTCCGTCGAGTGGATGTTGCAGGTAACAACGAGTACTGCCTTTCCTTGCTTGGATAATTCTTTCGCTTGCTCCGGAGTTGTCTGACGCGAATCCGCCAGACGGCGCAATATATTTCTGTATTCGTCCGCGTGCTGCAGGTTTTCCGGGGAGGAGATGGTGAGCGCCACGAAAGGCCGGCCCTCAGTAGTTTTCCCCAGTTCTTCATAGTGGACTCGGTTTGATTGCCGAGAGACCGTTTGAAAGTAACCAGTTAGCTGCGTCCAGTCAGCAAGCTTACGATCTGTTCCCGGCTTAAAACCAAAGGCTCCTTCCGGCGTTGTGACGTTCTGGGCAAACACGATGCCAGTCATGAGACAAACAAGCATGAATAGAGAAATAGTATGGCGACGCACGATGAAGATCACCCGAGTGCGATCAAGAGCTAGTTAATGGGCGCAGATGGAATCTGCACACTATCGAAGGGAATATTTAGGGGAGCGAACGAAAGGTTCTGCTTAGAAGCATCGACAAGGAGAAACGGAGGTATCAGCAGCAACGCGCAACGCATCGACTTGGGGCCACTGATAAAGCATGCAATAGATATATCAGATATCAGAATTCTGTCAAAAAAAATTACGAATTAAATTCGCGGTGATTCAGCAACGAATCACGGACGTGCCGAATATGCTCGCGGACGGCCGCTATCGCGGCCATTTGATCATGCTCCCGCAATGCTCCCACGATGCGTCTATGTGCCTCTGGCGCCGTCCCTGACGAGATCCGATAGGTCTGGCTGCGGAAAAGCCATATTTGATTCTGAATAGTCCCGAGCATACGGTTTAGTTCGTTGTTCTTCGCTGCAGAAACGAGTATGCGATGAAAATTAGCGTCTTCATCGATATGCTGGGCCATATCGTCTACATCTAGACAAGTAATCGTTCTCTGAATACTGGCCTCAAGCGAGTCAAGCAATTGTGGAGTCACCTTTGCATTGCTCACTGCGTAGGTCTCAAGCGCTTCCCTCACGCCATAGAGATCACTTATCTCGTCGATTGAAAACTCGCGCAAATATGCGCCTCGCCTGGGCTCAATACGGATGAGTCCTTCATTCTTGAGAGCATTGAGTGCTTCGCGAATTGGCGACTTGCTAATACCAAGATCTAAGGAAAGCGATTCTTCTGTGAACCGGTGTTTTGTAAGCTTTCCTTGAAGAATTGCTTTTTTGATGTTCTGGTAAGCGAGCTCAGTCAGATTGGGCGGGATCGTTAGCTTATTCATTGTCGATAACGAAAATCTACACGTGTCCTACGATTCGGTCATTCGCACAAATTATTCTCCCATGATCAAAGGGATTGAACACGTTCGTCTCGATCCAGTCTCCATTGAGAGTCTCGTGGTTTTCTATTCGACCATAAACTCCAGATCAACAGGGACCTGTAATGTTGTTGCCAACGCGTTGGTTTCGTTTGCCATACCAATGATGGCAGATAGCTCCGCATACTGCTCATCGGAAATTCCCTTAGCACGGGCAGCGGCAGTATGGGAATGTACACAGTAACTACAGCCATTTGTCGCGGAGACTGCAATATAAATCAACTCTTTAGTCAGTGGATCGAGCGCACCAGCTTTGTACATGACTTCCTTAATGCTCGACCATGTTCGTTCGAGGAGCGCTGGCTGATTGGCAAGGGCTCTCCAGAAATTATTTACAAATTCTGACTTGCGGGTCGCACGGATATCCTCGAAGACTGCCTTTACCTGGGGATTATTCGCTACGTCCTTATCTGTCCATAACTTTAGTGTGCTCATAAAAACCCTTTCAAATACTTTGTCGACAATAACAAATTCATCTCAGGCAAACGGCCTGCTGACCTAACGAATAGGGCTAATAGTCGCCCGGTGGGCCAAACTTTCGCACAAGTTCCTCTGTGGATTTCGACTTCCAATGGCGGTTGTAGCCATCCAGTGAGCAAAAACTTCGACTCCACATTCGGTCGATATAGAGAGTTCCTCTCAGGTGATCTATCTCATGCTGCAAAATGCGCGCGTACCATCCTTCCGCCTCTATGTTTACCGGCTCCCCAAGGTGGTCGAGAGCTTTAACAGAGACTCTTCGAGCGCGGGGCACCATTGCCACAAAACCGGGTAAGCTAAGACATCCCTCGAAAAAAGTGGCGTCCAAAGGCGCCAGTAACTGGATCTCAGGGTTGACCAGGACGTGAAAAGGAATCGGCCGACGCTCGCGTTCAATGAGTTCTGCTTCCGTCAGGTTGACCTGATACTCCACTTTGTCTTCGATGACAACCAGCTGAAACGACTCTCCCACTTGGGGCGCAGCAAGCCCCACTCCGGGAGCGTCACGAACGGTCTCTCTCATGTACTCGATAAGGCCTTGGACCGATGAACTCAGGATCTGTTCCTTCGATAGTTCCTGCGCTTCTGCCCGCAAAACTGGCTCACCTACACTCACGATTTTCAAACGCACCATTTTGCTAGCTCCAGTATTTGAACCGCTATCAGTTCAACCCTCATGTTCTTTTAACCGAGGACTTGAACTTTTATTCCCGAGAACATTCCACCCTTCACGGTGGCCTGGGACAGATATACTGCAAGTCCGCAGAATTAGTCCTAAGACTGTTTCGCAAATGCTGTTTTCGTGCGGTTGCAGTAAGCGTCCCGATGATGTTCATGTGGTTGGACGGACTTCGTGCTGTTCGCGTTGTCGCCCAGCCCAGTCGGCGAAGAGCCATGCCTATTGGGTGTTGGCGAGGAGACCGTTGACATCGACGGCGGTGTCCATACCAGAGAGGACGCGGAGGAGGTTGTCGCGCTGCGAGGCGAGAAAGTCCTTGTCGGCGGTACGGAGATAGAGATTGCAGAGTCCAACGATCCATTGAGCGGAGTAGTCGGGGATGCCGTTGATGGGAGAGGCTGGGCCGGTGCCGTCTCATCCAGAAGACGAAGGGTCTTCTGAATGAGACGGCGGTCATCGAAGACTGTTGAGATGACGCGGCCGACGACTTCGAGGTCGCCTGCCCAGCGGCCGCGATCTCGTTTGATTGCGTCCCAGATTCCGTCCTGCATGCAGAGGTTAGCGTTATAGGCTCCGGTCTCCCAGATGCGGTTGAGCAGGGGGTCAGAGGACTGGAAGTGTCCGGCGTAGGTGACGGGGTAGTAGATGCCTTCGACGCGAATGGACTTGAAGGGGGCGCTGATCTCCTGGTGGAAGAAGATGCTATGAGTGAAGTCGGCGGTGAGTTTGCCGTCAGGATTGCGAAAGAAGGCGATGTTGTCCGGCTCGATGGCGTAGTTGACGCTGTAGCGGCGATACGGGCCGTGGATATTTGCCACGACTGAGTTGCCGGGAGCAGGCTTCTCTTCGAGTTGGTCGGCTGGAGTGATGGGGACTACACCAACCTTCATGAGAATCTGAGTGGGGGCGGGAACGCCATGCATCATAGCGACGTGCATAACATTCTGTCTCGTGGAAGCGGCAGAGGTGACGGCGGCATCGCCGAAGGGAGTTTTCTTGTCGGGATCGTCGGCATAGGAACCGTGACGATAGGCCAGATTGAGACCGTGTCGCTCTAGTTGGACCTTGATTTTGCGGAACTCTCCGTCGTGGGCTGGGTTGCTTGGGCTGTAGGCGAGGGTGTAGAAGTTGGAGCCGTTCTCGATCGCCGAGGCAACGGCTTGGGCGAGTCCGTTGGTATCGACGAAGGCATGGCCACCAGTGGCTTCGGCCATGTCGTTCATGGTGCCATGTTCCTGGGTATCGCCGTGAAGAACTTGGGTGTTGTCCTGGTTCATCCGTCTGGGATTGGCGGTGAAGTTGCGAGTAGTGCTGGCGGTGAAGATAGGGGAGTTGAAGAGGCCCCGGGGCATCGATGGGGTAGAAAGCGACCTGACTGCGGCCGAGGAGATCGACGGTATCGCGGAATTCATCAGTAGAGCTGGAGACGACGTCGAATGGCCTGAGAAGAGTTCTTGTTGTGTCAGGCAGGATATTGATGGGGAATGAGCCGGAGAACCAGATAAGGTTCTTGAGTCCGGGAATGCCAGCGACGTAATCCAGTGATTATTCGTAGTACTAAACCATGATGAAAAGCGAAGTTCGTGCTGACTGCCACTTTCGTAGCAATTTCGAGTTTTGGGCCGCTAAAGGTATTGAGGCAGCAAATTCACACAAATATGGAATGCGGATCAGTAAGTAACGTCGGAGGCATGAGATTTGCGTCGGCCCGATCTGAGGGTTCAGGGCCTGTGGTCTCCGACGTAGACCGACCCTGAAACCTAGCTAACAGCGTAACCGCAGAGTGAGCTCTTCACTTGTCATGAAGTGGTTGATGATCCTGTGCATCAATGTCCGCCACCGAGCATCAATTTGGGCCAGTATCTAAAGCTCCGGCCACTTTCGTTGTTCTTGCGGTGGTGATCCTGGTAGCAACTGTCCGAGAGACGGTTATATGGCAACTTGCCAGAGGCATAGCCGATCCGACCGGGTGAATGAGTGACTTGGCCTGATATGGAGTAACCCTGTCAACTGGACGAGATCTGTGGGTTTGTCTTGGTGGTTTGCGTTTTCTTTTCCCGAGTGTTACGAAACTCCGAAGCGCAAGAAATTACACCTTCGGTCCTAGTCAAGAAGTAGGCATAAGCGGCCCGGGTCACGAACGCGGAAACCCTTCACTCAACTTTAGCTAGCTCGCAAAGCTCCTCAAGGTCAGGCGAAGGTCGCTTTATCGTTCCGGTACGCCGCGACCGTATTTTCGTATCCGCGTGCATATAGCAATCTGTACCCGCTGAAGTACGACGACCGCCGTTACGCGGGAAAATGCGGATTTGTACCGTGCAATTCCGAGATTATTTTTCGTTAAGTTTTGATTAGCGCTGAGCAAATGCTCTTTACTTGCCGTGCCGCTGTGAACAATGCTTTGAATACCGGTATCACTCTAGTTTTGGCGGCTGATAAACCCTTTGCCAATGGATGGAACAGAACGGGCGCTCCCTCTGCCGCTCATGCGGGCGAGACGCGTTCTTGTATCCGAAAACACAGAAAGCTCACCCGCTTCCGCGATTTCAACGGATCAAGAATTGCTTGAACGCATCCAAAACCGCGATGAAAGCTCCGCACTGACCCTTTTTTATCGGTATAACAAGCTCGCCTTTTCTGTCGGAATAAAGAACCTCCGGGATGAAGGGGAGGCAGAGGACCTGGTTCAGGAGATATTCATACGTCTTTGTAGCGAGGCAAGGTTGTTCGACAAAGAGAAGGGCTCTGCGAGGACATGGATTATCCAAATGGTCTATCGGCGCGCATTCGACCGACGCAATTATCTGCATCGCCGGCAATTTTATTCTGGTACAGATGCTGCGGACCGCACGAATACTCTTATTGAGAGAAAAAACTTAGAGGACGATATCATCGCCCGCTTGACCGTTCAGCAGCTAAAGGCGGCATTCGGCTATCTAAGCGAACGGCAGCGCAAGACGTTGGAGATGTTCTTTTTTGAAGGGTTAACACTTGCTGAGATTGCCGAGCGAACCGGCGAAGATGTAAAAAATGTTCGGCATCACTACTATCGAGGACTGGAACATCTACGACAGATTACCCGCCAGATGTTGAGCACCGGGAATTTCAACTTATGACGATTAATACGGGATACCCGAACGGTTGTAGCGAAGAATTTGCGGAGCTCTGCGCTCTCTCGACAACTGGAGAACTGAGCGCAGAAGAAATAGCGACTCTAAATGAGCACGTCGCAGGCTGTGGTCGGTGTATGGCATTATTGCGTGAATATGCAGGTTTGGCCCAAGTGGGCATGACGAAGCTGGCTGCCGACCTCGCCCCTGATAGTGAAATACCTGTCGCTTATGAAGAAACGAAGGGAGCGACACAATTCGTTTCTGCTTTCCGTGCACAGCAAGGCACTTCGCGTTTGCGACTGTATTCACTTGGAAATCAGATACGGTACGCGGACGGATGGAAGGCTATAAGGCGGCCGACCTTGCTGGCCACAGCAGCCGCACTGCTGCTGGTTTGCCTTGGGGGAGCATTCAAGCTTGGACGCAGGATGAACGTTGCTCCGCCTCATTCTGCACCGGTAACAGTTGTACATCCTCCGCCAGTCGCAGATGGGGAGAACGCACAATTACGGAGAGACCTGGCGGCGGCCCAGGACTCATTGAACGTGGCGACCGGGAAGTCAGCCAACATCCAGAAGCAATTAGCTGCCTTGTCAGGTACAAAGGCTTCGCTTCTCACGCAGATCGCAGAACTTACTAACAAAAACAACGTCGATTCGGATTCACTAGCTGAGGTGACACAGCAACGTGATGTTCTTCAAAATCGATTGGATGATGCATCGAAGGCCCTAGCCCTCACAAATGACGAGTTGAACCATGTGCAGCAGGACCATCAAGGAGCTCTTTTCCGGGTTACCACATTGGAGACTAAAATCCAGGATTTGCGTACGCAACTGACGTCCACAAATAGTTCGGGGGGGACTACAGAAAAGTTCTTGGCTGCGGATCGTGACATCCGTGAATTGATGGGCGCGCGGCAGCTTTATATCGCAGATGTGTTCGACGTGGAGAAGAATGGCGACCGCAGCAAACCTTTTGGCCGCGTCTTCTACACAAGAGGGAAATCATTGATCTTCTATGCCTTCGATCTCGAAAAGCAGCAGGGGTATAAGGAAGCTAAAATCTTCGAGGCATGGGGAAAGCCCGATAGCTCATCAGTCAAGCCTATTAGCCTTGGAATTTTTTACATGGACAATGAGCAGAACCGGCGATGGGTGGTTAAGTCCGACAATCCCGAAATACTAGCCCAAATCAATTCTGTTTTTGTGACCGTCGAGCCTCATGGTGGCAGTCAGAATCCCACGGGCAAGCCATTTCTTGAAGCTTATCTGCATACCCTACCGCCGAACCATCCCTAACGAGCTGAAGTAGATTAGCGTCTTCGCTTGCTCGCATTTTTTGAACGTGTGAACATACAGTCAATTCAGCTTTCGGGCACGGTATAAAAAGCACTCCTGCCACGAATACTCATCAGACTCGATATTCCGTTCCCAGGAGCATTCATGAAGTTCGCCCAGCTTGCAATGGCCTTTCTATTGCTTTTATTACCCTGTGCCGCTTTTGCTCAAACTACGAACGCCTCCATCACCGGTATCATTGAAGACCCTGCTAAGGCCGTCGTTCCAAAATGTCTCCGTTACAGCGATCAACACGAAGACAGGCGAGAGAAACACTACAAAGACAAATAAGAGTGGCCAATATACGATCGCGGCACTTACCCCGGGAACTTATCGGGTTGAAGTAGACAAGCTTGGATTTCGGGGCGTGATCGAGGCGGGATTGACATTGCACACACAAGACATTGTGCAACTCAACTTTAGTATGGCTGTCGGCTCTACCGCTGAGAGCATCACTGTAAATGCGGACGAAAATAACATCAACACAACCGATGCAACGGTTGGCACGGTGATCGATCGGCAATTTGCCGAGAACATGCCGTTGAACGGAAGAAGCTTCCAATCACTTATCCTCCTGTCCGCCGGCGTGGTTACTGCAACCCCACAACCCAACAATGCTCAGGGGGAATTCAGTGTCAATGGAATGCGCAGATGCCAATAACTTCATGGTAGATGGAGTCAGCGCTAACAATTCCAATGGCGCAATTGACGGGGGCGCTGGCCCAGGTGGCATGACATCCAGCACGACAGCCCTAGGCACAACTCATGCAATTATCTCTGTCGATGCTCTTGAGGAATTCCGCATCGCAACCTCCACCTATTCCGCTGAATATGGACGGCAACCCGGAGCGCAGATCAGCTTTCAGTCGCGAGCTGGCACGAACGATTATCATGGAAGTGCTTTCGACTACATTCGAAACGCTGTCTTCGATGCGAATAACTGGTTCAACACATACAGCACGCCTGCTGTTCCCAGGCCGCAAGAGAAGCAGAATGATTTCGGTGGTGTATTTGGTGGCCCTCTAAGCATTCCAGGGCTGTTCTCTGGCAAAGATCGCGCATTTTTCTTTCTTTCGTATGAGGGACTTCGTCTCTCTCAACCGCAGTCTGCGCAGGTCATGTATGTTCCGTCCAACGGAACGTATAACACCACAACAAATTATGCGAGTCCTCTTTATAAGAACTTGCGCGCCAATGCTTCGGCAGCAATCAAACCTATCTTGAATGCCTTTCCGCTGCCAAACTGTTCCATCGCGCAGGATCCTCAATGCGTCGATTACGGTGATGGGCTTTCGCCGTTCCTCTATAGTTCCACAACCCCCAGTTCGATCAATGCGCCAAGTGGGCGACTCGACTTTGCGGTTGCACCGTGGCTACGGCTTTTCTTCCGTTATTCGGACACGGAAAGCGACACGTTACAGAACCCAGGTTCTTATTCTGGCAAAGTGACGACCAACTTCAGAACCAGAACGTATCTCCTCGGAGCGAATAGCGCGTTTGGTCCCTCCGCCACCAATGCGTTCCGTCTGCAATTCTCTCCCTCCTATTGGCAGACGGCAACTACTCCTTCTACCTTCGGCGGAGGCCAACCGACGAGCCTTCAGGCTCTGCAGGGACTGCCTGAAAGCGGAGAAGAAGTTGTCTACTTCAGCTTTGCTGGAGGAGAGCAGGGCCGACTGTACGATCAAAGCTATGGCACACGTCAGTTCCAGCCCAATGTCGTCGATACGGTGAGCTGGGCCAAGGGACGTCACCTTTTCAAAGCCGGCGTCGACTACCGACAGACAACTACCTATATGGGCTTCGGATTTCTCTCTCGTGGCCCTATATCGTCTACACCTACAAATCTGCTGCATCCACTCTGGCAAATGCCATCGATACGGTCCAGGTCAACACAACTGTGCGGCAGGACCCCACTTTCAAAAACCTTGGGCTTTACTTCCAGGATGAATGGCGTGTTAAGCCACGCATGAGTTTATCCGCCGGACTTCGCTGGGATCTCAATCCGCCTCCATCAGTCTCCGGAGCGCAGGACTACACCTATTCCGGAAATCTCGCCCTCCCATCCACAGTTGGTCTGGCTCCGTTGGGCACGCCTCTGTACAAGACAACCTATACAAATTTCGCGCCTAGGGTTGGTGTTGCAATCACCCTTCGGAATGAGCCTGGTCATGAACTGGTGCTTCGTGGTGGCGGCGGGCTGTTTTACGATACCGGCCAATCACTGTCTCACTTATTCGGTGTAGGTTACGAAATGGGTGCTGGCTATAGCCGAAATCTCAAGTCAGTCGTAGGTACGCCAGTCAGTTTCCCATTGCCCCTCAGTGTCATCAATGCACCGGCTCCTGCTCCTGTAGCGCCGTACTCATTGAACTATACGGTGGACAGGAACTTCTTTCCGCCGTCGGCTGTCCAGTGGAGTGCAAGCCTGGAACAGGCATTCGGAAATGTGCAAAGTTTAATTATTGGTTATGTCGGTTCCGAAGGTCGAAACCTGACACGCTGGACAAAGTATAACTATGGTGCGTTGAATCCCTCTTTTGCATCGTTCAATGCGCTCACCAACGGCCCCGGATCGAGCTACAACTCTCTGCAGGTTCAATATAAGCGCCGGGCATTACGTAACGTTCAGGTTCAGGCGGCCTATACCTGGTCACACGCTATTGACTGGGCCAGCACCGACTATTACGGTGGCCTTCCGTTACAGCGAGGTAATTCAGATCAGGACGTTCGAAACAATTTCTCCGCAGCATTGGTTTACAACCTGCCAACGCAGTATGCAGAGAGATGGATGAAAACAACACTGAGCGGCTGGGCGGTTGATATGCGGTCCTTTGCCCGCACGGGCTTCCCCGTGCAGTTACAGGGAGCCAATTTGACTGACCCCATCTCTGGAGAAACCTATTCCGGTCGCCTGGACTATAACGGGGGAAATCCTTATGTTAACAAAGCTGCAATTCCTGGTGGACGGCAGTTCAATCCCTCGGTATTCAGCGTGCCAACCATAGTAGGGGGCACTGGCAACTCGCCACGTAATTTCCTTCGGGGCTTCGGGGCGGCTTCAACTGACGTCGCCATTGAACGCGTATTACCTCTGTATGAGCGATTCAACCTTCGTTTCCGCGCCGAGAGCTTCAATATTTTCAATCATCCCAACTTCGGGGCGCTGAATGTTACTTGCGGAACGAGCACGGCGGGCGCTCAGTGTAATAACACCATCCTTGGGCAAGCGTCGAACACGCTTTCCGATGCACTCGGAGGCTTAGCCTCTATCTATCAACAGGGCGGTCCGCGATCGCTGCAGTTCGCCTTGAAGCTGCAGTTCTAATGGAAACATCCATAGAGAGTTGGGAACTGAGAAGGATTCCCAACTCTCTATATCTCTATCTTGTCCCTATTGACCCGCGCCGGTGAGGACATCTACATGCCTAAGTAATGAGTTTTAGGACAAACACGGAGATCGAATCGTGATGAAAAAAGTTGCCTTTCTGTCATTTGCATTATCCTGCGCTGCTCTGGCACAACAAGCGCCCGTTGACAGCGTCAGGTCAGATAAAGCGATAGGGCGTCTGCCAGCAGCGTACCGGGATGCGGCCAGAAAGTATCTGCATCTGACCGAGAAAAACCTGTCACATATTGAAAAGGAGAGCGACCAGGATTGGGTCAACGAGGCCTTCGCTACGATGGTGAAGCCGCCTGACGGAAGAGTGTTCTTGTTTGCACAACTCGAGAAAGAGGCCGATGATTCCTTCGGTTGAGCGTGCTCGAGGCGTTAGAGAAAATCGTGAAAGTGGATGCGCAGACCCTGAAAGACGGGTTTACTCCAGACGAATTAAAGATCGTCAGAGAGCATGCGACGAGCGATCCTGATCCTAAAGCGGCGGCCGTGGCGCTGAATATGAGCAATAGGTCTGTCCGGGTACTTGACTTCGGAGATTTTGGTACCGGATCTGCGGGCCAGCTTCAGGATGCACAGGCGATGCTCGCTTACCATAAAGCGCATTCCTTCGATTTCGGCGTCACACTCGGCGATAACTTTTATTCCAGGGGCGTAAGCAGCCCGGACGAATCGCGGTGGCAGACGCAGTGGGAACAGCTGTATGGACCATTGGGGATCAAGTTTTACGCGGTGTATGGGAACCACGATTACAACAGTCCAGACAGTCCGGCCGCAGAACTTGCTTACACGCATCAGAGTCACACGTGGGTGTTTCCCGCTCCGTACTATATGTATACCGCTGGAGCAGCACAGTTTTTTGCCATTGACACGATTCGGTTGTCCGACGACGAACTGGCATGGCTGGACGATGCCTTGAACAAGAGCACAGCCAAGTGGAAGATCGTTTATGGACATTACCATATCTATTCTGCGACCCGCGGCGATAACCGCGAGTTGATTACTCGCCTACTTCCAATTCTTGAGAAAAACCATGTACAGATTTATCTCAACGGCCATGACCACAATATGTAGGAGGCCAGAACGGATTCTCCGGTGCATTTCTTTACCAGCGGTGCAGGACTTTACGACATGAAGCCGACCTACAAGAACTCCATCTTTAAGGACAAACAGTTCCGCTTCAGCGTGCTTGAGTTCGACGCACAGCATATGGACCTAATCTTCGTCGATATGGATGGCAAAGAGGTCTATCGGTCGCACATAGCGAACTAGCGTGATGAATAGACGTGAATTTTTCTTGGGGACCATGGCGGCTTCTGCATCCGCAGTGCAGCGTTCGAGGTCGCCGGACCTTCGGCTGGAGATTGATTCTCTCCGGCATGAAGTGGCACAGGGCTTTGTCTACAAAACCACTGCGTACAACGGCCAAGTGCCTGCGCCTGTCCTGCGGCTTCGCCAGGGCGTGCCGGTCACGGTCGAGATTGTGAACAACACGGCCCTTCGAAGAGTACGTTCACTGGCATGGACTTGAGGTTCCTGCACGTTTGGATGGGACGATGGAGGAGGCAAGCCTTGCCGTACCCGCCCATGGACGAATCCAATACACGCTAAGTCCGCGTCAAGAAGGTGTTCGCTGGATTCATAGTCATGCGATGTCGCATCCGCGGCTCGACCGCGGCGTCTACAGCGGGCAGTACGGAATTGTTTATGTAGAGCCAAGGAACAATCCCGGAGCGTATGACCGGGAGTTTTTTCTTGCAACCCATGAGTGGGGGGCCGAGATGCGACAGATCCCCGATTCGGAAGAAGATATGGAAGAGGCGGAGGATTTCGGACCTACGGGATTGCCCTCCGGCGGAAGTTGGGAGGTGCAGTATGACATCGGCTCGATCAACGGCAAGGCCCTGGGGGCGGGCGAGCCGCTTCGCATGCGTGAAGGGGAACAGGTATTCTTCCATATTCTTGATGCCAGCGCCACGGTGACGCAGAGCTTTGCTTTGCCCCGACATCGGTTTGAAGTCATTGCACTCGATGGAAATGATGTTCTCCGTCCCCGTGAAGTGGACGTCCTGCAATTGGGTCCAGGAGAGCGCATCAGCGCGCTTGTTCGAATGACAAATCCCGGAGTCTGGATCTTCGGTGCTACGCGTGGAAGTGACCGCGTAGATGGAAGGATGGGAATCATCGTGGAGTATGCGGGGCGTTCAGGAAATCCGCAGTGGAAGGACCCTCTCTTACAACCATGGGATTACGCCATTTTTTCCGATCCGCGCCCGCAGTCGAAGCTGGCGCCGGAACAGCTTATCCCGATGATGATCGACCGTGAGGAAGCCACGGACGGGATGGAAACGTGGACGATCAATGGGAAGAACTACGATGGCGTTCCTACGACGCTCCATGCGGGCCTTCGGTATCGTCTTCTTTTTGAGAACAGGTCGGATGAAGACCATCCGGTGCATCTCCACCGGCATTCGTTTGAGCTAACACTGTTGCATGGAAGGGCAATGGGCTGTGTCTGGAAGGACGTAGTTTTACTGAAGAGGTATGCGAGCTTGGAGGTAGATTTCACGCCTATCGGCAAGGGACTGTCCTTATTTCATCGCCATCAGCAGATGCACATGGACAGGGGCTTCAAGAAGCTGTTTGAAATTGTATGAGGCGATGGCTCTATCCGGAAACACCGTCGCTTGATACCAGCGTTCACTTTCTTATAAATGACATACGTGCTACATCTGCCTTGCGCAGTTTGCGTCCGCTACCGTTTTCTCTGCTGCGTCAGGGCTCGGTGCGCAGCAAAGGCTTTTTTGATGTATTGCGTAGGCGCGGACAGGATTTGATCTGGCAGTATTGCGTGGGTGCCGCGGCGACCTACGAGGCGAACGTAGCCGAGATACTCCCCACGGTCAGCTTCGAGAGCTTGAATCTCCGCTTCATTGTCGGGGGCTATGAGCCTGTGCCAGTCCAGCCAGAGCTGGCAACCGTCCGGCATCGTATCCGCGATCTCGATGTCCATAATTTGGGTGCGCTCCCAGTGGCGGCGCCACCAGGATGCAGAGTGCAGGCACCAGAGATCGTTCGTCCACCAGTCGCGAAGATGTTTCGGAATAAAGCTGTCGATCTCTTGCATGAGGCCAGCCCCGGCGATGCCGATAGCTCCGCCAGGCTTCACGAATCGGGCGAGGTAGTTGAGGTACAGATCGTCGGTCCCGTAGTAATAGAAGGAATCAAGCGACACGATGACGTCGAAGAATTCGTCGCTGAAGGGTAGTGACCGGGCGTCAGCATGCACGGGGAAAACGCTGTCTTCGACTCCCGCATCGCGGATTCTCTGGCCGTTCTCCGCGGCACTGAACCACAGATCGGTGGCCCAGACCTGAACACCGAATTCGCGGTGAAGAAAGATCGAGGAGGTGGCGCGTCCGCAGCCAAGGTCGAGTACCCGCATTCCAGGTTGCAGATCGAGTGCGGACGTGAGCCACTCGGCCATCCAGAGTGGATTCGCGGCCCCGCTGATGCTGGCAAGGAGCCATTCCGGGTTGTATAGCGAAGAGCGGGGAAATCGCTCTGAAATGGTGGGATGGTCTTAGATCGTATAGGTCTCCGTTCTCGAACTTTAGCCTGTGCTGCGACGAGGGCGCGACAAACTCAGACGACAACCTCGTGTCTGCAGCAACTTAGCGCATTGTATCGCTCACATGGACGCGTAGTCGGTGATCCAGAAGTAATGCGTCGCAACCGCAGTTTGTGCATAATCGCCAATGCACTCATCGACTCGATCTAGACTCAGAATCGGCGGTTTATGCACTCCTCTAAATTGCCATGTCATAAAGAAACAGCTGTGATTCCGTGTGGCTTAATGAGTGACTCACCCTGTGGGCGCCAACTGAGGCTCCACCTCCGGTTACGCCAATCCGGAGTGAGGGTAACTTCCTGCAAGCCGCTTGCCGGCGCGTCAGAGTAGGAGGCAACATTTCGGAATTCCTTGACAACGTTCGAAGATTAGAAACACAATGTAGTTCTTATGGTTGGAGAGTTCGAATATGTGCTTCTCACGGCAGCTGCCACGCTTGGCGACGACGCTTATGGCGCGGCCATTCGCGAGCAGATCGAGAGTACTACCGGTCGCCGCTGCTCCATCGGCGCGCTCTACACTACCATCGATCGCCTCGAGTCAAAGGGCCTGCTCGCCACTTGGATGGGAGAAGCGACAGCGGAGCGTGGCGGCCGCGCCAAACGAATGGTGCGGCTCACTCCGCAGGGTATTCGGGCCGCTAAAGATTTCTACAACGCGATCATGCGCGTCAGCCGAAAAGCATCTTGGGCTATTGAACGTCGAAAGGGGGTTGTATGAGCCTTTCGTCCGGTGTGCTTCAAGCTGTCTCACACTTGTTGACGTCTTGCGAGCGCGAGGCGGTATTGGGTGACCTCACCGAACATGGCATAAACCGCTGGCAAGGCATCGCCGATGTGCTCGGCCTTTACCTTCGTCACCAGGTCGGCCTCTGGAAGAGCTGGCGACCATGGCTCGCCGCCTTCGGTCTCGCAATCCCATCAAGCCTTACGCTCATGGGTCTCTCGGTCTCGATCGCGCAGTCTGGTCAACGCTGGATTAATCAGAATGTACTCAACGGGGCACAGGTCACCCTGAGCCCCGGGCTTGCCCTCTTGCTCTCGAATGTCATGTTGCTTATCGCGTGGTCTTTCACTGGGGCCTTCGTCATGGGATCGATCTCGCGCCGCACCGTGCGCATAAGCATTGTGCTCTCCTTCGTGCCCTGTGCCTTCTGCCTTGCGCGTTTTCGCATCGAATCACTCTCTCGCCTTTGCCTTCTCCTGTTCATGATTCCAGCAGCTTGGGGACTTGCTCATGGCCTGCGCGTCGCTCATATCCGTCTGCGCTCTGCCATCTTTCTGGCAGCAATGATTACGGTGCTCACCATCCCGGCATGGACCACCAAGGGAGCATGGCTCCCCAACTGGACACTAAGCTGGCCAGCATGGTATCTCGTCGCAACCACGGCTCGCGATAAGCACTTTCTCAAGGACCATCACCCATGGCAGACCAACTGACTATCAATGTCAACGGACACGACCGTGTCGTCACGGCAGCAGCCGAGACTCCTTTGCTCTACGTCTTGCGAAACGAGCTGAGACTCAGCGGCCCTCGTTATGGCTGCGGCGTCGCCCAGTGTGGTGCCTGTGCTGTTCTCGTAGATGGAGCAGAGGTTCGCTCCTGCATCACACCTATCGCCTCTACCACAGGCAAGAAAGTCACCACCATCGAAGGTCTGCCTTCGATCTGGGCGCAGAGCAAAGGCATTGCTGCAGATCTCGGCACACTCCATCCTGTACAGCAGGCATGGATCGACGAACAGGTGCCACAGTGCGGTTATTGTCAGAGCGGCATGATGATCGCAGCCGTCGAGTTGCTTTCCGCCAATCCCACGCCAAGTGTTGCACAGATCAGGGATGCGTATACCAACAAGCCTCCATCGCCGCACCTCTGCCGCTGCGGAACCTACGCTGCCATAATTCGCGCGGTGCAACGAGCTTCCGCTGCAATGAAAGCCTGACTAGGCATCGTTATGAACATCATTCTTCCGTCTTCGACCCCCGCATCTTCCCGAGCGCTTCTCCCTCGACTGACCCGGCGCGGCTTTCTAGGGGCTGGAGGTGTGCTCATCGTCTCACTCGCCACACCACGACTCCATGCGCAGGCATCGCGGGCTGCACCCTCGCGTTCCATCTCCATCGCTTCCTGGCTTGAGCTACGCGATGACGGCACAATTATCGTTCGCACCGGCCGCACCGAAATCGGCACCGGCATGAGCGGCTTCTACCCGCAGGTCATTGCAGAAGAGCTTTGCGTTCGTCCGGAGACTATCAAGCTCATCATGGGCGATACCGATTGCACACCCGACGGCGGCTACTCCGCCGGCTTCCTGACGGGAGCGGACAACCTGCGTAAGGTCGCCGCCTATACTTACCAAGCGCTTCTGCGGCTTGCTTCAAAGAAACTCCGCACGCCCGTTGAGTCACTTACCGTTGAAGAGGGTGTCGTCTCCGGAAACGGACACAAGATCAGCTACACCGATCTTGTGCGCAACCAGCGACTCGACCTCACCATTCCCGTCTCCGGTGAGCCTGCCAGCGTCGACCCCAAATCGTGGAACGGCATCTCCGGCCTCGACGGACTCGTTGTGCTAGGCAATCCTCCTACGCGCCCGATGAGCAAGTACAAGATCATCGGAACTTCAAATCCCATGCCCGGCATCCCAGATAAGGTCACTGGCCGCACTCAGTGGACCTGTGATATTGCACTGCCCAACATGCTGCACGCCCGAATGGTGCGTCCGCCTACGCTTGGTTCAACGCTCATCTCCGCGGGAAACCTCGACAAGGCGATGTTCCCCAACGCACAGGTTATCGTGAAGAAGAATCTCGTCGCCGTCGTTTCACCGAATGAGTGGGAGGCCGTGACTGCATCGCAGGTTGTTGCCGCCGACACAAAATGGACAGAGTGGACAGGGCTTCCCACGAGCGACAAACTCACCGAAACGCTTCGCAACTACAAGTGGACCGCTCCCTCCGAGGGTAGAGGCAGCATTGAAGAGACAGCAGCTGCGCTTAGCTCATCCGCAAACCTGATCTCCGCGGCCTACGAGCAGCCCTTTATCAAGCACGCACCCATTGGCCCTTTTGTCGCCGTGGCCGATGTTCGTGCTGACGGCTCTATTATTGTCTGGTCGCACTCTGCCAACTCCCAGGGGCTGCGAGCGCAGATCGCCAATACGCTTTCAGTATCCGTCGATAAGGTTGTCGTGCGCTGGCTTGATCATGGCGGACAGTTCGGCCGAACCACCTTCGGGGGCGATGGTGCGGAAGGCGATGCAGCGATCCTTTCACAGATCACTGGTAAGCCGGTACGCGTGCAATGGACGCTGCAGGACGACCTCGCCTGGTCTGCCAGTTCTCCCGGCTGGGTAGAGGACATCACATGCGGCATCGACGCCAATAACCACATCACAGCGGTCAAGAGCTCATTCTACTCGCCGCAATCCAACGACGCCCGGATTGTAGGCGCCATCCTCGCGGGCATGCCCACCAGCCAGCCCAAGCCCGGTTATTGGATTGCTACCGAGTGGCCTTACGACCGCATTGCGCATCGTCGTGAAGAGGTCTACGGCATGCCCAATCTCGGCATCGACTCACCCAGCGGCATCGGCATGCGCGGACTCATCATGCGCACGCCGGGTCAACGTCAGCAGAACTTCGCGCTGGAATCACTCCTCAACGAAGCCGCAGCGGCCACCGGCATCGACCCTATCGCTTTCCGCCTTGCCCACACCAGCGATCAGCGTCTCATTGAGCTGGTTCACGCAACAGCTGAGGGCGCCAACTGGGAGCCGCGACCGTCGCCAAATCCCAACGCGAGCAGCACAGACAGCAAACAACTACATGGCCGTGGCATGTGTCTCATGGTGCGCCAGAACTCCTACTGGGTTGGCATCGCAGAGATCGTCGTTATGCCGTCCACCGGTGTCATCCAGGTGACGAAGTTCACGATCGGTGCAGACCCTGGCAAGATCATCAACCCTCGCCAGCTCGAGCGCTGCATGCTAAGCGGCGTCGTCATGGGTATCAGCGAAGCGCTCAAGGAAGAGGTCACTTTCGACACCGGCAAAATCACCAGCACTCTTTGGACAAGCTACAAAATTCTCACCATGGCCGAGATACCCGAAATCAAGATCGTGCAGATATCCCGTGACAACAAAGGCTACGGCGGAGGCTCAGAAGCTGCTAACGCGGTGTGCCCTCCCGCGATCGCCGCTGCTTTCCACGACGCCACAGGAATTCACCCCCGTCGAATCCCTCTGACACCCGCCTACGTGACTCGCTTGCTTCAAGTAGCAAAAACTGCTTCGTAACTATTTGGGTCGTCTGACGTTTTCTGAATAGCCTTTTGGACGAAACCCGAAGTTGACAGTTTCTTTTCTTAGTTGACGTTAAAGCGCAATGTGCTCATTGAATCGGGATCTGGGATCAAAATGGACCATTTGTGAATTCCTCTAAATCGCCTCATAATCCATGTCAAAAAGAAATAGAGTGAGAGTCGATGCATTAGGGAACCGAAATTCGGTTTGAATATCTTGGAAGAACTGCTGGAGGGAAGCTGAACCAGCAGTTCCCTAAAAGCGGCTTGGTTGTTCCAGTAGACCTTCGAACAGGCCCCAGTGCCGAGAGAGGCAATCATAGAACATAAGGCCCCAAATGGTTATGACTTTGGATACCAGACCAACGCCGGGGCTCTTGCAAGCCCCGGAATTTAGGATGATTACCAAATCACTTTCACACCCAGTTGCATCACGCGTGCACCGCCGCTGAACTGCCGATTATTCAAGAACAAGGCGGAAGTGAGATTGGAATAGGTAGTGCTTAGAGCATTGTTCACCGTACCGATCGGGCCGCCGGAGCCAGTCTGAAAGACACTGGGCTGCGCCAAAGTAAAGTTACGGTGGTTAAATGTGTTGAACGTATTTACCCGGAACAGAAGAGAAAACTTCTCGTTCAGCTTCACGGTCTTAAGTACTGCCATGTTCCAGACACTCATTCCGGGAGATCCGAAGCTGTTGCGCCCGAGGGTGGGCATGGCGCCCAGCTCGGCCTGTACGTATCCAGCATTGGGATTCTGGGCGACATATCCAGCCACGTTGCCACTACCTCCAAGGCAACCAGCATCGATCGAGGCAATGCTAGTGACACCACCAGATCCCGCGCAGACATAGTTGACGGCTGTCCCAACTAAGGGACTCCCGGCTGGATTAAGGATGCCACGATCTGCAGCGGTATCAGCGTTAGCATTCGAGTCGGCGTTAGAGAGGATATCGACTGGTTGCCCGGACTGAGCAATAAACGATCCAGTATACTGCCACCCGTTCGTCACTGCTTTCAACGCACCATAACCATTCTTGAGGGTGGGGAGCTCGTAAATCCATGACATTGCGAACTTGTGACGGATATCCAGGGCCGATCGGCCGCGGTCTTGCCGCAAGTTCATCCAGTCGAACGGACGGCGTGGATTTACCACACTACTGAACAACTCATTCGTAGAGTCATCAATGTTGTGTGCCCAAGTGTAATTGGCGCGGAACATGAAACTGCGCGAGAACCTTCGGTTTAGATCGACTGAGGCAGCGTGATAGGTGCTGCCACCAATCTGTGGAAACGCGGTCATCAGGCTGAACTCTGGATGTATGAACGGATCGAAGCTCTCAAAATCAGAGAGCCGTGAACCGCCTACGATGGTACCCGGAATCTGGCCTGCACTTATGAATGTTGGCAGGGGCTGCAGCCCCGCTCTGAAGGCGCTGATAGTGTTTATGCGAGCCTGAACGGGAAGCTGGGTTGCGCGTGTGCCCAGATACCGCAATTCCAAACTAGTATTGTTCATGACTTGCTGCTGTATCCCCAACGTCCACGTCAGGATTTTTGGTTGTTTCTGATCCAGAATGATGCCCTGAGTTGCTGCCCGAGCATCGGCCTGGGTCGTGGGAGGCACGTTCACCTGCAGCAATCCCCCTCCGGCCAAAAAACCCGTGCCGGGACCGCCCGCCAAGTAATTCGCGCACCATGCCGGAGAACCCGGCAACGCGCAGGTGATGTTCGGATTCTGCTCGGTCTGCAATTGCGGTGGGAGTTGCAGTGTCGCGAAATTCTGTGGCGTGACATCATAAGAGACGCCAAAACCGCCGCGAACAGCCATTTTTCCCTGACCTGTGGGATCCCAGGCAAAACCAATGCGCGGCATGAAATTATTCGTATCTGTTTTTGGCGCCCGGAAGTCGAATACACCAGGCAAAGTGGAAATTGCATTTAGCGTCTGCAAGTTTGCAGACGCCGCGTTGCTCGTCCATTCGTAGCGTACGCCAAGATTTAAGGTCAGACGCGGCGTTACCTTCCAATCATCCTGAATAAAACCGTAGAGGGCATACTGATTTCCGTCGAAGATATCGGAGCCCGCTCCTCGTAGGGCCTGATTAAACCCATTTGGAACTTGGTCATTGATTAATGTCTGAAGGTCCGCATAGTCCCATTCACCGCGTGAGCGAGGCAGAAATTTCGTCGGAGCAATCCATCTGCGATACTCAGGGCCGAACTTGATCGTATGTGCGCCTTTGATCAAGGTTATGTTATTCAAAACCTGATAGTTGTTCTGAACGTAGCTTTGTGGCGAATTATCCTCTGGACCTACATTCAAACCTAAGACGTCCACTTTGGCGTTAGGAAAGTTTGCAAACTGGGTAGGCACTGTATATGCCTGCACAAACCGTGAATAGGACATGCGCAGGTCATTGACTGTATGGTTGTTGATGGACCACGCATCGGTGAGGATGACTTTCCGGGTATCCAGGGCATAAGCACCCGTGAATTGAGACTGTGGTGTCTGCGGGTTAACGTTCGGAGAGCGCTGCCTGCCATAGAGGAAACGCGCACGCACTTGATGCTTACCTATGTTGAGGTCACCGTTGATGTTGAAGTCATGCTGGTTGAGGTAACTTGGCGCAACTGGCTGAAATGTTCCGACAGGAATCGCCACGCCATTAACGGTTTCCGCGGGCGCATCGGCCGCGGGCGCAGTTGGGAACTGGTCCAGGATAGTCTGCACCGCACCGTTGGCCGCCATGCTCTTTAGCCGTGCTAGACCTTCGGCTGTAGGTGCAAGTTGCTGCACTGCAGAGGCCGGCAAACCGAGATTCGAGAATTGGTATGCACCATAGATGAAAAGTTTGTCTTTAAGGATAGGCCCGCCAATATCGGCTCCGTAACGGCTCCGGTCAATCCGGCGAGGTGCCGTCAGACCGGAACTCTTCTCCAAGTTGTCCATGGCGTTGAAGTCACGGTTGTTTGTAAATCCCCAGAGCGATCCATGCCAGTTGTTTGTACCGGACTTGGTCACAACGTTAAACTGACCGCCTGCGGAGTGGCCCAATTCAGCACTGAACATGTTGGTTACGAGATTGAAATCAGCAACTGCTTCGGGGATAACATCCGAAGAGTGGCCGGTGACGTCAACGCGATTGTCGTCCACGCCATCGATGTTGAAGCTATTCAGTCGAGGACGGGCTCCGCCAATGGAGCCGCCCTCCCCCAACACTCCTGCGCCTTGGGAAGTAGTGTTGGGCGCCATCAACGCGAAATTCAGAGGTCCACCGCCGACACCTGGATTGGGTATATCCATGATTGCGCGTCCAGAAAAATCGTTAGAAAGCTGAGCAGAGGCGGTCTGCACAACTTCAGTATCTACTGAAACTTCCACAATAGTATTTTCAGCGCCCACGACCAAGCGTGGATTCGCAACTACGATTTGGTTCGGCAACACGTGAACATCTTTCTGAGAATAGGTCGAAAAGCCCTTGGCGCGAGCTTCTACCCGGTATGCGCCAACCAGCAAGTTGGGAAAGACATATTCTCCTGTCGAAGTTGTCTGCGTAGTTTGTTGAACTCCTGTGTCCTGATTTGTAACGATGACCTCTGCTTGCGAGATCACGGCCCCCGAGGGGTCTTCTACCGTTCCGCGCAGGGTTCCGTCTAAACGCTGCGCATACGCGGACAGCGACAAGATAGTTGCAACAAGTGCTGATACTGCATATTGAAATGTGCGTCTCATTTTAGCCTCCGTAAAATAACCAGTGGCAATCGCAAACGACAGAAGCAAGTAGCGGGAGCGGACGAGTGACTTTCTACTCTGTCCATCAATCGTTCAATGGCCAGAGGCCGTCACGGTCTGTTTGCGCGACTAGAGCTGCATCACGCCACGCGGTTAGCAGAGGCGGGTGCAATTGAGATCAATGAGGTTGGGTGGATGGTAGTCAGAGTTACGATACGATCCCTGCAGCAGCGATGGGGAAAAAATTTGTGCTGCAAGGGCACGGCCTGCAAGGTTTATAGCAGCGACTACAAGAAAATCCAATCGAGATAAACCTACGATTGCGGGATGTAGATCATAATCAGCGACAACAGCAATGAGTCCGATCGCAATCAGTGCAATGCAAGCGAAGTGCATCAGGTGAGACATATAGGTACTCGCGCGCATTGTACCACAACTTAACGATAACTAGATTTTCTCGTTTCAGATCAATAATTTGCATTGTCTATTGAATTGGAACGTCTTTCGGAGAACCAGGATGCGAATTAAAGAGAACCCGTTCAAGGACAGCAATGTTTAAAAAAAACAGGGTCGATAGTTTGAAAGGCAATTTCGCTCCTGGACTTTCCGATTACCCTGTCTTGCGCTTAAACGGTTTGAGCTTCGGATCACGGGCATCGGAAATGAACATCTGCGACTGGATTATTTCCGGATGACGGACAATCCAGTCTTTACGCCACTCCCATTTCCATCGTTTTCTACTTTGCTATCGGCAGCTGGGCGTAGATACTGCCGTTATGTCCGCGACGGCAGCAATCTTGGGCAAGGTCGGGCTGCCGGCGCCACTCAAGGAAATTGCTGCGTGTCGCTGGGATGTGATCGTGATCGGGGCAGGTCACAACGGATTGGCGTGTGCCACGTACCTGGCGCGAGCGGGTCAACGGGTGCTCGTGCTGGAAAGCCGCGAACGAGTCGGCGGGGCCTGTACGGTCGAAGAACCATTTCCTGGTGTCCGGATGTCGCCCTGCGCATATCTTGCCGGGCTCTTGCATCCGCTCGTGATCAAGGAACTCGCACTACCAAGCCGCGGCTTTGATTGGGCGCCGGCTGTAAACGGCCTTTTTGTGCCCTTCTTGGACGGGACCAGCATCCAACTTTGGGACGATGACGCTCGATGCGAAGAGGAGGTTCGGCGCTTCTCGCCTAGAGATGTCGAAGGCTGGCGAGCGATGAACGACGTGATCCGCAGATTGCGAGATACGCTCCGGCCCGCGAGCGGTTTTTTTGCCGACGACCCACACGACGCCTCAAAAGACTTATGGATAGGCGATGCGCCCACGCAAGAGAGGCTCGAGGAGCTTTTGGCAGGCGACACCGAAGCGTCCAGTCTTCTTTTCAACTGGTCGATGGCGGAGTTCGTCGAACGCTATCTTATCGACGAACGGTTGCAGTCTGCCTACCTCGGCCAAGGAGTGATCGGCACGAACGCAAGTCCCTTTGACGTTGGAACGGCTTCCATTCGCTTCCATCACTCATCAGGCCGACTTGGTGGTATGCCGGGCATGTGGGGCTATGTGAAGGGGGGCATGGGAATGGTGTCCTTCTACTTCTGCGATGCCGCCCGCGAGGCCGGAGCGGTTGTGGCCTCGGGCATAAACGTGGCGCGCATTCTGCCCGAAGAAGGCGTACTGCTCGAAGGCGGTGAACATATCACCGCTCCGGTTATCGTCTCGAACGCAGATCCAATCCGTACACTGTGCATGCTGGATGCATTTGCAGATCCAGACTGGGCTGAGAGAGTACGATCCGTGCCCATGGTGGGATGCACGGTAAAGCTGAACGTATTGCTACGCGAGCTGCCGAACTTTACTGCTCGGCCAGGAATTCAGGAGCCGCATCACTATGGTCAGATCAATGCTCCGCTAACGAAGGCAGAGTGGAAGGCAAGTTATGCCGCAGCTCGCGCTGGCCAGCTTCCAGAGCAACTCTGGTGCGAGCTTTACTTCCAGAGCGCGCATGATGCGAGCGTGGCTCCAGCAGGTTTGCACACGATGAGTGTCTTCGCACAATATGTGCCGTACAAGTTTGCATCGGGTAGTTGGGATGGACATCGCGGCGAAGCGAAGGCCTTGGCATTGAGTTCAATTGGCCGTTTTTGCAGTAATTTGCAAGAGGCTGTTGTCGATGCGCAGGTGCTCGGTCCTCCGGACATCGAGCAGAAGGTCGGTCTTACTGGTGGACATATATTCCAGGGCGAGTGCCTCCCCGCCTACATGTGGAGCAACCGTCTCACAGCGAGAACTCCGATGAAGGGCGTTTATTTGTGCGGTGCCTGCACGTACCCCGGCGGCAGTGTCATTGGGATAAACGGGCGTAATGCTGCGATGGCAGTATTGCGCGATCTGGATGGCGCCCGATGAGCAACCCCGACTCGGGCGAAAAAGATCTACTCAAGCGCGAGTTGGGCTTCTTCGATCTGACTCTCTTCTACATTGCAGGTGGATTGAGCCTGCGTTGGATAGCAACAGCAGCAGCGGCTGGTCCCAGCACAATCCTTGTTTGGATTTTCGCGTGTATCTTCTTCTTTGTTCCCCTCGCTGCGAGTGTGCTCGAACTCTCGGCGCGCTATCCGCAGGAAGGCGGCATCTATGTCTGGACTCAGCACGCATTCGGTGACTTTTCCGGCTTCCTTGTTGCTTGGACCTACTGGATGAGTAATCTCCCCTATTTCCCCGCGGTGCTCTACTTCGGCGCGGGAAGCCTGCTGTTCGCCTTCCCGCATGGCCAGCACCTTAGTAATAGCGGTATCTACTATCTCTTGTTCGCACTGGTATGTCTCGCGCTTATTACAATGCTCAACGTCCGCGGGCTGAAGTTTGGAAAATGGATAAGCAGCCTTGGTGCATTTGGCAGTTGGGTTCCGATTATCATTCTTGTGGCTCTCGCGGGTCTCAGCCTTTTCCGATTTGGGTCCGCTACTAAGTTCACCGCAAGCAGTATGACTCCCCACGCCGATCTAAAAAATGCGATCTTCTGGTCGACAATCTTCTTCGCATTTGGTGGCTGCGAGACCGGCTCCTTCATGAGCGAGGAAATTAAGAACCCCCGTCGGACCATTCCCCGTGCATTGATTGCCTCGGGGATAATTCTTGCTACTAGTTACATTGTTGGAACGATCGCGCTGCTTGTCGCGTTGCCGAGCGCTGAAATTAGCGGAGTGGGCGGTTTTCCAAGCGCCCTTCAACGAATGTGCGCACGGCTCGGTGTTTCGTGGATCGTGGCAGTAATCGCGCTTCTCATCGCTCTAAACAGCATCGGGGGAGCAGCTTCCTTTCTTTCATCAACCTCGCGGCTACCGTTTGTGGCTGGAATTGATCGCTACCTGCCCCGGGCCTTTGGACGCGTTCATGCAAGGTGGGGCACACCGTGGATCGCGATTATTTTCTATGGCCTCGCGGGAATGTTCTGCGCGTTGCTGAGCCAGGCTGGTAGCACTGTGCAAAGCGCGTATGACCTGCTCGTCAGCATGTCCATCATTACTTATTTTATCCCGTTCGTATTCCTATTCCTCGCGATGATCCGGCTGCAACGCGAGCCTGTTCCGCATGGAGCGACGCGGCTTCCAGGAGGAAAGCCTGTCGCCGTTCTCCTCGCTTCGGTGGGGCTAATAACGACATTGCTAACGATTGTCCTGGCCATTGTTCCACCTAACGATGAGCCTCACAAAGGGATTGCGACCGCTAAAGTCATCGGCGCCACGTCCCTACTCATTGGCGGTGGAGTAGCTATTTTTCTCCGCTCCTTTTGGAAGCGGGAACGACAACCGTCATCTTCTGTGTAGCGATCGAATCACTAGCTATCTGAGTGTTATCGCCAACTGTCTGCGACAGTTATATGCTCGGATAGTCTGAGTGCCAGAAGTGTCCCAACAGAACTTATCCGGGCAGTCACGCTAACCGGCTTCCGTTCTATTGCTCCAGCGATCTCGAATTCTCAATGACTGATAAGTTGCCGCTCCCATGAGCCATGTCATAAACAAAAGATCCAATCCTTCGCAAATAAGACAGTAGCGGGGCCTTCTCATGGAAGGCCCGCTGAGATTTTCTCTCGCCCGTCAAACTTTTCTCTTTACGGGTGTCCAGAGGGGGTGTTTCTCTTTCAGGGAGAACGATCAGAGTCGTTCGGCCAGGCTACCTGGAGATGTCGTACGACCCAAGGTGCCCTGCCTTACAAAAATGCGTTCATCCCCCTTGCCATCCGTACAGTAGGTGATACCTCGGTCCCGCGTGCTACCGATGACCTCATGCCCTCCACTCGGGTCGAAGGCCCACTTCTTTTGCCTGTCGCCGCATCAATCGCGAAGAGGTTTATGGTCGAGAGATAACATATGAACGACTTTGCCGGCAGCCATTCATCTGCCCAAAATCCGAAAATCGGCTGTCCGTAAATGGGCGCTCGAATCTGCTTACGGTGGCGCTCTCTTCGAGCCTCTGGATTTCTGGCCCCTCTCATTCCGATTGGACATACCTCTGTTATATCGCTCCTATGGACATTGCATAGGAAGATGGAATATGCTCCCTTGGACAATGCAAGGAGGGGGCCTGAGATAATTCGGGCTTTTGATCGAACAAATTATGGAAACCAAGAAATCAGAAGTGCTGCAGGGCACGTTGGACCTGATGATCCTGAAGACGCTGCATGCTCTCGGGCCACTGCATGGCTTCGGGATTGCGCGACGGATCGAGCAAGTGAGCCATGACACTCTCCGACTAAATGAGGGAACCGTGTACACCTCGTTGCTGCGCATGCAACAGCAGGGGTGGATTAAGGCGGAGTGGGGCACATCGGACAACAACCGAAAGTCGAAGTTTTATTCCATCACAAAGAGCGGGCAGAAGCAGCTCATGGTAGAAACCGAGAACTGGGAGAGGATTTCCGGCGTGATTGGCCGTGTGCTGCGGCTGGAAGAGAAGAGGTGATCACGGCTTCGAAATTGGAGTACCGTCTGCGCGGATTTATGGCGAAACTCCGCGGTTTTCTGTTTCGACAGCGACATGATGAAGAGTTCGATGATGAGCTCCAGGAGCATCTGCAACTGCTTGTCGAAAAATATGTCACGCAAGGTATGTCACGCGAAGAAGCAACACAAGCGGCCCGGCGTCAGTTTGGCAACACAACTTTGTTACGGGAAGTCCGCAGAGAGTCGCAGACGTTGACGTCCCTCGAGACACTGTGGCTCGACCTGCGCTATTCGCTGCACACATTGTGGAAGAGCCGAGGATTCACAGTCGTATCAATCACGACGCTGGCTCTCGGAATTGGAGCAGCCACGGCAATCTTCAGTGTGATCGATAACGTGTTGTTGGCGCCATTTCCATATAAGGATGCGAGACACATTGTGTTTCCACGCATCCAAGGCACACAGCAAGGCTAAGACGATGGACGACAGGGATACGCAGCTAACGAAGTTCTGGAATTTGCTGAAACCAGCCAGATTTTCGACGGAAGCGTGGCAACCCAGGAAGACCTCGTCCTCTATCAACATGGAGAAGGCACCGATCAATTCTATGGAGCTCGCGTCACGCCCGGCGCCTCCGAGTTTTTCGGTATGCCGGCGCTGCACGGACGCGTGTTGCAGCCGGGAGACTATGAGCCAGGGGCATCGCCGGTCTTTGTTTTGCGCTACAAGATATGGAAACAGCGGTTTAATGGAGACCTGTCCATATTGAATAAGTCCTTTCTGCTGAATGGGACCGCACGCACACTGGTCGGCATCATGCCGCCGCGCTTTGGTTGGTATGACGCTGATCTGTACATTCCTGAAAAGTTAACGCGGAGTGCTGGTATGGGACCAGCGAGCCGTCCAAACTGGTTTTTCCTCGGACACCTGAAACCCGGCGTTACAAACGAACAGGCGCAGGCGACACTGACGGTCGTCGCGAATCGTTTGGCCAAGCTTCATCCCCATGATTACCCTGCACAGTTCACCGTGCTCGTAAAACACATCGGCGATACGGTGGTCGAACATTTCAAGGCTACTCTGTACACCGTACTGGCGGCGGTTGGTTTATTGCTGTTGATTGCATGTAGTAATGTCGCAAACCTAATGCTGGCGCGGGCTACAACACGAGAAAGAGAATTTTCCCTGCGCGCAGCTCTGGGAGCCAGGCGTGCACGACTCATCAGGCTGCTGATGATCGAGAGTCTGGTTCTCGCCATAGCTGGAGCAGCGCTCGGCACTGTATTTGCATGGGGAGGATTGAAGTTGCTGGTTGCGGCCATACCGCCAGACCTCATCCCAGCCGAAGCTGTGATTCAGTTAAACGCTCCAGTACTGATCTTCACCTTTAGCATTGCGGCGCTGACCGCGCTGATCTTTGGCTTGGCTCCGGCTCTGCAATCGTCGCATAGTGACATCAACGATTCGTTGCGTGATAGCAGCAAGGGGGTAGGCAGTAGTTCCCCAGCACAGATGGCTTGGCGACGCGATCGTGGTGGTAGAAGTCGCTGTCTCTTTGATTCTGCTGGTCAGTGCCGGATTGTTCATGCGAAGCTTCGTGGACCTCCGTCAGGCGAATCTGGGATTACGAGCCGATCACGTCTATCAGACGGTGCTGGTCCTTCCAGAGGAACATTACAGAACAACAGAACAGGTGGCGCAATTTGTGCGTCCGCTGCTATCGCGCGTGAAGGCATTGCCTGGAGTTGTGGAGGCAGCGGAGTCAAGCCAGCGTCCGCCTTACGGCGGCAGCCAGAGCCAGATCAACATCGTCGGAAAGGCGCACTTGGAAAATTGGCAGTCCTCGGTTCAGTACGTCAGCGAGGAATATTTCCGCACCTTGCGAATAGAGCTGAAGAAAGGAAGAACTTTTAGTGAGCCGGAGATCAATAACATCCGGAAAGTGGCAGTAGTAAACGAAACTTTTGTGCGCAGGTATCTTGCTAATCAAAATCCAATCGGACAGCGCCTGCGGCTCGCGAATCTGAAGACGGATGCAAACTCGCCGCACGATGCATCGTTCGAAATCATCGGAGTGGTTGGAGATGTGACAAATCGCATACCACAAAGCGGAGTCAATCCGGAGCTGTGGTTACCATATACCTTCGCGACCTTGGGCTCGCGGGTTCTGATCGTGCGCACCGCGCAAGACCCCTTAGCCATGATCGACCTAATCCGCAAAGAGATCTGGACGGTGGATTCTGGAATTGCTCTGGCTTACCCAGATACGTTGGAGGGATTCATCAACAAACGGATGTACGCAGGACCCAGGTTTGGCGTCATTATGATAACGATCTTCGGATGTGTAGGGCTCGTTCTGGTAACAGTGGGTGTCTACAGCGTATTGGCGTACTCCACCGCTCGAAAGACGCAGGAGATCGGAATCCGTATGGCATTGGGAGCGAGACCCGCAAAACGTTCTGAGGATGGTGATCCGCTCGGGATTGCGGCTCGTTCTTTTTGGCATCGCGATTGGAGTAGCAATGAGCCTCCTGCTTGGACGATTCATCGGGAGCCAACTGATCGGCGTTGCGGCCTATGATCCAGTAACGCTTGGCGTAACAACGCTCTTGCTCATGCTGACAGCGATATGTGCCTGCTGGATCCCGGCGCGAAGAGCGGCGCGCGTCGATCCGATGACCGCTCTGCGCTACGAATAGAGCGTTTAGCTAGATCTCAATCGGTGCATTGCCCGAGCGAGCGAAGAATGCTCTTCCAACATCTAGGCGGCAGCGTCCATCTTCTTCGAATTTTGCTAGTTCACGCCCCGTGGACCGGGCGTTTTCGTAATAAAAATGGGGCTTTGCTTATCGCCAGATGCTGTTCAATTGGTACTAAATAGCCGAGACACCCAATCAGTGATATGCCCTGACGTCATCAACCGGCCAGCACGGCGCCCGACTGATAGCCCTAATAAGGTGAAGATAAACGGTAATGGTTTAACAAGCGTGTATGCTGGCTGCGAATTCGACTAGACGGAAGTATCATCCATGCGGAATGGCATGCGGCGGAGCCTCTTTCCCGTTGCGGCAAAGATGGCGTTTGCGATGGCCGGTCCGGTAAGCCATACAGCCGCCTCGCCAAGTCCGTAGGGCTCGTCATGGTTCTCGATGAAATAGGTTTCAAGGGCCGGCGCCTCCGGCATGCGCAATACCTTGTAATCGTCGAAATTCTTCTGTTCGGCGGCGCCGTTGCGGATAGTAATGGCTTCTTTCAGCACCGCGCTCGTGGTGAATAGCATTCCACCCTCGAGTTGTGATCGCGCGCCGTTGGGATTGATCACCTGTCCGCAATCAACCGCCATTACCAGGCGATCAACTTTGATGTTGTCGCCCTCCACCGTCACCTCTGCCACCTCCGCCAGATAAGCATAAGTGGTTGTGCACGCAATGCCTCGACCTCGGCCCTTACCCAGCGGCTTGTCCCAACCGGCCTTTTGCGCCACAAGGTCGAGAACTGCGAGCAGTCGATTGGGATCGGGCGGCGTCCCACCCTCACCGCCCGTCTGGGGGTGAGGAACCTGGGGCAGTTGCAACAACCGCTTCCGAAAGAGGTATGGATCCTGCCCCGCCGCGTGAGCGAGTTCGTCAACAAAAGATTCTACCGCGAAGCCATGGAACGAATTTTCTACCGAGCGCCACCATGCGACAGGAACCGCGCTGTTAATGAGCGAAAATCCTTTGCGAACCACCGGAACAGGATACGGAAGGGGCGGAGGCAGCTCCCCGCCATTGACCTTATATTGTCCGGGAGCGCTCCAGAACGCGTCGATTGCGGTGTCAGCAAGATGATCGGACCAGACCAGAACGTTTCCATTTGCATCCAATGCTCCGCGCATGCGCCGCATGCCCGCGGGACGATAGAAATCATGGGTCATGTCATCTTCGCGGGTCCACACGAGTTGAACCGGCGACGAGACATGGCGTGCGATCTGTGCGGCTTCCGTAGGAAAGTCGTATTGATAACGGCGTCCGAAGCCGCCGCCCATCAATGTGGTGTGTATCGTAACAGCGCTCTCTGGCAGCTCCAGCTCTTTGGCGATCGGACCTCGTATGGCTTCGGCTCCCTGCGAAGGCGACCAGACCTCACACTTGCCGTTCTTCAGGTGGATAGTAGTATTCATTGGTTCCATGCAGGCATGAGCCAGGAACGGAAATTCGTACACTGCTTCGATACGCTTGACGGCCGGCATTGTCTCTAGGTCGTCAGCCTTGGGATCGGGAGTCCATGCAGGCGGCTTTGCCAGCGCCTGCTTCATCTGTGCACGCAGGGACTCAGTTGTTTCGCCGAAATTGGGGCCATGGTTCCATGTGATTGCAAGCGCCTTTCTCCCCTGCATTGCGGCCCACGTGGTTTTGCCAACTACTACCACTCCGCCGGCGCTGAAGACGCGAAAGCCGCGCGCCGGGATCTCGAAGACCTGGAGAACTCCGGGAACGGAGAGCGCCTTTGTGGCATCGAACCTGGCCGCAGTGCCTCCGAAGGTAGGACACCGCGCGATGACGGCATAAACCATGCCCGGAACGCGCACATCCAGCCCGAAACGTGCCTTGCCCGTGCATTTGTCCGGAATATCAAGATGGGGTGTCGACCGGCCTATTAATGTGAACTGAGATGGGTCCTTGAGCTTGATCGTCTTCGCATCTGGGAGCGGTATGCGGCTGGCTTCCGCGACCAGTTGCCCATAGGCGAGCTTGCGTCCCGTACGAGTGTGTGACACCTCGCCTTTGCTTGTACTGCATTCCGATTCGGGGACGTTCCATTTTCGCGCGGCCGCCGCAATCATCGCCCAGCGCAACTGGCTGCCCGCTCGACGTAACGGCAGATAGTTTGACCGCACGCTGCCGCTCCCCCCTGTGCCTTTGGTCGAATCGGACTGCACGACCGTGACCCGTTCCCAGTCCAGGTCGGCTTCCTCGGCCAGCAACATGGGAAGAGAGGTGTACACACCCTGCCCCATCTCCGACTGCGCCAGAACCAACTCCGCACTGCTGTCAGGCGTGATGTGGATCCAGGCATCGAAAGGATTTGCGCCGCTTTCTACCTTGCCTGCAGTATCCTGGGCAGCGGCATTCAGATGGAATCCGATCACGAAAGCTCCGCCAGCCAGCGCGGCTGACCTACCCAGAAAACCCCTGCGGCTGACTTTCACGGCCTCATCTCCTGCGCTCCACGATGAATGGCTCTGCGAATGCGGAAGTAAGTTGCGCACCGGCAGATGTTGCCGGCCATCGCGTCAGCAATGTGAGCGTCTGTAGGATGCGGGTTCGACGCAAGCAACGCGGCCGCCGCCATGATCTGCCCGGACTGACAATAACCGCATTGCGGCGTCTGCTCGGCGACCCAGGCTTCTTGCAGGGGATGCAGCCCGTCTTTTCCAAGGCCCTCGATAGTGATTATTTTCTGATGTCCAACATCAGCCAGCGATGTCTGACACGAGCGCACCGGGCTACCATCCAGGTGAACCGTACAGGCGCCGCACATTCCAATGCCGCAGCCATACTTCGTACCCGTCAGCGCCAGCAGATCACGCAATGCCCACAGCAACGGCATGTCGCCATCTGCCTCAACATTGCGCACCGCGCCGTTCACATGCAATGCAAACTGTGCCATTTCCGGCCTCTCTTGGCAATTATGTGTTGCCGGACCGATTCAACGCCAGGATTATGCAGGGAACAGCCACATTCGTGCAGCCAGAGAGTCCTCGGATAGTCCGGCGGCGCCGCTTTTGATGAAAAGTACGGCGGCTATTGGATAGGAAATCTGTCGCCCTCGAAGACTGTTCCCCGAAGGTTTATGGCCTTCGGGTACATCGGTACGACTGCGCGGTTCCTAGGTGGGGCTTCGCAGAGGTGTTGGAAGCATCAAACAGGATTCTTCGGCCCTGGTTACATGGTTATTGTCTAGGTTCAGATAAAACTTGACCGAGTTTTCGCAGGCTTTCGGTCGCTTGATACATAATGGCACCTAATGGTTGACCTTGAGGGCCGCCGCAGCCGGGTGGTCAGGGTCTCATCCGCCTCTGTAGCTTCCTCATGATTAATCCGACGATCGACCAAACAAGCGCCGGATTTTGGATGGTAGTGTTGTTTAGATAATCGGGTGAGTAGGATTGCAGTATCTGCGGATTGATATTGTTCAACGCCTTGTTGTAGAGCTGGTTTCCAATATTGAGGAAATAAGACAGTGAGGCGACGAGCTGTCCTGGCATTTCGTGCTGCAACGAGACGTTCAGGCGATTGTTATAGGGCTTCTGAAAGTTCTTCGGATACCAAAGTAGCTGAGGTCCACCACGCCCGACGTTGCCACCGGCAGAGCGACTCGCGATGGGCACAAGCGGGCTGCTTGCAGGGTAAGGATCTGCAAATGTTGCCTGCGGAACACCGTTGAGTGGAGGCGCCACATTCTGATATCCCGTCATGCCGAAGAACGGCGGCTCGAGGAAGTTGATATCTTCGAAGCCCGAGACGGGTGCGGAGGTGAAGTTGTACTCCGTGGGCACAATATAGAGGGAGTAGCCGAAGCGGAAGGCAGTACGATCGCTGATGCGGTATGCCATGCCGAATCGTGGCTGGAAGTTGGCCTTCGGAGTGTTCCACATTCCGGGATGATCGCCACTGGTGAAGTTCCATACTCCGGCAAAGCTCTGCGCGCCCGAATCGATGATGCTGGTAACCTGCGATGGCATCTGTGGCGGGTTGGCGGCGATGGAGGGGTCTGTTGCGTTTAGATCCAACCCTTGAGAAAGGTAGTGGTTCGCATCGTGCCACGCGGACTCATACTCGTAGCGCATTCCTGCATTGATAGTCAGCTTGTGAGTTACTGTCCAGGTATCTCCAACATAGCCGCTGAAAAAGTTAGTGATCGGCTCGGGAACAGGACCACCAACCATCTGCGAGCTGCTGTCGAGAGCGCCGAGGAGGAATGTGGCGAAGGGATCTCCCGACTGCGTGAGGTTGGGATTACTGGTCTCACGAGCGGTAACGCTCTGATTGAAATTGAAGTTATTCGTGTTGCTGACGAATACCGGGCCGCCGCCATGCCGAAATTCAAAGCCATACTTGATTTAGTGAGCGCCCTTTGGTCTGGGCCAACTGCACTGCAAATGCTTCAGCAGAAGGACGCTGATCCCAGAAGAAGCCTGGGCCGCCGAAACTGCTTGCTCCGATGACCAGCTTCGGATAATACACAGGCACATTTGGCGCTGTGTCAAGATAGGGTGCGTACCAGTCATTATTGTTCCAAATGGTCCCCCAGCCATCCTTACCCATACCTGTAGAGACGTAGGCGTCAATGAGATTGAACCAGTCTCCATGGAAATTAATGACAGTATTCGGGCTCAGCGTCCATACGGCGTCGCCTAAGACTTGGTTAGCTCCTCGCAGGCTGCCGGTCGGCTGATAGAGCGCATTGTTCAGTGGATTCGTCTGGTTGTCCTGCGCATGATAGCGGCCATAGTAGCCAGAGACGCGCCACTTGTTGTTGATGTTGTAGTCGACGCGATCGGAGACGTTGTAGTAATCGGTGCTTTGACCTCCGCTTCTGAAGAAGTTGTTCAGATGAAGCAGCCCTTGTCCCGTGTTGTTGGGATCGGGAAAAGCGCGGCGAATTGAGAAGTGACAGGGTCAAAACGGCTGGCGGGAATCTGATTGCCCGCAAATGCCGTACGTACTAGGGCCCCAGTGGTCGGATCGACCGTGGGCGCCACAAATGGATCGTAGATCTTGCGTACAGCGCCGTCCGCAGAATAGCTCTGCGAGAAGTCTCCCTGACGTTCAAGCGCAGTCGGGACCGTCACGGTGTAACTCCAAGGTGCGTTGATCTTCCAATCTTCGATGGAGAAAAAGTTGAACAGCTTGTTCTTGATGATTGGATTGCCGAAAGTGCCGCCAAACATGTGTTGGCGCTGCGCATTCAGAACATCACGCGTGCGATCGGCTACCGCACTCAACCAGGGATAGCGGCCGAGATAGAACGCCATTCCGTGCCAATCGTTCGTGCCCGCCTTCGTCGTCAGGCTGATCGTCCCGCCCGCGCTGTGTCCATCCGCAGCATCAACACTGTTTTGTGAGACTACGGACTCCTGAACATCGTCCTGGTTGGGAGGATAGCCAGCCTTATGGCCGATTCCGATGGGGTTGCCGTCGACGAGTAGATTGTTTTTTTAGATTTGTATTTCCGCCGAGGTCCACGCTGTTGGCTGCCCAGGACTGGTACGGAAGCATCTCGCCGCGGGTGTTGATAGCCGAAGGTTCGAGCGTTGACAGCTTGAAGGTATTGCGATCGATTCGCGGCGTGTCGTTCGCCATCTTGGTATCGATGGTCAACTCCTGGTTGCTAGAGCTGAACTCGACGGCCGGAGGAGTCGCATCCACCGTGATGCTTTGTTGAACTGCACCCGGAGTGAGAGTGGCATTGACGGTGACCTGGCCACCGGCCTGCACAACGACGTTTGATTGAACGTATCTGCCGAACCCACTTACCTCAACGGTGACCGTATAGATGCCGGGGTCGATGAAGTCGAAAATGTAGACGCCCGCAGGGTCGGTACGCTTGGTCGTCGTAACACCTGTACTGACGTTCGCCAGAGTTATAGCAGCTCCAGGAATGACAGCCCCCGAAGTCTCAGATACAAGTCCTCGAACTTGGCCTCGAAAGCCTTGTGCCAGCACTGGCAAGCTGCCCAGTATCGACGAGCTAAACAAAGAAACGGATACCAACAGGACTCGCGAATGCTTGCTAACTTTCTTTAGCAACATCATCTACCCTCGCAAAATCTCAGATAAGGAACGTGGGTCTTATCGAACGTTGCCACCCAAATTCGGACGTTTGGGCGAGTTTGCCGAAGTGGCGAGAGGCAAGATACGTAATGACGATTTTCATTGTCAAGCACAAATCTCTCTACAGGAACCCGACGAGAACCCGACGAGAAGTGTTGGCCCCTATTGGCGCCATTTTCGGATGGAGCCCCACTCGAAAACGCTTCAATTGGCACCCAACAACTCTCTCGGACCAAATGGCAACGGAATCCCTCTGCGCGAGGGCCTCTGGGGCAGGCCATAGTGACCTCCAGGAAAGCTTGATGATGAGCGAATTTTCCGGCGATTAAGCTAGGTACTCTTGCAACGTCCGGACAGCTGGTGCGAGATAACTAGAAGGAAGGGATTTCTTGCCGAGTCCACGCACAATCAACCCGGTATAACAATACGCGGCATACCGATCAGTGCTTTTGCGCGTCACTCCTAATCGCCGAACTGTTAACCTGAAGATCTGAGTGGTGACACCTGTTTCCAGAAAACAAGATACATACTTCGTCAAAATTGGATAAACAGAAGAGCGTTTTCCGATTCTTAGCTGGTATCGAGCAACTTTGTGGCGGATGCGCTGAATAGTGCTATTGATTGCTCAGTTGAGAGAAGTGAATGCGCTCACTTGCGTCTTGCACTAACTTCTTTTCGAGCTGTGGCCAACGGTCCGCCGATTTGCCTCCAGGGATGAGGTCCTTCAATGCTATGTCCATTGAGTCGAGATTTTCGGCATGGATAACCATCAGCTCTTTGCGCATTTGGGGATCGAGCAGATGCACGAAACGCACATACATCATGCCTTTAGGAGCGATGAAGCCGGCGGATTGCAGCATCTCGTGCACGTGCTCTGAATCTGAACCTGGCTCGTCCCACTCATCCATTCCACCGAAACGCGACCTGACATGGAAGTCGATTCCTTGAATCTGCTGGACCGGGTCGGTGTAGTTGTGCTTAAGCTCGGGGCGTGAAGGAACGAAGCCTTCAAACTGAATCCAATAAATCCGTTGGATAACTTTATTCGCATCAGCTTCGACGAAGACATGTAGTTCACAGTCGGAGGTGTCATAGAGAATCCAGCGATTAGCACCGACATATAGCGCTTGCTTCGGAATCGTGATGGTGACGCGAGGATCATGCTCAGAAACGACTGTGTGGTTTCGCACGATGCGATCTGGCTTCAGTGTTTGCGCGTTGAGCAGAGAAACTGTGCCGAGCACGCACGCAAACGCAAGAGACTTTCTGAACGCCATTCATCATTGCCTCGAAGTCAGATGTACGGTGATACGCGCTTTGTAGCTCAACGGTTCCACTCAGATAATAAAATGTTTCTGCCTGATTGAATATTCCCAAACCGCAAGAGCGATGGGAGGCTGGCTGGCGGACCGTCGCTTTCTTTTCTTCCTTGTGGCTTTCAGGCGTTCGATCCCGCCTGGAATAATGTAGTTTTTTTCGTGGTTCGCCGCGGGCTCCTCTGCTTTTGGTCTTCTCATAAACCCTTTTCGCATCCTGCGGCCCTCTCTTAGCGCGTTTTGAGCTATCGACGTTTATCGATACTAATCCGGCATGACTTCCAATTAGTACCGGGAAGTCGACTTGTGTTGACTTATCCTCCACGCAGTCAAATCGCGTAGATATTCGGAGCTTCGATTCTTGACAGCGGCTGAGCAAATCCTCGACGTACATTGCTAATGAGGTTCAGACTTGACCACGGAAGGTCAGCTTAAGTATTGGCTTTGAGTCTGCAAGACTACTCCAAGGGCTGTGCTTGCCGTGGTCTGTCTATTTCTTTGGATGGAGAATGAGTTTCTGCACACGCCAGTTCAGCAATTCTGCGACAAAGAGTACATTCTCGGATGGGCACGCCATCTCATGAATCCAGCCAAATTGCTTAGGCTGTTTGCCGGACTCGCCCAGAACGCCCTGCACCTTCCCATCCAGGCTCAGTTTGTAAATCCGCCCCGGGAAGGCATCTGAGGCGTACAGCACTTGATTGGGTCCAGGCGTGATGCACAGCGCCCAGGGCGAACCCGGTGCCTGCGTGCCGGTAGCATCCGGAGCCGGTTTCTTGCCGATCGCCGGAACCGCGCTCGCGTAATCAAACGGCACATTGATCGTAATCTTGCGCAGGAATTTGCCGTCGCCGTCAAACACCTGAATGCGGCGGTTGCCTCGGTCGGCCACGTAAATATTTCCATGAGCGTCAGCGACGATGCTGTGCGGCGTGTTGAACTGGCCGGGCTGATCGCCTGGTTCGCCAAATGATATGAGCCACTTGCCATTCTTATCGACCTTTGCGATTCGCGAATTGATATAGCCATCGCTGATGTAGGTGTTGCCGTCCGGGTCCCAAGTAACGTCGGTGACCTGGCGGAACATTCCATCTATCGGTGGTAAGGGTGGATGCACATGCTTCAGCGGGCCGGAGCCCTCGTCCGACGCCTCCTGCTTGCGCCCGAAGACCATGACTACGTGGCCTGCGGGATTGAACTTGATCACCATGTCCGACCCTTTATCGGTAACCCAGATGTTGTCCTCTTTGTCGATCTTTACGGCGTGCGCGTAGGACCATGCGTAGAGATTGTGTCCAATCTCGCGAAGGTACGTGCCGTCAGGGCCAAACTCCAACAGTTGGGCGGCGCTTGCACCATAAGCTGGACCCATAGAGTTGCCACGCGTGAATACGAAGATGTGTCTCTTGGAATTCACCGCGACGCCGGCAGTTTCACCGAGATAGATGTTCGGCGGAAGCTTTAGAAAACCGGGAACAGAGTCGAAGGAGATCTCTGGTGCAACCTGGCCCTGGGCAAAGATGGCAATTGGAACGGCCAGGCACAGCATGAGAGCGAGAGCAAATCGTTTCATAGAGACCTCCTTGCGTGATTGGTTTGAGGCAACAGCTTATCTCACGATCCTCGGCTTATTCTCTACCTAGTTAAAATGAACTCTTCGACCCTGATAGCGCCGAGGCTGTTTCCACACACCCGCCAGCAAATGGCTGGTTGGGCCTTAGCCACGTGCTTGGGTCTCTATGTCTACTACTTCTGTCACGCCCATTCCAAACTCTATGCATCCAGATCCAAGTGGCTGCCCGCGAGGACTTGCAAGTGAAATCACTACGCGTACATACATCTGAAAGTTACTGCAACGATCCTCCACTTGCAGGAAAGCCCCGGACTACCAGCGCAAATAAAGAACGGATGGACTACACTCATCGCAATCATGGCGCACCTCACGCTTGAAGAAGCAGCACAAGCCCATCGGCCACGATCGGAACTACTGGTCTGCGGGATGCCCTTTAGCGAATAGGATCGGTCCGGACCGCAGAACCGATGGGCGTTTTGTCAGGTGACAGCGAGATGATTTTCTGAAAGAGTTCTGTTCGAAAGACAATTTACGATCGGATTTTGACGATGAACGTGACACCATCTGCAGCCTGTCGTATCTGCCTGTGGGCCGCGAGCGCGGCGCTCTTGCTTCCTGCGTTTGGTCAGACAGCAAAGACGACTTCGACCGCGTCGAAACAGGCAGCGTCGTGCGTGGTTCCAAGGGGGCGCGATGCGTTGCTGAAGCTGATGCAATGCTGCGTACGGGACATCAAGAGCGATGGGGATTGCCGGGAGTATGACGCGGTGAACCGGTACGTGATCATCAAGGACAATGCTCCGACGAAGCCGGAGGCTTATCTGCTGATTCCTACGATGACCGTGACCGGGATCGATGACGTGCAGGTCTTTGCGGCGGCGTATGTGAATCTTTGGGCGAATGCGTGGGATCAATCGGAGCGGTATCCGGGATGGGGTGGAAGAAGGATCGGGATGGCGATCAACTCGGCGCATGCGCGGACGCAGGATCAGCTGCATGTGCATATCTCATGCATCGATGCGAAGGTGGCGCAGCATCTGGTCCAGCTTCCTCCGGCGAATAACAACTATGACGTGGCTACGGTGAACGACCTGACGGATGGCGAGAGTCCGTTCTGGGTGGCGAAGAAGGCGGCGGGCACGGGAGAGCGCATGGCGGATAAGAGCGTGGCGGTGGTGAAGGCGAAGGAGCCGGGGCGGTACTACGTGCTGACGACGATGTACAAGGATGGCAAGGGTGGAGCGGCGGAGGAGCTGCTGGATCAGAGATGTGCGAGCGCCCCGTAGCCTTCGGAGACAAGCTGGTTTATTTCTCCGGAAGCGTGGTGGAGGCAGACGGCATGGGTAGGCTTCAGTCTCATTCGCGTCGAGGGTTGTTGGCTCATTGAGGTTGCCTCGCGTCGCGGTACAGTCGCGGTACAGTTGATCTGCACGAGCTTCACGTCGGCTTGGATCTGAGGAACTCATCCGGCGGTTTGCTGTGCTCGCGGGGGAGCCAAGTACGAAATCGGAATAACTCCGCTGAAAAAGAACAGTTCACCAAGACGCAAGACAGCCTCCCTACTCCTCACGAGCAGTTGGGATTATCACCATCTTTGGCCGCCGAGGTCGTCTATATGTGTCATCGCATCAGCTTGATGACATGCTCAGCCACGTTCTGGATGTCCTGGTCGTTGGGCATATAGGCGATGTTCAGCCCCAAATCTCCGACCACGGCGTCGATCGCAAAGCCACCGGCATCTTGTGGTAGGAGATAGGCGAGATCTCCATAACCGGTGCCGTCGAGCTTCCGAATCCCATGCCCCCGCACCGCGGCCATCCGAGTCATCATGGCCATGAAAAACTGGTGACTTGCACCATCGATGCCGACCCTGACCGGCAGCCGCTGCCCCGGTATGGTCACCAGGCACATTCTGAGGACCGTGTAGGGCAGAGAGCCCCCAACTTCCTGGCTCTTCGCCGTGCGATCCTCAACTGTTCCGATGGGGCCATGAGCTGATGCTATAGCACGGCCTATGTTTTCGCAGCTCGGGGCCGATGCCGCCGGGGGTTTGACCGGGGTAGCAGAAGTGCTGAAAGGCGAAGCCAGCACACCAACGGCGATGATCATAAATAGGCTTCGACGCATGCTCACTCCTACCAGTCGCCCATCGGGCTGGTTCACCATTATATGTCTCGAATACTGAGGCATCGAACTGTTGTCGCCTACCCTCTGCTTAGACTATAAATTAGCCTCGAACACGACCAGCAAGCGGGCCTCGGGCAACTTTGCAGGAGTGTCCAGCACGGTTCGGCCTCCAGCTTTTCGCGGTCACATGGGGTTTTCAACGATTCTTTGGGTGGAGGATGCGGTGTGATCTCGAAACCGGCAAGCGGATTTGCACGTTTCTCTTGCGGCTCCCTCCCCCGCTAACATCACCATTGATAGATCTCGTCGTCCCCTATCTCCCAGGAGCCAAGCTCTGGTTGTACCATCTTTCTCTCGATGAGACTTCGCTTCGCTCGTAGCTACGTGGCGCTCTATTTACAAGAGCCGAACAGCTCATTCTTTTGCCCGCCCAAGGAATAACCAGGTCAGTATGACCCTCAATACTTTCTCATACCCTCGCCAGACCCCGCTTCGGTCCCGGTCCCTTTCTTGCGGATCATTCGCGCTGCAGGAGACAGGCACCTTTAGTTCCTCTCAAGAGACAGGGGCCGCGCGGCGATACAGTCAATCGAGGCTGCCGAGCCCACCAACAGAATGCGCGTGGAGCAGCACCTCGAAGTAGCGTGGCAGGGTTCCTCCGTTAGCCCTTGTCAACTTCGTTGCCATTGCGATTCGGTTGCCGGGGCTGCTCAAAAAGCTGATGGCCGCCTCAGTGCCCTCAAGATGATCAGAGGGACGCGAATGGCTTTGTCGAAGTTGGTCGTAGCAAGGTCGCCTTCTTCTTCCAGATAGATTAGGCAGTACGCGTTTGCGGGTATCGACTGCCGAGCCTTAAATCGCAACGGCCTCTATGTCAATTTTCGCTTCTTCGATGTGGGTGCAATCTTGTTGCGGTATTTCTTTGTTGCAATATCAACAAATCGCATCGAATCGCGCAGGTGATCTCTCATCGCTTTTTTTGCTCCTTGAACGTCTCTTCGCTTAATCGCGTTGTATATGGCAGCATGAGCTCTGACTATCTTGGGCGAGATACCGGGAAGAAGATGTTTATAGAGCATCCCTTGGCGAATTGCATTGCGGAGCATCACCAGAGAGTTTGTCAGCAGCGGATTACCGGCCGCATTGGAAATAGCCAGATGAAACTGCATATCCGCTTCCAGCACCGGCTCATCGCGGGCGATTTGCATCGCGCATAGCTTGAACTGCTTTATTTATATCCTCGATCTGAGCATCGGTCGCTCGTTCTGCTGCGAGACCGGCGCTGCTCTCTTCCATAATGATCCGAGCTTCCATCACATCGTGAAATTCCGCTTTCTCAATCCCCATCAAGGCCCAGATCATCGGCCGAGATAAAAACTCTGATCGCGGGCAGACAAACGTGCCGTCGCCCACTCTGCTATTAAGCATTCCTATCAGTTCCATTGCCTTTAATGCTTCACGCAGTGACGTGCGAGCGATGCCGAGCTGCTGGCACAGGTCTCTCTCCGGAGGTAAGCGCTCTCCCGTTTTCCATATGCCGCTTACAACATTGGAGATCAACTGTTCAAACGCTGCGGTTGTAAGAGTTGTTCGTGAAAGCGGAGTAACTTTTGTGGCCTGCTTGCGCACCTAGAACTCCTTCGAGTACCACGCGCATTACACCACGATTAAAACAACAAAATTACTAAATTAGTGACATGGGCTTCAGGAAGAAGCCGGCTGGAACCAATCTAAACTGCAGATCTGCTCTCCCTCCGGACCCAGCCGATAAGGTGCATCTGCGACACAATAAGACTCTATTTCAGTCGATAGAGCAGGATCCCGTAACCGACCCCGGCATCATCCTTCGTCGAGGCTGCCTGAAATGCCATATATTTCCCGTTGCTAGAAACAACAGGGTTCGAAGCCTTCCATCCTTCAAAGTCGTTGAAGTGAGTAAGCCTGACGAAGTCCTTCCCCGTCCCATCGAGCTTCAGTTTCCAGATATCGATGTTACGCATTCCATGATTCCCGCCAATCTGGCCCACCTGCCGATCACCTTCAACACACGTATATTGTCCGCCAGGAAAGATTCCCTCAACTTCGTTATAAGTTCCATCATACTGAGTCATGTTCACGACGTGACTAGTCTTCAGGTCGATACTCATCACATTGGAGAGGATTTCAACATTCGCGGGCAAATCCTTGTGGTTATAGCACGTGAAGGTTAGTTTTGAATCGTTGTCATAGAAGTCCTGCGCCTCCAAGGCACACGCTGAACTATGGCTTTCGTAGACCACTTTCCGATTAGTCAGCTTCTGTGTGCCACCACCAGAGAGATCAACCTCGGCCACAACGAGACGAGAGCTGTCTTTTGGAATCTCCGGGAACTGCGCAGGCAACTCAGAATAGGCTAGTTTCATTGAGGTTTTTGATGGTGCCGCGCCTTCGCTGAGATGAACTCCAAAACGCACCGGCTTTGAACCCGGTTTCTTGCTCAGATACCAGAGCTCGTTATCACGAGTGCGGCTTGTGCGGGTATCAACAAATTTTTCTGGACCAATCAGAATATAGTCACCGTTGGAAAGGTGCATGATGCGGAGAAATACTGCACCAGGGATGCTGCAAGTAAGGCATCGAACCTGACGAGTTGCGAGATCAATCGTAAAAGCGTCGCCAAAACTCTTATCCATAAAGGCTATTTGCTGATTGTCTGGAGAGAAATCGGCTCGCTCGCCGAAGTGCGTAATCATCTCCACATTGGGCGGCAGATGATCAAGCGGGGAGCCGGATTTACGCTGAGCAAACAGCGGAGTTGCGAGCAAAAGGGCGGCTACGACTTTTTTCACAGGTGTGATTCCTTTCAACTTTCCGGGGATGGATTGTCTCTTGCTTCAGTCTTTTCTCTAGAACGTAAACTTTAGGACACCTTGCAGGATGCGCGGGTCTTGCGCACTCGTGATCTGGCCAAAAGTTGTGGAAGAGATGCTCGTCGTGCTGGGAGCGTTAAAATTTGGGTGGTTGAAGATATTAAAGCCATCAACGCGCGCCCTCATCACGAGCCTCTCGTATAGATGAATATCCCGCGACACGGAAAGATCGAAATCCACGTAGTTCGGTGCGATATACCCGAAGTGTCTCGCGTTGCCAAACGTACCCAACGCATTCGGAGTAAATGCCGCCTTATTGACAAAAGCGATGCCCGTCTTCAGATGAGCGCTCTGGAGATACATTTGCTGTCCGGCAACCACATTGGGGCGATCAAGATTGATGCCCGTTCGCGAGTTATCTAATCCCGTCGTCACATTGAACGGAAGCCCACTGGTAGCGCGAATAATGGGAGCGATCTGCCATCCCCCCATCAAGAGCGAGGCCCAACGATCTCCATGCCAAACACTGTTTGCCACCAGGCTAAAGTTGAAGATATTCCTTGAATCCGTGGTGCAATACCCATAGTCCGAGCGCAGGTTGTATGGATTCTGCACAACCCCCTCAGTACCCAACGTAGTGAGAGGGCCTATGTTGAGACATTTCGACCAAGTATAGTTTGCTAACACTGTGTAGTTATGCGCGAAGCGATGCTCAATCGATGTCAGTAAGCCGTTGTAATTTCCGTTAGCTCCATCGTTGGCAATTACCTGCGTAGAGTAATAGGCGCCATAGCTCGGATTCCCAAGGCTCAGGATACGGCGATTTTGGGTGTTGGTTGTCGGAGAACAAGGCGAGCCTGCCGCCGGAAGCCCCACATTCAATGATCCGCAGGATCCCGCCCTGCCAGTCGAATTTCCCGGAATGTACACAGCTGGATTGATTTCGTTGCCGATCCATGAGTGATTTGTGATGTTACCGAGATAGCTCAGAGAGAATATCCATTCACTGCCAAACAAATGCTGCATGCCAACGTTGTACTGGTAAACAACCGGCGAATGAATGTGTCGAGGCGTCAACACCTGCGATCCCGCCAAAGGAAATATTGTGCTCGGGGACGGAATCTGCGGAAGAGGAAAGGGATTCCCTCCTGGAACGTTCGCCCATGGGTTGGAGAATTGATAGGGACCGTTCGTGTTCATGATGGTTGCGCCGTAAGGAAGATTGTTGGCGATAACACGGTAATTCATGAAGGTGCCGGGCGAGTCATACATCATCGCGCCCCCAATTCGGAAGGTCGTCTTCCCTTCGCCATCGGGATTGTAGATAGCGCCCAGGCGCGGTGAGAAGTTCGTCCACCGATCATCGCTGAACGACGGCGTAACACCGGCGTCTCCATAGAAGAGCGTTCCTGGAGGCGCATTGGGATAGACCGCGCTGCGATTGCCGGAGTTGAAATTGGAGTGGTCAAACGTGCTGCCACGATGGAAGTAATCGTAGGGATACGTCATGGGTTCCCAGCGCAGACCAACGTTGACGATAAGTTTTGGCGTTGCGTGAAATGTGTCCTGAGCGTAGGCGCCAATCACGGTCTGCCGAATCGCGTTTTGCTGTGGCAGAGTCTGTTCGAAGCGATACATCTTTCCCTGTAGAAAATCCATCAGAGAGCGGGTCTGTGACCCAACCTGATTGAATCGTCCATCAAAGAGCCACGAACCATTATCTTCGTAGTGATTGTTCTGGTTGTCCTGCGTTCGGATGATGTCAACTCCAAACGCCATCTGATGCTTGCCTTTCAGCCAATCAATATCCTCGGCTTCCTGATAGCTCGTAATATTGAACGATCCGAGTGCCCCAGAACCACTCCCAACGCCAAATCCCTTATTCGCGACGCTTACTTGAAGATAATTATCGGTGCCTTGATAGATATTAGTGGCTCCCAGCGTGGCCATATTGATGCCAGTTGCATTCGGTCCGCGATCGTCTCGTCGACGACTGAAGGTGAAATGAAAGTTATTGACCAGGGAGGACGATAACGTATACGTGTCACCAAACGTCATCGATTGAGCCTTCTCATAATTCCCGGAATTTTGCGTTACAAGAACATTTTGGGGATTGAAGAACGCAAGCAGATGATAGGTATCGATGAAATATCGTCCATAGAGGTTATGCTTCTGACTGATATTCCAATCGCCCCGTCCGATATATTGCTGCTCGTTTGAGTGAACTGGCGTGCCCCACTGCACCCTGCCACAACCGTCGGTTGTAGAGGAGGTCGGCAGATATTTCGTGAGAGCAACAGCCGATGGATCGAACGTATTCGCGTTAGCAGTCGCACCGGGGCCATAGCAGGCTGTGAAATCGCCATTGAGCATGGCTGCTGTAGGAATGAAAGCCGTATTGTTCGTCGGATCCTGGCGAATATTCGATTGCTGAAATCCGGAGAAGAAAAAGAGTTTGTCTGTCTTAACCTTTCCACCGATCGTACCGCCAAACTGATTGCGCTTAAGACTGTCAGGCTTGCCGAAGAAATTTGTCGCATTCACCGCGCTGTTGCGGAGAAACTCAAACGCTGTGCCGTGCCATTGATTGGAACCCGAGCGCGTAACCGCATTGACAAGGCCACCGGGGTGAAGGCCATTTCTAGCCTGCAGCTGCTGGTTTCAACGCTGAATTCAGCAAGCGCATCCGGAAATGGAAACGGCATGTTCACGTTGGTAAAACTATCGTTGTTGTCTCCGCCGTCAAGCAGATAATTGGTGCCGTTGCACAGGCCGCCCGCAATAGAGATCGACTGGGAGCTGAAGAAGCTCTTGCTCCCTGTATTCGTGCCATCGGAGTGATTAACAGCAGCTCCTGAGATCGTGATGAGCTGTGTAGGATCTCTTCCGTTCAACGGCAGCTCCGCAATTCTTCGCCCATCGATAACCTGCGAAACACTCGATTGTTGCGTTTGTACCGCGGCCGTATCGGCGTTCACCTCTACGCGTTCGGAAACCTGGCCTATCGTGAGGTTAATATTGATCTGAAGATTGTCGTTAACCTGAAGAGTAATTTCCTTGCGCACGTAAGTCTGGAAGCCTTGCTTGGTAGCTTCCAACGAATAGTGCCCTACCGGAAGACTTGGCAGCGTGTAGAGCCCATCATTGTTGGTCACGGCACTATGCATGACGCCAGTCTCTGTCGAAAGGCATTTGATTTCTACGTTGGGAACGACGGCACTCTGAGCATCGAGAACGCGACCGGTGATACTCGCTACCGCCACCGCTTGTGCTTCAACATGGACCGCTGCTCCTGATAATGCCGCAAATAAAAATAGGGAGGCTACGTTTCGCAAGTTCTTGGACACAAATATGCCACCTTGATCTTTGAAGTATTGGATCAATGGTCTGACCGATCTTGAACAACGGCACACAAAATAGTCGCTAGCGATGAAAGTTGATAAGTTAAATCTCGAGCGCGCGGGTAAGAACACTGATAGGCAATTGAATTTTCTGATTATTGACGGTCCACGGCACCCGTCGCCTAATTGAAAGAAGGGCTGCCTCTCACCCAAGTTAGACCTGACGAAGGCCCGACGGGTTCGGCGCGCCTCCATATCGTTTCAATTGTTTCCTTTCGGGCCAAGGCCTAAGAAGACAGAACACGGCGTCGGTGTGTGGATGTTATATTGTCGAGTTTCGAAGGTGCACCAAGAGACGCCTCGGACAGAACGCGGAATCCAAAACCACTCAGAACAACAATGAGTACGTCGTCCTCAACACCGAAATCTCGTTGAAAGTCTCTATCTTCTCCTGCTTGACTATCAAGTGAATCGTGTTCAAATCAGGAATTTGCCCAAGCTATTCGATCCGTAAAGCCCGAACGGGGTCCAAACGGGATGCTCGCCACGCGGGAACCGCACAGGCCAGCGCTGCGACCAACAGCAATGTGACGGAGACCACGCCAAAGATTCCTGGATCGAGTGGTTTTGTTCCATAAAGCATGGCCTGGATCAGGCGGGTTGCCGTTGCTTGCGGCAAGTCCAAATGCGAGGCCGAATATCGCAGGACGCAGGCCATCGAAGAGCATCAGCCGGAGCACTTGATCCCGTTGTGCGCCGAGCCCGATGCGTATGCCGAGCTCCCCCGTCCTCTGCGTCATGAGGTAAGAGAGAACTCCATAAAGCCCTACCGCGGCCAGTGTCAGAGACAACACCGCGAACATCACCACCAGTGTGGCGCTGAAGCTCGCGTTATTCACGGATTCCCCTATGACTTGCTGCATCGTTTGTATATCGGAGAGGGGTAGCTCCGGGTCGAGGTCCGCAAACTGCTCTGTCGTCAAAGCCAACCAGGAACAAATGCAAGCCGTGAAGATTATCACGAATAGTGAAAAGGTTGGGTATAAGAAACGTCCATGTTCTATCTTTGGGGTCGACTATACGCCCAGCGTTGTATCTTCGTTCGCCGAGGATGTTCATTGACACATAAGCCTGGCATCTTCTTAATTAGTCAGATTAGTTGTAAAGCGACCGAGCCATAGTAGATCATCCACTTGGAGTGTCACCTTCCATGCGAAAAGGCTCGGCATGGAAAAATGTTGGCCTATCCAGGGTAGATTGACATGCCGGACTACTCTTTATGGATGAAAGTATCAAAGGAGTCTTTCATTTTGCAATTCCACCTTGCCTCATTTCTGCATGTCGCACTTCCCCTGTTCATCCTGACCCAAGCAAACGCGAACAAAGCTGTCGCTCCCCTCAACAAATACAGAGGAGGGCCGCGGTCTCTGGCATGAATGTCTCGGTCAGTAGCTTCGGGGCAGCTGACCCATGCACGTACTCCATCGCCTCACAGCAAGAGAGCAGCGGCCTGCTTACAACTCAGACGTCTCGAAGGGCCTCGGCTTCTGCAGGAGTTTGGTGAGAACCTTTGCAGTTCATTCTCGTCAACCCTTATGCCGAATATGAACAAGACACGCTCACTTTGGGTTCGGGATGTTTCGCAATGGTGAGGCCACATTCGTATAACAGAATGCATTAGCTTTGACCGGGCTGGCAACCCAGCATAGGACTGCCTAGAATGAAATTTCAGAACTAGATGAGAGTAATGGACGAGATGAAAAAAACTAAGCGCGTGCTTCTAACGATGGTGTTTACGCTGCTGAAGATTAGTACTCTCCTCGCTCAGAACACAATCCATATCCCTGGTGACGCAGCGACAATCCAGGGTGGCATCAATCTCGCGAGAGACGGTGATACTGTCCTCGTCGCACCCGGCACTTACGACGAAACCTCGACTTTCGGGGCAGGGCGATCACGGTGACCAGCGGGGCCACGTCCTTTGCGGACGCATCCTCGACTGTCATTCATGGTTCAGGCAATGGCCCCGTCGTAGCGTTCCAGACTAATGAGACCTCGGCCTCCGTACTAAATGGCTTTACCATTGAGGGCGGCCATAATAACCCCGACAACTGCGCTCTGGGAGGAGGAGTCTATATAAACTCCACATCTCCAACCATCTCGAACAACGCCGTCATCAACAACGCCAACTATGGCGTATACGTTACGGGTCCTTCAAGCCCAAACGTCAGAATAACAACATTAAAGGCAACTTTTATAGTGAGGCGGGAGCGACCGCTGCCTGCGCTGGTCACTCCACGGGAGTGAATGGGTCGGGTCGAGGCATCAACCTCCTGAGCGCGGAAAGCCGATCGAGGAGAATGATACTACTCGAGATCTGAAACCAGGCTCCCCTCGCACCGGCGCAGGTATCTATATCGATCGAACCAAGAACATACTACTGAGGGACAATATCATCCGGAACAACATCGCTGAGGGTGAGTCTGGAATATATTTTCTGCCACAGTATGAGGTCACGCAGCAGATTGTCATGGTGCAGAATCTCGTATACGGCAATAGACCTCCCGACTTCGCTCAAATGGGCAACTTCGGGGTTCAAGTCGAAATTGGAGGTGGAATTGCTCCAAGGCCTACATTGATCGAGGTCAATAACATCATCTATGGCGGTCAATCTCTAGTTTGGAACTACGGCCCTTCGATCATCGAGAACAACATCTTTGCAAATCCCGCCCCAGATGCCCTTTCGTACAACAGTGGGCTTATGTGCCTTAATCCAGAGGCCGTTCGCTCACCGATCACGATTCAGAACAACGATAGCTATACAGTCGGACAGACTCCCAACTATCCCTGTACTCTCGGGAGCGGCAATATCGACAGTGACCCAGAATTCCACGACCCGGCAAACGGCGACTTCCACGCGCAGGACACCTCGCCGACAGTTGCTGCCGGGGACATCAACGCCCCAAAGATTCCGAATGCCGATCTAGACAACAAGGCTCGAACCGTCTGCAACAAGATCGATATGGGCGTCTACGAGCTGCGACCCCATCCGCTAGTCACGATTTCGAGCTCCGCGAATCCGACTCCCGGCGGAACCTCCATCAACTTCACAGCCCAGGCCACTGGCAACTGCAAAGTCCCCACCGGGACTGTTACCGTCTACGACGGCTCAACAACTCTTGACACAATCCCCCTAAGCCCCTCTGCCACAGCAACCTTAACGACTTCCCTGCTCGTGGTCGGCCAGCACAACATCACCGCGCAATACTCCAGAGACTTCAACTTTGAGACAGCACATCCGCTGTGCTGGTCCAGACGATCACGGGTGACCCTACGACCACCTCTCTCCTCATATCTCCCAATCCGGCCACGGCGTTGTCTCCCGTCACGCTAAGTAGCCAAGTCGCCTCGCCCTATGGAACGCCAACAGGGTCGGTCACATTTACCGCCGGGGGATCCCTCCTAGCGACGGCTCCTCTAAATGCGAGTGGTCAAGCCACCACCACAACGACGACCCTTGGCATAGGCACCTATCAGGTTGTCGCGAATTACACCGCCGATACGCGTTTTCAGCCAAGCAGTTCGCACGCGGTTCAGGAAACTATGATGGGCGCGGACTCCATAATTACGCTGACGAACACCCCCAATTCCTCTGCCCTGACCCAGATCGTTACCTTGACCGCAGCGGTGCATTCAACTCATGGAACTACCGTTCCGACCGGACAGGTCAGTTTCTGGGACGGCCCAAACACGATTGGCACGATCGTTCTCAATGCAAACGGGGTCGCGGTCCTGACGAATTCATCTCTCAGCTTCGGTACGCATTCCATCACTGCACGTTATAGCGGCTCGAACAACTTCAACCCGAGCGGAGCCGGCGTTGTGCAATCGGTGTTGCTGATTGGCACAACCCTGACGCTGTCGGCAACACCGAATCCCGCCAATACCGGCCAGACCGTCTCCCTTGCCGCGACGGCAACATCCGCGGTGGCTGGTATGACTCCGGTGGGAACAGTTACTTTCTACGATGGCGATGCTGTACTGGGCACCGTCAACCTCGGCTCGAATGGAATGGCGGCGTACAGCACATCGTCCCTGAGCATCGGAAGCCACAACCTTCACGCAGTTCTCGGCAACAGCCCCTACTTCGCCGGAAGCTCTTCTTCCAGTGTGAATGAGACAATCCAGCCGTATGACTTCACTCTCGCCCTTTCGAAAACGTCTCTGACGATGCCATCCGGAGACTATTCGAATATCTCCGTGACCATAACGCCGGTTGGAGGCTTCAAGGGCAACGTACAACTGAGCTGCGATGGCCTTCCGGAATACGCCCTATGCGCCTTCCCCGATCGAAGCTCAGTATCGCTCGCGACGGGAGGAAAACGAATCACGCTTTCGGTAAACGCCATTAATGTGTATGGCTATGGAGACCAGGTGAGCCATTTAGAGTCGACTTCGCTCGAAAGAGGGTCGCAAGCCATGCGGATCGCCTTCCTGGTGCCGGTACTACCCTTGCTTAGTCTCATCCCAAAGCGTAGGAGATGCACAAGAGCGCTGGGAATTGCGTTTGCGATCGTTATGGGAGCGTCATTGATGAATGGTTGCAGTGGCAAATTGCCGAGCAAGACTGCGCCAGGCACCTACGCTCTAAGCGTGACCGGGACGAGCAGCGACGGAGCTAATCTGAAACGCTCCGTTCCGTTACAGCTTAATGTGACCCCGTGAGAATGATCCACGTAGAGTGCCTAGAGTTGCTCCATTGCGCCCGGACAACGAATGACAAATCGCCAACTCGCTCATCGATATCGGATTGATGCTCACGAGTCGGCTTGTCGTCAGTGAACGAACGGCGTAAAAAATCCGCGCGCGGGGGGCGGATGGAAATGTGGAAATCGCAAAAGCGGCGATTTCGCACATTCCCACCGCACGACGACTATGGCCTATACTGACATTTCTATCGGGCGCCAACAAGAGCTGTAGCTGCAAAGTAGAAGTGTCCGCTTTCTGCAAAGTTGAAATGTCCAAACGACCCTTCCGAGAGATATCGGAGGCGGAGATTGGATCTTTTCAGGATGAGTGTACAGGAACTGCAGCGGGTCGAAGTTTTATCTGAGGTTCTGGCAAGGCGTCGTACCGAGATCTCGGCCGCAGCGGTTTTAGGGCTGAGCACCAGACAGACGCGCCGATTGCTGGCAGCGTACCGCGACGGCGGTGGCGGCGCGATGATCCACAAGGCCCGTGGCCGCACCTCGAACAACCAACTGATCGTCGGGATCCGCGAGTATGTGATCGAACTTGTGCGGTTGCGCTACTCAGACTTTGGTCCAAGCCTGGCGGCGGAGATGCTTCTCACGAAGGATGGAGTCAAGGTGTCGCGCGAGACTCTGCGCAAGTGGATGATCGAGGATGGGCTCTGGCTGTCGCGTAAGCAGCGCCGTAGCTTCCACCAACCCCGTCTGCGACGCGAGAGCTACGGCGAGCTGATCCAGATCGATGGCAGCGATCATCGCTGGTTCGAGGATCGCGGTGCAGCGTGTTCGTTGCTGGTGTTTATCGACGATGCGACCGGCAAGCTAATGCAGTTGCGCTTCGTGCCGAGTGAGAGCACGTCGTCCAAACTTCGACTGCCTGCGCGGATACCTGGACGCTCACGGATACCCTGTTGCCTTCTACTGGGACAAGCATACCGTGTTCCGCATCAACCGGGACGCGAAGGACGAGCAGGCATGACCCAGTTCGGACGTGCACTGGCAGAGCTGAACATCGAGATCATCTGCGCCAACTCAAGCCAGGCCAAAGGCCGGGTCGAGCGCGTGAACCGTACCCTGCAGGATCGCCTTGTGAAAGAGCTGCGACTGAATAACGTCTGCGACATGCGGGCCGGCAACGACTTCCTGCCGGAGTTCCTGAACCGCTTCAACGAGAGGTTCGCTGTTCAACCGGCGAAGCCGGAAGATCTGCATCGCCGACTGACCTTAAGTGCTGACCGACTCAGTGATATCCTGTGCCATCGCGAACGGCGTCATGTCGGTCAGCAGCTGACTCTCGCCTACGACCGCAAGCAGCTCATCCTCGAGCGCAGTCCTGTGTCTGAAGAACTAAGCGGCCAGTACGTGGATCTTTATGACTTCGCGGACGGAAGACTGGAGGTGAGGTGGAAGGGACAGGTGCTTCCCTACCGGGTCTTCGACAAGGACCAGCGAGTCAGCCATACCGCTATCGTTGAAAACAAGCGGTTGAGACATGTACTCGCTACTGTGAAGGCGCAGAAGGATACCAAGCGGTTGCCTGACATCATGACCAACAGTGACAAGATCGGATACAAGAAGCGCCCGCGCCAGCTCTATGGGCCAGACTACAAAACAGAACCCGCCGAGACGCCCGCGGTGGAAATGACGGCCTGATGGAAAGCGTGGAACGATGAGACTGTCCCACTCTTCCCACAGTCCTTGGAAATCGACAAACAACGTCGATTACCACATTACGCACCGCACGACGACTACGAGCCATCAGAAGGCTCTATACTGACATTTCTATCCGGCGCGCATAGAGACATTCCTATCGGGCGCCCACACTGTGCATCTCTGGCCGCGGATCCGGGAGCCGATCTATCGGCTGCAAATCGTATGGGTTATGGTTGCAGGCTATTTAGACGCCCATTCGGGATTATGAATTTAGGCTCAAACCTCTGGCTGGATGTATAGCGGAGAAGTTGGTCGAATAAATAAGCCACTTCTGGATGGGCGCTATCTAAATGTTTCCACATCCCGGGTGCAGTGATAAGCATTTTGCCGCCGTCTGCGTTTACTTCGACAATATAGCCGACGCGCGACAGATCTTTTTGTGCACTTAGAAAGGCGGACTTGGTACGGATCGCGCCAATCACCGGTGTCAGCTCAGCAGCCCAGGCGTCGAGGGAGATAGGTGATGCGCCGTCCAGCACATTGAAGAACTGCAGATCACAGAAGTCATCGTTGGGAAAGTTTCCAAGCTCGCCAGATTGTTTGATCAGTGTGCCTACGGCTCCTCCTGACGCAGGCAGAAAGGGGACACCTTTGACGGCAGGAGGCTCGGTCATCATCCAGACGACATTTCCACCGCGACGCAAGTGTGCCAGGACTGCATCAGTCAGGCGATCTGTTACCAGGACGGCATTTGGAGACATTTCCGCCGACATGTAACGTAGCCAAGGGTAAGCCTGATTTAGACTGGCGACGCCCGCAGTCGCGACGATTGGGACAGTTGGAGCGGCTAAGGTTTGGGTTCTTGGAAATGACCAGAAACTCCATCGGTTGCTGTAGGTCTTTTGCGATGTCATTAAGGTGACGACCAATTCAAGCTTGTGTGGCCGCTCATCTGCCGGCGCTCGCAGAACAAGGTTGCCGACCTGCGAAACTGAGCCAAGATCCACGTTGACTGCATTGATCTCTCCTGAACCGACCGGTTGTCCATCGGAATCCAACGTCCATGAGAGCACCTTGTCTTTTATGGGACCTTCGCCGTAGTTTGAAATGCTGATCCCGATCTTCTTCTCGCTACCATTCCAAAGGCTGCGATCTTCTACTCCTGCGTCGATCATCGGAAGCACCGCGCTGTTGAGCACCCTGCCTTCCTCCGGGGGCACTTTTGGATGCCAGAAGTAGTCGAACCATCCTTCTTCCCATGCATCCCCTTCGCCGCTGCCTGCGGGGTAATCCACGAGCAGCCAGTAGTCGTAACCGGTTACCCAATTTTTGCTGCGAGCCTGCTCGATTTGGAACTTTCGGCCAATCTGCTGAAGTCGAATCGAATTATTCAAGTATTTCGAGTAAGAGTCCCGCAGCTTATTCGAAGTGGCCCATCGCTTCTTATTTTCGAGCCAGTCCGGACGGATGACGCCGGTAAATTTATTTATCGATTCAATGTCTGGGAGCGAGTCGTAGTAATCGCCGAACTCATGAAGAATCGTGGGACGATCGAGCGGCTTCGGATCAAACTTGCTCACCATGTCGGTAGGTCGGATGTCAAAGCCGTCATTGCTCATGATGAGAGTTGCGGGTGCGAGCTTTTTGGCAATCTCATAGAACTCGCTGATCGACTCTTGCATGCTCTTACGATCTGCCTCAGTCTTGAGCCATTGCATGTTGAACTCGTTGCCGAATGCCAATGACAGCAGCGACGGGTGGTTACGGTAGGCGAGTAGAGTGCTCCTAAGTTCACCACGCAGGAAGTCACGCTGGCCGAAAAAATATTGGGTATATGCGGCCGGCAATTCGGCCATGATGAGGATGCCGACCTCATCGGCGGCTTCGAAGTAGCATTCGGGTGGGGTCATCGAATGAAATCGAACTGCATTGAAGCCGAAGCTTTTCGCGAGCCTCATTCGGTCTATGCAAACACTGTGGGAGGCTGGAGGAAAGCCATTGAGCACCTCGATGTTGTCGTCTCCATAGCCACGGAGATAGATTGGCTTTCCATTGAGGAGCAATACGTTGCCGCTTGTAGATACCTGGCGAAAGCCAAAGCGCTTCTCGACACTGTCAATTTCTGTCCCGTTGCGGATGACTTGGATGGTTGCCGTCAGCAGAGAAGGACTATCCGGAGACCACATGGGGGCGTTTGGCAACGGAACTTCGACGGTAGCCTCCGCTGTCCTGGTAGTCCCCATTGTGAGTTCGGAAGTAACAGATTGCGCGCCTGAGACGCTCACGCGAACTGAGATGGGCTGGGGCTCATTCGCAATGACGCTTACATCAAAGGAAGCCAGCATTTTCGCAGTGTCGCTGCTGATGAGTACGGAATCTATATGGGTGTGATCGTAGGCCTCGAGAGTTACATCTCCATAGACACCTCCCCAGTTGGCTATGTAGTTGAGCATGCCGGTCGGTAGGGTTGCTTTCTGCCTCAAGGGATCGACCGCAACTGGCACGGGTGGGTCATCGACGCGCAGAGCTACAAAATTAGTCATACCTGGCTTGATGGCTCGAGTTACGTCGAAGCTGAAGGGAGCGTTGAACCCATTATGTTCCCCAAAGTCGATGCCGTTCACGAATACTCTAGTGAGGCGGTGAGCACCTCCTATACGCAAAGTTACGGATTGGCCTTTCCAGGTGTCTGGTACGCTTACTTTCTTGCGATACCATGCCACTCCCGAGTGCTGATGGCGAAGCATTCCCGAGGGCTCGCCGAAACCTTGCTGCTGCCACGCTCCGGGAACAGTGATCCTGCTATGGAATGAAGTATGAGGATCCGACCAGTGATATCTCAGCCCGATATCGTGTTGGTCGAGGCGAAAGTCCCATCTGCCATCCAGATCGATGCTGTGGCGTTGTTCCGCCATACCCGTGAGGGTGCATAGAAATACGAGGAAACATGTTGTGGTATTTCTCCATTGAGGCAATGGCATACGAGGCTCCTCTATTTCTTTTTCTGGAGCACTTCCGCAAGCAAGAGAAGCGATTGGAAGCAGACATCCCAGTGGCTGACGTCGATTGCATACATCTTCGATTCTGCTTTCGGGTTCTTTATCCACTCTTTACTGGCGTCGAAATTAGTCCAGGGTTGCACATTTACTCTTACGCTTTGGATCCATTTGCCATGGGGGATGTCTCAGCCGGAATAAGACCGTCTCGCCAGGGTTACAGTGGTCGATATGAAGTGTGGCGGGGTAACCAGAATCGGAGGTGGTCGGGGTTGCCATAGTCGTTCCACACACCCGCACCGCGATCGATGCCGAATTTTGCGATTGCGCTATCCCAGGTTAGGCCTACGATATGGCCGGGGTCTTTCTGTTCGGGATGTGCATAACTGGGATCCCCCATATTCTGCCAGCGCTGTTTGAACTCCTTATAGGTTGCTTCGGGTTCACGATGTATTTTATCGAAAAAGGTCTTACCCTCGTAGGGTTTGAGTTGTCGTTGTAACCCTAGAAGGTTACGGGTGTGGGGCCGCCGGTACTGATGTAACGATCGAGTAATGGAATCCAGATGCCGGCTCTCCTTCGCTTGAGATCTAGACAATTACTGATGTGGTCGCTCTCTCAATCTAGCATCGGGCCAGCCTGAGTTTGACAACCTGGGATTTCTGGCTGTCGAAAAAGTCCAGTGGACTGGACATGCCGGATCTCGTTGGCTATTGCAGTAATCATGGAGTGCCTCACTGTCGTTTTCCTAATTATTTGGCGCACTTCTGTTCGAATTATGTGGCACTCCAGACTTCGCTCTGAGTAACTTGGCGTCCCTTCAGAAAACGGACAATGGAAGGTTCTGGTGCAAATAGTGGAGTACCGTCGAGTACAGTGGTCTTTTGAAAGTTGAGGACCGAGCGTGGGTGAGTTGAGGAGCGTCGAGGAGTTGTTTGCGGGGCGGCACTTTGACCGCGAGGGATCATACTTTGCGTGCGCTGGTATCTCCGCTACAAACTCAGTTTCCGTGATCTGGTCGAGATCATGGCTGAGTGCGGATTGCATCTTACCCATACAACGATCATGCGTTGGGCGCATCGGTATGCACCCGAGTTTGTTAAGCGCTGGAACCGTTTTGGTAAATCCGTTGGCCGCTCGTGGCGAGTCGATGAGACCTATATCAAGGTACGCGGTCGGTGGGTCTATCTATACCGGGCGGTGGATAAGTCTGGGCAGACGGTCGACTTTAGGCTCAGTACCAGACGAGATGTAGCGGCCGCAAAGGCCTTCTTCAGGAAGGCAATCAGGCATGAGGGCCGAACACCGCACACGATCACCCTCGATGGCTATGCAGCTTCTCATCGCGCAGTACGCGAGATGCGAACCGATGATGGCCTGCTGCCCAAACGCACAAAGCTTCGCTCCTCGAGGTATCTGAACAACCTCATCGAGCAGGATCACCGCGGAATCAAGTCTAGAACCAGGCCCATGCTCGGCTTCAAGAACTTCGCTTGCGCCGCCACTACCATCGCCGGCATCGAGCTACTACGTCGTATTCGCAAGAACCAATTCGCTCTGGGGTCGCCTCAATCTCCAGGGCCAAGCTGGGCCTGCAGTCTGGAATCAGTCCTGACTGCATAACCTGCCTACGCCAAGGTATTGGCGCGCCCTCTCTCAATATTTGCACCAGAGCCGGAATAGGTAGCGCACAAGCGTCGGATTTCAGCCATGAGGATGGGCACATCCGTCATAATCTGGGTTCTGCTTCTCCCGCTACTTTCATATTCCGCAGACATATAGCCCCGGTATCCTGCTTCAGCGAAGATGCGGCCGATACGTTCCAGGTCAATTGGACTTCCGTCGTCGAAGTTCCCATTTCGAAGATGCGTCTGCGTCGCGACAGGGATACATGCAGCGATCTGACTGTAGTAATCGCGTGAAGCGGTGCGGACAAAGTGAGTGATATCCAGCGTGAGGCCTGCAAATGGCGAATTTACCCGCCCGATAATTTCCAAACAGGTCTCTGAGTTGTCAGCCAGACCATTTTGATTTTCCATGCCGAGGATGATTCCCTTCGACCCTGCATAATCTGCTGCCCTCTTAAATGCTTCCACCAAGGTGTTGATGCTTTCGGCCTTCGATGCCCCGGAAGGCGCCTTTCCTGGAAAGACACGCAGGTGAGGCGCCCCCAGCGCCTCTGCAACATCGATCCACTTTTTCATCTCTGCGAGCGAGCTTTCCTGTGTTTCACTCCCTAGAAGAAGCAAGCTGGCTTTGCATGCGGCGCCTGCGATTGGCACTCCATTTCGAAATGCGAGGTTTCGTAAGTGGGTCAGATACAAGCGATCGACATTTTTAAGGTAATACGTTGTAATGTCGACCGACTGAGCTTTGAGCTCAATTGCGCGGTCGAAAAAGGATTCAAGGCTAAGCTCCCCACCCGCGAAGAGCGGGGCCGAATGAAAAAGCACAAAGTCCTGACATCAGGCGCGCCGTCTTCCCATTGGCCGGGACTGCCTGAGCCGCGGAAGGCATGCCGACAGAATCGGACAGCGCGAACGCAGCCCCAGAGCGAAGAAGAAACTGTCTGCGATCTGTCGTGAGTGGCAATGGAAATTTCTCCGTTTCCCTGATCAATATGGAAGCTTGATACCACGAAGTGCTGCGAGCCGCCACTCCCCTCGAGGGTCGCGGCCACTCCTGTAAGAACCATTTATGGTTACTGCGGTGGCGGCGCGCTCGATGGCGGCGTGGGCTTGCCATCGATCGTCGTGGGCTCCATGACTTCAGTCCTCGTTCCGTCCGGGTCGAAGAGATTAGCCTGCTGCTTACGGTTCTTACCCAGATGAATGTCGATGTCCTTGCCGTAGACCTTCATGTAGGAGGTCGCCTTCAACTTTGCAACAGCCTGGTTGACATTCGGGACTACGAGACACAGGTGATGCGCAGTGCCGCGTTTTGTCGGCGCAGGCTCGGGCTTATTCAGCATTAATTCGACATAATCATCGCTGTCCGGCGCCTTCAGATTGATCCACGAAAGCACCGTTCCATTTGAGCTTCCTCGCCATGTCTCCTTGAAGCCAAGTACCTCGGTATAAAATTTGTACTCAGGTTCCAAGTCGCTCACGATGATGCCGATATGGGTCATGTGAGTTGAGATCCGGTTTGGCCCCAAATGCTTACCGTAATTTTTTTCTGTTTCACCCTCCGGCATGTACTGAACCATCTCCACGGTATGTCCCGCCGGATCGGTGATGTTGAAGGCAAGATTGCCTACTCGTACCGGCTTCGCCTGATCCGGCACCTTCACACCTTTGGAGGCAAGATAGGCGCGAAGTGCTTCAATGTTGTCGGTCTCGAATGAGATATGGCTCAGACGATCGGTGTCTGGCTGCTTTTCAGGCGACAGCTCGATGTATTGATGATCGTTGACCTTGAAGAAGGACATGGAAAGTGAGCCGTCTGGATTCTTCAGAGGGTAGACCTCTTCAAACCCAAGAAATTCTGAGTAGAACTTACGCGATTGATCCATGTCATGCGCGAAGAGAGCAATATGCGCGAGACCAAGCATTTTGGGACGCTGGGGTGTGCTTTGTGCGAAGCTGGAGTTAGATCTGGCACAGAGCGCGCCGGCGACCAGCAAGGCTGTCAAGGTTGTTCGCGCGGATCTTGACATTGCTGCAGCCACATTCGAGATACCCATTCGTTTCCTCTCCATAAAAACCTGTTATGTAATGCGGAAGCAGATCACGGCTGTGATCCGCCCCCGTCAGCCGGTCAGAAACTGCTCTGCCAGTAGGCTTGCTGGCCGTTGTATTTATCATCTGGAAGATTCTTCAGAAGTGCGCGCTTTACTGCTAACGGATCCATCCCTCCCTGCGTTTTGAAGAGAACATTTCCCCTGGTGTCGATCAAAACGGTATAGGGCAATCCGCCCTTCCAGTCAGGGCCAAATGCAGCCACCGCATCTGCGGAATCGTTACCGCTGAACTGAAGGTTGCGATTGATGGCATGTTGCTTCTGGAGAAAATCGAGCACAAAGCCTTTCTCATCCGGGCTGTTCAGGCTCACCGTCACAATATCCAATTTGCGTTTCGCATACATTCGTACCATCTTCTGAAGTTCCGGGAATTCTTCTATGCATGGCGCACACCATGTTGCCCAGAAATTGACGAGAAGGAGTTTGCCTGTGCCCTGATTAGTACGTAGGGCTTTCAGCTCATCGACTGAAACGGGCTCTACATTAACTGGTTTCTGGTCGCCCGCGGCAATCTCGCTGGCTGCTCCTTTTTCCTTGTAAGCCCACTTTGTCGAGCAGCCGACAGCCGGTGTACTTTGCACGTGAACAGGAGTATCCGCGAGTAAAGCATCAATGGCGTCACGTGCCTCATGTTTTGTAGCAAGCTGCTCGCGCGCGTTATTATCGAGTCGCCCCTCATACTGTAGAATTCGCCGCTGATCAAAGACGAACGCGTGCGGTGTTGCTGTTGGGCCATACTTTAGAGCAATAGCCTGCGTATCACCGTCATAAAGATAGGGGTAGTTGAAATTACGGTACGCTGCGCGAACTTTCATGTCCGCAAACGAATCACCTACGTCCGTATATCCCTCTTCACTGAAGTGAACTGCTTTCGGATCGTTACCCATGATCACAACTACGGCAACATTGCGAGTTTTGTAGTCGGATACCAGCTGCTTGATGCGATGCTCGTACATCTGCGCAACTGGGCAATGATCACAACTGAAGATCACAACGAGAACCTTACTGACTGAATAATCTTTCAGGCTGTGGGTCTTACCATCTACGCCGGGCAACGTGAAGTCTGGAGCATGCGCTCCAATTTTCAGAACTGGTGGAACATCGGCTCCAGTATGAACACTGTCGTCTTGCCCTAACAGATGGATCGGAGCATTTAGAACCGCCAGCACGCAGAATGCGACCAGAATCCAGATGCGCGTGTGGCCCGATATGGTTTTTCGCTGCGAGCAATCTCTATGCTTCATTGGTAGACCCCTTTGTAGAAACTCACGGGTTGTTGATCTGGGTGAATTGCGTGTATTACGTAATAAAGTCCACGCAAATCAACTAGCGATGCGAGCTGAATAGCGAAAGCTCAGCCCCGATGTCAGAAACTTAGCCTTAGACTGAATTGTGCAGTTCTTTGATCGATGCCATCTCTTCCGGAGTTGGCTATTCCTCTGGCCTGCATGAATGCACTGCTGGTAAGGCTGCTGGTCGGGTTAGCATGATGAGGTGTGTTAGAGGTATTGAACAGTTGGCCCCGTGCCTCCAGATTGAATCGCTCATATAGGTGGAATGTGCGTGCCAAGCCGGTGTCTACGTTGATTAAGCCGGGACCCCACAAATTATTTGTCGGGCACGTACCGAATCTTCCCGGTGTTGGATTGGCAAAAGCAGATTTGTCGTACCACTGATTGACACTCCGCAGCTTACGCAGTGGCCCTATGCAATCAGCAAATTGATTTGACCCGATCGCATTTAAGGTTGTATTTGAGGCAGTTACAGTGAACGGCGTGCCGCTACGTAGTGTAGAAATTGCCTGGAACTGCCCTCCTCGAAGGAGGATATCGCCAATTCCGTTATGCAGGAACTTGCCATTTTTTCCAAAAGGACTCGAGAGCGTTAGCGCAACTCCAACCGTATGTCTTGCAAGACTGGAGAGATTACCGCGATTCAAGTAATAGAAGCTGGGAATGGCCACTTGAGAGGTGTAACCAATGCCCTTGGCGAAGGTATACGTAGCAGTTACCCCATACCCACGAGCAAAGGCATGAGACGCACGCATCTGTAGAGCGTCATACTTGCTATTTCCGAAGGTACCGATCGTATTGGTGCTGCCTGTACGGCCGGAGAGTACGTTTAGTACCTGGCCAGCAGAACCTGTTCCAATAGGCGACCAATTTGCATTAATCGTCGAAATCGGATTGATCGATCGTGTGCCGACATATGCAATAGAAGTAAGCCAATCTCCTTTCATCTGTTGCTCAAGAGTCACGTTGAACGATTCAATATAGCCGCGTACAAATGTATTGTTGTCGACGGTGAAAACGCCGGCTGTCTTCGGTACTGCCACGCTGCCCGACGAATAGTCGGGGGCGACAACTGGTGGCAGTCCTATGCGAAGTGTCGTGGCATAAGAAAAGCTATTTGGTGCCGTGAGAGTTGATGCAACGATGTCTGGATAGTTTTGCCGATTTCCTAGAACTCCGCCGATGTTTGTAGGATCAGTGCTCAATCCGAATCCTCCGCGCAAGACAGTCGTATCGTTTATTTTGTAGGCGGCACCGACACGCGGCTCAAAGCGCTTATCGTTCTTTGTAATACCGCAGTTTTTAGGTACGCCGTTGAGTCCGCAGATAATCATGCGATTTGACGCTGCATCCAAATATTCCATGCCGCGATCACCTCGATCAGCAAAAGGATAATAAGTCCAACGTGTTCCAAAGATGAGCGAAAGCTTTCGGTTAACCTGCCATTGATCACGTACGTAGGCTCCCAATATGTGGGCAAATTCACGATATTGCGGAGGGATGAGGGTGACCTTACCGGCATTTGAGGGGAGACCTAGCAAGAATGAGGCAAAGGCGTTGTAGTCGTTGCCTGCAGGGCCACCTTTAAGTTGGGTTGTTCCCTGTGAAAATTGAAAGCCACCGGAGCCTGCGCAGAAGTTGCAGAACGTGGCTTGTTCCACTATTTCGGTTTCATGCTGCTGCGTAGAATCAAGGCCTCCGCGAATATTATGTGAGCCTTTAACAAAGGTTAGATTGCCTACATACTCCTTTTCGGCATTTCTAAGAAATTGTGGCTGGAAGTTGTTGGCCGGTCCGATTGTCGCTTCCGGCAGATTTGCAGCCGTCCCTCCGAAACCATCAATCGCAAGCGCGGGCAGTCCCCATTCAGCTGTATTGCTGCTCTGAAGTCCCGGGATGCCAAGCAGTGTGTAGCCGAGGTTCTGGTCGAGTAACTGCTGTGTTCCATCAGCGTTATTGCGTGTATAGCCGTAATTGGCATCGACAATGAGATGAGGCGTGAAGATATACGTTGCCGAAATTGTGCCACTGTAAATCATCCCAACGCCGGTGCCGGTGGCAGTATTCGAAGGGCTATACGCGGGTCCGCCAAGCATGCCGTACTGCTGCGGATTAATCCAGCTCACTTTATTGAGGCCGAATCGAACAAAAGTACTGAGTTTGTTGTTCACGTTATAAAACAGTTTGGTATCAAACTGATCTTGTTTAGAGCTGCTATTCCCTGTGCTGCGGTAGTTCTGTGCAAGCCCCAGGGTTCCCGTACCTGGGGTATTTGGATCAGGTAGCGGAGCAAAGTTCAAAACAGCTAGAACACCTGGGTCTATACGCGCCGCAGGAATTCTATTTCCAGGAAAAGGAGTTCTACCTGATCCATCCGGATTCCCCGTTGCCGGATCATAGATAGGGGTGGGTGATGCCGAGAGATCTCCTGCTTTCATTGCCGCTGTAGGGTTTTGTGCAAAGAGAGTGGTGCCGATAGTGACGTACGTCCCCTGGTAGCTCAGAAAATAAAACAGCTGATCCTTTTTAAGAGGGCCGCCGATTGTGCCGCCAAACTGGTTATTGATGTACTTTGGCTTGGGTTGTGTGCTGTTGCCGATCCACGAATAAGCCAGCAAATGTTGATCGGTATGGTATTCGAAGATCGAGCCATGTAACTGCCCCGTGCCGGTCTTGGTTGTCAAATTGACGGCTGCACCGCCAGCTATCCCTTGTTCTGCGTCGGGAGAGTTTGTTACTACATTGATGTCCTCGATAGCTTCTAGCGCAGGGCTATACATCGGTTTGTCCGGAGCGTTGTAGTCTGTAGAACTCGTACCGTCGATGCGTGTTGTATTGGTAACAGCGCTGACGCCATTAACCGAATAGCCGACTGCGCGACTTGGATTCGCACTAAACGAGCCGCTGCTTTGGGGCGGTGAAACGCCAGGGGTTACGACGGCGAGAGCCAATTGATAGTTCCGCCCTAGCGCAAGAGGCAAACTGCTGAGCTGATTTGCGCTTATATCAGTGTGCACATCGGAACGGTCCGTCTGAAGGGCTGCCGCCTGTGACGAAACGGTAATGCTCTGAGTTACGCCACCGACTGAAAGTCCGACGTCAATATGAGCTACCTCATTTGCCTTCACCACCACGCCGGTTTGTTTATAGCCTTGAAAGCCTGAGGACGATACGGTGAGGGTGTAAGTCCCGGGTTGCAACGTCACGATGGAGAAGTCTCCGCCTCCCCCCGTTGTTGTAGTGCGTGTGACGGATGTTGCGTCGTTGACTACCGTCACTGTCGCCTCTGGAATTGATGCATGCCCAGTATCGGTAACAGTGCCATTGAGTGTGCCTTGCAATAGCTGGGAGAAAGCGATTTGTGGAAGTAAAGCCCCCATAATTATTAGCAAAAACAACGTTGCGCGATGTACTTGTACCCGCAACATTTTCACTGTTAGCCTCGACAATCGTACTGCTGCGAACAGACATCTGGCTTCCGTGGGACATAATCGCTTCGGTCTCTTCAGAACTCCAGGATGAAAAATCCGTTGTTCTTATAGCGCTGGTCACTTTAATTCGGAGTTGCTAGAAAAGGCAAGGAGAAAATAAGGTGACATCGAAATTGTCCGACCTCCCCAGCAGGAGATACTGAAGCCATCCATTTTCCCGCTAAAATACCCCGATTCTGAATTTGGAATCGGAACTTCATTGCAGTCGCGGCATGGCTCCATGAGTTTTAAAGGTCTTGAATTGAAACAGCTGGTTAGTATGCTTAGTATGCGAAAACATGTATCCACAGATCGAGCCGGAGAGAAGAGGCAGCCCGCTACAAATCGAACGCCAAGGGAGATCAATCGGAATTTCATCTTCAATCTCGTTCGCACATCCCAGCCGATATCTCGGGCCGACCTGGCGCGTCAGAGTAATTTGCAGGCAAGCACCGTCTCACTCATTGTAGAAGGCTTAATAAGCCAGGGATGGTTATTTGAGGGGCCAGCTAGTCAAAGCCCAAGGGGGCGTAGGCCTATACTCATCCAACTCGATGAGCGGCGCAGCGTCATTGCGCTCGATATTCATCCTGAGCGAATCACCGCTGCCGTGGTCGATCTTTCCGGCAAAATCAGAACACAAAAGATAATCGTTCCACCTCGGCATCCGCGCAAAGCTGTTGCATCTATATGCAACTCCATCAATGCGCTTATAGCGGAGCACGAAGAAAAATCATTTGTGGGAATAGGTATCTGTCTTCCTGGGCGAATTAATCCCCGTTCTAGCAGTGCTATATTCGCCCCACGACTGAAGTGGCCCGTAGAGAACCTTCAGGCGGAACTCGAATCCGCAACAGGTTTGCCGGTCCAAATGGATAACGTTGCGAACGCCTGCGCACTGGCGGAGATATGGCTAGGCAATAGTGACGCCAACGACGGACTGGTCATCGTAAATGTCTCTGAGGGTATTGCAATCAGTATCTTTGTGAATGGAAAAATTCTGCGGGGCTATCATGGAATGGCCGGAGAATTTGGCCACGTACAACTTCAAACCGAGGGTGGAAAGCTTTGTGCATGCGGCAACCGTGGCTGCTGGGAGACGCTAGCCTCAAATACAGCGAGTCTCCGCTATTATCGTGAACTTACTGGACGAAATGCTGCGCAGACATTTGAGCAGTTGCTTGACCGTGCCGACAAAAAGGAGGCCAATGCCTTGGAATCTTTAACCCGCAGCGCGATCCAGTTGGGTAGGGGCATACGAATACTTCTTTCAGGACTCGCGCCGCGAGAGATTGTTGTCGTAGGTGACCTAGCTGTTCAGTGGAATCTTATCGGGCCGATCGTCGAAACGGAATTGCGTCGCAAGTCGATTGCAACAATACCAATTATTCGCTGCACGGATAACGGCAACAACACTCGTTTGCGTGCAGCCGCCGCTCTGATCCTGAGCGAAGGTGTTACCTAGATCGATCGATTAGAACCTAGTGGGGTGTAGAAGTGGGTGGCGGTCAGAGACGGAAGGACGGCAGCTTGTTCCTCACAGACGACGGGAGCCATAGCGTCTGGCCTGAGCTATGAGAAGGCGGTCGGAGGATGCCCCAAGCAGAGCGTAATCATCAGATCGGGGTTGTTGTTCCCCGGTACACGGTGGTGTACCGCCAATGACCGCTTGCCACGTTTAAGGCTCGTACAATCGGGAATCCTACATAGATGGCCATCTCGCGCGAGCACCGTCTCGCGATGACCGCCGAAGTACTCTTCGGCCTGCCTCTTCAAGGTGTAGCACGTCGCGCACAACCCCAAAGCGAGAATCTTCTCGCTCCACAGGGACAGCAAATCGCACGTTGAATAGGCTTCTTCTTCATCCCTCACATGACCATGACGCGCCGCGCTTCAACTGCCTCGACCTCGACCATCCAGCCGTGTACCTCGAATAATGCTCCATCGTCGCATCGGACAGTGAAAGTAGAATCAAGATCGCAGGTTCCAGTGATGGGATCGAAGTCTTCACCGCCGATAACCTCTCCCTCAACGTCGAACCCGCCGCCAGTGCAAATTACTCGCATCACTTCCCTCCCGTCGCCTTGATTGTGGTGCTCTTCGGTTTCCGCGTTTTGCTGCGACCTTCAGTTTTACCGGTTCCGGTCTAACGATCCTGTCAATGGTGGAGTTCGACACACTGAACATGGGGTATGGCAACGATTCACTACAAAATGGGCCATTTGGGCAACGCAGGTCCAATTCTGCATTGTTGGAAGTGAATTCGTAGTTGCGAGGCGCCGCCGTTCATGGCATGACGATTTTGCATCAAGAAAGCAATGCGGCCGCACCTTTACTAACCATCGATGAACTGCGTGTCTACGGTGAACAACAAATCCGGGCATAGCTGAACCCGCTTGTCAAAGAAATTCGCTAGCCTCTGTCTATCGGTAAAACATAGCAGCAGTCCATAGTCATTAAAAGTGAAGTTGTCAGCAAACAGCTCAACAGCTCCTGAAGTTTGTCCCCGAAGACGCCATCGCTGCCATCAGTCCTTACCTTACAGAGCACATCAACCGCTTTGGGGACTACACCCTCGATCTAGACAGAAAACCGCCCCAGCCAGACTACGGATTTACCCTAAAACGGTCTTACGCCATGGCGTAGGAGCAAATGGCCCATTTTGTCGCGAATCGTTGCCATACCCCTTTCCGGCTGCTCCTGTGATCAGGACGGGCTTCACACGTGTCATGTTACTGTCCTCTTTCTAACTTGATTTATGCTCCCCGGCTGTCCAAGGCGACACCCACTAAAACGAACCATCGCGGCAGATGTATGAGGGTTCCTCTGGTAGAGTGCTCATGACAAACCCCGTTGTGAGTTAGCAATGATTGTAACTTCGTTTGCTAATTTCAGAAGGCCATGCGAGCGCTTATCCCCCAGCTGGTGCACCACCTTTGCTTGTACTTTTCCCATGCGGGGAGAGCGCGGCTGAATTGAGAGCGGCCGGTCTTAGTCAGGCTCCACAAGAGTTCTCGACGATCCTCACCGCGGCGTTCTGCAATCCAACCCGTCCCGTTCTATGCTCTTCAACGCGCTCCGCCTTGGCTTCATGGTCTTTGCCCGAGCGTCTCGTAGAGGCGTTCTTATCGGCCCGCACCTTCGTCGACCGCCATCCGCCAAAAAGTAACTGTTGTTTCGCGCGTGCTCCTTCCAGGCATCGTGTCATATTGGATATACGCTAAGGGAGAATCGTTGGGCCCATCGCGACGAGTCTGAGTTAGCATCTTCTGGCGAGATGCCCCGTTCGCTCAATGTGCGCACCACGAGCATTGACCATTTCCGTGCCGTCCGGAGTCTCCATTACGACGACACTTTACTCGTTCTGCTCCACGGACGCTGGGTTCATCATAGACCTCTGTCATGGAACGAAATTCCGCTGGCCCTGCGAACGTCTGGCTAGCAGCATCTATCTATTGTGATTCGAACGATAGGGGGTATTGTTTTGAAGTCGTTTGGTCGCGTCAGCTAGAGTCGTGCCCAGCCCCGCATTGGCTGAACTTATGAACGCCAGGGCGTTTACTGTTCTGTCCATTCGGTGAAGAAGTCCGCCAGCCGGCCGCGCCTCGCAGTTAGCTTGTCATAATAATCGGACCACTCACTGATTCGCCCGTCGGTTATACCAACAACGGAAATACCTAGTAAGGATCTTCGCACTCGGCGTTCGCGTCCGAGCCAAAAGAGCTCGACATGCGTCACTGCAAGACTCCATTCCGCAATGACGTGGCTTCCGCATTCGAAAATAGCCATCAATTCCAAACGAGCGTCCGGAAATAGTTCATGGGACTTATGAAGGAACTCTCCCAGCCGTGCTTTGTCGTTGAACTCGAGTTCTAGCGCGTGGTCGATGAGCTTAAACTCTTCGCCAAATTCGTCAAGGGCATGGATGATGTTCCCCTCATTCAGGGCAGCCACCACTGCGGACAAGACCTTCTTCCCTAAGCCCATTTGAGCCGATTGTGTAATTAGAGCGCTATTCGTTGTTGCCATTGTGATTTACCTCATTTCTGCCTGTTGGGTGGCTCGATCGACCGGCGTGGTGGGGAAGTCGACAGCCAGGGTCATCGATTCCATGCCCAATCTTGAGGAGGGCGCCATAGTCTCACTCCTTGTCTCACTCGCTTAGCTACGCTCGTCTACTTGGAGTGAAGTAACCGCGGTCCAAGTGTTACTTCCTGCCGGGCTGATACTCACCCGGTACGAAGCGGAATGTGATCGCAAGCCGGTTCCATCCGTTGATGGTGATGATCGCCAGCTTCAGGTTAACCAGCTCTTCTTCGGAAAAGCTCTTCTTGGCCTTTTCATACACAGCGTCGGGAACATGGCCTTTCCTGATCAAAGTGATCGCTTCTGTTAGCGCCAGCGCAGCGCGCTCGCGGTCGGTGAAGAACGGCGTTTCCTCCCATGCCGCGAGCGCATAGAGCCGTTGCTCCGTCTCACCCTCCGCGCGGGCATCTTTCGAGTGCATGTCTATGCAGTAAGCGCATCCGTTGATCTGTGACGCGCGCACCTTTACCAGTTTAATCAGAGCGGGCTCCAGCTTGGATTGTTTGCGAACAAACATCTCCAGCCCGAGCATGGCTTGATACGCCGCGGGTGATACCTTATGTGCTTCCAGCCTTGCTTGCATCGGTTTTATCTCCTTGGAATTGAGAGTAGGCTTTATGTGGAATAAAGAAAAGATCCATAATGCAAAAAGGGAGTGGTCCACTTAACCACATGCGAGAGTAGCCACTAACCAGCGATCGCTTGCAGAGGTGGACATCCCAAGCCTGCGAGATGTCCTGGTTCCATGATTGTTTTATCAGGCGAAAAGCCGACCAGCGCTGGACGGATCTGTGTATTGTGCGGGTCGAGCACGGGAGCGGACCTAAAGTATCTTGCCGGTGCGAAATTGTTGGAGGCAACACATGGCTGGCGGTTGCTGGGCCTGATTTATGGGGGAACCTCCGTTGGGTTGATGGACGCCACTGGCGACGCTGAGGTGATCGGGGTACTTCCCCCGGCCCTGCAGGACCGGGAGATTGCTCATCAATGCCTTGGCGAAGGTGCACCTAGCAGGAAGCATGCACGAACGTAAGCCAAACATTTCGTTCTTTGCCGAAGCTCTCGCCGCCATTCTGGCGTTAGTCTGGTTTACTTCGTGCGTAAAGCGCTTCTTACGGCGTTGGAAAGCGTTGTCGTAGGCCTGCCTATCAGTCCATTGAGATCACGGGACGTGGCATCAAGGTCTCCGCGAATCGCCTTTGTATCAGCATCGATAACTACATCGACGGTCATCTGAGGCAGTCCAAGACCGAGCAGGATGGCCCTACAATCCTCGCTGGTGAGGTTCCGGTAGGGAATATCTCGACCAAGTTGTCTGGACACCTCGGAAGCGAGCTCAGTCATCGAAAAGGATTGGTCTCCAGCCAGTTCGTATGTCTTGCTTTCTGAGACAGGCTGCGTGAGGACAACAACCGCCGCTGCTGCATAGTCGGCGCGCGATGCCGATGCAAACCTCCCGTCGTTGGAAATTCCGATAAGTGCACCGCGTTCTACACTATTTCCCAGAGCTGATGTGTGATTCTCCAGGTACCAGCCGTTTCGGAGAATCACAAACGGTAGACCGGAAGCTCGAATGTACTCTTCCGTTTGCTTATGCTCTTGAGCTAGGAGCATCTCCGAACTGTCGGCGTGCAGCAGGCTGGTATATACAAACTGCTCCGCTCCCGCTTCCTTTGCCGCGTCAATCACCGTTCTGTGCTTCTTGAATCTCTGACCGACTTCGGATGTGGAAATAAGAAGGACCCTCCTCACACCATGAAACGCAGTACGTAGGGTCTCCGGGCGGGTGTAGTCAGCTTCACGCACTTGCACGCCAAGCGCTCCAAGGCTGGAAGCTTTCTAGGGGTTACGTACGGCTGCGATTACTTGCTTCGCGGGCACTCGCGCTACTAGTTCCTCGATTACGGGTTTCCCTAAATGTCCATTTGCTCCAGTGACGGCGATCATTGTGTCCTTTCAAGAGAGATCACTCTCAGCTCCCCGAAACCAGTTTGAGTCCGATAACGCCTGTTAAAATAAAAACAATGCAGAGCACCCTCATCGGCGCTGCTGATTCGCCGAGTACCGCCATTCCCAGAATCGCCGTCCCCGCCGCGCCGATGCCCGTCCAGACCGCATAGGCAGTCCCCACCGGAAGAGTACGTAGCGAGCGTGAAAGAAGAACGACACTCGCCAAGCCGGTTGCAACCGTGAAGAGTGCAGGGATCCATCGCGTGAAACCTTGAGACCACTTCATTCCGAAAGCGAATGCGAATTCGAAAATACCAGCAATGCTAAGTAGTACCCATGCCATGTGACAGCTCCGTTTATTGGTTCGTCAAGGGTTACGTCCATGCAAGGTTCGGTGGGACTGCGATTGGCAGGAAACCGCAGAATTGGGAAATATTTCATAACCCCTGAGTATCCCTTGCAACCAACGTTAGGCCAAATATGGATTAGAAAAAGGTCCATAATACAAATAGCAACTGGTCCACTTCCGCCGAAGTGCGATGGCGCTCTCGTCATGTTTAAAGTAGATACATTTCAGGATCTGTCGCTCAACCCGCCCTCTGACAAGCAGGATCTCTGGCGCTGGCTCTACACAGAGCTGCGGAATGCCATCCTCGATGGACGTTTGAAGCCCGGCGCTCGAATGCCATCTACACGCAGCCTTGGCCTACAGTACTCGCTCTCGCGCGGAACTGTCGTCGTCGCCTTCGACCAGCTACAGGCCGAGGGATACACACGCACCGAAGTTGGGTCAGGAACCTATGTCGCCTCGGGTGTTCCTGATGGATTCCTGTCCACAACGCGCAAAACTACGACTCTCGCCCTTCCCACGTCCAAGACCCCATTCCCGAAACGTTCGCAAGAATTTCTGAAGGGTGTGGAAGTGATGCCTGCGTCTCACCCCATTGGTAAAGCTTTCCGAACCTACGAACCGGCTATCAATCTCTTCCCCGTGGATCTTTGGGCGCGCATTGCTTCGCGCGTCTTACGCCGAGCTCCGCGTTCGCTCTATGGTCACGGCAACGCTGCGGGCTACCAACCTCTCCGTCGCGCCATCGCGGAGTACGTTGGCGCGTCACGCGGAGTGCACTGCTCAGCCGAACAGATCATCGTATCCTCAGGAACGCAGCAGGCCCTTGACCTCATCGGCCGCTTCCTTCTTGCCCCAGGCGATCAGGTCTGGATGGAAGACCCTGGCTACTCCGGCGCTCTTCAAACACTCCGCTCCACAAGTGCACGCATTTTCCCAGTACCGGTAGACGAAGACGGCCTCGTCGTGAAGGCAGGGCGCAAGCTTGCTCCCAAAGCAAAGCTCGTCTACGTCACGCCAGCGAACCAATTTCCGATGGGTGTCACCATGTCCGCCGACCGCCGCCTGGAGCTCCTTCGCTGGGCCGTCACCACGAGCGCGTGGGTCATCGAAGACGACTACGACGCGGAGTACCGCTACTCTGGTAGACCCGTCGCTGCTCTGCAAGCGCTCGACAATTCCGGTTGCGTTATCTACGTGGGTACCTTCACGAAGATGCTCTTTAACGCGCTCCGTCTAGGCTTCATGGTCTTGCCCGAGCGCCTCGTAGAGGCATTCGTATCAGCACGCACTTCGTTGACCGCCATCCACCTACACTCGATCAAGCCATCCTGGCGGAGTTCATCACCGAAGGCCACTTCGGACATCACATCCGCCGCATGCGTCAGATTTATGCAGAACGCATCCACATTCTCAATACTGCTGCAGACAAACATCTCGATGGAGTGGTCGACGTTGCGCACGCAGACGCAGGTATTCGCACACTAGGCTGGCTCAAAACATGGAATTCCGATCACGACGCAGCACAGCAAGCTCGGAAGTTCGGTCTCGAAGTTGAGCCTCTGTCGTTGTTCACAACAAAATACAAACAGCCGCCAGCACTGATGCTTGGCTTCGCAAGCTGCACCCCGACAGAGCTGCGACGTGGTGTCTCTGTCCTGGCGACTGCATTACGTTCGCACTAGGCACCCGACTCAACTCGCAGCATGTGACGAAAGTGGACCAGTCCCCTTTTGCATTATGGATCTTTCTTAAAGCCCCGTAGAGTCTAGTGTTGGTTGCAGGACAATAAAACGGATGCAAGAAAGACTGGACCTGAACATCGGGCGGTAGCAAGGAGCGGAACCATGGCAACAACATCTACATCATTCGAGTCACATTCAACAATCACGACTCCCGAGAAACTGCGTTCACTTTTAGACCGGCAGCGAGCAGCTTTCGCCGAAGGAGGAGTTGCAACCTACGAGGTCCGTATCGACCGAACGGATCGCCTCATAGCGCTCATGGTCGAGAACAAAGACGAGATCGCAAGTGCTCTGAATGAAGATTTTGGTCATCGCAGCCACGAGGCGTCTCTGCTTACCGACGTGTGGTTCGTTATCGATAGCTACAAGTACAACAAGCTCCATCTGCGCGATTGGATGCAGCCTGAAACCCACGAGGCAATGTTTCCTGACGCACAGGCTCGCGTCGAGTACCAAGCGAAGGGGGTCGTTGGAGTGGTGAGTCCGTGGAATTTTCCATGGAACCTCGCATTCGATCCCATTGGCTATGCTATCGCTGCTGGTAATCGGGTTATGTTGAAACCTTCTGAACTGACCCCTTCCACCTCGGCCTTGATGGCTAAGCTTGCAAATCAATACTTCGATGAAACGGAGTTAGCGGTCGTCCAGGGCGGCCCGGAGATTGGAGCGGCCTTCACGGCGCTGCCGTTTGATCACTTGATATTCACTGGTAGCACGAAGGTTGGCTCAGCGATCATGCGGGCCGCTTCAGCTTCCCTGACGCCTGTAACCCTGGAACTTGGCGGCAAGTCACCGGCCCTCATCGGAAGATCAGCCGACCTCGGCGATGCAGTTCGCAGAATTCTAACGGCGAAGACCTTCAATGCCGGGCAGGTCTGCCTCACACCCGACTACGTCCTTTTGCCCAGCGAGCTTAAAGAACAATTTGTAGCGGCGGCTAAAACTGCTGTGGCATCCATGTATCCGGAACTCAAGAACAATCCGGACTACACCTCGATTATTAACGAAACACATTTCAGTCGCCTCAAGCATTGGCTGGCGGACGCGGAGTCGAAGGGGGCTGAAGTGATTGAGCTGAATCCCTCTTCCGAAGACCTGTCTAACGTGGCCGCACGCAGATTTGCGCCTACACTCCTTTTGAGAGTCACAGATGACATGACCGTGCTTCAGGAAGAAATCTTTGGTCCCTTGCTGCCAGTGGTCACCTACGAAAAGCTCGATGAAGCAATCGCATTCATCAACGCACGTAGCCGCCCGCTTGCGCTCTATTACTTTTCCAATGACACGGCGGAAGAGCGGCAGGTGCTCAGTCGGACTACCTCAGGTGGCGTTACGGTAAACGACTGTATGACTCATGCCTTCGATCACAGTCTTCCATTCGGCGGCATTGGTGCCTCTGGAATGGGTGCCTATCACGGCAAGCAAGGGTTTCTCACCTTCAGTCATGCTCGCGCCATTTATCGGCAGAGTAAAACTCCGCAGGCTGAACTTCTCTTCCGTCCTCCCTTCGGAGAGCCGGTAAAGGCGTTCCTTGAGAGCGGAATTACGAAGTAGGAATTGACCGATAAAAGCAATTGTACCCTGCGGCATCAAAATGCGTTTGGAGTCGGATGAGGATGCATGGGAATTGGAAGATAGTCTCGCGTCAGCTAACAGGAACTCATAGCCGAACTTAACAAGGTATCAAAGGCGAGAGCTGTGGCCGAGCTTGTGCATCAACAACAGCGAGCATCGCTGATTCGAAGACCGCGATTAACCCTGCACCGTTGTTGATCTTCCACGCTCAAGCGACTAGCAAGCTCATGCGGCGACTAATGATTTGGAGAACTCCAGCATATGGCCTCTCAGCGGCCAAGCGAAGGCTTCACAAGGAGATTTGCAAAATGAACTTGCTTCACATTGATTCCAGCACCCGGGCCAATTCCATCTCGCGCAGGCTGACAGCTCAATTTATCGAAGTATGGAAAAGGAATTATCCCGGCGGGGATGTGATCTACCGTGATCTCGCAACGACCGTCATCCCCCCGGTCACCGACGATTGGGCAGCGACCTTTGCCGAGCCAGCAACTCTTACACCGGCGCAAAGAGCCTATCTGTCAACATCAGATGAACTCATAGCAGAACTTCAAGCAGCAGACACCATCGTAATCGGCTCACCGATGTACAACTATTCCATTTCTGTGCCACTCAAGGCATGGCTCGACCAGATTGTTCGCATGGGTAGGACCTTTGGCATTAGTGCGGGTACTCCCGTCGGACTGCTGGGCGGTAAGAAAACAATGGTCATCACGACGCGCGGTGGTGCCTACGGACCAAATAGCCCCACAGCTGAACTAGACTTTCAGGAGCCGTATCTGCGCGCGATACTCGGTTTCATCGGCCTGTCCGATCTGAAGTTCCTCCATGTCGAACAACAGATGAAACCGGAAGCGGAGATTGAATTTGCATCAGCCATCGCACAGATCAACGAACTTGCGAAATGACTCGTGCGACGGAGCATCTTATTCCGTTCAGCCACTGAAGAAAGTTGCTGAAAGAGCGAAGTGACGATTCTTACGTGTTCACTATACCGGCGTAGACAACGGTGATTCCTTGACCGAGGGCTAGCTGCCTTCGCTCCTGCAAGCCCAGCAGACCGCCAAAAGAAAGAGGGAAACGACTCCAATCCCGCTCATAAGCTCGATTGTAAAGTTGCCGCTGTAGCAGGAGGTCGCCGTGATATGCGCTGTTTATTGCAGAGCTGCTAGCCGAGAAGATTTGGATGTTGCACAATTATGACAAAACCCAGCTGAAGGCGAAAGAGGTAGTAGATGCAATTTAGATACTGGACGTACGTCGCGCTCGGTCTGACGGCAATGATTCCAACAATGCAGCTGCAAGCATCGACACCGGAGGAGAAGGCAATCCTCAGGTCTGTTCAGAAGATCATGGACGGGGTGGCTCAACGAAACCGTGCCATGGTTAAGGAGCAGCTTTTTCCTGGAGGTATGGCGACACTGATCCGTGAAGGTAAGCCTTTGCAGCTTCATTTCGATGCTTTTGTCGAAAGGCTGCCTACCACCGGTACCACGAAGTTGGAGGAGCGTCTTTATGATCCACTCGTTCGCATCGATGGCGACATTGCGGTCGTGTGGGCCCCATATAAGTTTTTCGTTGACGATAAGGTCGATCACTGCGGGACCGATCTGTTTAGTCTGATTCATCAAGATGGGCGCTGGCTGGTCTCAGGCATCGCCGATAATAGTCGAAAGGACTGCTTATCAAAGTAGGTGGCCAACCTCCGCCCAAGCACTGCGATCGTGGGATAGGACTAGCTTTATCTCTTAGCGCACCCGTCGTTGACGATATAAAGCGAATGCCGGAGGTTATGACCCGAGCTCTAGCTTCTTACGCTATCTGCGAGCTCTAGAGAAGGTAATGACTCGACCATCTATCACATCATTTTAATAGATTTTATTTCGATACGTGCAACCTCTCGGCGCGCGTTGGGCTGCGATAACTGGTCACCGCACCTCTCAGCCCTGGAGCAACAGGAGGCCGGCGGATCGAAACACAAAAGTCTCCGGCAAAGTGTGGCGTAGTTCAATCCTAGGTGTTATTTCGGGGAATACTAATTAAACAAGGCAATTTTCGGCAAGAATGGTTCCCCTCGTCTAGCGACCGTTTAATCGGCATTTTATGTTTGCGTGTGTGAGCATTTTCAAGAAAAAGACACCTTCCATTGTCGAAAACAACCTAAGCGAGCGTAATGGATTTATAGACGTCAGCGCGCCAAGGTTTGGAGAACGTGTACGCGTCAATCAGGCAAAACTCGTCTCTAAGCCAATGAACGAACTGACTATATCGAGCGATGTCGGTGGCACTCGCGGGGCTCCAGCATGTGTCCCCTCAGTTCCACTTTCGTGAATAATCCAGCGACTCCGTGTTTAGGATCAATGGGACAATCTCCAGATCTCACTAAGTACTGGAGCTACTACGTGCGGATGAGGAATTAGCGATGAAACTAGGTTCGGAACATACTGGAGATAACAGGGATAAACAAATACACTTTAATAGCTGGGGATTAGCGATTGTGGCCATTTTCATGCTTGGCGAGATAGGCGCGGCATACGCGCAGAATGCCGTAGAGCAGCTTCAACCACTAGTGGAAACAACGGCGCACCGACTCATGATTGGGGAACAGGTAGCGTTGGCGAAGTGGGATAGCGGCAAAGCCGTCGAAGATGCACCACGGGAGGCACAGGTGATTCTAGGCGCAGTGAAGGATGGCGTGGCAAAGGGACTGGATGCAGCGTCGGTATCGAACTTTTTCAATGCACAGATCGAAGCCAATAAGATTGTGCAGTACGCTCTACTGGCGGATTGGTATCGGGCGGGTAAAGCACCGGAGCATGCGCCCGTCAATTTAGTGAAGAATATCCGTCCGCAGTTAGACGAGGTGCAGAAGTCTCTGATCGCGGAGCTGGCGGATACGGTAGAGATTCGTAAGAGTACGACGTGCCGCGCGGACATCGCTAAGGCTGTTGGGAAGTATGTTTCTACGCATACACACGGCAGTGGCCCGATAACTGCGGCGACGCTTGATCGAGCCCTGGCAGGCGCGTGCATGCCATGAATCGCATCTATGCGAGAAATCGAAGACTCTAAAGCGATGCGCACACGGAAGAGCGCAGGCTCGAACTCGTGCGATCCTCACGCTTGCCTTTGTCGTTCTTCCAGCCCCCGAGCTGCGATATTGAGCATGACGCATTCGCTGTGTACTGAGCGTTCTTGAGTTGTGCCCGATCCAAGAATGCCCGAAGCGATAACGTTACTAGCAAACAACACGACACAACCGCTATGCATGGAGTTCAGATAACGACTTGCCATCTCGTTCAAGAGCCCTCACGATAGATCACATCTCCGCTGGAATGATTCCTTTTCCACGCTTCGATTGAGCTGTCAGCCTGCCCGAGATCGAATTGCCGAAGGCGCCGAAATCAATGTGAAGCAATTTCACTCTGCAAATCTCATTGTGAAGTCCATAGCATGCAGGTAAATGACGACTCGAGAAAGGCCACCAAGTTTGCGGACGATTGCTATTAAATATAGCCAACGTGCGCGAGAGTGCAAGCACAATATTGAAAGTAGGTGGTGCTCCTACCAACTCTTCAAGGGTAATGATGATAGAGCTCGGACCACCCGTTCGATGAGTCCATACAAGCAGATGGAGCATCTAAAAAATGGGATTTGTGATGTCTGTCCAACTTGCAGCTAACGACTCAATCGATGCATTTGTACGAGGCACTTCAGTACGACAATCATCGAGTAGTGGTCTTGGGTGGGAGAGCATCGCAGTCGAACGCCATGAACTGGGACTAGCAGACAGATCAGAAATTGCTACATCTCATCACATAGTCACACTTACATCGGGATTGAAGGTTGCATCTGGGGAGTTCGTGTGGAATGGACGTCGTTCGCGATATACCAAACCTCCTGGAGCGATGCATCTCTATTTGGAGGGAGTTGTTCCCGCTGTCTACCCATCTACGCAAATAGATCTAATAGTGTGTGCTCTGGATCCGGTGTTCGTTGAAGGAGTATCCGTAGAGCAGGAATCCCCATTCGCCATCAAACTCCGTGAGCAAATGAATTTTTATGATGGGGCAGTTGGCAGCCTAATCCGCCTTATAGAAGGAGAAGCTAAAGCTGGCGGAGCCTCTGGACGTCTCTATCTCGACCATTTAACCTTTGCACTCACGCTACGTCTTCTCAATTTCGGAATAAAGAACGAAGATCCGCATGTCTCAAGCAATTCATTATCCCATCCTCGTCTAAAGCGTGTTATAGAACGAATGCAGTCGGATCTGGACAAAGATATCGACCTACGGACACTCGCGATAGAAAGCGGCTACAGTACAAGTCATTTCCTAAGAATGTTCCGGGCAGCTACGGGATACACTCCTCACCGGTATTTGTTACAACTCCGAGTAGCAAGAGCTCAGGCAATGATGAAGAACAAAGCGATTCATTTGATCGATGTTGCTCTTGCATGTGGATTTTCGAGTCACGCCCAGCTTTCCCACGTATTTCGTCGTATCGTAGGTGTTAGCCCGAGCGAGTATCGTCGTAGGATCTAGCGTGAATCCGCAGCACGCATGTGTAACCTCGCCTAACGCCGTTAGCGAGAAGCGATGATCTAGACAACGCTCAAGGGCCCGCTTCAGGAGCCCCATCACAATCACATCCCTAAGTTCTCCTGACGAGAGACAGCCGGACAGCGCCGATTTTCGTCGCTTTACAAACAGGCGGTCAAGACTCAGCTGGGAGGTACCGCATGAGCACATTTCAAACTGAAAGACGTCCGCACGCTAGCAGGAGCCTTTGATATCTAGGATGCCAACTGCGCCTTTATTCGGTCTTTGTCAGCTGAATGTCCTGATGAAGCGGCTTCGTCTTGTAAAGTAATCAGCGTGACCTTACCGCCACGGAGAAACGTTCGTTATCGTCGATACAGTGGGTGGGTCTCACTATTTAAAGTTATGTGCAACCTGCAGGATTTCTGCGGCACGCTCGCCGATGATGACGCAGGGAGCCATGGTATTTCCGGTTGTCACGCGCGGAATGATAGATCCATCTGCGATCCGAAGATTATCGATCCCATAGACTCTAAGGTTGCCGTCGACTACTGACATGGAATCTCGTCCCATCTTTGCAGTGCATGTCTAATGCCAGAAGGTCACGATACCATTCCGAACGAAGTCTTCTAACTCCGCGCCTTTAAGTTTGCCTGGCATCACTTCTCTCTTAACGAACGGCTGAAGTGGGGTGGAGTTACCTATCTCGCGGCAAAGTTCTACGCAGGCTATTGCAGCTTGCAGGTCGTCCGGCTGCGAGAGGAAATTAGCCTCAATCTGAACGGGGTTCGGAGGATGGGGCCCGTCAGACGGATACGGCCTCGGCTTTTCGGACGCACGACACCACCGAACAACGACCGACCACTAGGAGGCATGCCGAATCTGGCAGCATTCTCTGCGCTCGAAAATGGTATTTCGGCCTGGCAAGTCTGCAAGTCCGGGGTATCTATCCCCGTCTTGCTCCGCCAGAAGAACGTCGCCTCGCACATAGTGTTGCGTGCGTCCAGTGTTTCCGCACACTCCCAGACGCAGCCGAAAGCAGGATGATCTTGAAAGTTTTTTCCGACGCCCGGTAAGTGTTGCAATAGCGGAATTCCGAGCCGTTGCAGTTCGGCCTGATCACCAATACCAGATTGCATTAGAACTTTAGGTGTGTGAATCGCACCTAGCGACAGCACCACCTCAAGATTGGCACGAAGGCGGTACGTCTGACCCTGGTAGGAGAGCTCGACGCCAGTGGCTCGACTGCCCTCAAAAGTCAGCCTCGTAACCAAAGCATTACTGAGGACCGTTAGATTCGGCCGATCCATATAGGGAAATGTATATGCGCGGAAAATTGACTGGCGCTTCCCATCGCGAGTTAACATGTCTACGAGCGAGGCCCCGCCTGCACCTTCCATCATGCGACCATTATTACTTTCAAAAGTTGGCATTCCGATCGAGCGTGCCCCTTCAAGCATGGCAGGAGCGATCGGATTAGGATTTTGAGCGATTCGACGAAGACCAGTCCCCCACTCCCTCGGTACTTTGGATCCGGCGCTCCTTGCCAGTTTCCAATGCGACGATAAATATTCAGGACCGACTCATAATTCCACGAGGCATCTCCCGCTTCAGACGCGAAGAAGTCCCAGTCACTTTTATGACCCCGGGCCCAACCCATCACATTGATACTGGAGCCACCACCCAAAACCTTCCCATTGGCAAGGGAATGGAGCGCCCGTTAAGGTGGGGATTCGGTTGGGCCTGGAAGCTCCAATCGCGCTCACTCCCCAAGTTCATGGGCCATTGATTTGCTTCAGTAACGCTGGATACGTCATCGCTCCCTCCCGCCTCAACTAACAGAACGCTGACACCAGCGTTTTCGGCCAGACGACGCGCCAGAACCGATCCAGATGAACCGGATCCGCAGACGATAAAGTCGTACTGTGAATGTAGCTTAGAAGTGAGCTTCTCCTGATTGACGCGCACACGTTCTGCAAACCTTCGCACACTCGCATCTAATCCATCATGTCCTCCTGGCTTGTTTTCGTGGGTAGGTGCTACATTTTTCATGGAATTACTCCTGTACTTAGGAGTACAGCCAATGTTTAATGACCGCTTTGCAATAAACACTGCGCTTGCGATTAATTGTTTATAACTAAGGTTCCAGCGCGGAGATTCAGAATAGTCAGTCCTTATTTATCCGATGTCTGATTCATCGTTTAAAATGAGACCGAGTGATCCTTGGATCGGGAAACACGTATACACATGAAATTTCGTATCGACCACAACCTTGGAGCAATCCAGATCCGACTTGCATAGGTGTCACACTTCGTCGCGTGCCTCGGCGGCTCACGCAGTTACTTCGCCAACCCGAATGAAGGCACAATATTTATCGGTTCTATCTTCGAGATCGAGAACGAAGGTCGCGGTAGCTACAGGCGTCAATCATTTTCCGCAAACAAGGTAATTTTGCGCAAGCGAGGGTTTCAACTTCCTTGATACGCTGGGATTCAGACGTAATACGCGTGCATTTGCATACTGAGGATGCATGCAGCGAATTCACTGAAAAGAGGATTCCATCGTGAGCGGCAGTGTCGTTGCTTCCACGGCAGTGGTAAGGTATTTCCGCCCGATACAAGAAATAGTTCGAATATTCAATAAGGAGCGGCTGGAGAGTGATGTGGGGAAAGCTAGAGGTCAGGGTTGCCATTATTACGGGAAGAAGTAGTGAGATCGATCTCGCGACTGCCGAACTTTCGCTGCAGAAGGAGCCTACGTTTCGCATAGAACTCTTCGTCCTCGGCAGAAGGGCAGATATTTGATCACCACTTGTTGTAAGTTGTGATTGCTTCAGGCTCTGAGAAGGAGATCGAACCTCCGACACGGTTCGCTTAGGTTACTTGACCTACTGATACAGACGATTGGCTCGTGCCTTATTCATCAAAGAAACCTGTTGTCGCAGAAAAGCGGAAGTATTCAAAATGGACTTTAGTGAACAAGTACGTATAAACCAAAAGCATTTGACCGAGAAACTAAAGCCACAATACGATTTCATCGTTTGTGGGTCGGGCTCTTCAGGCTCGGCGCTAGCAGGAAGGTTGGCAGAGAATCCTAACGTTAGCATCCTGCTTCTTGAGGCCGGAGGAAGCGACGATGTCTCAAGCATCATGGATCCTGATCGTTGGCTACTCAATCTCGGTACTGAGCACGAATGGGGTTTTTCGGCTCAGCCCAATCCTAATCTCAACGGTCGATCACTTTCGCAGTCGATGGGTAAGGTTCTCGGGGGAGGATCCAGCATCAACGCGTTGATGTGGACACGCGGACATAGACACGATTGGGATTTCTTCGCTTCCGAGTCAGGGGATGCAGCGTGGGGTTACGAATCGGTTCTGAATGTTTATCGTCGGATCGAAGACTGGCATGGCGCGCCAGATCCAAAGTACCGAGGGAGTGGGGGACCAATGTTTGTTCAACCGGCACCTAACCCAAATTTTGCACCCGCTGTGATGATAGAGGGTGCGAATTCGGTTGGGATACCATCTTTCGAGAACCCGAACGGTCGCATGATGGAAGGCGATGGCGGCGCTTCCATGCTTGACGTGATTGTGCGCAACGGTAAGCGACAGTCGGTTTTCCGGTCATATGTCTTTCCACTTATGGATCGCCCAAATCTAACCGTACTTACCCGTGCTCTAGTTACACGAGTTTCGTTTGATGGAAAACGGGCGATAGGAGTGGAGATTGTCTGTAACGACAAGATATATCGGATTGGCGCGGGACATGAGGTTGTATTGTCATTGGGTGCTATCAACACTCCAAAGGTACTCATGCAATCCGGCATCGGAGACCAGGTCGAGCTGGGACACCTGAGAATTCCTCTCGTACAACATCTCCCAGGTGTAGGTCATAATCTGCAGGACCACTTCTTGATTTATGGGTGCGTTTGGGAATACCACCAGCCTTCTGTGATTCCAAATGCTGCACGGGCAGTTTTGTTCTGGAAAACGGATCCCAATCTTGATACACCGAACGCGCAGATCGTTCAAAGCGACGGAGGAAGAGTCAGAGGCGAGATGAAAAACCTTGGACTGGTCAACGATTCATGGTGGTCAATTGCACCTGGGATCGTACGCCCAAAAAGCCGAGGACGCCTACGTCTCACAGGCCCTGACCCCGTTGACGAAATCAAAATTGAGCTCAATACCCTATCTGACCCCGATGATATGAAAGCGGCCATCGCATCTATTGAGATCTGTCGTGAAATAGCCCACGCCCCCGCCCTGCGGCCATTCGTTAAACGCGAGTTGATGCCGGGAAATCTTAAAGGGATGGCACTGGCAGATTTTGTTCGAGATGGCATAGTGACCTACTGGCACCAGGCGGGTAGTGCAAAAATGGGTCTTGATCCCATGTCTGTTGTAGATTCGAATCTACAAGTTTACGGAGTCAATAATCTTCGTATCGCTGATGGATCTATCATGCCACGCGTAACCACGGGAAATACAATGGCACCCTGTGTCGTTATCGGTGAGCGTGCCGCAGAGATTCTTAAGAGACAATACAGTTTCTGAGACAAGATCGCTGCACTGTGCCGATACTGATGGGCCTGAGCATCTATCAGATGCATTTATAGTCACTCCGGCCGCTCTGCAATACGACGACATGTTGAGCTGGGAGGTCGACTAGAGCGAGGCTAGAGCCTGTTTGCTTTATCGAGAGTTGGGCACTTCGGAACATCTGGCGTCTACACGATGGCCGTCAGGATCTGACGGATGTTCAATCTTTGCTATGCCATCTAATGAATGTGATCAATGGCCTCTATCTTCCCGTGAAATCAATCACGCAAATAATCGAATATATATGTCAACAAGAATTCGAGGTTTGCCGAGTTGAAGAGACACATCTGTGACAAAGTTCGTCGTCTGTTTGGGTACTTTAGTCAGGGGACCGTTGCTAGCGGTTCCACAGAAATCGAATAGAAACGCTATTTGATTTTTCAAATCCCGTGATCGGCCCCTAGTTTATGCCTCGTAACAAGCATGTCGTCGACATCGAGAATATTGATTGTCTTTATAGTTATGGGCTGATGTTGACACAGAACCCTACGGAAGCAGAGAACTTGGTACAGGAAACGTACGCTCGAGCCCATGGTGCAATAAGACGCCTCCAGTCGGATGGTAATGTGAAGGGCTGGATGTTCACCATTCTTCGCAATATCTGGCTCAATCAAATACGGCGTTTGCGCCACGGACCATCCTCAGGTTCCACGGATGAATATGGGAGCGTTGCTAATAGCATCGGAGAACCCTCCAAGGGACCATACGAGCTCTATGTCGATAAGGAACTTCATCAACAAGTGCGAGATGCGATTGCGCAGCTCCCGATGGAATTTAGGGAGATAATTCTCTTACGTGAATATGAGGGCTTGTCGTATTGGGAGATAGCAAAAGTCTTGGATTGTCCTTTTGGGACAGTGATGTCACGTTTGGGCCGCGCGCGGTCGCAGCTTCGAGTAATTCTTGGTTAGATATTGTCGTCTACAACCCAAGAGAGCGCTGTCTTGTAATAGTTCACGCATTCATGTTCGTACAATCTGAAGCCGCTGGCCTAGGATTGTTCGCTTCGATACGCTTCAATTCTCGGGTGCCTCGATTGCACGCGCGTTTTGCGACAAGGAGCAGATTGTGGAGGTTGCGCGAGAAGCTTGTTCTGGAGAGAACAGTTGCTGCCCCGTCATCCGATGTTGTTCACCCGTTGCGACGGCACCGTGTTCCGATAACCGCAAGAGCGTTTAGGGTGTGTCTCGTCGTGGACCATCAGCAGAGATGCCTTGCTTTCGCAAGGCATCTGTAAACATATGGCTCATTGGGTCCCGCACTAGAGAGGTATGGCGAAGGGCATCGGATAGGCCGGCATCTCGCGGGCGATCTCGTTCGGGGAGAGAAAACGAAGGCCATACCGCTCGAGTATCTTCATGGTTTCTTCTAAATCGTCTGTTGCATAAGTAACCATGTCGGAGGGAATCTCCATCTTTTTAGCAGGTTCTTCCATGGGCCTGAAGGCATCCATAAATCCACCGGGCGTGATCAGAGCTAACATGCGCAACTCGGGCGACTGGATTAGGTACGCATGGGGTATGCCCTGAGGAAGAAACACGCATTCGCCAGCTGCAAGATGGAATACTTCGGCTCCGACATATACATCAACTGTTCCATCAAGTACATAAAAGAGCTCCTGCTCCTGCGCATGAACATGGGGAGGAGGTTCGTCCCCCTTTCTTACAACCGGGAGTATTAAATCAAAGGCTCCGCCCGTGTCTTTCGCTGTCGCCAGACGTGTAATCAGGATTCCCTTGTACCAAGTGGATATTTCGACCGATGGTGTGTGTTTGAAAGCCTTCGTAGTAGTTAATTCGTTGCTCATATTTCTCTTTTCCTTCATATTTCCAGAGGAAGTGTTACTGCAGCCGTTACCTCTCCCAGATAAGGCAAGAACACTTAGAACGCAGAATTATTCCGCTATATAGGTCCGTTTCAGGACGACAGAGATTGGATCCCCTGTTTTACTGGTAGTCCTTCGCTCACTGCGCCTCTGCAAAAGTGTCAGTGCTTACCGTGAATGGGAGATTGGGAATGACGCTAGTGGCCCGAGATCTGTTTCCAAGCATGTTAGCTGAGGCACGCGAGATCCTCTTAGATGCCTTGCGCGATTAAGGATCACATTTGCATGTACCTTGACCTGATGTTCGGCAAAATGACTACGAGACTTCATATTAGTAACAAAACTGGTGTTACGGAATGTCGCTGTTCATCGAGGAAACCAGGCGCCGCACCTTGGGCTCAAGAGTCATCGGATCCACCGACGTGCGCACCACAGAATGCAGGCAACACCAGTTTGGAGGTTGGCTGACCGGAAGATACATCGCCGGAGCCCTCTCGTGTTGTGTGGCCTCACCACGGCGACATTCTCCCTCCGCGGTGGACCGCTGGGGGTTCCATTAGACGAGCCTGGCCTCAGCTTCTTTCCCAGCACATCCTTCCCAGGGAAATATTGCTGCGCGAAAGCCTGGTTCACGATCATCATCACCTTTAGTGATTTCATGTCATCGCTGTGGGTGAAATCACGACCACCAAGCAAGGGAGTTTGGAGAGTTCGAACATAAGCATTCGAAAACAACAGTGAGATCAACGTTGGTCTTTTGCCCCTTGGGGACGGGCCGGACCTTTTCCTAGTCGAGCGTAAACGTTCGTTTAGCACAATTGACGCTTAGCCTTCGCCCGTGTAAGTAGCTCGCGAGAGCTTAGAATAATGTGATGGATCGGTATCAAAAATGGAAAGACTGAAAAACAAATGTGCTCTTCTGATGGGAGCAACGAGTGGGATCGGCCAAACTTGCGCCGAAATGTTTGCGCAGCAGGGCGCTCGCGTCGTGGTGACGGGTCGCCGAGTCGTTGAAGGCGAAGCAGTAGCACGTAGCATAGTCGCTGCGGGTGGCGATGCGGCGTTCCAGTTGTGTGATGTAACTGAGCCAGAGTCGGTCGAGGAGGCCGTCCGTCAGGCTATCGGCCGTCTGGGGCGGCTTGATATTCTGCTCAATAACGCAGGTGGATCGGGCAACGCGGACGGCCCGGTGACAACCGCCTCTCTTGACGAGTTTTGGAATAAGATGCGTGTCGATCACTTCGGCACGTTCCTCACCCTTCGCTTCGCGATTCCCGAGATGGTCAAATCTGGGGGCGGATCGGTGATCAACATGGTATCGATGGCGGGCTTCGGAAATTTGACTGGCGGGCGCTCCGCGTATGCCTCGTCGAAGGCGGCCGTCATGAACCTGACTCGGAGCACAGCGCACACTTTCGCCAAGGATCACGTCCGCGTCAATGCCATCGCGCCCGCTGCAGTCGGTACTGAGCGAGTCAAGAAGATGTTGGCGGATCGACCGGAGGCCAAGGCTGCCCTTGCGACTCAGCAGTTCGGTCTGATCGAGCTCGACGACATCGCGTATGCGGCGATTTTCCTAGCGTCCGACGAGTCCCGCATGATCACTGGCCACATACTCCCCGTGGATGCAGGTTCGTTCGCCGATTGAACAGGACGGCACCGAAGGGCTTCGTGCCCCTGATCGCGAAGGCCCTGTGCTTCGATCTTCCAGTCTGCCAGCGGCGGTGCCTTCTGCGTCTGCGCTCCGATCGTGCCGGTAATCAACGTTAGCAATGCGATGGTTTCTGTTGTTTAACTAATACTAAGAACAGTTCCTCTTCCGCGCTTTCGACAGGGATGCGATTAACCAGCGGCCATCTTTTTTCACAAGGGTGAAGAGGTCGGTCGCACAATGGTCAATCTTGCCATCGATCTTGAAACTATTCCGAGGAACGTCTGCATTTCTTATCTGCCGTTTTCGTTTTACTTTCTACGGGAAATTAGAGCTGGCAGCGGTAATAGGATGGGCTGATACCGACAATGCGCCGGAATACGGTTGCGAAATGTTGCAGCTTATCCAAGCCTGTTGCTGGCCCTGCCTCGGGAACATCTGCAATATGGTGATTTCTTGGAAGGAATTGAGTGCAGCGTGACAGATGGATTGCGGACTCGCCCCTCACGTCCCGCAGAAGGTATGACTCACATACTCGTCAGGGCTAGCTGGGGTGGCATAGCGCAGCAACTCCGGCCTATCCTTGTATGGGCGCGATACCACGTTCACAATCTTCTCGAACGGCTGGAAGTCTTTGCCCTCAGCGGCGGCGCTGAGCGCCTCCTCCACCAAGTGGTTGCGCGGGATGAATGCCGGACTTGCCATCCGCATCATCTCCGTGCGTGATTGCAGTGCAATGGACTCTTCCTCGAGACGACGGCGCCACCCAGCAGCCCATGAGTCATATGCGACGGGGTTATCGAACAGCTTACTCACCTCCCTGTCTCCTAGCGGGTCTGCTGCAGCGTCGCACAGTCGTCGGAAGGTCAACGTGAAGTCGGCGTGGTTGGACGCCATACGTTCCAACAGATCTTCGACCAATGCGGCATCGCCTTGACGTTCGGTCAGAAGACCTAGTTTTCGGCGAAAGCCGGCACTTCGAGCCGCCTCGTATTGAGGATCAAAGGCAGAGAGCGCCTCTTTAGCTGACTCCAGTGCGGCTTCGTCGTCGCCTACCTCTTCCGCCATA